>BNJU01005362.1_pt1 | contig 206673 bp, 347 predicted proteins | sample 8539281 | NCBI WGS metagenome assembly BNJU01 (sample SAMD00202456, study PRJDB9452) | human saliva metagenome | isolation source: human saliva | place: Japan | reverse complement strand
CAGTTACGTATTGCTGGGAAATATGGAAACACAAAGAAGGTTTTCTTGTAGTGCTGGATGTCTACGAGTATGTTACATACGCAATGCAGCAGGTAGCTGATCAATCACAAATTGCTTATTACGGTGGAGGCCAAGCTGGTCGATTCAATTGGTCAAATCATTGAGGCGGGAAACATCCTGACTGCATCCTCTTGGGTCCCCAAGTTTCACACATGTGTATAACGAAACAGTGAAACGCTATGGTCCTACAGGCATAACTATCGGTCTTATTGATAAAGAATCCTATGGTCTGATGGATGCGAGAAGGTCCTCAAGAAGGCGTTCTTCTATCAAGCAAGCAAAAGCAGGAAAAGTAACTTTCGTACAGACCCTATATACACGAGCGAATCGGAGGAACTACTACGATGGAACGGCTTGAAAAATTGCTGCTACCACTTGCGGTAGCCATTGCGTAGAAAAATAAGTACTTTGTTGCGCGTCGAGATGGTTTCTCGTTTTAACCCCCTTTACTCATTGCAGGATCAATCTTCTTACCATTGCAAACTTTCCTCATTCCGGCTTGGACCGACTGGCTTGCTTTCTGTCGTTATGAACCAAAATACCGGTGAGACACTTTGAGTTTTGTATCCAGCTTTTCGTCCGCAACGTTTTTCCATCATGCCATCTTTGCCGTGATTGGCATTGCGTATTCGTTTGCGCGCGTAGATGAAAAACGATAAAATTTTGCCGCAGCAACTGCGCGATTATGTCATGGTTCCTTCTGATGCCATATTACAAACGGCTCCACGCTTATCAATGGCGAGAAGACTGCTGCGACGCTTCCCGGTATTTCCACCTGGCTGATTGGCGCAAAGGCATCTTTATTGGCATCATCTGCGCACTGTGGTCCGTTCATATCTATAAGGGGTTGAAGACAGAGGCTGGACCATTAAGATGCTCTCCGGAGTGCCACCTACGGTTGTCGTCCCTTCTGCACTTATTCCGCTTGTGTGGTTATGACCGTCTCTTCGGTGTCAATCTCATTTTGGGTCTTTATGACTGATGCTTATACTGTTGTGTATAAGTTCTGCAAACGCCTCTTCTTAACCTTGGCGATACCTCAGCTGCCACGGTAATAGCCTATCTTCCTCGCATCTTTTCTGGTTCTTGGAGTTAATGGCTGCTCTGGTCGGTGCCGTATTCAACCCCATTCTTCAGATTCTCAGCCGAGAACGTTGCGTCTTTACCAACGGTGTTGGCCTCCGCACATCATCTGCCAACAGTTCCAGGATCTGCAACCTTTGGCGGCTGGATCGACGCTCCACTTATTATTACGATGTTTATGGTCTGCAAGTCACAGCGCATTACAAAAAGCCTTTCAAACTTGCTCCTTGTCCCTGGTCATTTTTGGCATTAACGAGCCGATTGCCCTCGACTTCCCTTTGGTCTTGAACCCGGCCATGCTGATTCCGTTTATGCTGCTAAAAGCAACCTTAAATATCGTGATTTGCTACGCCTGTATGGCTGTCGGACTGTTCCGTGTGCTCGGGCATCAACATCCCATGGACGACGCCGGCAATCATTTCCGGTTTTTGGCAACCAACTGGTGGGTGCGCTTTTGCAGGCACTTCTCTTGGTTATGGGTGTACTCTATGCCCTTTGATTAAGCGCTATGGATGACGAATACCTTTAGGAAGAGAGAGAACGTCTCAAGATGGATGAAGTTGATGAGCTTGATGCCATCGACCCGACAACCTTTCTTTTGACGATTTGTGATGTAATTTGAGATGAGTCGACGAACGCAAGACATCCGCTGGCGCACAAGCTCAGTCGGATGTCTTGTGAAGATTTTCGAAGGCAAAGGCGGAGTTTTGCATGAAGATAGTCACGTGTTCGGATCAGATCCAGGCAGGAGCTGGGAATTAAGGGACGACCACATGGTCTCCTTTAGGCCTGCGAAAGAGTGCTGTTGGTCCCGCGATAATGATGCAGCCGCATCTGAAAACGTACCAACGGCTGTACTGCGCATGTTCTGTATTGCGGACGGCTATTATGCGGAAACGCAGGAATGTCCCTCGCAAATACTGCGCTATGGTTGAGAAAATAAAGCCGGACGTTGTTATGTGCGGACCTGCCTTTGACTATCCTGGCTTTTGGCCGTATGGCTGCTGAGGTGGCCTAGCCAATACAAAAGCCGGTGTAGCTTGTGCTCTTGCGGCTCTCCGTGGAAAATGAAGAGACGATTGCATTCAAAGACTGCATCCCGCTGGTAAAGTGCCCAGGTGGGGGTTGGTTTGGACGCACCGCTTCGTGCTACAGTGCGAGATTGCCCATGCGTTGTATACCGAGCAGATATTCAACCGTTTGCAAAAATACTGTTTTTAAGAGCAGATTTTATGGAATGAGCTGCGCATGAATTAAATCCGGCACAGCTTTTGTGCAAAAATCTGTCGTGCGGAGATAAGGAGAGTACGGTGGGGAATCATTGCCACGTGGCGCATGGCTCTAGAAGCGTTAGCGCCGCATCAAAGATGCCTCTGCCAAAAAGACAGTCGGGTAACGCCATGAGATGGCAACTCGTGAAGTAGAGGACCTTTCATTACAAATCAGTGGGTCTCAGCGGCCTTTCCCAATGCAGAGGAGACGTAGAGCTTGATGCGGGCTTTGGTGGACGGAGACACACTTTGACTTTGGATCCGTTGGCGCCTCAAAGACTTTGCTCGTCCTGGTATCCATATTGCGCGCGCACTTTCTCATGATGGCGTGAACTGCGTGTACTTGTGGGCGAAGGTGCCGAGAAGTATGCAGCACGTCAGGGCTTTGCTCGTAAGACCATGCTGACCGATCGGGCAAAAATTCATTACATGAATAGACTCAAAGCTGACGGCGGTCTGCCTCACCAAGAAGATCTGAAACCCTATGCAGGTCAGTCCCGATACCGTTGGCATGGCGCTTGACGCACGGCACCACTACTCTGCAACTTCTACGAGTCGGTTTGTTTGGCGAAGCGTCCTCGACGTATCGGAGACTCTCCGGTATGTGGTGCAGGGTTGTAGCGTCGATAGTCACTATGGTAGCTACCGCTACGGGTCTTGTGAAGATTGCATGAGAGGGCGTATTCCTATGAAGTTGTACGACCCATGGGAGAAGGGACTTAGCCTCAGGAAGCTTGCGAACGTCGTCTGAACTGGACCGAGCTTCTCAAAAGTATGCGTGGTTCTGCGGGAGATCTTTCGGTGGTTGCAATGAATGCCCAAGGCTTGCGGGTGTGGCTGCAACAATACGGACAGCTTTTCTTTTGTCGTAAGCAACGGAAGAGCTACTGAGCCTACGGTGTATGTGATCAAAACAGCGAGAAGTCATATATCTCACTCTATCAGCCTGCTGCGCAGGCATGGCTCGATGAGTATATGGCAGTCTCGTATGGCGCCGATTGAGTTGAGGTAGGATGCTTGTGCCTCAGGAAAACACCTTTCCTGGACAGAGACATTTTTAAAGCCGTTGATGCACTTGAGCCGCAGATGATTCGCGCAATCCAAAACATTGTGCGCATTGACAGCGTACAAGGAAGTCCATCGCCGAAGCTCCTTTCGAGCAGGTGTAAAGAAAGCTCTGACACAGGCGCTCACCGATTCTGCGGAGCTTGGATTACATGGAAAATATCGGCAATCATATGGGGTATGCATCTTTTGCCCAAGGAGTATGTCTGCGCAGTTGACATCTGGATGGTGCCCACAGAATGGGATGGACGCATGAGCCGTTTGAGCTGAAATTGTAGACGGTATCATGTACGGTGGGAAAGTTTTGACAATAAAGGCCCCATCTATACCTGTTCTATGCGCTTGTCGCCCTTAAAAAGCTTGATGTAAACCAAAGACCCAAACACGCATTATATTTCCGCTGCAATGAAGAGACCGGCTTTGCAGATCTTGAATACTACCTTAACACATCAAAAGCCGCCTTGTATGGGCTTTTACACCGGATTGTAAACACCCGGTCGTCTGGCGGGAGCGCGGTCGGTTTGTTGTCCGCGTGCTTCCACATCGTCAAACGCCGGAAGATCTTGGTGAGCTCTTAAATGACCGTGCGTGCTCAATGCACGAGACACGGAGAGCTTGGCATTGCGTATGCAGACAAAGAGTTCGGAAGTTTGTGATAAAACTATCGAGTTGATTCACAGCTCCGCGCTCTGAAATGTCCATAAGTTATCCTGCCGGCATTACTGCCGATGAGTTGGTCAGTCGTATGCGTACGGCTCTTCCCGGAACACGCATTGAGACGATAACAAACTGGAACTCCGTCCGATTTGACCGCTTCGTCTTGTACAAACGCTACGGTCAACCTATGAGCGCGTTACGGGGCTTGATGGTACGCCGGTGACTACAACAGGTGGAACTATGCCAAACTGATGCCCCATACACCTGTTTGGCCCTTCGTTTCGGGACAGAAGGGTATAGGGACATCTGCCGGATGAGTGGACGCTCTAGACGATCTTGTTGGCAATGCCGAGATCGTGCCGCCTGAGTTTCTATGAGCTTTCCCTGCGAGACGCGCGTTCAGAAAGAGAGGATTGTACAGCGGACATGCAGCAGATTGACATACGCAACGGTGCGGCGTTGAGACGGTTGCTGCGTCGTTCGCCGATGCCTTTATCAGCGGAGAAAGGCGGTGCGCACCGAATAGAAACTCAACGCGGCTTTGCGCTGGTGCTTTGACGCCGCGTTGTCAAGCTTGAAGCTGGTCACGCGAACGTACGTCGCTCAAAGTCATCTCGCACGGGTTTCGCCCGCGAGCGCCGGTGTGCTTAATGGTCTGATGATGAGTACTCACCAGATGAGATGAGTTCAGAACTTGAGGGCAGGTGCCGATCGGAATTGCGTTTTGGCATATTAGCTCCCTGACGCAAACGATCGATCTTCTTCGCTCGCGCCGCCTGCCGTCTCGACATTATCCACGGCAGGCGGAGCCACTGTGCATTTCATCGTGCGTTTGATCTACGCCGCAGCCTTTGATGCCATTGAAGCTCTGATTTCACGAAAATGTCTCATGCTGACAGAGTTCTTACTTTTCAGGCCAGCGTCCGACTGCCCTTGCCGGCGCTCCCTGCTCGCGGTCAACTTCAGAAGAACCATGCCGCCTCACATTGAGATTCTCCCCGGATCGGGCATTAAGCTCGGAAAATGGCTCGCCGATTACGAGAAACCGTGTAACCTCAGTGTGCACGCATCATGTAAAGGAGCTGCAGAAGATCCCACTACACGGTCTCCCTTTGTCAGTTTTGCGCGTCGAGGGTAGCGAGGCTTCGCTATCATGAAAGTTATGGTTGGTTGTGTATTGAGCTTGTAAAGCGCTCTGTAGCTTGGGCGTAGTTTCAAAGAGGCATGAGAGGATAGTATGGATAGCCAAGAGAGTAGATAAGAAGACCAGCACTAAAAAGGCTGGCGTATCCGAAGATCAGCAATTAGTTCCAGGCGAGAAGAACCAGCCGGCAGACGTTCATTTTAAACATGGATTTATTTCCCATCTGGTTGATTGGTATCTTGAGCTGGTGACGTCGCTCCTGATTTTGCCTTTTTTTGGCACAGAAACTTTACGGTGACGTAACCAACAGAATATTCTCTCGTTTGAAGCTCCCTATGGGCTCATTGCAGGAGCGCTCTCACTGCTGTGCGCCGTTCTGTATTTTGTGGTTTTGCCGGCCCTTGTCTGGGAAGGTCAGACACCGGGAAAAGCGTTTATTTCATTTGAAAATCGTACGCAGACGGATCGCGAGCGTCGCTTGACAGCTGTTGTTGAGACAGGTCGTAGGGAATCATCGTCGTTGAAGGGGTTTTTGTAACGGCTACAGTACAACTCTTCGTAATGTCGTGCAGCTAACCTCTGGGGTTTCACTTGCCTATGGACTATACGCGTTGGGATTTGTTGAGTTTGGTAAGGTGGCATTGCTTGGTTTACCAAAGATCACAGAGCACTTCATGATTTTATCGGTACCACAAAGTGGTACGTGCTGCACAATAAAATCTTTTACAAGAGGACTTTACGGCAAGGATTTAAGACAAGAACTTACGACAAGGGCTTACGAGAGGACAAACTTCTCACGATAACCTCGGCGACACCGCCGGCGTTATTGTGCGAGCAGTAGTGACGTAGTCCGCCTGGCTCTTTAAGCTCTTCGGGTAGTTTGCCATGAATACGCCAGGCCGGCCGCACGTTTGATCATGGGTACGTCATTGCAGTTATCGCCGATGGCGTGATATCGTTTTGCTGTGGAAAATCTTAAGAATATGTCCGCCGCGCACGAGGCGGTGCTTTATCTACGCCTTTCTTGTTAAATTCAAGGTTAGCGATTTGCCGCGAGAAACCCACGCTGACATCAATATCCGTGACGTCTTGCCACTCGGCGGCAAGGCAGGTGGAGATGAGGCATACATCGAGTATTCGCATTGACCAGCGCACTTGATGATCTTCGCTCGGCGAGAAATGCCAGATTAGGTTCGGTGGTCTCATCCATGCAGTTTGCTGGTACTCGAAGCGCTCTGATTTCAGGAACGTTCCATGCACCCAGATTTTGTGAGCCGGCGTACATGGACGCAGAGATCACCAGGGGCGAGTGCCTTTTGAAGAATTTCGTTGCAAACTCGTGAGAGATGCCTTCATGCTGATGATGCGGTTATCTTTTGTTTTCGGTAATGATTCCGCTGTTAAATGAGATTAGTATTCGTCCGGTTGGTCATAAAGACCGAGCTCTCGCAAGGTAACTGGATGCTTTGATAGTTTCTGCCTGATGCGGGGACAAACTTCACGCCCTTTGTACGTGCGGCAAGAACAGCCTCGCAGTACGTTTTAGGGAGACAATGTTCTGAGTCAAAGCGATGTTTCGTCAAGATGCTTGCAATAAGCTTGTAGGATGACATGAGTTCCAATCTGTTTGGTGTTTAGAACATTCCGGATATGATAGCGCGGGAGAGGCTCGGGATCTTTTAGACAATTTGAGATTGATAGCATTACTATGCTGCAAAATGCAAGCATGAGGTCTTAGGCTCAATATAAAACAGGATAGCGCTCAGTTTGCCATGTGGGAAGCTAGAATGAAATCATCGGCATATGAGAGGATGCGTAGCTGAATGAGAGACAAGATACATAAGGACGTCAGATTTTTGGTAAGTCTTGAATGATATTGATAAGAAGTCGTTGTCGTATCATTTTTGAAGATGATTATAAGGTATCTGGATTCACGACATGCATATAGATCATTTCCTGTCCATTTTTGAGCAAAATAACAGGGATTTTATATTTTAGTTCCATTGAAAGTATCAGTGCAGGAGGAGCTTAATCCTCCACCCGTAGTAATTACTTTCCCGAACGTATAATTCGCTTTGTCAAAATTGCGAAAGACTTTTTACTGATATATCAGTGGCTCGTACCATGTTACATAAATACTCAATAGGATCTCTGAAGCCGTTTGTGTAGGTGTGTGTGTCGACAGGGATAGCATGAGGTCCATACGGAACTCGCTGAATGTGTCGTATCCTATTTTTTGACAAAACCGACTTATGGCACTCTGAGAAACTCCTGCATATTGAGCTGCTATAGTTGTGGTGCTTTGGACAAAGCTTTCAGGATCAGTGAATAACGTCAAAAATGAGATGTTCTGTTGGCGTAAGTTTATGCTCATTTGAAGACATTTGCTGGAAGGCATCCATATATCGCTCCAATTTGAATAGTCAATTCAGTCTGGTTACAACTATGATACTCAGATTGGCATAGTCACAACTTCTTGCTACAAGTATTGGAAAAATTTTGACATCAAAAGCTACGTTTACTCGTTCAAAAATAGACCATTCAGGGTAGTTTATTCATTAAATATTGAATAAGTGTTTCTGAAAATTATAGAATAACAATGGAGTGGTGGAGGAGGAAAAAGAAGATGTTTCGACCTTTTGGATTGTCACGCATGGAAATTTGGGAACAGAGTTTCTAGTAACGTTGGATCTTGTTTACGCAAAAACCCAATGGTTGGATAAATGCATGCGGGTTTTTAGCAACAGAGCCCTGAAGAACTTTATGCTCAAGTTGAAGACTATGTTTGGCAATCAGAAAATCGAGGATGTCCATAATAACAGATATACCTGGTGGTAGCACTTTCTTATGTCGGCTCGTGCATACAAGAAGTTTCATGACACGATACCCGTTGAAGTCATAAGTGGATTGAATTTAGGCATGCTGCTTTGAAGTCGCTTTAATTCAATCTCACGCTTTCTGAAGCTGCAGAAATTGCTTGCCCTCAGGAATGCAGTCGGTGAAAAAGCTTGTTTACTCAGTTGGATTTATAGAATATGGAAAGAGGTTGGAAATGTATATAACCGCCTTCACAGAGTTGATGAACGATTGCGCATGGGCAAATCATGACATCATGGTTAGCATCACAGCTCAAAAACGAATCATAGTAGTTGATAATCAGCTGGCTCAGGACGATTTTTATAGTCCACAGTGCTTTCTATAGAGTGCCCCTGCTCGAGTAAATATTGAAATTTTTATCTGTTGATGAAACTGCAAAACGTCTTATGATAGGATTCGGATGAAAGAACAATGCTGTTATTTAAGAGAATTTCAGCGCACTTGAGCTTTCAAAGAAGCTGGAAGGTACCAATATCCCATAACGGAGCTCAATTTGGGCAATTTGGGGATCTTTTGCAGAAGAGTTCAATTACAAAATATTTTTCTTTCCGATGAAGAAAAAGAGCAGATAAAAAGCCTGCAAGACATGGGGGTGAACGTTTTTGCAAATGCTGTATACCGATCAAGCTTATACCTGTTAGTCAAGTCCTTTTTGTAAAAAGTACAGGATTCAACTCTCGTTTTTATATCCGTTTCAGATGAAAGGTGGGTTAAATGATGCTTGCGCTTCAGGCGCTTATCATCGCGCTTAGTTACATGGTTTGCCGCAACCGCTCGTCCGATGTGGCTTCGGTGGTCAGTTTATTTTGAGCCCCTGCTTGTCGCAGGTCTTGTAAATGGATTATTGCTTGGCAACCTTGGATAGTGGCTTTATCAGTTGGTTCTACAGTGACGATGGCCTATATCGGTGCTGGTTGCCATCGGCGGATCCCTTCCAAGCGACTATGCTCTTGCAGGATATTTAGGTGTGGCAATGACGATGCTTGCCGGTACTGATCCTTCTGTTGGTCTTACTGATTGCTGGTTCCGTTGGGTCTTTTAGGTCTGTTGAGCTTTAATGTAAAAATGTCTTTGAACTCAATTTGGATTCATAGAGCTGACAGATATGCTGCTGAGGGTAATTCTCGTGGTGTTATTATCATGAATCTATTTGCTTCTCAGATTTTTCCTTTTTGTTACTTATGCTATCCCTTCTTTTTGTGTATTTCTTCGGTGCCAGTACACTTGAAACGTTGCTTTCGATTGTTCCTCAACAGGTGATTTCCATTCTTTCGCTTGCAGGACACCCTAATTCCCGCACTTGGCCTCGCAATGTTGATGGGAGTACTCTATAAAGCATCTCTTGTTCCGTTTTTGCAGTTGATTCGTACTTTCATCGTATCTTGGGCTTGGTACTATGCCTGTAGCAATTATAGGTGCTGCTGCTGGTATTTTGCATCTCATATATACCTCTGAGATACCTCAGTACTTTGAAAAACCTTTCGTTTGACGAGATAGCTGAGGATAGAGGAGAAAAATGCGATACCAGCAAGAAACTCTCCAAAAAGAGACACTTCGTCGGTCATGGTTTGCTTGGCAATGTTGGGGGCAGATCTGCTACAACTATGAACGCATGATGGGATTAGGATTTTGCCATTGCATGATTCCTGTTTTGGAGGAGCTCTATGGTGGAGATAAAGAGGCGGTAGCGGCGGGACTCAAGCGCCATCTTGCATATTTCAATACTGAAAACACCTGGGGCTCAATTATTCCGGGTATTACTGCAGCAATGGAAGAAGAGCGTGCAAATGGTGCCGCAATTGATGATGACATGGAAAATAATCTTAAGACTGCACTGATGGGCCCAATGGCAGGTATTGGTGACTCTGTTACTCAGAGTCTTGTCAAAGTAGTTTTACTTTCTATTGCTATTGGTTTGGCTTCGCAGGGAAGTGCTCTCGGCCCGATTCTTCTTGTGGTTCTTTTTAGTATCTATGCTCTTGGTGTTGGATATTTCTGTTATTTTTCAGGTTATCGCTTTGGAAAGAATGCAGTAACAAAACTGCTGTCAGGTGGCCTTGTTAAACAGCTGACTGAAGGTTTTGGGTGCCATGGGCATGATGGTAATTTGGATGCTTGGTTGCTGCAGTCATTCCGATTAAAATGTCCTTTAACGTTTACCCTAGCGACTGGCGTCATTGAAATACAGACCATCTTAGATACTATTTTGCCGAAGTTTCTTCCCCTTTGTAGCATTTTTACTGACGTACGTTGCTATTAGAAAAGGAGTGAAGCCAACAATAGTACTGCTGTCATGTTTGTTGTTGCATTGCGCTTTCTCTGACAGGTGTTCTTTTGTAATGGATTGTATTAGAGCATATAGGCCTTAATACATATGTAAATGAAGGAAAATATTGTTATGTCTACGCTTTTAGAAAAGCATTATGCTACCTTTGGCTCTTCTTGCCCTATAATTGGCTGTCTTCATATGCAAGCTTTGCCTGGTACACCGTTTTCAGATTCGAAAATTACGCTTAAGAATCAGATTGAGCGCTTAAAAAGAGATGCCTACACGCTTCAAGATGCGGGATTTGATGCTGTGGTTTTTGCTAATGAAGGGGATCGTCCTTACATAACTCCGGTAGGTTTTGATACAGTTGCAAATTATGTGAGAATAGCCACGGAAGTTATAGAAGAACTGAGTATTCCCTATGGCTGTGGAGTATTGATTGATCCTTTTGCAACGCTTGCTGCTGCGAAAGCTCTTGAAGCAAAGTTTGTCCGTACCTATGTCACTGGATCGTATGAAGGACTCTTTTGGATCACAAAAGTTTAATCCAGGAGATTTTTCCGCTATCAAAAGCAGATAGAAGCTACAGATGTTCGTGTGTATGCGTATTTTGAGCCTCATGCGGGAAACTTGTCTTGATGTGAGATCTAGTGAAGAAAATGCTTGAGGCGGGAATTGCGAATCTTCCGATTGCAGGTGCGCTTTTGAGGAGAGTGGCGCGGGTCTTCCGCCTGAGGCTTTCATATCGTGCGACTTAAAGAAGAATTTGCAGAAGTTCCGCTGATTATTGGCAGTGGAGGAACAGCTGAAAATATCAGCAAACTCTTACCTCACGCTGACGGAGTCATTGTTGGAACAAGCATTAAGAAAGATGGAATTCTTTGGAACAACGTTGATCCTGTTCGAGCCAAACGCTTTGTTAAAGCAGCAAAGAACCTCTAATTGATAAGACTCTGCATGCATAGATGATATCGTAGTATACCCGCTTTTGCTCATCAACATGGCAAAAGTGGTTTTTATATTACATAGAAATCTTTTGGTAGTCATCTATACTATGGGGTATCTCAATAGGGAAGATATCAGAATTACATACAGAAAGGACGCCATGAAGCTTGCGGTTGTTGGTACCGGAAAGATTGCACATCAGGTTGTGTCATACCTTGTTGAGTGGGGGTATGAGTTCGCGGCAATAGTAAGCACGCCCCGCTCTTTTGCACAGGCCACAGATCTTGCGCGGCTCACAAAAAGCACTGCCTTCAGCTCTTTCGAAGATGCGCTGTCGGGTGCGATTTTGATACGGTATATCCTACGACGCCCAACACAGCACTTCTCTGCACAAAACTGCGCTTGAAGCAGGAAAAATGTCATTGTAGAAAAGCCTATTGCTTCAAACTTTGATGAAGCTTCGGAACTTGCGCGTATTGCTTGTGAGCGTAAGCTCTTTTGTTTGAGGCAACCATAACACTTTATCAACCCAACTATCAGGCCGTTAAAGAAGCGCTTCCAAGGCTCGGCAAGATTAGGCTTGTGTCGTCGAATTACAGTCAGTACTCCAGTCGCTACGGAGCCTTTTGCGCGGGGCAAAATCCGCGTGCGTTTACTTTGGAGGCCTCGGGCGGTTCATTGATGGACATTGGTTTGTATGCAGTGACATGGATTGCGGGTCTTTTTGGCGCACCTAAACGCGTACACCGTTTTGCAAACATTCAGCGCGGGATAGATACGTCTGGTATAACGACGCTCGACTATGGCGATTTCCAGGCTGTGGCTATAGACGCAAAGGATTGTGATGGACCAAATCGCTCGGTTATTGAGGGCGAGAAGGGCTATCTGGTACAGCATACGGCACCCGGAGTGTGTGGTCGGGTAACGCTGCATCTTCGGGGTGGGGAGACGGAAGAGATTGATATGAATCCCGACAACCATTATCAGGCGGAGTTTGAAACCTTTGCACGTATGATTGATTTGGGTGATTTGGCATATTGTTCTCATCAGCTTGAGACAAGTTTGGCAGTTTCTCGGGTGCTTACCGAAGCCCGGCTTGATTCAGGTATACGCTTTCCAGTGGACGCGTAACTTTCCGAAAGGTTGATTGCCGTAAGTTATTGCTCCCATCACGCGAGGAGATGCAAAGTGGACCTGTAAGCCGGGTTCTGTCGCGGACAACCATTTATCTACTACCGGCATTGCTACCGGTCTCTAGCGCGCAACCCGAGCGCAGTGCGGGCCACACCATGGCGCTCCTATTTGCGTTTGCTCCGGATGGGGTTTACCAAGCCACGCTGTTGCCAGCATGCTGGTAGTCTCTTACACTACCGTTTCAGCTTTTCTCTTTACGCGAATGCGCAGGTGAGAGTCTTCTTTTCTGCGGCACTTTCCGTCGGGTTACCCCGCCTGGCCGTTAGCCAGCATCCTGCCCTGTGGAGCCCGGACTTTCCTCATAGCACCCTTCCAATTAGCTGGACGGGCACTCTGCGGTTGTCTGGTCCACTTTGCATGGGCGATTGTATCACTAAACCAAGCTAAATAGAAAAGTTTGCTTTGTTGTGTATCTGACACTGGTACTATTAAAGGGTTGATATTCAAACGGAGTACATGGGGGAATTATGGGCCTACTAGACTTTCTAAAGAAGCAGTCTGCTGACGAGAAGAACGTTGTGCCGCAGTCTGTTCACGTGCAGGAAGAAAAACTAACTGTTTTTGCACCCGCTACGGGTCGCGGCGTTGCTTTGGCCGACGTTCCCGATCCCGTGTTCTCCGGAGGCGTATTGGGCGAGGGTTATGGCATCTGGCCTGATGAAGGCATTATTTATGCTCCCGTAAGCGGCGTTATCAGCGCAACCACTCCAACCATGCACGCCCTTGGTCTTACCTCAAAAGACGGCCTTGAGATTTTGATTCATGTAGGCGTGGATACCGTTGAGATGCGCGGCGATGGGTTTACTTCCTTTGTAAAGCAGGATGAAGAAGTTAAAGCCGGCCAGCCATTGATGAGCTTTTGATTTGAAGAAAATTCATGCTGCGAAGCACCCGAAGTCATCATCATTGCGGTAACCAATACGTCTGAGCTTTCGGGGTTACCCCGTTGAACCAGCGGAAAAATTGAGGCAGGAGCTCCCATCCTTCGTGTGTCTGAACAAACCGCCGGTGAGTGGAGCATCCGTTATATAAAACGCTCAGGTCGGATTTTGAAGCAGTTGGCGAGATCGAGGATCGACGCAGTCGTTTTATCGCCCAACTTGCCCATGTGGAATCTGAAGATGATGCACATGCGTTTATCGCTGCCGTTCGAGTCGGCACCATGATGCACGCCATAACGTGCCGGCATGGGTTCTTTCGGATGGTCGTGAGCGCTGCTCTGACGACGGTGAACCGTCACGTACCGCCGGTATGCCAATCCTTGAGGTTTTACATGGCGCCGGTCTTGCCGATGTGTGCTGTGTGGTGACGCGCTACTTCGGCGGCACGTTGCTTGGGCCGGGAGGTTTGGTCCGCGCATATACCGCAGCAGCACAGATTGCTCTTACGGATGCCGAGAAGAACAACTCACTTGTTGAAATGCGGTTGGTTACCCGCGTGATGCTGAGTGTTCCGTATACGCGCTACGAGCGGATACGTCATATGGTTTCTGATTTTGGGGGCAAGATAGTACGGAGCGACTTCGAGCAGAAGTACTTCTCGCAATGGATTTCAAAAGCGGAGAAGAGGCGGCGTTTGCGGATGCGCTGAAAGAACTTGGATCAGGTGACCTTGTGCCGACGGTGGAAGCACCGCGCTTTGATACGTTTTAAGACGAGGCGTACAAAAAGCGGACAACCCTGTGAGCTGTCCGCTGTGCGGGTACGTCTTTAGCTGCGTACCAGTTGCGTCCGCGACCGCCGAGTGCGCGGCCCATGCCGGACCATAGTTCCACCTCAACGTCCTTGACTCGTCGTCCCAAAGCTCAAGAAGCTCTTTGGAAACGTACTCGCGGCGAACGTCGGACTCTCCACCGTAGAGACGGAACCAATCGGCGCTCATGATGAGATAACCATCCTGCCGGGCATCCTTACCCCAGCTGTTCTCAATGCGCCACTGCTTTTGCCTTACCGTCTTTTGTCAAGCTCAACGCCTGGAAGGTCATGGCGTGCGTGAGGTAGGTCTCATAGTGGTCAATCATGGACGTGCGATCCATGTCAAAGTCCACGCCAAAAAGGCCGTTGAAATCAACGGTATCGGTAGACAGGACGTAATTGAAATCCTGAATGCGACGAGGGAATTCCTGCATGACATCGCATGCCATGGCAACCGGATGTCCCGCTTTAAGAGAGGCAATGGTTGCGGCCTCAAGAACCTCCGGCTCAACGTTCAGGCAGCGTGTCTTCAGTCCACCGAGAACGGAATCAACATGCTTGACGCGATATACCTTACCGTAGGGGAACTGGGTGCCGGGAATGGAAACCAACGCAACAAAGTCCTCCGGGTTGATGTTGCAATACCGCTCGACAAATTGGAGCGGCGTAATACCAAAGTCGCGCAGAATCTGGGAGCCTTTCTCGTCCTTCTCGTCTGTTTTGCCTTTTTTGTCCGCAGTATTCTTTTTGCGGCTCTCTTTGGCGGAGTCGGCGTCGTCTGTTTTTCCGGAAGGCTCGATGGGGGAAAGCTTCTTGGCATCAGCCTTGCAATTCTTGCCAACCTTGAGCTCAAAGTCAAACTTGATTGGCGGTTCGCCAAGGCAGACGGAAAGAATCTTGTAGAAATCGCCGAGCATTTTTTGTTTGGTTGCGTGGAGCTCATCAAGGGTTGCTCCGTTGGCCGCGGCCTTGCGGAGCAGTGCGGCGTCTTTGCGGAAAAGACGGTCGATGCGTGCGTCCATCTGGTCTGAGTTCTTAGAGCATGCAGTCTCAGGCATGGCACTCTTGGGAACCAGCCCGTACTTCTTTACTAAGTTCATGGCAAAGGGATAATAGCCACCGTCTCCGATGCCCTCGGTAAGAAGCGTCTGCACCAAGCGATCATCAGCAGGTTTGTTGGTAGTTTCGATGATATATTCAAGCGTTGAATTGACTTTTTCAAGCTTGTCATAAAACATACCGTATGCCTGTGAAAACTCAAACGTATCCACGTCCAAAAATTTGATGGCTTCCTGGCGAAGCACGTTGAAAGCGGAAAACATCCAGCAACGCCCGCTTTGGCGCTGATTGGTAATATCGCCGGTCTTGGGAATGGAGATGCCATACGTATCGGTATAGCTGCGCATGGCGGTAACGTCGCGAGCGGCTGCCATGACATCCATGGACGTGACGGAGTTACGTGCAATACGATTGGCTCGATCTTTGCCAAACGCCTTTTGCTGTTTTGCGGCCCATTTGGGGTCAATGGTTGCTTCAGCCATAAGAATCTCCTTACTGCGTTATGGATAAACGCTGTTCAGTATATGCAGAGGCGAGAAGAACTTCTCGCCAGAAGAAAAGATGTAACAAAAATGAAAACGTGCGCCACGCGATGTGACGCACGTCTAAGAGAATGCCGGCCCTTAATCAGAGCAAGCAAGCGATCCCCATGGGATCCCACGGCTCAAGCACTGTTGGCGTTTTCGGTATCGAAGATATGACGCTGTTCAGGGAGTGAGGTACTTTTTATCAACGACTACCTGGTATACGTACTCGTCAAACCAAGGGTCAGAGATGGTATCAAAAGCCGTCGCGGCCGTGGTCTTTGCCCCAGCTGTTCTCAACCTTCCAGAGGGTGGTATTGCCTTTAGCGTCTAGGTTAACGCCTTCAAGAACCATTGCGTGGGTCATAAGAGACTCGCCGTAGTCAAGGCGCTCGGCACGGTTGAGCGCTCCTTCAACGGGGAAGCCAAAGAGGCCGTCGATGTCGAGGGCGCGGGTATCCATGATGCCCTCTTCACGCAGGTAAGACTGGTCAACATCGCAACCAAACCAGACAGGCAAGTTGTCTTTGAGCTGAGCTACGGCAAGGCGCTTGAGCTCGGAAATCTCAAGGTTAAGGTAGTGAACGCCGCCACCCTCAACAACGTTACCCAAACGAGAAACGGTGTAGGTGTGGTTGAAAGGCTTATCGGCAGTAGGAGCGGAGATGATTGAAATGTAATCATCAAGGTTCATGTCAACGGTCTTTGCGAAGAACTCCTGAGGAGTAAAGGTGCCGGAAAGAACAAGCTTGTCGTCCTTATCGCGCAGACGTGTTTCAAAATGCGCCGGCGGCTCACCAAGACAGGTGACGAGAAGGGCGTATACGTCTCCCATCATTTCCTTTTTTTCATCTCACGAAGCGTCTCAAGCGTTTCTCCTGCCTCGTGGGTTTCGCGCAGACGTTTGGCGGCGCCACGCAGATAGCGGGTGAGATATTTGTCCATATCGTGGGTGTTGCTGGAGTTTTCGGTCTCGGGCATGGCTTCTTTAGGCACGACACCATACTTTTTTACCAGGCTCTTGAACATGTCCCACTGCCCGCCGTCACCACAGGATCAGTCAAAAGAAAAGCTACCAGGCGGCCGTTAAGGGGCTCATCAAAGGGTATCAAGGATATTCTCAAGAAACCAGTTGGACTTCTCCATCTTGTCCCAAAACAGGGGATAGGCCTGTGAAAGCTCAAAAGTGGAAAGATTGTATTTCTTGATGATGCGGTAACGGAAGGTGTTTAAGCTTGCAAACATCCAGCAGCGACCGGACCGCTTTTGATTGGTGCGCTCTCCCTGTTTGACCTCCACATCAAAAGACAGTGGATTTTCCGCAACGCCCTCGGGAACACGCGCAGCCTTGCGTACACCGGCGGCGGTGGCGGCGTTTTTGGCAACTAAATTTGCACGATCAGCGGCAAAATGCTTCTGAGCAGCTGACACGTCATCAAGCGTAATGCTTTTCATCTCGTCCATAGTACCCCTTACGGTTTGAATGACAGAACTGTTTGAGTATATGCCCAGAGTTGGCCAATCAATTTCAGAGAGTTATCCATTTGGAACTTTTCTCATCAAAAGAGTAATAAAAAATATTTGCGCAAAATTTGACCTGCGGTTCTCTTTCTTTTTGCTGCTAGAACATATGTTTGTATTACCGGCATGAAACGACGCTTTCAGGTATAGTAGAAAAGCGAGAAGAACCTCGCTCAAAGAAGCCTTGTTATCCCGTAGTTCTTCTCGCCATACAAGATGAGAGCACAGACACGAAAGAGAAGACATGGCATTTGTACATCTTCATAACCACTCGGATTTTTCCATTTTTGGATGCCGCTACCCGCGTGAACGATATGGTTAAGCGTGCAGTTGATCTTAAGATGCCCGCTCTCGCACTTACGGACCATGGATATCTGTTTGGAATACCTGACTTTGACCTTGCCTGTCGCAAGTACAATGACGCTCAAAAAGATATGCAACAATGGCGCTCTGACCTCGAATGCTTCCAGAAGAACTGGGATTTGGAAGAACCTCCGGCAGATGCTTTGGATGCCGACGAGCATAACCGTATGCACTGCCAATGGGAGAGCGATACCGCTATTTGGAATGAAACGCATGATGTAGAAGCGGTAAAAGCAAACAAACCGCATCCGCTGATCAAACCCATTTTTGGTTGTGAAGCATACTTTATTACGGATGACTGTATCGAGCGCGGAACCAAACAGACTCGCTATCACTTGATTCTTCTCGCCAAAAATGAAACAGGCTATGTCAACCTTATGAAGATGATGTCAGAGGCGGCAAGTGAGAGATGTTCTACTTTAAGCCTCGCACCACCTTTAGATATGCTTCGTCGCTATCACGAGGGGATTATCTGCACGTCTGCTTGCGTTTCCGGTATCATCCCCGGAGCTTTTTGCAGGACAGCCGGGAAGAAGCAGAGCGCTGGGCGCTTATTTACAAAGAGATTTTTGGCGATGATTTCTATCTTGAGGTGCAAGATCACGGTCTGTCAGATCCCAACTGGAACGGCTTTACGGACCGCACACTGTCAGAGCAAATTTTAAATCTTGGACATAAGCTCAGCATTACAGGTAGTTGCTACCAACGATAACCACTATCTCACTCAGTGAAGATGCCTCCGTTCAAGATATTGCAAGTTGTATTGGTACGGGGTCAAAAGTTTGCCGATGCCAATAGAAAGCGCATGTCGGGCAATGAGTTTTATTTCAAAACAGAAGAAGAAATGCGCGAGATTTTCTCGTGGGCTCCTGAGGTGATTGATAACACGCTTGGGGTTGCTGATGAAGTGCAACTATGAGCTGGACTGGACGCATATGTATTTGCCAAAGTTTCCTGACCTTGCTGAAGGGGAAACGTCTGAGGAGCGCTTCCGTAAGGAATGTGAAGAAGGACTTGCGCGGCGCTATGGAGAAAACTGGCGCGAAGTGGAGATTAGCGGCATCAATGTCAAAGAGCGCTTTGAATATGAGTACGACATTATCTGTAAGAAAGGCTTTGCGGATTATTTCCTCATTGTTCAGGAGTATGTGCGCTGGGCCAAGCAAAACGGTATTGGTGTCGGTCCCGGTCGCGGATCTGCAGCGGGAGCCATCGTTGCCTATGCAATGGATATTACCACCTTTGATCCGCTTGAAAACGGCCTCATGTTTGAGAGGTTCTCTCGCCACAGCGCTCTGAGATGCCTGATATTGATATGGACTTTGACGATGAGCGTCGTCTTGAGGTTGTTGAGCACGTTCGTCAGCTCTATGGCCCCTGAGCGCGTCAGCCACGTTATTACGTACTCTACCATTAAGGCAAAGCAGGCTATAAACGATGCGTGTCGCGTCCCTGGATTATCCGGTCTATCAGGGACAGCGCTCTCAAAGATGATTTCAAATGATCCCAAGGCGCAGCTTTCAAGGTGCTTCACAAAGGGTGACGGTGAAAACGATCTTTACAATCCTGATTTTGAGGAAGCATACAACACCGAGGAAGCTTCTCGAAAATAATCGATGCCGCCCTTGCCATTGAGGGTCTGCATCGCGGCGAGGGCGTTCATGCGTGTGCCGTCCTCATTGCTCCCACGCCCGTCAACGACCACGTACCCACAAAGATGGATACCAAAGGCGAGGTTGAAATTACCCAGTTCGAAGGCCATTCGGTTGCGGACATGGGTCTTTTGAAAGATGGACTTTTGGGGCTTAGAACTTTGACGGTCATTTCTCGCGCGCTCAAAAACATCAAGGCAAATTTTGATGTCGATATTAACGTTGACGAGATACCCTTTGAGGATCCTGAAATCTATCGGCTGATGCGTGAAGGTCGCACCTCAGGGGCTCAGATTGAATCCGCAGGTATGACGGCAACCATCAAGGGCATGCGTCCAACCGAGTTCAAACACATCGTCGCACTTATCGCCCTCTATCGCCCCGGTCCTTTGGGAGCGGGAATGGTGTCCAGCTATATTGACCGCATGAATGGTCGAGAAGAGCCGGTTGACTACGATCCTCGTCTGCATGATATTTTGGCCGAAACCTATGGCACCATGGTGTACCAAGAGCAGGTCATGCAGATTTCCATGAAGATGTCCGGCTTTACGGCGGGCGAGTCCGATAAAGTTCGCAAGGCTGTGGCAAAGAAGAAAATCAAACTGATGCAGGAGGTTATCCAGCACTGGGATGACGGTGCTGATGAAACCATGGAGCAGCACTGGAAAGAAGGCGCCGTTCGTAATGGTTTTAAGCGAGAGACCGCAGAAATCATTTGGGAAGACGTTCTCAAATTTGCCTCCTATGCGTTCAATAAGTCCCACTCAGCGGGCTACGCTATTTTGGTTATGCAAACGGCTTGGTTAAAGGCACATTATCCGCATGAATACATGGCGGCAGTGCTTACCTCTTTTATGGGCAAAACGGACAAGATCGTTCACTATGTTTCGGCGTGCCGACAGAGGGAATTAGTAAGCCAGCCGGATATCAATGAATCCGGCCGTGACTTTACCGCAACAAAAGAGGGTATTCGCTTTGGCTTTGCGGGTATTCGCGGCGTGGGTGCCGGTGTGGCGGAAGCCATTATGGCCGAGCGTCAGAAGGAGGTCCGTTTAGCAACCTTCGTGACTTTTATCGATCGTATGGATGCAAGTCAGGCAAAACGTAATGTTGTCGAGGCACTCATTAAAGCTGGTGCATTTGACTCAACGGGATATACCCGTATGCAGCTTATGAAGCTTATTGATAAAAACAATCCTGAAAAACCTCTTTGGATTCTGCGGCAAAGCGCCAAAGGGATAAAGCGTCCGGACAGATTTCGATGTTTGATCTCTCTCTGAAGTTGAGGGTTCAGGGTTTACGGAGGATTTTCCGGATCCTGATGGAGTGGAATGGGGCGCCGCTTTTAAGCTGAGCCAGGAATACGATGCTGGGCATTTACGTTTCCGATCATCCGCTCACGCCGTATGCGCGTATGCTCGTCGCTTGCACGTGATTATGAACTTGTCGATATTGATGCAACAGAAGAATACCGTGCCCCTGACGGGTGGCATTAAAGAAAGGTTTAAGGTACCTGAGGGCGAGAATATCCGTCTTTCGGGCATGGTTACAAACATCCAAAAAGCGTATAACAAAAACGGCGACCCCATGGCTATCGTTACCTTGGAGGATATGGAAGGCGAGACTTTTTTGGTCCTGTTTCCAAAGGCATACAAAAAAATATGCCTCTACGCTGGCGGGAAGTGTTGACCCAGAAACCGGAGAGACGCAGGGCGATGTTATCGTGGGTGTTTTCGGCAAGCTTGAGCGATCGGATCGAGGCACGCAGTTTATCTGTTCAGGGGTTACTCCCATTGAATTGAATGAGGCTAACAAGCGTCCGCGCGTGCTTGAGATTCAGATTCCGTCTCAAAGTTTTCCCGTTCCAACTATGAGATGCTCGGTCAAATTTTTAATAAGTATCGTGGAAATGACTGCGTTGAACTTCGGATTGAGAGTACTCAAGGCGACGTTATGCACATGGAGATAGCTACGCGTGTGGATGCTCGCAATATGGCAATGATTACGGAGCTTTCATATGTGCTTGGCGAGAAGGGCTTTGCTCATGTAGTTTAGAATCGGCGTCTCAAAAATGTTATTTAATTTGTAGCATTTGCGATTGAGAATCTAAGGTATGGGGAATACTGTTGAAGTAATCATCGCTTGCATTGAGCGGTGTCAAGGAGAGGAGAAAAAATGGCAGAGGCCAAGTTTTACCGTTGTGAGCACTGTGGAGCTATCGTATATGTTGTTGAGGATAAAGGGGTTACTCCATCTTGCTGTGGTGAGCCAATGACACTTCTTAAGGCCAATACAACTGACGGTGCTACAGAAAAGCACGTTCCGGTTGTTTCTCGTGATGGCTTTAAGCTAACCGTTAAGGTTGGCGAGGTTGCGCATCCTATGCTTCCTGAGCACTATATTGAGTTCATTGCTCTTGAAACAGAGCAGGGTATAAATCTGAAGCGCTTGAACCCAGGTGAGACACCTGAGGCTCACTTTGCACTTCCCGAAAACCAGGGTGGCGTTGCGTACGAGTTTTGTAACCTGCATGGTCTTTGGAAGGCAGAGTTCTAAGGTTTGGCATGATTTTCTCGCAACAATACGTGCGTTAATAATGCGTGCGTTTCGTGTTTTATGTACGCGCATTACGTGTTTTCTTAAGAGCTGTAGAAAGTACAGCTCTTTTTTATTGCTTTTGGGCATACTTGTTTTGTTGTGGTAGAGCGCGAAAGAGAGTGAACCATGAGAGTTGCCATTGCACAAATGAATACCCATACCGGAGCCTTGTCGGAAACATGTGAGCGAATGCTTGCGTATGCTTGTCGCGCACAAGAGGGAGATGCGGATCTTGTTATATATCCGGCTCCAACCCTCACCGGTCTTATGGCGCTCAGTGATGCACGATTGACGACTTCCTCGGAGATCTTTTACGGCCTTGCAGGCACTTGCTGAAAAAGCTCCCGATACCGGCGCTTATACCGGTGGTTGTGCAAAAGGATGGAGAACTTCTCCAGAAACTATGTTTCTTCGAAAAGGACATGTAACGCCCCTGCGTCTTGCAGCGGAAATTGCCCATCTCAGTGCTTTGACACGAGGTTCTCTTACAGATGCCGCTGCAAAAATGATGGGTTTTGGTGATTTGAGTTTTGATTTACCCTGCTTTGAAATGCAGGATTTTTCTATAGGCGTTGCCTTCACCTATCAAGAGCTTAATGCGTGGAAAGATACAGATCAGTCGGCAGATATCCTGCTCTACCTCAGTTCGTTGGGGTATGTCCTTCATGACAAAAACACGGCTATGGGGCTTCACGCAGAAAATAGCCGCTTTGTCTCAGATACCAATGAGCTGGGTACGTGGATTGTCGCTGCCAATCCTGTTGGCCTTTATGGTACGCACGTGTACATTGGATCAAGTTTTGTTATGACCCCAGATGGTCGGCTGACAAGTTACGGAAAAGCTTTTGAGGAAGACCTCATTTTTTCCGACCTCTCAAAGCCGTCTGACACGGATACGTCCGTTGCGGAGTCGTCTGTTACGGACACACCTGTTACGGATGTATTTGCCACGGGTGCATCCGTATCTGCTGCGGACGAGCCCGCCAATAAAGCGCATCAAGAGACTTTGAACACGTATGATATGACCGACGTTGCGTGGAGGGCACTTCAGCTGGGACTGACGCAGGCAGTTATCCAGGGAGGCTTTGAGGGCGTCGCCGTTCTTCTCGACAACTCGCTTAATGCCCACGTGGTAGAAGCTCTTGCAAAAAGTGTGCTGAGTGAGAAACAGGTGTACATACAGAAATTGCATGCGCATGGCCGGCTGGAGAAGAATGTTGAATACGCGCGTTTGGCTGCGGTTGCTTGCGAGAAGAACCTGCTTGTTTTAGCCACCGAAAATAAGACTGATATTGCTTTGAATCCGAGTGGTGTACATGCTACGAATTCACTCTATATTCTTGGGGATTTTTATTTGTCTGAAGTAAGAGATCTTGTAGAGCCGGCTTCTTTGGGCAGAGAGACTGAGTTCCAAGAGGCTCCAAGCATGGTCAGTGAGCTTGATGGGGATATGACACCGTTTGCGGACGAGACGGAGCGGGATGCCTTTGTCGATCATGTGCTAACTCAGATGCTTGAGGGAAATAAAAGCGTCAGAAGCCTCCTTTTGAGCGTTGAGCATCCAAAAAGTTGCAGAGCGTGTTTGTGAGGCATTTCAAAAGAATACGTTTGCTCGACAGAGTGTGCGTCCCATTCTTACTTTCTCAAAACATTCGATTGTTGAGGAAAGTTTCCCACTCTTTTCCATGTGGAGAGACACGAGGACAAGTGAAGTACCAAGGCAGGATACCTCCACTCTTTTTGATGGGCTACGTTCATCAGCGGAACACGCCTTTTCAAATTCGGTACCCGAGCAAACGGAGGTGCCTTCTCCTGAAAGCGTTCAGGAAATCCTTGAATACCTGCGGGAATTCTCAGGTCTTGAAGGGGCGGGGGTCATGTTCGGCGTACCAAACATGTGGCGAGGGCCGTTTTTCGGAAAACTAATACAATCTCTGTGATAAAATGGAACGAACGTTCTTATCGTCTCCAAGGAGGTGCTGTGGTAATTTTAGGAGTCGACCCGGGTCTTGCACATACCGGTTGGGGCATTGTTGAAACTCGCGGGTCGGTGTGCCGCGCTCGCGCCTACGGTTGCGTGGAGACAAAGGCTCATGAGCCTATCGATATGCGCCTCGGTAGAATTTACGATGAGCTCTCTCGGGTTATCCAAAAATATGAGCCCACGGCGCTTCCATTGAAGGTATTTACTTTGGGCAGAATGTTCGCTCCGCCATTCCAACGGCTCAGGCGCGGGAGCGGCAATCGTTGCGTGTTCAAAAGCCGGCCTGACCGTGGGAGAATACACGCCTATGCAGATTAAGCAGGCCGTCGTTGGGACGGGTTCCGCTGATAAGGCCCAGGTTATGCTATGATTCGTTCCGTTTTGGCGCTCGACCATGAGCCCTCATCCCGATCACGCCGCAGACGCACTGGCGGCAGCAGTGTGTCATGCAAACCTCACAAGAACGGAAGAGCTTGGCAAAAGGAGAATCCGTCTATGATTGTGCAACTTACCGGAACACTACTTTCTGTTTCGCCATCTCTTGTGGTTCTTGACGTCAACGGCGTTGGGTATGAACTTGGCGTTTCGGCTAACACCGCGGCATCTCTTCCGCAGGCAGGAGAAGCGGGCGTTACCATTCTTACGCGGATGGTGGTGAGAGAAGACGCCATGGAACTCTATGGATTTTCTTCGCGAGAAGAACGTGCTCTTTTTGATCGCTTGCGTGCCATCTCCGGTATTGGTGCAAAGCTCGCGCTTTCCGTTCTTTCAACGTTCACGCCCCAGCAGCTTGCAAGTGTGGTGGCCTCTGAAGACGTAACCCGCATGACACAGGTTGCGGGACTCGGAAAGAAAAAAGCCGGCAGGATGCTTGTTGAACTTTCGGATGTTTTTGCAAAAGATGCAGAGCTCAGAAACCTTGTGGGTCTTTCTGGTCTATCGGATACAAACGTGTCGGGAGGACTTTCCGCTCATACGTCGCTTGACGATGAAGTAACGGAAGCTCTTCTTGCCATGGGCTTTACTTCGCAAGAAGCCGCTTTGGCTCTTGAGGGCAGGCAAGAGGCGGGTGCTCTTTCCATTGAGAAGGCCATGAGCTATGCACTTCGTCGTCTAGGAAGTGGTAACTAATGTGGGAAGCGGACGCAGAGGATTTGTTTGGAAAGTCATCTCCACAGCAAACCCATCAAAAGAACCCAAAATCAAATCGGATGGTTTCTGGCGAACTTGGTCCTGAAGATATTGAGCAGGAACGGTCTTTGAGACCAAAGACGCTTGATGAATATCTTGGGCAGTCGCGCGTAAAAGAGAACCTTCGAGTTCTTATTCAGGCTGCAAAAAAGAGGGATGAACCGCTTGACCACGTTATTTTCTCGGGTCCTCCGGGATTGGGCAAGACAACGCTTGCCGGTGTCCTTGCAGGCGAGATGAATTCAAAACTTCATACTACTTCCGGTCCCGCTATTGAAAGAACGGGAGATTTAGCGGCCATTCTTACAAACTTGGAGGAGGGAGACATCCTTTTTATTGATGAGATTCACCGCTTAAATCATCAAGTTGAAGAAGTTCTCTATCCTGCCATGGAAGATTTCTTCTTGGATATCGTTATTGGCAAAGGTCCTGCCGCCCGCTCAATCAGACTTGATATTCCACGTTTCACTCTGGTAGCGGCAACTACAAGAACGGGTCTTTTAACGGGTCCTTTGCGTGATCGCTTTGGTATTGCGTACCGCCTTGACTATTACTCCGTTGAGGAGCTCAAAACTATTGTTTTGCGTTCGGCTACCATCCTAGATGTTTCCATTGACGAGCAGGGAGCTCTGGAAATTGCTTCTCGCTCCCGCGGCACACCTCGTTTGGCTAACCGTCTTTTGAAGCGAGTTCGTGACTATGCTCAGGTCAAAGCAGGCGGGATGATTACATGGGAAATTGCGGCGCAGGCTCTGTCATTTTTGATATTGATGAGCTGGGGCTTGACGCCATGGACGTCAGCGTGCTCCGCGCGCTGTGTCAGACGTTCACGGTCGTCCGGTTGGTCTTACGACGCTTGCGAGTGCTGTTTCGGAAGATCCTTCTACACTTGAAGATGTGTATGAGCCATTTTTGTTACAGCAAGGTCTTATTATCAGAACGCCGCAGGGACGCCAAGCCACCCAGAGTGCGTTCAATCATTTGAGTATACCGTTCCCCTCACAACGTTAGGATTTTATATGTTGCAGCGTGATTACATACTTGAGATTATTGCTGACTTTAGCAGAGCTGTTACGCAAGCCCTCAAACAGGCATACGATACCAAAGATCCCAAATCTTTGGAGATAGTTGAGCAACAAGTTGCAGAGCTTATCGATTTGTCTCCCTGAGACTGCATGCGCTCTCGCTCCGGATTCGCTGGTAACAATGATGCTCCTGTCAGGAGTAGCGGATTCCGTGGCAGAGTATGTGAGTTATGCACTGAACGTGCTTCTCGCATATACGATCAACTGGGAAATACTGACGCATCAGGTCTTCGGCATCTTCAGGCACAAGCCGTAGCAGAATCGTTCAACTGTGATCCGAGTGCCGTACCAAAAGAGTTTGCTGAACTTGAAGCTGAGTGTTTTGAAAAAGTAACTTTGGCAGTACCGCTTGCACCGATTACTACCGCTCACGCCGCTTTTTGCCGTCTATAAGAGTTTTACTACCGCTTACCTTTTTTTCATAGCCGGATGTGGCATCTCTTTCTATACTCAAATTAAGAGAGTTTTTGCTAAAAAGTCTTTAGCGAGAAGGGATCTTTATGGTAGGACAAATTCGGATTACTTCAAATCAAATACGCTCCTGTGCAAGAAAGTAGCGCCAATAGCAAGGTTAAGTGAATGAAGTAATCTCTCGTATGGATTCCCTTCTTTCACAATTTCAAAAGATAGAGAATTCACTATCTAAGCTTATGGAGCATTTTGATGAACTTCGTTCCGGCTTTGTAAAAAGCTACAAGAACTATCGACGAGATTGCACAAGCCCTTGATGTAATCGCGCTCTCTCTTGAAGAGACCGATGCTCAGATTGCAGCACAGTTTCGCGGCTAGTTATTTAGTTTATTAAACGTAGTTTTAAAGAGAGCCGCTTGCAGGAATCTATGAGTGACCTCTTTTAAAAGGGAACGTTTGCGAGACCAAATCTTTGACTACTTAGCCTTGAGCCTATTCTAAAAGCAACGCAGTATTCCAAAGGAGCTCTTATGATTAACAGAAGAGTTCTTATCTATAGGTCTTATTGGACTCTCAAGTGTTGCTCTTTTTTCCTGTTCTCTTACAGGTTACTACGATGATAAGAAGTACGGCATTATTGACACTACGGGTACCTGGATCATAAAGCCGAAATTTGGTTGGATATCTGACTCGTTAAAGGACTCTGCACAGCTTTACTTTCCAGAGACGATGATTCGCTTTGTGGGAATTGTTGATCTTTCGGGTAGGTGGGTAATAGAGCCAGGAACATTCAAAGCAACTAACACAGGTAAAACGGAACGAGTTAGACCTATAAAATCAAGCGAAAAAAATGGTATAATATTAAACAAGTATTTGATTTTGGAGGTGCTTAAATTCATGGATGAAAGAGAAAAAATCATTCGTTTATGGTTTGATATGTAGCTTACACAACAAGACTTAGGAATAGATGAAATTTTTCTGATGATGTAATTTATATTGAGAGTTGGTGTCCTAAGTATGAAAACCGGCAAACAGTAAAGCACTGGTTTAATGAGTGGAATACAAGAGGAGATAGTGCTTGCGTGGGATATAAAGCAATTTTTTTCATAAGGATAATCAAACTATTGTAGAATGGCACTTCAAAAATAAAATGAATGAGGGGAAAGTTGAAGAATTTGACGGTATCTCTTTGATTGTTTGGACAGCCGATAATAAGATAAAAAGCATTAAAAAGAGTTTGGCTGTAATTGTAATAACTACAATCCTTATAAAGAGAGTGAAACACCCTTATTTAGAGATGAAAAAGCAAATTGGTTTTGAGGAGATAAAATATTGATAGAAAGTAGACCTGAGTTTGATAAAATTACATCGTTTGATGAGTTTAGTAAATACTATTGGTATCGTGAAGAACTTTTCACAGATATGCAAGTCATTAGGATTAGAATATAGAGGTACAAAAACAAGAACTCAATTATATTATTGAGCAGTATTTTAAGGGTAATTTGATTAAAAAGTCATCAATAAAAAAATGAAAAAGAAAACAAGTGGAAAACTATTACCTTAGATATGCCATTACTTGAATGTGGGTTTCTCCTTTAATACACAAATTTAGAGAATATTTCTCATTTTAACAGATGTTTCACCATTTAAATTTACTGCTGATATGGCTACTGCTTGGAGAAAAGTAAAAAGCGAAAAATGATTTGAGTTTTACAATTCAAAGATATGCTGAAAAGTTTATTATGGAAAATCAGATTATGCCAAGTATGATAATTCGGTTTGTCAATGGAATCAATTTTTAAAAGGATTTCTGTGCAGACGAAAAATAGTTGCAACTATTCAAACAAATTAAAAGTAGCTTCTATTCTTTGGAAAGAAGTTAGAAATTCAAGAAATGAAAAATTTATTCAAAGAATCTTTTGACTGAATATGCCGATAAAATAAAAAGAGTATTGCAAGTAGGATATTTTTCAGCTTGCTAAACTAACAATTTCAATAAAAAGCTAACACGAAAAGCAGTAAATCAAAAAGGTTTGCTGTTTTTCTTTTGCTTAAAACGGAAAAGGAGAACACATGGAAGAAGAAAAAAAGAGTAATAAAAGAACCACAACATAAACAGTTAATAATGGATATTGGAAAAACAAAATACACCGTAAACCTACATTTCAAGCAAGGTACAGGGGAAAACATACAAGGATAAAATACTAAAAGCTAATCAGAGAGAAACGGAGAAGATATAAATATATCAAAAAAATTTTTGTTTATGTCCTTGACAAATCTTCCCAAACGGTACTTGGGTGATAGAGCCAAGATTCAATCGGATATCTACTCCTGTTAAAGGACTCTGCATAGCTTCACCTTCTGATTCTGTACTTTGCGGAATCGTGAATCTTTCTGGTGAGTGGGTAATAGAGCCGAAGTGGAAAGATGCTGGAAGTCTCTCTGAGCTTGATTACTTTGGAGCACAAGATGCTGAGAGTGGTCTTTGGGGCATTGCGAGAAAAGACGGGTCTTGGCAAGCTGAGCCGTATCTTTCAGGAAAGAGTGGTTTTTCACGTATAGGCTATTTCAATCCACACACGCAAATAGCAAAAGCGTGTGATGAAGCATCTGACCTTTGGGGCTTTATAGATGGTTCAGGGGACTGGGTTGTTAAGCCTTTTGCAAAATGGATTAACTATGCAGGAGATGATAAGATTTACGCTGCGTCTCCTGTCGACAGTGCCTTATATGGACTTATCAATATTGAGGGCAGCTGGGTTGTAGAACCTAAGTTTTTGGATTTCGGTGCTTTTGGCAAGACCGGTTATGCCGATGTTATATTGGCTGAAACAAAGCGGTCTGGTCTTGTTGATAAGCAGGAAACTGGGTTGTAGAGCCAAAATTCTTTGGTATCAGCACTCCCAATAAATCTAACTTTATTCCAGCTAAAGGGTGCACAAAAAGGTCTTCTGACTATTTGCTTTGGGGCTTTATTGATCTCTCCGGTGAGTGGGTGGTAGAGCCTAAATATGCATATATCGGTTCATACAATGAAAAGTGTGATGTAGTTTTTGTCTGTCCAGAAGGAAAGGGGGATCTTTATCGTCTTATAAATTCAAAAGAAGAGTTTGTATCCGATGCATGCGTCTCCTATATTTCTCCTAAATTTTCAGATGAAGGCTATTGCAATGCAAGACCTTACAAACTGAAAAAACCTCAGAAAAGTAGAAGCATGTGAGTTTACAGTGAACCCTCAGGGTTGGAATGAGTATCAAATTTTACGTCTCTTATCTAACCGCAAATCCCGTGAGTCTTTTTAGGATTATTTGTGTGGGAATCGTTGCTTTTGGCGTGTTGGGAACTTTAGTATATGTAGGAGCCCGCCACATGAAAGCAACCGCCGACGAACGCGATCCGTTTGGTAGCAGTGCTGGAAAGTAAGAAGAAGGGAAGCAATGATGCCAGAGAAAGATCTGACTCGCGTTGTGTCAAAAACTCCGTCAGACGTTTCATCAACAGAAAACCCTGTTGAGCTTTTTGGAATGTATGTGGCACATGTCGGCATCAATGCATGTGATGCTCATGAAGCAGAGGACATCGCCGACAGGTTTTCTATTCTCATGGGCCTTCCCAAAAAAGAGATGGAACCCTCGTTTTTCTCGGGAACCCTTGTTGAAATCATGAAGCAAAATGGTCGTGGCGAGAAAGGCCACATTGGTTTTCACGTGGACGATCTGCCTGCGGCAGAAAAGTGGTTTGAGGCGCGCGGATTTGAGATAGACGAATCTTCCAGACGTCTTTTGCCCGATGGAGGCACATTTCTTGTGTACTTCAAAAAACAGATTGCAGGCTTTGCCATTCACCTAACCGTTGCTCAATAAGGGTTGCCAGTGGTTGTATAAACACTGCCGGCTCTTGCGTATCATGTGCGATTGACGGGTGCGCGCATAGAGCAAGTTCAAAAGTTACTCGGTTTTGCATATTCTTTCTCGGAGTATGCACTCTTATGAATACACTTATTTGAGGTTTTCATTTATAGGGGCTCCTGTACATCGTCTGGATCACGTTTCTAAAGATGGCCTGACGCCAACATTTAAGACACGATCCAACCAAATACACCAGTAAACGAGATTCTTCTCGCGATTGCTTTAAACTTATGGTTTACGGGTGGTTTTTGGAAGCAAAACGTGTGTTTAGTGGTGGTTTCTCGCCAATTTGGGCGTTTAGTGGTGAATCAAAACGCCCGTAAACATCCGATTTGGTACCAATCCGCTGTCTCATATGAAAAGCACAACTAAAGCAAAACGCCTGCCTGCGGATTTGCAGACAGCCGTCGATACGCAATTTCAACGATCCGACAATAAAGCGAGAAGGCCTTACCTTGCGAGTATGATCATACTGCCTAGCGCTGCCGAAAATGCGCCAAGTATGGCTTGGACTGCCATACTTTACTGCAAGTTTGGTATATATTAACCATACTTGCTGCAAGTATGGTTAATCGTGCTCAACTTGCTGCAAGTTTGGCAGCGCTGTTCCGGCAGCACCATTATGACGACCCAACTATCGATTGCTTTGCCACACATCTTCAAAACTTGTACATAATTCAAACACAATTCTAAAAACAGTACGTTTGTACTGGTAATCCTGCCCATTGTATAGAAGCGGAGTGCTTTCTACTAGATATTGTGGCTATTTTCAAAAACCAAGTAAGTGAAAGCTACTCATTCGTGGAGCGTCAAAAATAATTTGTGGGGCAAAGTGTTTTCTAGTGTCTAAAAGTGTGGCATTGAGCTATATTTATCTTACGTTCGAATGGCGTATGAGCATTTTGCCAACGACCGCCGCGCACTAAACCTTAAACGCACCCCGCGCGGCATTTTTGGCAAGCGAAAACGCGATGCAGGCAGCACTACGAAAGGAGGAGGACATGCTCACTGGACAGTACCAGCGCTCATTGGACTCCAAGATTCGTGTCACGCTTCCTGCAACACAGCGCAAAGAGCTGGGCGATTCCATAGTGCTCATTCGTCGTGAGAACGCGCTTCATGGGTATTCACCTGAGGCTTACGAGGCATTTGTGGCGTCTATCCCCATGGAGGAAAAGATCGTCGCCAGGTGGATAGGGCGCTCAGATCTCTCAATGCTCGTGCAACAACGGTTGACATTGACTCGGCCGGCCGCGTGGCACTGGGCAAGATTGACGAGTCCGATCCAAATGCCCGCAAAGAGCTGAGTCTCAAGCGCGATGTCACTATCGTCGGCAACGGTGACCACATTGAGATTTGGGACACCAAGAAGTGGGACGACTACTTCAATGCCGACAGCGGTGTCGAAGCACTTGAGAATCTCATCTTTGGCATGTAATCCGAGGCGAGAAGAACGTGGAGCAGTGCAACTTGACAGTTGAATATCGGCACCAACCTGTGATGCTCGCTGAAGTACTTCAGCAACTCAATCCAAAACCGGGAGAAATTGTGTGCGACTGCACGCTGGGCGGGGCAGGACACACGGTAGAACTTGCAAAGCGCATTGTGCCCGACGGCTTGTCCATTGGAATCGATCAAGACGACATGGCACATGAAGCCGCAGCCGCTCGAATAGCCAAAGAGGTTCCGACAGCGGAGTTCTTACCTCTTAAAGGTAACTTTGGAGATTTGGATACTTTGCTTGTTTCCGCAGAGGTTCCTGGGTGGATTGCTTTCTGTTTGACATCGGCGTGTCATCACCGCAGCTTGATATCCCCGAGCGGGGTTTTTCGTATCACGAAGATGCCCCGTTGGATATGCGCATGGATCCGGGGAAACAAACCCCAACCGCACAAGAGGTCGTCAACACCTATACCGAAGCTGACCTCACCCGAATCCTGCGAGTCTTTGGCGATGAAACGTTTGCGCCGCGGATTGCCCACCGAATCGTGGAAGTTCGCAAGACAGCCCCATCAAGACAACCTTGCAGCTTGTCGAGGTTATCAAGGCATCAATTCCTGCAGCAGCACGTCGCCATGGAGGACATCCCGCACGCAAAACGTTCCGGGCGTTGCGCATTGAGGTGAATCATGAGCTTGACGTGCTTGAGCGCGGACTTCGCTCTGCGATTGCTTGGGCAAATCCCGGCGGCAGAATTTGTGTGATTGCATATCACTCGCTGGAAGATCGCATCGTGAAGCATGTGTTTTCTGAGCTGAGCCAAGGTTGTATCTGTCCGCCTGATCTTCCCGTTTGTGTGTGTGGGCATGTGCCGATAGTCGATGTTAAGACCAAAAAACCTCTGACGGCAACGTCGGAAGAAATTACGCAAAACCCGAGGGCGAGAAGCGCACTCATGCGTGTGGCGGTAAAACGCAACACCGAAAACGAGAGGATTTAAGCAACATGGCACGCTATACATCAGAGGCGATTGACATAACCTCAGTTGAGAGGGACTATGAACGTCAGCAAACAGTTGCCCGTCCCTCGTTTGAAGTGGTACCCGGCGGTGGGCTTGATGCTCATGCCCGTCGTGGTGTGTCTACTCAGTTTGTTTCTGCCGTAATGATGGTCGTGCTTGCTTTTGCTCTCATTTTTACCATTGAGTGGGACGCGTTGTGCTTTCAACCATGACAGTCTCAAAGCTTCAGGCAAATAATGAGACGCGTACCGCTTTTGCGCCAAATGACGGCAGAAAATGACAATCTTCGCATTTCGCGCTCACTGCTTTCCAGCAACACCCGCATTGAGAAGATTGCAACTCAGAGGTACGGCATGAAACTTTCCGAGAACCGTGCCGTTCTGAATGTAAATAACTCTCCACAGGCGTAACATATACGCCGTGAGTACTACGACGAGAAATAATAACCGCCGAAGGCGAGGAATGCTCGGAGGCCTCGTATGACGAGGCCTCGTGCACTGGTATCGCACGCGTGCAGGCATTGTGGGCAATGCGGCAGTGACGACAGCCTTTTTGGCCGCCGGTTCAAGGTGCTGTTTGTCGTCATGGGCTTTATAGCGATTGTTATCGTGGGTTTCTCTTTTTCTACCAGGTTATCAATCAACAGAGCCTTGCAAAAGGTGCCGAGGAGAACCGGAAAAATGTAATACCTCTGCACGCTAGCGCGGAAACCATCTATGACCGAAACGGTAACGTGCCTGCCATGAGTGTTGACTGCAAGGACATCTACTGTAATCCGAAGGAAATTAAAGATCCTGCAGGAGTGGCGCAGGTACTTGCGGATAATCTGGCGGGAAACCGGGGATTATCTTGAAGCGCTCAAAAAGACACTACGTTTTCCATATCAAGCGCCAAGCCGATAAGACCGCCTCCAGCTAAGGTAAAAGCGGTCTTGAAGAAAAGAAGCTTTGCCGGTGTCATTATGTCGACAATACCAAGCGTGTGTATCCCTACGGAAACGTGGGCGTTCAAATTCTTGGGTATGTTGGCAGCGACGGCAAGGGCATATCCGGCCTTGAATACTACTATGACAAGGAACTTTCAGGAGAAGACGGCTCCATGATTATGGAGACGGGCTTGGGTGGTACACCCATCGCCGGCGGGTCTTCTCAGGTGACCGAAGCAAAAAACGGAAAAGATATCGTACTTTCGCTGGATATTAACCTGCAAGATGAGGCGGAAAAACAACTTACGCAGGCCGTAAAAGACAACGACGCCAAAGACGGCGGTTCGCTGCTTGCCATGAATCCCAAAAACGGCGAGATTTATGCGGCATGCTCTTATCCGCTTCCTGATTTTTCAGGTAAGACCGATCTTGATCCGGATTCGCTCAACTTGAAACTGGTATCTAACTCGTATGAACCCGGCTCCGTGTTTAAGGTGGTAACCACTGCCATCGGAATGGAAAATACGCTTTTTGGACCTGATTCCACGTTTAACGTTCCTCTCACCATTGATGTAGGCGGCCATATTGTTGAGGATGACGATTGGCGCAGTGGCGCCATGGACATGACGGTTACCGAAATGATGCGCAGGTCTTCTAACGTTGGTATGGCGACGCTTGAAACACAGGTCATCGGCGACAAACGATTTGCTCAAGGTCTGGAGGATCTTGAATTGGTCAGGCAACCGGCATTGATTTTCCCTCGGAGAAGCAGACGGCATTGTAAAGCCGATTGATAAGTATGAGTCGTATACCGGTGGAAATATGTCATTTGGACAGGGTCTTGCCATTCCGTTTATCCAGGTCACACGTGTGTATGCAGCCGTAGCAAATGGCGGCAACCTCGTAACCCCTCATTTTGCCACCTCCATAGGAGGCAAAGATATTGACTGGCCCGTTAAGGAAGGCGTCCTTTCCAAGACAACCTGCGACGGCGAAAAAGAGATGCTCCGTACTGGTCATTCGAGAGGGCACGGGTGTTCGTGCGCAGGTATCGGGGTATGATATTGCCGGTAAAACCGGTACGGGTCAGCAGGTAGATAAGAAGACAAGTGCATACGACAATTCCGGCCATTATGTATCGTCGCTTTGCGGCTTTGCCAATGCGGATGATCCTGATGTTTTGGTGTACGCCGGTCTCAATGATACGCAGCAGTTGGCTTCACAGTCGGCCGCAGTGGTTTTCTCAACGTTTATGAAGTCAGCGGTGACGCAGCTGGAAATTCCACCTGCGAGCCAATAAGTGGGAGGTTGCATGATTTGTATGTCCGCGCGCGACGTAGTTGAGTCTACGGGAGCGATGCTTTGGTTGAGGGAAAACGCCCACTTGCCGGTGAGGTGGAGATCGATTCTCGCCGTGTGGGCGAAGGCTCGCTTTTGTTGCATTTGCGGGCGAGAAGGTCGACGGAAACCCTATATAGATGCCGCACTTGATGCAGGAGCCGCGGTAGTATGCGCAGGTAGAGCCGGCTCAGGCCACCCTCGAACACGCCCGTCGTGTTGATGCCACGCTTCTGCGAGCCGAGGGGGATGACTGCGAAGAATTTCTTCTCCGCTTGGCCGGAGCCCCGGAGAGCGCTCCATCAGGATTGGACGGTAGTGGCGGTTACCGGCTCCGTTGGTAAGACCACCACGAAAAGATATGCTGAGAGCGGGCATTGCAACGCAGAGGCGCGTTCATGCCACCGCCGGTAACCACAACAATCTCATTGGGCTTCCCGATGACGATTCTTTCGGCTCCCAAGGATGCCGAGGTCTTGGTCTGTGAATGCGGCATGAACCACAAGGGTGAGATTTCACGCCTGACACGTTGTTGTCGTCCCACAATCGCCGTCATTACCAATGTGGGCACAAGTCACATCGGTCTTCTCGGCGGTCAGAAAACATCGCTTGCGCTAAGGCAGAGATTGTCGAGGGGATGGAGGCTCACGGCGACATACGTCCTACGCTTATTCTTGAGAGCGGAGGCGATTTACGTCATTTGTGAGCGAGAAGTTCGCGCGTCCCAAAAGGCATTGACGTGGTATGCGTGGGATCTCATGCAGGAGATATTCTGAGAGCCCAGGACGTTACCGTGGGTGAAGAGAGTCTTCCGACCGCAACGTTTGTCACACAAGACGGTTGGAAAGAAGACGGTAACGTTTTCGGTACCGGATCGCGTTGCGGTTTCCGATGCACTTATGGCGCTTGAAGCCATTACCCTTTTGGGCTTGGATCGAGACATGGCGCTTGACGTCATTGCTACCATGCCGCCGACACGTATGCGCTTGTCGGTACTGCATGCCGTTTGTGGTGCACGTATTATTGACGATTCGTATAACGCAAGCCCCAGCTCCATGGCAGCGGCTCTTGACGTGCTTTCCCGCATGCCAACGCGTGGCCGCTGCATTGCGATTCTTGGAGAGATCGGGGAGCTGGGTCAAGAAGAGAAGCGCCTGCATGGCTATGAGGTGCCTATGTTGCCGCAAAGCCCATAGACTTGGTAGTTTTTGTGGGCAGAGATGCTGCCTGCGAGATGGCAGAGGCGGCCAAAACGATGGGTTTGTCAGAGGACGAAATCGAGCTGGTTGAAAGCGTAGAAGATGTGATGAAAATAATTCCGCCTATACTGAAAGATACGGATACGGTTTTGGTAAAAGCATCTCGTGCCGCCGGGACTTGATGCGTTTGTGAGGGAGTTGTTGCATAACGATTGGTAATCCAGCATATCCAACGTATCAGGTCTTTCTTTCTCTTGGCGTCTCGGCGATTATCACGCTTATTGGTATGCCGTTCTTTATACGAATGATGAAGAAGGAAGGCGTCGGCCAGCAGATCCGTGCCGACGGACCGCAGCAGCACCTCAAAAAGCAGGGTACCCCCACCATGGGCGGTACCGTTATGCTTCTTTCGGTCATCCTTACCTGCGTTCTTTGTGCAACGTGGAGTACCGATCTTATTTTGGCCGTGGCAGCCATGTTGTTTACCGGATCGTTGGGTCTGCTTGATGACATTGAATCGGTGGCACATCGCCGATCTCTTGGTCTTACGCCCTCCCAGAAGATGCTGGGGCTTATAACCATCTCCGTCGGCTTTTGTCTTTTGGCGGTCAACGTGCTTGGTATCTCACCGGTGATTTCGTTTCCCGGTGGTTTTGGTATTGATCTGGGAGTCCTTTCTACCGTTGTTCCGCTTGGAGAAGGCACGCTTCACATCCCGTGGCTCTATATATTCTTCGTCTTTTTGCTTATGGCAGGACTTTCCAATGCGGTCAACCTTACCGACGGGCTTGACGGTCTTGCGGGAGGCTGCACCATGGTGGTCATGCTGGTTATGGCTGCCGTGGCGTTTCGGTATGGCGAGATAAACTTGGCCGTTTTTGCCGCCGCCATTGCAGGTGCGTGTATCGGCTTTTTGTGGTTCAACAGCGACCCGGCGTCCATTTTTATGGGGAGACACCGGATCTCTTGCATGGGGAGCAGCGCTGGCTGCACTTGCTGTTCTTACAAAAACCGAGGTAACTTCTTTGGTCATGGGAGGTCTCTTTATTATTGAGGCACTTTCCGTCATCATCCAGGTGGTAAGTTTTAAGCTTACCGGTAAGCGTGTCTTTTTGATGGCTCCTTTGCACCACCATTTTGAGAAGCTCGCTGAACGAGACAAAGTTGTCATTCGGTTTTGATTGTTTCCGGTGCGTTTGCCGTCCCTTGGTTTTGCTCTTTATTTTCAGCTCGGATAAATTTGCTGGGGGAGGCATATCTTATGGAGCCACAGGTATCTAAAACACTTGGAGATGTTTGTGTTCTCGGGTTTGGACAGACCGCTCTGTCCGTCTGCACCTATCTGATGGCACAAGGTTCTTCTCGCGTGCACTCCGTTGTGCTTTTTGGCGGAGCTCAAACCCACGAAGGCGAGAAGTGCGCCGAGTTTGAGGCGCTTGGAGTGCGTGTTGTTACGGGTACCGATGAGGTGTGCGGTACGTATTCGCTTTGTATAGCTTCGCCCGGTGTTCCCGATACCTCAGCACTCTTTTTGTCTGCAGCGGCACATTCGCAAGAGATTATCGGTGAGCCTGAGTTTGCGTTTCGTGAAAGTCCGGAAAAATGGATTGCCATTACGGGAACCAACGGTAAGACCACCACAACTACCTTAGTGACAAAAATCTTGCAGACCGCAGGGCAAAGGCTATTTCAGTGGGAAATATTGGACGTACCATTACCGATGAACTTTCGAGCCGCACACCCGATGAGTGGTTTGTGGCGGAACTCTCAAGTTTTCAGCTGGCTACCATCGCCCGCTTGCACCCCAAAACAGCCGCACTTTTGAATATCACCCCCGACCATCTTGAGTGGCACGGCACCCTTGCGGCGTATGCGGCGGCAAAAGAGAGAATTTTTGAGAACTTTGACGTCCATGATTTGGCGGTTGTATCAGATCTTGATGAGTATTGCCGTGCATGCGCCCAACGCCTGGAAGCTCGGCACATACGCGTATGCCATCTCAACACGGAAGATCCAAAGACAGAACACGCTGCATTTATACGCGACGGTGTGCTTGTGGTCAGGCGTTCGGGCAAGGAGACAGAGCTTATACGTGCGGCTGACCTAAAGATTCACGGGCTGCACAACGCTTTGAATGCGCTTGCCGCATCTGCTTTGGCTCTTGAGGCGGGCATCGATCCTGTTTCCGTGCGCCACGCGCTTCTCGACTTTGAGGCGCTTGAGCATAGAATTGAGCCGGTCAGGGAAGTTTCGGGCGTACTGTACGTCAACGATTCAAAAGCGACAAACACCGACGCGGTTGAGAAGTCGCTAACTGCCTTTCCCACGCGAGACGTGGTGCTTCTGGGAGGCCATGATAAGGGGAACAGACCTTGGCTCACTTGCAGCGGCGGTGAATCGGAGCTGTAAAACGGCAATATATATACAGTGCCGCCGGTCCACGGATCGCCGAAGCGCTTGAGGAAGAAAAGACAAAACAGCACTCCGATCTTCATGTCGTGCGTGCCCCTCACATGAAAGAAGCTTTTGAGGCGGCGACAAAAAGAGCGACGGCAGGAGACATCGTCCTTCTTTCTCCGGCATGTTCTTCGTTTGATGAGTTTTCCAATATGGCAGAGCGCGGCCGGACGTTTGAGCACTATGTGAGCGAGCTTAGCATACAAGAAGGTGTTTTTGATGGTTAGAACCCGTCGGAGCCGGTCGCAGTCGGCCAAACAAGAGCGCACGTTGTTTGGTGTGCCGGAACGTTTCATGAAACCTCGTATTGTTTTGTTGGTGGTTGTAACGCTGCTGGTTCTCTTTGGCCTTTTGATGATTTATTCGGCGTCATCGGTTACCGCCATGACCAATCCCGATATGGGCAACAATCCCTTCTACTTTGTGACGAAGCAGGGAATAATTGCGCTTGTAGGTACGGTTCTTGCAGTAGGTCTTGCGGTACTTGATTATCGTAAGCTTTGCAGGGCATGGCCTCGTTTTGTTTGGTGGCACGGTGGCGATTTTTGGCCTTGGTACTTATGCCGTTTGCAGGAACCGATGCACTTGAGCTACGCGTTGGATTGCCATCGGAGGCTTCACCATTCAACCTTCTGAGTTTGCAAAGATTTCCATCATTATGATGGTTGCATTTTTGATTCAACAATACCTGGTTGACGGCGTTATTGATCGGCGTCGCTTTATCGTGACCTGCGGCCGTTGTGGTACTTCCGCTTGGGGCTTCATTTTTGCGTCAGCCCGATAAAGGAACCACGCTCATTATCGTTACCTCCATTATTGTCATGGCGTTTCTCGCCGGTTTTGATATGCGCCTCGTCATGATGCTTGGCGCTGCAGGTGCCGTGGTGCTGCTTTTCTTGGCTACCCGAGACGAATACTCCCGCGCGCGCTTTTTGATCGGACTCAATCCATGGGGCCGACTATAACAATACGGGATATCAGCTAGCTCAGATCTCAATATGCCTTTGGTACGGGCGGCTTATTTGGCGTGGGAATCGGGTTTTCAAAACAAAAGTACTCGTATCTTCCCATGGCTCACAACGATTTCATATTTGCGGTTATAGGCGAGGAGACCGGCTATATCGGCATTCTGTGTTTGTTTGCGGCCTTTGCACTGCTTGCGTGGGCAGGCTATCAAATTGCCAAATATGCGCCGGACCTTACGGGACGACTATCGCAGCGGGTTTTACCTGATGTTCATCTTTCAGGCGCTCTCAATGTGGGCGGCGTCGTGGGCGTACTGCCGCTTTCCGGCAAGCCGCTGCCCTTTATTTCCTACGGAGGCTCAACTTTGCTCTCAAGTTTGATAACCGTGGGTGTTCTTATGTCTATCTCGAGAAGATCGGCTCTGCCTCAAACCGAGCACGATTCGCGTCGCCGTTCGTGGCGTTTTGCCGATGAAGAGGACTCAGAGCTTCCTGAGGATTTTATGGAAGCATACGAGACACCTTCTCACAACGATAGGTACCCCTCGTTCAAAAACCGGCAACGTTGGGCTCATCATTTACGATGGTTGACGGAGGAAATACGGGGAGAAGCCCGTCACGTTCTTCTCGAGAACGTATCGATCTTTGGACCAGTGCAACCGATCGTCTCCGTGGTTCTTCAGAGAGCAGGGGTATTCGTGGTAAAGGAAGGGATTTTCGTGGCTAATTCACATGCGCCGCTTGAGATAGCAATCGCCGCAGGCGGCACGGCAGGTCATATCAACCCGGCACTTGCACTGGCAGAAGAGCTGCGCGAGCGCGGACATCATGTGCGCTTTTTGGTCAACCCAACAAACTGAAGGAACCTTGGTGCCCGAAGCGGGCTTTTGAGCTGGTTCCCATCCATGTTTCGGGTTTTAATCGGCGCAGCCTGGACGCTTATATCGGCAGGCATTCAAATGGAGAAGGCAAAGGCCGGACTGCAACGTCTTTTTGCACAAGAGGGTGCCCCTGATGTGGCGGTGGGTTTTGGCGCATACGTTGAGTTACCCCTTATGCGCTGGTGTGCTGCCCATAAGGTGCCTTATGTACTGCACTGAGCAAAACTCGGTTACCGGTTTGGCAAACCGAGTTTCGGCGCGAGCGGCCACGCGTGTGCGCGTTGCATTTCCCAAGGCAAAATCTGCGTTTTTAGAGCACGTATCAGACCCCGATCGTATTGTGGTAACCGGAAACCCGGTACGCCGCTCGGTACTCAACGCTCAGCGCGGACCGTCTCGTCATGCCTTTGGGGTACATGACGACGAGGTATTTCTCCTTATCTTTGGAGGAAGTCTTGGTGCCCGGAGTTTGAACAATGCAGTTATCGGCCTGAAAGAGCAGCTTTTATCGTGCCCGGACGTGCGTATTTTGCAATCGTGCGGAGCGGAGCTCTATGACGAGGTGGTAGACGCGCTGAAGCTGTCGAGGAGGAGAAGCGCCGCTGGGAAGTGCGGCCTATATCTCAAATATGGGAGAAGCGCTTGCGGCAGCGGATTGTATCGTTTCTCGCTCCGGAGCTTCCTCGGTTGCTGAGATCGCAGCGCGTGCTCTCCCAAGCATACTGGTGCCATTCCCCCTGGCCACGGCAGACCATCAGACAACGAACGCACCTGCTTTCCGATGTGGGGGCTGCCGTGTTGGTTCCCGATGACGAAGTGGCAACCGAGTCCTTCTCGACACCCCTGTTGAAGATGGTGGAGGACGCCGATATGCGCTTTAAGATGCACAACGCGGCGCAAGGGCTTGACCAGGGACGCTCGGCGCAGCTTTTGGCAGATCAAGTAGAACTTTCTGCACAAGCCCGCTCAGTGTAAGCTTATTCGGGCAAAGTTATATATCTCAGAGGGTTTATCAGAGGAGCTTAGGTATGGCCAATCAAGACAGTCTTACAGTTACGCGCGCCCATTTCATCGGTATTGGGGGTGCCGGCATGAGCGGCATTGCGCTTGTGCTTCATGAGCGGGGCTGTACCGTAACGGGCTCCGATCTAAAGAGCTCGCGCTATGTGCGAGAGCTGGAAGAAGCCGGAATACGTGTCCATATCGGTCACGTTGCAGCCACCATCGATGAGGTGCGGCCGGATGTGGTGGTAACGTCGTCGGCTATTCCCGAGACAAATCCCGAAGTTATTCGGGCAAGAGAGCTCGGTCTTCCTATTTGGCCACGGGCAAAGATGCTCTCGTATCTCTCTCGCGGCCGTAAGACGATTGCGGTAGCGGGTACGCATGGTAAGACCACCACTTCGTCCATGATTGCAAACCATGCTGGATAAGATGGATCTTGATCCGTCATTTTCTTATCGGCGGCGTTGTTGAGGTTATGACACAAAACGGCCGCAACGGCTCAGGTGATTACTTTGTATGTGAGGCGGATGAGTCCGACGGCTCGTTTATGTACCTTACTCCCAATGTGACTCGTCATCACCAATATCGAAGCGGACCACTTGGATCACTATGGAACGCTTGAAAATATCGAGAAGACCTTCTGTGATTTTATGCGTTTGCTTGATCCCAGTGAGACGGTAATCATTAACGGCGATAATCCTCATTGGGTTGAGCTTGCTCGTTCTACGGGCCGCAAGGTCGTATCGTATGGATTCAGTGAGACGTGCGATTACGTGTGCCGTGCACGTATGCGTACGCAAGGGAATTGAAAAATCCGCTTTCCGTTACGACACCTTCGCGTGCCTGTATCGATGTTGTGCTGCCCGCAAGTCCCGGTACGCACAATATTGCAAATGCGTGCGCCGCCCTTGCAACCGCTGATATTTTGGGATATGACCTGAGCGAGGCAGCACGTGCTCTTTTCGCAGTTTAAGGGCGCCCGTCGCCGCTTTACCCATGTGGGGGATATCTGTGGCATTACGGTAGTTGATGACTATGGGCATCACCCAACCGAGATCAAAGCAACCCTTTCAGCGGCACTACCCTTAGGGTTTAAGCGTGTCATCTGCGTGTTTCAGCCTCATCGCTATAGCAGGACAAAAAGATCTTGCTGACTTATTTTGCCCATGCGTTTGATGGCGTTGATACGCTTCTTGTGATGGATGTGTTTTTCTGCAGGAGAACTTCCCATCCCGGGTATTTCGGGAAAAACGGTTTCGAGCCATGTGAAGGATGCGGGCAAGGTGTCTGACGTGCGCTATATTCCTTCTCGCCATAAGCTGGTAGACACACTGTGTGAGCTTTTCCGTCCTGGTGATTTGGTTATTACACAAGGTGCGGGCGACGTTACCCAGATTGGCCCGGCGTTCATTAAAGCGCCTCCGAGCAAAACCGATCACTGCTAAACTTGCGCAGGGCACCAATGGCACAAAATACTGACAGACGGCGTGGTACTCCACGTAAGGCAAAGAGTGTTCCCAAGGTTTCTCAGGCTCCGGTTCAAGACACGGCCCGAGCGTCTCAGAGGAAACCTCGTACTCGCTCTCAAGCGTCCAAAAAGACTTCGGGCACTTCTGTACAGGGTGCTTCTGCATACAGAAGTCCTTCGGAGGCTCGCGCAGAACGCCTGCGCCGTGCAAACCATGGCACGGTGGACGTGAAAAAGACAATACGCAGGGTGTGTATAGGTCTTGTCGCGTTTATGGTGGTCGGCTTGGTGGCATTTTTTGTATTGAAGAATTCGTCTGTGTTTGCCATTACCAACATTACCGTTGATCCCACCGATCACATTACCAACGAAGACATTCAAAAGCTGGTGGCCGTTCCCGAAGGCACGACGCTTCTTAATATGGACGAGAAGCAGATAACGGAAAACCTCAAAGAGGACCCTTGGGTTGCCTCGGTTTCTTTTGAGAGGCAATTTCCCAATACCTTGCACATTACCATTACAGAACATAAGGTTGCCGCCCTTGTGGTTCCGTCCGCCGGCTCTTCCGCTTGGTATTTGAGCGATGAGGGAACATGGCTTCAAAAGGTGGATCTGTCGGTTGGGGAGAATAGCTCGCTGAGTGCCGCCGCACTTGCACAAGCCGAGAAGGACGGCGTTCTTCTCGTCTCAGACGTACCGGCAACGGTAAATCCCTGTTGCAGGAGCACCGGCAACCGATGAGGTTATCAAGGCGGTCCTGACGTATCAGTCAACCTTTACTCAGAGTTAACGTCGCAGATTGTCAGTTATTCCGCGGCCAGTTCGGACAGCATAAACATCACGCTTACGAATGGTATTCAGGTGGCACTTGGCTCTCCGACACAAATTGAAGATAAAGAGAAGGTTATCCTACGCATGATTGAGCAGTATGCCGGTGAGATGACATATCTCAATGTGCGGGTTCCCTCAAGTCCCACGTATAGACGGGTTGCCGGCGGAAACACCCAAAACGGAACCGGCATTTCAACGACGAGTACATCAACCAATCAAAGCGAATCGACAAGTCAGGAAGAGCAGGGAGAAAAAACCTCTCAGACTGAGGAAGAAACCTCTCAAACCAAAAAGACAGAGACTGATCAGCAGAGTTCTTCCCAGTAAGCGATGCGAGCAAGGTGCGCAAATACACCGCATCTACCAGCTCTCTTCATAATTTCTCCATAATTGTTGACGAAACCCTCAAGGTATGCAAATATACCCCGCTTTGCATGAAGCGTAAGCCTTAACTTGAGGTTAAGGGTTGTTACCTGCGGTTCCTGCGAGCGCATAAGACAGGCAGTAAAAGCGCAGACGCGCTCAAGACCGAAGGGACAAGACGCATGCCACGAGGAGGAAAGATGGTTAAGGATACTGACACCCTTAATAACTACCTTGCAGTAATCAAAGTTGTAGGTGTAGGCGGCGGCGGCACGAATGCCGTTAACCGCATGATCGAAGAAGGCATTCGCGGCGTTGAGTTTGTCGCTGTCAATACTGACGCACAAGCCCTTGCTATTTCCGATGCCGATATTAAGGTTCATATTGGTACCGATATCACCAAGGGTCTTGGTGCAGGCGCTAACCCCGAGGTTGGTAAAGAGTCTGCGGAGGATTCTCGTGATGAGATTAAGGCAGCACTTGCCGGCGCCGATATGGTCTTCATTACGGCAGGCGAGGGCGGCGGTACCGGTACCGGTGCTGCTCGGTTGTAGCCGACATTGCAAAAAATGATGTCGGAGCTCTTACGGTTGGTGTTGTGACCAAGCCATTCACCTTTGAGGGACGTCGTCGCTACGCATCGGCTTCCGAGGGTATAAAAAATCTTGCCGAGAACGTTGATACGCTCATTGTGATTCCAAATGATCGTTTGCTCGATCTTTCCGAAAAGAAGACCACCATGCTTGAGGCCTTCCGCATGGCAGACGACGTTCTTTGCCAGGGAACTCAGGGTATCACCGATTTGATTACGGTACCAGGTCTTATCAACCTTGACTTTGCAGACGTGTGCACCATTATGAAGGGCGCGGGTACCGCAATGATGGGTATCGGTATTGCCTCCGGTGACAATCGTGCGGCCGATGCCGCAACCGAGGCTATCTCAAAGCCGTCTTCTTGAGAGCTCCATTGACGGTGCCACCCGCGTACTTCTCTCGGTTGCCGGCAACAAAGACTTGGGCATTCAGGAGATTAACGATGCCGCCGATCTTGTCGCCAAAAACGTTGACCCTGAAGCAAATATCATCTTCGGTACCGTTGTTGACGAATCCCTGGGCGATCAGGTTCGCGTTACGGTTATCGCAACGGGCTTTAATGATAATAACGTCCAGCAGACCAACCTTCCGGCTGCGCATACCATTGCTGCCTCACGTCCCGCACCGCGCAAGGCGTCTCGTCCAAGCACGCCAAGCGCCCGTCCGACGCAGGCTCCGGCCCCGGCTCCGGCTCCGGCACCGCGTCCTGCCGCAATGACAAACGATAAGGAATTTGACATTCCTGATTTCTTGAAGCGTAGTCGAATCTAATATGGCTGCGCTGGTACAACAGCGAAAAAGTGGCGGACTCTGATTACGGATACGACGTGTCCGTACGGAGTCACGCCTCGCGTTTACCGAAAGAGGTGGGGAGTTTCTTGCGGTGAGTTCTCTTCGCTCAATCTCGGGAGCGCGTGCGGTGATGCGGCGGACGCAGTTCGGCGCAACAGGCTGCGGGCACTTGATGCTCTTGGAGCAAAACAATACGCCGATAATTTGGTGTGCCCTCATCAAGTTCATGGCGATAAGATCCTTGTAGTTCACAGTGCTCATAAAAGATGAGGTGACAGCCGTACATACGGAGGCTGCTCAAGGCGCAGATGCAATCGTTTGCCTTGCAAAGACGGTTCCCGTGATGCTCTGCTTCGCTGATTGCGTACCGGTTATCTTGGCAGCTCCGGGAGGGTTTGCCATTGCACACTCGGGATGGCGCGGAACGATAGCGCACATTGCCGCCAAAACGGCACGCCTTCTGGTGGAACAAACGGGTGATCGTCCGGAAGAACTTCTCGCCTATGTCGGTCCTCATATTGGGGCTCCCGATTATGAAGTGTCCCAGGAACTCATTGATCGGTTTGTGGACGAGTTTGGCTCAGAGGTTGCACCCTCCGATTTAGGCGGTTGCCATCTTGATCTTGGGTATGCGGTTCGCATGGCTCTTGCGGAGGCCGGGGTTTTGCCCGAACATATCTTTTGAAGTCAGTGAGTCTACGGCAACTCATACGGACCGCTTTTTTTCGTACAGGGCAGAACATGGCCATTGCGGACGTCACGGTGCACTTGCAGTGAGGTTGGGGAATTAACATGGATTATGTATCTTTTCTACCCAACGGCGCTCGGAGATTCTTGGGACTTGTGTCTGAGGCTGCCAAGTGCTCTGGGCGTGATGCGTCAGAAATTGAGCTTATTGCGGTGTCAAAGACTGTTGAACCTGAAGCAGTACACGATGCGTACCAGGCAGGATATCGTACTTTTGGCGAAAACCGTCCACAGGAACTCGGAAGAAAGATTGAGGCTCTAAAGACGTGGCCCGATATGGCCGATGTTCGTTTTGACATGATTGGCAACCTCAGACCAACAAGATTAACCACGTCATCGGTAAGGCTCGACTCATTCATTCAATCTCTTCCGAGCATCTAGCACGTGCGGTGTCTATGCGTGCCGAGGCAAAGGATTGTATCTGCCAAGTATTGCTTGAAATTAACGTGTCCGGTGAGGAGTCTAAGTCAGGCTTTTCTCCTCAGGAAGTGCAGAAGGCGGCAGACAATCTCATGAGTCTCTCGGGCATTTCCATCTGTGGTCTTATGACTATGGCGCCGCAAGGTGATGCGTATAGGGCGAGAAAAACCTTTGCCGGCCTCAGAGAGCTTCAAGGCACTCTTTCAAAGCAAATGGGACTGCCTCTGTCGGTGCTTTCCTGCGGTATGAGTGACGATTTTCCGTTGGCCGTTCGGAAGGCTCAACAATGGTTCGTTTGGGCCGGTTAGTATTTAGTCCCGAGTATGCGGTATCGAGCGTTTTACAATAGGATTGTTCAATTGCGTTTATTTGCAACGAGCGAAAGGTTGGATATGGGATTTCTTGATACATTGCGTGAACGCTTTGGCGGCGCTCAAGATGATGAGTATTATGACGATGAGTACTATGAAGACGATGAGTACGGTGAGGGAAACGAGGGCCAACCTCATGTAAGGGAGACGGGCTCTTCTAACCGCTTACTTGGTAATCCTTCTCGCCCTGAAGCAGAGGCGTATCGGTGTATACGCGCTCCGGCCGTCCTGTTTCGGCAACTCAGCCGCCTCCTATGAGCAGCAGCGCTCTCAATCCCGCGCACAGGCTCCCGCTGCCGCGCCGATGCAGACCTCAAATACCCTGAATTTCCAGCAGGCTTCTCGTGTACGATCCGGACAGCTTCCGCCTTATGTGTTGCGTCCGGTATCGTATCGAAGACGTTCAGTCTGTGGTTCGCCGTGTCCGCACCGGGCAGCCCGTGGTTCTTGTCTTGAAGAATACAAATACCGAAGTGGCTAAGAGAATTCTTGATTTTAGCTTTGATTCTCGTATGGCATCGAGGGCTCCGTGGAAGAAATCGGAGAGCGTGTGTTTGTGGTTCTTCCGCAAGGCACACAATTATCTCAAGCTGATTTTGGATAAATTAGCCACAGATGGGGATATTACAAAGTAATTTTAACGACAGAGGATTATACGGAGGTATTGCGTGTTTGGCCCACGGCTTATATCACTTATCGTGCGCCTCATAGAGGTCTATGAGTTTTTGATTGCTGCTTGGTGTCTGTTGTCTTGGATTCCATCAAGCAGCCGTCAGCTTATGTCTGTCCGCGAGGCACTTGGTACGCTTGTTGAGCCGTACCTCTCACTATTCAGACGCTTCATTCCGACGTTTTCAGGTATGGATTTTTCGCCGATTGTTGCGTTAATTGTGTTGCAACTGGTCGAACGTCTTATTTGGAATATACTTGTGTAAGTACCTCGTATAAGTTGTACGAGGAAGAAGTTTGTAAACTGCAGGTATTGCGATACTACGCATAACGAAAGGGAACAAGAATGGCAATCACACCAGCAGACATCGAAAAACAGTCCTTCTCTCCCTCAGAGCTTGGATACAACCCGGAAGAGGTAGATTCCTTCTTGGAGCAGGTTTCTTCCGAGATTGACGCAATGCTTCAGAAAATTGCTGACCTTAAAGGCCGTCTCACAAACACTGAACAGCAGCTTGCGGTAGCTCAAGATCAGATAGCACACTTTGAGGAGAATTCAGAGAAAGACAGCGGCAGATAAGACAAATGCAGCCGTGGCAGCTTCGAGCATCAAATCTCCCAAGTGCTTCTCGTTGCTCAGGCTTCTGCGGATAAGCTCGTTGCTGATGCCAAAGATAATGCAGAGCGCATTCGTAACGAAGCCGATCAAAAGGCGCGTGAGGTTATTCGTCAGGCCCTTGCCGAGAAGCAAAATGAGCTTGATGAGATTGATCGCCTGAAGCAGTCCCGTGAAGATTTCCGCGCCGAGTACCGCAAGCTCTTGCAGCACTTTCATGGATGATGCGGACTCCGTCTTCCCGCAGGGTGTACTCAACAGCGGCAATCCGCAGGACGCTCACCTTGGAGCGGCTCCGGCTTCTTCAGCTCCTGCACAAAAACCCTCTGCGCCTGCGGCAGATGATTTTAGCGATCTTGACTAGTACGGTTGTCCTGGTACTGACCAGTACGGTTGACTTGGCATTGGCATAGCGTAGACATGCTTTGTGCCGGATACCTTAGGTGTTACAGCGGCATCGGATGTTTCCGGTGCCGTTTTTTGTTTTTAGCCTCTCATTGGTCTGACAAGTTCATTTGGGTATCAAATAAGCGCTTTTTGGATGTACCCTGATAGCGCAGGGGAACCTTGGCATTACGTGGAAGATCTTGGCAGGAAAGCTCAGTGAGGCCTTCCCAAAATCGCTTGGGCATCCAATGCGCGCGCAGATCATATCCTCGCTGCGAGGCATCTCTGCCAGGCAACTCAACTCCTCTATAAAACTCTTTCCACAATGCTCTGACATAGGGTTCATCGGCGGCAAGATCCTTGCGGGAAATGAGGATATCAAGATTGCTCTTGTCGGGCTTCATAATGCCAAAGTTTTTCATCTCCGGAGCATGGAAGGCACAATACCATGTACGGGATCCACAATGAAAACCGCTCATTTCCCAAGCGCCGGACAAAGTAGCTGGAAGCCAATGGCAAGACGTTTGCATGAGGTTTGAAGACAGCCATGAAGGAATTGTCTGACATGCGAGAAAACCGTACGAATTGCCGCATATGCTCACATTCAGTGGCAACTTGGCGCGCAAGCGCATTGAGGGCATGGGTGGTGTCATCGACAAAGTGTTCTATCAGTCGATCTTTTCGAGAAAAGCCATCCTTCATAAAAGCGATACACAATGTCAGGCATATCGGGGTCATCTGAGGCGCATGCCAGAACAATGCGCCGTATTGCTTCTCTTCCTTGCTGCCTTTCAAATCCCGTGAGAACTCTTTGCGCAAGAGTGACGGTACTTTCTTTGGCAGGATCAAGGCTGGGTATGCAAAGTTTCCCCAGGCGTCCTTGGTACGCATCGCTTCTTACAAGGCGAAGCTCGGAAGTTGATACATGCGCAAGGTATATGAGGCCAACGGATGCAACGACACCTTCTAAACTTGGGTTACAGACGAGAGCCACACCGTGGGAAGAAGAGCAGCAAAGCTCTTTGAGTTGCTCGATGATGAGGGCGTGAGATGGTTCAAAAGAGCCTGGGTTGTGTGCACTCGATGGCCTTCCGCGTTTTGTTATAAGAGCTCTTTTTTGCATCATCGACCACCAATTTTCTTATAAGCTCAGCGTCAAGGGGAGAATGGGGATCTCGTTTTCCCCGACAGCAAATAAAGTGTCTGGCTCGTTTGAGAGTAACGTTCATTTGCTTGAGGTCATCAAAGGTAAGACAGCGATTTCTTCGGGCTGCAATGATTCTTCTTGCACCCACCGGCCCTATTCCCGGAATGCGAAGAAGGAGTTCAAGCGGGGCATCCATAATCTCAATGGGAAATTTGTGGATGTGGGCGAGCGCCCATGCAAGCTTAGGGTCAATCTCAAGATCGAGCCACGGGGCTTCCGGAGAAACAAGCTCATCGGGGGTAAATGCATAATAGCGCATCAGCCAGTCGGCTTGATAGAGCCTGTGTTCACGTCTTAGGGGTACGGGCGTATCTGTTTCAGGCAAGTGCGCGTCTTCAATCATGGGTATGTATGCCGAGAAAAAAATACGTTTCATATCATAGTGGGCATACAGTGCCTGAGAAAGGCGGAGAATTTGGTTGTCACTTTCCGGCGTTGCACCGATGATAAGCTGTGTTGACTGACCGGCAGGCGAGAAGGACCTCTTGCTTGCAGAGACAGAAGCGTGAGGGCGGAGCGTATAGGCGGCACCATTGCCTGAGAGGCGGAGTCCTTCTGAAGCGGCACTGATTTTTGGCCGTATATGCAAGGGATCTGCCGGAGCTACTGTTTTGCGTGGTGATCCGTTGGTTTCCTGTGGCTCCGTCAATTTTTTGCGCTTTTGTGAAAAGCCCAGAAGGAAATTCTCTTCAGCGCACCGTTTCTGGTAAATGAGCTTCATAGGCTCCATAACCGATTGGGTATTCTTGTTGGGACAAAGAAGCTTGAGGGATTGAGAACTGGGAAGTTCAAGGTTTACGGAAAGTCTATCGGCAAGGCGTCCAATGGCATCGATAAGCTCAGGAGATGTTCCCGGGATAATTTTGGCGTGTATATATCCGCGAAAGCGAAGTTTATTGCGTAAGATACGCAAGCACTCAATCATCAGTTCGGTGGTATGGTCCGGTGTACCGAGAACGCCGGACGAGAGAAAAAGTCCTTCGATAAAGTTACGTTTATAAAAGTCCACGGTGAGATCGGCAAGCTCTTGCGGCGTGAAAGTTGCCCGTCGGCACGAGGCGGAACACCTGTTTACACAATAGGCGCAATCATAGACGCACGCATTGGAGAGAAGCACTTTGAGTAAAGTGATACAGCGCCCATCCGGTGCAAAGGAATGACAACAACCGGCAGCGGATGCCATACCCAAGCTCCCTTTTTGCGCATTTCGGTTCACGCCGGAGGAGGTACAGGCAGCATCGTATTTCGCAGCATCTGCGAGTATGGAAAGCTTTTCAAGGGTGTCCACGGACCGCCTTTCTCGCAAGAACGAACATAAGTTCTATATATAGTGTAGCGCTTTTTTGCGAGAGGCACGAGAAAAAATAGAACAAATTTTCTGTTTTTTTGCCTGAGCGGGAACGTACGGCTCTTAGAGAAGATTCTGAGAATGAGATTTGAGCGTTCTGTGCATATACTGATAAATACAATACCGATGCGTGCCCGTAGTGCTGATGACTTCATGAACACATCAGGTGGGAAGGAGCCCTGAAGATGCCACCATATAACCAAGGGACAGATACACAGGCTCAAAGAGCATCTTACATGTTGCAAAAGCAACTTCCCGAATATGCGTTATGTGCCCTTGAAATACTTGAGCGCGCAGGCTTTGAGGCTTGGATCGTAGGCGGCTGGGTTCGTGACGCATTGCTTGGGTCGGTTACGCATGATATTGATATCACCACTTCAGCCCACTGGGAACAGACTGCAGAGACGTATCGGGACAGCGGGATATGTCGTGACATGAAACCGGTACCAAGCACGGTACCGTTACCGTTGTTGTCAGTGGACACCCGCTTGAAATAACAACCTATCGTACTGAAGGCACCTATTCGGATCACCGCCACCCGGATGAGGTGTGCTTTGTTGACAGTATCGACAAGGACCTCGCTCGTCGTGATTTTACGGTGAACGCCATGGCGTTTCATCCACGGCGCGGATTGTTGGATCCCTACCATGGCCAACATGATCTTCAGCAAAGGTGTATCCGTGCCGTGGGAGATGCGCAAAGTCGCTTTGAAGAAGATGCCCTGCGCGTGCTCAGGGCCATTCGCTTTGCATGTAAACTGGGATTTTCGATTGAGAAAAAAACAGCGGATGCATTGTCTGCCTCGGCACCCCGCCTGGCTTTTGTGGCACAGGAGCGTATTGGAAACGAAATGTGCGCCATTATGGATGCGGGAGTCATGGCGCGGGCGCTTCGTATTGGTTTTTGACGGGAGTTGCCGCTGCCGTTCCGGAGCTTACCGCCATGGAAGGGATTTGATCAGCAGAGTCCCATATCATGCATACGACGTTTGTGAGCATACCGCACGGGTATGCGCGGGAGTAGAAGCTTTCAGTGCGGGCAGGGCTTCATGTGCGCTTCGTTGGGCGGCGCTTCTCCATGACGTTGCCAAACCAAAAACCTTTTCCGAAGATGTTTCCCATCGTGGTCATTTCTTTGGGCATCCGGAGGTAAGTGCGCAGATGGCACAAACCATTCTTGAGTCGATGGCAATTCCTCAGTCGGTGGTGCGACAAGCAATACAGCTCATTCGCTGGCACGATCTTGAGATTGACAAAAACATTCCGTCTATCCGCCGCTTTATTGCCACTCTCGATAAGGGCTGGGTAGGTGGCGGAGCGCTTCTCGCTACTCAGATTATTGAGCTGAAACAGGCAGATGCTCTTGCAAAAGCGCCGGCGTGTAGAGAGTACGCTCTTGAGCTTGATGATATTTCTCGCATGGTAAAGACAGGAGATACAAAAAGGAGTTGCACAAAACCCTCAAGACCTCGCGGTCTCAGGGACTGATATCATGCAGCTGCTTCATATAGGGCCCGGGACCAAGTGTGGGGATGTATCTCAGGCAACTTTTTGAAGCATATCTTGCCGGAGAAGTGGACAATACGCGAGAAGACCTTCTCGCCCTTTTGGTATAGGCACAATCAATACTTTTGCTACAGGCTGAAGCCGAGGCACTTGAGCTGAAGCCAAGGCACTTGATCACATAATTTTTGTTGATTCAAGTTTTTGGGCAATCCATTCGTTTGCACGAACCAGAGGCTTTCTCAGAACAAGGCCCAAGAGGAGGGCGCCGGCGAGGTAGGTTCCCTGAATGGCTACCTCTGAAATCCAGACGTTTCCGTAATAGCCCGCAATGGTTTCATGCATTGCATTGATGGTGTGCACAAACGGTAAGAGAGCGTTAATGTTTTGGAAGCTTTGAGGAAGCATCTGTATGGGGAAGGTTCCACCGGAGCCTGCCACTTGGATGACCAGCAAGAAAACGGCGATGGCCTTGCCTACGTCTCCAAAGGCATAGGTGAGCGCATACATGATATTGACATAAACAAATGATGCTATCCATAACGTCAGCATAAACCGCACCGGGTCGATACATTGTATCTCCGGTAGTAGAGGTCTCCCAGGCCCACCAAGGTTGCTTGGAGGAACCCGAAGATGCTGAAGACCAAAAGACGACTCACATAGCTATGACGTGGTTTTGCTCCGATTGATTCGGAAAACGACTGGTCGGTGCCGGTTAAGAGCATTGCCACAAGAATAATCGCACCCACCCAAAGTGAGAGCGTAGTGTAAAAGCCGGCCATCGCCGAGCCGTTATTAGCAACGGATAGACGGCAGTGCGCTCAAGTTGTGTAGGGATGAGATAAATGAGGCAAGATCGGTACTGTTTGCGCTTAAGATGCGCCGCACGGCACCAAGGTCGCCGCCGGCAAGTGCCTGGGAAAGTGAAGTATGGATGGTACTAAGGCTGTCGGCAAGAGAATCGATTCTCTTTTGAGCCGTGGCGAGATCTTCTTTGATGGAGTCCAAGCTTTTGTTCGTAGAAGAAGATACATCTTTGAGCTGGGATATTGTCTCATTTATTGAGGCTGAGATAGCTGAGGTATTCGATGTTGCTCCATCAAGGGCAGATGAGAGCGAGTCAAGCTGGTCATTAAGGGTATTCTTGAGCTCGCTTTGAGTGCTTTGCAACGTCCTTTTTGCCTGTGCAACCAAGGACTTAATTTCTGCTCTGTCGGACTCAGAGACAGAGACGCCCTTATCGATTGCATCGGCTGTGGATGAAAGGCGTTCTTGTAAAGATTGCTGCGTGTCAATGGTGCCTTGGATGCGCGCAATCGGCGCATCGAGAACCGATTGCAGGTGAGAAGGAAGCGCGGCCTGTATGTTTTTGATGTCGGCAAGCAAGGATTGGTAACGTTGTGCAATACCCCCGACTTTATCCGCAAGTGCGCGCAAGTTGGAGGAGGTGTGGGCTGCGGTTGTGGATGCGGTGTCAAGTGCGGAATCAATGGCGCCATCCAGAGCCTCAAAGCTTTCCGTAGTTGATGTGAGAGCGCTGTCAACCGCATTGCCTGCAGATAAAGCGCCTGCTTTAAGTGCGTCGGTGCCATCGGAAGCCGAGCTTAGCGCGTTGCTTGCGTTTTGCGCGGCAGTGTTTGTCGAACCCATAAGATCCGATGTACTTGAAACAATGGATTGTGAGGAAGAGATAAGGTCTCCATAGAGTTTGATGTGCTCAGAGATGGTATGGAGGGTTGAGATACTGCGCTCAAGTGAGGCATCAAGCGCTGAGGCGGCATTCATGAGATGCGGATCATCCAAAGAGGTTGACAGTTCCCCTAATACGCCGGGCGCCCACCTCAGTAAGAGCATCGGTAAAGCCCGATTCAATTTGAGTACGGGCGGATTCAGCGGCTTTGTCGGTAACAAGAGGTGCGATGGCACCGATCTTTTCGTTACTTACGTAGGTAATGGCAGCGGCTTTGTCCGGATCGCTTTTTCCATTGCTCCCAAGGCCGCTCAGTAAGTTCTTTGAAAAATCTTTGGGAATGATGAGCGCAGCATAATAGCGGCCGCTTCGAACGCCTTCCATGGCATCATCGTGTGTTGTATAGATGTAATTGATACTTGTACTTTCGCGTAATTTTGAGGCCGCTCGCTCACCGATATTGACGTTTACCGGAATGAGGCTGCTTTTGTAACCCTCGTCATCATTGGCAACCGCTATTTTAAGCTCACTTGTGTGTCCGTATGGGTCCCAACTTCCCTCAATATTAAGCCATGCATACAGAGAGGGGAGAACCACCAATCCCCACGCAAACCACCAAAGCGATGACGTTGTGCGAGATGGAGAGTACGTCATGTACAAAGAGTGTCCAAATCTTTTCATGCTATTCACCTCGCTCCTCGCGCTCAAGTTGCGCACTGATTATTTTGACCATATGCGGTGTATCAAGGCCGGTCATGGATTTTCTACGCCTCATGGTTTCGTGGAGGTATTCAATAATGATGAGGTAGGCGCAGGTGACCACGATGGCCATAATCCACATAATGAGCCAAAAAAGTTTGTTTTGCGAAATGAACAACACAATGAGAAGGCCTATGCGGGCAAGGCGATAAGCGCTCTGAGTCCATAGCGGATTCGAGCAGGGGTAACGACTCTCAAAACCGCTGTGCGCGAGCCTCCACATCGTGGGTATATTCATCGCTGTTTTGCAGAGCATGCATGAGAGACGAAAGCCGGTAGTGCTCGATTTTAATCCCGTCTCGCTCATGGGCCATAAGACCGGTTGCCGCAAGGCGGCGATCAAACAGATAGTTGATGTTTAAAAGATGACGGCGAAGTACGACGCCAACGACAAATGCAGGGACAATAAAAAGTGAGACCTTCACGAGGTTCTCGAGATAGAAGTTCCCATAAAATCCGCCGATTGCTTCACGCATGGCTGCGATGCCGTAGGTAAAAGGAAGCCACGGGTGAATGGCTTGGAAAAAGCCGGGCATCATTTCAATGGGGTAAAGGCCTGCCGCACCAGGAATCTGCAGGATAACGAGGAGTACACAGAGGGCCTTGCCGATATGCTTGAATGCAATGGAAAGAGAGTAAATAAGAGTGACGTAGACAATGGCCTCAACGATGCCGGCAAGGATAAAAGCAGCCGGACTTACGCACTGAATCTTCAAGAGCAAAATCTCCGATACAGCAGATGGTTGCTTGAAGGATTGCAAGAAGCATCATCAAAAAGCCATCGGCCCGAAATAGCCTCTGCCAAGGAGCAAAGCTTCCGATATTTTCATGGTCCACTTCAAGCTTATAGATGGCGATAAGAACAATACCGCCAACCCAAAGGGCGAGATTGGTGTAAAACGGCGTAACGCTTGAACCATAATTTGCCACCGGATACACAATGTCATCTTCGATCTTTACCGGGGAGGACATAAATGAAGCGATATCTTTTGGATTGAGGTTAACGACCTCTTGAGCTGACCCATAAGCTGTGAGTTCTTGATGACGTCCATGTCTGAAGAGAGGGTATCAAGGGTTTTTGCCGTTGTTGAGAGCGAGTCCTCCGTACGCAACGTCGCATCTTGTGCCTGGGAAAGCACGTGGTCAAGTTGGTTGAGAGTTCCTTTGATTTGTTGAAGCGCCGGTTTTGTGGCGCTGAGCGTGGCATTAAGGGTATAGGTTGCATCACCGAAAGAATCAATGGATCCGTTGAACTCGGGGATTGATGTGGTTGAAAGCGTTTGCACCGTTTGATGTATTGCGTCAATGTTTGTATTGACCGTTGTATTCATGGTACTTGAGAGGTTGGACAAGGAGTCGTTGCTTGCGTGTATGTCGCTTGAGGCGGTTTGCAGGCGGGCGAGAAGTGCTTCTTCTTGAGAAACGCTTGCGTCAAGCTCGTCAATAAGGGTGTTAAGGGAACTTGGTGAGCAGTCGGCAATGAATCTCTGATGGTTTTCAGATCATCTACCAGCTGACGGTTTGTAGAGACGAGGCTTTGAATGGAGGCGACGGTACCGTCAACGGTTCCCATGGCACTTCCTACAGAGCCGGTAATCTGTCCCACTGCGGCATCCGCGTGGCTTGAGATGCCGCTTATGGAGGCACCGCCTTCTATGAGGGAAGAAAAAGCTTTGCGGAAAGGGTATTGGCATCTTGTTTAATTTTTGGGAGTTGAGAGGTAATGTCGGAAAGTGTGCCCTGAGGCCTTATCAGCGCTTTCTATAAGAGTATCAAGCGTTTTTGAGCTTGCGCAAGGGTGGTGCGCGCGTCTTGAGGGTGGATTGAGAAGCTTCAATCGTACCCGAGATCTTTTTAAAATCATCGCTCGTGTCGTGCAAACCAGCGGTGACTCTGTCGGCAGCCGTGTCTGTCTGAGATGAAATGGTGCTTGCGAGACCGATGAATTTCTGAAACAACTTCGCTTACCTTTGACACAAACGTTTCGTTAATCTGTGTGGTAATGGTTTTTGCTCCGGTATCGGTGACTTTTGGAGCAACAGGGTTGATTTTCTCGTTAACGTAATATTGAACGGGAGCTTTTTCCAGATTACCCGAAAGAACCGAAGCCAGATCGGAGGTGAAGTCTTTAGGGAGAATGATTGCCGCATAGTAAGTGCCGGCAGAAACCCCCTCAAGAGCTTCTTCTTTGGATGAAACAAAAGTCCACTGAAGTTGCGTGTTGTCTTTCAGCTTATCTATGACCATAGAGCCTGCATTAAGGTATCCCTGGTCTCCCTACTTCAGCCCCGAATATCCTCAGATACAACGGCAACGGGCATCGTCTGAGTGTTCTTATACGGATCCCAGTTAGCCGCAATGTTAAACCATGCATAGAGCGAGGGATAATACAAACGCCGATCGTCACGATGATGGCTATGGGGTTCTTGAGGATTCTTATGAGGTCCCGTGCAAATATATGTAGTACCGTCTTCACTGCGGTCCTTCCGGTGATAGTATTTTACGGTGGAACTTTACCCCACCTGAAGCCATTATAATAGCCAAATTGAAAAATTTTTAAATAATGTTCAAAAATTTTGATATACGATATCATGAGCTTACTAAAACAAGACTCTGGAGGTCTGCATATGAGCAAGAAAGACATCAATACTTTGGAAGAGACTGCCACACATATTGTTGCCGTACATGCTCAAGCTCATGAATTTGTGCATGAAGCCATTGTTGCTGCCTCTCACAGAAGAGATGAAAGACGGACGAAGAAAAGCATTGAAACGCGTAAGCGTATTATGTCTGTGGCTACGAAGATTATGGTTGAGCGGGGAAGTACTGATTTCAAGATGAGTGAGGTTTCTTCTCAGGCGCAATTAAGTAAGGGTGCTTTGTACTATTACTTTGCCGATAAAGATTCTCTTGTGCAGGCAATTTTCGACAGCTCCGTCGATGATTTGGCTGAAGAAGTGACGCGTGTATCTACGGGAACTTCAGTTTCAATCGATTCTTTGCGGGCAATTCTCAAAGAGCTAGCTTCTCAGATTATGCCCGATCTCCTCTCGTGCTTGCACTGGTGAGTAAGTTTGCAAGCTCAAAAGGAGATTTAATTTCCAATGTGGATTCGCATTTGTCACGAGTCATCATGTTCTTGTCGGTACAGCTTGAGCAGGGCAAGCAGGAAGGCTTTATCCAAGAAGATGCAGACACTCGTCTTGCGGCCTGTGCAATAGTGGGTTCTTTGGTACTTTCCGCCATCGGATTTATGGGTGGCACTCATTATGAGCTGACCGTTGATGAACTTGTCACCAAGCTTCTCCGATGGTTTTGAAAGGTGTTGGAACTCAGCTCGAAGTATCGGTATAAATAGTTGTATCTTAGGTGATAGACACAGATGGATTGTGAGGATTTTCTCGCAATTGTTTTTACATAACTGCCATGAAAGAAAGGACGAACCATGGCTCATAGGTCGTATTACTTTACATCGGAATCCGTTACGGAAGGCCATCCCGATAAGGTTTGTGATCAAATATCCGATGCGGTGCTTGACGCCATTCTCGCAAAAGAATCAAAGCTGCAGGCACAAGGCTATATTTCTCCTTCGGGGAGGCCGCCAATGTCAATCATGTGCGCTGTGCATGCGAGACATTTGCAACAACCGGAACCATTATCATTGCCGGTGAGATTCGTACGCAGGCATATATTGATGTGCAGGACATCGCCAGAAAAACGCTGAAGCGTATTGGATATGATCGCGCGAAGTATGGGTTTGACTGCGAGACCTGCGGCGTATTGAATCTTATCCATGAACAGAGTCCTGATATTGCGCAGGGCGTTGACGAGTCCTATGACGTACAGACGGGGAGAAGTGCAGATCCGCTTGATCTTATCGGTGCAGGAGACCAGGGGATGATGTTTGGGTATGCAACCGATGAAACCGACGTGCTCATGCCAATGCCTGCGTATTTGGCACAGCGTCTTGCTGAGCGCCTGGCGGTGGTTCGCAAAACGGAGGAGCTTTCCTATTTGCGCCCTGACGGAAAGACACAGGTAACCGTTAGATATGAGGACGACCGGCCGGTTGAGGTCTCTGCCGTTGTCATCTCTACGCAACATGCTCCCGAGATTGAAGACATGAGTGTCATTAGAGACGACATGATTGAGCATGTGATTAAACCGGTGTTTGGGCACGTGGGTATTGCGTGGGATAATGCTGATATTTATGTCAATCCAACAGGCCGCTTTTGTGGTCGGCGGTCCCATGGGAGATACGGGTCTTACCGGCAGAAAAAATTATTGTAGATACGTATGGCGGTATGGGTCGCCACGGTGGTGGAGCATTTTCAGGAAAAGACTGCACCAAAGTGGATCGCAGTGCTGCATACGCTGCGCGTTGGGTGGCAAAAAATGTGGTTGCCGCAGGTCTTGCTCATAAATGTGAAATTGAGCTTGCCTATGCCATTGGTGTTGCGCATCCACTTTCAATTATGGTTGATACGTTTGGTACAAATAATGGCGTTGCTTCTGATACGGATATCGAGAAGGCCATACAAAAGGTATTTCGATCTTCGTCCGGGAGCAATCATTCAAGATTCAAACTACGTCGTCCTATCTTTGAAAAGACAGCTGCATATGGTCACTTTGGCCGTAATGACGCTGACTTTACATGGGAGCAAACTAATCGAGTTGATGAGCTTCTCGTTGCAATTCGCAAGGGTTAGCCTTTGCAGAAACACTAATATAAGGTGCAGAGTTGTTGCGGTATAGATTTTCGTAAGGGTCTATACCGCTTTTTGGTCATGAGACTAAAACGCTGTTGGTAATTAATACAGGGTAATCTTATAGAGACGCATATTACCTTCAGACAGTACCACTTCAAATCCCGGGGTATCGTCAGTGATACCTGAAATTCCTCTGAATGTACCCGATCTATAGTTGTTCCCTATTGCACCAGACTCTGAAGGAATTCCTAGTACTAGAACGTAATGGATATCGAGTTCTTTAGCAATGCTTCGAACTTCTTCGTCTGAAGCAATGTCCTTCAGACGTTTTCTCAATATCGCTGAAGTTGGCTTTTCAGTATTGTCATATCCGGTGGGATATCGCCAAACGACATGTACGTTATTGGTAGCATATGCCCAAAGACTTCCGTCATAGGGGATGTTTGCTACGCGAGCTCCTTTTGGAATGACATTCTTAACACGACGTAAAAATTCACGTTCTTCGTTTGTGAGAGGGTCTTTGTCACCATAAGATTCGACTGCTACGGTTTTAAAAGCAGAGAATGCATTGGTGGGCGCAGGATGCTTAGAAGAAGGCATAGCGATGAGATAATTACCAAGGACAAATACGGTAATTACTAAGACATGAAGCTCTTCTTTCCCGAGAAAGAGCTGTAAGGCGTGCTGGTATTTACAGATTAATCAAAGATGCACATCCAAGCGTACTGAGACCAATTGCGGCAAGCGGCATGGCAGAAATTGCAGCGGTTGCTGCAATACGGAAAGGATCGGTATACCAAAATCCAGAAAGTATGCCTTTGAGAGGAACGTCAAAAGAGATGATAAATGCGCATAAAAAAGCGAAATATAGAAGAAAGGCAACGAGAGCCAACGTCCTTGTTTTTTTACTAAATGTCCATACAATACCCTACAAGACGGTCAGCGTAAGCATTGGCTGCATAGAAACCAGCTCGCCACCCGCATAAGACTCACCAACATAGTCAAGGCCAATAACGTGTATAAGAGCGTTTATGGATCTGAATAGGAGTTCCACCAAAAGCTGAGGGCGACTCCTCGTACGATCAGAACAAAGTAAAATGTGAGCCATACCAAGATGACAAAAATGAAAAATACACCAACAAGTAGAGTGGCTTTTGACTGATGTCCCAAAAAGAGAAATGCGACGATTTGATTGTTTTGATGCGCGCAAGCACCAAGGGTAAAGAAGAATGACGATGCTTGAAAAAATAGTAGAGGTATGAAGGATGGTTAGCTGATACATCCTAGTACAAATGTGATACTGAGCAATATAAGATCATGCTTTGGAGTTTTTGAACGAGTAATTTGCATAAATACCCAAAAAATTGCAGGCATCGTGCAAAAAGCAAACGTGTTGGGATAAATAGGTCCATATACAAAAGAGCGCCCAAGGGAGATGCCGAAAAGGACCTGCAGTAAATGCTCCAGCAAGAAGAACTGTGCGTTTGTTGGGGAACGTTTTTGCAATGAAGGTAGTTATGGAGAGTGGCAACAGTATTGCCGCGCTTACGAAGTTTAGAGCGTTTCCAGCAACGGTTGTGTCAGTGCATGTACGAGCTGCGTTGTCAGATGCATCTAAAATATTCCATCGCTGATAAAATCCCGACGAGACTGGACTCGCGAGGGATTATTGCATCAGAAGTGCTATGAAAAAGTTGTAATTGATGGAAGAATAACATTGTGAGTCAATCATAGCCTGGGTGACATCGAGGTGATGAGTGATATCCCAACCCTGTACAAATGCACCGGCGCTTGAGAGAGACGTTACGTATAAAAGCGTGGTGGTAACAAGACCGACTGCGACAGAGATAAGAAGTATCTGCCACGGAAGATCATCATAGGTGTGAGAAGAAGGTGCGGGATTGTGGTGCGTACCAACATGAGTGAAGGCATATGTTGTGCCTGCTATGAAAAGTGGGACACCTACCATAAAAAAAATATGTGCCGGAATGTGGAGTACGTTAAGGACTTCTCCGGTTATAAAAATAAAGCTGCAACTAATAAGAGGGCAGTGGAAAGTGCCCAACCTATGGGCATACGGAACGCCTTAAGGAAGAGTGTTCCGGGAAGATAGAGCAGTATACACAATACAAGGACAGCACGTACAAACTCAGGCCACATGAAGTCTCCGAATCGAAAAAGAGAACACTCTACCCAGTATACCTATCAATATAAAAAAGGGGTCAACGTGACCCCTGAAATAGTTGGTAGCCCGTACCAGATTCGAACTGGTGATCTCCGCCTTGAGAGGGCGGCGTCCTGAACCGCTAGACGAACGGGCCATATATGTTTGGAAGGACATGGCTGGGATAGAGAGAGTCGAACTCCCGTTGACGGAACCAGAATCCGCTGTCCTACCACTAGACGATATCCCAAGATGTCATCCACGCGCACCAGCGCGACAAATAACTATAAAGGAGCAGAGAGAGCTATGCAAGTGAGAATATCGAGAATTTTTGAAATTCTCTTGGTTCATACGATGGAACAGGTGCTATACACGGGTATTTCTAGGGGATTTTGGGTAAAGCCACGTGGCAAGCGGTACAGGCAGAGCAGGCTGTTTGTGCACTTGGGAGCGGCAGCAAGTCCTCCTTTTGCCGTCTCACGAAGGGTGGAGGGGCGCGGCTCCCACGTCTGCCATGGTGTGTGCCACCTCATCAAACGGAAGAGGATTGCCAATACCGGCGAGAGCAAGTTGTGCAGAACTGATGGCCGCCGCAACTCCGATGGCATTTCTATCTTGGCACGGATACTCAACAAGTCGCGCACGGGGTCGCAAACCAAAGCCAAAGCAAATTGGAAAGCGCAATCGAAGCGGCGTCAGAGCATTGCTTGGCGTGCCGCCGAGAAGCTCGGTGAGGGCCGATGCGCTCGCTGGCAGCCGCCGATCCTATTTCTGCCTGACATCCGCCTTCTGCTCCTGAGACGCTTGCGTTTGTTGATAGGATGGCTCCCAAGGCGGCGGCATTCCACAGCGCAAGAAGGATTTGGTTGTCTGTTGCGTGTATGTGTTCTGCTACGGCGAGGATGGAGCCGGGTACGACGCCTGAGGCTCCGGCTGTAGGCGCAGCGACGATGATGCCCATGGTTGCCGAGCGCTCGAGGACGGCCATGGCAAAGGCTACCGCTTTTGTTTGCACCGGTCCCATTAAGCATCAATATGGTGGGGCTTGTGTTGGCGGTTGCCTGAGCCTGGCCAAAGAGAAGACCGCCAATGGATGCGCGGGGATTTTCAATGGTGTCATGTACTTCTTGACGCATGACATCGAGCACCAGCGTCATTTCTTTTTCACTGTCTGCCTCGGGCCGTAAGATCTTCTCGCGCCGTTGCATGGCTGTGCCAATGGAGAGATTGTTGCTTTCACAAAGAGCGAGAAGCTCGGCACCGTTGTCAAAAGTGAGTGCTGCGCGGACCTTGCGTAATCGCAGGGGCAGCGCCTGGGATATAGACTTGAGTTGCGTAGATAACGTGGGGAGCCTGTCTAAACAGAGTAAGGGTGCGCTCAGAAATCTCCTCGTCTATCTCAAAGATGGTGTATGCCACGCCCCCGCGCGCGGCACGGAAGGTGCGCATGGTTGCAACATTGATATGCTGCTGGGCAAGAACCGCCGTAAGAGCCGCAAGAACGCCAGGCGTGTCGTGGTGAGAGACAAAGATGGTGGGCATGTCGCCGGCCATACGGACATGAGCACCGTTAACGCCACTGATGCGAATACGGCCTCCGCCAATGGACTCTCCCATGACGGCCACGTGTGCGGTTTCGGGGCCATACATGTGCACTTCAACGGTATTGGGATGGAGCGACTCATCGTCGCCCTTCTCGATAACGTCAAAGACCAGGCCGTGCTCTTTTGCAAGGGCAAAGGAATCGCGTACTCGCTTGTCGTCGGGAGCGCAGCCGAGCATACCGGCAACGAGGGCCTGATCGGTACCATGTCCGCGGTGTGTGTGAGAAAACGAGTTGTAGAGCCAGAACTCTACGCGAACGAGAGGGTCGGGCGCAAGCGAGCGGGCTGCGAGGGCAATGCGAAGAGCGCCTGCGGTATGCGATGAGGAAGGGCCAACCATAATGGGACCCAAGACCTCAAGTGCAGACATGGTCATCATGGAGAAACCTCCTTATATAAATGCGAATTATCTGCGCGTTGATGGGGCTATTTTGAGGGCTCTTTCAAGTCGTGCAAGAGCGATGTCTTTGCCAGAAGCGCCATGATCTCCAAGCGGCGGAAACCATGTTGCCGCATTCGGCAACGCGAACTGCTTGAAAAACCACACGTTTTTGAGGTCGAGTTGTTCGGGGAGGACCTCAAGCGCCGCGTCAATGTTTGCTGGAGTCCATTCGGAAACGGGCGAGAAGTGCGGCATATGCCGCTTCAAGAATGGAGCCAGCGCCGTCCTTTGCAAGACTCTTGGAGACGCTCTTCTCGTCAAAGGTAACCTCAGCACCTTCGTAGAGGAAGCGGGATTTCTCCACAACATCAGGGGAAACGGTGGTGCGAGGTTTAAGAATCTCAGAGAGCAGATCATACCAGGCGGGACGTGTGGCATAGATTTTTTCCGCATCGGTTTCCGTACCGGAAACGGGCTCTAGGCCTGCAAAGACAAGTTCCGGGATAAGAACCTGTACGGAAAACGTTTTATTGTCCATGGTCGAGAGGTAGGTAGCATTTATCCAGTTGAGCCGCTCGGGATCTGATTTGGCGGGGTTTTTTGAAACGTGGTCGAGCGAGAACTGAGAAGCAAGGACGTCGCGCGGAACAATGGTGGTTTCTCGATCCAGTGACCAGCCGAGAAGCGCCAGGTAATTGACAAAGGCATCGGAAAGGTAGCCTGCGTCGCGGTACTCTTCAACGGAGGTGGCACCATGGCGTTTGGAAAGTTTTTTGCCGTCGGGACCTAAAATCATGGAAATATGTGCGAACTCAGGTACCGGTGCGCCCAAAGTTTGCTACACCGCGATCTGACGGGAGTATTGAGAGGCCGTCGCCTCGGATGATGCGTGATGCCCATCAAGGCATCGTCAACGACGGTTGCAAAGTTATACGTGCGTGCCGTCAGAACGGAAGATGATAAAATCATCGAGCTCACGGGCGTTGAAAGTAACGTCGCCGTGGACCGCGTCGTGAACGATAACGTCTCCGCGGTCGAGTGGTACCTGATCGTGATGGTGTAGGGCTCGCCGGCCTCAATGCGCGCCTGAGCTCTGCGGGATCAATGTTTCTGCAGGTGCGTTGATAGCCTTGAATGGGTCATGCCGCTCTTCTGCTGCTTTTTTATCCGCCGTCAGCTTTTTCCGGCGTACAGAAGCACGGATATGCCTTGCCTTCTGCCAGCAGGGTGTGTGCGGCCTTACGATAAATTTCAAGGCGTTCGGTTTGTGCATACGGGCCAAAATCGCCGCCCTTGTCGGGACCTTCGTCCCAGTCAAGACCAAGCCAACGCATGGCGCGCAGGATGATTTGCGTATTTTTCGTCGGTGGAGCGGGCGGGATCGGTGTCGTCGATGCGCAGAATAAAGGTTCCACCGTTGGCTCGCGCAAACGCCCAGTTATAGATAGCGGTGCGTGCGCCTCCTATGCAGCTTTCCGGTGGGCGAGGGGCAAAGCGTACACGGACCTGCTTGTTTTGAGACAAGGCTCCTCCTAACAGCTGACATCTTCGCATGAGAGTCCGAAGAGTCAAATATATGCAGCCAAATTTTGCGCTGATGACGACATAATAAACAACCAAACAAGTATATAGCTCAAGCGGCCGCAATGTGTCACGAGGCTTTGAACATATTTCTCTCGTTCAGTTCCGCCTGTACGGTGCGAATCATAAGATCAACATCGTCAAGACCAAGGTGCTGCTCGACCTCATGAGCTGCAAGTGTCCCACGTCTGCGTGCCCAGTTTTCAAGACTTGCAGGTCTTGACGCAGGGAGAAGAGAGCGAAACTCCGGATCAAGGCGGCGACAGATTTCACGCGTGTCGATGGGGACGATCTTGCCTTCTTTGCGAGCTTCGGCATATCCGTCTATGTGCAGCATGAACCAGGAATCTTCAAAAGCAGCGTTATGAGCCATGAACGGAACTTTTTTCATCGCGGTAAGCAGCGCTTTTTGAGCGGCTTTATCTGAGCGGAACAATGGTCTACCGTCAAGGTCTTGCCAGGTAATATGATGGATTTCGCTCAGGGGAACGCCCTTCTCGCGATAAAGCTCCGGCATGCCGAGTATGCCGCATGAGGGATCCACCGGAACGGTCTTAGAACCAAGATTCCAGAACTCAAAACCCTATATTGATGATGTGCCCTTTGATCAGGAAAGCGAGAAGTTGTCTCGATGTCGGATACCCAAAATCGTGCTGAAACCGGTTTTTCGTGATAGGCGAGGGCCAGAGTCGGCAAGCGTAGGTCCTGCCGTTTTTGATGACCGCAGCTTCACGTCGGTGTTGTAATTTGCCACTCCTCGTGCGGTGTCCTCGATAGTAAGTCCGCGCGCAAGCGACACTCCATTGACATTACGCAGGCGCTCGGAACCATAGAGGCTCACAAACCTCGCGATTACGGTCGGCGAGCTGGCACGCAGATCAAAAAGAAAAGGAAGACTGTCTTTTTGAGCGGCATTCGAGGCATCAAGGAGTGTCTTGAGAGCGTCTTCGTTTTTGAGACGTTCCGCCGTGAGCGTGGCATCGTCGTTCAAAATCCGGTATCGAGATATGCACTCGCATGCTCTATTGCCTGACTGAGTTCATGACACCTACTGCTACGATAGCGAGTGACGTGTGCGCACGCATGGGCACTTATTTTGCTCCGGCACAAATTCTTTTCAAATACTAGGGTAGTGCATTGCCATGGGAGAAATGTATGAGCTTCACGAATTTCTTTTCCTCTCACGTAAAAGGTATGATTACGTGGCTAAACGCGCAACATATCAATGCTAAGGAGTGGTCTTGTTGTCACTGACAGAAGAATATCTTGCAGTTTCCCACGATTTGCCATTTATTGATGAGAGCCCTCAATGTTCCATACGGCAAACGCCATTCGCAATCGTCTTGAAGGGCGGGATTTGTCTCATCTTTCTGAGGGTGCCATGGAATGTTTCTCCCGGCGGTTGCTATTTTACCGTGAAATAATTCTTCCGTCATTGCGTGGAAGGTGGGCGAGAAGTTCAATATAGACGCCATGCCAGAGTGCGCCGTGCGGGGCGTGCCGCATCGAGGAAACCGTGTCAAGGGCGCCGTATCACTTTCAAATTGCCGCAGCTCATGGCGACCTCCTTCCTATAAAGTAAAGGCGGTACCTGAGGTACAGAGTGCACAAAAAGATGCTGCGCCTTTCGGTAGAAGCCTGGAGGCATGATTGACCATACGTGGTTTGACAGGCCGCTTGGGCTTGCACAGGTCGTGGTGCTGGTCAGTGGTGCCCGGATAGAGTCCGTCTGATTAACATTACGCGCCGATGTCGCGCTTATCTAACCTGGCTATTCATTTGGATCATGCGTCAGGGTTGACTCCCGAGCTTAATCGATCCGTTGATCTCATGCCGCTCTTCTCGGCAGGCGAGCTTTCAGAAGGTTCGTTTAAACGTATGGTTGCCAAGGAGGCCGGAGTTAATGAGGAGGATGTCCTCTCTTGGGATCTCTTTTTGGCCGATCATACGGGAGGTCGTATCTGGGGTATTCAAGATGAGTTTGTGTCTGCCGGGCACTTGGATGATTTGCAGGCAGCTTATGCTGCACTGAGAGCATTTCTCGCATCTGACAATGATGCCGATATTTCCGTGTATGCGTGTTTTGACAACGAGGAGGTGGGCTCCACACACCAAACAAGGGGCTCTATCTACTTTCTTACGCGATACTCTTGGTCGCATTAACGGGGCACTTGGTTTGAGCGAAGAAGATTTGCGCCGGGCTCTTTCGGCTTCAATGTTGGTGAGTTGTGATAATGCTCATGCCGTGCATCCGGCACATCCCGAGAAGTACGACACGGTCAATCAGTGTGTCCTCAACGGAGGTATTGTTATCAAAGAGGCGGCGCGTCAGTCGTACTGCACCGATGCCTTCAGTCGCGCTGCATTTGAGGAGATTTTATCGACCAATGGCATACCGTACCAGGTTTTTGCTAATCGCAGTGATATGCCGGGAGGATCAACCTTAGGCAATCTTTCCAATATGCACGTGAGCATACATGGTGATGACGTGGGACTTCCGCAGCTTGCCATGCATTCCGTTTTTGAGACCACGGGATCGCCGATACGGTCTTAGGAATACGGGCGCTTCTCGCATTTTATAATGCCGACGTAGTCATCTCTGAAGCGAATGCTTTTGAGGTACGTCAGTAAGTTTCTGTTTGAAATTATCGCGTGCAGTTTGCCCAGCGTGCATTCCTGAGTGCAAAAAGAGCCAAGATCAAGCAGCTGAGCATGAGGACAAAACCAAGGCCAAACAGGATATCGTATCCGCCGGTTGAGCCATCGACGATAAGACTCCATACCACCAGTGCGATCGCAGACATGAGCGAGCTGACAATGGCAATCCGGGAGTAAATGACCGTATAGTCTTTGTTGCCAAAAACCGCGCGGACCAAGATAGGCGTTTCAACGGTGGTCATGGCATATACCACGCCAAAAAGAGCCGCTCCGAGAAGCATAATGGGAAGTGCGGTTATCTTGAGCCAGCAGTACCAGACCGACGACGCCGCAGAGAACGCCAACAAAACAGCTGATTCTCTCGGAGGTATCGTTGAGGCCAAGGACTATCTTCTCCACGGCCTGTCCAACCACACGGCGCCGGCAACGGGCCTCGCAGCGGCGGCGATTTCAGGTGCCGTAGCGGCAAAATGGCTGCGTAGCTGGGGAAAAACTGCGAGTTTGCTGGATAAGGTAATGAGGGCGTGAATGCCCAATCGATGAAAGAGACGGCATTCAGGTGCCTGCAGTACCGACATGCTATCGTCAAAGTTTGACCGTGCGTGTACGCTCACGGTGGCGGTGTCGGTTTTGGCGTCGGTAGAGGCACTGGCTTCGACGTTCTTCTCGCCTGATCCCATGGGAGAGCCCAAGATCAGAGGGCTTGTCGCGAACAATGAAGAAGGTAAAGGCAGCGTACATGCAAGAATGATTGCGGCAAAGATGAAATAACACATACGCCAGCCGTCGGAGCCGCTTGCGATGAGCGTTGAACCAATGGGGTTAAAAAGAGCACCGCCGATGCCGGTAAAAGCGAAGCACAGACCCGTAAAAAATCCAACTCGTTTGGAGAACCAATTTCCTATGAGCGTTGGTACGGCTAAAAAGATGAGGCCGGCAGACCAATTCCACAACAATGCCGCAGATATAGAGCTGCCGACTGCCTGCACCAATCCCATGGTACCGTATGCAGACCACAAAGAAGCGTATCTATCGTAAGAATCGTGCGCATGCTGTATTTTTTTAGCAGTCGACCCTGTGATGGGAAGCGACCATCATCGTGAGACAGATGACGGAAAATACGAGCGAAAAGCTGACTTTTGGGACCCCAAAATACTGCGTGACAGGCGTAATGAATATGCCAAAGCAGGTCAGAATAATGGCACAAGGGAAAAAACATAATGGCTATGCTGACGCAACGATGGCGTATGCATAGTTTTGAGTATGCCGAGATGTACTGCGAGATGCGCTCGGGAGGTGTCGCGAGAAGTGCGTGTTGATGGTGACATAACAATCCTTTGGTCGATGATTCGTGACTATTGTAGCCAAGATTGAAGGTTTTCTTCCCAAGGGCTTCTCGTTTGCAATTTGGACTGTAAGAGTTTCTCGGTTTTAACGCACAAAACTTCAAAGTGAATTTCTCCGTGATTTGCATGAATTGCAAATCCGCAGGCAGCTGTTCTGCTTTGGTTGTGCTTTTCATATGAGGCGGCGGATTGGTGCCAAATTGAGCGTTTACGGGTTGATCTGATTCACCACTAAACGCTCAAATCCGAGAAAAACCACCACTAAACATCGTTTTGTCGACTAAAGCCACCAGTAAACAGCAAATTTGAGCCACATTTCGAAAAGCAGCGTAAGCAGTGTAAGCAGCACAAATCAGCTTATTATGTGCTTAATATGTTTCAAGTCAGTAGATATTCCTTATGCCTTACTCATTGGGTAAACACATCTATCCGTTCTTATAGGGGCTGTAACTAACTCTTGGCTGCTTGGGTTGTCTTTCATACACAAATTGCAATCCAGCCATGTCAGCCTGAGGCTGATAGTGCCAAAAACCGCTGGAGACTAACATCACTAGGGAGACTAATAGTTGAAAACACGTTCTTCTCGCTATGCGCGCGGCGAGAAGAACGTGCTCGTTAACATATGATTCAAGGTGAAAGTCAAGCACCTTTACGCGTCAGATCGCGGCGATTCTCGCCTTCAGGGTGCTGATAGGTCCGATATCCTGCGTGGTTTCAAGGGCACCAAGGTAGTTGCCTGCCTCATCGCGAACAGCAAAGTAGCGGACGTACAAGAACTTTACCCATGGCGCATGACAAAACTCTGAAACGTCGCGCTTACCGCTCTTGAACTCGGTCAAGATGCAGCGCACCGCTTCTGGCTTTTGGGCGGATGGCAGATCATCACATCGCAGCCAAGACAACTCTTGGGGCGCGGAAAGCGCGGGTATCGCCATGGCTGAAGTAGCAGATCTTGTCGTTGGCGTCCACTAGAGGTAATGTCTAAAGGAATGGTTTGCAAACACAGCCTGAGTTGTGCGGGGATAAACTCGCCAGTAGACAGATGGATTGTTTCATCTTGAGAAGGCGCGTGTCAGAGGTTGTTTCTGCGTTCTCACCGGAGGCGGTAGCTTCCATCTCGTTCAGCTTATCGTTTGCAAGCTCAAGCGGATCTGCGTGCCATGCAGGGAGGATTGACGCCAAGCGTGACCGAACTCGTTTTCCTCCGAGGCAATCTGGGTCCACTGGGTTGCCGAGAGATGCTCGAGGAAAGTGATCACACGTTTTCTTCTTTGCTCACCATGGAGAGGGCACCTCAACGGCCTCATCAAGGTAGTCAGCAACATTTCCGCTAAAGCTGGGAATCGTACTCACCGTAGGGCGGTTTCAAGCAGAGCTTCAGCACCATGCACGGCATTTCTCACCTCGTCATCTTTGCCCCACATGACCTTAGAGGGACCGGTGATGTCGTGACGCTCAAGGTGAGGGAAGAGCAGCTCTTCCTTGCGCTTATAGTGGATAAACACCTCATCAAACGCTTCCATGTCGGCCTTCAGAATGGCAACGATGCCTTCACGCTCTGCCGCAGAAGAGGCTTCGGTGAGCATGCGGGTGCGTCTGACGTCAGGCTTTACGCGATCGTTGATAAAAAGCCATAATGCGATCGTTTTCCTGGCGCATGGTCCCTAGCGGGATGTCGGTGTCTCTTCAACCGGGCTCCAGTGTTGTGTGCATAGGAAACATGACCTTCAAAGAGTGAGGCATGAACGTCGCAGAGGCGAAGAACCTTCTCCATGGGAACGCCTCCCGCAATGAGTTCCTGCTCGGCTGTGGATATTTCACCACCGGAAACGTCCTCAAAGTTGCGAGTAAAAGTCTTCACGAACGCTCTCGATATCCTCACCGTCGTTGAGGCGCTCCAGATACTGCGCAATGAGCCTTGCGCTCTTCGGGGTTGTGGCAATGGGGTTTTTCATCTGGGGTAGTAGAGGTCCCACCTGGAGCAGCAGGAGCTTCCACCGTAGCAACAGGGACTCGTCTGCAACAGCGATCGTCTCTGATGATAAATCCGTGAGCTCGGAAGACGTCCTTTTAGTTCTTCAAGATCAACGCCCTTATGTGCGCAACCCTAGGAATCGTCATAAAAAGCGGCCCATGGTTTTCATGACGACCAGGTTCGGTAATCTCTTTGAATCCGTTTTCTGCCATAAGAGCTGATGGCGGGGAACTTTCGTGCAGATTTCGTATACGGATTTATCCAAATCAATCATGTTTTTGCATGAGAACTCCTTTCAAGCTTCAGGAAGCAATGAGATATGCCAGTGAGCTATAAAGAGTCTACTCGGTTTGACTTTCAAGAGTCCACCAAGGCTGACTTTTTACTCAACAGCAGTTTGTCACGTTTGTGTCGAGAAGAACGTTGTAATTACAACATTTTGTATGGAATTTGATGAGGTATTGCTCTTTTGATGACCGCATGCTCACGCTAAGCAGAAAACGCAAAAGTCCAGCTACTACGCATCGACTTCAGCTACTGCGTGCCTGCGCCTCCGGCTACTGCGCGTTCGCATCTCCGGTTACCCGCGTTCCCACCTCAACTACTGTGCGTTCGCACCAGAGGTAAAAGCGCAGAAGTACGGGATTATGGTCGCTGTACGCAAAGCCGGTATCAATGTTTTCCGCCCGAGCTTTCACGTTGTTGGAAACAATCCAACCGTCAACCGTAGTGGTGTAGGTATGACCTTTGGTATAGGGGATATCGTCACCACGACAGCTGGGAACGTCTGCGAGGTTGTCGGCCTTAACTACGGAGAATCCTTCCGGCAAATCAGAGTCTTTCAGCTCGGCGACCCAGTCAGGGACTTGCTGGTCAGACGGATACAGAGAAAGAGATCCTGCAAGCGCATGGTTCCAATCCCGCCGGCAATGACATAATTGCCTTTGGCGCGCTCTTGCGTAAGAACTTCTCTCAGCATGGCAAGTGTTTTGCGCGCATAGTGCCTCCGGCATCGTATGCGAACATGTGAATTGATAAGTACCAGCTCATGCCCATCACTTGTGGGATATCTCGTGATCATGAAACAGCGGTCAAGGTCAAAGAATTTTGCAAAGAACGACTGGTCAACGGGATAGCTTCGGCGCGTGCTCTCTGCGGCCGTGACGTTGGAGAGAGTCATGAGACCCGCGTCCACACTGCCGTGAAATTCAGGAATCGGGTACGCAAGAAAACCAGTATGAAATTCTGCGCGAAATAGGAAGCACCTTGAGGAACTTTGATTCCGTTTCTTGAACTTGGTTAACGTGATTAGCTTCTGTCAGAGTTTCTGTCCACTTCCTGGAAGAGCATGAAATCAGGGGCTGTTCCATTATTGAGTGAGGCACAGTGGTTCCCTAGCGCTCCTCAGTGCACTTCTCGACAGAGTCTTTACTTACGAGCGTCCGTGTTCACCTTTGGTTCGCGTGACCGTCGGCCGCGATGCCTTCGTCCGCAAAAGAAAGGTGTAGTCGGGAGTATAGCGCCAAAACCAATGTTGTGGGTTGAGGCGGTGTACTCTTTACCAACCTCAATGTGCGTGGTGGAAGGAGAAGCTCCCTCATTGGTGACGGCGGTATTGTCGGGAAATACGATAGTAGTTAAGCTGCAAATAGAGGACGTATCCACCAAAGATAAGCGCAACGGCAACTACCATGCCAAGCAATACCTTTAAAACGCGTAAGACGTGCTTTTTCATTGAGCCTCCTCATGAACACGGCAAGCATATCGACGGATCGCAATTGCGGAGATATGCCTGTAAATACAAAAATTTACGTGCCGGCAACCTCTCCGCAACGTTTGTGTCGTATGCTTAAATCATACCGCGTACTTTGACGTTTGGTTGCGAAGGACTGCATATGTCACTTACGAGAAATTCAACTCTTCACGCATTTTAAGCCATCGGGCATCAGGCGCTTCTCGGCGCTTGCCTCCGCAAATCCCGATTGCATATCGCTGACAATCGGCGAGCCGGCGGAAGACACGCCGCAAAACATTTCGGCTTTGGTTGATGCGGAGCTTAAAGCAAAAAATACGCATTATCCGCCTAACGTGGGTATCCGGGTTGCGGGACGCTCATTGCGGCGTGGGAGCGTAGCGCAGGGTTTTTCGTGACTCCCGATGGCGTTATCGCAACGGTTGGTGCAACCAAGCTCTTTTTCGCCTCTCTTGCCGCTCTCCTCAATCCAGGAGATGAGGTAATCATTCCGTCTCCGGCCTATATTGTGTACGCCTCAATCACTATGCTTCTTCATGCAACTCCGGTGGTTCTTGATACGGTTCAAACTGACTTTCAAATCGGTTTGAATGCGCTTATGGCGGTAGTAACCAAGAGAACGAAAGCGATAGTGCTCACTTCTCCCAACAACCCTACGGGATGCATGCTTTCACACGAATCTCTTGATGCGGTGGCGCGCGTTGCCGCTGAGAAAAACTTCTACATCATTTGCGATGACGTGTATCGGGAGCTTTCCTATGTGCAAGACGTGCCCGCGTTTCGCAGCAAAAATATCCGCAGCTTGCGGATCGCACGATTGTAACGAACAGTTTTTCTAAACCGTGGGCGATGACCGGCTGGCGTCTTGGTTGGGTGGTAACGACCGATAGTCTTGCGGCCGATATTGCAAAAGTGCACCAGCAAATGGTTTCATCGGTTCCGTCATTTTTACAGGCCTCTGCCTGCGAGGCGCTTAGAACATCTACGTCTGATTCACGCGAGAAGTACCGAAGGCGCAGAGACATTACCCTTGACGCTCTCGCCAAGATGGCCTTGCCAACGGTAAGGCCGGAGGGTGCTTTACGCGTTTCCCCGGATTTCTGAATTCGGCCTTTCAAGTGAGGAGTTCTGTCTGCGGGCCATTGAAGAGGCAGGAGTTGCTTTGGTACCCGGCGTATTTTTTGGTGCCGAGGGCTTTGTGCGCATCAGCTATGCGGTTTTTGAGGAGACACTTCGAGAAGGACTTGCTCGATTACACGGGTTTGTGGATCGGCTTCGTACCCTATAAGGCTTTGGAGGAAAAGTGTTGAAAAAGCACCCGTTTATAACAAAAGATGAGCTTGAACGCATTACCAAAAAGTATCCCACGCCTTTTCATATCTATGACGAGGCGGAAATCGTGCGTCGTGTGCACCTTTTGCAGAAAGCCTTTTCATGGAATCCCGGGTTTCGAGAGTTCTTTGCGATAAAAGCGACCCCCAATCCGACAATCATCAAGTTACTGCGCGATCTTGGCTGCGGGTGTGATTGCGCAACGGCTACGGAGTTGGTACTCGCTGATGCCTGCGGAGTAACGGGCTCAAACATCATGCTTTCATCCAACGACACGCCTCCTGAAGACTTTAAACGAGCCGCCGCTCAGGGAGCCATTATCAATCTTGATGCCGGCGGCGATATGCTTGATACACTCGACGTTGCTCTTGGAGGCGTACTCCCGGATAGCATCTGTGCGCGGTTTTAATCCGGGGAGGCACCTTTGAGTCCGCAAACGGCATCATCGGAAACCCCGCGGATGCAAGTTTGGCATGACTGAGGCACAGCTTTTCGAAACGTTTCGAGTCTTGCGCGATCGCGGTGTAAAAGTGTTTGGATTGCATGCGTTTCTCGCCAGCAATGCTCGTGAGCAAGATTACTATCCGAAGCTTGCCCGTATTCTTTTTGAGTTGGCCGTGCGACTGCAGAAAACTTGGTATTCACATAGGGTTTGTTGATCTTTCCGGTGGTATCGGTGTTGCCTATCGGCCTGAAGAGGCAAGCGCCGATGTGTTGCGCCATTGGCGAGGGTGCGAAGAGCATACGAAGAAGTGCTTGTCCCTGAGAACATGGATGACGTGGCCATATATTCTGAGCTTGGCAGGTGGCTTTTGGCTCCGGCAGGCGGCTTGGTTACCCGCGTACTCCATGAAAAGGTTACCTATCATGACTATCTTGGCGTTGATGCGTGTGCGGCAAACCTGATGCGGCCGGCAATCTATGATGCCTTTCATCACATCACCGTAATGGGAGCTGAAGATGCTCCCGCCGATCATGCATATAGTGTCGTCGGCGGTTTATGTGAAAACAATGATCAGTTTGCCCGCGACCGTGCGCTTCCCCAAGTTCACGTCGGTGACCTGCTCTTTATTCATGATACCGGAGCGCATGGTTTTTCGATGGGATATAACTACATTGTGCAAGCTTCGTTCGGCTGAGTTGCTCTATCATGAGGACAAGACGGTAGAGCTTATCCGCCGTGCGGAGACAATGGCAGACTACTTTGCAACGTTTGATTATCCCGGCTCACCTTTTTCAGATCTTGCTCATCCGGAGATATAGCAAGTAACGGGCAAGTAACGATCAAGAGGTTTTTGCCTTCTCCAGCAAGGAGCCCTATACAAACAAAGGAGACGTAATGGATATAACACACCTTACGGGGAGCAATTACCGCATTGGTAACGCCGTTTGACGAGAAGGGCGACGTTGATTTTGCGGCGCTTGAAAGATTCGTGGACTTTCAGATAGACGGGGGCATTGACGGTCTTTTGGTATTGGGAACTACCGGTGAGTCCGCCACCATGACTGATGCCGAGGACGTAGAAGTTGTCCGTACTGTTGTTGAGCGCGCTGCCGGCCGTGTTCCGGTTATTGGAGGCGCGGGATCAATGCAACAGCGAGTCAATGCGCAAGTCAAAGATGCTCCAAAGAGGCAGGGTGTCGATGGGCTTCTCAATTACTCCTCACTGTAACAAGTCCAACGAGGAGGGCATCTACCAGCACTTTCTCGTATGTGCTGATCGTGTTGATGTGCCCTGTTGCTCTACAATGTGCCAGAGTCGTACCGGATGTGCACCTCTGAAGCAAATGGACGTCTCTCAAAAGCAATGCAAATGCGTGGGGCATAAAGAAGCTTCCGGAGATATTGCCTGTGACGAAGAGATTGCGCGGTATGTCGACGATGACTTTACGCTGTGGTCAGGAAATGACGACATGATTGCACCGCTGTTGTCTTTGGGTTGGCTTCGGGTGTCATTTCCGTATGGTCCAACGTCGCGCCGCAGACGGTGCACAATCTTGTGGCATATTGGTACGATGGGAATCCCTCAGAAAGCGCGGGAGATTCAGCTTGCCAACCTTGACCTCATCCATGCACTCTTTTGCGAGGTTAATCCTATTCCGGTAAAATATGCCCTTGCAGAAATGGGTTTACTGGGCGAGAACTACCGTCTTCCCCTATGGAAGCTTACCGATGCCCATAAGGCTCTTCTCGCCGCAGAACTGAAGAAAGCAGGTATTCTCCATGCCTAGTGCAATCGTCGTGGGAAGAGGCCGCATGGGAAGCCTCATCAAACAGACGCTTACCGACCATTCATTTGACGTTATCGGCAGCTACGGCGCGCAAAACTGTGCGGAATTGGATACGGAAGCACCGGCCGCCGACGTGGTGATTGACTTTTTCAACGCGTGCGCTCTTCCACATGTTCTTGCCTACGTAACGCGTACGGGAGCCGCTCTTGTTTCGGGCACAACGGGGTATGACGAGTCCGATTTGGTTGAGCTGCGCTCGCCTGGCGAGAAAACCCGCGTAGTCTATTCTGCAAATTACTCCCTTGGGATTGCCGTTCTTCGGCGAGCCGTTACACAGGCGGCGCGTGCTCTTTCCGAGTGGGATATCGAGATTGTTGAGACGCATCACAACCAAAAGGCGGATGCGCCTTCCGGCACCGCAAAGCTTCTCCTTCATGCCATTGACCCCGAAGGAGACGAGCGTGTGGTAAACGGTCGTGTTGGGATGAGTAGGTCCTCGTCCAAAAGGTGAGATTGGTATGCATGCGCTTCGCGGGGGAACGGTTGCGGGTACTCATGAAGTACATTTTTGTGGACAAGACGAAGAACTTTGTTTTACGCATCGGGCAAATAGCAGGCAGATTTTTGTAAATGGAGCAGTGGCATGTGCCCAAAGAATTCTCGCCTGCAAAAACGGTTTCTATACCTTTGATCAGCTTATGCTTCAAGAAGAGGGAGGGACTCTTTTGAATAGGCAGATGGAGAGTCTCACGGACGCTCAAAAAATTATCAACTACATTGCAACATCACCCAAGAAAACACCGGTCAAAGTCTATGTTTGTGAGAAGGACGGAGCGTGCATTGACTTTGGGGCGGATACCCATGTCTATGGGATGGGCTCCGTAAAAATTGTCTTTGGTGATTGGTCGGAGCTGGGGCTTACGCTTGAGAAAAACGCTGACAAAATCGCATATTATGACATCGAAAATGACCGCCGCAACTCAGGTGTTCCTCTGCTTGACTTCAAAAATCTCAACGTGCGTATTGAGCCCGGTGCCATTATCCGCGAACATGTTGAGATCGGAGACTCCGCCGTTATCATGATGGGTGCCATTATCAACATCGGTGCCGTTGTCGGTGAGGGTACCATGATTGACATGGGCGCGGTGCTTGGCGGAAGAGCGGTTGTCGGTAAGCACTGTCATGTTGGTGCCGGTGCCGTTCTTGCAGGCGTGGTTGAGCCTGCGTCGGCAACGCCGGTTATCGTCGAGGATGACGTATTGATTGGTGCCAATGCCGTGGTTATCGAAGCGTGTGCGTAGGAGAGGGAGCCGTGGTGGCGGCAGGTGCCGTTGTTACCGACGACGTCCTGCGCATGCCGTGGTTGCCGGAAGTCCTGCACGTCTCATCAAGATGAAAGATGCAAAAACGGAGTCAAAGACGGCGTTGGTTGATGCCTTGCGCACGATCTGAGCTGCTCTTGGTTGAGGTGTGCTTCCATTTTTATTGCGTTTATGGTATCGGGCGAGAAGTTCTTCTCGCCCCGCGTGTTATGAGTGAGGTTGCAAAGGTATACCGCATACTGAAAAACTACGACATCCAAATTTACCACTGAAGTTCATTGCGTCCATCAAGAGCTGTGGGCTTCCAAGAGAACCCGCATGGTTTACCTGGCGACATAGTTGCCGAAGATCCAACAACGCATGCCCGTGCCGGTGTTTTTCACACGCCCCACGGCGATATTCCAACACCCATTTTTATGCCGGTTGGTACCAAGGCAACGGTTAAAGGTCTTCTGCCCGATACCGTTAAAAGTTTGGGAACGAAGATTTTACTTGCCAATACCTATCATTTAAGCCAGCGACCGGGCGATGAGCTTATCGCAGAGTTGGGTGGTTTGCACTCGTTTATGTGTTGGGATGGGCCTATTCTGACAGATTCTGGGTGGTTTTCAGGTATTTTCTCATGAGCAGTTTATGAAACTGTCCGATGAGGGCGTAAAATTCCGTGCGGTCGATTATGACGGAGCCTGGTCGTGGTGGACTCCCGAGACCAATATGCAGATTGCCCAAAACCTTGGCGCGGACATTGTGATGCAGCTGGACCAATGCGTTGGCTATCCGTCCTCGCGCACTAAGGTGGAGCGATCCGTTGAGCTTTCAAGTGCATGGGCCGATCGCTGCTATCAGGCTCACACACGTCCTGATCAGGCACTTTTGGCATCGTGCAGGGTGGTATGCATCTTGATTTGCGCCGCCGCTCGATTGAGCATTTTGGAGCAGGCGGGAGATTTTCCTGGATACGGCATCGGAGGCTATTCTGTAGGCGAGCCGCATGAGGTGATGTTTGAGACCCTTGAACCGCTCTGTGCGGACTATATGCCCCGCACAAAACCACGTTACCTCATGGGTGTCGGTAATCCGACAACGTTGATACGCAGCGTCGCGGCGGGCATCGATATGTTTGACTGCGTGCTTCCCACAAGAACGGCGCGCATGGGTACGGCGTTTTCGTATCAAGGTCGCATGAACATGAAAAATACCAAGTACGTCCATGACAGTGGTCCCATTGACGGTGCATGTACTTGTCCGGTGTGTACCGGCGGCTACACGGGCGTATCTCAATCATCTTGTTCGCCAGCATGAAATGCTCGCAGGTGAGCTGCTTTCGATGCACAATATTTATTTCCTATTGAATCTCATGCATCAAGCGCGTGAGGCAATTCTTGCGGGAAACTATGGTGAATTTGTGACAAAATGGCTGGAATCCGGAGGAGTTAAAGACTTCTAATAATGTACGTTGCGTAGTGCGGGTACAATGGGTAGCGATAAACACGCGCGGGCATCCAAGATGCCCCGGTCGGCGTATGTCGGCCACGACCAAAGAAGGCTTTGTATGTATCCCTCTACCGGTTTTATGACTTGAGGGTGCACCATCTTCTAAAAAGAAAAGAGATGGTCAGAATGGCTCGTATAACCTCAAGCACGCACTGGAATATTTTTGCCTCAGGTTCCCAAGCTTGAGCAGGAGTTCTCGCAAAAACTTTCCGTCAATCCGTTGGTGGCACGGGTTCTTGTGGCACGTGGGTGTAGAACCGTGGCAGAAGCTCAAAAGTTTCTTAATCCTTCTCTTGAGAGGGATTGGTTTTGATCCGCGTATCATACCCGGTCTCAATGAAGCTGCCGATAGAGTACAGAAAGCCATTGAAACGCATCAGTGTATTGCGGTATTCGGTGATTTTGATGTTGACGGAATGAGCTCTACCTGTCTTCTGACGTTGGCGCTTCGCGACTTTGGCGCCGATGTCAGACCATATATTCCGCATCGTTTTGGCGAAGGGTGTGGCCTTTCCGTCAAGCGCACTGAGCGGGTGCTTGCGGACGGAGCTCCCAATCTCATCATTACCGTTGATAACGGAATTGCATCGGCCAAGGAAGTGCAGGAGCTTGTTGCGCGAGGTATTGATGTCGTTGTCACCGACCATCATGAGCCGGCTGAATTGGTGCCACAAGGGGTGCCGGTAGCTGATCCAAAACTCACCTCAGAGTGTCCTTCTCGCGAGCTTGCCGGAGCGGGTGTTGCTCTGAAGCGTATGTGAGCTTGGTCGCCGTTTTTGGCAAACCCGAGGTGTGGCAGATCATACCTTGATATAGCAACTCTGGGAACTCTTTCGGACATGATGTTGCTTAATAGCGAGAACCGCGCTCTTGTCTCTGCGGGAATACGTCAGATTCACGCGGGTAAGCGCCCCGGTCTTGTGGCTCTTGCGGCCGCTGCAAATCAAGATATCTCTGAGGTACGCGCCGATGAGCTTCCGTTCTCCATTATTCCTCGGCTCAATGCCGCGGGTCGTATGGGTTCAACGGAGCTTGCGCTTGACCTCTTGCTTTCTGACGATATCCAGAAGCCACCGTCTTGGCCGGAAAGCTTGAGGAAATCAATGCCAACCGCCGGACGATTGAGTCGCAACTGACCGATGAAGCGCTGCTCCAAGCACAAGAAACGTATGACGGTGCGCGCGCCATTGTGCTTGCCGGAGAGGGCTGGCATGAGGGCGTGAAAGGTATTGTGGCATCTCGGGTGGTCAACCGCTACCACGTGCCGTGCATTCTTTTTACTATCGAAGATGGCATTGCCCGAGGTTCCGGTCGCTCGGTGGGATCGGTCGATCTCTTTCATGCGGTAGAAGAATGCTCCGATTTGCTGATCCGCTTTGGAGGCCATCAAGGAGCGGTGGGCGTGACTCTTAAGGCGGAGAAGATCGATGAATTTCGTCACCGTCTTTCTGAGGCATTGTCACAACTTCCTGCCAAGGACTTTGAATCAACGGGGGAGGTTTCGGCGCTTGTTACGTTATCCGAAATAAATGCCGCCTCTCTTGATGCTCTTGAGGTGCTACAGCCGTTTGGACAGGGCAATAAAAAACCTCTTTTTGCAGTCCAAGGGGTAACCATGAAAAATCGCAACCGTGCGGGAGCCGGTGGCATACATCTTTGTTTTATGGCATCAGACGGAGTTTCATCGGTAGCCTCTATCATGTTTCGAGCTCCGCACATTGATGTTGCAGCGGACTATGACGGTGCGGTTGACATAGTTTTTGAAGCGGTCAACGAGACATGGCAGGGACGTACAAAACCAAAGCTCATGGTTAAAGATATCCTATATCGGGATACTCCTGAGGATGAAGAAGATCTCTTTGAGGATCTCTCGTAGGTGCTCGTCGCTCAAGGCGCACCCAAAGAGACGGTATCCGAAGTACCTGAAACTCCATCACAGCCTTTGGTCTGCAAAAATACGGCAATACGAGCGGAACTTGCATCTTTGGAAAACGCTGCTTTGACTGAGCGGCTTCGCGATATGCTCATTGGAAACAAGCAACTTCTGCCTGCTCAAAAGACAGCACTGAGTCTGCTCGAACAGGGAAATTCATGTCTTTGCGTCATGGCAACCGGAAGAGGGAAATCGCTCATTTTCCATATCCATGCCTTGCGAGAAGCTCTTCTCGCCAAGCGTGCAAGCGTCTTTATATATCCGCTTCGGGCACTGGTGCACGATCAAGCGCATCATCTTGAAGAAGAATTTTCTGCCTGCGGCGCCTCTGCCGTGGTACTTACGGGAGAGACCGCAAAGAGCGTCGCGGAGAAATCTTTGCGGCGCTTACGGACGGATCAATTGATGTTGTGTTGACCACGCCCGATTTCTTTACGATCCATACACAAGCATTTGCCGCAAGTGGGCGTATTGGGTTTGTGGTTATCGATGAGGCCCATCATGCCGGTCAAGCGGTTGCCGAGGGTCGCCATGCGTATGCGGATATGCCAAAGAGCATCAATCAACTTGGCAATCCTCAGGTTTTGGCGGTAACGGCTACCGCATCAACCGCAACGGCACAAGAAATCTGTCGGCTTTTCAACATCTCCGAACAGGACGTTATTAAAGATGTAACGGTACGAAACAATCTTCGGCTCAAAGACATGAGAGAGGCACCTGACAGAGAAGCAGCCCTTACGTGTCTTGTTGCATCAGGCGAGAAGTGCATTGCCTACGTTAATTCCCGCGAGCAGGCACAGTCCGTCTGCCGTATGCTTCGTCACACCGTCTCTGAGATGGGTCATAAGATTGTGTTTTATCATGCGGGACTGGCGCATGAGACACGCAAGCGCATTGAGCGCGCGTTCAGAAACAATGAGGTTACGTGCGTGGTCGCAACAAGTGCGTTTGGTGAGGGAATTAACATACATGACATTCGTCATGTTGTCCTCTACCACCTTCCGTTTGGGCGTGTTGCATACAATCAAATGTCGGGTCGTGCCGGAAGAGACGGCGCTCGAGCCTACGTTCACCTGCTTTTTGGTGCACATGACATGCGCATCAATGAACGGATCTTATCCTCGGCAGCACCAAAACGCGCCGTGTTGGTCCCTATCTATCGGGCGCTTATGACATTGTTTGCTCGGGCACAAAAAGAAGGACGACTTCTCTGTGCAACAAATGAAGAAATTGCGGCACTTGCGCTTGCGATTGATCCAAAAAACAGAAGCGACGAGCGAGCTGTGGCTTGTGCCTTGGACATCTTTGCTGAGCTTGGACTCTTATCTCTGCAAGGATTTGATGAGAAGCGTAACATTTTGATGAATATCCGAGCTTCTTCTATGGATTTGGCGTCATCGGCTCGGTATGCTGAAGGCTTGAAAACACGCAGTGCGTTTACTTCGTTTGCCCAGTGGGCGCTTTTCTGCTTCAGCAGACGAACTTCTAAGCGCCATAAATAAGCCGATTGTTCCTGAATTTGGTATTGTTGTTGATGGAGAGGAGGGTGTCTTATATGGGTGAGGCAAAAGAGGTACGACAGCCTGTGCGCAAAGTGAGGCCAAAGCAGCCGTCGGTTCCAAGCGCGGATAACTTTAGGCTTTTGGAAAGTGCGTGCAGAAATTATCTGTTGCCGGAATCGTGTGAGAAGGTGCAGGCAGCCTATGGGTTTGCCGCTGACTATCATAAGGATCAGCGCCGGCGTTCCGGTGAGCCATATATCAACCATCCGGTTGAAGTAGCTCTTATTTTGGCTCAGAACCTTCACATGGATGAAGATACCATTTGTGCCGCACTCCTCCACGATACGGTCGAAGACACCTCGGCTACGCTTACCGAACTTAAGAATCTTTTTGGCGAGCAGGTCGCAGAGCTTGTTGACGGAGTTACCAAGCTCACGTCTATTGAAATTTCATCCATGGACGAGAAACAGGCACTCAATCTGCGAAAGATGTTTCTCGCCATGTCAAAAGACATCCGCGTGGTCATCATCAAACTTGCCGATCGTTTGCATAACATGAGAACCTTGGCGGCACTTGCACCGGATCGTAGGCTTTTTAAGGCACGTGAGACCATGGACGTGTATGCACCGCTTGCTGACCGTCTCGGTATATCGTCAATAAAATGGGAGCTTGAGGATTTGTCGTTCTTTTGGCTTGAACCGGAAGAATACCAGCGTATTGCTCGCATGGTTCAGGATTCTCGTGCACAGCGCGAAGACGATACCAATGCGGCCATTAAAACTCTGACGGATGAGCTGAACTCAGTGGGGTTGGAAAACTTCCAAATTACCGGTCGCCCCAAACACCTTTGGTCGATCTATCAGAAAATGGTTCGTAAGGGACGAGAGTTTTCGGATATCTATGACCTTATCGCCCTGCGCGTGATTACGCAATCGGTGAGGATTGCTACTCCGTGCTCGGCGCCGTGCACTCGCTGTGGCATCCATTGCCCGGTCGTTTCAAGGACTACATTGCAACGCCGAAGGCCAATCTTTATCAGTCACTCCATACGACCGTGATAGGTCTTGACGGGCGACCCATTGAGATTCAGATTCGTACGGCAGAGATGCATGAGGCCTTCCGAATACGGTATTGCGGCTCATTGGCTTTATAAAAAAGAGGGCAATTCAAAAGGGCAGATGTCGTCAGAAGACCGCATGATTAACTCGACGATTAACTGGATTAGAAAAAGCCTTGACTGGGCCGTTGAAGACGACATTGATAACCCGCACGAGTTTTTGAACGATCTGAGAGTCGATCTTTTTGAGCACGAGATCTTTGTGTTTACGCCAAAAGGCGAGGTTATGAGCCTGCGTCGTAATGCTACACCTCTTGATTTTGCCTATGCGGTGCATACTGAGGTAGGAAATCACTGCGTGGGAGCAAAGGTCAATGGATCGGTAGTGCCGCTTACCCATACCCTTGAGATGGGCGATCGTGTTGAGATTTTAACCAACAAGAACGCGCGTCCTTCTCACGACTGGATGACGCTGGTTCAAACCCCTTCCGCACGGGCAAAAATTCGCAAGTACTTTGCAGAAGAATCTAGGTCTGACGATACTGAGCGCGGAAGATCGGAGCTTGCGAAAGAGCTTCGTAAACGCGGGTATGGCATTTCCACTACGCGTACCGTTAAAGCTCTTACAAAAGTCGTGAGCCAGTTTGACTACCATACCATCGATGATCTTTTTGCCGGTATTGGAGCCGGTAAATGCTCTATTATTCAGGTGGTCAATAAGGTCAGTGAGATTCTGGAAGAGGGCAGTCCTGAGGCCATTGCGCAGGCGGCACGCGAGCGCGAGAAACAAGCCGCAAAAGAAGCGGCCATTTCTCAAAACAAACCGCTTACCACGGCATATGCTATCTCACGTACTGCTCGGGGAGCTCGCATAAACGGAATAACTGTGGCGTTGTCGTTAAGGGCGATTCTGATCTTTTGGTCCACTTGGCTCATTGCTGCAATCCGGTTGCGGGGGATGACATTATCGGGTTTGTAACACGCGGTCGCGGCGTTTCCGTTCATCGGGCCAACTGTCCAAATGTACAGGATCTCTTAAGCAAAGAGAATGCCAATCGCATTATTGACGTGGCATGGGACACCTCAGGAGCAACGGAGTTTAGAGTTGAGATTGTGATTGAAGCAATCGATCGCACCAGTCTTTTGAAAGACATCACCATTGCTCTTTCTGATTCCGGTGCAAATATTCTTTCGGCAGCAACGCAGGTTGGTGGACAGGGTGTTGTGCGGATGCGCTTTTGGTAGCAATTTCGGACGCCAGTCTTTGGATACGCTTTTTAGCAACGGTTGCCCGTGTCCCGTCGGTATACGATGCGCGGCGCATTATGCCGGGAGAAGGCGCCAATCAAATGAAGAGGAGAAAAGGGTAATGGGAGATACATCTCATACGCATGAGTGCCGTGGGCATCATGAACATGAGGATGGTTGCTGCGGACACCACCACGGGAAGGCTGCGGGCATCATCACAACCATGAAGAAGGTTGTTGCGGGCCATCAGTCACGAGGATGGTTGCTCGGCCGATGTCACGAGGTGCTGCAGCACATCATGGTCATGAGGGAAGGTTGCTGCGGCAAAAGGTTGCGGACATCACCATGATCAAATTGGTATTTTTCGAGTAGGACCCCTTGAAACCAACTGCTACATCTATGTATCGGGCAATGAATGCATGGTTGTGGACCCAGGTGCTTCGGGTTCTGAGATTGCCTTACAGCTTCATGATTTGAACCTCAAATATATCGTTGCTACCCATGGGCATGCGGATCACGTGGGCGGCGTAAAGGCCTTAAAGCTTGCTGCCGGTGGCACCTATCGTATCAACCAAAAAGATGCCGAACGCGCGCGCCATGCCGCCGAACATGATGCAGCCTACGATAACGCCCCTCAGCCGGATGGTTTTCTTGCCGAAGGCGATACGCTTGAAGTTGGTACGGCACTGTTTCATGTGATGGAAACTCCGGGGCACACGCCGGGCGGTATCTGTCTTGTGGGTGACGGCACCGCCAAAGGGGCGGTGTTTGTGGGGGACACCCTGTTCAAAGGTTCTGTTGGAAGAACCGATTTGGATGGAGGAGATTCAGAGGTTCTCGCCCGTTCCTTGCAGCGTCTCAAATGCGAGCTTGACCCCACGTCTCTCATTCTTTCCGGACATGGTGAACAGACCGAGTTTGCCCAAGAACTCAAAGAAAATCCATTTCTTGCGTGAGCCTTTCGATAAAACTTTTTCTTTTGCGAGACAGGCGAGCGTAAGACTACTATAGTACCTATGCACATATTTTTGGCCCGGGTGGCGGAATTGGCAGACGCGGGGGTCTCAAAAACCCTTAAGGGAAACCTTGTGTGGGTTCAAGTCCCACCTCGGGCACCAAGTTGTGCGTGAGAAGTACTGACAAGTTCGTGTACTTCTCGGCATCCTGTGAAAAGTAATTCACGGATGTGCAATGTGACTTGCAGAGATGCTCCTATCGGGGTATTCTATTCAAGTATTTTGAAGCGGGATTGTACGTAGATCCCCACCTACACGGCGCATATTGCAGCTGTCTGGTCGGACAATTCATGTGTTTGCAGGCCTTCCTGCTTCGTTTGTCTCCCGGATGCGTATGCGCTTGGGAGTTTTTATTGCGACGGCATCAAGCTGTTGCACGAAGGGAAGGTGTAGAAGATAGCCAAGAACGATGGCCCTCGTATCAACGAGGAGATTACTGGCCGCACCTGTCGTCTGATTGATGCCGACGGGGGGCAACTTGGTCTTTTTGGTGTGAACGATGCACTGAAGCGTGCTCGTGAGCACGGAATGGATCTTGTGGAGTTGCACCAAATGCAGAGCCTCCGGTATGCAAGATTCTTGATTACAGCAAGTTTCGCTATGAGCAGGATCGTAAAGGCCAAGGCGGCTCGTAAGAACCAGGTCAAAATTGAGGTTAAGGGAGATGAAGTTCCGCCCCAAGATTGACGTAGGCGACTATGAGACTAAGAAGGGGCATGTCCTTCGGTTCCTGAAAAAGGGCGCGCGCGTCAAGATTACGATCATGTTCCGTGGTCGTGAGATGGCTCACCAGAGCAGGGGACGTCTTGTTCTCGATCGTTTGGCCGAAGATCTTAAGCCCTATGCCACCATTGAGCAGAAACCGCTCATGGAGGGTCGTAATGTGCACATGCTCGTAGCACCAATCAAAGGGTGCGTTTGACGAGAAAGCCGAGGGCGACGCAAGAGCGCCGACACTGCAACAAAGGAGAGTAGTATGCCTAAGATGAAGATCACAAGGGTTCGGCAAAGCGTTTCCGCCGTACCGGCACCGGTAAGATCATGCGTGCGAAAAGCATTTAAGAGCCATATTCTTACCAAAAAGTCGCAGAAGCGTATTCGCGGCTTCCGTAAAGAAGCAGTCCTTTCAGCTGCTGATACAGCAGTAGTTTCTCAGCGCATTGGCGCTTAGGGCTACGATGCGTCTCAAGTATTTGATAACAAACAAGGGGTGATGAGATATGGCACGAGTTAAGCGCGCAATGGCTGGTCGCAGAAGCGTCAGACGCTTGTTGAGCGTACAGAGGTTACTACGGAGTTCGCTCTCGTACGTTCCGTGGTATGAAAGAGCAGGCTCAGCATTCCGGACAGTATGCATATCGTGATCGTCGCAATAAGAAGCGCGAGTTCCGTGCGCTTTGGATTCAGCGCATTAACGCTGCGGCACGTTTGAACGATCTTTCATACAGCAAGTTTATGCATGGTCTTAAAGCTTGCGGGCGTTGAAGCTTGACCGGAAGGTTCTCGCTGAGATTGCGTATTCTGACGAGCAGGCATTTGCCGACCTTGCTGAGGTGGCCAAGAAGGCGCTTGTTGATTAGATGACCATCCTTTAGGGAATCTTTTATAGTGAGCAGGTCTTGACAGAGAGCACAAACACCCGCCGGCTTTTACCGGTGGGGTGTTTTCTATAGTATCCTAGGAATATGGGCAAGCTCTGACTTCAAAAATGGGGCTGTGAGGTGGATCCACCGACCTGTGAGTGCTTTTTGCAACCCTGTGATGTACTTTTCTGCTTCAAAACAAGGGGGCTGTGAGGTGCTGGCGAGAAAAATCGCCCTTCTCGCCATAGAAAAGTACCTCACAGCTTCAAAGCTACCTCACAGGGTCTGTAAGCACGACTACCTCTACCAAAAGACGATTTCATTTTCAATAACAGCAATTTTGGTAACCGTATAAAAGGGGCATGGTATCCTATTTGTGTGGCCTTTATACAGGCTGATGAGCTGATTTTTAGTAGCAAAAGAAACGGCGATTGTGAGTGAGGAGGAATGATGAGCGAGAAGAACCCAAAGCGTTCGCGTTTTGATAATGTGCAGGATGGTGTCAAGCGTCTGGTATTATACAGTGTCGGTGCTGTTTTAGTGGTTGCATTGTTTAAGCTGGCTTTTGCTTACGCTCTCATGATTCCCCAGCTTATTGTGGTTCGCCTTAAGTCAGATATGGCAGCCGTGGGATTCATTCTTGCTGGCATCCTGCTTTTGACTGTCCTTATAGCAGCAAAGAAAGCGAACTGACTTCACTGATCTCAACTGGGTATATGAACTAGTCTTCCTTATCGATTTTTGTTTGTTTCCCCGCCAGCTCTGCTTGTGTTTTGTGGTAGCGTTGTTTCGACGAATACCGGCTGCTTCCTCAAACTCTTCAACGCGTTCGTGCTCACGTTCGTGGAGCTGCTCAATCTCATCTTGAAATCCAGGGTCTGTTGGCGTTATGAGCTCGTCTTCTCCGGTTCCCGGATCGGTATGATGTAAAAGCACCGGCTCAAAAAGATGAAGGTGCTTGGCAAATACTGCAGACATCGCAGAAGCATCCACAAAGATTGCAATACGCGGCGAGGGCGTTGACCTGTGTCATTACAAAGAGACCCAATGCACAAAAGACCGGTCAAGCGTAGATAAAAAGAACAGCTGGCGTGATTGTATCCCGGCGGCCATAAGACGGTGATGGATGTGCCCGCGATCTGCAGTGGCAAAACTTACGTGGGCGCGGGTGCGTCGCACAATGGCGGAAAAGGTATCGATAATTGGAATACCGGCAACAACAAGAGGCACGATAATAGTGGTAAGGCCCGCGATTCTTGTGACGGAGAAGTGAGACCGTACCAAGGGCAAACCCAGGGTAAGCGCTCCTGAATCTCCCATAAAAATACGGGCGGGATAGAAATTATGTACAAGAAAACCGAGCGTGCTTCCCGCAATGGCCAGGCTGAGCGCAGCGGCATCAAAACGATGTGCCCATATGGAAAGAATGAACATGGTGGCTGCCGCAATACACGATACCCCTGCGGCAAGACCGTCGAGACCGATCAATTAAGTTGATGATGTTTGTCCGAGCAACGAGATAGATAACAGTGGCGGGATAGGCAAGAAGACCCAGAGAAATAAAGCTGCCGCTGTTCAGAGGGTCTGCAACTTTACCAATAACAAGTCCGGCAGCGGCGGCAAGACAAGCCGCTACACTTGTCCCAATAGCTTTTGCAGAGGCTTTAAAGAGATGAAATCATCGATGAGACCGGTTGCAAAAATGATAAGAAATGCCAAGCTCAACAGATAGAAGTTAACGTTTTTATCAAAAAGGCCGCCGTTTTTGCCGCGTACCACAAAGTACAAAGCAAGGGAGGCGACAAGACCGACAAACAAAGCCACGCCACCAAGACGTGCGATAGGCTTTTTATTGATGCGTCGTTTGCTGGAGCTTATCTACTACGCCTACTTCCGGGCAAGTTTTCGTATGGGGGGAGTAACAAAGCAGGCGAGAAGGGCGGCGATACAAAAGACTCCGAGCATAAGTAAGCAAAGATCCACGCTCAATTCCTTCCGCACCCTGAAAAATACTCTTTAACTGCTAAAACTCACATCCTATTAATTTTCTCATGTTAGAAAAACAAGTCAAGACTTTATTAAATGTCAGGATTTTATATAGTGTAAGTGTCTCTTCCCGTGGTCAAAACTGGGTGAACCGACAAGTTTTACAAGGGAGCCTGATTCCGTGTTGAGTACAGGATTCTCCGTTGTCGAGAAAGCTGGAAGAGACGGGTGCGGCACCCACCTTATGAAGGTGGGTTCATAATACGACCACGGGGAAGGTCTTTTTGATGAGCTTTCCATACGCCAAAAAGCTCTCCTAAAAGCTCTATTCGTACTCTCTTCATATAAAACGTTGACACATTCCCAAAGAATCGCCACAATACATATGCACTTGCTGTGACTTGTGTTCGGTATCGTTTGGATGCTCAGTAGCTACAGACTCTTGGACATAGTTACGGCAAGTACGCAAGACGGGGATATAGCTCAGTTGGGAGGCGCTGCCTTCGCAAGGCAGAGGCCGAGGGTTCGAATCCCTTTATCTCCACCATGCAAACTTCACGCGCAGCGCTTCTCGCCTGCGCGTTTTTTATACGTGAACAGAGGGGCCGCAACTTTGGATACATCGCTAGCCTTGGATACATCGTCAACCTTTTTGGCATACGATATGTGTGAGCTTTGTCCTCGTCGCTGTAAGGCGAGAAGAAACTCAGGAAAAGCCGGGTTTTGTGGTGCCTCAAATACGCTTCGCGTTGCTCGCTCGGCTTTGCATTTCTGGGAAGAGCCGCCTATATCGGGCGAAGCAGGGTCGGGAGCCATCTTTTTTAGCGGCTGCCCCTTCGCTGCGTGTTTTGCCAAAATCACCGAGATTTCACAAGAGGGTTTTGGCCGTGCGGTATCGGTTGAGCGTCTTGCATGCATGATGCTTGAGCTGCAGGAGCAGGGAGCGCTCAATATCAACCTGGTTACGCCGATGCATTTTGCACCGCAGGTGAAAAAAGCCATTATGCTTGCCAAACGGGCAGGGCTTAATCTTCCTATTGTATGTAATACCTCGGGATATGAACTGTGCAAGTAGTACGTGCTATGGGAGACCTTATTGACGTATGACTTACCGACTTCAAATACGCCGATGCACGTTTGGCAAAAGAACTTTCATACGCCCAGGATTATCCCGATGTTGCGGCTGCGGCTCTGACGGAGATGCTAAGCCTTCTGCGCGCTCATGGTGGTCGCAAGATGAGCGCAGACGGCAGCATGCAACAGGGCATTATTGTGCGTCACCTGTGCTTCCGGGGCACGCAGACGATTCGTGCAGTGCTTAACCGGATTTGGGAATATCTGTGGCAATGACGTTGATGTGTCCATTATGAATCAATACACGCCAAATGAGCGCTGCCTCAAGCAGGAGGCCTTCTGTCTGCGACGCTTTCGGATGAGGAATATGAAATTGTCATTTGCCACGCCGACGATCTTGGGTTCAAACAAATCTGGTGGCAGGAAGGCGGTACTGTTTCCGAGAGCTTTGTGCCACAATTTGATGCAACGGGGTTGAAGGTCCGGCACTTTTGGTACCCTAATCCCATCAAAGCACTACGGACATTCACGGATAGACTTTGGTGAATTGCGAAGACTGAGCATACGACGAGAAGATACAACGAGAAAGGCACAACGAGAAGCTACGACGAGAAGATCAATCTATAAGGAGCGGCTATGTCAGATGATATGCACACTCTTTCCGAAGATGAGCGCGCTGAGCTGGAGCGTCTCAGACAGGAAAAGAAATTGCGCGAGGCCCAAGCGCAGGTTGCAGCCGAGCGTGCGGAACTCGAACGGCTCAGAGCGGAACAAGCTCAGGCAAAAAGTATCGAGCAAGAGCGCAAAGAAGCCGAGCACATTGCCGAGGTTCGAGCCCGTGGTGCCAAGCTCATGCAGCCGGATGAAGACGATCTCAGAATGCCGATTGGTCAGAAAATCGTCATAATATCGGTAGTTCTTCTCGCCATACTTTTCTTTATTGCAACTTTCGTAGTACATTAACCTTAACAATGCAACCCAGTGAACAATTCACTCAAGGGGAAGTGAGCGCTATGTCGTTAACTGATCGCACCAAACCGTCCGACGTATGTTTGAATACGGATCTCTACGAACTTACTATGGCACAGGGATACTGGGGAATCGGGGATGGTTGATAATGAAGCCTGTTTTACCGCGTTTTTCCGCGAGAATCCTTCGGTGGTGGCTATGCCATTGCGTGGTATTGGTCAGATAGCGGATCTTGTTGAAAACTTTTGTATTTGAAGATGACGATATCAGCTACTTGGCAAGTGTTCCTTCTCCTGGTGGCGGAAGCCTTTTTAAGCCCGGATTTTCTTGACTTTTTGCGCAATCATCGACTGAACCTTACGATCGATGCCATCCTCGAAGGCGAGCTTGTGTTTCCGCGTGAGCCGATCGTTCGGGTCACAGGGTCCCATTATCGACTGTCAGCTCATTGAAACTGCCCTGCTCAATCTTGTTAATTTCAAACGCTTGTAGCCACCAAAACCGCTCGCGTTATCCGTGCGGCTCAGGGAAATCCTGTTTCTGACTTTGGGTTGCGACGGGCACAGGGTCCTGACGGTGGTCTTGCGGTTGCTCGCGCATCGTATATTGCCGGTGCTTCAAGCACTTCAAACGTTCTTGCCGGAAAGATTTACGGAATCCCCGTATTTGGGACGCACGCCCACTCGTGGGTTATGTCTTTTTCAACGGAGCTGGAAGCATTCCGAGCGTTTGCACGTTCTTTCCCTAAAAAACTGCGCGCTTCTTTTGGATACCTATGATGTCCATGAAGGTATTAAAAAATGCCATTATCGTGGGCAAAGAAATGGAAGAGCGCGGCGAGAAGCTCGGTGCCGTCCGTATAGATTCCGGAGACCTTGCAAAGCTGGCCAAAGAAGCTCGTGCCGCCTTTGACGATGCGGGACTGCCGTATGTAAAGATTTTCCGTATCAAATGATCTTGATGAATACACGATTCAATCACTTTTTGCCCAAGGTGCCCCCATTGATTCCTTTGGTGTTGGTACCAAACTTGCCACGTGTGATCCTCAGCCGTCACTTGGCGGTGTCTATAAGCTGAGTGCCATTCGGGAACACAAAGATGAAGCGTGGAGGCCGGTTATCAAGCTTTCCGAGATGGCCTACAAGCGTACCATCCCTGGTATTCAGTCTATTCGTCGCTATTATGATATGAGCGGATGCCCGATAGGCGATATGATTTACGACGAAGCGGTGCTTGTCGCCCAAAACGTCGAGACGTCTGCGGTGGTAACCGATATTCTCGATCCATACTCCACTCATAAACTTGCAGGTACTTCTCAAGAGCTGATGGTTCGTGTGGTTGCAGATGGCACGCGGACAAAAGAGGCCGAGACTATTGAGGTGGCACGCGAGCGCTGCCATGACGCACTGATGCATTTGGATCCCGCTTATACGCGCTTCTTAAATCCTCAGGTGTATACGGTTGGTCTTGAACAGGGGCTTGCAAAGCTCCGTCATGAGCTTGCCGTGGAGCATGCGTGTGCTGTCACAACTACCAGCGAATAAGTGGTACAATAACCAGCCGATTGTTACAAGGCAAAAGTCTTAGTGCAATCAAGTAGGGCTTAGGCCATGTGGAATAGATGCGTTTTGACATACAAGGAGATTTTATGCGCGAGAAGATCGAGCAGCTGGTACGTATGGCACTGGCAGATGCTCAGGCAAAAGGAGACTTACCCCAGTTTGAGGTCGAGGATCTGGGCCTTGAGCGACCGGCCGATGCTTCAAATGGCGATTGGACCTCTACGGTAGCCATGCGCTCGGCTCGCCTTGCCCACAAGTCTCCTCGCGACATTGCTGCCGCACTTGTTGCACATATGTCGGATGCTCCGGAAATTGAACGTGTGGAGATTGCCGGACCGGGATTTGTAAACTTCTATCTTTCAACCGCTGCAGGAAATGAAATTTTTCCGTACCATTCGTGAGCAGGGCACGGATTTTGGCAAGTCAGATTTTGGCAAGGGTACAAAGATTCAGGTGGAATACATTTCCGCCAATCCCGGTAGGTCCGCTTCATGTTGGTCATGGTCGGTGGGCAGCACTCGGCGATTCGCTGTGCCGTGTGTTTGAGCATGCCGGCTATGATGTTGAGCGTGAGTATTACATTAACGATCACGGCTCTCAGATGGACGTTTTGGCTCTTCAATCTCAAAGCGCTATCTTCAGCTGAATGAAATCATGGCACAGAAGAACGTGGAGCTCCAAGAGGCCTATCAGATGCTTTTGGACGATCGCGAAGCCTTTATTGAGGATGAGGATGACTCTCGTCCTGAAACTCACCCTTATATGGATGCCTTTAATGAGTCGCTCGGCGGTAATGCATATGGTGGCGATTACATCATTGATCTTGCAAAGCGCTTCTGTGAGGAAAACGGGAGACGCTTGGGTGAGCGTCAGCGAAGATGATCGTATGGCTGATTTCCGTGAGCGTGGCTATAAGCTGATGCTTGAGTCTATTAAAGCAACGTGCCACAATGCTCGCTCAGACTTTGATGTCTGGTTCTCTGAGCGCTCTCTGTATGTTCCGGATGAAAATGGCAAGTCTGCGGTTGACCGAGCTCTTGAAACACTTGATGGTATGGGCTATCTCTACCATGAGGACGGAGCGCTTTTCTTCCGTTCAACAAAATTTGGTGACGATAAGGACCGCGTACTCATAAAGTCTAACGGTGAATACACGTATTTTGCTTCCGATGTGGCTTACCACTGGAACAAGTTCCAGCGCGTTGATCACGTCATTGATATTTGGGGAGCCGATCACCATGGCTATATCCAGCGTGTTGACTCGGTTTGTACCGCGCTTGGATTCCCGGGACAATTTGAGGTTCTTCTCGGCCAGTTTGTCAATTTGCTGCGCAACGGAACTCCCGTAAAGATGTCTAAACGTAAGGGAACAGGTATTCCTTTTGATGAGTTGCTTGGCGAAGTGAGCGTTGACGCAACACGTTATACGCTGATGTCCAAATCATCCAATCAGATGATCGATTTTGACATTGAACAGGTAAAGCGTCAGGACAGCTCAAATCCTGTGTATTATGTGCAATATGCCCATGCGCGTATCTGCTCTATTCTTCGCCGTGGTGCCGGTGTAAGCATAGAAGAAGCGCAGGAGCTCGGAATGGACGAGGTGGCGTCTCGCGCCATTGGAGACTCGTATGACCTGAGTCTTCTTTCTGAGAATGTTGAGCAGGCCCTGTCCCGTAAGCTCTCTGAGTTCCCAACACTCGTTGAGAATTGTGCAAGGGATCGTGCTCCGTTTCGCATTACGCACTATGTCGAGGAGCTTGCATCCGATTTCCATGGTTTCTACACGGTCTGCCAGGTTCTGCCGTCTGAGAGTCGCCCGCTTGATGAGGATCTTTCACGTGCGCGCCTGGCTGCTTGTGACGCTACACGTCGGGTTCTTGCCCTTGCCCTTAACTTGATTGGAGTGAGTGCACCACAAAGCATGTAGTTGCATTTTTCACATGGTATTTTTGTGAAGACAGATCAAGCGAGAAAAAGATACTTAAAGTTCTTTTTATTCACGATAGTTTTCATAACGGGCTTATGATTTCAAATTTTTGATGTCATAAGTCCGTTATATATGCATAATATATTTGAAAAACTATTGTTGTGTTCCCATATAATCGGCGGAGTTTTTAGGAGTATACTGTTTTAGAGAGTATAAAGAACTTATCGTTCGGGCATAGAACGGAGGTCTAAGATGGAGCTTCGGGAGTACATGTCCATCCGCAGATCCTACAACTTGGTACGGAGATCTGTTCCAGCAAACAGGCGGTTAACATTTGAAGAATTTGCTATCTTATGTCGCCTGAAAGTACAAGAGAGTTCGATTAAGACATCTGAAATTGCGGGAATATCAAGGAGCGCTTCGCTCCCACAATTACGCATCGTACGTCTCACCTTGCAAAATTAGGGGTTCATACATCGTGAGGAAGGTTCTTCGGATCACCGCAATGTGGTGGTACGTTGACTGAAAAAGGACATACTGCTGTTCTTGATTTAGCCCGTCTTACCTGTGCCTGCATCTCTCCGGGTCAAGCACTTGCGCGCACTTCGGCAGAACGTATTTGTATGTACGTCAATGCCATGGGTGCTCTGTTTTGTCGTGCGGGAGATTTGGTTCTTTTATGTTTGCATGATGCCAAAAGCGGTACTCGTACGGTTAATGAACTTGTTGATGAGCTTGGTTTATTGCAGCCAACTGTCTCTATGTCCATTACCGCCCTTGCGAAATGAGGGTCTTATAGAACGCTCAAAGGATGTCGTACTTTCTCGACGTTCAACCAAGATTACCCTGACACCACAGGGTACATATTCAGCCCATTTAATCAATCAGCAGATTGTACGGCTGGTTGTTAAGAGGAGGGCGCGCGTTAGTGCATAGTGTGTATTTCCCCCAGTACACCTAGCGCCGGCGCCTTATATAGCCCGCCTTGCAACTTCCTTTTATTTTTGGTGCAAGGCGGGCATAATGTAGTTATAGTTCTTCCTGCTTGCAGTATTTTCTTTGCAAGCTTATGGCGCTTGTATTGCGCTTATTATCTACTATTTGACAAAGAGATTTTATTTTTAGTTATGTATTTTGGATTGAAATAGAGAGGCATAGTATATGGCGGATGTTGATTCCTTTCTGCCCCTAGAGGCTTCCGAAGAGCCGGTAGCTGCTCCTAAACGTCGTCGTGACGCCCCCGTAAGACAGAGAGCGCTGCACAGGAAAAATAACAGAGCAGCCCTCAACCAACCAGGTACCGCCAATACAGAAGAAAACAAAGCGGCGCCGTGGTCGTCCGCGTAAGTCTGAAATTAAAGGCGATAATAAACCGGACGCATCTCCCATGATGGATACTTCTGAGCCAGCATCGGCTTCTTCCCGCTGACGGAGAGCCGATAGTCGCTCCCAAGCGCCGTCGTGGGCGTCCCGTAAGGTTGATGTAGAGGCCTCGGCAGATGTAGCGGCCAAAGGTTCCGCCTCACAGTCAAAAATCCGCTCAGGAGCCACGGCAAGAAACAATTTCAGATAGTGGCGACGGAGAGCATGGTATTGGAGAAGTTAAGCTAAGGCGCCGTCGTGGACGTCCTCGTAAAAATGAAACCGTTGACGCCGAGATGAATCGTCTGATTGTGCAGGCAGCGTCATCACATTTAGAAAAAGCTCCTCAGTCAACAACGTCCGCCGAGGATACAGCAACAAAAGGAGCGCTTGTAGCTCCACAAACTCCTGAGGAAAGTGCGGAGATTCTTCCGAGATATCTGCACCACGTATACGTCGTCGCTACACTACTGGCGCCCACGGAGATTCTCAGCAAAGTAAAAATGAGGGCTCATGACGTGCGTGAGTCTTCGAGAGATCGTCGGCAGAACACCAATCAGCGCACTTCAAGCGTCGCCAACAAGCACCGGTAGAGCCTTCACTTACGCGAGAGATGCTGGCGGATATGAAGGTCGCTGAGCTGCGTGCAAAAGCGGCAGAGCTCAACCTTGAGTATCTTGGCATTCGTAAACCTGACCTTATCGAAATGATTTACCACGCGGCCGCTGCAAACGAAGGTTTTCGCTCCGTTGAAGGTATCCTTCAGATTGGACCCGAGGGGTATGGCTGGGTCTCGTACGGGCAACTATATGGAAGGCGATGACGATGCCTTTGTTCACCAACAAATCATCCGTCATCTTGGCCTGCGGCAGGGAGATAAGATCGTAGGAACGGTAAGCCCGGGACGTGCAAACAGCAAATATCCTCCACTGCAGCGCGTTCTTGAAGTAAACGGTGGATCGGTCGAGAATCTCAAAGTCTCGTCCACGTTTTTCGTGATTTAACCCAATTTTTCCCAAATGAGCCGCTTAAGCTTGAGCATGGGAAGAATTCAATTACCGGTCGCGCCATTGATCTTGTGGCCCCCATTGGTAAGGGGACAGCGAGGGTTGATCGTTTCTCCTCCCAAGGCAGGAAAGACAACAATTCTGAAAAAGATTTGCCAATCCATTTCAGCAAATAATCCGGAAGTTCATCTGTTCTGCTTGCTTGTTGACGAGCGTCCGGAAGAAGTAACCGATATGCAACGCTCCATTCAGGGAACGGTAGTTGCTTCAACGTTTGATATGCCTGCTGAAAACCACACTGCCGTTTCCGAACTTGTTATTGAGCGAGCAAAGCGCCTTGTTGAGATGGGCCAAGATGTCGTGGTTATTCTCGACTCTATTACACGTCTCGCTCGAGCATATAACCTCGCTATTCCTGCATCAGGACGCATTCTTTCCGGCGGCGTTGATTCGGCAGCGCTCTATCCGCCTAAGAAATTCTTGGGTGCCGCACGAAATATTGAAGGAGGCGGCTCGCTTACCATTATTGCGTCAGCCCTTATTGATACCGGCTCCAAGATGGATGAGGTTATCTTTGAGGAGTTCAAGGGTACCGGCAATATGGAGCTGAAGCTTGACCGTGATTTGGCCGACCGTCGTATCTTCCCGGCAATTGATCCTGTTGCTTCCGGTACGCGCAATGAAGATCTTCTTATGAAGCCTGACTACCAGCCATTGATTTGGGGTCTGCGGCGCTCTCTTGCAAACATGCCTACAACCGAGAGAGCTACAAATGCACTTATAAAAGGCTTGCAACAGACAGCAAACAATGAGGACTTTCTCATTCGGTCTGCCAAAAAGGCGGCAGAGCTTGCGTAATAATATGGGATATATATGGAGTAAAAGAAAATATTTCTGAAGCGTATGCAACGTTTTATATAGTTGATTCGTCTTATGGATTAAAGGTTTTCTTTAGTCATGTAAGGAGTCTGTATGAATCGCTATACTAAAAAGCTTTTTGAAATACGAGGAAAGCTACATACTGCTTTTTGTCCTCGCGGTCGTCTGTATGATGGTCGTGTGGGGGGAGGAGTAGCGGGATGTCATGCGCAGCAGGCACCGCAAGAAGCTCCGAAGCAGGATACAAAAAAGGCTGATACGGATGCAAAGCAAGACACCTCTCGCTATAAAGAGCTTAAAGCCCAAGTTGATGCTCTTGATACGCGAGTTACCTTTTCTTTTCATACGGTGAACTCGTTCATCAGATGATGAAGGAGATTTGAAGAATATGAGAGGGTGTCTAAAAACAAGAAAAAGCAATTACAGATATGGAAAAGAAGTTGGATGCCCTCACGTCTTCAAAAGATCCAACTCTCAAGATGTAACTGAGCAAGAGCTCTCAAAAACTCCATCAAGCGGTTCAGGCTAAAAAGAGGAGTTCACAAAAACGTTCGAACTGTCCTTGAACAGGAACTGAATGATGCGAGTGAAATGGAATTTGGAGGAGTTCCACTATCACATAGAAGTCTTTTAATATATCAAGATCGTCTCGAAAGGCTTCCTCAATACGTTGATAAACTTTCTACCATTGTGGATGGTACGTCTGAGAGCGATACGTGGAAAGAGGATTTTTTAAAGCGAGTGGATGCTTCAACGACTCAGGTGAATAGTGCTTTGGATGCAACTCCTCTGCCACCAAAATCTGAAAGCCTTAATGAAGAGAAAAACTATCCTGATACGAAAGTAACGATTGATCTTCCGTATGCAACGTTTGAAACTACAGAAAGAGCTACAAAATATTGCGAATTTGGTCATACGCATTATTGGAAACAGGGAGTTGTGTATGACGAGTATGCATTTGTGTTAAAGACAAGCTTCTATATAGAAGAAGACGGCTCCGGAAGAGCTTGTGGTGGTGATGGTATATGGGTCACTGCGGTCTCTCCTGATACACAAATAGAAGGTACGCCGGAAAAATCTGGATTAACATCAGACGGAAAATATAAAGTGATTATAGGTGCTGCTGCAGGTGGAGGAATGGCGGGAACTGCAAAAATTAAATAGTTTCTGACACCTCCGGAAGCGCTTGGATTGAAATTTGAAATTATTTTGTGAATATTGCTGCGTAACAGGTACAAGTACGTTATAGTCTCATATAGGCATAAAGATGTTGTAACGGATACACGAAGATAAAACGAACCCCATACCGTTGCAAACTCATTGAGACCCAAGACATATGGGTCAATGTTCTTCTCGGTATAGGGTCGTAATCTCTCTCCTTCGTGTGGTTTTGTGGGAGGAGTACGGGACGACATGGCGCAAAAACCCAGCGGTTATGGCTGGTTTGCTTGGGGGAGTAATGTTGGCAGCGGTGCCGGCATCTGTCCAAGCTGCTACCTTTGAGCCATCAGACTCTCCGGTGGTATATGCCGCCATTGGTGCCGTTGGCGGTCTTTCATGTATTGGTATGGTATCCGGAATCGCGTGGCTTATTGGCTATCATGCCCAACAAAAACAAGAAGAGCTGTCCGAAGTACCGAGCTCTGAGGCAGTTGTTCAATATGAGTCCAAGCACTCCCACAGCGTTTCTCAAAATGCTGATATAAGCATCAGTTATCGCTCTTGATAGAGCCTCAAAAGCTTTGCATGTACCGAGTACAAACCTCGTCATATGCGCGCACAGCAATGGAGCGAGAATAGGGGCATCCGAGTTCAACATGTATCCGATGAAAACGCAATTCATGTTTCGCAGAGCAGTGTATCCGAGGCGGTAAGACCGCTTTCCACTCGTTCAAAAGGCACACGTAAAAACTTCTCAAAAGCCGCCACATTCGCAACCTCACGCCGCACATGCTGCAAAAGATTACGAACAAGTTGCTGAGAACTACCTTAAGCTCATGTCTTTCGTGAACGCATGGCGTCTCGTGCCCGTGGAGCTGCCGAGGTGCTGAAAAGAGCGTCTGGGGGAGATCCCATGGAAGGCCTGCCTGTTATTCCTCGCGCCGACGGTACCGTGGGTGATGTTGGTACCAGCTGGTGGACTACAAGGGTTGGCGAGAAGAACATCGCACGTGATTTTTGGCATTACTGCGATAGAAGCCGAAGCTATTCCGGATGAGTTTTCTTCTCGCACATTCAGACCAATTGCAAACCATACGGATACGGCCGTTGGGACAAAAGCACGTACGGAAGAAGTACGCGGAAGCAAGAACCGCAATTTGGATGGTTGTGGTGACATATCCGTTGCCGATCGTGAGCCTTTGTTGACCAAGGTATGTTCCCCGAGAAACGGACGGTTTCGGAACTATCGCACAAGGATGACTGGGAGCTCGCGCTTGATGCGCTCGACGCAAAACTTGGCCATGATACGCATAATGTTACGCGCGATCCCATTGAAGTCATTCCGGCTACGTCCGGTATTGCGACGCAAGGCGGAGCTTCCACGAGCGCAAGCACGTCAGGCTCTCTTGGAAATTCAGATTACATACGATCGGCCTATATCGAACATCTTGTTGCGGACGTTGAAGAAGAAATGCAGCCTGCTGCCAAAAAGAAGAGCAACGTCCTACGCGCGAACTTTTTCCGTCTTATTGACGGCGGCACTCATTCCTTAGAGCGAATTCCAACGCCGGCAACAACATCCGAACAAATAGAAGCCTTGAAGTCCGCGAAAAAGAACAGACGGAGGCAAGGTCTCAGAAGCGCTACTGTCCCAAGCACTTCTCGACAGGTATGCAAGAAGCCATCGAAGCATAAACTTTCTTGTTTCACCTTTGACGTAAAAAAAGAAAAGTTACAAAAAGAAAAACTTACTTCTCTGAGCCCGGCTTTGGTCGGGCTCAGTCATACACTTCGTACTACAACCGACGGAGTGTAGTCTGAAGGACCTGAGATATGGCAGATGCGTATATGTCACGCCGCCACTTTTTGCGCTGACAAGCTCAATTGCCACGTCCGCATTTCTTGCGGGTTGTGGATCTCAACGGGCGGACAACTCACATATTCGCGTAGGTGTTATGGGACCGTACACCGGAGATGTCGCGCAATATGGGTTGGCGGTACGAAGCGGAGCTCTCCTTTATATCAAGAAGTTCAACGAGCAAGGCATTTTGAATGGCAAGGTAATTGAGGCTATTGCAGAAGACGAGAAGGGCGATTCAACGGAAGCCATTCTGGTATACAACAAGCTGATTGACGAGGGCGTTACCGCTATTATCGGCGACGTTACCTCAACGCCTACGATTGCACTTGCACAAAAAGTCCGTTTTGACACCATACCTTGTGTGACCGCTTCCGCAACAGCGGGAGATGTAGTTGTTCATGGGAATAATATGTTTCGCGCCTGCATCACCGATCCATTTCAGGGTCGTGTGATGGCGGAGTTTGCGTATAAGCAGGGATATAAAAATATCGGCACTATCTTTAATTCAGGCGGAGACTACGAAACCGGTGTTAACGATGCCTTTGTTAAAACATGCTGACGAGTTGGGAATTCAGGTTACGTCTCAGCAGGGATATCCCGAAGGGGCCGTTGACTTCAACGCTCAGCTCACTACCATCATCTCCAAAAAGCCCGATGCCATTTTCTGTCCCAATTATTACCAGGATGACGGCAAGATTGTGACGCAAGCTCGCCAGCTTGGATATACGGGGGTTATTATGGGCTCGGATGGATGGCCGAATATTATCGGTGGAAAACAAGATTATGCATCCGCCGCCGATCTGAATAATTGCTTTTTATAACTCATCCTTTGTCGCCTCAAATACGGATAAAAAGGTTCAAGACTTTTGTTGCGGCTTACCAGGAAGAATACCAGAGTGCTCCAACAAACTTTTTGTGCTCTTGGCTACGATGCGGCGATGATTGTATGTCAGGCCTTGCTGTGGTAGAAAAGGCCGGATACACACCGGGCACACTGGAATATCGCAAGGCTACCATTGAGGCGATTGCCTCCAACAAAGTTGACGGAGTTACGGGAGCCATTTCATATAACGGCTCGGGTGATCCGGTGAAATCAACGCTTATCGTAGCATTTCAGGATGGTAAAGAAGTTATTTATGACACCATTGAGGGTTAGGGAAGTGAGTCCCTGTGTCATTTTTACGCAACTTTTAAACGGCCTGCAACTGGGCAGTATCTACGCCCTTGTCGCCCTTGGATATACCATGGTGTACGGCATTATTTTGCTCTTAAACTTCGCACACGGCGATATCATTATGGCCGGCGCGTATATCTCATGGATTGCCATGGCTCAGCTGGGCATGCATCCTGCCCTTGCGGCGCTTTTTAAGTATTTTTGGCTGCATGGCATTGGGAGTGGCAATCGATAAGATCGCCTATGCTCCACTGAGAGAAGCGCCTCGTCTTTCGGTTCTTATTACCGCCATTGGTGTTTCATATTTTTTGGAAAGCGGCTCACAGCTTATTTTCGGAGCCGATGCAAAGGTGGTTCCGGCGTTTGTTAATTTGACGACCGTCAGTGTTGGCTCCGTCACTCTTTCGCTGACGGCTATTCTAACCGTTGCTATAACCTGCATCTCAACGATTGTTTTGACGTTCCTTGTGCAAAAGACGCGTCTTGGAAAAGCCATGCGTGCCGTTTCGGAAGACATGGGGGCGAGCTCGCCTGATGGGCGTCAATGTTAACAGTACCATTTCGTTCACCTTTGCCCGTTGGTTCTGCGCTTGCAGGGTATCGGAGCAATTCTCTACAGCATGGCATATCACCAGCCAACACCCACCATGGGCATTATGCTGGGAACAAAGGCGTTTGTTGCGGCGGTCCTGGGCGGCATCGGTTCCATTCCCGGCGCCGTCGTTGGAGGTCTTGTTGTTGGCTTCGTTGAAGTTGCCGTAGCTGCACTTGGCCTTTCCGTCTGGCAGGATGCCGTTGTGTTTTTGCTGCTTATTGTCGTTCTTGTTGTTAAACCAACCGGTCTTCTCGGCCATGCCGTTACCGAAAAAAAGTTTAGGAGGTAGTGTGCATGACAAAAAGAGTATTCTCGCGAGAAGAACCCCGTAATCACAACAGGAGCGGGAATAGAGGGGCCGCGCAAACACCTCTCTATGATACAGCGCTATCTTATCAATGCTCTTGTAGTGGCTCTTTTTATCTTTGGAGGAAATGCTTTGGTGGGAGAAGGAGTTATTTCTCGCTACCAAACGGTCATCCTTGAGCAGGTGGGTATTTATGTGCTTATGACCGTGTCGCTCAATATTGTGACGGGCTACTTGGGGCAGCTTCCCCTTGGACATGCGGGGTTTATGTCCATCGGCGGCTATGCCTGTGCCATTTTTATTATCCGCGTAATGCCGCTTGTGGGACTCAGTACAACCGATATGGCTCTTGGATCTGCGCCTGCCATTGCATTGTTTGTTTCAGGACTGCTTTTTGGCGGCGTCGTTGCGGGCCTTGCCGGTGTCATTATCGGTATTCCGGCACTTCGCTTAAAAGGGAGACTACCTCGCAATCATTACGCTCGGCTTTGCCGAAATCATTCGCGTGGTTTTGATAAACATTGATGCAACGCTGGGTTTTAAACTTACCGGAGGTGCTTCCGGTTTAACCGGTATTCCTGCTTATACCAGCTTTTTGAATACAGCGCTTGTGGTGGCCCTTTCAATATTTCTTATTCATACGCTTATGAAGTCTCGCCATGGTCGCGCTATTTTGGCTATTCGCGATAACGAAATAGCGGCCGAAGCATCCGGGCGTTAATACCACCCTATTACAAGACGCTGGCGTTTGTGTTCTCCGCTTTTTTCTCGCCGGTATTGCAGGCGGACTCTATGCCGGTTGCATTGGGGTTATGGCTCCGGCGAAATTTGGTTTTATGAAATCGGTTGAGATTCTTGTCATGGTGGTTTTGGGCGGCATGGGTTCCATGTTTGGATCCGTTATTTCCGCAACGGTTTTGACCATACTACCCGAAGCTCTGAGAGCGTTTGCGGATTATCGTATGTTGGCGTATGCCGTCGTACTCATTCTTGTAATGATTTTTCCGCCCCAAAAGGTTTATGCGGCTCCTATGATTTCTCACTCACTCGCATCATTGAACGCATTATGAACCATGACTATGTCTGGAACAAAGATACAGATGATGACGCTTCTCACAAGGAGGTGAAGTAACATGTCAAAACTTATTCGCCAAGAGTCACCAAACCTTATCCCTGAGCGTGATCTCAACGCCATCCCCGTGCTTCAAGCGGAACATTTGGGCATTGATTTTGGTGGCCTTAAAGCAGTTGAAGACTTTAACATCGCCCTTGGACCTACTGAGATTTCCGGTATCATTGGGACCGAACGGCGCAGGTAAAACAACGATTTTTAACTTGCTCACTAACGTTTACAAACCTACGCGCGGAACGGTTCTTCTCGACGGATACGATCTGGCAGGGAAGAGTGTTATTGAAACCAACCACATGGGTCTTGCAAGAACCTTTCAAAACATTCGACTTTTTAACAACATGAGCGTTCTTGATAATGTACTGGTTGGTCTTGGTCAGACGCTTTCAAGCCATCTCTTTCAGGATTTGTTCCGCACGTCAAAGCATTGGCGAGAAGAGAAAGAGGCGCGGGAGCGTGCAATGGACCTGTTGAATATTTTTGACATGACCGCTCTTGCCGCAACCAATGCGGGAAATCTTCCCTATGGCGATCAGCGTAAACTTGAAATTCTTCGCGCGTTAGCCACGCATCCGAAGGTGTTGCTGTTGGATGAGCCGGCAGCCGGCATGAACCCCAATGAGACGCATGAGCTTATGGAAAACGTTCTTAAAATTCGAGAGAGTTTTCATATTGCGGTGCTGCTCATTGAGCATGACATGTCTTTTGTCATGGGGTTTGCGAAGGTTTGGCAGTGCTTGACCACGGATCGATTATCGCCAAGGGCACCCCTTCTGAAATTCAGAGTAATCCTCGAGTTATTGAAGCATATTTAGGTACTCAGGAGGTGAAGTAGATGGCCTCTTCAGATTTTGCTCCTTTCCGTACAGGATTTGAGCGTATCGTATGGTGCGATACGAGCGGTGCGTTCTATTTCGTTTGAAATTAAAGCAGGAGAAATCGTTACGTTGATCGGCGCAAACGGCGCCGGTAAATCAACGGTACTCAATACCCTTTCCGGTCTTATTAAGCCCGATGCCGGTTCGATAGTGTTTTCCGGCGAGAATATCGTGGGTATGAAGCCACATAAAATCGTTGAAGCGGGTCTTGCGCTTTGTCCGGAAGGCAGACGGGTCTTCTCGCGTATGAGCGTTGCGGAAAACCTTGAAATGGGAGGTTATACGCACTCAGACGAGGAGAATGCGGAAACTCGTGAGCTTGTATACGAGCATTTTCCTCGTCTTCGTGAGCGTCGCAGGCAGATGGCGGGCACACTTTCCGGCGGTGAGCAGCAGATGCTTGCAATGGGACGCGCGCTGATGAGCAGGCCAAAGCTGCTTATGCTTGATGAGCCGTCTATGGGTCTGGCGCCTCTTTTGATTGAAGAGATTTTCTCGATTATTAAGACGTTAGGCGCTGCCGGTACCACGATTTTGTTGGTTGAACAAAATGCCAATATGGCACTTCAGGTTGCCAATCGAGCGTATGTGTTGGAAATCGGCAAAGTTGTAAAAATAGGAACCGGAGAAGCGCTTCTGCATGACGACGATGTTCGTAAAGCCTATCTGGGAGGATAGGCTACGACATTTTGAGGTGCGACTGTTGAGGGTGCGGTTGTTGAAGAAACTACATACACAAGAACCCTTGACGCTTGTGTATGTGAGCGTTTTATATTTCGTCAAAGGTGTTGTGGTGAATGGTGTTGTCGTCGCAGGTAATTGAGGTTCCTGCAAGCGATGGCTCAAGGATTTGTATCCAGAGGTCATCTCGGACATCCCTGGCGTTATTCATAACCGCCTGAGCAACAATAGGTGATTCACATATGGCAATCATGGCAGCTCCTGAACCCGAGATGACAAAGGCGCTTGCCCGGGCCATCCGTGCCGCTTCGCGAAGGGCATCATAGTCAGGAATGAGTTTTTTCCGATACGGTTCGTGAAGTTTGTCAACGCAGGCGGTGGAGAGAAGACCGGCGTTGCCGGTTGCGAGAGCGTTTGTAACTGCAACCACACGGCCCATCTGCCAAACGGCCGTCTCAATGGGAACTTCGGAAGGCATGGCAAGACGGGCGTCTTCCGTTTGCACCGAATATGGCGGTGCAATAGCCACAAAAGAAAACTCCACGCGCAATTTTGATGCGGGAACAAACGGTGTGTCCGCCTTCAACAAAAGACGAGGTGAGACCACCATAAATGGCAGGGCGCTACATTGTCGGGGTGACCTTCTATCCTACAGGCAAGATCATGCGCGTTCGGGATCCCAACCGCTGTGCGACTCTTGAAGAGCGCAGGCAACGCCTGCAATAACACAGGTTGAACTTGAGCCAAGGCCGCCGGAAAAGGGGATGGGAGAGTCAATGGTAATGTGTCGGGCGTAGGCTCATCACCGAGCTTGTCACATGCCGTGCAGTATGCCTGCCACACGAGGTTGTCGTCATTTTGAAAGCGAGAAGGGCAACCGTCAATTTCAAGTTCATCGGCTTCCCTGAACGTAAAGTGAGCGCGCAGGTTAAAGGGCCAGCCTCAAACAGTCGTATCCGACACCGACATTTGCCGAGGTTGCCGGTACGGAAACGGAAAAAATGATATCGTCTTGCATACAGTTCCCCGCACATCCCTTAGATAGGCTTACCTGAAGATCCGCTGAGAAGCCGATACAACAAAGTGTCCCATTTGATCTTTATCACACACACATGAATGAATGATAGCTCTGTCACGGAGTTTCGAAAGAGGAATTGGGGGAACGGTATCGGTAAGCCCGGCAAGCGTATCCATACACGAAAGACTGTCGTGTATGAAGTCCTTCTCGCCTAGGAGCGCTTAGGACATCAGAGGAGAATTTGAAAGGGCTTGCCGTTGAGACACATACGCACGCCTTACTGTTTGCATGGATTTCATGAGAGGTTCGTGCAAGCACACTTTGGGCTACCGCAGTGTGGGGGTCGATAAGTACGTGCGCGTCTCTCCACGTGGATTGGATGGTATGACGTGTCTCGTCATCGGTGGCAAAGCCGCACGCAAACGTTTCTTGAATACGATCGAGAAGTGCTGAAGGGACGGTGTAGTGTCCCTTTTCGCTGAGATCACGCATAAAAGAAGCAATGCGCTCGACATCGCCATCAGAGAGGTAGTAGAGCAATCGTTCAAGATTTGATGAAACTAAAATATCCATTGAAGGCGAGATGGTTTTTTTAAAGGGGCGCCGCCTGTCATAGGTTCCCTGTTTTAATAAAGTCAGTGAGGACATTGTTGGAATTTGAAGCCACGATGAGTCTATCAACGGTAGGCCCATTCTTTTTTTGCAAAAGTAGCCGGCCAATACATCGCCGAAGTTGCCGGTAGGAACACAGAAAGCTCACGCGCTCGCCAGAGAAAGGGCTCCTGGCGTACCAGTTGTGCATACGCATCAAAAATAGTACGTAACCTGCGGGGCAAGTCGTCCGATATTGATTGAATTTGCACTGGAAAGCGCAACTTTACCGTCTTTGAGTTGCTTGCTTAGGGCCGTGTCGGAAAAAATCCGCTTCACTTCGGTTTGTGCGTCATCAAAGGTTCCTCGCACGGCGCATACGGCAACATTTGAACCTTCTGGGTGAGCATTTGCAGACGTTGGATGTCAGACACGTTGCCCTCGGGTAAAACACAACCACGCCCGTTCCCGCAACGTCTTTAAACCCGTCGAGTGCTGCTTTTCCGGTGTCACCTGAGGTTGCGGTTACAACCAAGATGTTGTGCGTCGAATTCGTGCGAGCTTTTGTCATCAGGCGGGGAAGCATCTGTAGGGCAACGTCTTTGAATGCAGAGGTTGGACCATGAAACAGTTCTAGGAGCCAGTGATCGTCCAGGGAGTAACCGGTGTAATTGCAGGAGTGTCCCACTGTGTTCCATACGCACCTTGAATACAGTCATCAAGTTCTTCGGAGGTATAGTCGCCAAGGAGGGCAGAGAGTACATCATGAGCGGTTGCGTGAAAGTCCTGAGCTGAAATACGTGTCAGATCCAGGTGCTTCTCGCCAAGTGAATCGGAAACAAATAATCCTCCGTCAGGAGCAATACCGGCGAGAATAGCCTCTTTTGAGCTAATCGATACGCGATCATCTCTGGTACTGTGAAACCCGACGTTCATGAACCCTCCAAAAATAAGGCAATAACAAACCGAGAACCAACATTTACGTTTCAAGTATTTTAACAATCTACAGAATGTGTTGTTTCTCCCGTAGTATTGTTAACAGAAATTCAATGATATGTGAGTGGGTTTTGTTTTGCGGGTGAAAGGGAGTGTTGCGATCAATGAGATCGCCTGTAAAGGTTGCCCTTCTGGGCTATGGCACCGTTGGCAGGTCAGTGGCGCGCATTCTCGATGAGTGTACCGATGAAGCCAAACTTGCAAGAATTTTAATGCGGCCGGGATTTAATCCGAAAGACCGGCGCATGACCGACTCCTTTGAGAGCATCCTGGACGATCATTCCATTGAAGTTGTGGTGGAGTGTATGGGCGGTCTTGAGCCTGCCCATGAGTATATTGTGCGCGCTCTCATGTCCGGAAAACACGTAGTAACATCCAATAAAGCCGTGGTAGTCAACCTATTTTGTCAGAGTTTGTTTCCGTTGGCGAGAAGTACGGAAGCACGCTTCGTATTGAAGCGTGCGTTGGTGGCGGTATTCCTTGGATTGCCGGCATTGAGAAAGCCAAGCGAATAGATGCCATTACCGGTTTCTCAGGCATTCTCAATGGAACCACCAACTACATTGTCTACTCAATGCTCAAGGATGGTACTGATTTTTGCGGAAGTCCTTGGTAAGGCGCAAGAGCTGGGCTATGCCGAGCGCGACCCTTCCGCAGACATTGACGGTCTTGACGTTCGAGCAAAAACGATGATTTCCGCAACGGTTGCCTTTGATGTGCGCTGTACGGACTTAGTGCCAACTTCGGGTATTCGCAATCTTATCCCGGCGAGATTTGGCGTTTTTTGGCAATCACGGACGTACCGTTAAACTTTTTGGACACGGTGTGTGTAAAGACGGGCGCTACGCTGTTGCGGTAGAGCCCGTAGCCATTCCGATGGAGACCCTTGAGGCACACGTTCCTTTGAACTTCAATATAGCTACCCTTACCGGAAAAACTATCGGAGAACTTACATTTTACGGACAGGGAGCAGGCGGAGATCCAACGGCAAATGCCGTGGTACAAGATATTCTCGACATAGCTCATAAAAACTTCCCGACGTATTCTTTTTGCACACAAGGATTCACAGGCTCTTATATATGAGCCGGAGCTCCTGCGTTCTTCGTATGTTATCCGTACGGAGGCTCCCGTTTGTGACGGAAGGGTGTATGAACCCGGTGCGTATATTGTGCGTGATATAACCGCTCTTCAAGCACGCGAGCTTCTCGATGAAGCCTTAAAGAGTGATCCAACGTCGTTTATGGCGGCGCTGGGTGAGAGGAAATAGGTATGATTAAAATTGCAAAATTTGGCGGCTCAAGCGTTGCGTCCGTTGAACAGTTTAAAAAGGTGAAAGCCATTGTTGAGGCAGACCCCGACCGTCGTTTTATTGTGTCGTCCGCATCAGGCAAGCGTTTTAGCGGAGATAACAAAATTACCGATCTTCTGCTTTTGGTAAATGCCCATATTGAGTACCACGTTGATTGCACGTCTCTTTTGGCCGATATCGAAGCACGGTTTCAAGAAATTGCCGATGGCTTGGGACTTTCGTGGCCTGTTGCCGAAAAGTTCGAGGAGTTTGCCTCACGTATCAAAAAATATTCACCTGAGTTTGTAGTTTCGCGTGGAGAATGGTTTACGTGCAATCTTCTGGCAGAGTATCTCGATATGCCCTTTATCGATGCCGCTGACGTTATTGTCTTCCATCATGATGGAACCGTTGATATGGAGCGCACCGCGTCGCGTCTGCGTGATGCGGTTGCCCGTGAGGGTTCCTTTGTGCTTCCGGGTTTTTATGGTGCTACCGTCGATGGGGCAATTAAAGCTTTTTCCAGCGTGGCGGGGAGACATTACCGGTGCCATCGTAGCACGCTGTCTTGATGCCGGATTGTATGAAAACTGGACCGATGTTTCCGGTTTTCTTTCTGCTGACCCACATATCGTTGAACATCCACGTGCCATTGGGCGCATTACCTTTGATGAGATGCGTGAGCTTTCCTATATGGGAGCTTCGGTCTTGCAGGAAGAAGCAATCTTTCCGGTACGCGAGGCAAACATTCCCATTCAAATTAAAAATACCAATCGCCCCTCTGATGCGGGTACCGTTATTCGCGAGACGGCAGACGGTGACGTCAGCGAGCACCTTATTACGGGTATTGCCGGTCGAAAAAGACTTTACGGCCATCCATATTAAAAAAGGCTCACATGTCCAATGAAGTGGGTGTTATTTCTCGCGCGCTTCACATTGTTGAGCGCTATGGTGTTTCGGTAGAGCATATTCCAACCGGTGTGGGATTCATTTGGCATTGTCGTTAATGCCGCTGACGTGCGCGATACCATCTATTCCATTATTGCTGATATCCGCCATGAAATAGAACCCGATGACATTACGATGGTTGATCGTTTGGCACTGGTATCCGTGGTAGGCCGTAACATGTCAAAGCGCTCAGGAACTTCCGGAAAGATCTTTCGGTGCACTTGGTGAAAGCCAACATCAATATCCGCATGATTACACAGAGTTCCGAGGAGATTAGTATTATCGTGGGCGTTGATAACGCTGATTTCGATCGTACCATTAGTGTCATCTACGAGCGCTTTGTTCGCGATGAGATGGTTTTGAGATAGGTGTGGGTATGCAAATGAATGCAGTAAGCAATAAAAGATATGGCACACAAACAGAATAACCTCAGCACTCAGGCAAAAGGGAAGGTTGTTGCAATTCTCGGTGCTACCGGTGTTGTAGGCACACAAATGATGCGCTGTCTTGAGGAGCGTTCATTTCCCGTTTCTAAGCTTGTCCCCTTGGCTTCTTCTCGCTCTGCCGGAAGTTTTGTTGACTTTTTGTGGCGAGAAGATCCAGGTACGTGAAGCGACACCTGAAGCCTTTGAGGGCGTTGATATCGTACTTGGAGCAGCCGGTGACGCTCAAGCCAAAGAACTTTTACCTGAAGCGGTTAAGCGTGGTTGTGTTTGTGTGGACAACCTCATGCATTTCGCCTAGATGAAGATGTACCTTTGATCATTCCTGAGATTAATGCTCAAGACATCAAGAATCACCACGGTATCATCGCCAATCCCAACTGCGCGACCATTATCGGTTTGGTACCTTTGTGGCCACTTCATAAGGCTGCGGGCGTAAAGCGGCTGATTGTGTCCACGTATCAGGCCGCATCAGGCGCCGGTTTGCCGGGACTCAAAAGAGCTCGAACGGGAGATGGCCTGTCTTGTTTCAAGCGAGTCTGTAGGAAAGACAACGCCGTTTGCCTACCAGCTGGCAGCCAATCTGATTCCGCAGATTGGTGGTTTTTAACGAAGAAGGTTATACATCCGAGGAAATGAAGATGCAAAAACGAGGGCCGTAAAATCATGCATCTTCCGGAATTGCGAGTAAATTGCACCTGCGTTCGTGTTCCCTGTTATGCGCTCACATTCTGAATCTATTACTGCTGAGTTTGACCATCCCTATTACACCTGACGAAGCTCGCGCCGTGCTTGAGGATGCCCCTGGGATTAGGGCAGTTGATGATCCGTCTGCGCTTGCATATCCTATGCCGCTTGATACATCCGATCAAGATCTTGTATATGTTGGACGCATTCGCAAAGATCTTTCCGCATCCGCCGCCACAAGCTCACTCTACATTCTTCTGTTGTGGTGATCAAATCCGTAAAGGGGCTGCCACCAATGCCGTACAGATTGCAGAGTATTTGGTGTAGCGCGCTTAAAAAAGCCGCCCGGAAAACCGGACGGCTGAAATCTCTGGTGTCCCCTAGGCGATTCGAACGCCTGACCTGCGGTTTAGAAGACCGACGCTCTATCCAACTGAGCTAAGGGGACCTTTGCGCCCTTCATTATAGCAAGGACGCGGTAAAAATCGATCGCAAAGATATACGGAAGCTACTACCTTCCATCGAATGCTCAAGTCCGGTAGTGAAGCACGCATTCAAATTGTGCTATTCTTGCGACGTTTGCTGTATGCTCACGTTTTTTTCTCGTTACGGAAATTGAACACTGCTGATTTTGGAGGTTTTATGACCTACGATTTTGAATCTCGTATTGACCGCAGTCAGGAAGGTTCCTGTAAATGGAACACCATGCGCAGAGCACATCCTGAATTTCCGGCGCATATTGTTCCGTTTTCTGTGGCTGATATGGAGTTTCATACGGCTCCAGAGATTGTTGATGGTCTGAAACGTTTCATTGACACGGCAGTGCTTGGATACTCTGAGCCAACGGACAAGACAAAAAGAAGCTGTGGCAAGTTGGATGGAGCGCCGACATAACTGGCATGTTGAGCCTGAATGGATTTTGAACTCTGCAGGAGTTGTCCCGTCTATTTTTTCATCGGTTGAGGAGTTCACCAAACCCGATGAAGGGGTCATCATCTTTACGCCGGTCTATCATCCATTTTACCTGGCTATCGAGCACTCTCATCGGACGCTTGTTGAGTGTCCGCTTATCTTGAATGATGACCTTACCTACGATATTGACTTCGATCTTTTTGAGCAGCTCGCAGCAGATCCAAAAAATACGCTGCTCATCTTTTGTTCTCCTCATAATCCTGCGGGCAGGGTTTGGACGGAAGAAGAGCTTTATACGAGTCGCCAAGATTGCCGAGAAGTACGGACTGCTTGTAGTCTCCGATGAGATTCATCATGATCTTATTATGCCGGGTTCACATCATACGGTTTTTGAAACGGTTACGCCAACGATAGCGGAGCGCACCATTACCTGTACCTCACCGTCAAAGAGTTTCAATCTTGCGGGTACGCAATTCTCAAACATTATCGTCAGCAACCCCTGAGCTTCGAGAGCGCCTAGCCGCCCGCATGAGTGAAAACCATACCACCTCGTGTAACCCCATCAGCTTTAAGGCCTGCGAACTTGCATACAACCATGCCGAGAAGTGGCTTGATGCCTGTATCGCAACAGTGGATGCCAACCAGCACCACGTTATTAACTTTTTGCCGAGAAGCATCCTGAGATTCGTCTTATCCCAGTTAAAGGCACATATCTTCAGTGGTTGATTTTCGTGCGCTTGGCCTCACGCATGACGAACTTGACGACTTCCTTGAGAATAAGGCGCAGCTTTTTCTTTTACAGACGGAATGTTTTTGGTGAGGCGGCTGATGGATTTAAGAGATGGAATCTAGCTGCTCGCGTGTAGAGATTGATGAGGCGCTGATCGTCTTGACAGGGGCATTGCTCGAGCTTGAAGGAGAGTAAAAAGAAATTCAGAGGAACTTACGCGGAAAAACTTCAAATTAGGGGTTGCATAATCGTCGAGTTCTGTAATAATAATTTAGCTGCTTCAAGAGGTGGCTAAACGGTGGGAGTAGCTCAGTTGGCAGAGCGACGGACCGTGGCTCCGTAGGTCGAGGGTTCGAGCCCCTTTTCCCACCCCATTTGAAGTTCTTGGATCGTTAGCTCAGCTGGCAGAGCAGGGGACTCTTAATCCCAAGGTCCAGGGTTCGAACCCCTGACGATCCACCAGCGCATTTTGTACACCCCCGGTTTCCGCCGGGGTGTTTCGCTATTGCAATTTATCGAGCATTAACCGATTTTTGTTATGTTTTGCATGACCTAATAATAAAAATGCGTCATACTAGAAGGCAATCGTTTCATGTTCTTTTTGTCATGGAGGAATTGCCGTGATTTACACAATGACGTTGAACCCTGCACTTGATTACGTAATGCAACCCAATACGCTGGATATGGGCTTCACTAACCGATCACAAGCGGAAGAGCTCCATTGCGGCGGTAACGGCATTAATGTCTCTACGCTGCTTAATGAGCTTGATATGGTTACGGTTGCCATGGGCATTGTTGCCGGATTCACCGGTGACTATCTTCTGAGCGATCTTCAAAAGCAAGGTATCCCCAGTAACTTCGTAAAGCTTGATTCAGGCTTTACACGTATCAATGTCAAGCTGGACGGCATTGTCATGACCATGGTTAACGGCATGGGACCTCGTATTCCTGAGAAAAAAAGTAGACGAGCTTCTCAGGCGTATGGACGTTGTTGGGTCCGGAGACACCTTGGTGCTTACCGGCTCTATTCCCAACTCACTTCCTGAAGATATTTATACACGTCTTATGCAGCAACTTGCTGGAAGGGGTATTCAGTTTGTCGTGGATGCGCCCGGACAGCTTTTGATGGAGGCTCATTAAGGCGCATCCTTTCCTTATCAAACCAAACAACCATGAAGTTGGTCGTATCTTTAATGCGACTCGGAGACTCCTGAAGAGTGCATCCCGTTTGCACAGAAGCTTCAAGAGAACGGCGCTCGTAACGTTATTGTTTCTTGCGGTGGTTCAGGCTCGCTCCTTCTGGATGAATACGGCGAGACCCATATTGTGCCTTCGGTAAAGATTCATCTGGTAAATGCTACGGGTGCCGGGGACTCAATGGTGGGAGGCTTCTTGGCTAAGACCACACAAGGCTTTGATTACGAGACAGCCCTTATCTATGCATCTGCGTGCGGTACGGCTACTGCTGCAAGTAAAGGCATCGCCAAGCGCACAACCATTGATAGAGTGGTGGGTGCCCTCTATAAGAAGATGGGGCGTAAAATGCCCGCCGCTATTGCGGAAGAAATTAAAGCAAATCATGCCAAAGCAGAGATTCGTGAGAAAGACTGGCTTGGTACAAAACACGCTCATGAGAAGGAAGACAAATAAATAGGAGTTTATTGCACATAGCTTAGGTATATAGGTCATCGGGCAGTTGACTTGGTGACTTTGGGGGATGTAAGTCGTTGCGGAAGCGACGCAGGTAAGGAGTGGTTATGTACGAGGGAGTCAATGCATCAAACGGCATTGGAATTGGTAATGCCCAAGTAGCAGTTACGCCAGATCTTTCCTTTACAGCGCACCCTATTGATGATGTTGCGGCAGAAAAGCAGCGCTACGCGGACGCTGTTGCAAAATTCATCGATCAGACAAACGCTCAAATGGAACGTATGACTAAAACTGTTGGTGAAGATGCCGCAGCAATCATGGGAGCGCATATCGAGTTTGCCGAGGACGAGGGCATTAAAGATATGGTCAACGGTGCCATTGATGGAGGTACGTGCGCTGAGCAGGCAGTCAGTGATGCCTATGATACGTACTACACCATGTTTTTGGGCATGGAAGATGAGCTCTTCCGTGAGCGCGCCGCCGATGTTGCCGATGTAAAGACCGGTCTTTTGGCAGATCTTCTCGGCAAAGCTGTAGTGGACCTCTCTACGCTTCCGGAAAACTCCGTTATTGTGTGCCATGAGCTCACTCCGTCGATGACGGCTGACATCGACAAAGAGCACGTATGCGGCATTATTACGGAAACCGGCGGTCGCACGTCTCATTCGGCAATTATTGCACGCGCCCCTGAAATTCCGGCCGTTCTTTCGGTTGCCAACATTACAACGGAAGTGGCAACAGGCGCCACAATCATTGTTGACGGCACGCATGGTAAAGTCATTTTGCGTCCGTCCGAAGAAGAGCTTGCTGATTACACCGCACAAGCAGAAGCGTATGCGGCAGAAAAAGCTGCACTTGAAACATTCCGCGGTAAGGAAACTACCACATCTGACGGCAAGAAGGTACTTCTCGTTGCAAAATATCGGCAATCCTGATGATGCAAATGGTGCGGTAGACGCTGACGCCGAAGGTGTCGGTCTTTTTCCGCTCTGAGTTTTTGTTCATGGATGCCAAAGAGCTTCCAAGTGAAGAAGAGCAGTTTGCGGCATATCAGAAGGTTGCACTTCGCATGAAGGATAAGCCGGTTATTATCCGTACTCTTGATGTCGGTGGCGATAAGGAAATTCCGTATCTCAATATGCAGCAGGAAGAGAACCCCTTTATGGGCTTCCGTGCCATCAGGTATTGCCTGAATAATCCTGAGCAGTATAAGGTTCAGCTTACCGCATTGCTCCGTGCATCTGCGTTTGGTGATATCAAGATTATGCTTCCATTGGTAACCGCTGTTGATGAAGTTCGTCAGGCACGTGCCCTTGTTGAGGAATGCAAGAAAGATCTTGATGCGCGCGGCATTGCATACAACAAGGATATTGAAGTTGGCACTATGATTGAAACCCCTGCGGCTTCTCTTATTGCCGATAAGTTGGCTCGTGAGTGTGACTTTTTCTCTATCGGCACCAACGACCTCATTGGCTATACCATGTGCGCCGATCGAGGCAATGATCGTGTGGCATATTTGTATGAGGTATATCAGCCTGCAGTTCTCCGCTCGCTTAAGCGCATTATCGAAGAGGGCAATAAGGTCGGTATTATGGTCGGTATGTGCGGTGAGGCTGCGGCAGATCCCCTTCTTATCCCCATTTTGATTTCCTTTGGTCTGTCTGAGTTTTCCGTTTCAGCACCTTCCGTTTTGCGTACGCGTAAGACGATTGCCGCATGGAGTAAGGCTGAGGCCGACGATCTTGCGCGCCGTGCGCTTGAACTTGATACGTCAGCTGAGGTTCGCGCCCTTCTTGAGGCGGAAGCCCGCTAGGCACTGTTTGGATATTGTATTAAGCCCTGGCTATCCGTGTGATAGCTGGGGCTTTTGCGTGAGCTTTGTACGGTATGAAACATGATTATGGCATGATGACGCGCAGTGCCTTCGGAAGTACGTGTACCTCGTATTTGTCGGCGTAAGGGAGTTCTTTCTCCGTCAACTTGCACGGGCACCGGCTCAGAAAACGTTACAACAGCCCCTGTCAAGGTGGCGCTGTTTAATGATGTTTGAGTTAACGTGCCGACCCTTCTTTGCGAGTAAAGAGTGTCAGCAAACGGGGGAATACTGGGAATTTTTGAGTTATAGCAGGCAGTAAGCTTTCCGTCGGTAGGAGAGGCATCAGGACAGATTTTAAAAGCCGCCGCCATAGGTGGGACCAACCTGGAATGCCAAAATAAGTTCGCCCGGAGCTCAAGGGGCTTCTCGCCGTCAAAGGAGACGGAGCACGCATATCCCTTAGAGCCTGCAGAGAGAATTTTAAGTCCTGATGTAAAGAAGAGCGCCTCACCCTCTTGGTTTGTGTCGTGAGCGCGTCTTGTGGTGGTATCAAGGGCGATAGCGGCATCCAGCCCAAATGAGAGGGTTTCTATGAAGTATTCTCCATTAACCAAACCGAGCTCAACGGGCATTATGTGTCCGCGCACCAGCTGGGCGAGTGCACCTTCCACGTTATTTGGTTTCATGCCAAGGGTGCGCGCATAGTCATTACCCGAACCCATGGGAATAATGCCAAGGGCAGGGTCGTCTGTCAGGTGCAATTTTCATGAGTCCATTGGCTATTTCGTGAATGACACCGTCTCCTCCAAGTGCAAGAACACTGTCAAAAGAGGCGGCGGAGGCCGCAATGTTTACGGCATCGCCCATACTTGCGGTTAGACGAATTTCATAGCCTTTGGTGGCTGAGGCGTAGCCTGTCAGGAAATGACGAGCAAATTCGGCGCCGGTAGCACCTTTGCCACTATGAGCTGCGGGGTTGGCGATAACAAGCGTGCGGCCAAGCGGAGAGTGTGCCATAGGACTCCTTGGGTAGTTTTCCTCACATGCTCTTCTAGTTTAGCTTCATGTGCGCGGCTGTGCTACGATTATTCGGCAAAGAATCGGTCTGAGAAAGGGATGCCGAGTGGCTAAAGAAACTTCCGACATGCTTGCGGTGTCCGGCAGAGATGCGTGGTATCCGCCAAGCAGCGTGACCAGTATATTTTGCGCCAGCTATGGGCAAGGATTTCAAGCTTAAATATCGCCGCAGTGTACTGGGCGTGGTGTGGTCGGTTTTGAAACCCGCTTTTGATGATGATTGTTAGTGGCGGTGGTCTTCTCTACTTTTTGGGTAACCGAGCGGCAGATGTGGTCAACTATCCGCTCTATCTTATTTTTGGGAAATACGGCATTTCAGCTGATGAGTGATGCGACGACCATGGGTATGCGCTCAATCATTGACGCCTCCAGCCTTCTTAAAAAGGTGCGCATCAACCGTCTCGTTTTTCCCGTACAGAAAGGTGCTTTTTGCCGTAGTAAACTCTCGTTCTCGCCATTGCCGTTGCGGTGGTTATGGTAGTCTTTCAAATACCGCTTACGGTGTATGCACTGCTTATGCCGGTGGCGTTGCTGCTTTTGACGCTGTTTTGCGTTGGTATTTCGCTTTTACTCTCTGCGCTGGCAGTCTTTTTCCGCGACATTATTCACCTGTGGAGCGTTGTTGTGACGGCATGGATGTATGGTACACCGCTCTTTTTACTCGGTAAACATCATGTCGCCATGGATGCTGCAGGTGGAGCGTTTCAATCCTATGTATCACTATGTAACGTTTATTCGTGATTGCCTGCTTTTTCAGCAGCTTCCTTCCCGTGGCACTATTATGGGCTGTGGTAGCAGCTTTTGTTGTCCTCATTGTGGGATACGCGGTGTTCCGTCGCTTGGAGAAACGCTTTATCCTGTTTATCTGATGTGCTGATAGGGAAAACCCGTGAGGTGGGTTTGACGATCTGTGATGTAGTTCTTGCGAGCTGTGATGTACATCCTGCGACCTGTGATGCTACTTTTTCAGCTTCAAAATAGGAGCTGTGATGTACTTTTGCGAGAAAACCGGTCTTATCGCCATAAAAAAGTACCTCACAGCTCTGCAAAAGTACCTCACAGGTTTGGGTAGCTGTTTATTTAAACCTTGCGTCGTTGTCCATTTAGACCTTCTATAGCGATTTAACCAGCCTTCTTGCTTAGTATCATACGTTCTGTACGTTTGATGTATCAAATGGACAATGAGCAACACAGAACGCAGCAATAATGAGGCCAACAAGAAACGCTATGCAAATGCCTATCTCAAGAGGAGGCGTCAGCAATGGCTCTATGCCAAAGAGGGCAGCTCGGATAATGTCTACAAGATAGGTGATAGGGGTTGTATGCGGCGATTGTAACCGCCCATGTTGGAAGTGAGTCAATGGGATAGAATGCACCGGCCAAAAAGTAATCAGTAAGACGCTGCTAAAGGAAACGGCCAGAAAGTTGTTGCGTCTAATCAACACATGAACGCCGACTACGGCCGCCATAAAGCTAATGGCAAGAAGCAATCCAACGCTGATGATAAGGTATGTCATTTCTTGAACGACTGGATACTGGGCAAAGGGAATGAAAAGAGCGGAAAGTAACGCACTTTCAATGGTTTCCAGTAAGGTCTGAATGAGTGCATGAGCAGTCACGAAGGCCGGAAATCCACCGCTGCCCCTGGAAAACGCTATTACCTTCAAAGGCGACACCAGTCTTTTCCAAAGCATTGAATCTGATCAGCCGCTTTTCCGAAAGATATTGATCTGATTTTGGATTGGCGGTTGTTGGGATACAGTAAGGACGAGCTATGGGAAAAGCGCTCCAACACCAAGCAGGATGCGTTCAACAAAAAGCCAATGCACGGGTGGAGGTTTTTCTTGAGGAGCAGTTTTGCCCCACTATTCAGGCAGAACTCTCTCAGGAACTTGGCTGTGAGACAAACATTTACATAGACGAGAAGGACAAGCAGACCGTTATCTTTGCCTATCCGCACCTGTTCACAAATCCTCTACCTTGCAGGTCATTCGTTTGGAAATCGGTGCGCTGGCCGGGATGCTGGCAAAGCACATCGTCTCCCTCTATGATATATGAGGTCAGGTTTATGAGTGCTTCGCTGCAATACAGCAATTACTCCGGGAGCGCTGAGTTTGGAAAAAGAACATGGAAATCAAAGAGTACCAAACGTACAATGAACAAGAAATCATTGACCTCTATCAAAGCGTTGGCTGGACAAACCATACAAGTTGTCCGGAGATGCTCGAAGAAGCGTACAAAAATTCACTTTTGCATTTTGGGTGCATTTGAAAAAGAAAAGCTCGTTGGAGTTGTTCGCGTTGTCGGTGACGGTATATCCATCGTATTCGTTCAAGACATTCTTGTGCTTCCAGAATATCAAAGGCAAGGTGTGGGCTCTGCACTGATGCGAGCCGTTCTAGAAAAATATGCTTCCGTATATCAGGTGGAGCTTCTCACGGATTCTACGGAAAAATCAAAAGCATTTTATTCATCGGTTGGGTTAGCACCCGTTAGTGAGCTTGGATGTAGTGCATACATACGGATGAGTGCGCAATAAAAAATGGAGCGGCGGACGGGACTCGAACCCGCAACAGTCAGCTTGGAAGGCTGATGCTCTACCAATTGAACTACCGCCGCATAGAGCAAAACGTACGAAAGCTGGTCGGGGTGACTGGATTCGAACCAGCGACCCACTGCTCCCAAAGCAGTTGCGCTACCAAGCTGCGCTACACCCCGAGCCGAAAGAAAAGTATAGGGGAGTCTGTCGTTTGCGGCAATGCTCAATTTGAAATTTGATAGTGAAATTCATGTTTTCATTTTGTTTCAACTTGGTAAGAAGAGCGATTTTCTCGACACATAGACGTATTCTGTTTACAACACATATGAAGGGAGCACTATGAGTTATTCCGAGAAGATCATTGCTGAGCTGGAGAAGCGTTATGCGGATCAGCCAGAATTTATTCAAGCAGCGCGTGAGGTTCTGACAACCATTCAGCCTGCTCTTGATGCACATCCTGAGTATGAACGAGTGTCATTGCTTGAGCGTTTGGTGGAGCCCGAGCGTATCATCATGTTCCGTGTTCCTTGGGTTGACGATGCCGGAAAGGTTCAGGTAAAATCGCGGATATCGTATTGAGTTCAATTCAGCAATCGGACCGTATAAAGGCGGGCTGCGCTTGCACCCCTCCGTCAACCTTTCAATCCTGAAATTCCTTGGGTTTGAGCAGATTTTCAAGAACTCCTTGACCACGCTTCCCATGGGTGGCGGCAAGGGAGGTTCTGACTTTGACCCCAAGGGCAAGTCCGATAGAGAAGTGATGGCATTTTGTCAGTCGTTTATGACGGAGCTCTATCGCCATATTGGTCCTAATACCGATGTGCCCGCCGGTGACATCGGCACCGGTGCACGCGAGATTGGCTACATGTTTGGCCAGTATAAGCGCTTGCGCAATGAGTGGTCGGGAGTACTTACCGGTAAGGGTCTTCCGTTTGGAGGCTCTCTTGCGCGTACGGAGGCAACCGGCTACGGTGCGGTTTATTTCCTCACGCACATGCTTGCCGAGAAGAGTGAGACGCTCAAGGGTAAGACGGTCTGCATTTCAGGTTCCGGAAACGTCGCCATTTATGCCGCTCAAAAAGCACAACAGTTGGGCGCCAAAGTTATCACCGTTTCTGATTCTTCCGGCTACGTGTACGATCCTGATGGTATTGACATTGAGCTTCTGAAAGATGTCAAGGAGGTGCGCCGCGCTCGTATCAGAGAGTATGCCGAGGCTCGTACCAGTGCAATCTATCACGAGGGCGAGCGTCCGTGGGGTGAGACGTGCGACATTGCCATGCCTTGCGCAACACAAAATGAGCTGGAGCTTGCAGACGCTCAGAAGTTGGTTTCTGGTGGTACGCGTTTTTGTTGTTGAAGGTGCCAATATGCCCACGACACTCGAAGCAACCAATTACCTGGTTGAGAATGGCGTGTTCTTTGCACCGGCAAAGCTGCCAACGCTGGTGGCGTTTCCGTATCGGGCCTTGAGATGTCTCAGAATGCCGAACATCTTTCATGGACCTTTGATGAGGTTGATTCAAAGCTTCAAGATATCATGGCAAACATTTACACTGCCGCATCTGAGGCTGCCGAGAAGTACGGACATCCCGGCAATCTTATCTTTGGTGCTAATATCGCAGGCTTCTTGAAGGTTGCTGATGCCATGATGGCTCAGGGTGTGTGCTAGAAGCGAGGGGAACTACTTTGATACAAAGGGGTTCCCCTCGATAAAAAATCTTCTCAGAGCATTGGCGTTTTTGCTGATACCAATACGTGGCGTTGCAATGATGCGTTCGCCGTCATGAAGAGGGTTGACAGAAAGCACAAGGGGAGTCTTGCGCAGATTATGCCCGTAGAGTGTACGATCAATGCTGAGGGCGGCACAAACTTTACCGGGACCATTGGTGAGATCGTAATCGCGTAGAGGATGTTTGCGAGTTTTACCGCTTTCACGGAGGGCGCGCATCGTTTCAATTCCCGAAATCGGTTCAACGGCTCGGATGAGCACACCGGAGCCGTAGCCATCTTTGCTACAAACGACATTGCAGCAGAAATGCATCCCGTATGAAAGGTAGACGTAAAGATGGCCGGCTGGTCCCGTACATGGCAGCGTTGCGTTTGGTTTTGCCGCCGAACGCATGGCTGGCAGGATCACTCTCATCGTATGCTTCGGTTTCGACGATACGGGCAACTAAGGTGTGCTTCTCGCCGGCGTAAGTGATAGTGCGTGTGAATGTGCAGCCAAGTAATCTTTGTGCAACGACGTCGGCCGAGTCTTCGAGAAAGTCAGGAAACATGAACACCACCAAACAAGATACGTATTGCCTTCTGACATTTTAGGACGTTTAGCCGTTTGGATTTGGAACAACCGGTTGAATGGCTTGGGAATTCCAATGAGATTGTAGTACGTAGGCGCTATATTGGTGAAAAATCAAGTGGTTTTACACTTCTCGACAGTGTAACGCTGGATGTTTGCTATTATTTCAAGGCTACGTGAATTTTGCGGGCGTGGCGGAACTGGCAGACGCGCTAGATTTAGGTTCTAGTGGACTGAGTCCATGGGGGTTCGATTCCTCCGCCCGCACCACGGGCAACGTAGAAAAGCCGCTGGTACATCCAGCACGTATAGGTTCGAGACACTGGAGGAACGTTGAACATCACCGTTACCGCTGACAAGCCAAAAGATCAGAAGCTTGCCGTTAAGGTCACCATTCCTGCTGCAGACGTTGACGCTGCGGTTAAGCAGGCTTACAAAGACATTGCTAATAAGTATTCCTTCCAGGGTTTTCGTAAGGGCAAAGCACCGCGTCCTGTTATTAATAGCGTTGTCGGCTATGATGCAGTGCTCGCTCAGGCAACCAATGATCTTCTCGGCACAGCAGAGCCTCAGGTATTTGAAGAGCTTGATCTTGTTCCCATCGGACGGGGAGATTATGGCAAGGATGATAATCTCGTAGAGGAGGGCAAGGATTACACCTATGAGGTAACCTTTAATGTCCGCCCTGACGCACAGCTTGATTCGTATGATGCACCGGCTATCACCATGCCGCCGGAAGAAGCAACCGATGCCGAGATTGATCGTCAGATCAAGACACTTTTGAGCTATCAGACTACCTATGAAGACACAAAAGAGAAGCGCGCCGCTAAAGAGGGCGATGTCATTTCTGTTGATGTTGAAAACATCGAAGGCGCTGCTCATATGGCAGGCGAGGGTCGCACCATTACGTTGGACGGCACTCAGATTCCGGAAGAGTTCCAGAAGGAGCTCATTGGCATGAAGCCCGGTGAAGAGAAGGAAATCAAGTGGACTCACAGCCATACCCATGGCGACGAGGTTCACTCACATGACTATGACATCAAGGTCAAATTTGTTGCTCATAAAAAGGCTGTTACGCCAGAGCTGACCGATGATTTGGCTAAGAAGAACTTTGGTTTCGATACCGTAGCCAAACTTCGCGATGCCGTTAAGGAAGAGATTGAAAACGATAAGAAAAACTCTCTTCCAACCTCAAAGAAGATCGTGTTGTTGAAGAGATGGGCAAACGCCTGCAGCTTGATGAGGTCCCCGCTGAATATAAAAATGAAATTTTCAACGAGATTGCACAGGAGTTCCTCAATAATCTGCAGCGTCAAGGAGCAACCCTTGATATGTTCCTTGCTGCTCGCGGCATTAAGACCGATGACTTCATCAAAGACCTTCAGGAGCAGGCAGACGAGCGTGCTCGCCAGTCTCTAGCGCTTGATGCGGTTGCTCGCAACCAGGATATCAAAGCCACCGACGATGATGTCCGTGCTGAGTTTGAGAAGGCAGGCGTCAAGGATGTCGAAAAGACTATCGAGGAGTGGAGAAGCGCCGGCCGTCTTCCTGCCATACGTGAGTCTATCCGTCGCTCCACACTCGATTGGCTCCGCGATAATGCTCAGGTTACCGTAAAGGATGAGATTGCCGAGCAGGACGCTGAAGCCGCAAAGAAAGAAGCCGAGAAGAAGCCTGCCAAGAAGACCGCTGCCAAAAAGTCAACTAAGAAGGAAACAAAAGAATCCAAGGCAGATGCAGACAAAGCAGACGAAAAAGACGCTCAGTAAAGAGAATCTGCTTAGATAGATTTTATACCCCGGGATAGAATATAGTGTCTCGGGGTATCCTTTTAGAGACTGATTGTATACACAAGGAGGATGCATGAACGTTCCAACAAACACTCCGCTCATTCCATATGTTATCGAGCAGACTCCCGCGGCGAGCGCAGCTATGATATTTATTCTCGGTTGCTCAATGACCGTATCGTATTTCTCGGTGAGCCCGTGACACGAGATTCCGCAAACCTCGTTATTGCACAGCTTCTCCATCTTGAAAGCCAAGATCCCTGAGAAGGACATTTCACTTACATTGATTCTCCTGGCGGAGATGTGTACAGCCGGTCTGGGCATTCTTGATACGATGAACTTTATCAAGCCTCGATGTTTCAACTATTTGCGTGGGTATGGCAGCTTCAATGGCCGCCGTTCTTCTCGCCGCCGGTACAAAGGGAAAAACGTTTGGCACTTCCAAACTCCATGGTTTTGATCCATCAGCCGTCAAGTGGTGTCCAAGGTCAGCAAACCGATATTCAAATTGTTGCCGATGAGACAAAGTGGCTTCGCCAGCACCTTAATGAACTTCTTTCAGAGTATACCGGGCAGCCGCTTGAGAAAGTAAACGTTGATACCGAGCGTGACAATTATATGCGCGCTCAAGAGGCAGCTGATTATGGCCTTGTGGATCGCGTTATTTCTTTCCGTAACGATCAATCAAAGGCTGAGTAAGGGGCTTTTTAATGTCAAAAAAGCAAGGTTTCCCTTTGATGACCAAGAGATGCGTTGTACCTTCTGTGGCAAGAGTCGCAGTCAGGTAAACAAGCTCATTCAAGGTCCGGATGGTGTTTGTATCTGCGATGAGTGCGTGCGCACTTGAGCGACATGATTAACGATTCGTTTGAGCTTGAGCTTGAAGAAGCCGAGCGTAGTGATGCCACCTCAGACGAGCCTCTCATTAAGAACCTCCCTACGCCTCATGAGATTTGCGACGAGTTGTCGCAGTATGTTATGGGTCAGAAGACGCCAAAGCGGGCTATGTCCGTTGCGGTATACAACCACTATCGCCGCATTCTCTCCAGGCAATGATGAGCCCTGCTGAGGGTGACGAGGACGTTGAGATTGCAAAGTCAAACATTTTGCTGCTTTGACCTACCGGTACCGGCAAGACCTTGCTTGCTCAGACACTTGCCCGCTTTTTGGAGGTTCCTTTTGCCATTGCCGACGCCACCACGCTTACGGAAGCCGGTTATGTTGGCGAGGACGTTGAAAAATTCTTCTGAAACTCATCACGGCGGCTGACGGAAAACGTTGAGCGTGCGCAGGTTGGCATTGTTTACATCGACGAGATTGACAAAATTGCTCGTAAGGCGGAAAAACCTCTCCATTACCCGAGATGTTTCCGGTGAGGGAGTTCAACAAGCGCTCTTGAAGATTCTGGAGGGAACTGAGGCGAGCGTGCCTCCAACAGGCGGCCGCAAGCATCCTCAGCAGGAGCTTATTCACATTGATACCACCAACATCCTCTTTATCTGTGGCGGAGCCTTTGTTGGTCTCGATAAGATTATTGCGGATCGTATCGGTAAGAAGGGCATCGGGTTTAACTCTCATGTTGCTGAGCGCTTTGATCAGGGTGAGTCCGATCTTATTGCTAAGGTGATGCCTCAGGACTTGCATAAGTTTGGCATGATACCCGAGCTTCTCGGCCGTATTCCCGTCATTACCTCCACGCGAGAACTGGGTGAAGACGATCTCGTAAGCATTTTGACTGAGCCTAAGAATGCTCTCGTTAAGCAATACCGTCGTATGTTTGAGCTCGAGGGTGTTGATCTTGAGTTTACCGATGAAGCTCTTCGGGAGATTTCCCGCAAGGCCCTGGAGCGCGGTACCGGTGCCCGTGGTTTGCGTGCCATTTGCGAATCCACTCTTCAAGAGACCATGTTTGATTTGCCGTCTGACTTGGATATTACGCGGGTTGTGGTGACTCCAGAAAGCGTTGGCGGCGAGAAGTCCCCTGAGCTTGTGAAGGGTAAAAAGAAAGATCACAACTAAGCTTACACTGCGGCTAAGCTCGCAGTTTGGTTTTGAATTCACCTCTGAAATGGTGTTCAGAGATAAAATCCACTCCAAAGTATTTTGGAGTGGATTTTATAGTGCGAGAAAATCATGACGTGAGAAGTACCTCAATGAAGCGGTGTTGTCCTTCTCGACCGGCCGTGTCCCATTTGAAGACTCCCCGCATCTTCCAGGACATGTCCAAAGACTTTTCCTACCTCGTCGTGGAGAATCTCTTCAATGTGTCCGGGGTTTTGCGCGATGTCTTGTTTGCGACGGCGGAATAATTCAAGGGCCCAAGGCGCGTGAGAGTTGTCTCAGGGGTGGCGAGAAGTGCTGTGTTGAGGGCTCTTCATCGTTTGTTTCACGGCGGACAAAAGCGCCTTTCCAACTGCATTGAGTTCTTTTGCAAGGCGCGGAGGAAGAATAGCCAGACCCATGCTTCACTAAGGCCGATATTTTCTTTTTGATGTGATGGTACTCAGCGTGAGGGTGAAATACACCCAGCGGATGCTCGTCTGAGGTGATGTTGCAACGCAGTATGAGATGAACCTCATAGTGGGAATTAACGCGGCGTACGACAGGGGTTACCGTATTATGAGGCGTTCCGTCCGCAGAGTGAGCGATGATTCCAACAGACGCGTCCGAGTATGCTCTCCACGTTGCGATAGTATGATCGGACGCATCGAGAAGATCCTTTTTGTTGGAAGAAGTAAGCCGTACTACGGAAAGCGTCACGTGAGGATTTCTCCTTTTACATCAGGATATTTGTGGAAGCCAAAGGTTTCTGAGACATCGGCTTTCATAAGGGGAAATTCGTGCGCACCACCTTGGAAGTGATCGTGGCTGAGAATGGATCCTCCCATCAATAGGCAAGTCGGCATTGGAGCCAACGAAGTAATGGGGAGGAAGTCAACAAAATCAAATAAAGCACTCAAGGGCACTGCGATCAATATGCATGAGGCGATGATGAGCGCTCATGGCGATGCAATGTTCGGTAAAGTATGCGTATGGGCTGTATTGAAGTCCCCAACGCTCGCCGCCAAGCTCAATGGGAATGATGCGCAAGTTCTGACGAGCTGGATGAGCTCCAAAAGCGGAAGAAGCGTCTCGCCCCGAGTAGCCTTCATTTTCAATACACAGCTGGCAGGCGGGGTATTTCTCGCCGGAACATTGTGCGGTCCCGCGGTCTTTGCGGCTCCTGAGACTCCCGCATTACCCGTAGTTTTTGCAGCCGCAGCGGCTCCTGCGGCCGCTATTTCACGAGGGTCTTTTTCAGGCTTGGAGAGGTTGATTGTGATTTCAAGTCTTTCCACTTCGTAGGGGTTGTCCATTGAATATTTCGTGCGATGGCTTCTCGTCTGACATACCCTGCATCGCAGCTTAACCGATAGAAATAGTCGGTTGCGGCTTTGGGGGAGTTTTTTTCATAGAGAGCTCGGAACGTCCGGAAAATATCGGAAGGCTTTGGCATCAGGATGCCCATGATACGCATGGATATGCGATCGCGTCCGGCAGCGGTGTCTTCTTCCTTTCCATTTAAGACGGCTGCGCGTGCGAGAAGCGCCAACATATCTTCCAAATCAAATGCATCCGCAGGTTCCCCGAAATGCCCGCCATACGAATTTTTCTCCGCAAGTACCCAAGTCTCATCAGGTGCCGGCCCTTCGGCTCCAATGAGATCCAGCACAAGGTTGTAACTCCATATCCGATCGTTCCAGCCGATAAGATCTGTCAAGACGGCATAGTCAATCAGTTTTTGAACGGTTTGCGCGATGGCTTTTTCAGCGTGGACGTCCTTCTCGACAGCGATGTCCTCTTCGGCGTTATCGGTTTTTTCGGTATTTACAGCCATTGTGCCCAAGCCCCTTCCTCAGAGATTGCGTAGCGCTGACATGCGTTGTCGCCAAACCAAGTGTTCATCTCCTCTGTAAAGGTCTCGACAATATCAAGCGGCACGAAGCACTGGATGGAGCCGCCAAAGCCGCCTCCGTGGATGCGCAGGGCACCGCGACCGTCCAATATATGCTCGGCAAGGCCGAGAGCAAGCATGGCGGGTTGGAAGCTGCCGGCAGTGGAAACATTTTGTAAATACATGGCGGAACTTGCGCCGGATGCACGGGTAAGAGAAAGAAACTCACGAATGTCTGCGTGGGTAAGTGCCCTCCAGCGCTTATCGACAAGGTCATTTTCGTACCAGTAGTGAATGGCGCGGAGTAAGGCTCGATCTCCCAGTTTCTCGCGAAGCTCTACGACGCGATCGTTAAAGTTTTTGGAGTCTACTTCACAGAGACGCGCTTTTCCAAACTCGGCGGCTACCTTCTGCATTTCAACGGGGACGGCGGCGTATTCATCGGTAAAGAGAACATGATCGGAGCCAACGTCAATAAGACACAACGCATATCCGTAGTCCTCAAAGTTATAGTCAAGTTTGGCAGTCTTAGGAGCCGCGGGATCTTCAAAATCCATAAACGCAAGGCCACCCATGCAAACGGAAAGCTGATCCATAAGGCCGCTGGGCTTGCCAAAATACTCATTTTCAGAGAACTTGCAGGCAAGAGCCAAATCAACGGGGGAGAGTTCAGGGCCCTCCCAAAGCGCTTCCATGGCGCGTCCCAAAGCCGCTTCAATGGCCGCAGAAGAAGAGAGTCCGCCGCCTCCGGGAACGGTGCTGGTAAGTGCAATATCAAATCCTCGTGGGTAAAGCACCGGTTGACCAGTGCTACAAGCATTCCGCGGGTAATGCCGATGGTTGAAAGATATTCGTCCGTATTCTTCTCTGCTCAGGACGGTAATTTCAAAGGGTTCGTATCCTTCACTTGCCACACGGATCATATCGGTGTTATTGGGCGCTGCAATGCCGTCAATTGAGACATTGAGTGCGCCTGCAATAACGTGACCTCCCTCATGATCGGTATGGTTGCCGGCAATCTCAGAACGACCGAGGAGCATGAACGGCAAGATATGTTTGACGGGTGCCAAATTGTTTTTCAAAAAAAGCGCCTTAGCAACTTCGAGGCGACTGCTGAGACGCGGGCTAATCTGGTGGGTCATAAAAATTCCTTTACGACGGGGCTGATATGCCAAAATCAAATCATGTACGCACGGCTTATGAACGCATGGGCTCTTCTCGCGGGCGGATACGATAGACGATCGACTCTATATACGGATGGTCTGCGTCACAGCATGATTGGCTCCATGCAGGATGATGGATAAAGTCGGGATAGAATTCCGGCTCAAAAGCAAAGCCATCGTTTGGTCCGTAAACGGCTCCGTCTTTGGCGTTTATATCGCCAAGCCAGTTTCCGGTGTAGAAGTGAGCTCCCGGAGTTGTGAGCAAAATAGTGAGCTCTGCTTTTGTTCCGGTGGCGAGAAGCGCAAGACGCGGCTCCCCCTGTGGCGTATATCCATCAATGCAGAAGCAGTGGTCATATCCATGAGCCCGGTGGATTTGCTCGTTATCGGCGTCAATGTCTTTTCCGATGTACTTTGGCGCTCTAAAGTCAAACGGAGTTTCTGCAACCGGTGCCATAACACCTTGCGATACGCAATCTTCGCGAAGGGGAAGGTAGGTATCTGCGGTAATTTGAACAAGATGATTGCGTACGGTGCCGCAATCGTGTCCCGATAAATTAAAGTAGGTATGATTGGTCATATTGACCAGCGTTGGCATATCTGAGGTGCAGCTATAGGTGAGAAGAAGCTCGGCTCCTTTCAGGTATTTCTTTAAGCGTATAGCGTGCGTGTAAAGAGCGGTTGCCGGAAGACCAAAGGTGCCGTCGTCAAGACGGAGGCTAAATACGACGGAATTTGCCTCTTCGTCAATTTCGGCATCCCAAAGACGTTTGTGCAGACCGTGTTCAAGATCAGTGTGAAGGTTGTTCTGCTTTGTGGGCCCGTCGTTTTTTGGAAGATGATAGATGTGCCCGGCGAGAGGAACTTCTGCTTTATCGGTACGGTTGGCCGAAGGTCCCACCGTCATTCCGTAGCAAGCCGGATTGTCAAAATAATCCTCCAGTTTGTCAAAGCCCAAAACAATGTCGCTTTTTTTGCCGGCGGCGTCTGGAATGGATATTGAAGTAATGGCAGCACCAAAGTCAGTGAGTACAACCTCTTGAGGTCCGGCGGCAAGCGTATAGGGTATATGCCGGAAGACCATCGGGCGTTGTTCCAAATAATGTGCGAGAAATCATGACACCTCCCAGTACATAACCTGTATATATCTCAAGTATAGCCATGATGTTAACGTACTCAAATACTTTGCGGTGAACGGAATCTTTTTCGAGTGCAGCGGTATGTTTTCGATAAGCGGTCGGTCGAGAACTGCAAGCGGTACACAATATCAAACGCAACGAAAATTTTTGATAATGAACAATCGCATTGTTATTATGGGTTTCGTTAACATTCGGAGGTGGTAGCACATGGCGAGACGATCGCTTGAGAAAAAGCGCCCCTATATCAATGGCGGATGTTGCGCGGGAGGCGGGCGTCTCACAGCAGACGGTCTCTCGAGTGGCGAATGGATTATCAAATGTTAACGAAGATACACGGGTGCGTGTGCAAGCAGCCATGGCAAAGCTTGGATTTCGTCCAAACTTTGCCGGTCGTTCCCTCAGAAGCGGACAGTATAACTCGGTAGGACTTTGCCTGTATGATGTACGTGAGTTTGGTAACTTAGCCACCGTAGACGGTATTCTCTCGCTGCTCGCGAACACGGATATGCCATTACCATGATTGAAAAATGTTGATGACAATCTTTCGCTAAAGACGTGTCCCACAAAAATACCGAGCTTCCCGTTGACGGCATGATTATCAGCATGAGTCTCATGGCATCTGATTTTTGATTCATTTTAGCCGCAACCCGGCATGGGAACCGTTCTTTTGAGTATGTATGAACATCCGTGCTGCACAACGGTGGAGTCGGATCAATATGGATGTTCGTGGACGGTTGTTGAGTACTTGAAAAACGCAGGCCACAGAAATATTCGTTTTGTGGCGGGCCCTTCGTACTCAATCGATTCAAATTTCCGACAAAAAGGTTGGGAAGACGCTCTCGTGCATTTCGGCCTTCGGTAGTGCAACCCTTTGCAGGTAATTGGTTGGCAGACAGTGGCTACGAAATAGGATGCAAGCTTTCAGCCGATACGGAAATGACGGCAATTTATTCGGCAAACGATCAGATGGCACTCGGTATTATTGCGGCGCTTCAAGATAGAGGCATTCGGGTTCCGGAAGATGTCAGTGTTGTCGGCGTTGATGATTCTCTTGAGGGGTATATCCCGCATTGTAATTTGACAACCATCCGCTTTGACCTTCTTAAACGCGGACGCACTGCCTTTGAACATGCACTCTTGGGGCGCAAACCAGGATATACGCCTGAGACCGTTCGTATTCCGGGGCGGCTTATCGTGCGAGATACCGTAAGGAATCTTCATTAGAAATGCTCAAAAGACCTTCATGGGCAGCTCTTGTCTGGTATGGTCTATACTCGATAGAGTTGTGTCGAGAGAGAGTAATCGTAGGAGCAATATGGGACAATCCACGTAAACCAGAGCTAACGTGGGATGTTAAGGTGTCACTGAGCGCCTATGAAGTGCGTGTTGGCGAGCCCATCGTTGCTACTCCGTGTATCGAAGGCGCAAATCCCGAAGGCTTTCGTTTCAACTATGTGTGGTCGCGAGACGATTGTTGGGAAGACGGTTGGTGGGACACAACGGAGCATGAGTTTGGAGGCTCCATTACCGACACCAGCTGGACCTATACGTTTGATGAGGCCGGCCGCTACCATCTCTACATCGACGCCTTTGATCCTAAAGGCAATCCGCAAACGGTGACGGCATGGGTTGTCGTAGCCGGAGAAAATGACTTCATGCGCCCCGCGCTTCCTTCCGAGGACGCGCAAACGGTAGTAAAAGTCGATCATGTCTGCGAAATTTTCAACATTGCGTCCGAGCAATACAATTCCTTGAAAGAGTACTTTATTGCCCTTGCCCACCATGAGCTTAATTTCAAGGAGTTTCGAGCCCTCGATGACATTAGCTTTGAGGTTAAGCGAGGAGAAGCCTTTGGCCTCGTGGGCACGAACGGATCCGGCAAGTCCACGATGCTCAAAATCATTGCCGGCGTTCTTGAACCGACAAAGGGATCCTGTGAGGTCATGGGAACCATTGCGCCGCTTATTGAACTTGGCGCCGGCTTTGATATGGAGCTGACCGCTAAGGAGAACATCTATCTTAACGGTGCGCTTTTTGGGCTATAAAAAGAATTCATTGACGAGCATTTTGATGATATCGTGAGCTTTGCGGAGCTTGAGGGCTTTATGGATATGCCGCTCAAAAATTACTCTTCAGGCATGGTGGCGAGAATTGCTTTTGCCATTGCAACCGTTACCGAGCCGGATGTGTTGATCGTTGACGAGACGCTTTTCGTAGGTGACTTCTTGTTCCAGCAAAAATGCGAGAAGCGCATCAAGGATCTCATTTCTTCCAACAACGTTACCGTTCTTCTCGTGAGCCACTGATTGATTTGGTCCAGAGAATCTGCGACCGTGCCATTTGGATTGAAAAGGAAAGCAGCGTATGCTTGGACCGGTAGATGAGGTCTGCGAAGCATACGAGCATCTCAAGCGCTCATGACAGAGAATGTCCCTAAGTGATGAATATAAGAGCTTCTCTGTGAATTTTCAGTCGGATTGTGGCGTCCGTATGCTACACTTTTTGCTGTCTTTAAACGTGGTACGAGATACCCGAAAAGAAAAAGAACTTCATACACTTTTCCGGGATGTCTCGTGCCGCGTGGTGGTCAGGCATCTTTTTATGAGGAGGGGTATATGGAGCAAACCATACCCAAGGCCGTTATCATGGACGATGCGGCCCTCTCGCGTGCCATTACTCGCATTGCTCATGAAATCATTGAGCATAACGAAGGCACCAAAAACATTGCGTTGGTGGGTATCATCCGCCGCGGTGAAACCATTGCAATGCGACTTGCTGATGAAATCCAAAAAATTGAAGGAGAGCGGCCTCAGATTGGCTCGCTTGATATCAGTTTTTATCGTGATGATGTACGGCGCAGTATTGCACCGGTGCTTCATGCAACCAATATTCCTTTTGAGATTAACGGTCGTGATATCGTACTGGTTGATGACGTGCTCTATACCGGCCGCTACCATCCGAGCCGCCCTTGATGCTCTGATGGATTATGGTCGTCCCAAAACGGTACAGTTGGCTGTTATTGTCGATAGAGGCCACCGCGAACTTCCCATTCGCGCCGATTATGTAGGCAAAAATGTACCGTCTTCCCATGAGGAGATTGTTCGCGCTGAGGTCGAACCCATTGACTCTACAAATGAGGTATGCGTGTGGGATAAACGCCGTACCGATGAAGCTAAAGGGGGCATGGAGTAAATGCTGTCAGTTAAACATCTTATTGATACCAACAGCCTGACTGCCGATGACATTACTCAGATTCTGGATACTGCAAAGGCATTTGAAGCCGTCAACAACCGTGACATCAAAAAGGTTCCCGCTCTTCGCGGACGTACCATCGTCAACCTTTTCCTTGAGCCCTCAACGCGTACGCGGTCTTCGTTTGAACTGGCCGAGAAGCGCCTCTCGGCGGACAGCTTGAATATGGGCGGTTCCACCTCGTCTGTCGTAAAAGGCGAGAGCCTTGCAGACACGATTCAAACCATCGATGCAATGAACGTAGACATGTTTGTATGCCGTGCGCGTCTGGCGGGTACGCCTCAGCGCATTACGGAAAACACCGACGCGATTGTGATCAATGCAGGTGACGGCAAACATCAACACCCCACGCAGGCCATGCTTGACCTCATACCATTCGTGAAAACTTCGGACATTTGGATGGCCTTAAGGTTGCCATTGTGGGCGATCTGTCGCACAGCCGCGTTGCCGGCTCTCTCTGCACCGGCGCTCAAGACCATGGGTGCTGAGGTAACGCTTGTGGGTCCTCCTACGTTCCAGGTAGACGATCCCGAGTGGTTCGGTTGCCCTCAGACCGCTGATCTTGATGAAGTCATTCCTGAGATGGATGTCGTATACATGCTGCGCGTGCAGCTTGAGCGTATGGAAGGTGCCGCCATTCCTTCTCGCCGTGAGTACAACCGTCTCTTTGGTCTTGACGAGCGCCGCGCAAACCTTATGAAGCCCGAAGCAATTGTGTGCCATCCGGGGCCCATGAACCGCGGTATGGAGATTAATACGGAGGTTGCTGACTCGGCTCGCTCGCGCATCCTCAATCAGGTTAATGCCGGTGTTTTGACTCGTATGGCTGCAATGTATCTACTGCTTGGAGGAGAATCTGATGGCTTATCTGCTTAAAGCTGCTCATGCAATTGACCCACAGCTCCATCTTGATGATATCTGGACGTTTTGATTGAAGACGGAAAGATTGCTCAGATTGGAAAAGACCTTGCGGCGCCAAAAGACGCCCGCGTCATTGATGCTGCGGGCAAGTATTTGGTGCCGGGTCTTGTTGATATGCACGTGCATTTTAGAGACCCCGGGATTTGAATATAAAAGAGACCATCGAGACGGGTTCTCGGGCGGCGGTCCACGGTGGCTTTACCGATGTCGCTACCATGCCTAACACCAATCCGGTTACAGACACCGGAGCGGAGATTCGCTATCAGCTTGATCATGGGCGAGAAGTCGGTCTTGTACATATCCGTCCCATCGGAGCTCTCACCAAAGAATCAAAGGGTGAGACTTTGGCCGAGATTGGCGACATGGTCATGGAGGGCGCCTGTGCCTTTTTCAGATGATGGCCATGGCGTACAGAGTGCCGGCATGATGCGCACCTGCATGGAGTACGTCTCGCAGTTCAATCGCGTCGTGGCGGCTCACTGCGAAGTTGAGTCTCTCTCCGCAAACGGCGTTATTAACGAGGGAAGGGCCAGCACGCGCCTAGGCATGTTTGGATGGCCTGCACTCGCAGAAGAGCTGGAGATTTCCCGAGACATTGAGCTCTGCCGCTTGACGGGATGCCCTTTGCACATCTGCCATATCTCAACGGCACGCGGTGCTGATTTGGTGCGTCAGGCAAAGGCTGAGGGGCTGCCGGTTACCGCCGAGGTTTGTCCGCACCACCTCTTCTTAAACGAGGAAGACATCACGACCACCTATAACACCAATCTGAAGATGAATCCGCCACTCAGAACGGCCGATGATGCACGTGCGCTTCAAGAGGCCGTTGTTGACGGCACCATCGACTGCATCGTGACTGACCATGCACCGCATGCGGCACACGAGAAGGACACCGAGTGGAGATTGCCTACTTTGGTACCATTGGTCTTGAAACGTCACTGCCGCTGATGCTGACGCGTATGGTGTCATTAAACAAACTTTTCATGGGACCCGCCTGGTGGAGCTCATGGCGGTAAATCCCTCGTCGGATTTTACGTCTTGAGCCCATACGTCTTGAAAGCCGGCTGTGCGGCGGACCTTACGCTTATTGATCCCAATCTCAAGATAGACGTTACCGAAGACTACTTTGAGAGCAAATCAAAGAACTCCGCGTTCATTGGCGAGAAGCTCTGCGGCGTGGCTACCGACGTCTTTTGTCGGAGGTCGCCGTACGCTTGCGGAAGGCATCGTGACTCCTCAAGGAGAAAAGTAATGGCGCTTCGGGGAAAGGCACGCCTGTTTGACTTTACGATCGTCTCCACTCTTTGGTGGCAGAAGATACGTATAAAGCAATCCTTTCTGTCCCCGGACTTGCTGACGTGCTGGAGCCGGGTCAGTTTGTAAATGTGAGGGTTCCTGGCGACTCAACGCACATCCTTAGGATTCCTCTGTCCTTCTCGCACGCTGATTGCGCTCATGAGACACTTGAGACTCATCTACGCCACGGTAGGCGAGGGCACGCGCCGTCTTGCGTGCATGCAGCCGGGAGAGAGAAGCAATTTGGTGGCTCCCTGTGGAAAGCCATGGCGGATATCTGCGACTTCCACACGAACGGTGCTTGTTTCCGGGGGAGTTGGTATTACTCCGCTCATTGCGGCCGCTCGTGTACTTGCCGAGAAGGACATTGCCTTTGATGCGTGTATCGGAGCACAGACGGGCTCACGGCTCTACGGTAAAGACGAACTTTTAGCACTTGGTGCAAAAAGACGTTATTGAGACAACCGATGACGGGTCGCGCGGTGTGAAGGGCTTGGTGATCGATGCTCTTTCCGAGCCGCTTTCACAAGGAGTTTGGGATGCGGTGTATACCTGCGGACCTGAGCCGATGATGCGAAGTGTTGCCCGGCTTGCGCATACGCACAATGTTTCGTGCCAGGTGTCCATGGAGCGCATGATGAGCTGTGCCTTTGGGGCTTGTAATACCTGTAACGTTGCCCTTGCGCGTGGAGGGTATGCGTCTGCGTGCATGGACGGGACCCATCTTCGATGCAGAGGAGGTGGCATGGTGAGCGGCGTTGATATGGCGGTAAACCTTGGTGGCATTGCCATGAAAAATCCCATCAACACTGCGGCCGGTACGTTTGGATATGGCTGGCAGTTTGAGGGCTTTTACGACGTGTCACAACTTGGAGCCATTACCATGAAAGGCGTCGCCCGTGTGCCGTGGGACGGCAACCCTGCGCCTCGCATGTGTGAGCTTACCAGCGGAATGATGAATTCCGTTGGTCTTGCAAATCCGGGTATTGACGCCTTTGTCGATCATATTGGCTCGTATATGGATGAGCTTGAAAAATCGCGGGACGCGCGTCATTATGCAAAATGGCGGCTCATTCGGTGCAGGAGATGGTTGATGTCGTGGAGCGCACCGAAGAGCTTGCGCCGCATATCTCGGCCCTTGAACTTAACATCAGCTGTCCTAACCTGGCAAGGGGAGGTACGCCCCTTGGTGCTACGCCCCGGCAGGCCGCTGAGGTCATGCGCGCCGTGCGGCCTCTTACCACCCTTCCGCTTTTGGTTAAGATGGCTCCCGTTAATGTTGCTGAAATCGGCAAAGCGCTTGAGGCGGAGGGAGCAAACGGGCTGACGCTCATAAACTCGCTCTCAGGAATGTCCATTGATGTTCATACGCGCCGCAGCCGTCTTTCCAAACCTACCGGAGGCATGAGCGGACCGCTTTGCCACAACGTTGCCGTCCGTATGGTTTGGGAGTGTGCGCAGGCAGTGCGGATTCCTATCTGCGGTGTTGGCGGTGTCGGGACGGGCGAGGATGCTGCGGAGTTTATTCTTGCGGGCGCCACGGCGGTTTCTGTCGGTTCGGCAAATCTCTACGATCCCATGAGCGCTCCTCGATTCTTGCGGAGCTTACGAAAGTGGGCTGAATCACAGGGCGTATCCGATATACACGAATTGATTGGAGCTTTTGAATGCTAAGTGATACCGAGGCACGCAATGCGCTTATCGTGGCTCTTGACTGTGATCGTGCGCGAGCTCTTGAGCTACCGATCTTCTCGCGGACCATGCCAGATGGGTTAAGGTTGGCATGACGTTGTTTTATCGATATGGCCCCGGTATTGTGCAAGAGATGAAGGACCGTGGATTCAACGTGTTTTTTGATCTTAAGGTGCATGATATTCCGTTTCAGGTTCATGGTGCGGTACGCTCCGCGTCGCTCTCCGGGCTGACATCATATCCATTCATGCACTTGGCGGATCCCACATGATTGCTTCCGGTAGAAGCGGTGCTGCGGAAAGCTGCGGAGATAGCGCGGTGGGCGAAAAAGGCCGCACCAAGCTTGTGGCTATTTCGATTCTTACGAGCATGAATGAAGAGGATCTGTCTTCCATTGGCGTTCGTGATACGGTTGCAAGCGAGGTGGAGCGCCTAGCAAAGCTCTCGTATAGCGCCGGTGCGGATGGCCTTGTGTGCTCTGCTCAGGAAGCTTTTTCGATGCGTGAGATTTTGGGTCCGGAAGCGTTGATAATTACGCCGGGCATTCGACCAAGGGGTGCCGAGAAGGGCGATCAACAACGCACGGCAACTCCCGCATCAGCGATTGCGGCCGGTGCATCAAAACTCGTTATCGGCCGACCCATCACTGAAGCGAAAAGATCCTTGTGCGACATTTGAAGAAATTGTAAACGAACTTATTTGAATGGGTTTCTAACATTTTTATCGTAAACGGAGATTTTGTTAAAATTTTACAAATAAGCAGGTAAATATTATACTTTTCTACATACAGGGATTGAGTTTGTGTGTAGAATGTGCAAAAATAATGACGTTTCAAGGGAAAATGCTCTATACCCCCTTGTAAAACCGCTGATGTTTGGCATACTAGTTCGTTGATTGTGCGTACGGCACAAAATATTGTTTGTGTACTTAACCAAAAAGTACCGATGTTTGGAGGAATAATGGCACTACCTAACCTCACACCTGAGCAGCGCAAGGCAGCACTCGAGAAGGCAGCAGAGGCTCGCCACGCTCGTGCAGAGCTTCGTGAGAAGGTCAAGAATGGCGAAGTCGCCCTCAAAGAGGTTCTTGACTCCAACGATCCTATTGCTGAGCGTATGCGCGTTTCCGCTCTGATTGAGTCTTTGCCCTGGATATGGCAAGGCTAAGGCTGCCAAGATCATGACTGAGCTTGTATCTCTTCAACCCGTCGTGTTAGGGGTCTCGGCGCCCGTCAGCGTGAGCAGCTTCTTGAGGCTCTTTCCGGCAAGTGTCGCGTTCCGCTAAACTCTTTCGTTGTTTCTGGACCGTCAGGTGTCGGTAAGGGCACGCTTGTCTCACGTCTTCGCGAGAAGCGTCCCAATCTGGGCCTGACGGTCTCAGCTACAACACGTTCTCCTCGTGAAGGGGAACAAGACGGTATTTCCTACCACTTTCTGAGTGAAGAAGCTTTTGAGCACTTAGTGCAAACCGGTGGCTTTTATGAGTGGGCTGAAGTTCATGGTCACCGATACGGTACTCTTACATCAGAGGTTGAAAAACTGCTCGCTCAGGGCAAGTCGGTTGTTCTTGAGATTGATGTGCAAGGTGGTTTGCAGGTCCGTCGTATGAATCCCGATGCTATTCTCGTTTTCATTGAACCTCCTTCGCTTGAGGTACTAGAGACACGTCTTCGGGGTCGGGGCACAGAAGACGAGAAAAACCATCCAGATGCGTCTTGCAAATGCAAAGACGTGAAATGGAATTTGCGGACACGTATGATGTCCGTATTGTGAATGACAGTCTTGATGATGCCCTTTGTGAACTTGAGGCTGTTTTTGACACGTATGAATCAGATGAAGGGTCTCAAAAAAATGTCCGTAATTAAACCTGAAATTGACTCGCTGCTTGAAAAGACCGAGCACAATCCATTCCTTCTGTGCTCAATGGCGTCAAAGCGTGCATGCGATATTAATAATATGCTTCATGGTCAGCACCTCCGCGTCGTCGCCGTTCAGGATTTTGACGATATTACGACAGTTGTATCCGGTAAAGATTCAATCTCCGTTGCAATGAATGAAGTTAATGACGGTACACTCGGCTTTGTGAAAGATACCTTTGACGATGCCATCAAGGGTGCAAATACCATCGAGATTTAACGTATGTTTGAAAGCGTATGTCTCGTTCATTACCACGAGATTGGTCTTAAAGGGAAAAATCGCTCAACCTTTGAGAATCAGTTGGTAACAAACCTCAACGAGCCCTCCGCGCCTTTCCGGTTGCGGGGGTTTTCGCATTTCCGGCTATATTGTCGTTGAAACAGAAGATCATAGGGCTACAAAGGAGCTTCAGGCAGCCATCTCTCAGGTCCCCGGAGTGGCGCGCGTATCTCGGGCATATCGTTGTGGTCTTGATCAAGAAGAGTTCTTCTCGGCTGCCGTGCGTGCTCTTGAGGAAGTTGCATCATTTACTACGTTTAAAGTGCATGCAAGGCGTTCTGCAACAAACTTTCCCATTCACTCAATCGAGCTGAACCGTATGGTGGGATCTGTTTTATGCGAGCATTTCCCCGATAAAAAAGTAGCCATGCATGCGCCGGATGCAACCGTTGTCGTTCATGTAATTCAAGGAAGTACCTACGTATGCGCGACTCAATTGTAGGAGTAGGCGGCCTTCCGGTGGGGACGGCCGGAAAGGTTGTGTCGCTTCTTTCAAGTGGTATTGATTCTCCCGTTGCAACGTGGATGGTTGGACGCCGTGGAGCTACGGTCATTCCGGTTCATTTTTCTGGACGACCCATGACGGCGGATACGAGTGAATATCTTTGTCAGGATATTATTAGTACGCTTGAAGGCGCGGGAATAATTGGCCGTTTGTATGTTGTGCCGTTTGGCGAGCGTCAGCGAGAGATATCTTTAACCGTTCCGCAAAGTCTTCGTATTATCATGTACCGGCGAGTTATGTACCAGGTGTCTGAACGTATCGCTCAAATTGAGGGCGCATCGGCACTTGTAACGGGAGAGTCTCTTGGACAGGTTGCCTCTCAAACCTTGGATAATATTGCTGCGGTCAACGAATCGGTAACCATCCCAATCCTTCGACCTCTCATTGGTTCCGATAAGCAAGAGATTATTGCCCGCGCCCAGGCAATTGGAACCTTTGATATATCCGCGCAAGCCGCAGATGATTGCTGTACGCTTTTTATGCCTCGTCGTCCCGAGACGCACGCTCGTATGCGAGAAGTTCTGAGTGCCTGGAATTCATTTGACCATGAGGCAATGGTTGATGATTTAGTGGCACAGGTAGAATACAGGATTTTAATCAGTGTCCTTCATATCGGCCTCCGAAAGAACTTTCAAGATTTCATAAGGAACTTCTTCCCAGGGAGACTGTGTAGTCAAATTTGAACCCATTACTCAATCCTACGTGTTGTTGTATGCGTGATACCTCTTTGCATAAGCGCCAAGAGGTATCTTTTTATCGGTGAAGTGTTTGATAATCCGCTTTTGTCTGAACGAGTACAAGACAAGGCAAGATATTTATCTCGAATGATATGTGTCTCTGTCAGATATTGGTCGGAATATTGACAGATTGCCTATCCGATATTAGGTTTTTGATTGTTGTCTAAAGGAGATATCTTCACGATAGAGGTGGAGGTGTCCGCTATGGCTCAAATTCCATCCGGCTCAAAAAAAGCTCTGGTCAACACTAAAACGACGGTATGGTTTTTATAGGGGAAAAGAAACTCGTGGTCGGGTTCTTTGTGCTTGTTATAGGAGCTGATCGCAATAATTTTGTGGGCGTCGTGTACGGTGGCGGGTACAACGATTGCTCGACAGCGGAGTGAACTGGTGCAAAACAAATACGCTGAGCTTCAAAAGGATGACTCTGGGAATAGTTCTTCTCTCAGAGCTCTGAGACAACAAAAACAGAAGATACAAAGAAAACGTCTCTGTGGTGATATATGTTGACGGAGCGGTTGTAACGCCGGGAGTGTACACGCTTTCCCAGGAAACGCCACGTATATGCGATGCGGTTGATGCTGCCGGAGGACCAAGTGATACCGCTGACATATCAGAGTTAAACCTTGCAAAGTCTATTAAAGATGGGGATAAAATTCACGTTCCTCAAGAGGGAGAAAAGCAGGTACCTTCTTCTGAGAATGCGGTAGAGCCCTCTTCAAAAAACCCGGAACAGTCCTTGGTGAATATTAATGTTGCAACAGAGGAGGAACTAACCAAACTTCCTGGAGTCGGCAAATCAATGGCACAAGCAATCGTTAAAGATCGGGATAAAAACGGACCCTTCATCAAGGCCGAAGATCTTATGAGAGTAAGCGGAATAGGCGAGAAAAAATTTGAGCGAATGAAAGATTATGTTTGCGTCTCATAAGTCGGAAAAACCTCAGAGGCCCGTATTGTCGCAGATGCTCTATGTACTCGGAGCGTCAATAGTAAGTGTGCGGTGGCTTTTAGAGAAGGGATGCTCAAATGGAGCGATATTGATACTTGGATTTGTAATGTTTGGGGCTCTTGTTATAGGTTTTTGCTTATGGCGCACAAAAAGACCGGCAGTCCTTCTATTTATGATGAGTACCTCAATGTTTTTAGTCTCTTTGGTAACCATCATGCAATACCAAGTTCTTCTGCAATGCGATGAAGAGCTGTCTCTGTACGTCAATGGCGCGCTATGAATTTGTTCTTGTGAGCGATATGCAAAGGGGGGATACGGCGTGGAAAGGTAAGGCAAAGGCATATCTTGACGGGTGTTACAAAGGGAAAGTTTTTATTCAGGCATCGCGAGAATATGGTCTCGGTGCACATATAAAAGGTATTGGTCAGTATCAATCCTATAAAGAAGACGAAAGAGGGAAAAGACATTGGCTTGAGGGAATAGCGGGATCTGTGCGGATGGTACGAATAACAACCACTTCAGACTCACGGGGATTCTTAGGGACGCTCTATCATATCCGAAGAGCGTTTCTTGAGAGCATCAATCCACGTGCAACGGCAGGAAGAGCAATAGTTGCGGGATGTGTATGCGGATATCGGGGAGCGTTTAAGGAGCATGCGCTTGAGAGACCGTTTGCACAATGCGGTATTTCTCATCTCGTTGCCGTTTCCGGATCTCATTTGACCCTTCTGGCAGGATTGGTGCAGGTTGTATTAAAGAAACTATCAGTTCGTCCTCTTGTAAGAGATGCAATCACGCTTGGTATTATCGGCTGTTTTGTTATGCTCTGTGGATTTCCTCTCTCAGCGGTACGGGCTTTGTTGCTTGTTGTGGCATCGTGTGGATCTGAGGTGTTGGGGAGGAGAAAAAATCCCTTAGCCTCAACCTGTACTCTTGCGTTTTGTATGATATTAGTGCAGCCTGCAATATGCGAATCCATATCGTTTTTACTTTCACTTTGCAGCGTCTTGGGACTTATGGTATATGGCGCATACGGACGATATGGATGGCGGACAATAACGCCGCGTATAACAAGTCAGAGATGTCCGTACACATTTAAAAAGAGAAGCAATGCCTTCATACAAACCGGAAGCGATGCAATAGCTACAACAATAGTTGCGCAGATCGCAACCTTTCCTATCACAACTACGATATTCGAAGACTTTCGCTCATCGCTCCTGTTGTCAACGCCCTTCTTGCAATTCCTTTTTCCATTCTTGTTGTATTGGGCATTCTCATATTTTGTACATTGCCGTTTTCGTTTATCACTACGACTCTTCTTTATGGAGTTGATTTTGTGGGGGCCGTGTTTGTTACGCTCGTGCGCCTGTTTGCACACATACCCATGTCAAGCATATTGATTGATGTGCCAACATATATTGTATGGTTGGGCTTTATTTTGATTCAGATAGTGCTGCTTATATGGTGGCCTGATATACGTCCAAAAATTGTTTTGCTATGCGTGGCGCTTGTGGTAGTGGGGTGTACCTGCCATGTTATTCGATGGCGTTACTTTGCCCCGGCTCGCGTTTGTGTTATGGATATCGGCCAAGGGGATGCTATTTTGGTGACCGATGGTACATCGTCAATGCTCATAGATACAAGTCCTAACGACGCCGTACTTGATGCCCTTCAGCGACAAAATGTGTTTCATATTGATACGGTGGTTTTAACGCATCTTGATATGGATCATGTTGGAGGCGTTGATGATCTGGTTGGGCAAATAAGCTGCAATGAAGTTGTGGTGGCAAAAGGAGTTACCAAGCATGAGAAAGCGTGGTTGCAGTCTTCTATACAAAAACTTACCGGGAAGCCTTCCAGAGAAGTTGTGTATGGGGAGAAGCTTACAGTTGGTCGTTTTCACATGAAAGTGATATCTCCTTTAGGGGAGGTAACGGGAAACGAGAATACCGATTCAATCGAAAATGGTCGCTTGCTATCATGATGACGCTGGAAATTCACTCACCTCGCTTTTTACCGGAGATGCGGAAGAAGATAGGACAGGAGAAGCACCCAGAGGGGAGATGTCGAGACATTGATTTTTGAAAGTGGGTCACCATGGTTCTGCTCGATCAATTACTCCAGAGCAGGTACAAAAAGCTGAAACTCTGAAGTTTCTGTCGCAAGCGCCGGGAGAAATAATACATTTGGACACCCAAAGCCGCAGTGCGTGGCTACGCTGGAAAAATGGTGGCTCAATATTTTATTGCACAAAGGACTTCGGAGACGTGACGGTAGAACCCTGGAGTAAAGGACCGCGCGTGCACGCAACATAAAAACCCGTAAGCGTGTAAAGTAGAGAGGCAAAAAGAATGAGGGAGGTAAGAAATGGCACAGATCTTCTTCCGGCTTATCTGGCAGTTGGCCCCGATGAGCTTAAGAGGAATAAGATGATTGAGAGGCTGAAGAAACGCCTCGATGAGTCATTTTCTGCCTTTAACTTGGATGAGTTTACTGGGTCAACCGTTGATATAGATGTCCTTGTTTCTGCTCTTCAAACAATGCCTATGGGAGATAGTCGTCGCATAGTGATACTGAGAGAGGCAGACAAACTTTCTAAGGCTGCATCTGAGGTAGTTATACTGTATCTTGAAAATCCAAATCCTACGACTACGCTTCTTCTTACTGCTCAGACGCTTGCAAGAACAACAAGACTCTACAAAGCGGTCGCAAAAATTGGTGAAAAATCAGTTGTACTTTGTGCTTCCATGAAGCCTCGTGAGCTTGCTCCGTATGTTCAAAAACTTGCGGCAAGTTACGGGCTTGTGATTGATTTTTCCGCGGCGCAGGAGCTTGTTGATAGGGTAGGAGATTCAACGACCATGCTGGATGCACTAGTTAAAACACTTGCTGCACTGAGTGATGGCCAACCGATAACAACTTCCTTTGTAGAGCAGCATATTGCTCGTGTTGCTGAGGTAAAACCATGGACATTTTTAGACAGTCTCTCGGCGCGTAATTTGCGTCGGTCATTAGAGCTGTATGAGATTCTCCCGGATAAAAATGCCCTTGGCCTTTTGACGCTTATCACAACGCGCGTACGAGAGCTCATTTGCGCCGCGTCTTTAAAATCTCGAGGTGAAGCGGCTCATCTTGCAACTGAATTAAAAAAACAGGATTGGCAGGTTCGTGAGTATGTGAAATGGGCTTCGGCTTTTAAGCCCGGCGAACTTGAAAGACTTCTCTTTGCATGCGCTTGCTGTGAGAGGGGATTAAAGAGTGGTGCTGACGAGAAGACCGTTGAGGTTGAAATTTATTATGCAGATGTGTGGAAATAAGTATAAAGTCTAGCTTTGGCTTTATAGAAACTGCAAGTTTATTGCGCGATGCTTGTCCCGCATGCAAACGTGTCCAAACAAAAAAGGCGGCCTCCGAAGAGTCCGCCTTGACATCGTAGTGAGTGCAGCGTTTATGAAAGTGTGTTCACGAGTTTCTGAACGCCACTCTTGCGCTTGGCTGCCTGGTTCTTGTGAATGATACCCTTGAAGCAGCCTTATCAAGAAGACGACCCGCCTTATTAGCTGCAAGTTGAGCTGCATCTTTTTCGCCGGCTTCGACAGCAGCGCGAACATGCTTAACGGCGGTCTTGAGCTCGGAGCGGACAGCCTTGTTAGCGCTGACGTGCCTTCTCAGCGGTGAGAATGCGCTTTTTCTGAGACTTAATGTTAGCCACGTGTGGTTCCTTTCGAATGTACAATGTGAGGCCTCTACGCTGAGACACGATGAGGACAGCTGTAAAAAGTATAGCACGATGTGCTCGGTATGAGCTATTATTTTCTCTATGAATACATACGACACATTACATATCCGCAACTTTTCCATTGTTGCGCACATCGATCACGGGAAATCAACCATCAGCGATCGCATCTTGGAGCTTACCCATACTGTTGAAGAGCGCGATATGGACTCTCAGCTGCTGGATACTATGGATATTGAACGTGAGCGCGGCATCACCATCAAATCGAATGCCGTCCGCGTCATGTATGACGCAGACGATGGCGAGCGCTATCAATTCAATTTGATTGATACCCCGGCCATGTTGACTTTACCTACGAAGTCTCTCGTTCTCTTGCCGCATGCGAAGGAGCGGTGCTGGTAGTGGATTCAACGCAGGGTGTTGAGGCACAAACGGTTTCAAATGCCATGCTTGCCATGAATGCGGATTTAGACATTGTCCCCGCCATCAACAAAATAGATTTGCCCTCGGCGCATCCCGATGAAGTAAAGGCTGAAATTGAAGACAGCCTGCCATTCCGGCTGATGATGCCGTGTGCGTTTCGGGAAAAACCGGTGAGGGATCCACGATCTTCTCGAGGCAATTGTCTCATCTTGTTTCTCCGCCAAAAGGGGACAAGAACGCGCCGCTTAAGGCTTTGATTTTGGACTCGTATTTTGACCAGTTCAGAGGTGTAGTGGCAACGGTTCGCGTCTTTGACGGCTCTATCAAAGCCGGAGATCAGCTTTTGATGATGCAGGCTGCCACACCGTTTCTTGTTGAAGAAGTTGGCGCCAAACGTCCGCTTGAAGTGGCGTTTTGATTCTCTTCTGTGGGCGAGGTAGGTTATGTGGTTACCGGCTTTAAAAAGATCCCGGAGCCGTGCATGTGGGAGATACTCTGACGTATAGGGACCATCCATGTGAAATGCCTCTTCCGGGATATCGTGAGCAAAGCCCATGGTGTTTACCGGGCTTTTCCCCCGTTGATAACAAACAATATGAAAAACCTTCGCGATGCCCTTGACAAGCTGCGTAAACGATCCCTCGCTGACATGGACCCCCGAAACCTCCGTGGCGCTTGGTTTTGGCTTTCGCGTAGGATTTTTGGGGCTTCTTCATATGGAAGTAGTTAGGGAACGCCTTGAGCGCGAGTTTGACCTTGATCTTATTGCACAAGTCCCTCGGTGGACTATCACGTACAAAACCGATGGCTCTATGGTTGAAATACAAGCCCTCAGGATCTACCTGACGTAACGCGTATCGATCGCATTGAAGAGCCGTATCTGAAGGCAAAGATTATTGTGCCTCCGGAATATGTTGGTGCGGTTATGCAGTTGGTTGTGGATCACCGCGGTATCTCTGAAGATATGGTATATCTGACCGATAAATCGGTTGAGATGCATCTTTCTATTCCTCTGGCAGAGCTTATTCTTGACTTCTTTGATCAGCTCAAAAAGCCGTACAAAAGGTTATGCGTCACTTGATTACGAGTTTGATGATTATCGCCCGTCCGATCTGGTGAAGCTTGACATTTTGCTGGCGGGAGACGTGGTGGATGCCCTGTCGTTTATCGTGCATAAAGACAAGGCATATGGTCTTGCGCGCGGTCTGTGCGATCGGCTCAAGGGCATCATTCCGCAGCAGCTCTTTGAGGTACCCATCCAAGGTGCCATCGGTAACAAGATTATTTCTCGCTCCACGGTTCGCGCTCGCCGCAAGGATGTGTTGGCAAAGTGCTATGGAGGCGATATTTCCCGCAAGCGCAAGCTGTTGGAAAAGCAAAAAGAGGGAAAGAAGCGCATGAAGCAGATTGGTTCTGTGGAAGTTCCGCAAGAAGCCTTCCTGGCGGTTTTGAAAGTTGACGATGAGTGATTTTGTGAGTGGGGATATAGCGGAAATTCTCAAACAAGAGGCGGACTCAGCGGGTCTTGACGCTTCTCTTGTACCGTTTACATCAGGGAATAGCCTGCGCGAACGCTTAGCACACAATCCGGTTCTTATGGCATCGATGGCAGGCGTGAGCGATGGGGCATACCGCCTTCTTGCACGAGCGGGTGGAGCAGCTCTTGCCTATACCGAGATGGTTTCTGTGGCAGGCATCCACTTTGGGGGCGAGAAAACCTGGCAGCTTGTATATCCGCTTGATCCTGAGCCGGACATTGCGGTTCAGTTGTTTGAGTTCAAAGCCTGAACAGTTTCGTGAGGCAGCCTCTCAGATAGCCGAACGTCTTGGGCTAAAAGCTGGCTCTTATCGACATTAACATGGCGTGTCCCTGTGTCGAAAGTTGTCAAAAAGGGGAGGGATCGGCTCTTCTTGACAATCCCGTTCGTGCGACGGAGATTGTGCGTGCATGTATTTCGGAGGTAGACGTACCGGTTACGGCAAAGATTCGCCGGGGACGCACCGTAGGTTCAGAATGTGCACCTGAGTTCGCGCGAGCCTTGGAAGCGGCGGGAGCGGCGGCGGTAACCGTTCACGGGCGCTTTGCCGCGCAGCTCTATCAGGGCAAGGCTGATTGGGACTGCGTAGAGCGTGTGGCCCATGCGGTTTCAATTCCGGTTATTGGCTCAGGGGATGTAATGAGCGCCCATGACGCTGCTCGTGTACTCAAAACAACAGGGATATCCGCAGTCATGCTTGCGCGCGGTACCTATGGAGATCCTTGGATATTTGCAAATACCAGAAGGGCCTGTGCTGAAAAAGAGCTGTTTTGCCCAACGCTCTCCCAGCGTCTGTCTGCGTTTAAGCTCCACGTGCATCTTCTGGAGGCTGCCCATATTCATATTGCGCGGGCGCGCAGCCTTTCAACATGGTATTTTCGCGGGGTACCTCATGCGGCGTATTGGCGCGGACGCTCGGTTCGTTGCGTAACGGCATCCGATTTTATACGTCTTGCCGATGAGTTGCTCTTTTGCGTGACGAATGAGATTGATCCGGAACGTGAGGGATATGTCGGGCGCTAGCGATAAGCCGGAATGCAGTTGGTCGGAGCGGTTGCATTTGAATGGCGTCCAAGCGCTCTATATACACATCCCGTTTTGTGCCCACAAGTGTGTCTATTGTGATTTTGCCTCGTGGGCTACGGCATCTTCCGATCCGCTGATGGCTCGCTATGAGGCTGCGATTGAATCCCAGATTCAAGAAGCGTATGCGTTGGGGTTGCTGAAGATTGCCAAAGTGCGTATGTGGGTGGGGGGACGCCCACTCTTTTGGGAACGGAACTTGGCCGGCTCGTTTCATGCATTCGCGCAAAGGCTCCCATTACCGAATTCTCGTGTGAGGCAAATCCGGATTCACTTACCGATGAGGTACTTCTCGCGCTCAAAGAGGCGGGTGCAACTCGTATTTCTTTGGGAGTGCAGAGTTTTTGTGATGCGGAGCTTCTCTGGCTTGGCCGCATTCACAGCGCGAAGCAGGCGTTTGATCGGGCGCGTGCTGCCGCTTCCATGGGCTTTGACGTGTCGTGTGATGTCATGTGCGCCTTAAAGAGTCAAACACAAAAATCGTGGCAGCAAACGCTTGCAACGTTTTTGGAGCTTGATGTGGACCACGTGAGCGTGTATCCATTGTCCATTGAAGAAGGCACACCGCTTGCAAAAACAAACGGCAGGTGCAAAGACGCCTTGGAATGGCCCAGACGTACAAGCCGGCCGTATGGAAGAGGCCGAGAAGATCCTTAAAGCCGCAGGTTATGCTCGCTATGAAGTGGCAAGCTATGCACGAAATCACAAAGTCTGTCGGCATAATCTTAGCTATTGGACCGCTCAGCCATATATAGGGCTTGGCACGGGAGCGGCGTCTATGTTGACACGTGAAGGCTACGATAAGCTTTGTACGACACATGCCTCACTTCCGCAGCCTCCAAAAGACGCATTTCGGGCTCGGCTCAAGGTATGCGACGCCCGGCAATCAATTGCAGCCGGAAAGACACTTGCGGACACATCGTTTGACGTTGAGTTTTTGGACGTCTGTGAAGCCGCAGCTGAAGACCTTATGCTCGGAGCCCGTCTTACGCAGGGACTGTCACCGTCTTTGGTAGCATATGCACAGGAAGTTCTTGGAAAAGAGCGAGTAGAGGGGACACTGGAGAGCTGTGTGTACGATGGTCTTCTCGCCAGAACCGCAGCCGGTGCTTTGGCACCCACGGAGTCAGGCTGGCTTTTGGGCAACGAACTCTATGGACGTCTTTGGGATTTGCATTAACATTGGTATTTGTGGGTACAATTTGCGAGGTTCGGTTCGCAATAATTTAATCACATGGTTGGAGATACTGCATGGCATCGATGAACGAGAAGGACTATTACGCCATTCTCGAAGTCTCAGAGACTGCTACTACCGAAGAAATCCGTAAGGCGTTTCAGGTAAAAGCACGTAAACTACACCCCGATGTTAATAAAGCACCCGATGCGGAAGCGCGCTTCAAAGAAGTTTCTGAAGCGTATGCGGTACTTTCCGATGAGGGAAAGCGTCGTCGCTACGATGCGATGCGCTCGGGTAATCCCTTTGCGGGTGGTTATGGTCCTTCCGGATCGCCTGCAGGCTCAAACTCATACGGTCAAGACCCCTTTGGTTGGGGATTTCCTTTTGGCGGCGTTGATTTCTCCTCGTGGCGCTCGCAAGGTTCACGGCGCTCACGGGCGTACAAGCCGCAAACCGGTGCCGATATTGAATATGATTTGACCCTTACGCCCACGCAGGCTCAAGAGGGTGTACGTAAGGGCATCACCTATCAGCGTTTTTCTGCGTGTGAGGCCTGTCACGGTTCCGGCTCAGTACATCACAGCGAAGCTTCCTCTACCTGTCCCACGTGTGGGGGAACTGGTCATATTCACGTGGATCTTTCGGGTATTTTTGGTTTTGGCACCGTTGAGATGGAATGTCCTGAGTGCGAAGGAACCGGACATGTGGTGGCAGATCCGTGCGAGGCATGTGGTGGCTCGGGACGAGTGCTTTCTGCCAGCGAAGTGGTGGTGAATATTCCGCCTCATGCGCACGACGGAGATGAAATTCGCATGGAGGGCAAGGGTAACGCCGGTACAAATGGCTCAAAGACAGGCGATTTTGTCGTGCGCGTGCGCGTTCCGGAAGAACAGGTTACCCTGCGCCAGTCAATGGGTGCGCGAGCAATTGGCATAGCACTTCCGTTTTTTGCGGTTGACCTTGGCTACGGGTGCTTCTCTTCTGGGTACGATTATTGTTGCGATGCTGGTTGTTTTTGGCGTAAGAAATATCGTAGGCGGCGGCATTAAACGTTCGCGGCGTTGGTGGAGAAATCTTGGCTATGCGGTAGTAAACGGCGCTCTGACAGGCATTGCGTGGGCACTGGTTGCTTATATGTTCTTTTCCTGTACGGCTGGTTTAGGCCGCTGGTAGGAGATATTTTGTAAGGAGAAGCGAGAAGGACGCAAGGCCGTTCTTCTCGTAAAAGACACACAAGTTCTTAGGTAATGGGGACGTTAAGCGTGAAACCAAAGCGGGACTATTACGAGGTTTTGAAGTTGAGAAAGACGCCGACCAGCGTACCATCAAGCGAGCGTTTTTGAAGAAAAGCCCGTAAGCTGCATCCGGACGTATCGGATGATCCCTAATGCCGAAGCTCTTTTTAAAGAGGTTAACGAGGCATACCCGTTCTTTCCGATGAAACCAAGCGCGCCAACTATGACCGATACGGAGATGCAAGCGGCCCTGCGGGTTTTGGCGGCTCTTCAAAGCTATGTTGATATGTCCGATATTTTTGGCGGAGGCTTTGGCGGCTTCAGCGATATTTTTGATTCATTCTTTGGAGGAAGATCGAGCCACGGCGGTGCGCATACACGGACGCGCGGCTCAGATATGGCCATACATCTCTCCATTACTCTTGAAGAAGCCGCTTGTGGCACGCATAAAACAATCGCCTACGACAGACTGTCTCCCTGTGATGACTGCAACGGATCCGGCGTGGCGGAAGGAGGACATATAACAACGTGCCCGCGCTGCAAAGGAACGGGTGCGGTCGTACAGGTTCAAAAAACGGTTTTCGGTCAAATGCAGACGCAGGCGGTTTGTCCCGAGTGTGCCGGTACCGGAAAAAAGATTGATAAGCCCTGCGAAACATGTGGGGGAGAAGGTCGTACTCCCGATCACGAGCACCTTCGTATCGATATTCCCGCTGGCATTCATTCCGGTCAATCTCTTGTCATTAAGGGAAAAGGAGAGGCCGGTGTGCGTGGGGATACAACGGGAGACCTTATTGTAACCGTGGAAGTTTCTCCTCACGAGACGTTTGAGCGTCGTGGAGACGATTTGTATATGAGTGTTTCCATAGACTCGCTTCAGGCCATTGTGGGAACGTCCGTCATGGTTGACGGTATTATGCAAGACGAGCGTGTTGAAGTAAAAATTCCTGCTGGATGTCAATATGGTCAGCAAATCATAGTGAGTAATCACGGCATGCCTCAGGTGAATGGAATTTCTCGAGGTAATCTCATAGTAATGGTTCAAATCACTACGCCAACGGATCTTACCTCTGCGCAACTGTTGGATCTTGCCGCTCTTGTCGCCCAAAGAAGCTCGGACATTCTGTCTGACAAAGACATAAAAGAAGCTGCTTCCGAGGCAAAAAAGAAGCATCCACGGCCGCATAAGAAATCGAGAAAGTAGTATGGCAAACAAAGAGGCCAAAGGAGTGGCTCTGCTCAACTTGGGGTGCCGTGTAAACCGTGTTGAGCTTGATCTTATGGCTTCCGACCTTATACAGCTTGGCTGTGCGATTGTAGAGCCCAGGATGCCGCGGCTATTATTGTTAATACCTGCGCCGTGACCGCCGAGGCGGAGGCAAAAACAAGGAAGGCCATACGCCATGCGGCGGCTCTTCCGCGTGCGCCTCTTGTTGTGGCAACCGGGTGTGTCGCAAGTCTTTTTGCAGACGAACTTTCCTCTCTGGCGCCCAATGTTGTCGTTGAGGTACATAAAGACATGGTTGCCGAAGTGGTAATGCAGGAGCTTGGCTGTGCTCTTAACGGAGTCACCGATGAGGGGTATCTCCTGCAAAAGCCAACTCCCACCGGACGCACCCGTCCGGGTATCAAGATTCAGGACGGCTGCAATAATCGCTGCAGTTATTGTATTGTGTGGAAGGCACGAGGAGCTGCTCGCTCGCTTGATCCGGCTGAGGTATTGAGGCAAATCCAAGAAGCCCAGGAAGCCGGAGCTCATGAAGTGGTGCTTACCGGCATTAATTTGGGTAGCTATACTTCGCGCTTTGCCGAGAAGGACGTGCGTCTTCCCGGACTTTTTACGTCTTATATTGAGAAAAACAACGATAGAGCGTGTGCGTCTGTCTTCGCTTGAGCCTCCTGACGTGAATGAAGCTCTTCTCGAGTCCATTGCGGCGTCCCATGGTCGTATAGCGCCCTTTTTACATATATGTCTGCAGTCCGGCTGCGACGAGACGCTGCACCGTATGAGACGTGCATACGGAATTGAGTCTCTATCGCAGTGCCGTTGCTGCGGCACGTATGTATCTTCCGCAGGTAGCTCTTGGCACTGATCTCATCGTTGGATTTCCGGGAGAAACGGAAGAAGAATTTGAGGAATCGTATGCGTTTTGTAAGGAAATGAATTTTTCAAAGATGCATCTCTTTCGGTACTCAAAACGTCCCGGCACGCCGGCGGCAGACGCTCCCAACCAGGTTTCGCCGCAGATAATGGCGGAGCGCGCCCATAAAATGCGTGAGCTTGCACAAAAGATGCGCTATGACAATGCGCAAAGACTCGTCGGAAGCACCGATTTGGTTATTGTGCAGCGTCCGGGCAAAGCGGTTTCAAGCGGCCTTTTTGACGTAATGATTGATGAGGACATCCCGCTTGACTCACTTGTACCGGTACATTTTGAATCTGTTTTAAAGGACGCTACACTTAAGGCATCAATTATTACGGCGTAGAGGAGGACCATGGAGCCAACACAGGTGCGCTTAACCATTCCGGATTCAGTTGATCCTACGGCTGTTATGGGGCCCTCCGACATATTGCTCCGACGTATAGAAGGAGTTTTCAAAGCCCTCATTTCCGTGCGAGGGACCACTATCACTATTTCCGGTTCTGCCCACGATGTTGAGCAGGCTCTTATCATCTTCTCAAATCTGATTCAGATGGTTGAATCAGGAGGCATTCCAACGGTTGCGGATGTGGACTTGTTGCTTGATCACATGGGACACAAAAATCCCGGGCATCAAAGGCCGCTTTCCAAGGGCATTCTCTTAACCTCTCGTGGACGCTCAATTCGGCCGCAGACGGCAGGTCAAAAAAGATACGTCGATGCAATAGAAAACCATACCATCACCTTTGGTCTTGGTCCTGCCGGCACGGGAAAAACATATCTGGCCATGGCCATGGCAATTGCATCTCTTAAACGTAAGGATACCGGCCGTATTGTGTTGGTGCGTCCCGTGGTTGAGGCGGGGGAGTCTTTGGGATTTTTGCCGGGGACTCTTGAAGAAAAACTCAATCCTTATATTCGTCCTCTGTACGACGCACTTTTTGACATGCTTGAGAGAGACCGTGGAAATTACCTCATTGAACAGGGAGTAATTGAAATTGCTCCGCTTGCGTTCATGCGTGGGCGAACCATGAATGATGCTTTTGTCATTCTTGATGAGGCGCAAAATACCACACCGGAGCAGATGAAAATGTTTCTCACCCGTCTGGGCTTTTCGTCAAAGTTTGTCATAACGGGAGACGCAACGCAGCGCGATCTTTTGGGTGAAAGCGGACTGAGTGTCGCGCGCCAAATACTTTCGGACATTGATGACATTGCGTTTGTTGATTTAGGCAAAGAAGATATTGTTCGACATACCCTTTGTTGCTAAAAATTGTTGATGCATACGAACAAAGCGAGAAGAACCAACCCTCAAAAAGGAGACCTCCAACCCATGCATAATGAATACGACATTTCTGTCTCAGATGGTGTTGAGCTTCTCATACCTGAGGATGAGATTATTTCTACCTGCAACTTTGTGCTTGCACAAGAGAAGGTAGTGCGCCCCTGCATGGTGTCAATTTCAATAGTGAGTGATGAGGAGATCCGCACCGTTAATCGTACCTGGCGCAATACGGATGCGGTCACAGACGTCATTTCTCTTGAGGTGGAAAGACCCAACGATGAAGACTTGGCGCCCGGTGAGCCTTGTGAGCTGGGAGATATCTTGCTTGCTCCGGCATATATCAAACGGCAGGCAGCAACCTATCACACAACGCCGGCCGACGAATTTCGCTTGATGCTGGTTCATGCAATGCTTCATCTTTTGGGCTACGATCATCTGAATGACGAGGAAGCCGAATGCATGGAGGCGCGTGAAGACGCACTTGTTGCTATGATTAAAACGGATAATCCCATTGCTTTTGTAACGTTTACCCGCCATCGTGAGGGGACAGACGAATGATTCCGGGCTCAAGAGGCAAACATACGAGTTATCGCAGGAGCTTTCTTTTTGCTGTTCAGGGCTTCAGAAGTGCCGTTCAGCAAGAGGCAAACCTCAAGCGTATGCTCGGTATTGCGGCGGTGGTTTTGGTTGTAAGCCTCTTTATGGGACTGGATCTTTTTGGCTGGATTGTCATAGTAGGGTGTATCGGGGCAGTTATCTCAGCGGAACTCATGAACACTGCGGTTGAGACCGTTGTTGATTTGGTTTCTCCGGAATTTCATCCGCTGGCCGGAAAGGCAAAAGACATTGCCGCTGCCGCCTCATGGTTCGCGAGCGGGATTTCCGCAATCGTCGGTATTCTCGTTTTTATTCGAGCTCTTTTTCATCTGTAGGTATATACGAGGAGGTTTTTGTGGCGGATCTGCCTGTGATATCAGAACATCCCTTTAAAAGTGGTTTTGTCGCTCTTGTAGGTAGGCCAAGCGTGGGAAAGTCAACGCTTTTAAATGCGTGCCTGAAAGAAAAGATTGCCATTACCTCGCCTGTGGCACAAACAACGCGTCGTCGCCTTCGCGGGGTGGTAAATGGTCCCAATTTCCAGCTGGTTATTATTGACACGCCCGGGTTGCACAAGCCAAAAGACGCCCTTGGCAAAGAGCTCAACAAGACTGCATTGGGTGAGCTTAACGATGCCGATTGCGTTGCGTTTCTCGTTGATGCCACAAAGCCTGTGGGCCGTGGTGATGAGTGGGTGGCAAAGCACGTCAGCGCAGCACGAGCTTCATATAAGCTGCTCGTTATAACCAAAGCCGATCTTGCAGATCAAGAGAAGGTATCCGCTCAGCTTGAGGCGGCGCAGAAACTCGGCCACTTCGATGACGTGCTGGTGCTATCCGCAACGGAGGACTTCAACGTCCAGGCGTTTGTCGCCCGTGTCGCAGAGCATCTTCCTGAAGGACCCAAGTGGTTCCCGGATGATATGGACGTCGATGCGTCTGACGAAGATCTTGTGGCAGAGTTCATCCGAGAAAAAGCTCTTACACAATCTCCGTCAAGAAGTACCTCATTCAATTGGTGTCGTCTGCGATAAGCTTGAGTTTTTTAAGCGATACCCATGCCTCCATTGCCGCAACCATCCTTGTTGAGCGTGAAAGTCAAAAAGGGATTGTGGTTGGACAAGGCGGGTCGATGATTAAGCGCATAGGCATTCAAGCGAGAAAAGATTTGGAAAAAAATTGTTCAACTGTTCCGTCTATCTTGACCTCCAGTTCGTGTTCAGCCGCAATGGCGAAAAAGATGCCAACGAGATTCGCCGCCTAGGATATGCATCCGAGGATTAATCGTGGCTGCCAGACGTACACGTCGAATAAAAGGTTCTTGTTTTAGACAGAACCAAGCTTTGGCGAGCAAGATCTTATCCTGACCTGTCTTACTGACACGGGAGAAGAACTGCGTGCCGTGGCAAAGGGAGCCCGAAAGCCGGGCGGCCGTCTTGCTGCCCGGACTGAACTGTTTTCTGAAGTTGACATGCTGGTTGCCGAAGGAAGATCCCTCTTGTGGTCTCGGAAGCATCACTTCTGTGCGCTCACGAAAAAATCCGAGGTGACCTCTCGCGGGTATCTGCAGCATCGACTCTCTGTGAGATAGCACGCCTTACCTGTACTGAAGGATATACCGACACCTTTTTGTTTCCCATTCTTTCGCGTGCGCTTACTGCGGTGGAGAGAGCGTCGGATGAAGCGCACCTTGATGTTATCGTGGCTGCATATGTCTTTAAGGTGCTTGCACATGGAGGCTGGCGCCCGGAGCTTCATTCGTGCATTGCCTGCGGGGATGAAGCCCCCACGTTCTTCTCGCCACGTGCGGGAGGTGTGCTGTGTGCGTCATGTGTCCGTGAAGTTGAAGGGGCGGAGGCGCTGAGCGCTTCACAACGGACGTGGCTCGCGTCTCTTATCTCATTGACGTTTGACCAAATTGAAGCGAGCGCGATTGACGCCGAAACGGCATTTTTTTCTCTTGAGCCCGGCTCATATGTGGGCGGCTACGCACTTGGACGCCCGTCTTCGAGCTTTTGAGTTTTTATTGAGTGTGTAGGTATGGTGCTCGCGGTAGTTTTTTGGTAAACTTTCTCAGGTTAGTACCTCACTCTTAGCAAATTGTCACTGCCGGCGTTTGTTCAGTGTGAGGCGAATATATGAAAGGTGGTTTTATTTATGGCAGTTTCCAAGGAACGTAGGGCTGAGCTTATCAAGCAGTACGGCAAAGACGAGAAAGACTCCGGTTCGGCTCCGGTACAGGTTGCTCTTTTAACCGAGCGCATTCGTGAGCTTACCGAGCACATGAAGTCACATCAGAAAGACTTCCATACCCGTCGTGGTCTTTTGATGCTTGTTGGTAAGCGTCGTCGTCTTCTTTCCTATATCAAGAAGAATGATATCGAAGAATATCGTGAACTTATTAAGAGTTTGGGTATCCGCGATAACATCCAGTAACGTGGTATTCAAAGGGCGCCGCAACTGGCGCCCTTTATGTTTGTGAGCCCGTCTGCAATGGGGCAGGCGGAGATAGAAGAGGAATATATATGGCAAAAGTAACACACGAGTTTGACCTGTATGGTAAGCACTATGTACTGGAGGCGGGAGAACTCGCAAAACAGGCAACCGGTGCTTGTGTGGTTAAGTGCGGGGATTCTACGGTACTTCTGACCGCAGTTGTGTCGAAAGAGCGTAAAGATTACGATTTCTTCCCCTTAACCGTTGATTTTATTGAAAAGATGTACGCCGTGGGACGTATTCCCGGCGGGTATCTTAAGCGCGAAGCTCGCCCAAGCGAGAAGGCCACGCTTATCGCTCGTATGATTGACCGTCCGCTGCGTCCTTCGTTTCCTGAGGATTCCGCAATGAGGTGCAGGTTGTGGCAACCTCGCTTGTTGCGGATCAAATTAACGCGGTTGATACCATTTCCGTCATGGGTGCATCAGCCGCGCTGCATATTGGTGGCGTGCCGTACGAGGGTCCTTTTAGCCTGTGTCAGAATCGGGCGCAATAGCGAGACCGGAGAGTTTTCGTCAACCCAACCTGCGAAGAGCGCGATCACTCCGACCTTGATCTTGAGCTTGCGGGTTCTGCAACCTTTATCTCAATGCTTGAGGCCGGCGCCCACGAGATTTCAGAAGAGGATATGCTGTCTGCCATGGCCTTTGGACAAGAGGCGATTGCGGCATTTTGTGAAGAGCAAAAGAAGTTCTTTTGAGAAGTGGGAGGCAGTCAATGGTCCTATCGAGAAGCGCGAGTATATTCTCGATGAGCCAATCCCTGAGGTACATGAGCGCATCTTTGCTCACTATGATGAGATGAGCGCAGCCTTAAAAAGATGCCGATAAGCAATCTCGTATGGCTAAAGTGGCCGATCTTATGGAGACAATCAAGGCTGAGTTTAACGAGGAAGAGCAGGAGGAGTGGAGCCGCGCGATTGCCGTTGAGCTCAAGAGCCTGGAAAAGCACGCCATGCGCGTTATGGTTGTTGAGACCGGTGAGCGCGTTGACGGACGTGCGGCCGATGAGATTCGACCCATTATGGTAAAGCCCGATTACCTGCCTTTGGTACACGGATCGGGTCTTTTCCAGCGCGGTCAAACGCAGGTTCTCTCCATCTGCACCCTTGGTATGCTCAATGAATGGCAGCGTCTTGATACCATTGAACCCGTTGATGGCAAGCGCTATATCCACCATTACAACTTCCCGCCGTTCTGCACCGGAGAAACCGGCCGCATGGGAAGCCCCAAGCGTCGTGAGATTGGTCATGGTGCTCTTGCAGAGCGAGCCCTGCTCCCCGTTATTCCCTCCGAGGACGAGTTCCCTTACGCAATTCGCGTGGTCTCGGAGGTCATGGAGTCCAACGGTTCTTCTTCAATGGCTTCTACCTGCGGATCAACGCTTGCTCTTATGGATGCCGGTGTGCCGCTGGTGCGCCCTGTCTCCGGTGTGGCCATGGGTCTTATCCAGGAGAATGGCAAGACGGTTGTCCTGACGGACATTCAGGGTCTTGAAGACTTCCTCGGCGATATGGACTTCAAGGTAACCGGTACAACCAAGGGCATCACGGCGATGCAAATGGACAACAAGGCCACCGGTCTTACCCCTGAGATTTTGCGTCAGGCGCTTATGCAGGCTCATGAGGGCCGGATGTTCATATTGAACAAGATGCTTGAGGCAATTCCTGCACCACGTGAAGAAACGAAAGAGACGGCCCCTCAGATTCTCTCGCTTTCCATTCCTACCGATAAGATTCGCGACGTTATCGGAAGCGGCGGCAAGGTTATTCGTGGTATCCAGGAAGACACCGGTGCAACCGTTGACATCCAAGAGGACGGATCGGTCTTTATCGCCGGTACCAACGGAGCTGCCGAGGCCGCTGCGGAGCGCATTAAGGCCATTGTTAAGGTTCCTGAAGTAGGCGAGGAATATACCGGTCGTGTTGTGGGCATTCAACCGTTTGGTGCCTTTGTTGAGCTTTTGCCCGGTAAAGATGGCTTGCTCCACATTTCTCGTGTCGCGCAGGGTCGCGTTGAGAAAATTGAAGACGTTCTTTCCATCGGAGACGAAGTGAAGGTTCGCGTTCTTGAAGTTGACGAGAAGGGCAAGATTTCCCTCGATCGTCTCGATAAGCCTGAAGTTCCTTCTGGATCCGGCAAGAAGAACGAGGAGAGGCGCGTCCGTCGCCATCCCGGCGATAATGGAAGCTCAAGCGAGCGTCGTCAGCCGCGTCGTCACCATGATGCGTAAGGTTTTTGCATAGATTTCTTGGCAGCCAATAAAGCTGATAGCAAAAACCCCAGTGAAAATACTGGGGTTTTGTGTATTTAGGGGTATAAGTTTGCGTTTTTTTACTAAGATGGCAATCGAGCAAACTTTTGTACGAGTTTTTAAAAATATAATAAACACTAACTGTACGTTTAGCATAGACGATAGGCGAGAAGTGTTTCTCGCCAAAAAATAGTTCCACAAGCAGAGAAATCTGCTCTACGAAAAGGATTTGTTCTTAATGCCAAAAAGAGAAACACCCTAAAGATTATTCCTATGGGTGGTTTAGACGGCATTGGTAAAAACATGACCGTCTTTGAGTACGGCAATGATATGGTTCTTATCGATGCCGGCCTTATGTTTCCCGATGACGAGCAGCCGGGCATTGACCTCGTGCTTCCCGACTATACGTATGTTCTGGAAAACGAGCACAAGCTGCGCGCCATCTTGATCACCCATGGTCATGAAGACCACATTGGAGCCTTGCCATACCTTTTTGATGGATTTGACCCGCAAAGTTCCTATTTATTCCAGTAAGCTTTCTTTGGGCTTTATTGAAGGTAAGCTGTCGGAGCATTCCATAACCGGTGTAAAGCTCTGCGAGGTCAACGACGGCTCAAACATTCATTTTGGTGCATTTGATGTCACGTTTTTCTCGATGACTCACTCTATTCCGGCTGCGTTTGGTGTGCATATGAAAACGCCTGCGGGTTCTTTGATGCATACGGGAGACTTTAAGCTCGACCAAACACCCATTGACGGTGTGCGTCCCAATTATGCTGCCATTACCAAATTTGCTTCAGAAGGCCTTGACCTTTTGCTCTCGATTCCACCAATGCAAATCGTCCCGGCTTTACACCATCCGAGGCTGCGGTAGGCCCTGCACTGAGACATATTATTAAAAACGCAAAGGGCCGCGTTTTTGTGGCGTCCTTCTCGTCTCACATTCACCGGTTGCAGCAGGTATGTGATGCTTCCGTTGCGGTGGGTCGCAAGGTGGTGGTAACGGGACGTTCCATGATCACCAACACCAAGGTAGCGCGTGATCTTGGATACCTCAACATTTCCGACAAGAACATTGTCGACGCATACGATGTTGATAAACTTGCAGATGATCGCATTGTCGTCTTATGTACGGGCTCACAGGGAGAGCCGCTTTCGGCGCTTGCCCGTATGGCCAACGGTGAGCATAAATCGCTGACCATCCGTCCGCAAGATACCGTGATTATTTCCGCAACGCCGGTTCCGGGTAACGAGAAAAGCGTGCAGTCCATCATCAATTCGCTTTCCAAGATAGGCTGCGCCATTTACGACAAGTCAAAAAAACGCTCGTTCATGTTTCCGGTCACGGCAGCCGGGGAAGAGCTCAAGCTCGTTTTTGGGCATGGCACGTCCGAAGAACTTTATGCCGGTACACGGAGAGGCTGTACACCTTCGCGCTCATGCGGAGCTTGCAAAACAGATGGGCATCCCCGATAAGCATATCTTCATTTTGGATAATGGAGACTCGCTTGAGATGCGTTCGGGAAAGATAAAGCGCGGAAAGTCCGTTGAGTCCGGCGTTGTCTTTGTGGGACGGTCTGTCGGTAACTGAATCCAATCCCGTGGTGCTGCGCGATCGCCAGCGCCTTGCCCAAGACGCATTGTTACGGTTGTGGTAACCCTTGTAGGTCGCAGCAGAAGGGCAGGCGTGGTAGAGGTATCCGGCCGAGGTGTCTCGTTTGCCACGGACGACGAACTCATGGACGGTGCTCAGAATTTAGTCCGCACGCAAGTGGATAAATTCTCTAAGTCTGAAGGTTCCAATCCCTGAAGCAATGCGTAAAAACATCAGAAATTCTCTCCAATTTCCTTTGGACTAAAACACATACTCGTCCAATGGTCATTCCGGTTGTTATGGAGGTCTAAGCCGAATGCCCGCTAAACGTAGTTCAAATGCAGCAAAACGAGGAACCCGTTCAGGTCGTTCTACTCTTTCCAAGGGTCTTACACCTGTTCAGAACGATATTATCGGCGTTGTTCTTGCGGTGCTTGCCATAGCACTGTTTGTCTCGGTACTGGTGCCTACTTCTGCCGTGGTGACACATGCAACGGGCCATGCTCTCAAGTTGTGCTTCGGTACCGGTGCGCCTCTTTTTCCCATTGCGCTTTTTGTGGTTGCCATGACCTTCTTTATGCGAAATGAAGGATCCATTTCCACACGCATTGCAACGGGACTGGTTCTTGACGTGCTGGCAGCCCTTGCACTGATTTCTCTAAACTTTCCCGGAGCAGAAGCAAATCCGCAGAGTTTGTTGTATGCCGCCAACCTTGAAGCTGCCGGAGGCTATGTAGGAGGCGGCATAGCGCTGCTGCTCTTACAGTTGCTTGGACGTATTGTGGGAAACATTTTTTTGTGCGGCGTGCTTATTGCGGGCATTGTTGTTTGTGGCTTCTCAATTTCTGACATGGTCATGCGCGCCTCAGGACACCTTGATGATTTGCGAGAAGAACATCGTCTGCGCAAGGAAGAGCGCCTGGCCAAGCAGGAAGAGACCTCGTGGGATGAAGGAGACGCTGCTCCTCAAAACAAGAGGGGGCGCAAGGAGTCTCGCCGACCGTCGCTTTTTGATGAGACGGGAGAAGGCAAAACCACCTTCATTGGGGATCGAAAGACCAGCGTCTTGCGCCGTCGTGCACAAAAATTTGAAGAAGATGAGGCGCGTGAGGATGCAGGAGATGCTCCTACAAGTCTTTTAGATAAGGCAAAAACAACGCTTCTTGCACAGGATACCCATGCGAAAAAGACAATTCGGGTTCCTTGGATACACAGACGTCTGGAAAGACAAGGAAAAAGTCCGGATCTCGTGAGCAGAAACATGACGTTCCGGATTTTCTTGCAAACCCCGATGCGCTTTTGAAAAGACCCGGCGATGACGACAGCACCCATGAGCTTTCCGCCCTTCTCGCTTTTAAAGACAAATGCCAACTCGGGGAAGTCAGCCGTCTCCCCAAGATGAACTTGAGGGCCATCGCACAGCGTCTCCAATCGACACTGGAGGAGTTTGGTCTTTCCAGTCAGGTTGTTGGTTGGGTGTCCGGTCCTTCGGTTACCACGTTTAAAATCTCAATGGGTGAGGGAGAGAGGGTCAACAAGATAACAAATCTTGAGGACGACATCGCTCTTTCTCTGGCGGCAAAATCGGTACGTATCTTTGCTCCTATTCCGGGGACATCGCTGTGGTATTGAGATACCCAATGAAAAATCACAGGCGGTTAACCTTGCGGACGTGCTCCCTTATGCAAAAGGCGGCCCTCTTGAATGTGCGTTTGGCCGCGATTCCGAAGGCAAGCCTATCGTGGTTGATTTGGCAAGCCTCCCTCACTTATTGGTGGCAGGTACCACAGGTTCGGGTAAGTCGGTGCTTTTGAATGCCATTGTGATGTCGATGTTGATGCGTACCACACCGGAACAGGTACGTCTTATTATGGTGGATCCAAAGCGCGTTGAGTTTACCGGTTACGCTGGCCTTCCTCACTTGTATGTTCCTGTGGTAACCGAGCCCCGCCAGGTCTGCAAGTGCGCTTCAGTGGGGCGTCACTGAGATGGAGCGTCGCCTCAAGGTGTTTGAGCACTATAAGGTGCGTGAAATTAAGACGTATAACAGAAACGTTGACGGTGGCAAATATGCCGACATGGAAAATCCTCCCAAGCACATGCCGTATTTTGTAATTGTCATCGACGAGCTGGCTGACCTTATGATGGTTGCGGGCAAAGACGTGGAATCTTCCATTGTCCGCATTGCGCAGCTTGGTCGTGCGGCCGGTATCCACTTAATTGTTGCCACTCAGCGTCCTTCCGCAGATGTTGTCACGGGTCTTATCCGCGCCAATATCGACAACCGAGTAGCGCTTTCCGTTGACAATTCCATCAACTCACGCATTATTTTGGACCAAAAGGGTGCCGAGCAGCTGCTTGGCCGCGGTGACATGCTGGTGAAGCTTCGTGGAAGCAAGCCCAAACGCGCACAGGGATGTTGGGTTTCCGACGAGGAGATCGAGCAAACCGTCAAGTATATACGTGAGCAACGTACCGCTGAGTATCACGACAATATCCTGACGGTTGCGGTGCCCAGCCAGGTTGATGGCGGTGCATCTGCCGGCGCTTCTCGCGAAGATGACCCGCTGATTTGGGAGGCCGCCCGGATTATTGTTGACTCGCAGCTGGGATCAACGTCCAGTTTGCAACGTGCTCTTTCTGTGGGATATGCTCGTGCTGGTAGAATTATGGATATGCTTGAAGCAAAGGGAGTTGTTGGTCCGGCTAACGGCTCCAAGCCTCGTGAAGTTTTGATAGATAAAGATGCACTTGAAGAGTTGAAAGTGCAGGACGCAGCCTATAAGGAGGTCGAGTAAGCATGCCACGCCCGCGTTTTAGTGAGATGCTTGTTGCCCGCCGCCGCCAGCTTGGGATTTCAATTACCCAGGCATCAAAGACTCTGAAGTTAAAAGAGCAGGCGCTTATTGCCTTTGAAGAAGGCGATTTTGAAAATATTCCTCAAAGTGGTTATGCGCAGGGTATGTTGTCTTCGTATGCCCGCTATCTTGGACTCAATCCTCGAGAGGTCGTTGACCTCTTTCAGGAGGAAGTCTTTGAACATGAACACGGTACCTATTCGCATGAGCTTCGACGCAAGACACGCGACACGCAGTCGGGTCGTGGAATTTCGGGCTATGATGTCCCGAATGAGGCAGAGTCTCGTCCAAAGGCGTATGTACAGTATCATGGATTGCTTCCGACGGCAGGCGGTCCCGCAGGTGATATGGGTGCTTTTTGCAACCACTTCAGGTGTGCGCTCACGCCAATCAAGTGTTCCTTTAGCAAGCTCTTCTAATCGAGACAAATGCGTATTCGTTTTCCGAATACGCAACTGATCATGCGTATAATGCTTCGGTTGATACTTCTCAGAGGCAAAATTCGGCGCGAGCCCGTACGCGCGGTGTCGCTGCGGCGTCGTGTGGGGATTGCGGGAGTGTCCGGAACGGAGGGATCTTCTCGCTTGATTCGTGAAACACAATCATCTTCATATCCGCCGTCCCTATGATCAAACGCGCATGATGTCTCGTGGTTCAAGGCTTGGTTCTCGCTCTGATGTAGTACAAGAAGCGTGGGACCAAGTGAATATGTGGACGATTTGCACTACGATGATCCGGCGGCTCCGTACGAGCGCGCATCCACTATTTCAGGTCGCCGTGGTTCTCGCAATATTGCACGGGTGGACAGGCTAAATGTTCGCCGCCGTCAGCCGGCGGGATCGTCACCGCGTACGATGCGCCGTCCCTCGTCGTCGTGGTATTTTTGGGTGCTCTTGATGAGTTTTTCTCTAACCCCGCGCGGACCATTGCTACGATTGTCATTGCGCTTGCCATTATTCTGACGCTTATTATCATTTTCTCGGTTCGTACGTGTACTACCAGTAAAACAAATCCGGTTCCTTCACGTACGGTAAGCGTAAATAGCGAGTCCAAGACGCAGGAGAAGACTTCTTCAACGAATGCTTCGGATACCAATAAGACGACAGATACCAAGAAGGATTCTTCTGAATCAAAGAAGCCTGAGACAACGACGGAGACCAAAAACAGATACAAAAGAGGTTGAAATCAGCGTTCCTGAGGGACAGGCGAGCTGGCTTTGAGATAAATGAAGACGGTACGTACACCGTTGCGGACAAAGTAACCGGACCATGGTCAAAGAAGATTACCGTAAAGGGCACATTGAAGATCCAATCGGGTGTTCCCGGTGCGGTTACCGTAAAGGTTAACGGAGAGACAAAAGGCCTTTGAGATTAATTCGCAAGGGGTCGGCGTCATGACCATTAAGGGTTCGGATACGGACGATACCTCCTCAGACACTACGAATTCAACGACAAGTACAGAGTCGTCCAAGACAACCACGTCATCCGAGAACTCTCAGGGGAGCTCAAATACGGGTACCAAGACGTCATCAACTTCAACCTCATCGTCAAACACGTCAAGCTCGTCAACCAACTAAGGGATATAAATTTCGGCGGCGAGAAGATCTTCTCGCCGCTTGTATCAAGGAGAGAATGTATGGCTAAAGAGTCCAGCTTTGATGTTGTGTCTGAAGTCGATTTGATGGAAGTCGATAATGCGTATCAACAGACCGTTCGAGAACTTTCACAACGCTATGATCTCAAAGGGATTCCGGCGCAACGCTTGAACTTTCTAAAAAAAGAAGGAACGTTTACCATTACGGCACCGGCGGATTTTGTCGCCGCACAGGTTCGTGATGTTTTGGGAAGTAAGCTTGTGAAGCGCGGTATTGATCTAAAGAGCGTGCGCTGGAAAGATCCCATTGCAGCCGCAGGCTCTACGGTTCGGCAAACGGGTGCGCTGGTACAGGGCATCGATCAAGAAACGGCAAAGCGTATTGCCAAAGATATTCGTGATATGAAGGTTAAGGCTAAAGCTACCGTTGAGGGTAATAAGTTGCGAGTGACAAGCGCTTCTCGTGATACGCTCCAGTCTGTTATTGCATTTTTAAAAGGAGCAGGAGTATGGTCAGCCCCTCCAATACACCAACTATCGATAAGAAGAACATCCTTTTTGTTACCTTGGGATGCGCAAAAAATGAGGTAGATACCGACCGCATGAGGGCCTTGCTTTTTGCGCAAGGGTTCTCTGAGGTTGATACACCCGATGAGGCCGATATAGTTTTGATTAACACCTGCTCTTTTTGGCTTCGGCGACTGAAGAATCCATTGAGACTACGCTTCAGATTGCAGAAGGAGCGTCTCACGGTGTTCGGAGTCTTCCCTATTGTGATGTGCGGCTGCGTACCTTCCCGGTATGGATCAAAGCTTCCCGAGGAACTTCCTGAGGTCGCTGCTTTTGTACGAGCGGATGAAGAAGACGGCATTGTTGAGGTGGTGTCTGAAGTTCTGGGAATTGAGCGCACGCCTCAATCTGTTATTGCGGCGCATGGCATGCTTCGGACTGTTGAGGGAGCAAGCGCATACGTAAAGATATCTGATGGCTGCGATCGGTTCTGTGCATTTTGTGCTATCCCGTATATTCGAGGTCATTATCAATCCCGCCCCGCAGATGAAATCTTGTCGGAAGTCTCTTCTCTCATGGAGGGAGGAGTTCGTGAAATCATCCTTATCGGACAAGATACCGGCATTTGGGGAAATGATATTGCGGAGACTAACACCGGTGAGGTTCCTACGCTTGCGTGGCTTATGCGCCAGGTTGCTCAGGTTGTGCGACCGTATAACGGATGGGTTCGCGTGCTGTATCTTCAACCGGAAGGCATGACCGATGAACTTATCTCCACCATCAGAGATACCCCTGAGTGTCTGCCGTATATTGACATTCCCATTCAGCATTGCAGCGAACGTGTTCTTGCACGTATGGGTCGCTCGGGCTCTGCCCGTGAACTGCGTAGTCTTTTTGATCGACTGCGCCGTGAAATCCCCGGTATGGTACTTCGAACAACCGGCATGTGCGGCTTTCCCGGTGAGACAGAAGAAGAGTCGGACGAGCTTTACGACTTTATTCAGGAGCAGGAATTTGACTATACCTCGGTCTTACCTATTCTCCGGAGGAGGGAACGGCGGGGAGCGTCGATGCTCAAACCAAGTTCCTGATGAGATAAAGATGGAGCGCACGCAGCGGCTTATTGACCTTGTGGAAGAGCTTGGTTTTGCGGGCACTGCTCGTCATGTGGGGGAGCGGTGTGAAGTAATTATCGATGGCATTGAGGGATACCGATGAGGGGATTTGAACTTATCGGGCACGCGTGGTTCCAGGCGCCGGACTGCGACGGTGCGGTACACATTGCCAATGGAGAGGCCCGTGTGGGCGATATTGTTCTTTGCGATTTGGTTGATTCTTTTGCTACGAAATTATTGGTGAGATTGTTGGCGAGAAGAACAGGTAATTGGGAGATTTCGTGTCTATGTGGACGCCGGCAAATATCGTAACCCTGTGCCCGTGTGGTGCTGGTACCCAGTATGGTTGTTTCTCGCACAACTGCTGGGACGCTCGGTTGCCACGGCTGCCGCTGAGGGCGGTGTGTCCATAGGGGCTTTCGCGGTGTTTTTGAGCTACGTGGTGATTTCTCTTACCGATAAGCTCGATGGCTATCTTGCGCGCAGCAGAAATGAGGTGACGGTTTTTGGGAAGTTTCTTGATCCTATCGCCGATAAGCTTGCTGTTGTTGTGGCACTTTTTGTACCGCTTGAGTGGCATATGGTGTCTCCGTGGGTTCTTCTGGTAATTGTGGCGCGTGAATTTCTCGTATCGGGTCTACGTATGGTTGTTGCCTCGGAAGGTACCGTGATAGCGGCATCAAATCTGGGGAAGTGGAAAACCGCAACAACGATGGTTGCCATATGTGGCCTTTTGTTCTTGACCGTCATTCCCTCAGGAGCCATACAGGAAGGTCTCGGTTTTCTTTTTTCGGCGCTTATGTGGGTTGCCGTTGCTTTGACGGCATGGAGCGGTATCGACTACTTTATAAAGTCGTGGACGGTTGTGCCAAAGGAGAATAGCTCATGGCCTCATCGAGCGCTTGATGAAAAAATTCTTGACGAAAAAGTTGTAAATCTTGCAACTTTGGTTGTTCATGAGGCGACTGACGCTCATGTGAGCGTTGCGTCGGCGGAGTCGTGTACGGGAGGTCTTGTTGCGGGTGCTCTTACCGCAGTACCGGGGTCTTCTGAAGTGCTTCTCGGCTCGGTAGTGAGTTATGCCATTTCAATCAAGCAAAAGGTACTTGGTGTTTCAAAAGAGATATTTGCCGACCCAAAACTCGGTGCAGTTTCTAAACCGTGCGCTTGTCAGATGGCTTTAGGGCGTGCAACGTCTTATGGGGACCACCTTAGCTGTTTCCGTAACCGGTATTGCGGGACCAAGCGGAGCAGAACCCGGAAAACCCGTTGGAACGGTGTGGTTCGGTCTTTCAACGCCTCTGGGTACTCGTGCTCATGTCATGCACTTTGAAGGCAGCCGTAATGAAGTTCGCCTTCAAGCGGTAATTTATGCACTTGAGCTTCTTCGTGATGGAATTGTGGAGAGTTCAAATTCTCGATAGATCGGCTTTTCAACAATCTATTTTTTACAGCAACGATGTCTTCCAGCAGGTTTATGTTTTTATGTGTGCTCTTCTTGCACAACGCGTCAAAATTGTGTCAGATAACCGTCAAATATCAGACAAATTGCTTCACTAGAATCATCGATAAAGTGTTGACTTAGAACGCTTGTTCCTATAGGATGTTTACAGTTCAAGTGCAAGGAGAAGCAATGGCAAAAAAGCAGGTTATCAGGGAAATTAAGCCTCGTACCACCGGTGAAGAAAGAGACCAAGTCCTTGAGACAACTACCTCAGAAATAGAGAAGAAATTTGGCAAGGGCTCCATTATGAGGCTCGGTGACGGAGGACCTTCCTTTGATATCCAATCTATCCCTACAGGTTCAATTGCATTAGATGCAGCTCTAGGCATCGGCGGTGTCCCACGCGGTCGAATTATTGAAATTTATGGTCCTGAGTCTTCAGGTAAGACCACTCTTTCTCTTGAGATTCTTGCTGAAGCACAGGCTCTTGGCGGTGTTGTTGCGTTTATTGACGCAGAGCACGCACTTGATCCAGGATATGCTGCACGTATTGGCGTTGATATTGACGAGGTGCTTATATCCCAGCCTGATACCGGAGAGCAAGCGCTTGAAATTTGCGACATGCTGGTTCGCTCCGGTGCCATTGATGTTGTGGTAATAGACTCCGTTGCCGCCCTTGTTCCTCGCGCGGAAATTGAGGGTGAGATTGGTGACTCAAGTGTTGGCCTTCAAGCACGTCTTATGAGTCAGGCACTTCGTAAGTTAGCAGGATCACTTTCCAAATCAAACACAACATGTATATTCATCAATCAGCTTCGAGAGAAGATTGGCGTCATGTTTGGTAATCCTGAAACTACCTCAGGAGGGCGTGCACTCAAGTTTTTCTCTTCGGTTCGTATGGACATTCGTCGCATTGATAGCATTAAAGTCAATGGTGATGTCGTAGGAAACCGTGTTCGTGTAAAGGTTGTTAAAAATAAGGTGGCTCCACCTTTTAAACAGGCTGAGTTTGACATTATGTACGGTAAAGGCATCTCTAAAGAAGGTTCCATTCTTGATATGGCCGTTGAAGAAGAGATCGTAAACAAGTCTGGTTCTTGGTTTACCTATGAAGGAGAGCGTCTTGGTCAGGGAAGGGAAGCGGCAAAAGCCTTCCTTCTTGAAAATCCACAGCTTATGGAGGAAATTGACCATAAGGTTCGTTTGGCTGTTGGTCTTATTGAAGATGAAGATGCTGCTGTAGGTTCGCCTGTAATACCAACAGAGACTGAGGTTGCACAATAGTGGCAGATTTTACGTGGAGTGTTGTTTTTCCCGAGAAAAAAAGACAGCATTCAATCGAAAAAAAGCCTTGTGCAACAATTTTTTCTTTCGTCTGATACATATGGAGATGAGAAGCTTTTTGTTCCTATAAGCATAGCAAAAAGGTAGTGGCTCTTGATAAAGAATCTCAGCTTGATTCCGTTTCAAGGTCAGAGTTCCTCCAACAGCTTACGCTTATACAAAAAGATCTTGTTCGTGTTCGTATTGAGGGCCCTGCTGCAACGGCGTGATTATTCAACATTTGAGCTTTCGGAAAAGTTACGCTTGGACGGATTTTTATTCCCGTTGTTGAAAAAGCCGTAGCACGTGCCGTTGAAGTGGGCCTTCTTAACGATCAACGATACGCTGATCTCTATATTCGATCAAAGGTTTCACAAGGATGGGGTCCTCTCAAGATTTCCTGTGAGTTAAAGCAAAGAGGAATAGAGCCCACCTTACTTGACGGTTGGCCTGATACCTATCTGCCTTTGGAAAACCAACGCGAACACGCGCATATGTTGGCACAACGTAAGCGTTTAACGGGTAAAAACGATTATGGAAAGATTGTTCGATTTTTAGCAGCAAAGGGGTATCCCTTGGGAATTTGCACTGATGTGGCAAAGCAGATGTTAAAAAGACGCGTAGGTCATATCAATGGTTCGTATGTTTATTTGTTATAAACTCATCTGTTTACCTGCTTTTAATTGACAAATGCCAGCCTACTCAGTAGGATTAAGAATGCCATGAGAATGAGCATTTCCCGTCGGTTTGCCGGCGTCACTTTTATAGAGTTTGTATAGCAAGCACAATGTTCTGTATTTGTGTGCGGTTTTCTCCTCTTATGGCGGGTTCTTTACTTTGATGTATTTACTACATCTCAGTAGAGTCTCCTGAACATTTTGTAATTGCCATTTTAGGAGTAAGTATGGAAGTAACACTTATAGTCGTAGGCGTGGCCTGTTTAGTCGTTGGCGCCGCCATTGCGTACGGCATTCTTGCCGGAAAAAGTAATTCTCGCTTAAAAACTGCTGATGAGCAGCTTAAGCAAGCCGAATCAAATGCTGAACGCATTGCTTCTGAGGCAAGCCGTCAGGCTGAAACGATAAAGAAAGAAGCCATTCTTTCGGCAAAAGAAGAGGTTCTGCAATTGAAGCAGAATGCTGAAGCGGAAGAAAAAAAGCGCAAGAGCGAGCTTCGGAGCATGGAAAATCGGATTTTACAGCGTGAAGAATCTCTCGATCACAGAAATGATGCTCTTGATAAGCGGGAACACCAACTCTCCAGCCTTCAAGGACAGCTCGATCGTCGGAAAAATGATCTGGATACACTCGTTGCACAGCAATCCACAGAGCTTGAGCGTATTGCCGCTCTTTTCACGAGATGAAGCCCATGATGAGCTAATGGAGCGCGTTCGTGCCGAAAGTGTTCGTGATGAAGCACAAGTTTTACGTGAGTCTGAGCAGCGAATTCGCACTCAGGCGGATAAAACCGCTCGTGAGATTATTTCTACTGCCATCCAGCGTGTTGCCGCAGATCAGGGCTTCTGAGATCACGGTTACTACCGTCCATATTCCCTCGGATGACTTAAAAGGTCGAATCATTGGCCGAGAAGGTCGAAATATTCGCACCTTTGAGCAGGTTTCTGGTGTTTCTCTTGTTATTGATGACACGCCGGAGACGGTAGTGCTGTCAGCTTTTGATCCCGTTCGTCGTGAGACCGCTCGAGTTGCTCTTGAGAATTTGATTGCGGATGGCAGGATTCACCCAGCGCGTATTGAGGAGCTTTATAAAAAGGCAGAGAGCCTTGTACAAGAGCGCGTTATTGAAGCGGGAGAGCAGGCAGCGTTTGACTGTGGTATTCACGATCTTCATCCGGAAATTATACGAACGCTTGGTGCGCTTCGTTACCGCACCTCATACGGGCAAAACGTATTGGCGCATTCGGTTCAAGTAGCCGTTCTTTGTGGCATTATGGCCGAGGAGCTTGGCATGGATCCGGCCCCCGCAAAGCGTGCGGGTCTCCTGCACGATCTTGGCAAGGCAATTGATCGTGAGGTCGAGGGTCCTCACGCGGTTATTGGCGCCGAACTTGCACGCCGTCATGGAGAGCGTCCTGATATCGTTCATGCCATTCAGGCTCACCATGCAGATATTGAGCCTAATACGGTACTCGATGTTTTGGTAATGGCCGCCGATGCCATCTCGGCTGCGCGTCCCGGTGCCCGTCGTGAGTCTGCGGAGAATTACATCAAGCGTCTTGAAAAACTTGAGGAGATTTCCAACGCACATGCGGGCGTTGAGCGTACCTATGCAATGCAGGCAGGCCGTGAGCTCCACGTTATGGTAGAGCCCGAGAAGATCTCCGATGCCGAAGCTACGGTGCTTGCGCATGATATTGCCAAGCAGATTGAAGACGAGATGGAATATCCCGGTCAGGTTCGCGTGGTTGTCATTCGTGAGTCCCGTGCGGTTGATGTGGCTAAATAGCGCATGACAGATACAACGCAGCTTTTGGACTTTGTTGCTTCTATGGGAGGCGAGCGTGCACTTCGCATTGAGGAAAACCTTGGTGCAGGGTACGTTCGTCTTCGTGTTGCTGAGGCGGAGCGCAGACAGGCAAAGCATGATATCCGTTGCGTTGAAGACATTGTTATCGAAATGCTTCGCAATTCTCGCGATGCCGGCGCTCGCCACATATATGTCGCGACCACTCGTGAACAAAACACTCGCTCGCTTATTATTCTGGATGATGGTTCCGGAATACCAAAAGACATGCAAGAAAAAGTATTTGATGCCCGCGTAACATCCAAGCTTGAAAGTGTGCATATGGATCGATGGGGTGTCCATGGCCGTGGTATGGCACTGTATTCCATCAGAGAGAATGCTGACTATACAAAAGTTGAGTCTTCCGCACCGGGTCTGGGATCTGCCATAAAAGTGGTTGTTGATGCAGAAAAGCTCACCGAGCGCAGCGATCAATCAAGTTGGCCTCGTGTAGGTGTTGATGATGACGGAGAAAAAGTCCGTTATAAAAGGACCTCATAATATCGTTCGAACCTGCTGTGAATTTGCCCTTGAATCAAAGGGAAGCTGTGACATATTTCTTGGTTCTCCGGCAGAAATTATCGCAACCGCTCGCAGTCGAGTTCGGCTTTCCGTATCGTCTTCCGATCTTCTTTTTGTTGATGATCTCTCAGAGCTACCCGTACTTGAGAGGTTTCGTGGTGCCTCTGATGTTCAGGAGCTCTCTGATGTGTGCAGATCACTTGGATTTGATTTGTCTGAGCGTACCTGTCATCGTATTTTGGCCGGGCAAATCAAGCCTCTTCGAAGTTGCTATTCTCGTTTGTTTCACACTCAGGAAAAACCTGCGGCAAAACAAGTCGATCTGTATAAGGACAGGCGCAGCCTGAAAGTATCAGAGCAGGATAAAAGTGCATTTGCGCGTCTGTTGGAGAAGGATTTTAACTATCTTTCTGAGAAATATTATGTATTCATGAGTGATGAACCTAAGATTACCGTCAAAAAAGACAAGATTGTCGTAACATTTGAATTAAGCTCAGATGAGTAGTGGCGTAGATATAGTGGTGAGTTGTGATTATTGTAAGAATGAAGCTCAAACGTAGTATGCAGGGAGTATGAATGGGATTACTAAAAGTCTCAAGCAAGTCATCACCCGCCTCGGTTGCAGGTGCCATTGCGGGTTTGGTTAAAGATCAGGAGCCTGTTACGCTGCAGTGTATTGGGGCCGGTGCCGTAAATCAAGCCATTAAGGCAGTGGCTATTGCACGTGGGTTTCTTATACCAACCGGCTATGACATTTCTTGTGCCCCCACCTTTTCTGAAATTGAAATAGGAGGGGAGAGCAGAACTGCCATTCGTATTGGGGTATACGTGCACACTCTTCCTCCTTCGACTGACGTTGTTGAATTGCAAAGCAATCAATTTTGATGGCGAGAAGAGCGCTCAACAGGAAAATTCTCGCTTTAATGGAGTTATATAGACTATGTATGAAGCTGAAGAGCTCGTTGGAAAGACATACCATATAAAAACATTCGGTTGCCAAATGAATCTTCACGACTCTGAGAGAGTACGTGGGCTTTTGGATGTGTGTGGCTGTAACGAGGTTGAGAGTACCGACGATGCGGATATCGTTATATTCATGACTTGCAGTGTCCGTGAAAATGCCGATCAACGTCTTTATGGACAGGCATCAGCTATGGTCAGCGCTCCCACGCCTCCGTCGGGAAAGCGTGTTGTTGCCATTGGCGGATGCATTGCGCAACGTGACGGAGAAGCGCTTAAAAAGAAAGTTCCCGCAGTTGACGTGGTTTTTGGAACCAGTGCTCTTGCAAGTGTTCCTTCACTTTTAAGTGCCGCTTTTGCAGATGGTGGCGATTCTGTCAAAGTTGATACCAGTGAGGAGCACAAGGGCTTCTCGACGGATCTTCCAAGTCATCGAGATCAGGCATTTCATGCGTGGGTACCCATTATGACAGGATGCAATAATTTCTGTACCTACTGTATCGTGCCGTATGTTCGTGGTAGGGAGCGCAGCAGGACGTTCGAGGCGGTTGTCGGTGAGTGTGAGCGCCTGGTGGCCGACGGGGTACGTGAAATCACTCTTTTGGGTCAAAACGTTAATTCGTATGGTCGAGATCTATATGGAACGCCTCGGTTTGCTGAGCTTCTTCGGGCAGTGGGTAAAACCGGTATCGAGCGCCTTCGGTTTTACCTCCTCTAATCAAAAGACCTTACCGATGAGACCATTGCCGCAATGAAAGAGACACCTGCCGTTATGCCTCATTTGCATCTTGCGGTACAAAGCGGTTCCACGCGGATTTTGAAAAAGATGAACCGAAGCTATACGAGGGAAGAATATCTTGACCTGGTGCATCGTCTTAAGGCAGCCATGCCGGATATTGCCTTTTCTACCGATATTATCGTGGGCTTTCCGGGGAGACCGAAGAAGATTTTGAACAGACTCTTTCGCTGGTAAAAGAAGCTGCGTATTCCTCGGCGTACACGTTTATATATTCTAAGCGTCCGGGAACTCCGGCTGCAAAGTTTGAGGACAATACTTCCCATGAGGTTATTCAGGAGCGCTTTAATAGATTGACCGATCTTGTGGCAAAGCAGGCATTTGAGGCAAATCAGAAGGATCTGCATACAACGGTGTCCGTATTGGTTGAGAACACCTCAAAGCGCGACAATCGCGTTATGGTGGGACATAGCGAGAAGAACCAGACGGTACATTTTGTTCTTCCGGAAGGTCACGTGAGCGATGATTACATTGGAAAAATAGTTGATGTGTATGTTGAAAAAGCTCGTACGTGGTACCTCAAGGGAACGCTTCAAGGGGAACCTCGATGAGAGATTGTCCTTTGTCGTCTGCATTGTTGGTCCAACCGCCTCGGGAAAAAGTGCTCTTGCTGAGGAAGTAGCAAAAAATTTGCATTCCTCGGTTGTTTCGGTTGATGCAATGCAGGTCTATAAAGGAATGGATATTGGAACGGCAAAAGTTCCTGAGCATGAGCGAGCAGTGCCTCTTTTGATGGTTGATAGAGTGGACCCAACACAAGAATATTCCGTGCAACTATTTCAGAAGGATGCTCGCCTTTGAAATAGACGCGCTTCTCGCCGCGCAGAAAATCCCCATTCTTTGTGGGGGAACCGGTCTTTACTTAGATGCCGTGATTGATCAGATGCACTTTCCTTCAGGAACGGTAGGCTCAAAAAGTCGCCTTTTGTACGAGCAACGTGCGAAAACGGATGGTCCCGCTGCGCTGTACCAGCTTCTTTGTGATCGAGATCCGGCAAGCGCTGAACTTATCCATCCGCACAATGTGCGTCGTGTGATACGTGCGCGAAATGCTCGATGAAGGGGTTTCATGTGCAGAACATCACAGAGGCTTAAAAGGCCGTCTTCCTTACTATCACGCTCTGATCTGGGGTCTTGCGATGGATCGGAAGCGTCTGTATACACGAATAGACGAGCGAGTTGAGCGTATGTTCTCAATGGGTCTTATAGATGAGGTTCAACGTCTTAAATCACAGGGATTTGAGGAAAACAGTACCGCCGGTCAGGCAATTGGAGTATAGGGAAGTTTTGCTCTATCTGTCAGGTAAGCTTTCGCAGGAAGAAGCAGTTGAGGCCGTGAAACAACATACGCGCCACTATGCCAAACGCCAGCTCTCTTGGCTTAAGCGCGACGGCCGTGTTAGATGGCTTGATATGGATTCAATGGGGATAGAGCAAGCGACGAAGACCATTCTTTCAGAGATTGAAAAGGGTTGTCATGAGTCGATTTAAACCATTTGATACAGATCCTGTTCCTGAAAGAGCGCTGCTTGTAGGCGTTGAATACGGAAGGCGAGTGGTCGCTCGAAGATTCTATGGCAGAGCTTGCACGACTTGCTGAAACTGATGGCGCAGAGGTAGTTGCTACGTTAACCCAACGGCTCGACACTCCTGTTTCAAAGACTTTTATCGGTAAAGGCAAGGCAGAAGAACTTGTCTCTTTTGTTCGGAATCTGAATATTGATGTGGTTATCTTTGATGACGAGCTTTCTCCATCTCAACAATCAAATCTTGAGAAAATAGTAGGTTCGCCAACAAAGATTATTGATAGAACTGCTTTGATTCTTGATATCTTTGGAACGCACGCAAAAACACGTGAGGGCAGACTCCAGGTGCAACTTGCACAACTGCAATATGTTCTTCCTCGACTTCGAGGAATGTGGAGTCATTTAGTGGGTGAGCAGACACGCGGAGGTATCGGAAGTCGTTTTGGCCAGGGTGAAAGCCAGCTTGAAATTGACCGACGCCTGATCCGCGATAAGATTTCCATAGCTTCAACATGAACTTCGAAATCTCGAGAAGAGGCGAGAAGTACAGAGTGAAGTTGCGGTGGGATTCCGGGCATCTTTAGCGTCTCACTTGCCGGATATACCAACGCAGGGAAATCAACACTTTTAAACCAGCTTACGAATGCATCGGTGTATGCAAAAGACGAGCTCTTTGCAACGCTTGATCCAACGACGCGCACTATTACGCTGGAAGAGGGGAGAAAGATTACCCTCACTGATACCGTAGGCTTTATTCAGAAGTTACCTACGACGTTAATTGAGTCGTTTAAGTCAACACTTGCTGAAGCTCAGGGCAGCCGATTTGATTCTTTTGGTTGTGGATGCTTCCGATAAAAATTTCGATAAGGAAATCGAAGTGGTTACTTCGATTTTGAATGATATCAAGGTTTCTGCGCATAAAAAATTGCTGGTGTTTAATAAGATTGATCTTCTCGATACCAACAATCTTGCAAAAATGCGCACGTTATATCCTGATGCGGTCTTTATTTCTGCCCAAAAAGCGATGGGCTTACGTGGGCTTTTGTATACGATTGCCCATATCGCCGGTGAAGATGATAAAACGCTGCATGTTTGTATTCCATTTGACCAAGGTTTTCTTATCCATATGGTGCACGAGCGCTGTCAGATAATTCGTACATGCTATCAGGCCAGCGGACTGCAGATGACTGTTCGTGCCGATAAACAAATGCAAGCAACTCTAAGTCCTTTTACGTGCTCCTAAAACAAGGCTCTTCCGGTAAGCAGACTGACAAGCAGCAGCAAAAGAGGCTGATGCAGAAGATATATGCTTAAAGGATGTTTACCAATTTCAGAAATTATGGGACAAGACAGCTTCATAAGAGCGTGTGGGTATCCGTGTCTAAGAGCTGATCTATTAAAGGAAGCTCCACAGAGATAGAGCATTGCATAAGGGAGCAAAGGATAGTAATCACCGGATAAAAAGTATTTGCTTGGAAAGCCAAGCCAAGCGAAGAAATCAGAGGTATATAAAATTTGCGGGATTTGTATATTGAGAGGGCCAATTCCTATCGTTCCAAAAGGAAGGCGCAACGTAAAAAGGAATATACAAAAGAAGATGGCTGCCGGAATATATCCTTGTAGGGTAATGTGAAACTTTTGAAGAATAGCTTCCAGTAACGTAGAGCCTGCCATGCAAAAAATGATGCCAAACGAAATAGGGACATCAACGCGGACAAGTGAAGTAATCAAAAAAATTAGAGCCGCAAGAGTGCCATAGAGACACGCCCTTCTGAGAGCGTTCTTTGAGAATGCGCACATAGATCCTGCAATAAAAAGGAATGACCACGATATACTGGCGCGCCAGATGTCAATAAACGGAGAGGCAAACCACGACAAGTGCATACCGCTCAAATAAACGAGATCATATACAAAATGAAATAAAACCATCGATACAATGACGAACCCTCGCCAAATATCAAAAAATACAACACGACCTTCAGTATGATTCTTTGGCGAGAGCTCAGATGTATCAAAGCTGCTCTATACGATGGAACGAATAAGAGCGGTCACAATACCTAGAATTCGAGGGATTCTTTGCATAGATGAGAGCCATTGTGTCATTTTCTGGCTGGAGACGAATACGATCTTTTTCCTCGATAGAATGTCTTAACGGTTGCCGAGTCATCAATAAGGGCGACGACAATTTGCCCATCGTGAGCTTCTGCCTGCTCTTTGACAATGATGTAGTCACCATCAAAAATTCCAGCATTAATCATAGATTCACCATGAACACGAAGAATAAAAGTGCTTGAATCTCCGACGATACTAGTTGGTAGTGAAAAGCTTATCTTCAACATTTTGTTCTGCAAGGATTGGAGTACCTGCAGCGACATTTCCAATTACAGGCAACGTTATGACATTGCTATTTTAAATCTTGAGAAATGGAAGAAAGTTTGTTGGTAGATTGATTGTCAGATGTTTGATTGGTAACTATTTTTCATAGTGCGAGGCTTCTTGGGATCTCGGCTGATAAACCCAAGTTCCTCAAGTACCTTAAGGTGCATATGAACGGTTGAAGGTGAAGCGAGACACACCGCTTTACCAATCTCTCGTACTGAAGGTGGATATCCATGTGTGTCTGTGTAAGAGCAAATGTACTCATAGATAGCCGTTTGACGCTTACTGAGTTTTCCTTTGGGCATAGAAACCTCCTTTACTGGTAAACGTATCATACACCTGTTCTATATAAAAATCAAACGAATGTTCTAATTTTTTATTGACACGAACAAATGTGCGGTTTATATTAAGTACAGATGTTCGATTCAATTGTTGTCCGGCCGGTTAGGTATAACCATTCCGAGGAACATTTCGGAAAGGATTGAAATATGAAAAAGCAATACGTTAATCGATGCATATCTGATGGCACATCGGCGCTAGCCTCAAAACCCTGTGAGTTTACGCTTCTTGAGGGAGGGGCTTCTGTAGCACAAGATATAGCTACATCGGCAGAATTTCTTAATAAGCGGTCAAGCGCCTCATATTGTCCTCTTTTCGAGAAAAGCAGCTATTTGTGGCAGCTCTTGCGTTAGTTGCAATAGTATGTTTTCTTGTTTCAACATACAACTTACGTGCAACGGCAATTGAAAATGAAGTTTTAGATAAACTCCAATATGCTCCCGTGGAGACAATTATCGTGCAGCCAGGAGATTCTCTTTGGAAAATTGCAGAAGATCATAACGTTTCTGGAGTTTCTACAACAGATATGGTTCGCTATGTTCAAAAGATTAACCATATTTCTTCGGATAGGTTGGTTTCCGGTCAGCTGTTAAAGATTCCTGTTGCGTGATGATTATTGAGAATAGTGATACTTTTTGGAGTTGGATTCGTAACTCTGAACTTCTTTTTATAAAATACATGGTATCTTCTTGATATGCTGACAGAGAGGATATTATGCATTGCCCAAAGTGTGGATGTGAAGAATCAAAAGTTGTTGATTCTCGTTCCTCTGACAATAATGATGCCATACGGCGACGCCGTGAATGCATAGAGTGCGGCTATCGTTTTACAACGTATGAAAGACGAGAAGAAACGCCTCTTGTAGTGCTGAAAAAGATGGTCATAAAGAGCCTTTTGACCGGCAAAAAGCTTATGAGAGGTCTTATTGCGGCTACCGTGAAAACGAGATATTCCCATTGAGAAACTTGGGACACTTATTGATTCCGTTGAGTCCAGTCTTCGTGACGGCGGGCAAAACGAAGTTTCATCAGAAGATCTTGGAAGTGCCGTCTTAAAGGAGCTCGTTGCTCTCGATAAGGTTGCATATATTCGTTTTGCTTCAGTATATCAGGGATTTTAAAGATGTAGATGAATTTAGTGAAGAGTTAAGGAGCTTAAACCAATGAGTTGTCATGATGATACCTACACCATCCAGCTTCCTATTAAACGTCTTGATCCTTCCGTGGAACTTCCTTCGTATGCATATAGCGGAGATGCTGGTTTAGATCTCCGTAGTGCAGAAGAGCTTGATTTAAAACCACTCGAGCGTCGTCTCATTGCAACAGGGTCTTGCTATTGCAATTCCAGATGGATATGCGGGGTTTGTTCAACCGAGAGTGGTCTTGCATATCGTGAAGGGTCTTTTCAATGGCCAATACCCTGGTCTTGTCGATGCTCACTATCGTGGAGAGCTTAAGGTTTGCGCGGTTAATCTTGATGCAAAAAAGACAATCCATATAGAGCGGGGAGAACGTATTGCCCAGCTTGTAATTCAAAAAGTTCCCGTTGTTCAGCTTGTTGAGGTAGATGAGCTGGATCAAACTGATCGTGGTGCCGGTGGTTTTTGGGTCAAGTGGTGTTTAGATCTTGCAAATGTGTTTCTAGTTGGTTTATCTGGGAGAGGAGTACGTGATGGGAAAGTTCTTTAAGGTACAGGAACGCGGATCTTCTGTAGGCCAAGAATTACGAGCAGGACTTACAACATTTCTAGCAATGGCATATATCATTGCCGTAAACCCAGGTATTCTTGTGGTCGCCGGAATTCCTTTAAGTGCAGCAATCACGGCTACATGTATTGGTGCCGGCGTTATGACAATCTGTATGGGACTTTTTCAAATAGACCACTTTGCTTGCGCTTCAGGTATGGGAGTCAATGCGGTTGTTGCTTTTACTCTTTCCCAAATAACCAATGGAGACTGGCATGCTGCAATGGCGGTTATTTTTATAGAGGGCCTTGCAATTCTCTTGCTGGTTCTTTGCGGGCTTCGTGAAGCAATCATGAATGCAATTCCCGTTTCGTTGCGCCATGCAATCTCGGTGGGTCTTGGCCTTTTTGTGCAATGATCGGCCTTAAGAATGCAGGTATTCTTGTTGCCAATGAGTCAACTATGGTTGCGCTCGGTGACATTTTCAAACCAACGTTTATAGTTGGCTTAGTTTCCATTGTTGCTACCGTGATTCTCTATTCCGCAAAGGTAAAGGGTGCGCTGCTTATAGGTATTATTCTGGCGGTTCTTACCGGCATTCCATTGGGAGTGACGGCAGTTCCTGAAGGAATTATTTCAGGTCTTGATTTTTCATCGTTCGGAGCTCCTTTCCAAGTCGATGCCAATGGTGTTATGGGTATTGTGAAAGTCTTGACTACTCCGGTACTTCTCGTGTTTGCTTTTTCACTTATGATGTCTGACTTTTTGACACCATGGGTTCTGCAATGGCAATTGCAAAGCAGGGAGAATTTCTTACCAAGGACGGAGAAGTAGAGGACATCAAACAGATTCTTATTGTTGACTCCGCTGCAGCTGCGGCTGGCGGTTTGTTTGGTGCATCCTCAATTACCACATTCATCGAGTCTGCTTCAGGAGCAGCTGACGGCGGACGCACCGGTCTATCCTCCGTTTTCACGGGTTTATGTTTCTTTGCAGCTGCATTCATTGCACCACTTATCTCTGTCATTGATTCATGTGCCACAACAGGTGCCCTTGTTCTTGTAGGCTTTTTGATGATGACTGAAGTGACTGAGATAGACTGGAATAATCTTCTTGAGGGATTCCCCGCATTTATGGTTATTGCTGGAATTCCACTTACATACTCTATATCAGACGGTATCGGGTTTGGATTTATCTTCTACGTGATTGTTGCTCTTGTAACCGGTAATGTAAAAAAGGTGAAGCCTCTTATGTGGGTCGCAGTTATAGCATTTGTTGCATACTTCATTATGCTTCAAATATAAAAAAATCTGTGAGCGGTTAAATAAAAGCCGTTTACCGTATAACAGACCTCAAAGAGTCTTAAGCTTGATAGAATAGTTTGATGTGGATTTTGTTGTGAGGTCTAATCCACAAGTGTCGTGTTGTAAGTGCACGCTTCGGCGTGTCTGGTTTTAAAAGGTTTGGAGTGTTATGTCTGAGAAGCATGTATACAGCTTCGGAAAGGATCATGCCGGAAACGATGTGACTGAGGTCGCCGGCGCATCCGTAGATGAGGCAAAGTGGATTGTTGGTGGAAAAGGTGCCAACCTTGCCGAGATGTCCAAGATCGGTCTGCCCGTTCCTCCGGGCTTTTCAATTACCTGCCAGACATGCGTTGCGTATTCGACAGCCGGTAATGTATGGCCCGACGGTGTTCTTGATGAAATTGATTCAGCCATGCGGGATCTTGAAGAGCGTATGGGTAAAAAAAGTTGGGTGACAAGGAAGACCCGCTTCTCGTATCCGTTCGCTCAGGCGCTCCATTTTCTATGCCCGGCATGATGGACACCGTTTTGAACCTTGGCTGAATGATGAGTCTGTTCAGGGTCTTATTAAGCAAACAGGAAACGAGCGCTTTGCGTGGGACTCATATCGACGCTTTGTCCAGATGTTCTCTGGCGTTGTTATGGGTGTTTCCGGTCAGCTCTTTGAGGATGCAATTTCTGCTAAGAAGGCCGAGAAGGGCGTTACACTGATACGGAACTCACGGCAAACGATCTTCGTGAGCTGGTAACGTGGTTTAAGGGTATCTTTGCAGCAAACGTTGATGTTAAAGAGCATCCTGAAGTTTCCAAGGGTGGCTTTGCGGTATTCCCCTCCGATCCATATCTTCAGCTTCGCCTTGCGGAACAGGCGGTCTTTGGTTCTTGGATGAACGATCGCGCCATTCTCTATCGTAAGCAGAACAAGATTCCTGATGATCTTGGTACGGCCGTCAACGTTCAGGTTATGGTTTTCGGTAATAAGGGCGAGACCTCTGCAACAGGCGTTGCTTTCACGCGTAACCCGGCTGACGGAACAAACGAGCGCTACGGCGATTTCTTGGTTAATGCACAGGGTGAAGATGTTGTTGCCGGTATTCGCAACACTGAGCCTATTACCGATTTGGTTAAGGTTCCTGCACTTAAGCAGGCGGGAGAAGAACTTTTCCACGTGTTTGAGATCCTTGAGGATCACTATGCAGACATGATGGATATTGAGTTTACCATTGAAAACGGTAAAGCTCTGGATGCTCCAGACCCGTGTTGGTAAGCGTACGGCGCTTTTCTGCTTTGAAGGTTGCCATTCAGATGTACGAGGAAGGCCGCATCACCAAAGAGCAGGCCGTTACTCAGTGTTGCCCCTGAGCAGCTCGATCAACTTTTGCACCCACAGTTTGACCCCAACGCCAAGTATGAGACCATCGCCAAGGGTCTGAATGCTTCTCCTGGCGCTGCCGTCGGTGCTGCCGTCTTCTCATCAGCTGATGCCGAGAAGTACGCCGAGGCCGGCAAGCCTTGTATCTTTGGTTCGTTGGGAAACCACGCCCGACGATCTTCACGGCATGGTAGCCGCTGAAGGTATTTTGACTTCCACGGTGGTAAGACCAGCCATGCTGCAGTTATCGCCCGCGGTATGGGCGCTCCGTGTGTCTGCGGCGTTGATGTCCTTCGCATTGATGCAGCCAACAAGCGCTTTACCGTTGCCGGTTCGGATTTGGTAGTCAATGAGGGTGATATCATTTCCATTGACGGCACTACCGGTGATGTTATTCTCGGCTCTGTTGATCTTGTCCAGCCAGAGCTTTCCGGCGATCTTCAGACTATCTTGAAGTGGGCCGACGAGATTCGTCTTGATAGCTCACGCGGCCGCAATATTGGCGTTCGCGCAAATGCGGATAATCCTGCTGACGCACAGACTTCGCTCGATAATGGCGCAGAGGCAATTGGTCTTGACCGTACCGAGCACATGTTCCTCGGTGAGCGCAAGCACCTTATTCAGGACTTTATCTTGGCCGATTCTGAGGATGTTAAGCAGCTTGCCATTGAGCAGCTTGGTCGCGCCCAGAAGGGTGATTTCCTTGGCATGTTCAAGGTAATGGACGGCAAAGACGTTGTCGTGCGTCTGCTTGATCCTCCTCTGCATGAGTTCCTGGATTCTCCACGTGATCTTGAGGTTGAGATTGCACATGATGAAGAGCAGGGTAAGGACGTTGCCGCTAAGCGTGCCCTTCTCGCTAAGTTTGATGCATTCCAGGAAGCAAACCCCATGCTCGGACTTCGCGGCTGCCGTCTTGGTATTGTCTATCCTGAGCTCAATGTTATGCAGGTTCGCGCCATTGCATCTGCTGCAGCTGAGCTTAAGCGCGTTGGCCTCAATCCTCGTCCTGAAATCATGGTTCCTCTTGTTGGCTTTGAAGAGGAGCTCGTACAGGTACGTGAAGAGGTTGAGAACACCATTAAGCAGGTTGAGGCTGAGTACGGCGTTGAGCTTGACATCCCTGTTGGTACCATGATTGAGCTGCCTCGTGCTGCCATCATGTCTGAGGAGATTGCAAAAGCATGCTGACTTCTTCTCCTTTGGTACCAATGACCTCACCCAGACATGCTCTCGGATTCTCGCGCGATGACGTTGAGTCTGCCTTTATGCCTCTTTATCTGGAGCGCAAGATTGTTAAAACCAATCCGTTTGCTACGCTTGATAAGGGTGTTGCAGAGCTTGTCCGTATGGGCGTTGAGGGTGGCCGCAAAGGGTAATCCAAAACCTCACCATTGGTGTTTGTGGTGAGACCGGCGGAGATCCTGAGTCCATCCACATGTACTACAACCTTGGTCTCGATTACGTGTCCTGCTCGCCATACCGCGTGCCTATCGCACGTCTTTCTGCAGCTCAGGCAAAGCTTGAGGCAAATGGTGGTCCTCAAAAGATTGCTACCAAGTAAGCTTTTAGGTAGTAGGCTGTAGGCATAAGAAGTACGTATCGAGTTTTCGTCGATATGATGAGGAGGGTGTCTTCGGGCATCCTCCTTTTCTGTTAGACTTTGACGAGAATCGTATCTGAGTGTTGTGCTGGGTTTGGAGGCTTCATGAAGGCATTCACGCGAGAAGAACTTGAGCGTCGCGAACATGAATTCCTTGCTGAGGAAGCGGCGTTTTCTGATCGTTCACAGGGGCGTATGATTCCCGAGAAGCCTGATGCGCTTCGCACCTGTTATCAATGTGACAGAGATCGTATTTTGCATAGCAAGAGTTTCAGACGTCTTGCCCATAAGACGCAGGTATTTCTTGCGCCAGAAGGAGACCACTATCGAACCCGTCTAATCCACACGCTGGAAGTGGCACAGATTTCTCGCTCCATTGCTCGTCCGCTGGGGCTCAATGAAGATCTCACTGGAAGCCATTGCATTAGGCTCATGACCTTGGACACACTCCTTTTGGTCATATTGGCGAGAAAGCCCTCTCAACAGCAATTGCTCTGTATCGCGGTTTGGATCCGCTTGATCCGAAAAATCAAAGAATCTTTGCACATAACGAACAAAGTGCCCGTATCGTGGATCTTCTTGAACGCAACGGCAGAGGACTTAATCTAACCCGAGTAGTTGACGGCATTCGCTGTCACTCGGGCAGTCTCCGAGCAATGACAGCAGAAGGCCAGGTAGTTGGCATCGCTGATCGCATCGCGTATGTTACGCATGATATCGACGATGCAAAGCGCGCGGGGTTGCTTACCGAAGAAGCACTTCCGGCAGGTCCAAGAGCTCTTCTCGGCAATTCGTCCTCAGAGCGCATTGAAACCATGGTTCACGATATCGTGGAGCAAAGCGCTCAGTGTGGAGATATCCGCATGTCAGATACCATATGGACTGCCATGATGCAGATGCGTTCATTTCTTTTTGAAAACCTTTATGCAAATGGCGATGCAAAATATGAAGAACCAAAGGCATACGATCTCATTATCGAGCTCTTTGATTACTTTATTTCGCATCCCAATGAAATACCTGCTGAGTATACGGTTCATGATGCGGAAAACCCTGAACTTCAAGTTGCGGATTTCGTTTCGGGGATGACTGACAGATATGCTACCCGTACCTTTGAAGAATTAAGACTTCCGAGGTCGTGGAGGGAGAGAAGAGGCAACTATTCCAGAAAATAGGGGCTAAACTACGTGTTTCTCGCTACGGATTTGTGAATACCAAGGTTTTTATACATACGGCAATAAAAATGGGGCAATAAAAATCTTGTGTTGTTCTTGCGGAGAAAGCGCTTGGTCTAATATACTTTTTCACCTGTGTGTTGAACTATGTGTCGCTCGCGGTCGCGTCGGCACCTCTAGAAATGAGGAATTATGGACTACATTCGCGCAATTGAGCGCCAGCAGATCCGCGAGGATATTCCTGCTGTTCGTGTTGGTGACAATGTCAAGGTTCACTATCGCATCGTTGAGGGTGACCGTACCCGTGAACAGGTTTTCCAGGGCGATATCATTCGTCTTTCTGGTGCCGGCTCTCGTGAAACTTTTACGGTTCGCAAGATCAGCTTTGGCATTGGTGTTGAGCGCACTTTCCCGCTTCACAGTCCCCAAGATCGCTAAGCTTGAGGTTGTTCGTCATGGTGTTGTACACCGCGCTAAACTGTACTTCCTTCGCGATCGCGTTGGTAAGGCAGCTCGTCTTCGTGAGCAGCGCTAGTTTTAGATGCAATTGGTTTATGATAAAGCCGTCCGTGTGGGCGGCTTTTTGTATGGCGGGAGAGTATGGTGGCATTTGATTCGTCTCGGCACCGCAAAAGAGATAGCAGCTCTTTTAAGCGATGCGTCCGCATCGGAGATTGCCGCTCTTTCCGAGCGCTATGCCGAGGATCCGCGCAAACAAGTTCAACAAGCCCTAAAGTCTGCGCAACGAAGACTAGAGCGCTCTGCCGTTGAGAATTCACGCGTGCAAGCAATGTATACCCTTCAGCGCAAGCTCGGAGGGCCCGGCATTATCGTTGGTGTCGATGAAGTTGGGCGGGGGCCGGTCGCCGGTCCTTTAACGGTTGGTGCCGTGGTACTTCCGGATGCGCCACTCATTGAGGGTTTAAACGATTCAAAAACTGAGCGCTGCAAGGCGAGAAACTATTGCCGCACGGATTGCAAAAGTTGCCCTTGCGATAGGAATGGCTTTTATTGAACCTGCAGAAATAGACGAGATTGGCATGTCTGCTGCACTCAAAAAAGCAATGAAGATTGCCATTGAGCAAACAGGAGTAGACCCCTGATTGTGTTCTTATTGATGGAAATCCGGTTCACGTACATCCTCGTGAGAAGACAATTGTAAAGGTGACGCAAAAATAGCATCCATTGCTGCGGCTTCTATTGTTGCGAAAGTATCCCGAGACGCTCTTATGGTTGACTATGATGCACAATATCCGGCATATCACTTTGCCCAAAACAAGGGATATGCTTCAGCCGATCATATTAAAGCAATTGCCGATTATGGTCTTACACCGATTCATCGTACAACCTTTTTGTGGAAATTTTGCGAAGGGACCCTCGTCTCTTTTAATGGGCATTAAATCAGTATTTAATTGCTCGTGCGTGTTGGTGTAAGCGCATTGGAATTTTTAAGCCATATATACGGCGATTGTTCACAACTCTTCAAAATTTGATATCAAAGCTTTTTATGTTGAAAACATCTGTCAGATATCAGTCGGATAGCGGTCAGATATCTGTCAGATACACCTGTCATGATTGCTCTTCCAGAAGAGGTAGAAGGAGAGCTCATGAACGGTATGGGAAAAAGTAAAAAGAGCCTAACGGTGCTACAGGTAATGAGTCCATGTTATCTAAAAAGGCTGCTATCTGAATGTTCCCGAAGGAAAACAGGAACAATGGGAGAGCAACTTGCAGCTGATTATCTTGCCGAGCGCGGCTACAAAATCATACAGAGGAACTGGAGGTGCAAGGGCGGCGGAGAAGCAGATATTATTGCTCAAGATGGTGATGTGTACGTCATGGTTGAAGTAAAGACTCGAAGAATGCTTCAAGCAGATGCAAATCTCATGCCTGAATTAGCCGTTACCGCGCAAAAGCAACGAATGTATAGAAAGATGGCTCTGCTCTACCTTGCGTTTCATGGACAAGTGAGTATGATCCGTTTCGATGTGATTGCCATCAATCTTGTTGCTGAACACAATGCAAGTCTCAGACACCTTATTGGTGCTTTTAGCTGGGATGAAAATGTCTAGCTCAAAAAGTGGTTTGCGTGAGAACTGCAACGATTAGAGGAATTGAGTCTGTTCCGATAAACGTAGAGGCAAGCGTTGCAGGGAGGTATCCCCGGCGTAACTGTGGTAGGAATGCCGGACTCAGCGGTTCTTGAGGCGCGTTCTCGGGTAAGGTGTGCCATCAATGCCTGCGGTTTTGCCATTCCTCGACGGCACATTACCATAAACCTTTCGCCGGCTGATATGAGAAAGACCGGCTCAGGATTTGATCTGCCTATGGCCGTTGCAATTCTTGTTGCTACAGGTCAGCTTTCTGAAGAGATTCTTCGAGATAACATTTTTGTTGGAGAGCTTACGCTTAACGGTGATGTTTCTCCTGTAAGAGGGACAATCGCATACGCCACACTTGCCCATAATTTACAAAGTAATTTGGTTATCTCCGATAAAAGTGAGTTGGATGGCATCCATACAGAACACGTCTATGCCATCCAATCTTTACGTGACCTATGTATGCACACCAAACTACAACGATATTGCCAAAGATGCATGAGAAATCCGAAGATTTCTGAAAGCTGTGGAAAAGATCTTGAATTTGGAGATGTTATCGATCAAGAACTTGCTAAGCGGGCGCTTGTTCTTGCTGCGATTGGATCGCATGGCATGTTGATGGTTGGGCCACCGGGTTCAGGAAAAACCATGCTTGCACGGCGGTTCTTATCGATTCTTCCAAAACTTGCACAAGACGAATTACAAGAAGCGCTTCTTATACATTCAGTAGCCGGTGAGTCTTCAAAATTACTGGCTCATGGTATGAGGCCATTTAGAGCTCCGCATCACTCAATATCTTTGGGTGGCCTCATTGGAGGAGGAAGACCTGTTTTACCAGGGGAGGTGTCACTTGCGCACAAGGGTGTCTTATTTCTCGATGAGCTGCCGGAGTTTGCAACCAATACGCTGCAGGCTTTGCGTCAGCCGTTAGAGGACAAGAAGGTCCGGCTCGTACGCGTTGACGGTTTATATACATTTCCTTGTGATTTTCAATTATTGGCTGCAGCTAACCCTTGTCCCTGCGGTTTTTGCGGCGACCCGGACCATCTTTGTACTTGCACTCCGGCACGCATTGATACATATCAGTCAAAAATATAGGGAGGTCCGCTTATGGATCGGATAGATATTGTGTGCGATGTTGTGAGGCCTTCGTCAACCAAAGTTATTGAAGGAGATAGAGGTCTTACTTCAAAAGAGATGAGGCAGCTGGTGATATCAGGTCGCGAGTATCGGCGTTGGCGAGAAGAACAACAATCAAAGGAGATCAACGCGCTGTGTTTGAAGAAGGAGCTCAACGGCTTTTTGAGCGTTATGCCAGAGGTCTGTCTTTAGGAGGCAGATCAATTGCCAGGGTTTCTCGCGTTGCGCGAACGGTGGCTGATCTTGAGCACCATGAGCTTGTAACAAAAGACGATCTGAGCGAAGCGGTAGCATTTCGTTCACGGATTTTAAGGTAGTGGATATGGCAGAGAGATGGATACTTACACGCGGAGATGACTACTATCCAAAAATGTCTTGAGACCTACATTCTCCACCGAGAATTTTATATGGCATAGGCGATCCAACGTTACTCTCAGCTCCGATGCTTTCAGTGATTGGAGCGCGCAGGGCAACTCCCTATGGAATTGCCATTGCAGAAATGACGGCGAGAGTTGCGGTGGATTGTGGCGTTACCGTTGTTTCCGGAGGCGCTATGGGTTGTGATTTTGCAGCAGGAATGAGCGCTCTGTCAGCGGGAGGAAAAGACAATTGTGGTGCTTGGATGTGGTGCTGACGTTATCTATCCGCGCTCTTCAGAACCCTTATTTTTAGCCGCTCAAGAACAAGGGGTGGTTCTGTCCTTGGATCCGTGGAAAACCCCGCCTCGTCGTTTTGCCTTTCCAAGAAGAAACGCCATTATTGCAGCACTTGGATCTGTTCTTGTTGTGACGGAGGCTGGCATTCGCTCAGGAACTATGACAACGGCGGAAGCCGCAATAGATTTAGGCAGAACACTGTATGCAATTCCGGGATCAATTTTTTCTCCCACCTCAGCAGGAACCAATCGACTTATTTCTGAAGGAGCAAGAATTATTTCAGACGAGAGTTCACTTGCCGTGTCTCTTGCTCTCGATTTTTGGAACCGATGCTCGAGGCGCAAAAAGACCAAACTTCACCTAAAAAGTCGCATTATTTCCGCACTTCTGCTTCACCGAGCAGGCCAGAGGAATTGGCTATGAGATTAGGGGAGGATGTAGTTGACCCTCATGAGAACTCTGACAGACTTTGAAGCATCCGGAATCATTCAAAAGGTTGCCTGACGGTCGCTATACCCCAACGCGCAGTATCATTTAGGGATTAGTAGACAAACCAAAAATGCGTACCTGAAGGATAGTATGAAAAAACAAGTAACCGTTATAGGAGCAGGTCTTGCGGGCAGCGAGTGCGCGCTTCAACTTGCGGCTCGAGGCATAGAGGTCTTGCTTATAGAACAAAGGCCTACCAAACAATCGCCGGCGCACCATACAAGTAATTTTGCGGAGCTCGTCTGCTCAAATTCACTGAAGTCAACAAAGGAGGAGAGCGCCGCAGGCATTCTGAAAAGGGAATTGGCTGGGATGAAAAGTTTTCTTTTGCAATTTGCACAAGACACTGCGGTTCCTGCCGGCGGAGCGTTAGCGGTAGACAGAGAAAAATTTTCTTCCATGGTAACTGCTGCTATTTCATCAAATCCACTCATCAGAGTCGAGCGTAGGGAAGCGGTGGAAATACCAGCGGAACCTTGCGTAATTGCTGCCGGTCCCCTTTGCTCGGATAGTCTCTACGACGCAATTTCTCAGCGTCTTGGTACTCATCGCATGTCGTTTTATGATGCGGCGGCGCCGATCATCGCTGCCGATAGTATTGATCGTTCTATTGTGTTTGCACAATCACGATACAGCGAAGGCGAGAAAGGCGACTATCTCAATTGCCCTTTGAATAAGGACGAATATGGGACGTTTATTCAAGAGCTTTTGGCTGCACGTCGTGTGGTTTCGCATGAGTTTGAGCAAAGGGATCTTTTTCAAGCATGTCAGCCCATTGAGGAGGTGGCGCGTACCGGAGTAGATTCACTTCGTTTTGGTGCGCTTAAACCCGTAGGGGCTTACCGATCAAGAGATGGACGGCGTCCGTGGGCTGCTGTTCAGCTTCGTGCTGAGAATGCGGATGCGACGGCATACAATCTGGTTGGTTTTCAGACCAACCTCGTATGGGAGTGAGCAACGACGAGTTTTTCGATGATTCCCGGTCTGGGGGAGGCAGAGTTTTTGCGCTATGGCGTTATGCATAGAAATTCTTTTTGTAGATGCACCCCATGCCCTTACTCCTTCATTTGCAATTCCCCATACCCACATACGACTTGCCGGACAAATTACCGGTACGGAGGGCTATGTCGAGGCAATCGCATCAGGGTTGCTTGCGGCGCTTAATACCTATGCTGACCTTATCGTGCGCCTGAGATTTGTTTGCCAAAAACCGGTGCGCTTGGTTCTCTTGTCTCGTATGCCACAGATCCTAATACCAAAGAATATCAACCCATGCACGTAAATTTTTGGGCTTTTCCCGCCTTTGGACGAAGAAATAAAAAGAAGGATGAGCGACGTCGGCGTATGACAGCAACGAGCACAGAGACTTTTGATGAGTACCTCAGTACACGTCATGATATTTTTGTACTAGAAGGTGATGCTCTTGTCACAAACCTCTGACAATTCGCCCGCAAACTCATATGTTGATGAGTTCATTGCGTATCTGAGGACGGTAAGAAACTTATCCGATAACACAACCAGGGCATATTCTGTAGATTTAGCTTCATATATATCATGGTGCAAGCGAGAAGAGCTTGATCCTCTGCAAGCCACGCACAGAAGTCTTCGCGCGTATTTGTCCTATCTTGACCAGGCACGTTATTCAGCGCGCACACTCAATAGGCATCTCTCGGCTTTACAGGGGGTTTTCAAGTGGCTCAATAAAGGAAATATCTTGAAGTGGACCCTTCTTTAATTCTTACCAGCCCACGTACTTCTCGCCGACTTCCGCAAACCATGTCGGATGAAGATGTTCAAAAGCTGTTATTGTCGTGCGATACCGATACTGCCGTAGGACTTCGAGACAGAGCAATTCTTGAATGTATGTACGCTACCGGGGCTCGAATCTCAGAGATATCTCATTTAGACAGAGAAGATGTAGACATGAGCCAAGGTGTGGTGAGGCTTTTTGGCAAGGGATCTAAGGAGCGAGACGTTCCTCTCTACAAAACGGCACGTGATTGGCTTGAGGCATATATGTATGGAGCTCGATCTCAGCTTATTGCAAAGGGGAGAAAATCGTTGCGAAATCCAAGAGAAGAGAAAGCTCTTTTTGTCTCCATAAGAGGACATCGCATGAGCGCCGATGTTTTGCGTAAAATGTTTGAGACTTACGTGAAGAAGGCAGGCCTTGATCCAATGCTCACGCCTCATGCAATGAGACATACATTTGCAACAGAACTGCTGAGTGGTGGAGCCGATTTGCGTGTTGTACAAAGAGCTTCTCGGACACCAGAGTCTTTCGACAACTCAAATTTATACGCATCTCTCGATAGAGAGACTCAAAGATGCTGCAAAACAAGCTCATCCGCGCTCGGAATTGTAGCGGGTCGTGGTATACTATCGCCCGGCTGTGTAAATGCACGGTCTGTCGCTACCAAGCGGCACAATCACACGCACGACTACTTATCATCCGTGGTGCTCAGAGTTCAAGCCAGACTGTGGGTGGATTTGATAAGGCTGACCTCGTGCGGAGGTTAAACCAGGAGGTTATCTATGGCTGCAAAGATTACTATCAGACACTGCTTGATGCTGGTTGCCACTATGGTCACCAGACTCGTCGCTGGAACCCTAAGATGAAGCCCTATATCTTTGGCGATCGCAATGGTATCTACATTATTGACCTTAAGCAGACTATGCTGGGTGCCGACAAGGCGTACACGTTCCTTAAAGATCTTGCCTCAAAAGGCGGAACCATTTTGTTTGTCGGAACTAAAAAGCAGGCTCAAGAGCCCGTCGCAACACAGGCAAAGCGTGCAAATGCCCCTATATTGACCAGCGCTGGCTCGGCGGTATGTTGACTAACTTTTGTTACCATGCGCTCACGAATCCAGCGTATGGAAGAGCTTGAGGCTATGGTTGAGGATGGTCGCATGGAGGCGCTTCCTAAAAAGGAGCAGGCTCTTCGCAACAAGGAGCTCATAAGCTCAAGCTTAACCTTGGCGGCGTTCGTGATATGAACAAGCTTCCGGACGCACTTTTTGTAATTGATTCCAAGCGAGAAGAGAATGCCATTCGTGAGGCCAATCGCCTTCACATTCCCGTGGTTTCGCTTCTCGATACAAACTCCGATCCTGACGTGGTTGACTACGGCATTCCGCAAATGACGACGCCATCCGTTCCATTTCGCTGATGTGCGAGCTTGCCGCAGACGCAATTCTTGCCGGCAGTGGCAAAGAGCGAATTTCAGCGGAAGAAATAGCTGCTCCTCAGGGCAGAAGAAGCCCCTCAGGCAGACGAGGCGCCAGCAGCACCTGAGGCTGAGTAAGGCTACGCAGAGCGCATAGCGCTTCATAAGTTCTAAGACAGGTATTCCTACGACCCCTAAGGAGGGGACATGGCACAAATTACTGCAGCTCTTGTCAAGCAGCTTCGTGATATGACGAGTTCTCCTATGATGGAGTGCAAGAAGGCACTTGTTGAGGCAGACGGCGATATCGACAAGGCAGTTGATATCCTTCGCACTATGGGTGTCGCCAAGGCCGTTAAGCGTGCCGGTCGCGAGACTAATGAAGGCACAATTGCAACGTTTATCTCGCCTGATGGTACAAGGGGAGCAATTCTTGAGCTTTCCTGCGAGACCGACTTCGTTGGTACCAACCCGCAGTTTACCGGCTTTGCGTCTGAGCTTGCCGAAGCTGTTGTTGAAAATGATCCTGCCGATGTTGACGCTCTTCTCGCGGCAAAGTTTGGCGAGGGCACGGTACAGGAGGCTCTCACCGACAAGATCCACAATATCGGTGAGAATATGCGCATTTTGCGTTTTGCACGCACTCAGGTTGAATCCGGTGCCCTTGCCGGCTACGTTCACCTTGGCGGCAAGCTTGCCACATTGGTGACTTTTGAGTTTGACAAGCCTGAAACGCGACTCTGCAGACTTCAAGAATTTTGCCCATGATGTTGCCATGCAGGTTGCAGCAGCTGCGCCTGTTGCGGCACGTCGTGAGGATGTTCCTTCCGATATTGTTGAGCATGAGCTTTCCATCTATAAGGCACAGGCTGCCGAGTCCGGTAAGCCTGAAGCAATTCAGGAGCGCATGGCTAGGGGTCGTCTTGAGAAGTACTACAAGGAGAGCGTCCTTACCGAGCAGGCCTTTGTAAAGGGATCCGGATATGACCATCGGTGAGTATGCAAAAGCTTGTTTCCAAGAAAGTTGATGATAACGTTCAGGTTGTCAGCTTCGTTCGCTTCTCTTTTTGGTGAGTAAAAATTATCGTCGTGAGACAAAAGAGCCAGCCTTGCAGTTGGCTCTTTTTGTATACCATTCGCGGCTGTCTGAGCAGATGCTTAGTGAGGCGAATTTGTCTGGGACGAGATGCTTACCGAAGGAATGGCTGTCTGAGACGAATGCCAAACAGAGCGTCTGATAAAATAATGAACGGTTAGATGTTTGCGTGTGGATGGAGGAAATCTTGTCAGAATACAAATACAAGAGAGTTCTTCTAAAGCTTTCTGGTGAGGCTCTTATGGGCGAGCAGAACTTTGGAAATTGACCCTTCTGTTCCTGAACAGCTTGCCAAAGAAATCAAGCCGGTATGGGAGTCAGGGCGTCCAGATTGCGGTTGTTGTCGGTGGCGGAAACATTTTCCGTGGCGTCTCTCAGGCTGCTGCGGGTATGGATCGTGCTCAAGGTGACAACATGGGCATGCTTGCGACCGTCATCAATGCACTTTCCCTGCAAGATTGCTTTTGAGAGAAACGGTATGTACTGCCGTGTCATGAGCACCATTACCATGTCGCAGATTGCAGAACCGTATATTCGCCGTCGCGCAGTTCGCCATCTTGAAAAGGGTCGTATTGTTATTTTTGCTGCAGGAACCGGTAATCCCTACTTTACAACCGATACTGCGGCCGCACTTCGCGCATGTGAAATAGGAGCGGAAGCTCTTATGAAGGCAACCAAGGTCGATGGCATATATGACTGTGACCCGGTGACAAATTCTCATGCCGTTAAATATGACGTCGTAACGTACAAGGACGTCTTTGACCAAAAGAGCTTAAGGTTATGGATGCAGCGGCAATTGCTCTTTGCCGTGATAATAAGATGCCAATTGTGGTATTTGATATGGCAACCACGGGTGTTTTTCATGATGCTATCTGCGGAAAAGAAGTAGGTACAACTGTTATTGAGGAGGACTAATGAGCGTCTATACTGACAAAGCAAAAAGCCCTCAATGGATAAGGGTATTGAGGCACTCAAAAATAATTTTCGCACGCGTGCGTACGGGTCGAAACAAATCCGCATGCCCTTGATCCCATTAAAAGTTGATTATTACGGTCAGCCTACGCCCATCATGCAGCTTGCTGCAGTAAAAAGTGCCGGAAGCCTCACTGCTGGTTATTGAGCCATGGGATAAGACTTCGCTTAAAGCTATCGAGAAGGCCATTGAGGCATCCGATTTGGGAATCACACCATCTAACGATGGCGCCACGATTCGCCTCCCATTCCCGATGCCTACAGAAGAGCGTCGCCGTGAGCTTGCAAAAGAATGTGCCGGTTTGGCGGAAGAAGCGCGTATTGCCATCAGAAATGTCCGCCGTGATATAAATGGCAAAATTGAGGCGTGACGAAGAGCTCTCGAAGATGACCAGGGCACGCGAGAAAAAAAGCATATTCAAAAAGCTCACCGACGATTCGGTCGCAGAGATTGAAAGACTTCTGAAGGTCAAGACCGCTGAGGTCATGGAGATATAAATGCGGTTTGACAAGGCAAAGCTGGCTGCATATTACAAGGACGCTCCGGATGACATCTCACTTGATGCCCTTGATCTAAGTCGTATACCCGCATGTTTTCGCTCATTATGGACGGAAATGGTCGCTGGGCAAAGGCTCAAGGTCTTGAGCGCACAAAGGGTCATCGTGCAGGAGTGACGTCGCTGCGTGAAGCGGTAACAACAGCAGTCCGTCTTGGCTTGGACGTTCTTTCCGTATATGCGTTTTCAACGGAAGATTGGCGGCGCTCACAAAAAGAAGTTAACTTTCTGATGCAACTTTTTGCTGAAACGCTCATCAAAGAATTGCCACTTTTCCATCAAGAGAATGTACGGCTCCGTTTTTGGAAATCTGGAAGCGCTTCCCAAAAAGACATACATGACATTTCAACGAGGGCTTACTGAAACAAAAGACAATACCGGTATGATTTTCGCGCTGGCAGTTAATTACGGAGCCCGCGCAGAACTTACTCGAGCGGCAGCTCTTCTCGCCAAGCAAGCACAAGAGGGGAGCATTGATCCTGAAGCCATCACACCGGAAGATATCGAGAAGAACCTCTATACCGCCGGTCTGCCCGATCCTGATTTGCTTATTAGAACTTCGGGTGAAAAGCGTCTTTCCAACTATCTTCTTTGGCAGATTGCCTATTCAGAGCTCTACATTACACCGGTATTGTGGCCCGACTTTACTCGCTGGGATTTTTTTGCGTGCGCTTGTGGCGTATCAAAAGCGTGAAAGACGCTTTGGGGGCGCGCAGTCATGATGGCAGAGAAAAACAACCTAAAAATATTTTATCGCAGGGGCTCCAATGCACGCCGAAAGCCGCTGAAACCACCGAAACTTCTAAAAACCGCAGAAACCGAAACCATGAAAGCCGCCGACTATCATCAATTCTCTGAGCAGCCCGCCGGACTGGATAAACAGATTGATAAGCTTGAGAATAGACGCTCCAAAAAGGAACCGCTTCGAGCAGAGGGAAATCTCTTTGGACAGCGTGTCCGCGTTCTAACGGAGAAAACTTTTAACGCGATCTTTGTCGGGTGCTATTTATGCCATTACCGTGCTGGCATGTCTCTATATTGGCCACGATGCCACGACGGTTCTTATAGCGGCAACGGGTTGGGTATGCTGTTCGGAGTTCTTTCATATCTGCCGGTTGGGCGGACGCATGCCCAATGAGCCTTTGGGACTCACGTTTGCGGTCGTCTTTCCCGTCTTGGCTCGTTTTGGATTCTATGGCATGTTCAGCTCCCTGCTCATATTGCTTATACTCTGCGGGGCTTGGTATGTACTGACACCCCGCGCCAACCTTGCGGATGTTGCGGTAACTTGTTTTGGCCCCGTATACACCTCGCTGGCATATTCCACCATAGTGATGCTTCGCTCATACGAGCCGTCATTTTCTGTTCCATGGCTTACCTTGGCTGTTATGGTATCGGTTTGGGCAAATGATTCGTTTGCCTTTTTGATAGGGTCTAAGTTTGGAAAACATAAAATGGCTCCCCGTATTTCTCCTCATAAAAGTTGGGAAGGTTTTTACGGCGGCCTTATAGGATCTGTTTTAGTATGGGTCCTCATAAGTACGTTGAGCCCTACCTTCCATATGCCTATCTGGTGGGGCGTTGTGGCCGGGCTTTTTGAGGGCATTTTTGCGGTTGTTGGCGACCTTTTTGAATCGCGCATTAAGCGTGGTGTCAGTATAAAAGACTCAGGCTCCATAATGCCCGGCCACGGCGGTCTTCTCGATCGTTCTGACTCGATGATTTTTGGGAGCGTAGCTGCTCTGTTATTCTTAAACTTCTCGTTCTATTTCTTGGGAGCGTTTTTGCTTGTATGAGTATCTTTGAAAACACCGCACCGCATGCGCCTCGCCGGCGGCCTTTGCGCGTGGCCATATTGGGCTGCTCCGGTTCGGTTGGTCAGCAGACTTTGGACGTGTGCCGTCATCATACCAGATAGGCTGCAGGTTGTTGCGCTTGCAGTTCACTCTTCGTGTGCGGCGCTTGTTGCAGCGGCGCATGAGTTTCATCCACGTGCGTGGCCGTTGCCGATGAGTCTTGCCGTCATGATGCGCTTCTCGCCAATCTGCCTGCAAACTGTAAAGCTCACCTTCGGCTCTGAGGCGGTGTGCGCACTTGCGGAGCTTGAGGATGTGGACTGTGTGGTCAATGCCGTCGTGGGTGAGGTGGGCATCTATGCCGGATATGCAGCGCTTACTGCAGGAAAAGATTCTTGCCTACGCCAATAAAGAGTCCATTGTGGTCGGTGGCGATCTTCTCATGCCGCTGGTTCGTCCCGGTCAGCTTATTCCCGTGGACTCCGAGCACAGTGCCATCTTCCAATGTCTTGTCGGCGAGAAGCTCTCGGATGTATCAAAAATTTGGCTGACATGTTCAGGTGGACCGTTTTTTGGCAAGTGCCGAGAAGAGACTGGCGCACGTTACCGTTGCGGATGCTCTGCACATCCAACCTGGTCAATGGGGGCAAAAATCTCCATTGATTCGGCAACGCTTATGAATAAGGGACTTGAAATACTCGAAGCTCATCATCTTTTTGAAACGCCCATCGACGATATTCACGTGTTGATTCATCGGCAAAGCCGCATCCATTCCATGGTTGAATTTGTTGACGGTTCGGTTAAAGGACAGCTGGCCTCTGATATGCGCATCCCCATTCAGTATGCCCTGAAGCTATCCCGAGCGCTGGCAAGGGGTTGCTCAACCTGTTTTGTGGGGACCACCAACCCTCTGACCTGTGCAGAGCCTGATGAAGAGACGTTCGGTTGCCTTGCACTTGCAAAGCAAGCCGGAAGGGCAGGGAGGAACTGCACCTTGCGTGATGAATGCTGCGAATGAGATTGCAAATGAGGCGTTTCGTCTCGGAAAATTGGTTTTCTTGATATTGAGCGTATTGTTTCGTCCGTTATAGAGAAAATTCCAAAAGAGCCTACCGAAAGCATTGCCCAGCTTTCTGAGATTGATGCGCATGCGCGAGCTCTTGCTCAGACGTGTGTGTTGAAAGGATAAGAATTGAATATATTGAGTATTTTATCTCCTGTTTTTTGGGGATTGGTTGTTTTATCGCTTTTGGTATTTGTGCATGAAGCAGGCCACTATCTTGCGGCTCGTGCGTTTGGCGTGCGGGTAACCGAGTTCTTTTTGGGTATGCCGTTTCGCTATAAGCTCTCCTATAAGAGCGCTTCGCATGGAACCGAAATCGGAGTAACTCCGCTGCTTTTAGGTGGTTATACGCGCATTTGTGGTATGGAGGGCGCTGAAAGTGCCAATCTTGCACCAGCGCTTGCCTATGTGCAGAAAAAGGGTCGCGTTACGGTTGGCGAAGTTGCCGCAGAGCTCAACATTGAAAACAATGTTGCTTATGAAGCCTTAGAGGTCCTTGCAGATTGGGCTGCAATTGAGGCGTATGAGGCGCACAAAACCGGTGAGACGGACAATGGCGAGACGGACGATGAGGCCCTTATTCAATATCAAACCCTTGCACGTGATGCAAAGCTGAGAACCGAATATGATCGTGGCCATGATTTTTACCCTTGACAGCTCAACCAAGGCAGGAGAGCCCCATGAGCCACAGATGAATCAAGACGATTTTCTCGCCCAGGAACGCTCTCACACCTACCTTGGCGCCAGCATTCCCAAGCGAATCGTGATGCTGCTTGGCGGAATTGTGGTCAATGTGGTTGTTGCTTTGGTTTTGGTTGCAGGTTCTTTGATGGTTGTGGGTGTGGCGGTTCCGCAAAATACACCGCAAATAGGTGCCATTGAGGAGAAATCACTTGCGGCGCTCGCGGGTCTTAAGCCGGGAGACACCATTACCGCCATTGATGGAAAAAGCGGTGTCTACGTGGACGGATATGAGCGAGGAGATTCACTCGGCGTTGTCTGCGCAACGTGAGATGGTTGTGGCATACACGCGGGACGGTATGAATCTTGAGTGACCATCAATCCCACTCTCAAGCCGGAGGCAAAGGTTATAGGCATTTCTCCTACAGCGGCCCAGTATCGGCTTTCTCTTTCCGAAGCGGTTATGGCATCGTTTAACTATGCTGGTAAGGTGGCACAGTTTGCGGAAAGCCTTTTGATTCCCACACAGACTATGAATGTACTTTAATCAATCGTCTTCGGTAGTCGGAATCTCGGTCATGGCATCTCGGGCTGCTGAGTCTGGAATTGCCAATCTTGTTATGATCATCGCCATGATCTCGATGTCTTTAGGTTTTTATGAACTTGCTTTCCATTCCACCGCTTGATGGCGGCAAGATACTGATAGAGATTGTCCAGATAATTATCCGTCGTCCTCTTTCCGTAAAGGTACAAAAATATTTTTGACCTATATCGGTCTTGCATTCTTTTTGTTCATTTTTGTTGTTGCACTCAAAATGACATTTTCCGTTACTGTTTGGATAGCTGGTGGAGGTATGGCTGAGATAACTGATATGCGTATGGCTGAGCTTGCCCGTGAAAAACACATCCGGTGATGGTGGGGTCTGTGCAGGTGGGAGGTGGCGCTCGGTATCCGTGCAGTCCATGTGTACCACCAAAACAACGGACGCTGCTGCGACACTGCACAAATCAAAACACTTTGCAGACGCAGGATGCGAGATAATCCGTGTAGCCATTCCTGACGCACATGCTCTTGCGGGATTTGAAGAGATATGTCAGAAAAGCCCGCTTCCTGTTGTTGCTGATATTCACTTTGATCATGAGGCTTGCCATCGAGGGCAGCGCGTCTCGGTGCCTCAGCACTTCGCATCAATCCCGGAAATATTGGCTCGTGGGAGCGTGTGGATGCGGTTATTGAGGCAGCACAAAAGGCTCATATTCCCATACGTATGAGGCGTAAACGCAGGATCTCTTGCAAAAAGAGTTTGATACACGCCCCGATATGACACTTACGGAAAAGCTGGTAGCATCGGCAAGTTCTTTTTGTCGCCCATTTTCCATGCGCGTGGCTTTTGATGATATTGTGCTTTCTGCAAAGGCTCATGACGTTCCCTACAACTCTTGCGGTGTATCGAGCACTTTCCCGTGAGCTTCCCCGGATACCTTTTACGTATAGGGGTAACCGAGGCAGGAACGCTCCGTCAGGAACGGTCAAAAATGCTGCGGCCGTGGGGAATCCTTCTTGAGCAGGGAATCGGAGACACCATGCGCCTCTCGCTTACGGCCGATCCGGTGGAAGAAGTGCATGTGGCATGGGGAGCTTCTTGCGGCATTGGATATGCGCCGTAATAAGCCTGAGCTCGTGAGTTGTCCCTACCTGCGGGCGTTGCGGTGTCAACATGATACCTATTGCAGAAAAAGGTGTCCAAAGCGCTTGAGGACGTTCACGTGCCAATCTCGGTGGCCGTTATGGGATGCGTGGTCAACGGCCCCGGTGAGGCGCGCGGCGTTGATATAGGAGTTGCGTGCGGTGAGGGGTGCCGTTCTCTTTGAGAAAGGCGTTCTACAAAAATTGCCGAAAAAGATATCGTTGATGAGCTTTTTGGTGAAATAGAAGCTCGATTTGTCAAAAAGCCCGACGGTGAAGACAAGAATACGTAAACTATAAGAAAAACGTGGTGGCGAGAAGGGCTCTCGCCAGAGTGTGACCGGAAGGAATAACTTTGAAGCACTGGGTAAAAAATGTCGTCACTGTATGCGCCGACCTTTGAAAGAAGACCCTGCTGAGGCGGTGCTTGCCAGCCATAGACTCTTGCTTCGTGCGGGCATGATTCGCAAGACCGCCGCAGGGCTCTACAGCTATCTGCCGCTTGCATGGCGCTCTCTTCGCAAGATTGAAGAGATTATCCGTGATGAAATGGACGGCATTGGAGCGCAGGAGATATTGGTTCCGATTCTGACTCCTGCGGAGCTTTGGGAAGAGTCAGGTCGCTGGGACGTATACGGACCTGAGCTCATGCGCCTGCACGATCGCCATGAGCGTAAGTTTGCGCTGGTCCCACTCATGAGGAGACCTTTTACGGATTTGGTACGCAACGAGCTTAAGAGCTATAAGCAGCTGCCGGTAACGCTGTATCAAATTCAGGATAAATTTCGCGATGAAATGCGTCCGCGCTTTGGTCTTATGCGCGGTCGTGAGTTCATTATGAAAGACGCGTATTCCTTCTCGTCTACGCAGGAGTCACTGCAAGAGTGTTATGACGCTGAAAAAGGGGCATATGCTGAATCTGTGAGCGTACAGGGGATACGTGCTCTGCCCGTTATTGCCGATTCAGGGCAGATTGGCGGAGACACCTCCGTTGAGTTCATGGCGCTTGCCGATGCGGGTGAGGCGGCGCTTGTATATTGCGACTGTGGATATGCAGCCGATACCGAAGCTGCAACCGTGAGGTTCATATCGAAGAGGGGACGGCAGGAGAGCTTGAGAAAGTCGCTACGCCCGAAGTCAGCACCATTGAAGATGTTGCGAAGTTTTTGCACGTTCATGAGGGTGCAACACGCAAGGCGCTGGCACTTATCGACGGAGACGGTCGTCCGTGGTGTGCTTTGTGCCCGGCACTCATGAGCTTAACGAGGTCAAAGGCGAGCATGTCTTTGGCAACTATCACCTTATGAGCGATGAGGAGCTCAAAGAGAACGGTCTTGTGAAGGGCTTTATCGGCCCCAAAGATTTTACCCGCCGGCGTTCGCGCGGTAGCAGACGTTTCTTTAAGAGACTCCAGTGGTGGCTTATCGGTGCAAACGAGAAGGACTTCCACTTTACACACGCAAAAGCTTGGACGTGATTTTGAGATTGATGCGTGGGTGGACGTGGTGACGGCTCGTGAGGGAGACCTTTGTCCTACGTGCGGCCAACCCCTTCATGAAGCGCGCGGCATTGAAGTTTCACAGGTCTTCCAGCTGGGAACCAAATACTCCGAGGCGCTTGGCGCAACGTTTACCGCTGAGGATGGCACCGAGCAGCCATTCCTGATGAGCTGCTACGGCATTGGTGTTTCTCGCCTGCTTGCGGCTGTTGTCGAGCAGCACAACGATGAGCACGGTATTATCTGGCCGGTGTGCGTTGCTCCGTACGAGGTGGAAATTGTTCCTCTGAGCGTTGGTGATGATGCGGTTTGGCCGGTTGCCAAACAGCTTGCCGATGCGTTTATTGAAGCGGGTCTTGAAACCGTCGTGGACGACAGAGACGAGCGTCCCCGGTGTCAAGTTTGCTGACGCCGATCTTATCGGTTTGCCGTGGCAGGTTATTGTAGGCAAGCGTGGCGTTGCAAACGGTGTGGCTGAGGTCAAAAACCGAGAAACCGGTGAGCGCGTTGATGTGGCACTTGATGAAGTTGCCGCATGGCTTGTCTCCCGCATCGCTCCACTCAGGCAGCTGTAGAGGGGCGAGAAGGGCTCTCGGAAGCATTTTTTGGATGCAATCTGAGTTTCTCGCTTGCGTGATATGCGTACTCTGATATAGTAGTTCCGCACCACTTCCGGGGAATTAGCTCAGCTGGGAGAGCGCATGACTGGCAGTCATGAGGTCAGGGGTTCGATCCCCCTATTCTCCACCATACATGACAGGCGGCGGGAGACCGTCGCCTTTTTTATACGGGCTCATGGCGCAACGGTTAGCGCAGAGGACTCATAATCCTTGGGTTGTAGGTTCAAATCCTACTGGGCCCACCAATCATTCAACCTGGCAGGATTTTTATCTGTCAGGTTTTTCTGGTTTTATGGGTCTTTTTGTAAAATATCAGCTGGGCTTAGAGAATGCGGCAGCAACACGGTAGCGACGCAGTGGCGACGCAGTAGTGACATGTTTGAAAATATTATGGTTTCTGAAAGACGTGAGGGTAAAATATGTAGTGGTGCTATACCTCTCGTATTGCTTTTCAAATGAAAGGGGAGTTATGACTCCTGAAACTCGTGCAATGAAGCTCGTCAGCTTATTTTTGTTGATTGGTGGTCTTTTGGGTCTGGTAACCGTGGTAGTTGCGGTTATCGGAAACGGACCAAAACTTGACTCGGCACTTTTTCTCTTTGCATGCATGATCGCCATTCTTGAAGGCGGATATGCGGCTCGAGCCGCCAATGTTCCCAACCAAGCAGTAGACGCGTTTTCAATGCTTTTAGGAGCAACTGCAGTGCTGGTAGTCATTACGGTCATTCAGGTAGTGGTGGCTCAGAGTCTTACGGTATTGGGTGTCGAACAGCTGGTTCTTCTCGCCTTATCGGTCTTTGTTACCTTTGGATCTCGCAGGGTAAAAAGTCCATCGAAAGCAAAAATAGGCAACTTTTACATACATAATTGCGTAAGAAACTAGCATTATGGGTTGCTTTTGATATGATTTGCAGGCGCTAATCGGGCGATTAGCTCAGGGGTGAGAGCAATGCCTTCACACGGCAGAGGTCACAAGTTCAAATCTTGTATCGCCCACCATT
>BNJU01001285.1_pt1 | contig 206818 bp, 328 predicted proteins | sample 8539281 | NCBI WGS metagenome assembly BNJU01 (sample SAMD00202456, study PRJDB9452) | human saliva metagenome | isolation source: human saliva | place: Japan | reverse complement strand
TACACGGAGATTTCAGCTTTGCCCATGGACGAGCTTCGGTGGTTCTATACTGGATAGAGCATAGTGCTATATACCTGCAAATATGTTTTGACTTTGGTTATTCCGACACTGGCGATCGGACTGGGCAGGATGTTTGGATTCGTGTTTTGATGAAAATTTCAACTATCCATATATTGCATCCCACAATCACAGAATTCGCGTAGATGGCATATGTCGCTCAGCACATGGTTCCGAGATATGTGTATATTCCTCTTGGTGGAAACAGAGTTAAGGTTTACAGACATATTCTTAACCTGTTGATAGTGTGGTCACTGACAGGATTATGGCATGGCGCGAGCTGGAACTTCGTGCTGTGGGGCGCTTATTTCGGAGTGCTGCTGATCTTCGAAAAATACGTATACGGGAAATACTTAGAGAAGATTCCGACATGGTGTAGACATGTCTATGCCATCGTTGTGGTCATGATAAGCTGGGTGTTCTTCAGCATAACAGATATAAGTAAGGCGCTGTCGTATTTGGCGATTATGTTTGGACTGGGGAAGGTGCCATTTATCAACATAACGGCATTATACTACATCAGGACAAATTTCATAATATTGGTCATAGGAGCGGTATGTACCATACCCAATTGAACGATTCAGAAATTGCAGTCAAATCGGCAGCAGGGACAGCGCTTGTATTTGCTGTGCTGATAGCATCGGTTGCCTATCTGGTATACGGATCATGTAATCCTTTCCTTTATTTCAGATTCTGACAGCTAAATAGCAGCAAAGAGATGATAGCGGTCGTCGGACCTGTTTGGCCGCCGTCCGAAGGATGTGAATTTTTGAAAGCTTAAGGTTATATAAATAAAATTACGGGTGAGCAGGGTAAGCTCCGAGAACAAGACGGCAGCCTATGCGGTGTATTCTTTGTGATTACACTGGCAGCTGTTTTTCTGATCAATATTGTAATTCCGGACAAGTCGTTTTCAGCAGAAAATCGGATGCTGCAGGAATTCCATGTATCCATCAAGCTATTTGGGGAGGCAGACTGGAGTCTAAGATGGAGCTACGTCAGCCAGTTCCTGATGGGGAGCCTATCAAGGTGAAAGTCTGCAATTGATACAACGGGTGAGCTTAAGGCGAATGGGGTATACAGAGCCGGAGCCGGATACCTGATTGAGGATATTGTTATCCCAAGAAAGGAAACAATTGATGGTGCCGAAGCAGCCCTGAAGGACTTTAAGGCGAGATATCCTAATATAAATATGACATTCTTGCTCCAAATGGGTAACGTATTGAAGGATAAGCTTCCATACGCTGTCAGATTAACGGATCAGAATAAGAGCATGAACTCATTTTACGAAAATATCAAAGCGTTCGGGATTAATACAGTTGATGTGAGGAATATTTTCAAGAAGAAGAAAAATGATGTTCAGATCTATTACAGAACCGATCACCATTGGACAAGCGATGGTGCGTACCTGGCGTACAGGGAGCTGGTGCCGGCCCTGGGTATCGGAGAACCGATTGACTTCAGGAGCAGGATTGTCAGAGAACTGATTTTGCCGGGACGCTGTATTCAAAGAGTGGATTTACGGGCGGCAGATATGACAGCATCAAGATTAATATTCCAAAGGATGAGAAGAGTGCAAAGCCTTCGGTTATTTACTATGCTGATACCAAGAAAAAGACGACAAAATTCTATCTACTCGGCAATCTGGGTAAAGAGATGCCTATACTGTTTTTGGCGCAGCAATCATCCGATGTATGCAGTCGAGACCCTACCGAATCAATAAAAAGACTGCTGTGTAGATCAAGGATTCATATGCAAACAGTGTGATTCGATGCTTGCTCCAACGTACAGAGAAATTGTGGTTATCGATCCGCGGTACTATTTTTGATAATGTGGATGATTTAATTGGTGCTGAGGAATTACGGATGTGCTGTTTTCTGTATAACGCAAATACCTTTTTGCAGATGATTCGCTGAGGATGATGCTGAATGAGGTGATTTTAGGTAGTGATAGATGCAGTCACAAGCGTTGTCAGAAAGTTCACCGAAAATATCAGTAATCATTTGTTGTCTATCAAAGAATCAATATCATGTGATATGATATGAGATATAGTAGCAGACTTTGTCTAAGCATGCACGTGAACCGAAGGAGTATAGGATACAATCCGAGATATTATGCGCAGAAACTTATTAACTAATTCTATCAACAAGAAGACATGATTGTCATGATTGCACAAACAGCTGGTTTCTATCTTCCGTTCCTGCTTATCGCGACAATCGTTTTAGTGATTTCTGAGGCGAGTCTTCAATGAAGGCGGATATATCAATAACCTGTTTAAAGTCTCAAGCTGGTTCCCTCGCTTCAATCTAATGAGACCGGGTTACATCAATCTGATATCGTTGCTGGGAGGTCTAACAGCTACGATTACCGCTTATTTCGCTGCAAAATACACAGCGAGAGCATATGAACGAAGTGCAGGAACTGCGGGGATCACTGCACTGATTTTTCAGCTTGATCGTCAACTCGAGAAAGGCTCTTTGCTAAATTTATAAATGATGGTGAACTCACAAGGATTAATTTACCTGTCAACTTTAATCTGTTTATTGCGATATGCATTGGCTATCTGATCGGTCAGATCTTCCGCCTGTTCAGTCCTGCCGGTCACCGGATTGTCGATGACAATTACGTTTATCATCCACGAACCGGCCGCCCAGTTTTTGTATCGATTGCTGTAGCTGTACTATGTAATGCTTTGATATCACTTGGAACACGTTATAACGTGTTTTCTTATATCGGCACAGTGTTCAGTAATTTCTTCAAGATAGGTTCAGGCGTGCGTCAGGTAGCGGTCGATACTGTGCTGAGGAGTGTGTCCGCGTGGGTCGGCAACAGCTCAGTGTATAACGAAATCGGTTTTTATCAGTGATCCGGACGCCATCATCAATCTGAATTCTGCACTGGGAAGCGGAACGACAAGCTCTATGCAAAGCTTTTTACAGATACGAACCTTTACGCGGCATATGGAGGCCTGGCGGGGCTTGGCGGCACTCTGGCCCTGATCGTGGCTATTCTGTGGAAATCTGCAAGTGATAAAGACCAGAATATCGGGATAAAGCATTTTCCCGGCTCTGTTTATACCATGGTGTTCCGGCGATGGTAGGAATTCGAGTCTTTTTAAATTTAATATACCTGGTTCCGTTTGTTGTTGTACCGCTCGTCAATGTGCTGCTGGCAGCAGTTTTTGTATATTTCAAAATAGTCCCTCCGGCGGTTTATCCCGTACCGGCGGGTACACCTAATATACTGTATGCGTTTGTAGGAACCGCAGGGAGCAGACGTGCATTGACGGCTTCCATAGCGCTGTTTGTCTTGGATATATTGATTTATGTTCAGTTCGTCAAGCTGGATAATCGTGTGCATGAGATGCTTTTTGAAGGAGGATATGGATGGAAAGGAAAAATCAGGATGAAGAAATCGATTAAGCGCACTGTACTCGAGTATACTCCTGTTTGTTACAGTGCTCACTATCCCGTCGTTTACATGGGACAAAGAGTAATGTTAAGAATATTGAGACCTTCTACAATTCCCGTTTATCGCCTATTATCATGATTCCGGGAAGCTCGGCGACTGAAGATCGATTTGACAGTCTGGTTGATCAAGCTGAATATGAACAGGCAGGAAGACAAACACAGCCTGCTCAAGGTCAAGGTCTGGAATAACGGGAGGATTACATGTCAGGCAGCATCAGCCCTAATGATAAACTGAGCCTGTCATTGTCGTCGGCTTTGAGAACAACAATGACGGATATGGGAATATAAAAGCAAGGCGTCTATATTTCAGCTCAGCTTTCAATGACCTGCAGAATAAATATAAGCTTTAATAACTTTGAGGGTTGGGTCATTCCAACGGAGGTCTGATTTATACTGCATTTATTGAAAAATATTTGGGGAATTATGATGTGGAGCTCAAAGCTGGCTGATGACCATCGGAACTCCATATAATTTTTCTGAAACAAATATCAACAATAAATCCCAGATGTTGGAGTTTCATAAACTAATCGGGGAATATACCCTGAGCATGTCTAGTGTATTCAGTAGCAGGTACCATTACATATGATTCAGACGAACTGGTGCCTGACAGCAGTGTGAAAGTGCCGGAGAAGTACATCTATCAGGGGGCAGGTTGCAATTATACTGAAAACGACGGTTACCGGTGAAGATGCTCAACACTCTGATCTGCCGACCAATGATGAAGTTGTTTCTATCATTCAGCAGCGCATCGAGGATCACGCAGGATCGTAATAATAAACGCAGACGATAGAGCTTCTTTATCTCACATGGCATATTAATTGTTTTTACAGGCGATAAGGACAAGGCAATTTAGCTTTAATTCTATCTTATTTTGCAGCAGGATTTTTGTAGCACGCCGACAATCAGATTAACGGATATGACAATTACAGAATATATCCCAACGATAGTCAATGCCATATGTATGAAAAACGACTCCGGCAGCAGATTAATGAGATCGTCGGTATTTGGATCCGCAGCCAGTAATCATTTTTAAACAGTAAATGATGAAGATATGGTAAATGCTTTGTCAAGATTTATAGATATTATCCCTATCAGAGATGCGAAAAACGATATTCGTGATAACTGAGTGAAGACGAAAAGTCTGCATAACAAGCTGTTATGGAAGGACGGTGGACTTAGATTTTGAGATTACAAAATTCGGTAGCAATCAAATATGCACTGCTGATTGCGAATATAAGCGCAGACAGCCTTCTAATTCTATAAGATCTCAGAAAGACCCTTTTTGACATCACTGAGGTGAAGCTTTTCACGCTCTGTATAAAATTCCTGTAAGCGAGAATCGGCTATAATCTTAATATTATTAAGATTATTTCGATTTCCTCACAGAATATTCAACATACCGTTAAAGGCGGTCATTATATTTTGCATGTCTGTTTCACGATTCAGATTGCCCTGTACTTCATTTTTCTTCAAACTGATGCTGATAATATCTGAATATGGTATACAGCAATGTCTGCGGCGGTGAACAGAGCTGTTGTCATGAAGGCTAAAAGCACAAATGATAGTAATTAGTCTGAGTTTTCAAATCCTAATTTCCTTTCTTCCCGTCAATTAAATCTATCATTATCTGCGCATTTCTCACAAGTAAAATCGGAACATCTCAATAAGAGTAATTACCGAATACAGGGCAGTGCTGAGCTTATTTCGCAGATTCAGTGTTGACAGCTCAAATTGAACACTGCTCGGTGAATCAATGCTGCCGACAGGCAGAGGCAGATCATATAGCTAAAAGATGCTGTAATAGAGCAATTAAATAATTATATGCAAAAAGCAGAGAATATACTTTACAATTAAATTGGATATGATACAATTGACTTACAAACAATTGATTGCAAATTAAGATTTAATTTAGAGGAGGTATTACTATGCAGAAGTATGTATGTGACGTTTGCGGATACGTTGTATGATCCGGCAGTTGGTGATCCGGATAACGGAATTGAGCCGAGAACAGCTTTCGGTTACCGGATGACTGGGTTTGCCGCTTTGCGATGTTAGCAGGATATGTTTCCGAGTATGAAGATTAATTAAACAGAGATCAAAGAGACTGAGATGCGGCAGGGTGCATCCTGCCGCATTCATCATTACAAGTTATGACAACCGTGGTTTCGCATCCTCCTTCATGGTGATGGTGTTCTCCGTGGTGGTTGCTACTGAACATCCGGATTGAATTCAGTTCATCCTTGAGCAACATCTCGACAGCCTCGTCCGTATTTCCTGAAACTCCGCCGAACAGCTTGATGTCTGCATCTCTCAAAGCCTGTTGTGCACCGCCGCCGATTCCTCCACATATAAGTGTATCGACCTTATTAGCAGTCAGAAATCCTGCAAGTGCGCCGTGACCTGCACCTTTGGTATTGACAACCCGAGATGTAATACCTTACCGTCTTCCACATCGTAAAGCTTGAATTGTGAAGTTTTACCGAAGTGCTGAAAAATATTTCCGTTGTCATACGTTACTGCAATTCTCATGAATTTGATCTCCCTTTATCTGTTCTTGTTCCTATGTTGTAATCAACAACGTCATACTGCAGATGCACAGGCCCCCCTTCGATCAGCAGAAGCTTGCCGTTTACAATTGCGTCAGCCAGCTTTGTTCTGGCTCTTTCATAGATAGCCGTAACTGTAGTTCTGGCCACATTCATCCTATTTGCTGCCAGCTCTTGATTCAGATGCTCAAGATCAATCAGCCTTATGGTCTCAAATTCATCTACAGATAGAACAATCTGTTCTCCATAAGTTATGCCTTGTGGCTCGAATTGCGTGTATTCAGGCATAGTTTCAACCTGTCTTGATTTGGTTTTTCTTCCGGGCATATTATTCTCCATCCACAATTATTGACATATGTCATTATTATGTTGCAGCAGTCTGCATTTAAAGTCAACAATTATGACATATGTCGATAATAGTATTATGCAAATATGCCTCATGGTACGAGAGAATATGCTGTTTGAATTTAATACGCTAAAGTGGTAACATGAACACATATATTACGCTTAAGAATTCAGAGGTGTCATATGAATAAAACCGAATCAAAATGGCTGCATAATTTTGTTACTGCAATCCTATCCCTGGAGACTGAGGAAGAGTGCGAGAATTTCTTTGAAGATATATGCACTATCAAGGAGTTTCAGAGTTTGACTCTGCAGACTTGAGGGTCGCTCGGCTGCTATCTGAAGGCAAGGTCTTCAACGAGATCAGCAAACTCACAGGTGCCAGCTCGGCGACCATCACCAGAGTCAACAAGTGCCTCGTATATGGTGCAGGGCGGCTACAAAAAACTGTACTTGAGAAAAATAGAAATTTTGCAGATGGAGAGGTAACAGAAGAACGATAGCACCCAAGTAACGATAGGCCGATAGTGATATTAGCAACAAAATCGAGATAAAAATGAGCAGATTTATTAGAGAATTATATAAGGATTTCAAATCATATATGCCGGGAGAGCAGCCTAAGGATCGCAAATACCTCAAGCTCAATACCAACGAGTCGCCATTTCCGCCGGCTTCCGAAGTCTATCAGGCGATGCGTGATGCCGACATGGAGCAGATGAGGTTGTATCCGGATCCGACGGGGAGCAAGCTCAAAGGGGCAAGCTGGCGCAGCTATACAAAGTGCAGCCCGGGAATATCTTTCTGTCAAACGGTTCGGACGACATACTCAACTTCGCCTTCATGGCTTGGAACGATTTAGCGGACACCTTGGTGATACCTGACGTCACATACAGCTTTTACGAGGTTGCTGCGAAGCTGCACGAAGTGAATGACGAGATCAAGCCGCTCAAGGAGGACCTGACAGTGGACTGGCAAGGCTACATCGGGATCGGGAAGAACCTCATTCTTCCAAATCCAAATCTCCTACCGGCATCGCACTTACCCGCGTTCAGATAGAGGCAGTGTCAAATCAAATCCTGACAACGTGATCGTCATCGACGAGGCGTACGCCGCCTTTGGCGCAGAGTCCGCAGTTCCTCTGACGGTGAAGTACGACAACCTGCTGGTGGTGCAGACATTCTCCAAGTCGAGGAGCTTTGCCGGAGGACGGCTTGGTCTTGCAGTAGGAGACGAGGCATTAATTCAGGATCAACCAAGATGCAGTATTCCACGAACCCGTATGCAGTCAATGCGATGTCACTCATATTGGCGGAGGCGGCGGTCGACGCGGATCCCTACTATCAGGAGAGACCTGCAATCGATCATAGAACTCGAGTAGTACAGCGGAGAGATTGCGTGAGCTGGGCTTCGCGGTGCTGCCGTCTAGGGCAAACTTCCTTTACATCAAGCTGGAAGGCTTCGGAGGGCGGGAGCTGTACGAGAGGCTCAAGGAACGCGGGGTGCTCGTGCGTCACTTTGCTAAGCCGAGGATGAGACGATTATATCAGGGTTACCATCGGCACAAAACCACAGATGGATGACTTTATAGCCGTGATGTCAGAGGTTATCGGATGAGGATACTCTAATATATTCAAAAGACGAGCAAAATTAGATATTGAACAGGGATGCATAGAAAACTTAAGGAAGAGGGAAGCACCATAATAATGGTTACGCATGATATGGAGCTGCTAAAATACGCAAGTAGAGTTATCAGTCTGTAAACGCGACTTATTTGCTTATAGCATAAAATTAATAAGAAAATGAACGAGAGCTAAGCATTTGTTAGCTCTTCAAAAATATTTACAGATCTTTGGTAACAGGACTGATAACTATCCTTCATACTTAAAGCTGTCCATATATCTCAACTTAAAGAGATTGCGCTCATGAAGCGTATCGATGCGCTCCTTAGCTGTCGCATCCTCGATTTCACCGGTGCGTATGTAGCGGTCGAGTACCTCGTAAGTGAATCCGAGCTTGTCCTCATCGGACATTCCGCTCAATCCAGTCTGATGGAACCTTTTTCAATCAGAATATCAGGTACACCAAGCACTCTGCCCATGGCACGAATTTCTGCGGTTGTAAATGAAGAAATAGGGCTGAAATCTCCTGCCGCATCTCCGTACCTCGTCGAATATCCGACCCAGTCCTCGGAGAGGTTGCAGGTGTTCGCTACTCTGCCGTTCCTGGATTGTCCGACAGCGTAGAGTGTAGCCATTCTGAGGCGTGGAGCGAGGTTGATCAGCGAATCCTTGCTCAGTTCACCGATTGCGCACTCGATGTCCTTTACGGCGCCGTTGTATGCGGCCGCTATATTGATCACGTAGTGATTGATGCCCAGGTGATTGACGAGGAGCAGTGCCATATCCATGTCGCTCTGCTCGCTGCGTTAGCATCATGATACCGATTACTCTGTCCTTACCGAGAGCCTCTACCAGAAGTGCGGCGGTAATCGAGCTGTCCTTGCCTCCGCTTATGCCGATAATAGCGTTGCAGTCAGGTCCGTTTTCAGCGAACCAATCCTGAATCCATTTTACCGTTGCTTCTACAGCTTTGCTTGCATCAAAATCCATTGTCGATCCTCCGTAAACCAAATGGGCGTATCGCCCGTTCCAGTATGCCGTTGCAGTATGCGATGACCATTCCGTAGTTCGCAATAGGGACACCCTGCGCATCCGCTTCTCTGAGCCTATACTGCATCTCACGCCTATTAAGCATGCAGGCGCCGCAGTGGATGATCAGCTTGTATTTGCTGAGATCCCCGGGGTATTCGCCGCCGGAGGTCCAGTCAAATTCCACATCCGGCTGCACCTTGCGCACCAGCTTCGGAATCTTGACAGTTCCGATGTCGTTGCACTGGCGGTGGTGCGTGCAGCCTTCGCTGATGAGTACCTTGTCGCCCGCTGCCAGAGTACCGAGGGCAAGCGCCCCGCGGAGCTGCAGCTCCAGGTTGCCCTTTTGTCTTGAAAAAATATAATCGAAAACGACGTAAGCGGGCATGTCTGCTGGGATGTCATTGCCACTGACTTGAACGCCTGTGAATCAGTTATCACGATATCCGGAGATCTCCCGAGTGCAGCCAGCGCAGACTTTACCTCTGCTTCCTTGGACACCAGTGCCATTGCGCCCTTATCCAGTATGTCGCGGATTACCTGTTGCTGTGGGAGGATGAGCCTGCCGCTGAGTGCAGCTGAATCGATTGGAGTCACCAGCAGTACTACGTCTCCGGCGTTTACAATCCCGTCAGTCAGTCCAATTTCAGGCTCTTCGAACCGGGCGGCGCTGACGATGAAAGCTTGCTTGAGTCTGTCTATACCGGTACCGTTTAGTGCGTTTGTACAGACCGGTGCGATGTCCGCGGGCAGATCGAACTGACTGCGAATCTCGGCCTCTTCAGCACCGCCCTCATATTTGTTAATAGCTACTACAGCAGGGAGCTTGCGCTTTCCGGCTTCCGCCAAAAACTCCCGTGCCATCTCGGGAAATTGCGATTCGTGCCTGGTTGCGTCGAGCACGAATACGGCGAGATCACATTTTCGCAGGATCTCGTATGACTTGTCAACTCTCTTGAGCCCGAGCTCACCCTCGTCATCAAGCCCGGCCGTATCTATGAACAGAACCGGCCCGAGCGGCAGCAGCTCCATGCTCTTGTAGACCGGATCGGTTGTGGTGCCGGCAACCTCGGATGTCAGCACTAATTCCTGCCGAGAAGTTTATTAACGAGTGAGGTTACCGGCATTGCGTGGGCCAAAAGCCCGATTGTAAATCTATTTCCTGAAGGAGTATCGTTTAATCCCATTTTCAAGACCTTTCATCATAATATATTTAATTTTATCACATGTGCAAAGTGCCCTCAACGGAGGGCTGTATGGTGTGGCAGTGCCCTGTGAGTGGTGTATAATCAATAGACGCATGAGGAGGTAAGCACATGAAAAATGTGAGATGTAATAGATATTAAACCAGGCTCCAATATCACTGATTTTTTCATGATTAAGGCGACATCGATAAAGGTCGGTTCTAACGGCAAGGAGTATCATGATCTTACACTCACCGATGCGACGGGGATCTCTCCGCCAAGAAGTGGGATGTCGATGAGAGCAACGTGGAGTTCCTCCAGTCACTCAAGGTTGGCGATGTGATTAAGGTCAGAGGAACAGTAACCGATTGGAAGGGGCAGACTCAGCTTAGGATAGGACAGATTAGACTGGCTACAGAGGCTGACAATCTCGTGATGAGCAATTTCGTTAAGTCTGCACCGGAGAAGCCGACCGATATGTACGATTACATCATCGGCGAGATTAACGCTATGCAGGATGAAGAGCTCAAAAAGCTTTGTCTGCACCTGTATGAGGGTAATAGAGAGAAGCTCCTGTATTATCCGGCAGCTATGTCCAACCATCACGCTGAATACGGTGGGCTGCTGTATCACATCAAGCGCATGATGATGAGCGCAAATCGCTTGTGCGAGGTATACACCAATCTATCCAGAGATCTTCTGTTAGCCGGGGTTGCGATTCACGATATCGAGAAGCTCAATGAGATCCTGTCTGATAAGAACGGAGTGTCGCCGGGATATTCGTTCAAGGGGCAGATGCTTGGCCACATCGTGCAGGGCATCACTCTTATAAATGATCTGTGTAAGGAGTTCGGCATCGGCGAGGAGAAGGCTGTATTGCTCGAGCACATGATACTCTCTCATCACTACGAACCTGAATTTGGAAGCCCCAAGAAGCCGTTGTTCCCGGAGGCGGAAATGCTTCACTATCTGGATATTGTCGATGCCAGGATGTTCGATATGGAGGAGGGGCTAAAGGGAGTAGAGGACGGAGAGTTCGGAGACCGCGTATGGCCGCTGGACAACAGAAGGCTGTACAAGCGTACGTTCTAGCCCGACTGATCGGAAAGTTTATCACTGATGGCAATGACTGAAACCAAGATCGGCAAGATTACACAAGTTATCTACAATAATGAATCCAACGGCTTCGCAATCTGCCTGTTCGAGACGGAGGACGAACAATTTAAAATCTCCGGGACGTTCCATGCGATCAACAGGGAGATAACGTATAAGCTGGAGGGCTATTTCAAAAATCACCCGCGCTACGGTGAGCAGTTTAACGTGTCCGGATATGAGGCAGATGCCGGACGACGCAGAGGAATCAGAATATTCCTTGCATCCGGGGCGATTCGTGGTATCGGGCCCAATATGGCCGGGAGAATTGTAGATAAGTTTGGCAAGGCGTCACTCGACATAATCGATGAAGACCCTGATGCGTTGCTCTGCATCAACGGTCTGGGTCCCAAGACGGTGGATAAGATAGTCAAGTCTTATCAGGGAGTCGCGCGAATTACCAAGATTTCGCTGGGGCTCGGAGAGTATGGCGTCATGCCGTCTCAGGCGGTCAGGATTTACAAGCTCTGTGGGGATAAGTCACTTGAGGTGGTGAGACAGAACCCGTACACACTGGTGGAGATATTTATGAGAATCAGCTTCAGCAAGGCGGATGAGATCGCCGGTAAGATCGGAATAGAGCAGGAGAGCGAATTCCGTGTACAGAAGCGGTATCAAGTACGCGCTGTCAGTATTTGCCGGCAATGGCAGTACGCATGTACCCAAAGACGTGCTGATTGAGAGCTCTATCAGGCTGCTGGATGTATCCGGTGAGCTAATCGAGGAGAACCTGGTGGCGCTGGCTTTTTCCGGTCAAATAGAGACTGACTCGCTGGACGGAGTGCCGGTTGTGTATCAACACTTCTTCTACCGGGCAGAGCAGAGCGTCACCTTCCACATCAAGAGGATAATGAACGGCTTCATGCCACCGACGGCTGCGAATGTCGACAACCTCATCAACGCTGCCGAGGCAGGGTGAACGAATCCGACTATCCGGAGATCAGCGCAGGCGATACGCGCTGCGCTGACCAACAAAAATCACCATCATCACCGGAGGTCGGGTACCGGAAAAACGACTAATTAATCTCATCGTCAAGATTTTCAAGCAAATGGGTATTTCGGTTGCCCTTGCTGCTCCGACCGGCCGTGCGGCTAAACGTATAACCGAGACTGCGGGCGTTGAAGCGATGACGATTCACAGGCTGCTTGAATACGTGTACTCCGAGGATGATAACCAGATGGAGTTTGGCAGAAATGAAGACAATCCGCTTGAAGAGGACGCGTTTATTGTTGACGAGGGCGTCCGCGATCGACTTGATGCTGATGGACGGATTCCTGCAGGCGCTGGACAATGACAGCAGACTCATCATCGTCGGTGATGCGGATCAGCTGCCTTCAGTGGGGGCAGGCAACATCCTCACGATATGATTAACAGTGAATATGTGCCTCACGATCAGAAGCTTGAGGAAATATTCAGACAGGCCGGCGAGAGTCATATAGTTGTCAATGCTCACTCTATAAATAACGGAGAATACCCTGAGTTCAATGGTAAGGACAGCGATTTTTTCTTTATGCATAGGAGCGGTGAAGCGGATATCAGGGACACGATTGAAGAGCTCGTAACAGGCAGACTTGCAAGCTACTACGATTTCGTCAAGGACAGCAGCGATGTACAGGGTTCTTACACCTACCAGAAAGGGCGGACTTGGGACGGCCAGTCTCAACGAACTGCTGCAGAGCGTGATTAACCCGGCGATGCCTGCCAGAAATGAGAGAAAATTCGGCAGCAAGACCTTTGCGAGAGGGTGACAAGGTCATGCAGATAAAGAAACAATTACCGGATGGAGTGGCGGCAGCTTGGCAGACAGAGCGGACGGGATTTTCAACGGAGATATGGGCGTCATCGACACCATAGATACCGACAACGCTAAGGTAATTGTTGATTTTGACGGCAAATTCGTGACGTACGACAACGAGGAATTGGACGAGCTCGAACTGGCTTACGCTGTAACCGTGCATAAAGAGCCAAGGCTGCGAATTTCCCAGCTGTAATCATCCCCATATCAGGATTTCCGCTGATGCTGCAGCTACGAAATCTTCTATATCAGCGATTACCAGAGCAAAGCTGGTAATCCTGGTTGGCTCCGAGGAGCGCATGCAGAGGATGATAGATAACAACAGAATAGATGAGGCGCTATACGGGACTTGAAGACAGGCTGCGTGAGATAGATCTGGGGCGCGGCCTGACATAGGTCAAGCACAAAATGTGTGCTGAAGGGAAAATCTCCTGCGATATCATTGTATTAAGTGATGTCACAGGAGGTTTTGATTTGAAGCACATAATACGTGACTTGGTGTACCCGGTATCACTCTATTGTATCTGCTGCCACCGATTTGTCGATGAATCCATGCCATACAGTCTGTGCAGCACTAGCCTCAGTAAGCTGCGATGGGCTAATTCCAGGACCTGCGACAAGTGCGGTAAAATCCTAGGAGACCACAATCCGATGTCGATCTGCTAGAGCTGCAGGGAACACGGGCATTCATTTGACAGAGGATATACATGTGCGGAGTATGGGATGTACGAAAAGGAGATAATTTTCAATCTCAAGTATAGGCATAAGACTCATATTGCGCCGATTATAGCGGAAATCATGCACGATAGGATGGACGCCGTTGTGATGGAAGAGTATCCGGATGTGATAATTCCGGTTCCGATGCATGTTAACAAGGAGCGGAGGCGCGGATTCAATCAGGCTGCGTTGATTGCCAAGGCTTTTGCGCGCCTCGAAGGTATGGAATACGAGGGAGATCTCGTCCTGCGCAGCAAAAGCACAAGGGTGATGAAGAGGCTATCGCCGGAGGAAAGACTGAACAATGTGAGGTCGGCGTTTGAGCTGTACGAAGGAACCCGACGATATATTTCCGGCAAAAATATCTGTGTAGTTGATGACATCTATACGACTGGAGCTACTGTTGACTCTATGGCGAGGCTTCTCAAGGGGCGGGCGCGACGCGGGTCGATGTGATGACCTTTGCGGCGGGCGCGGACATGATTAAGGAAGAGGCTATCTGATTGTAAATACGAGGTCAAAAATGATATTCTAAAGCATAAGGATATGCAAGGTCATGTTCGTGGTTGAAAAGTCCAAGCCAGCTACGGGCAAAGGGATCACGTAGCTGCTGCGGGGACGGCAGTGATCATGGCGTAGTTTAGAAGTAAGTCCTCCGAGAAACTCGGGTTAAGGCGAGTGTGGGGTCAAAGACCAGGTCGAGTGACCGTGCCGTATCCTTTATTTTTATTGAGAGCAATTCAGGGAGAAACAACATGGAATACAGGATTGAGCGAGATACTATGGGCGAGGTCAAAGGTGCCGTCGAGATAAGCTGTGGGGCGCTCAGACGCAGCGCAGCTCCATGAATTTCAAGGTGAGGCAGGCACATGCCCTGTCGAGATTATACGTGCTTTTGCGTATCTCAAGAATGCAGCAGCCTGCGCCAATATGGAGCTTGAAAGCTGGCGCCGGAGAAGGCTTCATACATAGTGATTATCTGTGATCAGATACTTAACGGTGAGCTTGACGACCAATTCCCGCTCGTAGTATACCAGACTGGCAGCCACGCAAAAACCAATATGAATGTCAACGAGGTCATTGCCGGAAGAGCGAGAGAGATGGCCGGCATGGCGTGCTCCATCCAAATGACGATGTAAATATGTCTCAGAGTTCCAACGATACTTTCCCGACAGCCACGAGCATTGCGGCGGTGTTTGCTATGGAGGATAGAGCTTTTGCCAGCTGTCTCAGATGATTGAGACGCTCAAGGGGCTGGAAGAAAATACATGAATGTAATTAAAACCGGCAGGACTCATCTGCAGGATGCTGTTCCTATGACCTTTGGACAGGAGGTCAGCGGCTGGCGTTCAATGTTTGAGCACGATTACTGCAATCTTGAGAATTCCCTTGCCGGGTTGCGCGAGATTGCTCTAGGAGGAACAGCCATCGGTACAGGGCTCAACGCACCTCCCGGATTTGCAGAACGAGACTGCCGGTGCGTTGTCTGACCTGACAGGAAGGCATTTGTGACTGCGCACAACAAATTCCATACACTCAGCTCCAGGACGCATACGTATTTGCACATGCGCGCTCAAGGGTTTGGCAGCAGATCTGATGAAGATGGCTAACGATATAAGATGGCTGTCCAGTGGGCCTAGGTGCGGATTGGGGGAGATTCATATCCCGGAGAACGAACCGGGAAGCTCAATCATGCCGGGCAAGGTTAATCCGACACAGACTGAATCAGCGACTATGGTTGCCGTGAGGGTTATGGGCAACGATACGGTAGTTGGCATGGCAGCTTCACAGGGTAATTTTGAACTAAATATATTTATGCCTGTACTTATCGATGCCTTAATTGAATCGGCAAATTTGCTGGCTGATTCGCTGATTTCGCTAGACGAACATTGTGTTTGCGGGATAACAGTTAACGAGGACAAGATGAATGAAAACGCGAGTCGCTCATTGATGGTAGCAGCAGCCCTCAATCTGTATATAGGGTATGAAAACGCCGCAAAGGTTGCCAAGAAGGCATATGCAGATAACTCGACGCTCTGCGAAGCGGGAGTTTTGCTGGGGCTATTTACAGCTGAAGAGTATAGCGAATGGGTAAATCTGGCAGAGATGGCAGGAATTGATAAATAGGGAGAAGAGAGAATGGATAATAACGAACGTGATATTTATTACTGCCAGCTGCCGCTGGTCAAGATGCTGTGCAGCAAGTGGGCAGAGGCGCATCCAAACCGCAAGCGTGCTAATCGCACAGTGCTTGCAGCAATTATACTCGGATTCGGACTGATTTTAGCAGTGCTGTACTATTTAATTAAGAATCCGAATGCTTCACAGTGGTACCTGCACATCTCAATTTGGATTGCGGCGCTGTTAATCTATTTGTCAGGAAGACGCCGTAACGCAGAGAGTAACCCTCCCTTTAAGGGATTGCTCAATGTTAGATATGAGATGAGCGATGAGGGACTTTATTATATCTATCAGAGAGGCTCACTGTATACACTTATTTTATAGCAGATAGCGACATCGATGAAATCGTGTACGATGAAGATTTTCAAGTGCTGCATATTATCGGAAAGGAGAGGTGACGGCACAGACTAGAAAGGGCGCGACGGAACCTAAGCCTGTAAATGAATACTACTGCTTGTTGCCTTATGATAAATTTGATATCGACGATATCCTTAGGGCCTTATGGTGAGATGATTAAAAAGGTGCACGGGGAGTTTGCGCAGAAAGTTTGCTGCAAAATAGGCTTAGCTTATAGGGCAGGCTATCGAGCTATCTGTCCGAAAGGCGTTGGCAAAGCCGCTGCAATCGTTGAAATTTCAATGACTTCAGCGATTGTATCGTTTTGAAATAAGATATGGGGCGAATATCTTGAATGATATTCATATTGAGACTGTCAATAGGGTCGCCAATTTCGGTGAGACTCTTCTCTAACTGCCATAGAGGGCTAATTTACAGAAAAAATCCCCCACCTCAAAGCATCTCATACACTCGGTGAATAAAATGTGCCGATTATGCAGCACTTGATAGCACCTGCAATCAGTAGCTTCTTCATTGAACTTTAATCACACCTCACTGTCAGTTGAATCGTTTGTAGGTACTTCTCGTTAAATCGCTTCTGCATGTTGATCAGCGGTTTACGGTTGACGTTAGCTTCACGATGAACCCGAAGTACCTACAAATCTTTTTGTAAAGAGATTCTAGATCTATGATTTTGATGTCTATTTCATCTAGCCCTGTTGAGCTATCGTAACCATATTTTTATTTTAAATGCTTTATTGAAATAGTAGCTTTTTATCCATGACATCATAATAAATATAGCGACTTTTTCTCTGCAGTATTGTAATTTATGATAACTCGTTCACTATCTGTAAATTTACATTAAAAACTTTTTCTTTTCCGTAAATACATATAGAAGGTATAATTGAAGCCCGACAAAGATCCCGCTCCAAGGTATCCGCCTCTTGATAGATCCGATGAACGTTTAACCCTACCATTCCCGGCGTAGTATCATAGATAATACCGTCTTGTTTTGCTAAATTAGACGACTCCGGAATTAATTCCACGAGATTGGCGAGGTCGGTTTGCTACACCTTGTGCGGTATCTATGTCAGAAGATATGAAGCTGAGCATTACGGGATTGCTCGTTCGTAGTGCCGTGTTCTATTCTGTGGTTTATAGAAATATTGTTAGCGTTATATACAGAACTGATATAGAGTTGCCGATGGCATTAGGGAAGAACTGTTCTCCTGAGAATCCGATACCTCTAATACTCCCGTCCCTGTGCTGATATCTCCGATGTCCGCGATAGTCCGCAGCCATTGCAATTGGACTTAGATTGAATAGAATAATACAAATTAAAATCAGTATAGATGAACTTCTTTTTATCATTACACACAGCTCCTAACGTAAACCACACTCTAATATATTTACGTTAACACTTATAGCACCAAATTGATCAATGATTCAATATATTATCCGTATTATTTTGAGGGCGGCACACTGATATGCTCCCTTTATGAGACAGTGAAACAAAAACACTGTTGAGCATGAAAAGAGCATATCACACTTTAGTGTGATATGCTCTTTTCTTGTATGACAGGCATGCCGTCAGTCTGTGGTGAGAAAGTCCATGTAGGGCGTAGTTTGCCAACGAACCTCATAGTGATTCCCAAGGTTTGTATCGTGAGGTACAGGCGAGAAGAGGGATAGCGAAATCGTGGCCTGACGAGACAGAAACCCTAATACCAAGGCTAGTATGACGGATAAGCGGACAGGAAGTCGCAAGTCCAAAAAGGCAATCGTAACTCATACTAGTAGATTAGGCAGGTAGACGAGGAAAGACTGATGACTTATCCCGTGAGGTCTCACAGACAGAATAATCTGTAGTAACAACGAACTGTGAGAAGTCAGCCGAAGCCATAGTAGTGATGAAGTTTCTGTAATAGAAATGGAGTGAAGGAGCTGAACAATTCAAGAGTCAAATGGACTCGCAAAAGTAGGCATCCATATCCGACGAGGAAGGTAGTAGCGAAGACGTAACGAAGTGAAAATTCCATAGGAGATAGGAATTAGAGGATGCGAAGCATAACGAAGAAAGGAGACAATCCAAATGTCTGCACTACTAGAGAAGATACTCAGTAGAGATAATATGTTTGCTGCATTAGATAAGGTAAAGGCGAATAAAGGAACTGGTGGAATCGACGGAATATCTGTTGATGAAATAGACCAATATCTCAAAGAGAACTGGGTAGATATCAGAGATAAGATTCGAAGAAGAAAGTACAAACCTAAACCGGTAAGACGAGTAGAAATACCAAAGCCGAACGGCGGAGCACATGCTTGGAATCCCAACAGTAGTAGATAGAGTTATTGAACAGGCGATAGTACAGGTGCTGACACCAATAACAGAACCACACTTCAGTGAGTACAGCTATGGTTTCAGACCAAAGCGCAGAGCACAACAGGCAATTATTAAACTGCTTGAATACTTCAATGATGGATATACCTACATAGTAGATATCGACCTTGAGAAATTCTTCGATAATGTACCACAAGACAAACTAACGACCTTGGTGCACAATCTCATAAATGACCCAGATACAGAATCACTCATTAGGAAATACCTTAATGCAGGGGTAATGATAAAGGGGAAATATGAAGCAACAACCAAGGGAACACCACAGGGAGGAAACCTATCACCGCTGTTAAGTAACATAATGCTTAATGAACTGGATAAAGAACTCGAAGCAAGAGGACTCCGTTTCGTAAGATATGCGGACGACTGTGTAATCGCAGTTGGAAGCAGTACTGCTGCCAATAGAGTAATGGCAACAGTAACGAAATGGATAGAAAAGAAACTTGGATTAAAGGTGAATACGACCAAATCAAAGGTTACAAAACCGACTAAACTCAAATATCTCGGATTCGGATTCTGGAAGGATAACAAAGACAGACGGTGGAAGGCAAAGCCGCACAAAGATTCAATTGAGAGGTTCAAAAGGAAACTGAAACAGCTAACAAAACGAAGCTGGTCGGTAACAATGGACTATAGAATTATGCGTCTAAACCAGGCAATTCGTGGATGGATAAACTATTTTAGAATGGGCAATATGAAAAGAAGCCTTAAAGAAAATAGATGAACACCTAAGGACACGGATGAGAATTGTGATATGGAAGCAGTGGAAGACAAGAAAAAAACGCATATGGGGACTTAGGAAACTGGGTGCACCTATGTGGATGGCGAAGCAGTCCGCTGGTTTTGGTAATCACTATCAAGCGGTAGCAAAACAACAGGACTGCATCACTAGCAAAGAAACCTCGCAAGACGAGGACTTCTAAGCTGTCTGGATTATTATTTGAATTGAACCGCCGTATGCCGAACGGCACGTACAGGTGGTGTGAGAGGGCTACTTGTTAGCCCTACTCGATTGGAGCAGGTGAAGGGAATCGAACCCTCGACGCAAGCTTGGGAAGCCTCGAATTTTTACCATTAAACTACACCTGCGCAGATATTGAATTCAGCTTTACATTATAAACCTAACGGCGAGGTTGGTCAATTAAATCGACATTTAATCGCCTAATTTTAATCGTTTAATATAGATTAAGGCAGATCAAATAGGTGACAGATTAGGAGACGTATAGGGCAAGACCGGAACAACCCAAGCAAAGCTCAAATGAACTTGATAAAGCCCGGTGTGATACCGTAGGGATAATGTCCTATTTATCTACTCTGCAAAATGTCCGGCTCTCAATATGTCCGTATTTCGTGCCATATGAATTAAGAATCCGTCTAATTATTAATAATCTATTATGAGCATATTAATAAATATTGTTCATATTGAAAAACAATTCACTTCCCTTTTACAATCAATTCATACGAAATAGTGTTCGCAACTAGTAATGAGACACGGGAGGAACATATGTCACACATGATTGAGCTGAATCGAGTATCCAAATATTACACCAACAGGGATACTGTCAGTACGGGGCTTTCCAAAGTAAGCCTCAACTTGGACATGGGAGAGTTTGTCGCCATCACCGGTGAGAGCGGCAGCGGCAAATCCACCTTGCTCAACGTCATTTCCGGCCTCGATACCTATGAGGAAGGTGAGATGTTTGTCGGAGGGCAGGATACCAGTGCCTTCAAGACTGTAGATTATGAACGATATAGAAAAACTTATTGGCAATATTTTCCAGGACTTCAACCTGGTAAACAGCTACACTGTGTACCAGAATATCGAGCTGTCGATGCTTATGTGCGGCATGAAGCGGAGTGAATGCCGTGATCGTGTCAATGAGCTTATCGACCTCGTAGATCTCGGAGAATATAGGAGGACTAAAGCTTCGAGGCTTTCCGGTGGTCAGAAGCAGAGGGTGGCGATTGCGAGAGCGCTGGCCAAGGATGCTCCTATAATCGTAGCCGACGAGCCGACCGGCAATCTCGACTCAGCTTCGGCAGCCAAGGTAATGGAGACTCTGCACCGGATCTCCAAGGATAAGCTGGTTGTCATAGTTACTCACAACTACGAGCAGGCAGAGCCGTTCGTGACACGCAAGATAACTGTGCACGACGGCAAGATTATGGAAGACAAGGAGATAAGGGCGCATCAGAGTATTGACGAGTCCGAGCTTATGTTGCCGGGAATTGTGTTCGACGAAGAAGATGAACAGTTAGCGGACAGCGGCAGAACAGTGAACGAGTCTCCATCAGAGGCAGAAGCAGGAACAGCTGCCGGAGACACGGCAACTGCTTCGATAGCAGGCAGGTATGCGGACGTTGCTGACAGGATTGCACATGAAGAAGCCGAGGAAGGGCAAGCAGCGGCTGCTCCGGCTCGCATGAGCAGGGTGGCGAGAAATGCCGGGAGGGAGCCGGCGAAGCCTATTTTTGACATAAGCAAGCGTGCAGACAATGGCAAGAGCGAGCATGCGGACAAACGCACAGAGAGAAGGAAGAGGACTGCGGCGACAGTGACTCGTCGAGACGATATGGGTGTTGGCACACGAGCTCAGGCTAGGTGCGAAACACTTCAACCTGCCGGCCAAGTTTATATTGCTGTTTTTATCTATATTTGTAGACGACATCGGTGCTGAGTCTGTACGCATCTAACAAGAGCTCGCTTCACAACATGGAGACTAGCGGCCTCGACAATCAGTTCTTCACTAATACGAGCGCAGAGCGAATAATCGTCAAGAAGGCGGATAATTCTGCATTTACAGATGAGGATTATGGCAGACTGTCTCGCATGAAGCATGTCAAGAATATAGTTAGGAAGATCCTGTGGTTGATTCGATATTCTCGATCAATGCGGATTTCTATGCAGCAGGGCTGCTGCACCCGGATCACAAGATTAAGCAATCTGATCTCACCTATGGCACATTACCGAAGGCAGATAACGACATCGTGCTTGTGACAGATAAGACGACTCAGTCGTATCAGGGATATCGTAGCCAACAAGGATGCGATTATCGGCAAGGAGTTTGATTTCGGAGACGATGCAACCGGTGCAACACTGCCGGCAGGCAAGGGTTGAAATTACAGGCATCATTATTTACAACGACGGGGAAGGCTCGGGGATTAACCCGATGTCAGGGAACCGTTAAGTACTATTGTTCCGACGCGTTCGCAAGGAAGGTCGTTATCAACTCGTTGAGCAACAAGTCCAAGAGCAGTTATCGATTATAACGGTCAGAAGGTTAAGCAGACCAATGCAGGAGCATTCATCGAACCGAATGCAAATGTTCCCAAGGGTGAAGCATACATCTTTGAAGATCAGAACAAGAACTATAAGGATGAAAAGTGGCAGAATCAACCGCTGGGAATCTCAATTTCAAACATTTATTTCTCTTCATCAGTGTCACTCAAGACGACAAAGAGCGTGACGAAGAGTAACGCTACCAAGCTGCTCGGCATATCCAAGGATGACTATGAGAACAAGACAGCTAGGGTATATATCAATCCTGAGGATTCAGCAGAGCTGTTCAATAAAGGGTACCTATCAGGTTAGTGTCTTTGCAGACAACGATCTCAACATTGACGAGCTGGTGACTGCGATTAACAAGACGGGGCTGTATAAGCAATTTGCCATGAAGAAAATGGTGGACAAGAAGAATCCGACACCGCAGATGTTCTTAAGCAGGACAATGGCAATAATATTTACTGCAGTTGCTCTCGTGGTGCTGTTCTTTATAGCGTACATGATAATTCGTCTCATCATGAGATCGAGGAACTCGTACTATGCAACTCTCAGAATCCTCGGCGGTACACGTAAGAATACCAGCGCCATACTCAGAATCGAGCTCCTCATAATGATGGTGATAGCACTGGCAATCGACTTCACAGGCATATTACTGATGAAGGCCGGTTTAGTGAATATCAAGGTGCTCAAGTCTGCGATGATGTTCCTCGATTTCAAGGACTATATCATCCTGACTGCAGCGTTGCTGCTGATGTCACTACTCATCGCTAACAGGTATTCGCGCAAGATATTCGGCAGATCAGCCATGAATGTATACAGGGAGGAGGAATAGAAATGATTAAATTGCAACATGTAAATAAGTATTTCAACAAGCTGAAAAGCCAACGAAATACACGTAATCAACGATACCTCTCTGGAGCTGCCTGAAAACGGCATAGTAGCGCTGCTGGGACCTTCGGGCTGCGGTAAGACTACACTCCTAAATGCAATCAGGGGTCCTCGACAAGGTGAATTCGGACAGATATTTATAGATGATGCCAACATATCCAAGATGAGACCGCCAAAGGTAGACGCGCTCCGCAATGCCAAGATTGGGTATATATTTCAGAACTTCAACCTGCTCGACAGGATGACAGTATTCGAGAACGTTGCGATAGCACTCCGCATGATCGGAATCAAGGATAAACAGGTCATCAAGGAGCGTGTCAACTATTGTCTTAAGTCGGTTGGAATCTATCAGTTTAGGAACAAGACGACAGATGCGCTCTCCGGAGGACAAAGGCAGCGTGTCGCCATCGCGCGTGCCATTGTCAAGAATCCGCGTATCATCATAGCCGATGAGCCAACCGGCAACCTCGATAGTGCCAACACCATTGAGGTCATGAACATCATCAAGACAATCTCCAAGGACAGACTGGTTCTGCTCGTAACACACGAGAAAAAGATCGCCGAATTCTACTCATCACGAATCATAGACATGAGGGATGGCAGGATAACAGGTGATCGCAACAACGATACCGAAAATTTCCTGGATTATCAGCTTGAAACAGGGATATACCTCAAGGACATGCCTAAGCACGACGCTTATACCAATCAGGATGTGCAGCTGGATGTGTACAGCGACGGCTTGTCCGAAGCAGATATCAAGATAGTGCTTAGAGCAGGCAATCTATATATCGACACAGGGCGGCAGATGACAACGTAGTCGACGAGAATGGTAACATTGAGCTTATAGATGAGCACTATTCAGCGATGGATTCGAGCATTTATGAGAAGAATAGCTTTGAGTACGATAAATACCTCCCGGCGGGCTACGAGGCAAGGTACACTTCGCTCTACACACCATTCAGGATGTTTGCGAACGGATTTCGTACTATAGCTCGCTTCAACAAGCTCAAGAAGCTGCTGCTCATCGGATTTGTGTTTGCATCAATATTCACGTTTGTTTCAATCAGCAACGTGTTCAGGGGTGCTCAACATCAAGGAGCAGGACTTCCTGACCACTAACAGCAATTACGTGACCGTCAACAATACCAAGAAGGATCCGGCTCTGCTCAGGAAACTGCGGGGTGTATCGGGTGCATATGCAGCTTTTCTCCGGTGATACGCAGGCGAAGCTCGTGATGCCCTATACCGAGTATTTGCAAGCTCTGATTATGAGCTGAAATTCAACGCTTCAGTCACGCCGGTCGGCACGCTCAAGCAATCCGAGCTGGGTCGGTGGCATGCCTTCAGACGAGCGAGGCGTGATCATAGATGGGATGCTGACTCGTAAGCTCTTTAAGTCCAGGACATGCAGCAGGTTGGGAATTATCAAGGAAAAGAGATTTCATCGGGCGCAAGCTCAAGGTCAAGAATCTGGGAGAATTTACGATCACAGGTATTTCCAATGTCAACTCGCCATCTGCCTTCTTCGCCGACAAGCTTTGCCAGGACGTGCTTATGTACAGCGCAAACGGTTCTACTCTGGAAGGCCCGGAGAGTCTCGCCCGGCAGACCTGGATGGTAAATCGATAGCTCGGACGGTGACGGCGGCAATCAAATTCTGCAAATCAATCATCGATTACGCGTATGCTGGCTCAACCAAGATCAAAGAAGGTAATGCGCCTGCAAATGATGCGAAGCAGTAGTCCGCGATACTCACGAGGAGGAGATGCCTCTCGGCAAGGAAATAGCCACCAAGGTGAACGGTCATAAGCTCAAGGTTGTCGGATATATACGACAGATTTTCAGGATGACGACGCTGTCTTCACGACTAACAATACGCTTCTGCTGAATTATATCTCGAAAGCGGCTGAGTGTCTCCGTATACTCGCACTGATCCTGATGCGTTAGTCATGAAACTTCAGGATACGAGGCTATCACTCAGAACAATTACGATCGTGATCAGGAGAATTTAGCATAAAGTCCGAGACCAGAATTTCCGCAAGACGATGACAGCAGCCGGTCTGATGAGTATTGATAGCTCTGATAGAGATGTATCTTATGCCCAGATCTGGTCCTTCCATCCAGAATCCGGGCGGAGGTGGGGAACGACGAGACGATGCAGGCCCTAAGAAGAGGGATGTCTCCAGGATGTTCTATGGGAGAAATTATCGTGATAACGTTGATCACACGGCAATACCGCAGAGCATGCGGCGTGATATGCGCCGGGCAATGCCACCGAGATAACTCGCAGTCTGCTCTTGATAGCTCCTCGGGTAGCGCTTCTGACGTTCGCGCCAGCGTGCTCATCTTCAACGCAGGCAGCAGGACTGATGCGGTTATCAGGACTATGCGCAAGACGCCTGCCGCGATACTGGCAAGGGACAGACATCTAAGCTCTTTTATCATTGCGATGATATGCCGGTACCTGCAGCGCGCTGCAACGCCGCTGTCTCCAGAGAGGCTGCGCCTTTTGGAAAGAGCTTTGATTATGGTATAATCTTAAAATTCAGTGCATTCGCCAAGTTGTGGACGCTTTCGGTTCCGATGTGGGACAAATAAGTTCTCCAGCTTGGCGAGTAAGGCTAATCCGGGCCGGAGGAGGGCAAATGATGACTAGCGATAGAGATAATTCATACAAGAAACCGCGATGAGAAGTAATTTCTATTCACAACATGATAGATGAAGACCTGGCGGAGGGAAAGTATCAAGACGTGTATGCGAGATTTGCCGCCAGACCCAATCGGGTATTTGCACATAGCGTACGCTAAATCCATTTGCCTTATCTCTCAGACCGCCAAGAAATACGGCGGCAAGTGCAATCCAGATACGACGATACCAATCCGGTAAAGGAAGAATCTCGAAGTACGTAAAATCAATCGAGGCTGATGTGCTGGCTCGGATTCGAGGTGGGATGAGAAGAGATGGGCTACGATTACTTCTGACACACTATGGGCGATGCAGCGATTGAACTGATCAATGGGCGGGCAAAGGCATATGTCTGCAACCTCAGCAGCGGAGGAGATCAAAGAGTACAGGGGGACACTTGCAGGCCGCTGCAAGGAGAGCCCTTATAGAAATAGAACTGTAGAGGACAACCTTGCATCTCGTTCGAGGATAAGGAGAGCCGGAAAGTATGGAGATGGCGAGCGGTGCTGCGTGCCAAGATTGACATGAGCTCCTAATATCAACACGAGAGGGATCCACGATCATTTACAGGGTTGCTCGGCCGCCACTCATCATAGTACCGGCGACCGCGCGCATTTATCCTGTGTATGACTTTGCACATCCGAATCGGCGATGCTATAGACGCATCTCCGCACTCCATATGTACGCGCTTGAGTTCAGTGACTCACAGACCGCTGTATGGATTGCGCTCTCGACGAAGTCGGATTCTGGAATCGCAGCCAAGCGCAGATTGAGTTTGCCAGACTTAATATCGCAACGCACGCTCGCGAGCAAGAGCATCTCGCAAGCTCGTTGATGAGGGCACGGTTTCCTGGCTGATGATCCTCGTATGCCCGCAATTGCCGGCATCAGAAGGCGCGGATGCACACCGGAGGCTATCAGAAGCTTTGTGACGACATCGGGTGTGGCAAAAGCCACACACAGTCAGATTTTGCTCAGCTCACGGCATGCGTTCGTGACGATCTGCGGTTCAAGGTCGCAGCACGCAGTGGTAATGAACCCGATCAAGGTGGTAATCACCAGCTACCCGGAGGATCAGGACTGGGATGTGCAGTTGAGAACAACAGAAATGCTCTGGAGCCTCCCGGTGAACGAGCTTCGTCTGCAGTCAGTCGAGCTGGGGATTGACGGAGAAGATTTCAGCGGAAGTTACCTGTGAAAGCACTTTGGAGCTCTTTCCCGCAACGTAAGTCAGGCTCAAAGGGCGGCTACTGCATCGCTTATGATGAGGTTATCAAGAATGAGGACGGTCTCTATCGATGAACCGCAGTGCACATACGATCCTAATACCAAGAGCGGTACAGGGCGGAAAACGCAAAGGTCAAGGGCACGATTCACTTTGGTGGTGAGGCATCGCGATGGCAGTTAGAATCAAGATTCGCAGTATCGGTCGCTGATGCTTGAGAATGATAAAGGTAGCCTCGAGGCTCAACGGACTGCCTCGCTGAGACATGAAGGCGATGGAGCCATCAGCATGCTGATGCCAAAGGCTGGCGAGAGATTCCAGCTTTTCTCCGGCAAAGGGCTGCTATGTGCCGACAGCGAGCTGACAACGGACGACGAGAAGGTGCTTTAACAGCATCGTGAGTCTCACAAAAGCTCCTGGATAGAAATTACTGGTAAATGGGGTGGTAACGATAGATGAGCTTATTTACATCCGGTACTGGCATTTGCTGAGAATAATCCGATTTTACCAAAAGTGCGATAACTACGACGGTTCAAAGTGTGGATCTTCGCAATTTTGGCAGTGTTCATCCTTATGAAGTCCATCATGTCCCTTAAGCTTTCGACGTGGGTAACTCCGGAGTCTGGGGCTATCTCTATGTCGATAACGGTGTATCACTGCCTATCACACTGGGAGGAATATTATCGGGCGGTCATCAATCGCTTCCACCTCCGCATTCAGCTGGATACGATTTCCACCTGACGCATAGAGTGACCGGCCGCAAAGACGGCGTGGATGTTCAAGGACCTCAGCCAAGAACGGGACTATCATCAGCGGATCCAGCCGACTTACGCAAAATAGACTAGTAGATCCGGAGACGATTGCCGCGGGCGGAGCTACTGCACGCTCGCTGCGCGATTAGTGCTGAAGAGGAGAAACAGTGACGCTATGTGCGCTCGGTGGACAAGAAGCGGTCTCGCCATGGCCACTGGATGGTTGCAATCACAGCGTTTCCGGTTTCTGGCTTGATGTATCCAACTGATTGATTGCGCATGGGTGCGGCTTCTGACTCCGCGCTTCTAACAATTCCGCTGCTTTCGTTAACCATGTGGTTTGGCGTGTGCATACTGTTTTAGAGCTATGCGAAGTAAGGGCTTCGAGGATGGAGCTGATTGTCTTTCTTTCATGTATCGACGCAGTTGGGCTGGCGGTTACAACCTCGACCAATCCTGCTCTGACGATGAAGCAGTATATAAAGCGACATGTGCCAGGAATTTTATCTATATTTATGTGCATCCATATGCGTCGATCCTTACGAGAACTGAGAAGCTCCGGCCGGTATTGGCAGCTCCTCCCGGTGGGACTGCTGTTGATCAACATAGTCTTTGGAAACCACTCAAAGTTCAGTGCAGCCAACTGGGTTTTTCGCTCGGCGGCATATCGATTCAGCCGTCCGGAGATTGTATCAAGCTTGCATTCATCTGCATCGGTGCAGCAACCATGGAGAACCTGTTCAACAAGAAAAACCTAGGCCGATTCATGCTGTTCTCTCATTCTGCCTCGGCGTGTCTGGCCAAGATGGGCGACTTTTGCAGTACGGCTCTCATATTCTTTTGTCACATATCTCGTAATTCTCGTTCCTCAGGGCGGAGACTTCTCAGACTGATACTGACGATTAGCTGCCAGGGCATCATGGGCACCGCGGTTCTCGATTCAAAACCGTATATAGCCCAGCCGCTTCAAGGCGTGGGGGACACGTCTGGGAACCGGATTTTGCCAACGGCATGGGCTTTCAGCAAACCTCGAACCATGTCAGACGCGTCGGGCGTGCGGTCTCGCTCGGACTCGGTGCGGGTAACGGCTCGCGCTCAAGACTGTGGGCGCGTCCATCACCGACCTTTGTCTTTTGGATCTCGTAACTGAGGAATGGGGGCTTATTAGCGCCATCCTGCTGTTGCGCTCTGCATCATCACGCGCTTTCGCTGTTCGCAGCAACGCTCGATCATCGCCGGCCGCCTGACCTTTCTACACTATCGGAGCGTGTGGAGCAGCCATGCAATGATGATTTTCCAGACGATGCTGAATATCTTCAGCGGTTGGTTGTTCCCGCTCACCGGGAGTCACCTTTCCCGTTTATATCGACGGGAGCGCGGGTGATAGCGCTCGTGCAGTGCTCGCTTACTTCAAGCGCCGCGGATAGTGCGCAAGGACGCAAAAGTCCTCGCAATCAAGAGGAGGGCGTAGCATGGTACTTTAACTGAAGGAGGTAGCGTAAGCGCAAATTAGAGCGAAGAGCGAACACTGCCTGCTGCTGGCATGCGACCTCATGTTATCGGAATAACTGATATTCACAGGCGAGACTCGTCGCAAGGGACAGGAATGCTGACGTCGGTGGCAATGACGCAGTATATACAAATGGCGATTAGACCGCAGAGGACGATATACTGATCGCAGCGGTGCGGCGCTTTTAAAATCTGCACTCAGGATGGACTCATATATCCCTCTGACCCGTCGCTTCGCAGGGCGACGGTGCATGTTGTGGTGAGATCCAAAGGGCAACATCGCAGCACAGCGCTATCAATGTGGGCCGCAGCTATCGGCCACGATTTGCTCCAACGGTACACACGATACTCGTCAAGGATGGCAGCAAGATTAAGCTGACGATAGATTCCACGCTAACCCTGCAGCCTACAACGCGCTGGGCAAGAGGCAGGATGGTCCGGAGAGCTCAGCACAAGACCGGGAGAGAGTGGCGATGGTATGCACTCCGGCTGCAGATCAGCGAACACCGTTTGACCTAATTCGGTCGTCAGAGTATTTCAACACATTCCTCATCCGGAAGCATGATGCACGGGCCTGACCTTCAAGACGATTACTCGCCGCAGCGGCGATAACGAACAATGTTGATGATATAGACAGCTTTGACCGTACGCAGTGGAGTTACCTATGTAAACGGTTCGCCTATAAGGTGCACCAACGGTCAGAGCCCACGGTCAAGTGGACTTTGAGATGGCTCTTGCTAAGTCGTGCAACGGTGCCTTTCGGAGGAGATTACTCGCAAGATTGGTGCGAGCAACATGAAGGAGAAATACGTCAAGAAGGTCGGGCTTGCAACTCCTCAACATTAGCGGAATCAAGACGGCAAAGGGTAAGTTTAATTTCCCGGCGACGACACAAACTCAGCTGGGCGGAATCGGACAGGCGGACGATCTCAGTCAACCCGCCTAATGATGGTCTATATGGGCTCGATTGCAAATGGCGGGCACAGAGCTGTAAATCCATATCTCATCGGCTCACGTAAGCTTCCTCAAGTTAGGGTGATACAGGCGGCGACTCCGCTTGGGGAAATACCTCAGCGAAGCGACTACGAATAGACTTGAGGCATGATGAAGAACGACGTCAGGGTCACATATGGTGAGAGTAACTCAGAGGACTGGAGTATCTATGCCAAGTCCAGGAACAACAGCGGAGACAGGGGATGGAGATCCCGATGCTTTGGTTTGTGGGCTTTTATAGATGATCCAAAGCATCCGCATGCGCGTTTTGTTTCTGTGGGTGCGCATGGCAGCGCAGCAGGCTTCAGGTTGCGGGACCGGTGGCGTACAAAACTCTGATTGCGTTGGTACAGAATAATTAGGAAAGAGGTAATCGGACAGAGACATAACAGAGTTTGAATAGAAGAGTATATTCTGCTGAAAATGGCTTATTTTCAGTACCACAGCCCGTTTGAATGAGTCAACTCGGGAGCAAAATTGAAAAGATTTCAAGAATAAATTGAGTAACAGTACAGTGGCTTTACAAGAAAAATAGGCACGAGACCGTAGCTTAATTGTTACGGTCTCGAAGCGCACATCTGAAGATCCAAGCTTTTTACTTCACCCATCTTCATTCTGTATAGCTGACAATCGATATAAAGAGTGCTTTCTTTACGGTGGTAGCGAGAGACTTAGAGGCCATATCAGAGCTTGATAACGAAAAGAGGTGCTTCCAATCGAATCACCTCTTTTCGTTTCAATCCATATCTAAATATATCTAAAAGTAATAGAGCTAATTTGTTTGAGAAGTAGCCGTCTCTATCGCCTTAGCTTCATCCACAACATATGAACCTTCTCTCTTCTTGAAGAAGCGAAGCACGATGTAGAGAAGTACCAGTCCAACAGCGAGTGCAACCATGGCGACTCCATGATTCCTGCAATTATGTATGACACTGTGGATACGCAGAGCACGAGTAACAGCATAAGGCAGCTGTGTTTCAACGTGGCTGAGGGTGCTAACGGCAGCACCTGCGGACGACATCAGTATGGTTATCTGAGATTGGTGACAGTGATCTCGCAAACTCCACCGGCCATGCAAGCCGAGATGAGAACAATCATCATGTCAGGCCTGTTCGATGTAACAGCGAGGGCGATAGGAATCAATATTCCGAAGGTTCCTCACGATGTACCCGATGCGAATCCGAGTGCGCAGGATACTACGAAGAACAGCGCGGGTATGATAACGACGAATCCGCCGGAACCTTATCCATCATATTTTGCAACGAACCTGGCTAGTCGAGCGAGTCTGTCATACCCTTGAGTGTCAAGCCATCGAGAGTACGAGGATGAAGGCGATACCATGGATTTGAAGCCTTCGCATATGCACTCCATGAGCTCCGCAAATGGAACCACTCTTCTGATTAAATAGTAAACTACAGTGATGACGAGAGCTACCGTGCTTCGAGCACTAACGATGTAGCTGCATCACAGCCGGCAAATGCATCGACGAATGCCTTACCCTTCCAGAAGCCGCCGGTGTACAGCATTCCGATGACGCACGAGATAATTAGTACGATTACAGGGAATACCAAATCCATAACGGTGCCCTGATGAACAGTATCGGCAGCGTCGTCGTTTTTGAGAGCCGCAGCATCCTTTACGGTAAAAAATCTCCTTCTTCAGCCGCATTCTTCTCGTATACAGCCATCTTGCCATAGTCGAAGTTCATCGTGATAATCATGAACATCATAGCGATAGTCAGGAGAGCGTAGAAGTTGTAAGGGATAGCCTGGATAAATACGGATAGACCGTTCTTGCCCTGAACGAAACCGCTGACAGCAGCAGCCCAAGACGATATAGGTGCAAGGATGCAGACCGAGCAGCGGTCGCGTCAATCAGATAAGCGAGCTTAGCCTCGATACGTTGTGTTGGTCTGTGAGCGGCTTCATAACGCTTCCAACCGTCAGACAGTTGAAATAGTCATCAACGAAAATCATTAGACCGAGAGCCACAGTAGAGTACTCTGCGCCGCGACGGGTTCTGATTTTCTGAGCAGCCCAGCTGCCAAACGCAGCCGAGCCGCCGGATAGATTCATCAGTGGATACGAGCATTCCCAAGATTACGAGGAAGACGAGTATTCCCACGTTGCCGGGAGTTGACAGCGACGTTACAAATCCGTCGATCATGACGTGGTTCATAAACTGAGAAATCCATGCCCGAATACAGCAGGCCGCCCGCGAGTATTCCGATGAACAGCGAGCTGTATACTTCCTCGGTGATCAGCGCCAAGCCGATAGCGACGATTGGTGGCAGCACAGCCCAGCCTGTAAGCGTAGAGTGCCGGTTTACTGTCACGCCGCCGTGGCGATAATAGGCATCGCGGTGATAAATAGAGCAGCAAGTCGAATACGTACAAAATTCTGTTTCTGTTAATGCGTATCGTTTGTAAAACCTCCGTGAAAATAAAATAGCTATGAATAACGTCTGCAAACGTATCCATGGTTCGTACGTTAGTATACAAATGCATCAACTATACCATTGATAGCGCTCCACATTTTACGATGTGACGAGTTCGGCGCATATTATCACGGCCCAGAAATATCTCGGTGAGATATGACCTTCGGCGGATTTCTTTCTCACAGCAGCAGCTTCCCGTAGCTAGCTACAGGATACTATTGAGCTCCGCGACCTCTATCGAGTCAGTCTTATTCAAAAAGCTACATTGATTTAATAATATCTCAACAAAAAGTCAAGTAAAATCCAAAAATACTAATAAATTTGTACAATTTCACAATTCCACAAATGACTATAAATAAAAATATCCTTAACATTAATCTTCATCTGCGCAGCAGCATCACATAATAAAACTAATCATCCGGAAATTCATAGAAACCATTCAATTTTATTCATTAGTTTCTACAAAAATTTGCTCGAATGGTATAATTACTCAAAGGCGCAGGCGCAGGAGCAAATTGATATTCGTAGGTACTGCTAGTTCTTTTGTACGGATGACTGCAAACATTAAGGAGGCGCAAAATGATCAAGGAATATACAGCGGAAGAAATTACAGAAATAATAAATAACAGGGATAAAAAAGAACGGCTAGTGATAGAGGAAAGCGTAATCAAGGGCGCAGACCTCGAAGGCTGCGATTTAACCAACACCACATTCAGACTATGCCGCTTCGAGGACTGCATCCTTGCCGGTGCCGACTTCAGCGACTCCAGTATTTCGGGTACGTTATTCCTGAATTGCCCGATGCACGCCTGCCGCTTCGTCGGAACCGATATGACAGAAACCATCTTTCGCGATATAGATCTTTCGGACAGCGACATCAGTGGAGCAAATTTATACGCCGCCGTCCTCGAGGATGCCAATCTCGATGGCGTCATATCAGATGCGGACACCAAGTGGTTCAGACAGGTACCTCCGGAAGAAGGACCCTTTATAGCTTGGAAATGCTGTACTGACCTTAGAGTAGTGCAACTGCTTGTACCGGCAGATGCCAGAAGAGTATCCGCGACAATGGAGACCTGCAGATGTGATAAGGCCAAAGTCCTTTCTATCAAGAGCATAGACGAAAGTATCAGTTATGATTGGGCACAGTCGACAGTAGATCCGGGATTTCTATTATGAAAAGGGTAAGTGGATGGTGCCTGCAAACGGATTTGAACCTGGACAGATGGAAGGATTCATCAAGAGGAATCCACTTCTTTATGGAGCGAAACAATGCATAGCCTATCAAACAAAATAAGCGTAAAAACAGCAAGTTTATGCGCAGCGGAAAGTCAATTATTTCATAATAATTTATAAAAAATATAAATTTATAACACAAAAAACAAGATAAAACAGGAGTTTGTAACAAAAATATCCACAAAACTAAAAAATGTTTTGTGATTAATGTCAAAAATGCAAAAATACACAAAAAGACTTTTGTTTGACTGGAAATGTATTCATTTGTATAATTCAATTATATTTATGACAAGTTTAATACCGTTAAACTTAAGGAGGTAAGTAGATGAAAGTAATTATGTCGGGCAACGAAGCTATTGCTCGTGGCGCATACGAAGGCGGCTGCCAGTTTGCTTCGGCTTATCGGTACTCAAGCACCGAGATCCTCGAGAATATGCCTCAGTACAAGGATGATGTGTACTCAGAGTGGGCTCCTAATGAAAAAGGTCGCTGCAGAGGCTGCTATCGGTGCATCTATTGCAGGTGTCAGATCTTTCTGCGCGATGAAGCACGTAGGTGTTAACGTAGCTGCAGACCCAATCTTTACAGTTGCATACACAGGAGTAACAGGCGGATTTGTAATCGTTTCTGCTGACGACCGGGTCAGCACAGCTCCCAGAATGAGCAGGATAACAGGAACTACGCTAAGGCAGCCAGACTCCTTATGCTGGAACCATCCAACTCTCAGGAGTGCAAGGACTACATGAAGATGGCATTCGGTCTTTCCGAGAGATTCGATGCTCCGGTTCTTTTCCATGTAACTACAAGAGTCTGTCATTCAAAGGGAATCGTAGAACTCGGCGATAGAGAAGAGCACGAGTACGTTCCATATAAGAAGCAGATTGCCAAGTATGTTTCCGCTCCGGCAAATGCTAAGAAGATGAGAGTTAATCTCGAGAAGAAGCTTGCTGATATGGAAGCATATGCAAATGAAATCGAGATCAACCAGCCTGAATGGCATTCGACTAAGATTGGTGTCGTTACATCCGGTATTTCGTATCAGTACGCAAAGGAAACCTTTGGCGAGGATGCTTCATATCTCAACCTTGGGATGACCTTCCGCTGCCAACAGATCTTATCAAGGATTTCTGCAGCAAGGTGACAAGGTATACGTAATCGAAGAGATGGATCCTTACCTGCAGGAGTTCCTCGAGGGACACGGAATCGAGTGCATTGGCAACCAGCAGATTCCTAAATTCGATGAGCTCAACACGGATATCGTTAGAGAGGCACTCACAGGAGTTAAACCTGAATCCTATGAGTCAGAGCTTAAGTCGGTTGTTCGCTCCTCCAACGCTCTGTGCAGGATGCCCGCACAGAGGCTTCTTCCAGGCTATCAAGAAGAAAAAGGGCCTTATGATCAATGGAGACATCGGTTGCTATACTCTCGGAGCAAATGAGCCGCTAAGTGCTCTTGATACAGCAATCTGTAGGGAGCTTCCCTGTCTATGGCTCACGGTGCATCGCAGGCGTACAAGGTAGCCGGTGCAAAGACTAAGGCAGTAGGTGTTCTTGGAGACTCCACATTCTTCCACAGCGGCATTACAAGCTTAATGGATGCGGTATATAATCAGAGCGACAGCATCAGCGTGATCCTCGACAACAGAATCACAGGTATGACTGGTCACCAGCAGAACCCCGGAACAGGCTTCACTCTCATGGGCAAGCCGGCACCGGAGGTTGATATACCTGCGCTTGTTAAGGCTGTCGGAATCAAGGAAGAGAACATTTACGTTGTAAATCCTCTTCATCTTGATGAGGTCGATAAGGCGCTTGATGCTTGCATCGAGAAGGATGAGCCTACTGTAATTATTACAAGATGGCCATGCGTACTTAAGAAGTTCAGCCAGCAGGATCTCGAAGAGTTCACAGGACTCCACAAGACTCAGTGTCACATCATTCAGGATAAGTGCAGAAACTGCAAGGCTTGTGTAAGAACAGGTTGCCCGGCTCTCATGTCCTCAAAGGATGATGTTGTTATCGATGTTAATAGCTGCGTAGGCTGCACAGTCTGCAAGCAGGTATGCCCATTTGATGCTATTGAGGAGGTGCAGAGATAATGAGTGAAGTTAAGAATATTCTCCTCGTAGGAGTAGGTGGACAGGGAACAATCCTTTGCAAGTAAGATTCTTACAGAGCGGTCTGATGGAAGCGGATATGATGTTAAGATGAGTGAGATCCACGGAATGTCACAGCGTGGCGGAGTGTAAGCACTCAGGTTAGATACTGGTGATGAGGTTCATTCTCCAATCGTTGGAAAGGGATCGGCTGACGTAATCGTTGCTTTCGAGACTATGGAGGCTCTCAGATGGCTCAGAATACCCTCAAGGTTGGCGGCAAGATGGTAGTTAACAATTTCAAAATCAACCCTGCTCCGGTCAACCTGGGTAAGGCGGAGTATCCGGAAGCAATTCTTGAAGATCTCAAGGCAAAGTGCCCGGTAACAGCTGTAAAGGCTGGCGAAATCGCTACAGAGCTTGGAAATGCCAAGGCTATGAACGTCGTACTTCTCGGAGCGCTCGTTAAGGCTATCGGCACTCTCGACGATGTAGACTGGGATGCTCAGATTGAGAAGAATGTCAAGCCTAAGTTTGTCGAGCTCAACAAGAAGGCATTCAAGGCCGGATACGATCTGTAAGATATTATATTTAGTTTATTCATATCTGTTGATAATGAAACAAGCTGTTGGGAGAGGGTGATGCCCTCTCCCTTTTTATAGTTATTCTCCGGAGAACCACAGACCGGGAGAGAACCACAGACATAGTACATATATATTTTTGCCATGCTGCGTATAGCCCCCTAAATTTGCTGCATTGCGCTCGTGGTATGCTATAATATAGAAGCTTAGTGGATAACCAATCCAGTGACAGACATACAATGGAATCATATGTATTTTTTTAAGGAGGTAATGTATGTTCAAAAACTTTACAGAAAATGGCTGAAATGGTTAAGAACCATCCGGTTAAAAAGAAAATCGTTTTAGCTTGTGCTCATGACGAGCACTCCCTGGAGGCTGTTAATGAGGCAGTTAAGGAAGGTATCGTTGAAGCAGTTCTCGTGGGTAAGAAAGAGAAATCAAGGCTATAATCAAGGAACACGGATTTGCTCTGGAGAACGCAACAATTTACAACGAGGACGACGACGTTGAGGCGGCTAAGACCGCAGTAAGACTTATCAACGAAGGCAAGGGAGATTTCCCATGAAGGGCAGAATGCAGACAGCTGACCTTCTCAAGCAGGTTGTAAATAAAGAGACAGGCCTCAACATGGGCAAGGTTATGTCACACGTTGGTCTGTTTGAGGTTCCAAACTACCACAAGCTCGTGGTTCTGACAGACGGCGGAATGCTCTTCACCCAACCCTGGAGCAGAAGGCTCAGATTATCGAGAACGCTGTAGAGTCACTGCGCAATATGGGATACGAGAACCCCTAAGGTTGCGGGCACTTTGCGCAGCAGAGAAGCTCAATCAGAAGGCTCCTGAGTCTGTTGATGCAGCAGCTCTCAGGAGATGAACGAAAAAGGCGAGCTTAAGGATTGCGTAGTAGAGGGGCCGATCTCTTACGATATCGCGCTCAGCAAGGAAATCGCTGACTTCAAGGGCTTCGAGAGTCCTGTTGCCGGAGATGCGGATGTTCTGCTCGTTCCGGATATGGCAGCGGGCAACTTCATAGGTAAGGCTTGGGTAATCCAGGGAGGCGGTAGAATGACGGGCCTCGTAATTGGCGCAAAGGCTCCAATCGTTCTGACTTCCCGTGGCTCCGGTGCAGATGAGAAATTCTACTCTATCGTATTCGCGGCTGCAGCTTCCAAGTAATAAGCTGCTTTTGAGATGTTTGAACGGTTCAATGACAAGCTGATCTGCGAGTATAGCACGCGTATTGGCGGTGTCAGCACGGGCTGCTACGATTCGATGAACCTCAGTCTGACGACAGACGATGCCCTTTTCAAATATTCTTGCAAAATTACGAAATTTGGTGCCGCTCTCTCGGCGTAGATACTCATCAGATCGTCATGGTGCATCAGACGCACGGTAACGAGGTGATTCGTGTCAGCCTGAAATTGCGGAGAAGGTTTGTATTCGCCTCGGAGAAGGGGATAGACGGAATGGTGACAGATGCAAGAGGAGCTGCTTTAGTGACGTCTCATGCTGGATTGTACGCCGATTTACGTATACGACCCAATTCATGAAGCGATAGGGACTTTGCCATGCGGGCTGAGAGGCACTACCGCGAAATAGCGGAACGCACAGTCAACAGGATGATTGATGAATTTGAGTCTGACCCGGTAGATCTATACGCAGCGATAGGGACCATGCATTTCCATCAAGCATTTTTGAATGTGACTCGGATGTGATCGATGCTATCTCCAACATGAACGTGAAATATTCCTCATGCATATACGTACAATCCGCTGAAAAGGCAAGTTTAACGTGTCAATGCCTGCTATCAACAAGGCTGTGCTCATGAGTGCAGGAGTTCCTGCGGATCACATCGAGATCGACGGTTCCTGCACATACGAGCAGAGAGAGTATTTCTCTCACAGGAGAGACGGACTGGCGCGTGGCGGACAGGGTTGCACTTCTAATGCTCAAGTAGGGAGTTTATCTATCGTATAACAGATTAGCCGTTTAGCTAGCGGATAATCGCATTAAAGGACAAAACGAGCAAAATCCAATCAAAAGCTTGGAGCCGACGCTCCAAGCTTTTTGGTTCATATGAGAATTCCTACAAGTACCTTTGTAAGATCTTCCAGCTCAAGCCGACGTTCCAAGCTTTTTGGTTTATATGAGAATCGATATTAAGAGCTCTCTGTTAAATGTGACTTATAGGACAAAAAACGTGTTACAAAACCGCTATAGCCATTGAAATTTCAATGGCTATAGCGGTTTTGTCTTTTTTGAAAGAAGATAGAGGGTGGACAAAAACGTGTTTAGAATGCTTGTTAACAGTTAGAAATTTCAACATGTATTGGCGTTATATCTTTCTGAGAATGAATTATCGGGAGGATACCGAATGAAGAGCGTTAATTGTCCATATTGTGGAGCCAAAATGTATCAGACATGGAAAAGAATAGTTCAGGTACGCAGAGATGGTTTTGCCCTGAGTGCAAGTCATCATTTACACCTAAAATCGATAACTCGTCAAAAGCAATTAAATATGTTCCTGAAGTGGTTGTTTGGACGAAGCACTCAAGCAGAATATGCCGGGTGGAGGCAGAACATTTCGTAGAAATACGGTAAAGTTCTGGAACCCTGTGGCCTATGCCTCCTGTCATTGAGGACAAGAAAGACGTATTGTATTTAGACGGCATATATCTTGCTAGAAAGGCATGTGTATTGATCTGCTGTGATGACAAACATGTACTTGGATGGTATCTATGCAGATATGAGCATTCCGGTGCCTGGAAGGCATTGATGTCTAGAATAGAGGAACCTGTAATGGTGGTGTCTGATGGAGGCTCTGGTTTTAATAAGGCACTTCGTAAAACGTGGCCTCATACGAGACACCAAAGGTGTCTGTTTCATGTGTTTCTCATGAATAAAACGATATACGACAACGCGGCCTAAAACCCTTACAGGGATTGAGTTATACACACTTTCAAAGGATCTGCTGAAGCTTGATACCAAAGAGGAAGCAGAGAAATGGACAGAAAGATTTGTGGAATGGATGAGCAAGTACAACAAATTCCTGAGCCAGATGTCCCGTGACGAAAATGGAAACTGGAGATACACACATGAAAGGTTGTTAAAGGCACAGCGCTCCATTGTAAGGCTGATAAAAGAAAACAGCATGTTCATATATCTGGATGAGCAGTTAAGTCAGGAAATAGATGAATTGCCGTCAACGAATAATCGGATCGAAGGAGGCGTCAATTCGAGGATAAGAGCATTGCTCCGGGACCATAGAGGGTTATCTGTCGAAAGAAGAATAAAAGCGGTCTTCTGGTGGTGTTATATGCACTCACCGGAGCCGCTTTCTGTGTCTGAAATATTGAGAGTGATGCCCACAGACAAGAGCATTTCAGATATATACGAAAGAATTTCGGATAGCGAAAAACGCACCTCAACTATCCCTATGTGGGGTGATGCTATCGTCTGGAGTGAACTCCATAGAGGACAATTATCCTTCTTACTGGGATTAGCAAAACACGTTTTTTGTCCTATAAGCCTTAAATGTCGCTATTAGTCTCTATTAGATATTAATGACCTTCCTTTCGCCTCGCCCCCTTCTTGCGATATTCATGCAGCTCTGCAGTTATAGCCAATAGTACGTCTGTCGATAGGCTACCCGCACAGCTCAAGATTGACAGGAATGTAGCTACAGAGCTGCGAGTAAAGAACGCGGTTACGCCACTTCTGCTCAGACCTTTAAGCATGAGCGGATATGGAGTCTGGTGAGTTGCGATAAATTGCGATAAATACAATCAGCGGATTCACAATCAGTGCGATAAATACCATTGTCCATACCGGCAGTAAAATAAGCGTTGCGTACTTCGTAAAGTATTTCGATCCCGCTCGTAGAAATCGAGTTAAATACGAGACCCGTTACGCCAGGGTGAGGGAACCTTATGATCCGGCACACACCTGGTAATAGCGTCTGAAAAACCAGTCAGCACGCTTTTTGTAGAGTTCAAGGCTGCCCTAAGTGCAACACCGATCGACTGTAGCCTGGCATCCTGGAAATCAACCGTATCCTGGCGTCCTGCGTGGAATTGACAATCTGTAGAATGTGAAATCTGTCTTTTTGAGATGAACAGCAATGTCTGATTGCGACAAAATTGCTATGTGATAGTATAAATAAGTTAAAGGAACAATTAGGAGCTGAGGCTCATTCGCTGAGATAAACAGGGTGGAAACCCTTGAGTTTTCAATAATTAACACTTGGTTATATAAGGAGGTGCTAGATGAGAACATTAGCAATGGTTTCTAGTGCGTTAATGGTAATAGTAGGGACATTTTTGTATTGCAAATTCTACGGCAGCATTCACTTCTGTTGCTTTCATCGTGGGAGGTGCGCTTCTGGCTATGGGAGTCATCGAGTTGATAGTATTCCGTAATGTCGGATACGAAGGTAATATGATAACTAAGACATATGTGGTGCAGGCTGTTATAGGAGCCTTCCTCGGGATAATGTTTCTGTCAGGGCAGGTAAATGAAGATGTTGCGGTAACGGCAATCTTCGCTATGCTGCTCATGACGAACGGCTTAGCTGCAGACTCCAGCATTAACATGGATATAAGGTCAAATTCGACAAGCGAGAAGAGAACCTTCCTTCTTGGCACGGCAATGACATTGCTGGGCGCTTATATGTTTTTCAATAAGAGTGCATTTAACTTTCACGTAATGTTATTAATTGGGATTGCATCCGTTCTGATAGGAGTAGATAGATTCAGAATCGGAATGAGCCTGGATTACACTAAACCGAGTTCTTAAGCAAGAACGAAGAGAAGCTCGAGAGGCTAAGCGTGAAGAAAAAGCGCAACACGAGGATAGCTATTGAAGCTACTGTGAGATTCAGAGAGACAGAGAAATAAGATCAAGAAGCTTGAGGAGGAAACTCAAAAGGGAGAGCTCACAGAGAGAATTCTCAAGATTAAGAAGAAATAAGAAATAGATATCAAGAGACGAAAGGTGACAGAGTCACAAAACAGAGGATGTGGAGTATTTCACATTCTTTTGTAACTTGAATGTTATACCTAAGAGCAACAATTAAATAATGACTCATGCTCTAACAAGGAGCAGTGCAGAATAGTAAAAATATAAAAATAGTAGAAAAGAAATAAAAATAAAGTGGAAAGCGTGTAGTAAATAGATGTGGTAAGACCAAAAGAATAAATATCATATATGGAAAGTCTACTAATAAAAAGTCAAGTATAAGTTTGAGGAGTTAATAGTCAGAAGCGGAAGCATCACAAAAAGCCACCATAGGGCGCTGGACGGGGAAAAAGAATTGCCACATATTATTCGGCAGTATATTGAACAGCCAGACACCCTTGACATTGCCGTAGTAGATGCGAAGGAAGATAAAGGTAAAAAGAAATTATAAGGGCAGCAATATATGCAGTAAACAGATATAGAAGAAATAATGACTAAGTCATATATATAGACAATAAGAGGATGAATGAAAAAGAGCGCGATAGAAATAAAATGTATAGAACAAAAGAAGCAAAAAAGCTATTGACACAGGCGGGGGGATTTTCTTATAATAACAACACTCGCTATCAAGCAGTAGCGAGGGAGCAGACCTCTTAGCGGAGATCGTACAAGCCTTTTTCAGAAGTGAAAAGTGCTTGACGAGGCTAGGATTGGTGCGCTATAATGATTAAGCTGTCGCGAGAGAGCGGGTGCAAAAATCGCTCAAACGCAGTCAGCAGAACCATGACAACTTCATAGTGTAGAAACTGGTCAAGAGATCGACACAGTGAAAGCTGGAGATCAGATCTCAAGATCGTATAAGAGACAAACGATGTACAATATGTCGTATGTCCCTGTACAATTCAAACACAAACAACAATGATTCGGAAATAACGAGTCGAGACGCGAAAGCGTCATCCATAACAGGATTTGGACGAATCGAAAGATTCTTCAGATAACATTTATTAAGAGTTTGATCCTGGCTCAGGATGAACGCTGGCGGCGTGCCTAATACATGCAAGTCGAGCGAGAAGCTTGGAAATGAACCTTCGGGTTGATTTTCTAAGCGGACAGCGGCGGACGGGTGAGTAACGCGTAGGCAACCTGCCCCTGACAGAGGGATAGCCATTGGAAACGATGATTAAAACCTCATGACACCGTAGTAGCACATGCTACATCGGTCAAAGATTTATCGGTCAGGGATGGGCCTGCGTCTGATTAACTGGTTGGTGAGGTAACGGCTCACCAAGGTGACGATCAGTAGCCGACCTGAGAGGGTGATCGGCCACATTGGAACTGAGACACGGTCCAAACTTCTACGGAAGGCAGCAGTAGGGAATCTTGCACAATGGGCGAAAGCCTGATGCAGCAACGCCGCGTGAAGGATGAAGGCCTTCGGGTTGTAAACTTCTGTTCTAAGGGAAGAAACAAATGACGGTACCTTAGGAGCAAGCCCCGGCTAACTACGTGCCAGCAGCCGCGGTAATACGTAGGGGGCAAGCGTTATCCGGAATTATTGGGCGTAAAGAGTGCGTAGGTGGTTACCTAAGCGCAAGGTTTAAATTAGAGGCTCAACCTCTACATGCCTTGCGAACTGGGCTACTTGAGTGCAGGAGGGGAAAGCGGAATTCCTAGTGTGGCGGTGAAATGCGTAGATATTAGGAGGAACACCGGCGGCGAAGGCGGCTTTCTGGACTGTAACTGACACTGAGGCACGAAAGCGTGGCTAGCAAACAGGATTAGATACCCTGGTAGTCCACGCCGTAAACGATGAGCACTAGGTGTTGGGTCCGTTAGGACTCAGTGCCGCAGTTAACGCAATAAGTGCTCCGCCTGGGGAGTACGCTCGCAAGAGTAAAACTCAAAGGAATTGACGGGGACCCGCACAAGCAGCGGAGCATGTGGTTTAATTCGAAGCAACGCGAAGAACCTTACCAGGGCTTGACATCCTGCTGACAGAACCTTAATCGGTTTTTTCTTCGGACAGCAGAGACAGGTGGTGCATGGTTGTCGTCAGCTCGTGTCGTGAGATGTTGGGTTAAGTCCCGCAACGAGCGCAACCCTTGTCGCTAGTTACTAACATTCAGTTGAGGACTCTAGCGAGACTGCCGAGGTCAACTCGGAGGAAGGTGGGGATGACGTCAAATCATCATGCCCCTTATGTTCTGGGCTACACACGTGCTACAATGGTCGGTACAATGAGATGCAATACTGCGAAGTGGAGCGAAACACCAAAACCGATCCCAGTTCGGATTGTAGGCTGCAACTCGCCTACATGAAGTCGGAGTTGCTAGTAATCGCAGATCAGAATGCTGCGGTGAATGCGTTCCGGGTCTTGTACACACCGCCCGTCACACCATGGAAGTTAGGGGTGCCCAAAGTCGGTTAATTAATCTATCGCCTAAGGCAAAACCACGACTGGGGTGAAGTCGAACAGGTAGCCGTTCGAGAACGAGCGGCTGGATCACCTCCTTTCTAAGGAGACCTAGTCTCTACACTATGACAGTTTATGGGGAATTAGCTCAGCTGGGAGAGCACCTGCCTTGCACGCAGGGGGTCAAGGGTTCGAGCCCCTTATTCTCCACCAGCCGAAAGGCAAATGTCGTGAAAACGACAGGATGTACCTTGAAAATTGAATAACACACCAAGTGTAAATAAAGACAAATAGACAACGAATCGAGACAGCCGAATCTCAAGGAATGAGATTCAAAACTTGTGAAGTAAATTTCTCAGCTAAACTCAAGAGAGGGAAGCGGAGGAAAGAGAAGAACGAGAGGGTAACGATTTCAGGAAGTACTATTTGTTGAGAGAAACCAGAATTCACTGAGAGAAATTACAATAGTGAATAAGACCTAGTTAACGCTAACTAGGCGAGAGAACACTTCGAGAGAAGTGAAATGGTCAAGTACAAAGAGCATCGGGTGGATGCCTTGGCACTGGGAGCCGACGAAGGACGTGATAAGCTGCGATAAGCTGCGGTAAGGAGCACATATCCGATATACCCGCAGATTTCCGAATGGGGGAACCCACATACGGTAATGCGTATGTATCATTAAGTGAATACATAGCTTAATGAGGGGAACGGGGTGAACTGAAACATCTAAGTAGCCCCAGGAAGAGAAAGAAAAATCGATTTTCTGAGTAGCGGCGAGCGAAAGGGAAAGAGGCCAAACCGGATTGTTTACAATTCGGGGTTGTGGACCACCGACATTGACGAGGTTATGCGAGGCCGAATAGGGCTGGAAAGCTCAAGCGAAGAAGGTAAAACTCCTGTAGGCGAAGCAGAAGACGCATAGGTGGCACCGGAGTAGGACCGGACACGTGGAACCCGGTCTGAAGCAGGAGGGACCACCCTCCAAGCCTAAATACTACCCAGTGACCGATAGCGAATAGTACCGTGAGGGAAAGGTGAAAAGAACCCCGGGAGGGGAGTGAAATAGAATCTGAAACCTGATGCTTACAAGCATAGGGAGCGCAAGTGACCTAGTACTTTTTGTAGAACGGGCCAACGAGTTATGGTATGTAGCGAGGTTAAGTTTCTGGAGGAACGGAGCCGTAGAGAAATCGAGTCTGAATAGGGCGAGAGTTACATGCTGTAGACCCGAAACCGGGTGACCTATCCATGAGCAGGTTGAAGTAACCGTAAAAGGTTATGGAGGACCGAACCTATATCTGTTGAAAAAGGTTAGGATGACTTGTGGATAGCGGTGAAATTCCAATCGAACTCGGATATAGCTGGTTCTCCTCGAAATAGCTTTAGGGCTAGCCTCAAGGAAGAGATACACGGGGGTAGAGCACTGACTGTTCTGCGGGCCTTCACCGGTTACCAACAACTATCAAACTCCGAATACCGCAGTATCATACTTGGGAGTCAGACTATGAGAGATAAGTTCCATGGTCGAAAGGAAACAGCCCAGATCAACAGCTAAGGTCCCAAAGAGTAAGTTAAGTGGAAAAAGGATGTGGGATTGCACAAACAGCTAGGATGTTGGCTAGAAGCAGCCATACATTTAAAGAGTGCGTAATAGCTCACTAGTCGAGTGATCCTGCGCCGAAGATAAACGGGGCTGAAACTTACCACCGAAGCTTTGGAATTAGGTAACTAATTGGTAGAGGAGCATTCTATACAGGAAGAAGGAGGCGCGTAAGCAAAATCTGGACAGTATAGAAGAGAATGTTGGCATGAGTAGCGTAAGGGCGGGTGAGAATCCCGTCCGCCGAAAATCTAAGGTTTCCTGAGGAAGGTTCGTCCTCTCAGGGTAAGTCGGGGCCTAAGCCGAGAGCGAAAGCTGTAGGCGATGGATAACAGGTTGATATTCCTGTACCACCGAGGATTGTTTGAATGAAGTGGGGACACAGAAGGATAGATTGAGCACGCCGTTGGTTGAGCGTGTCCAAGCAGTGAGGCTTGAAAGTAGGGAAATCCGCTTTCTGAAAGGTTGAGCTGTGATGGGGTGGTCTAAGACCGGTAGCAATCGATTTCACGCTGTCAAGAAAAGCCGCTAATGAGATCCAAGGTGCCCGTACCGCAAACCGACACAGGTAGATGAGGAGAGAATCCTAAGGTGAGCGAGCGAACTATTGTTAAGGAACTCGGCAAAATAACCCCGTAACTTCGGGAGAAGGGGTGCCCACGTGAGTGGGCCGCAGTGAAGAGGTCCAGGCAACTGTTTACCAAAAACACAGGTCTCTGCTAAAGCGAAAGCTGATGTATAGGGGCTGACGCCTGCCCGGTGCTGGAAGGTTAAGGGGAAGTGTTAGGGCAACCGAAGCACAGAACTTAAGCCCCAGTAAACGGCGGCCGTAACTATAACGGTCCTAAGGTAGCGAAATTCCTTGTCGGGTAAGTTCCGACCCGCACGAAAGGCGTAATGATCTGGACACTGTCTCAACAATAGGCTCGGTGAAATTGAAGTACCGGTAAAGATGCCGGTTACCCGCAGCAGGACGGAAAGACCCCGTGGAGCTTTCACTGAAGCTTGATATTGATTTTTCGGCATTGCATGTACAGGATAGGTGGGAGACGAAGAATTCAGCACGCCAGTGTTGGAGGAGTCACCGTTGGGATACCACCCTTGTAATGTTGGAAATCTAACCTAGTACCGTGAACCGGTACAGGGACAGTGTCAGGTGGGCAGTTTGACTGGGGCGGTCGCCTCCTAAAGAGTAACGGAGGCGCCCAAAGGTTCCCTCAGCGCGGACGGAAATCGCGCGAAGAGTGCAAAGGCAAAAGGGAGCTTGACTGCGAGACATACAGGTCGAGCAGGGACGAAAGTCGGGCTTAGTGATCCGGTGGTTCCGAGTGGAAGGGCCATCGCTCAACGGATAAAAGCTACCCCGGGGATAACAGGCTTATACCCCCCAAGAGTTCACATCGACGGGGGTGTTTGGCACCTCGATGTCGGCTCGTCTCATCCTGGGGCTGAAGTAGGTCCCAAGGGTTGGGCTGTTCGCCCATTAAAGAGGTACGCGAGCTGGGTTCAGAACGTCGTGAGACAGTTCGGTCCCTATCCGCTGTGGGCGTTGGAAATTTGAGAGGAGCTATCCTTAGTACGAGAGGACCGGGATGGACATACCTCTGGTGTACCGGTTGTTCTGCCAAGGGCATAGCCGGGTAGCTACGTATGGAAGGGATAAGCGCTGAAAGCATCTAAGTGCGAAGCCCACCTCAAGATAAGATTTCCTCCGAAAGGTAAGACCCGTGAGAGACTATCACGTTGATAGGTCAGAGGTGTAAGTACGGTAACGTATTTAGCTGACTGATACTAATAGGTCGAGCACTTGACCAAATGGTTTTGAGCACGAGGTGGTTATTCAATTTTGAGGGTACAGCTCTCAAAAGAGTAGAAGATGATGAGATACATCTTACTGCGAAGAATATGAAGGTGGATTGCGAGAGCGATTTACGAATCCGGTGACAATAGCAGAGAGGTAACACCTGTTCCCATCCGAACACAGAAGTTAAGCTCTTTAGCGCTGAAGATACTTGGTGGGAAGCTGCCTGGGAAATTAGGGACGTCGCCGGTTTTTGTGCTAAAAATATCAGAAAGTCTCGATTATGCACAGACACCTGTATAGGATAGAACCAATACATTACTACTCGGATTACCACGCATAAATGAGCTTTTGAGCTTTTTGTACGATGCTTACCCTTGAAAGGTGGAGCTTAAAATACACTTCAAATATAAATCGAATATTAGTAAATCTAGAGTGCTTCAAATATGAGGTGTCTATTTTTATAACCAATTTGAAAAGCTATTATGAGAATATGATACATCAGCAATACTTGTTTTTGAGATTTTATAGATAATAAATCATACAAATCGTACAAATCATATAAGTTATATTAGTCGTATAAGTCGTATTAAAGGGAGGCTGATTATCGTGAAAACACCAAAAGGTAAATATGCTTGGACAGCTACAGTTGGGGAAAAAGGTCAGATAGTAATACCGAAACAGGCACGGGAAATATTTAATATTAAACCCGGTGATTCCATTCTGCTTCTCGGTGATGAAAAAGAGGGATTGCTATACCGCCAAAAGGAGCATTTGCACACTTGATGGAAGTAGCTTTTGAAGAAAAGAGGATGAATGATATGGAATATATTCTCGAGGTAAATAATCTGACGAAAATTTATCCGGCTTTTGAACTAAAACCTATCAGCTTTCATATTGAGGCGGGTGAAGTTATGGGGTTCATAGGCAGAAACGGTGCAGGCAAAACTACAGCACTAAAATCTATCTTGAACCTTGTACATCCCGAAAGCAGGCAGTGTTCACATTCTTGGAATGGATTATCTGCACAATGAGGATAAGATTAAACAGCAGATTGGTTATGCAGTAGGTGGGATCAATTATTATAAAAAGAAAAAAAGTTAAAGGATATTGTAGCCATTACGCGTATTTTTCTATGAAAATTGGGACAATGAGGCATATAATCACTACCTTGCTGCATTTAAGCTTGACGAAAAACAAGAAGATCATAGAGCTTTCTGAGGGGATGAAGGTGAAAATTCTACCTAACATTGGCTCTTTCTCATCATGCAAGGCTTTTTAATCTTGGATGAGCCGACGAGTGGACTTGATCCGGTATCCAGAGATGAAATGAATGAAATTTTTCGACAACTTGCCGAAAAAGATGTAGCGATCTTGTTTTCTACACATATTACCAGCGATTTAGAAAAATGTGCGGATACTATCACCTACATCAAAAATGGAGAATTGCTTTTATCTACGAAAAAAGAAGAGTTTATCCGTTATTATACAAGGGAAATAGGTGGTGCACCAACACTTGAAGATATTATGGTGTATATCGAAAGAGAAGAGGTGAATCTGTGATGAAAAAACTTCTTTATAAGGAAATGAAGTTATCAGCAAATCCTTTGAGCTATTGTTTTATTGCCTTTTCGGTTATGACAATGATTCCAAGATATCCCATTCTTGTCAGTTCTTTTTTATCTGTCTTGGCATTTTTCATACTTACCAGCAGATTCGTGAATACGATGATATTACATATACGGTTATGTTGCCGGTTAAGAAACAAGACGTAGTTACAGCTAAATATCTATTTGTTCTGTTTATCGAATTGATGTCTTTTTATTTTATGTGCATTACTAACGATTATTAGGATGAAATTTTGGGAATGCCGCTCCTTATGTTACAAATCAATTGATGAATGCAAATGCAGCTATCTTGGATATATGATGATTGTATTTTGCGTCATTTAACAGTATTTTTTTCTCGCAGGCTTTTTAAAACAGCTTACAAGATCGGGAAACCTTTTATACTATTCTGCTTAGTAAAGTTTTTATTATAATAACCGTGGGGAGGTGCTGCATCATATTCCCGGTTTAGAAAGTTTGAATGAGCCTTCCGATTTAAACGTATTACAGGTTGTCATATTGGCAATTGGCATCATCATGTTTACGTTATGTACACTGTTATCATATCGAAGAGCGATGAAGAATTTTTGAAGAAATTGATTTGTAAAGCTTAGTACATTAGTTAATAGTTCTTTATTGATGAAAACAGGACAAAAGGTACGGTTATGCAGATAAATCCGAAATCGTAAAAGGTTGTGTGATTGAAGTGTGCAAGGGTGTCGTGTGAACCCAAAACACGGATTACAATGAGGCGATTGGCTTGAGAGAATCAATCTTGGTGATCGACGCTTGTGATTGACGATAAGTGTATTTGCTCACCCTCGCCATCGCCTCTATTATCCTTTTCAGTTTTTGACTACCGGTATCACCGTATGCAGAAGTAGAAAATTAAGCAGCTATAGAGCTTGTCTTAATCGTTTTAGGCAATATCAGAACTTAGTTATGTTGCTTTGTTCAGACAGCAATGCCGGATTTGGATCAGGCGAATTGAACAGGTTGAGCATCTTTTGCCTGGATAAGTCGTTCCCTACAAATAGAAGCACATCGCCATCCTTGACTCTTTCGTATGGGCCAGGTGATATTGTTGTCTCTTCTCCTCGCTTTATTGCACAATAGTTGCGCCGGTCTGTTGCCATATGTTGAGTTCACCGATTGATTTACCGATAAAGTTGCAGTTAGAATCAATCTTCATATCGTGCGGCTTGAGATATGATGTGTTGTGATCTCTTGCATTGCGTGCTATCAAATCATCAAGAAGCTTTGCAAGGTTCTCGAGATTGCGCCTCTGAGTAGCTATGGCATCGACAATCTGTTCTCTTGTCTGTGCAATGGATATCGAATCGTGAAACCTCTCAAAATACAGTTGTGCCTTTTCGCGAGAAGCAACATATGTGCCGCGGCCCTGTTTTACAGTGACAATTCCCATATCTACGAGAACTTGCATTGCTTTGCGAGCTGTTTCAGGGATACATGAAAAAGTGGTGGCGATGGTGGATCTGGAAGTAATTCGATCTCCGACCTCGTACCAGCCTTCAGCGATTTTTCAGCCATTTCGACAGCAATCTGCTGATATCTTGATTCATATACCCTTGTATCTTCGATTGTGAGACATGAAGAACCTCCTCGTAAATTATCGCCTATGATTATAACATCTTAGGGGCACAAATAGCATCATAAGCGGGTGGGAATAATTTTTCTTGACAAAGTGCCAACATTGAGATACAATAGTGTTGGCATTAAATATGAGTCACTCGCACATAGTGGCGAATCAGGGATTCGATTTTGAATGAGAATCTCAATTGGAAAAGGAAATTATATATTGCGATTAATGCAGATATTGAATTATTTGAAAGGATGTGTCAGTAATGACCAAAAATCTGAGTTCGATAAGGTGTTATCTTCAAAAAGATATATTGGTAATTGCATTTGGAGCTATGATTGGCTGGGGCTGGGTCATTTCGACCGGTGATTGGATTCACAGAGGCGGAGTGCTTGGCGCAGCAATCAGGTTTGCGCTTGGTGGAATTATGATATTCTTTGTCGGTCTCACATATGCTGAGCTGACTGCAGCGATGCCGCAGTGTGGAGGCGAACATGTATTTAGTTACAAGGCCATGGGAGCGGTTGGTTCATTCATATGTACCTGGGGGATTATCCTCGGTTACGTCGGAGTTGTGTGCTTCGAGGCTTGCGCGTTTCCGACGATCGTGTCGTATATATTTCCAAGGTTCCTGAAGGGATATCTGTATACGGTTGCCGGGTTTGACATCTATGCATCTTGGCTTGCCCTTGCGGTTGCTACGGCTGCGCTTATGACGTTTATCAACATACTCGGTGCCAAGACGGCTGCGATAGTGCAGACTATTTTGACGGCTATAATATTTAGCGTAGGCGTTCTGCTCATCGTAACGTCGACAGTACGCGGAGATATAGGAAACCTGATGCCACAGCTTTTTGCGGGAAGAAATCAGTCGGCCATCAGCCACGTGATGCACGTGCGGTTATGACACCTTTCTTCTTCATAGGATTCGACGTAATTCCTCAGGCAGCGGAGGAGATTCAGGGGTCGCTCAAAAAGATAGGCAAGATACTGATCATGTCGATAATTATGGCGGTAGCGTTCTACGCGCTGGTTATAATTGCGGTTGGATACCCTGATGAATCCTTCGGAGATCAGTGCATCGATGAAGGGTGCAGGGCTGGTAACAGCGGATGCGATGGCTAAAGCATATGGAACCAAGGCAATGGCCGATGTGGTTATCATCGGCGGGCTTTGCGGAATCGTTACGAGCTGGAACTCGTTTATGATAGGCGGAAGCCGTGCGATGTACTCGATGGCGGATTCCAATATGATTCCAAAGGCTTTTATGCAAAGCTGCATCCAGGTTTAAGACTCCTGTAAATGCACTTTTGCTTATCGGAGTTATCTCGATGTTCGCGCCGCTTGCCGGTAGGCAGATGTTGGTGTGGATATGCGACGCAGGAAACTTGGGCTGCTGCCTGGCATACTGCATGGTATCGATTTCGTTCCTGATCTTGAGGAAAAAGGCTCCTGAGATGCCAAGACCATATAGAGTAAAACATTACAAATTCGTAGGAATTATGGCAGCCGTGCTGTCTGGTGGAATGGTTTCGATGTACCTGATTCCCGGTTCGGGAAGTACGCTGGTAACGCAGGAGTGGCTGATGGCCGGAGGTTGGGCTCTGATGGGGGCTGTGTTCTTTGCGATAAACAAGAAGAAGTACGGAGAGCAATTCGGAAAGCACCTTGATATTGCTGTAGAGTATTCGGCGGAGGACCTGGAAGCTATGAGAGAGCACAAGACAGTTAGAACTGCAAGCGATGTGCGAGTTTCGTAAAGAGCGAACATGAAATGAGCATGAAACCAATAAAAATTTTTAATATATAGTGCATATAAACTGTTGTATAATATAGGCGATAAGAAAGAAAGAGTTTTTGGAGGATGGTCCAATGATTATGTAATGGATTTCGAGATATGTTGATACTTATAACTGTGGAGGGTAGACCGAAGGTTTAGGTAAGTAATTTGGAAAGGGCTATTGCTTATAACTGTGGAGGGTAGACCAAAGGTTTAGTAACAGATTAGAATTAGCGTATACACTTCAAGATACGGAGGAAGGTCTGGTGTACAGATAGTAATTTGTCGGAGATGATCTCCGATTGAGTAGTGGAATAAGTGCTTTAGAGGGTGTCAAGAGGAATGCTTGACACCCTCTTTTTGTTATGGTATAGTCTTACGGTATGAAAGAAAGTATAAGCAATGTTGAATATACAAGCTTGATGTATGACTTCTACGGTGGTCTGCTCGATGACAGCAAAAGAGAGATTATGGATTTGTACCATGAAGACAATCTGTCTCTGACGGAGATTGCCGAGGAGCTCGGGATGACTAGGCAGGGGGTGCATTATACGCTCAAGAAGGCGGAGGGCATGCTTGAGAACTCACGAGATGATCGCTCAGGCTTGTTGCGGTGTGGAAGAACAACAATGAGCTGGTAGCAGAAGCTGATTCGCTGGTGGAGAAGATGCAGTCGATAGATGATGATGCTGAGCTGCACGGTGCGCTTGCGAGAATGAACGAGATTTTGCATAAGGCTTTGGATTTATAAGATAGAGATGGCTGCTAATCCGCGGATGAGCAGCGAGATGGAGAGATACGGAAGAGATGGCATTCGAAGGACTATCGGAAAAGCTACAAGAGACATTTCGTAATCTGCGAGGCAAGGGCGTTGTAAGCGAGAAGGATATCGATGCGGCGATGCGCGAGGTTAAGCTCGCGCTGCTTGAGGCCGATGTTAACTTTAAGGTAGTAAAGCAATTCGTCGCTACAATCAAGGGACAAGGCTATGGGTGCGGATGTGCTCAAGAGCCTGACTCCCGGGCAGCAAGTGCTCAAGATCGTGAAGGAAGAGCTCGTGGACATGATGGGTGGTGCGAACAGTAAGCTCACATATTCGCCAAGCGGATTTACAGTATATGATGGTCGGTCTTCAGGGGAACCGGCAAGACTACAACCTGCGGAAAGCTGGCAGCGTGGCTCAAAGCAGAACGGTAAGAAGCCTATGCTGTCGCGTGCGATGTATATAGGCCGGCAGCTATCGACCAGCTGGAGGTAGTGGGCAAGGCGGTCAATACTCCCGTGTTTACGATGAGGAGTCGAGATGAACCGCTTGCCATCGCGAAAGCTTCTGTCGAAGAGGCGAAGCGCAAGGGCTGTAATGTACTGATTGTCGATACAGCAGGACGTCTGCAGATAGATGAAGCCCTTATGGATGAGCTTGTTCAGCTTAAAAAGGGTATCAGGCCGCATGAGATTCTGCTTGCGGTGGACGCTCTCACAGGTCAGGATGCGGTAAATATCGCAGCCGGTTTCAATGAGACACTTGGAATTGATGGAATCATCATGACCAAGATGGATGGTGACTCCGTGGAGGTGCTGCGCTCTCGACCAAGATGGTTACGGGCAAGCCAATCAAGTTCATGGGTACCGGCGAGAAAGTATAACGCTCTCGAGCCATTTCATCCGGATAGAATCGCTTCCAGAATCCTGGGGATGGGCGATGTGATGAGCCTTATCGAGCAGGCTGAAAACGCGTATTCTGAAGAGGAAGCTGCCAGGATGGAGGAAAAGTTCAGGAAGAATCAATTCGACCTCAACGACTTCCTCAACCAGATGGGACAGATCAACAAGATGGGCGGAATCGCTAAAGCTTATCGATATGATTCCCGGTATTTCGGCGGCTGACAAGAAGCAGATGAGATTTGAAAAAAGGCAAGAAGGATCTGGATAGGATGAAGGCAATCATCCAATCGATGACTAACGAAGAGCGCGAGAACCTAATATTCTCAATGCCAGCAGAAGAAAGCGTATCGCTGCTGCAGCGGTCAGACGGTACAGAGCATCAATCAGCTGATTAAGCAATTTGATCAGATGAAAGCGATGATGAAGCAGTTTAATAATCCTAAGGCTCTCAAGAAAAATAGACTTTTTAGAGGACTAATGGGTTAACTTAAAACAAATTTATTTTGTTGAGCATAAAATTATATTTTATAAGATAATCAGGAGGAACAAATGGTTAAGATCAGATTGAAGAGAATGGGAGCTCACAAGAAGCCTTTCTACAGAGTTGTGAGTTGCCGATTCCAGAACCCAGAAACGGAAGATTTATCGAGGAGATCGGTACTTACGACCCTCTAAAAGGATCCGCTGAGATCAAGATTGATAACGAGGCTGCCAGAAGTGGCTCATGCGGCGCACAGCCTACCGACACTGTTAGGCTCTGCTCAAGAAGTCAGGTTGCTTGGCAGAGGAAGGAAGTAGATGATGGCCGGCTTAGTTGAATCAATTGCCAAAGCGCTAGTATCAAGGCCTGCCGATGTTGTTGTGACCGAAGAGGATCATGGCAACGAAATAGTGATTACAGCTCAGTGTCGCTAAGGAAGACATGGGTAAGATCATTGGCAAACAGGGACGTATTGCCAAGGCGATTAGAACTGTTGTCAAGGCAGCTGCTATCAAGCAGAACAAGAGAGTTACTGTTGATATCGTTGAAGAGTAGCGCGACTCGGACAATGATCATTATCAAGGCATGCGTGATTCACGCATGCTTATTTCTATAATAAAGAACTATAAATGTGAAGTGTGTGTTCAGTGCGGCGTACGGAGGTACTTATGTCTCTTGCAAATGACAGGACTATAGGTAAATATAGGCAAGCTTGGTGCTGCGGTTGGCCTCAAGGGCGAGGTAAGGGTATTGCTCTATGCGGACGATTCCGAGAACCTGTATGAGGGCGCGGTGCTTCTGATAGATGCCGACAGATTCAGTGCAGGCGCTGATGATAATTCGGTATATGGAGTGAGACACTCTGCAGAAATTGAGGTTGAGGCTGTTCGTTATCAGAAGGGCAAGCCTGTTGTCAAGTTCAGCGGAGTTCAGGACAGGACTGCTGCTGAGAAGCTGACCGGAGCGGAGCTGTACATACCGGAGAGTGAGCTGGCAGAGCTTGAAGATGGACATTATTATTATCGAGACCTGATCGGGCTTGAAGCTCGCGATTGTGATAGCGGAGCTGCGATTGGAACCGTGAGTGATATCATTGACAACACTTCGCAGAGCTTACTTGAAATAGAGCGAGGAAACGGAGGCAAGGTGTTGATTCCTTATGTGGACGCATTTGTCAAGACTGTGTCGCTTGAGGATGGAGTTATTGAGATTGCTGTTATTCCGGGACTGATAGATGAAGATTAATATTATGACGCTGTTTCCGGAAATGTTTGAGCCGATTAAAGCCAGCATGCTGGGAAGAGCTGCCGATAATGGAATTATCGAGCTGAATATTGTAAATATTAGGGATTATACTGAAGATAAGCATTGTCGCGTCGACGACACGCCTTTTGGCGGCGGCGCGGGCATGCTTATGCAGGTTCAGCCTATTATCACCTGCTACAGGCAGAATGAGTTCGCAGGCAGAACTATCTACATGTCGCCGCGCGGGCGCAAGCTCTCGCAGCAGCTGGCTGCGGAGCTTGCAGGCGAGGGCGAGCTCACGATCCTGTGCGGTCATTATGAGGGCGTGGATGAGCGCGCCCTCGCCGAGCTCTCCGCCGAGGAGATCTCTATCGGAGACTATGTGCTGACCGGCGGAGAGCTGCCCGCTATGGTGTTGATTGATACTGTAGCGAGATTCGTGCCGGGTGTATTGGCGTCCGATGAGTCAGTGATGGAGGAATCGATATATTCCGGCCTGCTGGAGTATCCACAGTACACCAGACCGAGGTCGACGGCCGAGGGCGATGTGCCGGATGTATTGCTCAGCGGAGACCATCGGAAGATTGAGCTCTGGAGATTTGAACAGTCTATGAGACTGACCAGGGAGCGAAGACCGGAGCTATGGGCAGCCTTCGTCCGGAAATTCCGAGCAGACGAGAAGGCTTATCCCAAGAAGGAACGCCTTCTCATCAAATCGATAATAGACGAATGTCAGACTGAGATTAATCCGCCACTCAAATAGCAATAATTGCTAAGATGCATCGCTGCTGAACCGGTTGTATAAATTATAAAACGCTGCTGTACCGGCTCCGGGGAAGAACTGTCTGTCTTTGTCGAATGCAACCAATGCAAAGGTATAAAGCGCTTATGCGCCGACACCGGTGCAGACATTGCAGTAACGTTGAGCGTAAGAGTAAAGAGCGCCGCTGCGGATGCGTTGATTAGAAACATTATAAAATATTGTTATAATACGTTGTTTCGTGTAGAATCATTCCGTAGAGTGTGCATGATGAAGAAAAGGCCGTATTTTGGGGAGTTATATCATGTGATAGCACTGTTTGCCGTCATGGTCATCGTGTATGTGTTGCCGCCGGTGGCAGGCCTTTTTGACAGGTCCTACGTTGCTAAGTACGGCAGCGTTGAAGTGCGGGATGACGCAGATGGCTATGATGGTCAGAAATGAGACTGTATACACGGCAGGTAAGGCCGGGAACCGTAAAGCACTCCGTGAACGAAGGGGAGCTGATAAAGGGTACAACCAACGTGATTAAAGCTCTCCGGCGAAGGTGCGGACAAAGGGCAACAAAAATTTTGCGGCGATTATCAAGAAAATGGATAAGGATCGGGTTGTAAATACCGTTAACGGCAACGCAGAGCACCCGGGCTATGTGCGCTACAATGTGGATGGTCTGGAATATTTGAACGAAAGCAATATACACAAGCTGACGGAAAAGAAGCTCGATAAGCTCGGCAAGGCCAAGCCGGAGAAGCTGAGCGAAGGGAAGGTTGCAAAGGGCGATCCTGTGTTTAAGATAATTGAAATGGCAGCTGGTGGTATGTGTTCTACGCAGATAGGGATGTCGCTAAGCATTATGCTCAAGGACAGAACGTCAAGATCGAAATTGGCGACAAGAAGATGGACGCGATTGTCGAAGATGTGCAAAAGACCAAGAAAGACTCCGGTAATGTCAGGATAGTTCTGCGCTCCAGGCAGTATTTTGACAGATTCATTTCGGGACGACAGGAGAATGCCAAAATAACGGCGGCCGGCTCGGATGGAGTAGATACAGAGACGAGGAGCATCGTAGAGAAAAACGGCAATAAGGGCGTAGTGATCAAGGACAAGGTTGGCAGGCTGCAGTTTAAGCCGGTCAGTATCAAGGCCGACAACGGCAAGCAAGCGGCAGTGTTTGAAGATATCTATATGGACAGCAAGGGTAACTGTCAAGACGATAAGCACGTATGATGAAGTTGTGAAATCGCCGAGCAAACGCGACATCAGGAAAGCAAAGGACGTTAGCAAATAATGAGTATCAGGGAGAATTATCTGGAGATATTGAAGCGCAAGAATGAAGCTGCCAAGCGCGTCGGAAGGAAGGCGGAGGATGTATTGTTGCTGGCGGTAACTAAAAAGCATGTGCCGTCAGAGCTGCAGGAGGCTCTCGACGCCGGTGCGACGACTTCGGTGAGAACAAGGTACAGGAGCTGCTAAGCAAATACGACGGATCTACCCTGAAAGGTGGCACCTGATTGGGCATCTGCAGACCAACAAGGTCAAGCAGGGTTATCGACAAGGTGACGATGATTCATTCGGTGGATTCGATCAAGCTGGCCAAGGAGATTGATAAGCGGGCTGCTGCGGCTGATTTGGTTATGGACATCCTGATTGAAATTAACCTGGCTGAGGAGGAATCCAAGACGGGAATTGCTAAGGCTGAGGTATTTGAACTCGTAGCTTCGATTGTCAATACTTGTGACCACATCAGGGTGCGCGGTATCATGTATTCCGCTAGGGGAGACACTCCTGAGGATTCTCGTAAATATTTCAGAGAGGCAAGATCAATTTACGATAGCTACGGAATTCCGAGCTGCCGACAGCGCGCGCTCCCATCGACACGCTGTCGATGGGAGATGTCACCAGACTTTGAAATGTACAATTGAAGAGGGTACTACGATTGTAAGGTGGGAAGTTCAATTTTTGGACAGCGCGACTACCGTTAATATGGTAGAATAAATTGATATGGAGTGAGAAAATCTCACGCAGTTTCATTGAAAAATGAAAATTGGGCATATAATAATATAGATATTAATTGACGTAAATGGAGGAAATAGCCATGGGTTTGAAAGATGCCTAAAGCGGCAATCGGAATGGAAACAGAAGACGAGATTGAGGTTTCGGAGGATGAGATTGCTGAAGAGATGAATAAGATGAGAGGCGGTGATAAGCCTGCCGCGCCTATGAGTCAGTCCAGGCCTGAGACCGGCATCCACAAATCAGACGCATCTTATGACAAGATTGAGCCGCTTATCTCGAAGGGCCCTCAGAACAAGGCTTATTCGATGAACGGTTCCGGACCTTTCAAGATGCTGGTGATCGAGCCCAGAACTTCGATGAGTGTACCAAGCTCGTTGACAACCTAAAATCGAGAAAACCGATAATCATCAATCTTGAGCACGTTGAGACCGATCTTGCTCGCAAGATGTTTGACTTCCTCAGCGGTGCGACTTATGCTCTAATGGAAATGTCCAGAGAGTCACATCCAACATTTTTCATCTTTTTGCACCTGCTAATGTTGATATAGCTGCTAAGGTTAATCGCGAGAGTGCCAAACAGGCAGATTGGCGAGAAGAGCAGCCCTTGGAGGTAACCGATGGAACTGATTCTGATCAGGGCTGTTTCATGGTTCTGCTCGATACTGCAGATGCTTTTGGTGGTTACAGCCATACTCAGCTGGTTTGCGGGAGCAAGCGAAACCGTCAGAGGCCTATATCAGATGGGAACGCAGCTCACAGCGCCGCTGGTTGATCCTATAAGAAGGTTCATCAATAGGTGGGGATTCCCGCATGATGGTCGACTTTTCGCCGTTGATTGCATTTTTCCTCATTGAGATAGTTCAGAAAATACTCATTAGGATAATTCTAATGATTTTTTTAGGCGGAAGCCGTGATGTTATTACTTGATTAAGAAAGAATAGAAGGGAAGGTAGCGATACTATGATAATGCCAATAGATATCGATAAGAAAGATTTTACTCGTGACAAGAAGGGCTATAATTCCGAGAGGTCGATGAGTTCTTGGATCTTATCATCGTTGACTATGAGAAGGTTCTAAACGATAACAGAAATATGGCTCACAAGATTAAGTTCCTTGAGAAGCAGCTTGAGGAATCGCAGAAATCCGACACAGCTATGTTGGATACGCTTGAGACAGCTAAAAGACTTATGGCAGATATATCGGCAAGTGCTGAGAGAAGGGCTGAGCTCATGATGAGAGATGCTGAGCTGGAGGCTGAGAGCATGCTTCTGGAGGCTAAGACAACGGTTAAGAAGCTCAACGACGAGCATCTGGTCCTCAAGCAGAAGGTTGAGCGACTCAGAGGCAACTACGCTGCAATGCTCAAGCTTGAGATGGAGAAGCTCGACAATGACGAGTACGGTCTGCTTCCTGATCTGGACAGAAGTGATATTCCTGACATCGACAAGGAGCTCAGGACTGCATTTGGCGGAGACGACGCTGCAGTAACTCAGGATACTTTAGTTATCAAGAAGAACGAGGACAAGGCAGAGGAGAAGGCTGACAAGGCTACAGTTTCCGACCTCAGCGAGAGCCTCAAGAATCTTGCTAAGGAGCAGGGCACAATCGACGACACTATTATCCTTCAAGTAGAATAGAGAAGATAAATGATGTTGGTAATTATAGCGAGCTGCTGATTGTAGATCAGATTACTAAATTCGCTGTGAGAAGCCGCATGGAGATTGGAGAAACGCTTCCCGTGTTCCGTGGCGTATTGGATATTACATACGTCCAGAATCGGGGAGCTGCTTTTAGCTTATTCCAGAATTCGCAGCTTATCACAGTGATATTGCCCATCATAACAATTCTAGCCGGGATAGCATTTCTGGTGTATCTCAGGCGCAATAATGAGAGTAGCGGAGCTCGGGCACTGCTGATCGTGTCCGGCGGAATCGGCAATCTCATCGACAGAACGGTCATCGGGTTTGTGACAGACAGTGATCTCGGTAGGACGGTTTCCGTGTTTAATGTAGCCGACATATGCGTGACGGTCGGATGCGGATTGCTGATACTATGGGTGATACTCGGGGAGATAAAAAATGCTAAAGCCTAAGGAGCACAGGAGAATGCGGAGCGTGACGAGCGGCTGCAGGGTGCTGAAAATGTGGATTTGGAGGAAGCTGCAGAGCTTGATGATGACCTGCTGCAACCCTATGACCGGCAACAAGCGGAAGGGCCGATTGCTGAGGTCAAGACTCTTATCCCGGGAGCAGCCGATGCGGGTGAGGAGACTTGATTCCTACAGGAGGCGACCGACCTCTCGAGGAGCTATGCACAGAACCTCATCGAGGACGGTCAGGTCAGCGTCTCCGGCAGGCAGGTAGCCAAGAAGTACAAGATCAAGGCAGGTGAGAGCATCACTATCAATATACCGGAGGCTAAGTCAATCGACGCTGCCCGGAAAATATCCCGATAGATATAGTCTACGAAGATGATGACGTGATGAGTGGTGGTAGAAGCCGCGCGGAATGGTTGCGCATCCGGCTGCAGGCAATCCCGATGGCTACTGCTGGTCAATGCGATTATGTACCACCGCAGTGATTCGCTCGTCGTTCATCAACGGGGCAATCCGGCCGGGGATTGTGCACAGGATAGATAAGGACACGAGCGGACTGCTCATGATAGCCAAGAATGACAAGGCTCACGAGTCGCTCACAGCGCAGCTCAAGGTACATTCGGTGACCAGAGGTATATAGCGCGCTGGTCTTTGACAATATCGGAAGCGATAAGCTGACCATAGCACGCGCCTATCGGCCGAGATGACATCAATAGGCTCAGAAGGGCGGTAAACGGAGCAGGTTCGAGGGATGCGGTCACTCCTATCAGAGTGCTGAAGAGGTATGGCAGGTACACCTTGATAGCCGCTAGGGCTGGAGACCGGCAGGACTCATCAGATTAGAGTCCACATGGCATCAATCAAACATCCTCTTGTTGGCGACGCGTTGTACGGGACTCTAAGAAGCAACCTTCGGATTGACAGGGCAGCTCCGCATCGCCAGGCTGCTGAGCTTGTACATCCAAGTTCCGCAGTAGTATGGAGTTCTCAGCGAGGTGCCGAGTATTTCAGGAGGTGCTGGATGAGATCGAATTATAAACTCGCAAACTACTTCGCTGCCTTCGGCAGCTGAGGCTTCACATATACCGTTGCGTTGTGTGTAAAGATAACCATACCCGGCTTAGCACCGCTTGGCTTCTTGACGTATTTTATAAGCGTAAAATCGACAGGCACGTTATCGCTGTCCTTGCCCTGCTGTGATAAGCAGCGATGGAAGCGGCTTCATAGATTGTTTCAGCAGGGATATCGTCCAGTGTCTCGCCGGCCTGTCACAAGGATGACGTGGGGAGCCGGGAATGTCTCAGTGTGAAACCACACGTCTGTGCGGCTGGCTGTCTTTAGTCGTCAGTTGATCATTTTCCTTGTTGTTGCGGCGCGACAAAAACGTGATGACCGTCGGAAAGGGTGAACTCCGGGGGAACCTGCTTCCGGTGCTTGCGCTTATAGCCGGGCTTAGTTCGGAACCTGATATACCCGGTTTCGATTAACTCGTCCTTGATCTGCTCCAGCTCATTTTCGGTAGCTGCAGACTCAATGCTCTGCAGCACGCTTTCGAGGTAGGTGATATCGGAGTCGACCTCTTCGAGCTGTACCGCCTTCCTTGAGTGCAGTGCGCGCCTCGAATACTTCTTGAAAGTGGTGCTGCGCTGTTTGAGCCTGGAGAGCTTCTCCGGATATCGGAATAGTGATATCGGAATCGTCGTAATAATTTCTACCTCGACAGAGCGAGCACCGGGCTTTATCAGATGGAGGTTTGCGGTGAGCAGTTCACCGTACAGCCTGTATTTATCTGAATCTTCGGCTCTAAGCAGATCCTCGGACAGTCTCTTTTTTCTTAAGAAGCAAGCCTTGTCCAGTGCGGACTTGGCAATCTTGTGCAGAGGCACCGGTTCTGTTTGATTATATTGGTGCCGGCGCGGTGCCAGATAAAAGAACCTCAACGCAGCTGCTCAAGCTGCTAAATGTCTGTTTTCGCAGCCCTTCATATTCCGACAGCTCGGTGATATGAAACTCACGCGGGGTGTCATCGTCATTGAAATACACGACCGGCGCAGCCGAACCGCTCACAGCGGCCTCGGAGATCTCTGTGAGTCTTTCCGCAGGATCAACGGCAGCAATAAGCTCTCTGGCGATTGCCGGAGATATACCGGAAATACGGCTCATAATCAGCCTTGCTGAGCACTGTCCCCTCGCTGTCGGTAAAGTCTGCCCGTCGTTACCTCGTTATAAGGGGTTTTATCCTGAGCAGGCGGCATACGTGGGTGACCCGGGCAGCAGCTGTCTGTACCTGTTTATGTCTATAGAAATTCTCTTAATCGCATCGATGATCTTGCCTGTATCTATATCGACCAGCACGATGTTGCTGTGCTTACCCATAATCTCGACAATAAGGCGCTTGGAGGTTGTAAAGCCAAGCTCTGTCTGTGCCTCGATATCAATCTCTACAATCCGTTCTGCGCCTTTCTGTCTGACCTCGGTGATACGACCGCTCTGGATGTGTTTTCTGAGAAGCACAGAAATTAGCTGCATCGGATTGCTGTACTTGCTCTCCGTGAGGCAGATGCGCGCAGACTGGCTGCCGCACGATGCAAGCAGCTTGACGTTGCCCGCTCTTGTGTGAATCTGTATTAATAAATCCTCACCGCCGGGCTGATATATCTTCTCGATCTTGCCGAGCGTTATATCGTTCGCCAGCTCTGTGGCCATAGCGGATGTGATGATACCGTCAAATGCCAATTCGTATTCCTTTCCGGTGCTCACGTAATGCACGCTTTAGGGAGCCTTATGCATGCTCATCATGCATAACAGCGCCCCGCCGTGCCGAGCATTTCCACCGGCACGATGGTAAATAGCATATCATGCAAATGCGCATTTTTCAAGGGTAGCAGGGTGTTGTGTTTACTTTGAAATATATAAAGGATATAATCAGTAGGCTAGATGAAAGGGAGGTAGACACATGGTCAAGAGTATGACGGGATATGGCAGAGGTATATACAGCGATGAACAGAGGAGCATCACCGTAGAGATTAAAGCTGTGAATCACAGATACTGCGATATCAGCGTCAAGATGCCCAGGAGGTACTCTTTTGCAGAGGAGAAAATCAAGGCCGCTGCCAAGGAAGTGCTGATGCGAGGCAAAATCGAGATAGGGGTGTCTATCGATAATTTCGGCAAAAGTGAAACAGATGTCAATCTGAATCTGGATGCTGCAAAGCGTTACTATGATGCGCTTACTGAGCTGGGTCAGAACTTCAACCTGTCCGGAGACGGGCAGATATCCTTGAGCTTGCTTGCAGGCATGACAGATGTGCTTACGACGGTACCGGCTGCGGAGGATGAAGAGGAATTTGTGAGGGAGCTAATGACGGCTCTGGGTGAAGCGCTCACCGGCATTTCCGAGATGAGAGCTGTTGAGGGTGAGAAGCTGGCAGCAGACATTCTCAAGAGGGCTGCTATTATGGAGAACACCAAGAACGCACTCAGCTGAACGCGCTCCTAAGATAGAGGTTGAATACAAGGAGAGATTGCATACCAGGATCAATGAGCTGCTGGATGGAAGCGTTGAGATCTCCGAGGAGCGACTAGCGCTTGAGGCTGCGGTGTTTGCCGACAAGTCTAATATAACTGAGGAACTGGTACGGCTCGGCAGTCATATCGACCAGCTGAGGAGCTTTATAAACAGTGAAGAAGAGCGCGTTGGCAAGAAAATCGACTTCCTGGTGCAGGAGATGAACAGGGAGGCTAACACTATAGGCTCAAGGCAATGACATGGAGATCACCTCGAGAATGCTCGAGCTCAAGGCGAGATTGAGAAGATCCGCGAGCAGGTGCAGACATCGAGTAGTACGGCTGTACGGCATGATACGGGATTTGCAAGGATTAACGTAAATACTGCTAGAGAGGAATTCAGCTTTTATGGTATAATATGAGCCAAATATTCAGTACAGGAGACAGCAATGGAAGGTCCGGCCATAACGACGGCAGACTCTTTGTTATCTCGGGTCCGTCGGGCGCAGGAAAGGGTACTATTTGCAAGCGTTTGCTTAAGACTATAGATATCTCGCTTTCGATTTCGATGACGACCAGAGCGCCCAGACCGGGTGAGGTAGATGGCAAAGACTATTATTTTGTGACGGTAGAAGAGTTCGAAGAAAAGATCAGGAACGGCGATATGCTTGAATATGCGAGGGTGTTTGACAACATTTACGGTACACCTAAGGATATGGTGATCAAGCAACTCGAGAAGGGCAGAGATGTCATACTAGAGATTGATGTGCAGGGAGGACTGCAGGTCAAAGAGAAGATGCAGGAGCAGGCAGTTCTGGTATTTGTGCTTCCGCCTGACCTTGATACGCTCCGCCGGAGGATTATCAACCGAGGCACCGAGACTGAAGAAGTAATCGATAAGAGATTTAACGAGGCTATCAATGAGATAAAGCTGATTGGCGAATATGATTACTGTATCGTCAACGATGAGCTTGACGAAGCCGTATATGATCTGCAGGCGATAATCATGGCCGAGAGACGGCGAGTGCCGGACAAGATCATGCCAATCGTTAGAGAATATGAGAAGGGACTATAGGAGGTACATTAGCATGATGCTATATCCGGCAATTAACGAGCTTAACGAGCTAACTGACAGCAGATACACGCTGGTTGTGCTAGCTGCCAAGAGAGCCAGAGATATTATAGATGGCAAGCCTGTGCTGACAGAGGTTGATGTGAGAGACTGTGAGCCTTGCAACTAATGAGATTGCAGAGGGAAGATCAAATATAAGAGAGTCGATGCACCTGCGGAGGTGGCTGAGACTGCTTCGTTTGATAACTTTGAGCTTGCACTTGATGGAGATGATGTAGAGCCTTCGGCAGCATTTGAGTCAGAAGCGGTTGTCGATGGAGAGATAGAGGCGGCAGTGTCCGATTCAGATACTGTGAGAGCAGGACGCATAGGCTGCATGATGTAATATGGTAGTTGAAATGGAAGTCGTCGTGATTTATTTTGTGTATAGATGATTTATAGGCGGTACGATGGAGATATTTTAGAGAGATTGCATATAGAAATAGTGTTGAGACAGACCTGATGAAGCTGATTGTCGCACTCAACCAATCTCAATCCGGCGGTCAGGATGTTCATATAGAAGAAAAAGAAGTACGGGCTAATTGGCGGCAGTGTCAGTCACAGCTTATCCAAGAGGCTGCACGGGCTGATTGGGGCTATGCGTACAACTCTATCATCGAGCTCAGAGATGCTGACAGACCTCGGAGAGGTGGTGCATATGCCGGGATACTATGGCTTTAACATCACAAATCCTTATAAAGAAGCGATCATTGAGCATCTGGATGAGCTGTCTGAAGAGGCTGAGGCAATCGGTGCTGTCAACACGGTCAGGAAGCTGCCGGATGGCAGGCTTAAAGGCTATAACACAGATTATCTGGGGCTGATGAAGATCTTGCGCCGGGCTCTGCAGAGGGAAAAAGGTTGCTGTACTCGGAACGGAGGAGTTTCGTTATCCGCAGCATATGCAATGCAAATGCTCGGTGCGCGAGATTGACCGCATATCCCGCAGTTCGGAGAGAGCTGCTAACGGTATATATGGATATCGGGATTCATACTGGCATGATGCAGAGGTGATTATCAATGCGACTCCGGTTGGCATGTTTCCGGACAATGGCAGGTCACCTCTGGATAGCGTTGATATGTCTTGGGATAAGCTGAGCAGTGCAGAAATGGCGGTGGATTTAATCTACAATCCGCACAGAACGAAGTTCTGCAGGACGCATCAGCTGCAGGGTATCCACGATTGGTGGACCCGGAATGCCCATCTGGCAGGGGCATCTACGCCAGGGATATCTGGGAGGGTCGCGAGATGGAACCGGATTATTCGCTGGCAGCATCTGTGATGGAGATTGCTCGCGAACAGCTCAACCTGGTGACTGTCGGAATGCCGGGAAGCGGCAACCGATAACGAAGCAAGTTGCTTATGCGCTTAAGCGAAAAATTTATAGATATAGACAAGGCGATAGCTAAGGATGTGGGGCGTCCGATAAATTCGATCATCAATAGAGATGAATTGAGGCTTTTCGAGGGCTTGAGTACGATAAAATCAGGGAAATCTGCTCCGGGAACTATCTGGCAGTTGCAGACGGCGGTGGGGCGATACTGAAACGAAGCAAACAGGAGAGCTTATACGAGAGAACAGCGTTGTCATCTATATAGATCGACCTGCGAAGTTCTTGGCTACCAAGAACAGGCCTGTCAGTCAGAAGCGAGGAGTTCATGTGCTGTACAAGGAACGCGGGCAGATATACAGAGACGTTGCAGACGTCAGGATCCGCAATCGCTATAAGTTTGAGCTGCGAAGCAGCCGGATGGTAAAAAGCAGACAGACGATGGACAAGCAACGGATGCAGCCGAGAGCAGTCGCAGTACATGAGAGATATTAAAAGATTTGCAAGAAGCATAGCCAAGAAATACAAGCAGCACATCCATGAGATTGTGGAACGCGACATGCGAGGCATCAGCGGTCAGGCAGAAAGGGATAGATGAAGCTTCCGGTTATCAATGTACCTGATAATAAATGCAGACAATCAATAACAAAGATAAAACAGGTGACTCTCAGATGAGAGCCGCCTGTTACGTTTTTGTTATATGCCGACAACTGTCACTCAGTGTCGTTGAAGCCCTGCGCTGCCGGAGTACAGAGCAGAGCATAGCCCGGGCTCTAGAACAAACCTAGACCAAAGAATGCTGTTGAGCTGCCCTTATAAGTATGAAGAGAATGTGAATATAGGTGCAACCCACTTGATGCAGAATCTGTAGAATTTCTCCGACTTGAATTCTGAACCGATATGAATCTCTTCAGGAAGGACGTTTGGACGCACCCAACCGAAGATGATGGTCGTGATGAACGCGCCGAACGGCATCATGCAGACCTTCAGCCAGCAGGTCAGCTCATCGAGCCAGATGAACTTTTCCGAACATAGGGTGGCAAATATTTGCCAAGTCCGTCGCACGCTACAAGGAGTCCCATGCACAGACACACCAGCCCGAATATCCAAGCGAGCTTTGCGCTGGTTGCCCTTACCTTTTCTGATACCGTAATCGATAAATGAACCGATGATTGCTTCGAGTACTGACATCGAGGATGTTATAGCAGCTATTACTACCAGTCCGTAGAACAGAACTCCGAATATTGGACCCAGCTTGCCCATACCGTTAAATACGGTCTGCAGAGTCATGTACAGCAGGCCGACTCCGCCCTGTGGGCTCTGTCCGCTTGCAAATACCGCAGGCATGATAGCAAGTCCGGCCATGAGAGCAATGACGGTGTCTGCGACAGGAATTATTAAGCTGCTTCTCTCTATGTTCTGATCCTTCTTCATATAAGAACCGTATGTAACCAGTATACCCATACCTAGTGACAGCGAGAAGAATACCTGGCCGCCGGCTGCAGCGAGAACCGTTATCCAGCCTGTTCCCTTGAATACGGAGAAGTTTGGCTTGAACAGAAAGGCTATACCTTCCGAAGCTCCGGGAAGCGTGACACTTCTGATGATTATTATCAGCAGCATGAAGAACAGTGCCGGCATAGCAATCTTATTGAAGCGCTCTGATTCCTTCGGAGAGGCCGCGGGCAACTATTATTATTGTAAGAACAAGGAAGATTGCTGTAAAACAGATGACTGTAATCTGTCTGAAGAAAGCTGTGCAAAATAGTTAGGGCCGTCCATACCGTTAACACCCCATTTTGCGCCAAAGAGGTCACCGAGATTTGCAATTGTATACTTCAGACAATATCCGCCAAGGTACGAATAGAATCCAAGGATGAAGAAAGGAGCTAGAGCTCGAACCATCCGACGATTGTGTATTTCTTTGCTGATTGCGTGATATGCAAGGATGATTGAACTGTTGGTCTTTCTGCCCAGGGACAGCTCGGTCACTGATTAATACGTATCCGGCAAATACGGCCAGTATCAGGTATAGATCAGGAAGCAAGCCTCCATTCATTCCCAGCTTATACGGAATCCCCACAAATTACTGGAGTCCAACGGCAGAACCTATAGCAGCGAGCATGAAACCCAGTGAGCTGCCCCAAGATTCTCTCTAGCTTTCTTGTTTTGTATTTTTGTTCCTCCGATTAAATTTTTGCTTCGTGAATGATGATATTATACAAGAATAGAAAATAGTTTGTCAACATATACAAAAACTTATTTAAATTATAAATATAAATACAAATTAGACTTCGCAAAATATAAAAATTCTATTTCTAATAAAATTAATATAAAATTTTAAAAAGTCATAAAAAGACATTGACATGTTCAGGAGGCGGTGGTACTATTGCATCATCACATCAGCGCTTTACTACGGTAAATTAAAGAAGCAAAGTGCAATACGGATGATTTAGAGGAAGCATTAAAGAGGAGAGATTAAGATGAACAGCAAGATGAAGAAAGTGATTGCTATCGGGCTCACAGCGATGACCGTGCTCGGACTCACAGGTTGCGGAGCCGGTTCCAAGTCGGATCTGGAGTATGTAAAAGGACAAGGCAGCTCATTGTCGGACTCGACGATACTTTTGCCCCTATGGGATTTCGCGACAAGGATAACAAGCTGATTGGCTTTGATATTGACTTGGCTAAGGCGGTTACTAAGGAAATGGGAATCAAGGTCAAGTTCCGGCCTATCGACTGGTCGGCTAAGGAGGGTGAGCTCAAGTCTAAGAATATCGACTGCGTGTGGAATGGTATGTCCGCTACGCCGGACAGGCAGAAGAGATGTCATTATCCAAGAAGTATCTGCAGAACAGAATCCTCATAATGTCGCTTGACCCTCAATGTAAAGGTCAACAGCGCAGATGACCTTAAGAATATGAAGCTTTGGAACTCAGGCAGATTCCGCTGCTCTGGAGGCTATCAAGAAGGATGACAAATACAAGGAATTCAAGGATAACGTGTCTGAGTATAAGACTTATGACGAGGCTATTCTCGACATGAAGGCAGGTCGTGTGCAGGCTGTAGCAATTGACGAGGTGTACGCACTATATAATAATAAGAACAAGGATACACTTTATGAATCGCCATTCAATTTCGGAGCTGACTACTATGCAGTGGGCTTCCGCAAGGGTGACAAGAAGCTAACAGCTGAGGTAAACAAGGCCTTTAAGGCTGTAATCGACAGCGGGGAAGCTCAGAAAATCAGTGAGAAGTGGTTCGGCAAGAACATGGTTGTATCCCGAAGGATACGACAAAACTAAGCAGCTAATATACAATTAATTACGATATGAGCTGAACAGCCAATGCCGCCCGGCATTGGCTATCTATATTAAAGGAGATTATGATGGCTTACATCGGAGAGATTTTACCGTTAATGTTACAGGGCGCAATTATTTCGCTCAAACTTTTCGTGCTGACTCTTGTGCTGTCGCTGCCGCTTGGGCTGCCTATATGCCTGGGCGAACAGAGCAGGATTGCACCTATCAGGTGGCTGTGCAAGACATATGTATTTATATTTAGAGGCACGCCTCTGATGCTGCAGCTGTTTTTTTTCTATTTCTTCTTCCCGATTCAGCTTGGAATCCGCATGGCTGCATTTCCAACTGCCATTCTCACGTTTTCCGTCAACTATGCGGCGTACTTCGCGGAGATATACAGGGGGATTTAACAGCATTGACAAGGGACAGTATGAAGCGGCGTATTCTGCTTGGCTTCACTCACAGCCGGACCCTCGTCTAAAATCGTAATTCCGCAGATGTTCCGCATCGTAATTCCACCTATTTCGAACGAGGTTATCACTCTTATCAGGACACGGCGCTCGCATCGACAATCGCGCTTGCTGAAATGATGAAGGTTGCTCAGGGGATGGTTAACCGCGATGGAACGCTGGTTCCGTACGTGCTGGCAGCCGGAATCTACCTGGTGTTTACGTTCGTGATGACTATAGCATTAGGTAGGGCAGAGGTTAAGTATTCTCAGTACTAGACTGGGAAAATGCAAATTGAGCTATAGTTAAGAGGTATTTCGCGCGATGGCAGCCGGTGATGCCTGTTATGCGGTTTTGCATGCTGTTGTCATTCGCGTTTTTATGGACATGATAATAAAAATTAAAAAGTGATTATTGTATGTAAATGCATACACCGAATACTGTAATTGTGGTACAATATAAATAATTTCAAAAATAATTAGTTATTTGTACAGAAAGGGAATGCAAGTATGAAATTAAGCAGAAACTCAGAAGCGATGCAGTTTTCGCCTATTAGAAAGTTCAATCCTATTGCAACAGAAGTCGAGAACTCAGGGGTAAAGATATATCACCTCAACATCGGGCAGCCGGATGTCAAGACGCCTGAATGTTTTGCAGCGGCAGTCAATGCGTATGACGAAGATGTTCTTGCATACCAGCAGTCTCAGGGCGACATCAACTTTCTGGAGGCGGTTTGCGATTACTACCGGTGGGAGTATGGCATAGAATATAAGCCTACTGACATCGTAGTTACGATGGGTGCATCCGAAGCTCTTACGATGACTTTTACCACAATACTGGATCCCGGTGACGAGGTGCTGATAGCTGAGCCGTTCTACAGCAACTACTGCACATTTGTCCTCACTACAGGTGGCATTGTAAGGCCCTATACCTACTACATCGACAGAGGGATACCGTTACTAGCAAGGAGAGACTGGAGGCTGTGATTTCTGACAAAAACCAAAGCTATTGTCTGTATCAATCCCGGCAACCCGACAGGTCTTGCACTGACACCGGAGGAGATGGAGACAGTTGCAGACTTTGCGATTGAGCACGATCTATGGCTCATTGCGGACGAGGCATACAGAGAGTATGTGTATGATGGTATGAAGCCACACAGCTTCGCTAACATTGATAGAATCAGTGATCGACTGATTGTCATCGATTCCGTATCCAAGAGATTCTCAGCTTTGCGGTGCTAGAATAGGCTTTGCGGCATCTAAGAATGAAGACTATATCACCGGTATCATCAAGCTGGCTCAATCCAGACTGTGCGTATCCACAATCGATCAGATCGGTTCGGCAGAACTCTTCAAGCTGCCTCATTCGTACTATGGGCGAGAGATGAACAAGAGTACTGCGGCAGAAGAGATGCAGCATATGAGAAAACTGCGCAGATTCCGGACGTTATCTCGCCACAAGCCGGGCGGCGCTTTACATGATGATTGACCTCCCGATTGATGACGCCGAAGACTTCCTGATGTTCCTGCTCACAGAGTATCGGGATAACAACGAAACTGTGATGTTCGCACCTGCCGGCGGATTCTACGGCTACACCGGGTAAGGGAAAGAGCGAGATTAGAATCGCTTATGTGCTGGAGAAGGAATATATCAAAAGAGCTTGCGAGCTGATTCGCACAGCCTGAGGCATATATGGCAAAAGAACGTGCAGGAATAAGCGTGCAAAATTTGCTGCCCGAATCCATTTCTTTAATACAGTCTATTTGAAAAGCCGCGTCCCACGAAGGACGCGGCTTTTTACCTCTCTCCTTAAAAGTGTGCATCGAATTTGAAACTTGGCGTGAACGTCATAAAATAGAAGCATATAATTAAACACTGGAGGGTAGATATGAACATTGGAATTAAAGGATGGTGGAACTTGTTGTAACTGGAAGCTGACTGCCGGGAGCGTGGGGAGTGGAGAGCTTGATGTCTATGCAACTCCCTCTATGATCGCCCTTATGGAGGGGACTGCTTCGGAGTCGGTCAAATCCGGGCTTGAAGCCGGACAGGGCACAGTTGGAACCGGCATCTCCATCCGGCATCCGCAGCCACACCGGTCGGCATGAAGGTAGGGTGAGACTGAGCTTGTGAGCAGATGGGCGCAGGCTGATATTTCGCATCGCAGCTTACGATGAGAAGGAGAAAATCGGTGAGGGAACTCACGAGAGGTTTATCATCTACAATGAGAGATTTCAGGATAAGGCGAACTCCAAGCTCGGATAGCAGCCGGAGGGCGAAATAGCAACTCTTAAACCCGGATCAGATTTGTGCAATGGAGCTTGTATCAAGGGGAACTATGGATAAGCAGATGAATCGCGATTATGTGATTATCAGGACGAGCGTAATCGGCATCATTGCAAAATGTGCTGCTTGCTGCTTTAAGGCCGTCATAGGGACGGCAACGCACCCTATCGCCATTGTTGGTGGACGCGGTCAACAATCTGAGTGACGCTCTGTCTTCTATTATTACGATTGTGGGGAAACCAAGCTGGCCGGCAAGGCGCCGGACAAAGATCATCCGCTGGGACACGGAAGGTATGAGGATCTCACGGCTATGGTTATAGCTGTGATCGTTCTGTACGCCGGCGTTACTGCGCTGCAGGAGTCGGTCACAGAAGATTCTCAATCCTGAGACACCTTCATACACGAATGTTTCGCTTTTGATCATCGCTGCGGCAGTTCTCGTGAAGCTGCTGCTCGGCAGATATGTAAAGTCGGTCGGGGTAAAGGTCAATTCGGATTCGCTCGTGGCCTCGGGTAGCGATGCGCTTTTTGATTCGGATCATATCCATCTCGACTCTTGTCGCTGCAGGACTGTATATCGGATTTGACATCAGCCTGGAGTCCTATCTGGGCGCAATCATTTCGGTTGTAATAATCAAGGCAGGTATCGATATGCTGCGCGAGACTATCAGCAAGATCCTCGGGGAGCGTGTAGACAGCAAGCTGTCTACTGAGATAAAGGCTGCAATAGCGGAGATCGATGGCATAAACGGTGCATACGATTTGCTCCTTCACAACTACGGACCCAACACGATAATCGGAGAGATTCATATCGAAGTACCGGATACTTATACAGCGGCGAAAATTGATGAGCTCACCAGGCAGATACAGGAGAAAGTCTACACCAAATATGGTGTGGCAATTGCTACCGTCGGAGTATATTCGATGAATACCACTGATGACAAAGCCTTGCAGATCAAGAGCGACATTACCAGATTCGTTATGTCGGAAGAATACGTGCTGCAGATGCATGGATTTTACATAAACGAGGAGAAGGCTCTGATGGTATTTGACATAGTTGTGGACTTTATGGCTCCGGATAGATATGCAGTCCGCGATCAGATATTGAAGAAAATTGCGGAGAAATATCCGGAATATCAGGTGCAAATTACGCTTGATCTTGATGTCAGCGATTAGTTCAGATTCAGATAGGAAAGAAGGGATTAAAAAGTGAAGATTATTGGTGATTCTTGTCTTTGTACTTGTTATCGGACTGATAATCAGTGAGAAGGTCCATAGAGCAGCTGCAGCACTTGCGGGTGCTGTTGTGCTGATTTTGACCGGAGTTATGTCCGGTCAAAAGGCGTTGTCATACATTGATTTCAACACAATAGGCGTGCTGGTCGGTATGATGATACTGGTTGCTGTCATCAGACAGTCAGGGCTATTCGAATACGTCGCTATCAAGGCGGCTAAGGCTGTTCATGGTGATCCCTGGAAGATTATGATTGCTTTTATACTTATAACAGCAGCGCTTTCGGGAATTCTCGATAACGTAACGACGGTACTGCTCGTCGGACCGATGACGATAGCTATCGCCAGGATGCTGGAGATTAATCCGGTACCTTTCTTATGACTCAGATTCTGGCTTCTAACGCAGGCGGTACTGCGACTCTCATCGGTGACCCGCCTAACATAATGATCGGAAGCGCTGCGAACCTATCGTTTATGGATTTCATTGCAAATACAGGTGCAGCTGTCGTGCTCATACTTGTATTCATGATTATCATGATGAAATTCGTGTACAAGAAGGAGATAGATGTGTCAGGGCTGGATACGTCCAAGATTATGAGCCTGGATCCTGACAAGTCAATCACCGACAAGCCGCTTCTAATAAAAGGTGTAGTAGTAATTGGTCCTCGTAATAGTCGGATTTATACTGCATGACAAGCTTGGTCTGGAGTCGTCTGTATCGCGCTGACTGCTGCGGCAATCATGCTGATTATCGGCAAGCAGAGTGTTGATAATGCCATTCAGGATGCTTGAGGACCACGATTATATTCTTTTATGTCGTTGTTTGTAGTCGTCGGAGGATTGACGGAAACCGGAGTTATCAAACAGATGGCGGCCGTGGTAATCGATAAGACCGCCGGGCATCCGGTGATTATGATGCTCATACTGCTCTGGGCTTCGGCGATTCTGTCATCATTCCTGGATAACATTCCATTTGTAGCGACTTTGATTCCGCTGGTTCTGGCTCTGAAGGCCGGTGGCATGGACGTAGAACCGTTGTGGTGGTCGATTTCACTTGGCGCTTGCCTCGGTGGAAACGGAACTATGATCGGTGCATCTGCCAACGTAGTTTTGTCGGATATAAGTACTAAGCACGGATATCCAATCACATTTAAGAGCTATCTGCGTATCGGCATGCCTTTTATGCTGGGATCGGTAGCGATTTCAATGATATTCCTGTTGGTTAAATACGCAATGTAATAGATTGGAGGGTGCAATATGAGCAATACATTTACGACCGATAAAGTGTCCAGTGATGTGATAAATATGATGATAAAGCAGCTGGGGGCTATTACAGTCAAGAACAAGCCCGCTCACATCAATATCTATGAATTTGAGGTTGGCGAGGATCTTACGCTTAAATATATGCTGGATATCAGAAGGGACCATGCCATGTATCTGCGCCGTGTAACCCCATATCCTATGCTGCTCGGCAAGTTTTACGGTGAGACGGACGTGGTGGAATTCATCAAGCGCGATCTCGCTAAATTCAGAAATGCTCACAAGACTGATAAGCTCAACCAGTTCCTGGAGCTGGTGGATAACTTGACGCAGTTCAATAGGGAGATAGAGCAGCTGTTCCTCAACAGGAAGGTTCCAACGGCCGCATTTGAAGAGTTTTCGGATGAGATGAATCATATCAGGGCAACTATAGAGCAGGTTGCCCGCGAATGCCCAATGCTGTATGATGAGGAGACTCAGCTGAATATCGGACATGACGAGTTGTAGAGAGCTACAGGTGCGATGCTGTAAGGCGTGACTGCAAAAGATAACTTTGAAAATCAGAAAGTCGAGGGGAATATGCCTGAATTCAAGGTTCATTCAGAATTTGAGATGACAGGAGATCAGCCGCAGGCGGTAGAGAAAATAGCAAAGAGCATAGAGTCTGGAAATAGATTCCAGACTCTTCTTGGCGTTACCGGATCCGGTAAGACGTATACGATGGCCAAGATAATCGAGAAGGTGCAGAAGCCGACGCTTATTATCTCGCATAACAAGACGTTGGCGGCGCAGCTTCATGGCGAGATGAAGGAATTTTTCCCGGATAACGCTGTCGAGTACTTCGTGTCGTACTCACGACTTCTACCAGCCTGAGGCCTATGTCGCTTCAACCGACACATACATAGAGAAAGATGCTGATATCAACGATGAGATCGATAAGCTCAGACATTCAGCCACTGCGGCAGTGCTTGAGCGCAAGGATGTAATCATTGTTGCCATGTGTGTCATGCATCTATGGTTTGGGTAATCCTAATTCATATAGAATCAACTGTTGTCGCTGAGACCGGGTATGGAGATGGACAGAGCCGAGATGATGCGTAAGCTCATAGACATGCAGTATGAGCGAAATGACATAGACTTTCATCGAGGTGCTTTCCGAGTTCGCGGGGATCATTGACATCTATCCTGCGGGCGGAGAAGAGGCTGTACGCGTTGAAATGTTTGGTGATGAGATAGATGAGATCAAGGAGATGAATGCTCTCACAGGTGAAATCACCGGGGTAAGGAGCCATATTTCCATCTTCCCTGCTTCTCACTATGTGACCAGCAAGGAGGATATGGAGCTGGCTGTCGGGACTATCAGAGAGGAGCTCGACGAGCGTGTCAAATGGTTCAAGGATAACGGTAAGCTGCTCGAGGCAGAGCGAATCGAGTAGAGGACTAACTACGACATGGAGATGATGATGGAGGTTGGAACCTGCAAGGGTGTCGAGAACTACTCAAGGCACCTGAACTTCCTCAAGCCGGGCGAACGCCCTTACGTGCTGCTCGACTATTTTCCGGACGACTTTCTAACCATCATAGACGAGTCGCACGCGATGCTGCCACAACTCAGGGCTATGTACAATGGCGATAGAGCCAGGAAGAGTTCGCTGGTCGAATTCGGTTTCAGGCTCCCGTCGGCGTTGACAACCGGCCTCTCAAATTCGAGGAGTTTGAGCAGGTCACTAATGATTTGCTGTTTGTAAGCGCTACCCCCGGCAAATACGAGCTGGAGAACTGCACGGCGTCACTGCTGAGCAGGTCATCAGACCAACAGGGACCGCTGATCCGGTTATAGAGGTTAGACCTATTGGTGGACAGATTGACGATATCATCGGTGAGATATACAAGACTGTGGACAAGGGCGAGAGAGTGCTGATCACGACTCTGACTAAGCGTATGGCAGAGGATTTGACGGGATTTCTTAGAAACGAGGGAATCAAGGTCGATATCTGCACCTCCGAGATTGACAACTTCGAGAGATTGGAGATTATCAGATCTCAGACTCGGCAAATTCGATGTGCTCGTCGGTATCAATTTGTTGCAGAGGGGTTGATCTTCCGGAGGTATCGATGGTTGCTATTCTCGATGCTGACAAGGAGGGCTTTCTGCGCACGGAAACTTCGCTGGTGCAAACTGTGGGGCGAGCTGCCAGAAATGAGCACGGCCGCGTCATAATGTACGCGGATCACATCAGCAAGGCGATGAACACACCATCGACGAGACCGTCGAAGGCGTAAGCTGCAGGAGGCCTACACAGTAAGCACGGCATCACGCCGAAGACTATCATCAAGCCCGTCAGAGATGTTATAGAGGCAACCAAGGCGTATACGGGAGACACCGATCTCAAGAACCCTAAGGAGATGACTACCAAGGAGCTGCAGCGCACTATCAAGAATCTCGAAAAGGAGATGAAGCAGGCAGCCAGCGAACTCCGGTTCGAGCGCGCAGCCGAGCTCAGATCTCGCTGTTCGAGCTGCGCAGCAGCAAAACGCGTCCCAAAACGTATGACATACGCGTTCACAGGTGGCTAGCTGTACAGATTTGGTGACACATTATGCTGCCCTAAAACGTATGATACATCGCGTTCACGGATATCGGTGGACGTTATGAAAGGAATAACTGTGGAGAAAAATATCGTAATAAAGGGAGCGAGGGAGAATAATCTCAAGAGCGTCGATCTCACAATTCCGCGCGATAGGATGATTGTATTTACAGGGCTTTCAGGCTCAGGTAAACCTCGCTTGCCTTCGACAACTACATATGCGGAGGGACAAAAAGAAATACGTCGAATCACTGTCATCGTACGCGAGGCAGTTCCTCGGACTCATGAAAAGCCGGATGTGCAGCTGATAGAAGGGGCTATCGCCTGCCATCTCTATTGACCAAAAAGACTACCAACAAGAATCCCAGATCGACTGTAGGAACGGTAACGGAGATCTCATGACTATCTGAGACTGCTGTACACAGAGTAGGTATTCCCCACTGTCCGGGATGCGGCAGAGTGATATCCAGCCAGTCGATCGATACGATTGTGGATCATATCATGGCGCATGAAGAGGGCACGCGCATGACTGTTCTTGCACCTGTCATCAAGGGTCGCAAGGGCGAGCACTAAGAACGTAATCTCGCGCATCAAGCGAGACGGGCACATCAGGGTCAGGCTGGACGGCGAGATGAGGAGGTTGACGAGCAGGAGGAGTTCAAGCTCAACAAGAACGTCAAGCATTCGATCGATATAGTCATCGACAGAGTTGTGCTCAGAGCTGAGAATCGCAGCCGTATCGCTGAAGCGGTTGAGCTTGCAGTCATGGAAGGCGAGGGCGTTACAGACGTACTCTTTTCGGCAGAAGAACGATGACGGTACAGCCGGGGAATACGAGGAGACTTTTTAGCACGCTGCTGGCTTGTCCGGAACACGGAGTGGGTATTGAGGAGATGGAACCCAGGATGTTCTCGTTCAATGCACCTTATGGATCCTGCGAGACATGCACTGGCCTCGGCTTTACTCTCAAAATAGATGACGAGAATGTCGTAACCGATCCGGACAAGAGCATACTTGAAGGCGCTATGGGACAGGTGTTCTCGACGATGGACGCTATGGGCTTCTACAGGCAGATGCTCAATCAGCTGGCGAAGGATCACAATACGGATTTGTCCGTTGCATATAGAATCTGCCAATTGAGTTCAAAAACGATTTGCTGCACGGAACCGGGGAGCGCAAGCTCAACTACACATACACCAGCAAGTCCGGCCGTGTCTCGCATATGAACCACACCTTTGAAGGCGTAATTCCCAGCCTTGAACGCAGATACGGTGAGACAAATTCCGACTATATCAAGGAGAAAATCGCCGGTATGATGACTGAGGCTGTTTGTCCGACCTGCCACGGCCGGAAGCTCAAGGATACAGTCTTGGCTGTAACTGTCGGCGGCAAGAACATCATCGAGCTGACTGACCTGTCAGTTGAGTCTGCTATCGAATTCTTTGACAACCTGGAGCTGACTCCCAGGGAGCAGCAGATTTCCAAGCTTATCACCAAAGAGATAAGGAGAGGCTGCATTTTCTCAAACAGGTGGGGCTCGGATATCTGACACTGTCGCGTGCCGCAGGCACGCTGTCCGGTGGTGAATCTCAGCGCATCCGCTAGCTACTCAGATAGGATCGGGTCTCGTCGGCGTATTGTATATTCTGGACGAGCCTTCCATTGGGCTTCACCAGCGAGACAACGACAAGCTGCTGGGTGCACTCAGAAACCTGACTGATATGGGCAACACGCTGGTCATCGTAGAACACGATGAGGATACTATGTATGCTGCCGACCATATCGTCGATATAGGACCCGGAGCAGGCATTAACGGCGGCGAGCTGGTGGTTCAGGAACTGTCGACGATATCAAGGCGTGCAGCGCTCTATAACCGGACAGTTTCTGTCCGGTACGCGCAAGATTGAAGTTCCTGAGACGAGGCGAGCCGGTAACGGAGAAAACCTTTGAAATCATCGGTGCTAAGCAGAACAACCTCAAGAACATCGATGTCAAAATTCCGGTCGGAAAGCTAGTGTGCGTTACCGGCGTGTCCGGCTCCGGCAAATCCTCTCTTGTAAATGAAATCCTTTACAAGGGAGTTGCGAGTGTTACGAATAAAGTTCAGGTTAAGCCCGGTGCGCACAAGGAAATTCGCGGTATCGGGCACTTCGATAAGGTCATCGACATCGATCAGTCCCCAATCGGACGTACACCTCGCTCCAATCCGGCGACGTATACGGGCATGTTCGATTCTGTTAGGGATCTGTTTGCACAGATGCCGGAGGCTAAGATGCGCGGATATCAGAAGGGTCGGTTTAGCTTCAATGTGAAGGGCGGCCGTTGTGAAGCCTGCCGCGGTGATGGAATTACCAAGGTGGAGATGCACTTCCTGCCGGATGTGTACGTGCCGTGTGAGGTCTGCGGCGGTGCCAGATACAACCACGAGACACTTGAGGTTAAATACAAGGGAAAGAATATCTCGGAAGTACTAGACATGAGCGTAACGGAGGCTTTGCCGTTCTTCGAAAACCACAGATCTCATAGAGAAGTACCTTAAGACGCTCGATGATGTCGGGCCCGGATACATCAAACTGGGGGCAGACTTCGACTCAGCTGTCAGGCGGAGAGGCACAGAGAATCAAGCTGGCAACTGAATTGTCCAAAAAGAGCACTGGCAAAACCCTGTATATTCTGGATGAACCGACTACAGGTCTGCACTTTGCCGACGTGGAGAAGCTGATGTATGTGCTCAACAGATTGGTTGATGAGGGAAATACTGTAGTCGTGATTGAACACAACCTGGATGTGATCAAATGTGCTGACCATATTATCGATCTCGGACCGGAGGGTGGTAGCGGTGGAGGAACCGTCGTAGCTACCGGAACGCCGGAGGAGGTTGCAAGCTGTGATGATTCATTTACAGGCCTGTACCTCAAAAAGATGCTGAAATAGCAATATAGTAACCGCCGCAGCTATTGAAAGCCCCCATAGCTGCGGCGGCTTTTTGTTTGATGAGTTCTGTTACATCGGAAATTGACCGTATTTTAATTCACAATAATCGTTGCAGACATAAATATCAATCATAAAACTGATGATAATAATTGATTTGTTTAATTTCACAACTAAATAAAAATAAATTATTAACAAGAACAAAAAGTATTGCTTGTCGACAGTCTTTGCTTTAAAATTAATACATATTCTTTGTTTTATATACAGGAGGTATATATGCTTAACACGATTGCAAGTATCAATGACTCGGTCAATGCTTTCATTTGGGGCGTCCCATCGATGATATGCATTATGGGAGTCGGAATTTGGCTGACATGTAGATCAGGCTTCCTACAGTTTAGAAAGTTCGGATACACACTGAAGCACACCTTCGGTGCGATGTTCAACAAAAAGGAAGCAGGAGATGGGGCGTTAACATCATTCCAGTCGGTTTGTACCGCGCTTGCGGGCACCGTAGGTACTGGTAATATCGCCGGTGTCGCCGGAGCCATCGCGTTGGGCGGTCCCGGAGCAGTATTTTGGATGTGGATATCGGCGCTGCTGGGTATGTGCACCAAGTTTGCTGAGGTTACTCTCGCAGTGCACTTCAGAGAACGTAACGACCACGGTGACTGGGTCGGCGGACCTATGTACTATATCAAGAATGGTCTGGGTAAGAGATGGGGATGGCTGGCTGCGCTCTACTCCATATTTGGAATTCTCACCGTATTCGGAACAGGAAATGCGACACAGGTTAACACTATTACGACAGCCATCGATTCGGCACTGGTATCGACAGGAGCAGTTTCAGAAAAGGTTCCAGGTGGTGTAAATCTATTCATCGGAATTCTCATAACTATCATGGTTCTCATCATCCTTATCGGCGGTATCAAGAGAATAGGAAGTGTAACAGAGAAGCTCGTGCCGTTCATGGCGCTTTACTACATAATCTTTGGACTTCTCGTTGTGATATTCAACTACAAGAACCTGCCGGGAGTAATCGAATCGATCTTTGGCGGTGCATTCTCGCCCAGAGCTATAACCGGCGGTGTTGTCGGATCGATGTTTATGGCCATGCGAAGAGGTGTATCGAGAGGTATATTCTCCAATGAAGCCGGACTCGGTACCGGATCAATCGCTCACTCAGCCGCTGACGTTGAGCACCCGGTACAGCAGGGCCTGTGGGGCATCTTCGAGGTATTTGCAGACACAATTGTAATCTGCACTATCACAGCTCTGGTAATTCTCTGTAGCGGAATCAAGGTTAACTACGGAGAAACGGCAGGTGCCGAACTGACTATCTCAGGCTTCACGGCTACATTTGGCAGTTGGGTGTCCGTAATGCTGGCAGTAGCTCTTTGCTGCTTTGCCTTCTCCACCATTCTCGGCTGGGGCCTTTACGGATCGCGCTGCATAGAGTACTTGCTCGGCAAGGGCGCAATCAAGCCGTTTATCATCGTATACTCGCTGGTTGCTATCATCGGAGCCACGATGGATCTGGGCTTGATCTGAGCATTGCCGATACATTTAACGGTCTGATGGTAATCCCAAACCTGATTGCGGTATTCCTGCTATCAGGCACGGTAATAAAGCTGACCAAGGATTACTTCGGAAGATACAAGTCTGAAAAATAGAACTTAATTTCAACAAAATAAATATCGTAAAGGGACTCTCGTTCGTATGGGCGAGGGTCTCTATTTATATCGGTAGTGTTACGGAAGATTTCCAGAGGGTAAATAAGTCATGTGTATAAGTGGGATATGCTCTCTCAATATCCGTATTTTTAGTGCATTTAGTGTATAATATTGAATTACAATTGATAGTTGCAACTGTGAGTTGACAAATTTCCAAGTATAGTTGGTGGTGAAGAGGACGAGTGCTACCATAATATGAAACCGTAGAACGCAGCTGCTCTATCAAATGAAAATAATATCAATGAGCGAGAAACTCGAAAGAAATATGATAATGAGGAACTTCATATATCAATTATGATAAGAAGCTAACAGGGGCATGATGATAATCGCAGAGAAAATAATGAGTCTGCGTAAGCAGTATGGGTGGAGTCAAGAGGAATTGGCAGACCTTATCGGTGTATCGAGACAGTCTGTATCGAAATGGGAATCGGCAGCATCGATACCCGATATACAGAAGATAATCAAGATGAGCGAAGTTTTTGGGGTGTCGATAGACTATCTGTTAAAGGATGAAATTGATTTACCGGAAACATCTCAGGTCGAGAAGACTTCTGACATAGGAGCTGACAGTGAGAGCTCCGTCAAAAGCGTATCGCTCGAAGAAGCTAATGATTATCTTGATGCGACACATAAGCAAGCATTAAGAACAGCCAGGGCAGTTGCTTTATTTATAATATCACCTGGTTTATATATAGCTGTGGGAGAAATGAACGGTGATCATGCGGAGAATCGTTTATTTATTCTCCTCTGTTGATGATAGCCTTCGCTGCTATGTTGATTTTGATAGGAATAGGGGTGGCGATGTTAATAAAATCCCATTTCACAATGTCTAAATATGAGTATCTGTCAAAGGAAGAGATTAAACTCGGATATGGAGTAGAGGCGGCAGTAAAGCGCAGATATGCTCCTGTCCAAGAGGTAATGGGACACAGCATTGCTGTTGGTGTCTCTTATGTATAGTCGGATTACTTCCTGTTTTCGTATTTAATATGGGCGGACAATTCAGAACGGAGATAGCAGTTATGGCAATACCTCTTACTTTAATGATGGTAGCAATTGCTGTACATACATTTGTAAGAGTCGGAATTATCAACGTAGGGCTATAAGAAGTTGCTCTCAGAAGGTGATTACACACCGGAGAATAAACGTGCAGAAGAGAGGATGGCACCATTTGCAGGTGCGTATTGGACAGCAGTAACAGCTATATATATGATACAGAGTTTTTTGCTCGGCAACTGGGGTAGAAGCTGGGTTGTCTGGCCGATTGCCGGAGTGTTGTTTGGCTTTATCTATACGGTATATGAAGCGTATATAAAAAAGAAAGATTCGGATAAGAAAGGATATTGACCGTAATTAGAACTCCTCTGAAGAATAAACTCAAAGGGAGCTTATTTACATGTATTAATTTATAGCTGTGAATCAGATCAAGCTGCCGCCGTCCCCTTGACCTTCTTGGATGCGTAGAACACGAGTCCGATTACGAAGCCGATTACTGCAGGCACTACCCAGTCCATTCCGATATCGGAGAATGGCAGGAAATCGCCGACTGCTTTTACAAATCCGTCCAGATGAAGTGCGGAAACTGTTCCTGCAGGAAGGCTCTTAACGCCATCGAATATCGCAGGTAGCATTGTGAAGCCGATTGTCCACCTGTATACGACCGTGGTAGTGTACAGTCCGCCGATGATGCTTATCAGGATGATAACGATCGTCAGCGGATACAGGAACATCAGCATCGGTACGGAGTAAGCGATGATCTTGACCAGTCCGAAGTTGGCAAATGTGAACGAGATGATCGTGAAGATTATTGCCCATGTCTTATACGACAGCCGGTTAGGAAACATCTCCAAATGTCTCTGCACAAGCAGTTACAAGTCCGATTGCCGCCTTGAGGCAAGCCAGCGTGATCATAACTGCGAGGAAGAACGCGCCTATATTTCCGGAAGTAGTGACCGGCTATTTTGTTGAGCAACGTTCCGCCATCCGGCTGGATGCTGAATATTCCTCTCGACTGAGCACCGGCGACTACCAGCGCCAGATAAATGAGAGCCATCAGCGTGGCGCATCCGATGCTGGCTACTGCGGGAAGCCTTAGCGATATTTTTAGGTTCCTTAACTCCGAGGTTTCTAACCGCATTGACTATGATGATTCCAAATGCAAGAGATGCGAGAGCATCCATTGTGTTGTACCCTTCGAGGAAGCCTCTGAAGAACGGGTGTGACACATACTCTCCGGTGGGAGCAGCTACGTTAACAGAACCCATCGGCTTCACAAAGCACATGACGATAAGCACTGCCAGGAATACCAGGAATAGCGGATTGATGATCTTACCGACGTGGGTGAGTATATCTGAAGGCTTGAGCGAGAACCACAGTACTGCTGCAAAGAAGCACAGGGAGAATATTCCAAGTACTAGCGGCGAATCCTTGTGGAGTGCCGGTACAAGCCCGACAGAATACGGAACGGTTGCGGTCCTTGGAAGAGCAAAGAACGGTCCTATTGTCAGATATAGAAGACAGGTGAAGAGCAAGCTGTATGGTCTGGATATCTTGCAGCCCAGATCGTAGAGACCTTCACTACGCGACAAGGAAATCGCAATAATGCTCAAGCAGCGGTAGGCCGACGCCGGTAATTACTGAAACCAAGCGTAGCGCTAGCTGTGTGGTCGCCTGCCATCTGTCCCATGAGTGCTGGAATATCAGATTTCCTGCTCCGAAGAATAGTCCGAAGAGGAGGGAGGCTAGAGCAATGTAATCCTTCATAGTGAATTTTTCTGTCCATTGGTATGTCCCCTTTTTAAAAATATTTTTAGTTTAAAACAATAAAAGATTGTAACATAGTTTATTAAATTTCACAATATAGTTTGCGATTTTTTTAAAATTATATCAAAATAATGCGCTTATATTGCTAAATAAGCCGAGACAGTTATTTCACCTATCCTGCAGATTTCGGAGAAGCAGATAGCTGTCCCTGTATTTATTGAAACCGTATCCAATTAGTGAACAGCTAATGACAATAAAAGTTATCCGAAGTTATTGCATTTTTATAGATGGGAGAGTATGCTATCATAAATGGTTAGAGTACACTAACTAACATCAAATGCCATCTCTTTAATAAATATGAACGGTGTGCATATTAAAATGTATTGCAGAGCTGTGCGGATTGAATTTCATAATACCTTAATCAATCTGTCAATGTTCGGCGTTTGCCGGGGTATTTCCGGTTCTTTTATTTAATACAAAAAAGATTAGAGGAGGTTTAAGAATGGATACTTTTAGGAAGCTGTTCAGCTACGCCGAGGAACGCAAGGCTTGCATGATTGCAGCGATGATATTGTCGGGTGTGGCAACGATACCGTCTTTTATCCCCTATTATTTTCTGTGGCAGATGCTAAATGAGATAACGGGAAATGCCGACCGGACGTTGATCAGCAAGCTGTCATATCTAATATTCGGAACTACAATTTTATATACTGTCGTGTATCTATCAGCACTTTTATTCAGTCATTTATTCGCCTTTAGGCTTGAAACAAATATGAGGAAGAAGGGCTTAAATGCGCTGCTTGACGCTTCATTTTCGTTCTTTGATATGAACCCGTCAGGCCGCACGCGAAAGATTATAGATGATAATTCTTCAAATACGCATACGATTGTAGCACATATGTTGCCTGATTCTGTAAACGCAGTGCTGTTTTCCGATATGTCTGTTGGTTATTTCATTTATGGTTAGCAGGTATGTTGAATACTAATAATATTAGCAGTGATTGCGGCAAGCATATGCTTTTAAATTCATGTATTCAGATCCCTGATATGATGAAGGATTACATGGGAGCCCTGGAAGATATCAACTCGGAGACGGTTGAATATGTCAGGGGGATACAGGTGATCAAGATATTTGATATGGTTGTTGAATCCTTCGAGAGGCTTTACAAATCAATTATCAGATATTCTGATGTAGTTAACAGGCACTGCCAGATGTGCAAGAGACCCTATGTTGCCTTTCAGACCTGCATGCTGTGCTTGGCGGCACTCATTATACCTGTTGCCCTTAAGCTGTTGCCAAATGCATCCAATATAAGCGAAGTGATAAGTCTTGTTGTGTTCTTTGCATCCTTCTCGGACTTCTGATGAATGCCTTTGTTAAGGTGATGTTCTTCAGCAAGAATTTTGAACTGGCAAAGGATGCCATTGACAAGCTCGAGGGTCTTTTCGATGAAATGGACAGGGATAAGCTTTCCCACGGGAAGGTCGAGTCAATGATGGGCTATGACATTGAATTTGACAACGTGACATTCAGCTATGAAGAAGGCGTTGATGTACTAAAGGATTTCAATCTAAAGCTTGCGGGAGGCAGAAGATATGCGCTGGTGGGATCATCCGGCAGCGGTAAATCCATCGATTGCCAAGCTTGCATCAGGATTTTACCCGGTAGCAAGCGGACATCTCAGAATCGGCGGGGTTGATATCACAGAATATAAAAGTGAAACACTTGAGCGCGGGATTGCTTTTGTGTTTCAAAATGCCAAGCTGTTTAAGACAAGCATTTATGAGAATGTGAGAATAGGTAAACCGGGATGCAAGCATGAAGAGGTTATGCAGGCTCTTGAATATGCAATGTGCGGGAACATCATCGATAAATTCGAGGAGCGGGAAAACACGATTATAGGCGCCGAGGGAGTTCATTTATCGGGTGGTGAGACTCAGAGAATTGCGATTGCCAGAGCCATACTTAAGGATGCTCCAATCATAATCCTTGATGAGGCGAGCGCTGCCAGCGATCCGGAAAATGAATATGAGATGCAGCAGGCCTTTTCAAAGCTTATGGAAGGTAAAACCGTGATTATGATTGCACATAGGCTTTCCAGTATCAGGAATGTTGATGAAATACTTGTTATTGAAGACGGCAAGGTATCCGAACGAGGCCCGCATGATGAGCTTATGTCAACAGACAGCAAGTACAAGAGCTTACAGCAGCTGTATAATCAGGCGAATGAATGGAGGCTATCATAATGAAAAATAAATTGCAGAGATATTTCTCGCTTACCGACACCGGCATAGATAATATGATGAGAGCGGCTCGAGCGTCGTTTTGTAAATATGTGACGTTCTTGATGCCGCCTGTTCTTGTATTCGTTTTTCTAATGATTTGATATCGGGAAAGCTTAAGTCACCTTCCTATTATATCGGGATGCTAGTGGCGATAGCGATTGTGATGTACCTGCTTACAGCTAGGGAATATAGACTCACATACGATGTTACGTACGAGGAAAGCACTAATCTCAGAATAGAACTGGCTAAAAAGATTAAAGAACTGCTCTTTCGTATTTTTCTACCCACAATCTGTCAGACCTGTCTCAGACCGTTATGATGGATGTTAGCAATATTGAAATGGCTATATCTCACGCCGTTCCGGAAAGCTTAGGGTTTGCAGCTTTTTTTATCATAATAACCGTAATGATGTGTATCGGGAATCTTATTCTAGGTCTTGCAGTGACACTCCCTATCTGGTTCGGGTTTGCTTTTTTGTTCATGACCAGGAATCTGCAAACAAAAAAGGTCAAGGTATATTACAAGAAACTGCTTGAGAACGCAAACTCATTCCAGAATGCATTTGAAATGCAGCAGGAGATTAAAAGCTATTCGATGCAGAATGAAATCAGAGACGATGTTATATCAAAGCTTGATAATACGGAGAAAATTCACATCGCAGCTGAATTTACAATGGCGATTAACAGTTCGATAATACGGGTTATTCCGCTGCTGGGGCCTGTATTGGTAGCAACTATAGGAGCGGCATTATTTGCAAATGGAAGCATCAGCTTGCTGTACTATGTAGGTTATCTGATGGCGGTAACGACGATTTCGCACCAGTACGCCGCTCTTGCCGAGTTCATTATGACGATGTTTTTTTCTTGAGGACAGCTTTGGCCGAATCAGAGGACTAATGGATGAGGATGTGCAGACAGGAGCGGATAAAGCGATAAACAGCTATGATATCTGCTTTTAAGGATGTGGAATTTCAATATGGCGACAATAAGGTTATAAACGGAATAAGTTTCAAGGCTGATCAAAATGCCGTTACAGCAATAGTTGGACCTTCCGGCTGTGGCAAGACCACTATATTGAGGCTTCTCTCTCGTTTATACGATTACGATAAAGGCAAGATAACAGTTGGTGGCGAAGATATCAAGGCTATTAGTACAGCATCGCTATTTAATAAGATATCAATTGTGTTCCAAAATGTTGAGCTCTTTAACACAAGCGTCATGGAGAATATCAGACTGGGCAGAAAGGATGCTACTGATGAAGAGGTGCTGGAAGCTGCGAGGTTCGCAAATGTGGATGAGATAGCTTCAAAGCTTCCGAATGGATATGCGACTATAATAGGAGAAAACGGTTCAAAGCTATCCGGAGGTGAGCGACAGCGCATCTCCATAGCAAGAGCTTTTCTGAAGAATTCGCCTATAATATTGCTTGATGAAATATCCGCTTCGCTTGATGTGGAAAATGAGATGGAGATTCAGAGCAGCATAAACAGGCTGATAAAGGATAAAACTGTAATTGTAGTATCTCACAGGATGAAATCAATAGAGAAGGCTAATAAAAATTATAGTTATTGATGATGGGCGTGTAGTTGGTTCTAGTAGTCACGGAGAGCTCATGAAGAGCTCGGAGCTGTACGGTGCTATGGTTAGAAAGTCACATCTGACGGAAGATTATCTGTATTAAAGCAGTGGTGAATAGCAGCTGTGACACAGCCGATTCCTGTTTAGATCAGATTTTAGGGATAAGACCCGGAACCGTGTGAAATGCCGCTGTGGATAACAAAAAACGGCATCTGACGTTCGGTATACTCGGTATATAAGCATTGGCTAAAAGGTATAGCACAGGTATTCAAGAAGATGCTAAGCTGCGGTGTAAAAAGCTTGCGCTGCTGCGGTTTAAACGCAACGGCACAAGCTCTTTTTATGTATTCATATTCTCATTCAGACTATAATTCCTCAGGGAATTCACTGAATTTACCGAGCAGCTCATGCTTCATATTCCAGAGCTTTTTGGATAGATCTACATAATATGTCTGGGGATTCTCAAATCGCATTTCGCTCCATAGAGTCTCTATCTGTGACCTGCAGTAGTCTCGGATTGTTTCGAGGTCAGGCGATTCATATACGCATTCGCCTTTGTCAAATACCTTGACCAACAGATCCTTGGCTGTGAAGTTAGTGAGCCGCTTACGCTTCCAGATTGCGTTAGGATCAAATATCTCGACGACATCCTTAAATGGGGCGCTCTCTCATGAAGCGCGATGAGGTCAGCCATGACCTTGCCTGTGTCGTTATCGAAAAATCTGTATACTCTCTTGAAGCCGGGATTCGTAATTTTCTCGACGTTTTCGGAGATCTTCATCTTAGGCACCATCACGCCATTATCCTCGATAGCTGCCAGCTTGTACACACCGCCAAATACAGGTCTCGGACTTGGCTGTAATCAGCCGTTCTCCCACGCCAAAAAGCGTCAATCTTAGCTCCTTCAAGTATCACGTCTCTGATCAACCATTCGTCGAGAGAATTGGACACCAAGATGTCGCAATCCTCTAAACCGTTTTCATCGAGAACCTCTCTTGTCTGTTAGGTATGAAATATCCCTGCTGTCGATACGAACGCCCATCTTGGCCGGCTTTCATCTCTTTAAACACCTTTGATGGCGTTCGGAAGTCCCGACTTGAGGACGTTGTATGTATCGATTAGGAGAACAGCGTTGTCGGATAGATTCTGGTATACCCTTAAAATGCTTCGTATTCGCTGCTAAAATGTCTGCACCCAACTGTGAGCCATAGTTCCGAGTGCCGATACTCCGTAGTCCCTGTCGGCGATTGCGCATGCTGTACCTGCACATCCGCCGATATAAGCAGCTCTTGCTCCATATATGGCAGCTGATGCACCTGTGCACGCCTCGAACCGAATTCCATAACAGGTCTGCCTTGTGCTGCTCGCACAACTCTGCTTGCCTTTGTGGCTATCAGACTTTGGTGATTAATTGTGAGAAGTACAAAGGTTTCAATAAACTGCGTCTGAATCAGCGGTCCGGTGACTGTGAGTATCGGTTCGTGAGGGAATATCGGAGTGCCCTCGGGAACTGCCCATACGTCGCAGGTGAATTTGAAATCCTTGAGATAATCCAGAAATTCTTCGCTAAAAATCCCTTTTGTGCGCAGATACGCGATATCCTCCTCTGTGAAGCTTTAGGCTCTCAAGATACTCGATGACCTGCTCAAGTCCCGCCATGATCGCATATCCTCCGTGATCCGGAACTTTGCGGAAGAACATATCGAAGCAAGCTTCGTAGTCACGAACCTCAGAGCGAAAGTAGCCGTTAGCCATCGTGAGCTCGTAGAAGTCGGTGAGCATAGTCAGATTGTATTTATCAAGCATTTGTTATCCCTCCTCGTATTAGTAACCCACAAGATCTGAAATAACAGACCTGCAGATGCACCCTTCTGAATGCGTAAGTTCCCGCATCCACATCAGCTGTGTTGTAACCCTGAGCTTTTAACATCTTCAGCGAACTGCTGATAATCGGTAAACAGGTTCTTGTCGATCAGCTCAGAGATATCGCCTTCACCGCCACCGCTGATCGTGACGCTGACGTCTTCTTGAGAACGCCGTTTTTAAATGCGCTTCCGGTCTTGAGCTTCGAAGCTGAGTTTAGAGCCTCTTCGGACCGCTTTGCGACTCGACTGGCTTTGCGAGAACCTGCGGGTATTTCATAATGACATTAAAGCGCCACACGATCAGGGCCGGCAGCCATCACCACGATTATGACCGCGATAATAATATCGTTGGTGTTGTGCAATAAATCCTTGAAATTCTTCATTGTTGATTCTCCTTAACGCTGCGGCACCAAGCGCAACTTTACTGCAGATTATACATTCTTTTACTTGTGATTGCAAACGATAGAGGCGTCTCTGTTCCTTGTTAATCAGCGTTTTGCATGATACAATATACGATGCGATTAGAGAAAAGGAAGCAGACTTAAATGAAGCAAATCGAGATAAACTCCAACGACGCAGGCAGACGCCCGACAAATTCATGCGCAGGTACTCGCTAAGGCGACGTTGAACACGATTTACAAGGTCATTCGCAAGGACGTAAAGGTCAATGGCAAGCGTGAGGGCAACAGCTATATGCTGGCTGCGGGCGATATGCTTACATTATATATGAGCGATGCTCAGATTGCGGAGTGGACAGCTTCGTCCGAGACCGGCGCTGGTTCTAAGGTGCGCCGCAGCTTCAAGATTGTGTACGAAGACGAGGATATCCTGGTTGTCGACAAGCCGTTTGGATTGCTGACTCATGGCGATAGTAACGAGAAGAAGAATCACCTCGCCAACCAGGTCAAGGATTACCTGATTGAAACTGGAAGTACAATCCACGCGAACGTGTATTTGCACCGGCGCCGGCAAATCGCCTCGACCGCAACACGACCGGGGCGGTGCTGTTCGGGAAGAACAGCGCTTCGCTGAAGGCGCTCAACGAGATGATACGAGAGAACAAGGTCGACAAATACTATATGACTATCGTGTACGGACATCCCGATGGTGAGATTGTCCTGAAGGGCAGGCTCATCAAGGATCAGAAGACCAACACCGTCAAAATACTGGATATAGGAGCTTCGAAGGACGTGAGATAGAGACGATAGCGAGGCCGATTCGCAGGATTGGGGATTTTTACATTAGTCGAGATTAAACTTGTGACAGGCAGGACACATCAGATCAGGGCGCATATGGCGTCGGTCGGACATCCGGTAATCGGAGATGTCAGGGCATGCCGGGAGGTAGGGCTGCCGATGAACAGGAAGCTCAAGCAGCGTTTTCGACTCAGCACACAGCTGCCGCACAGCTGCAGGATAACCTTCAAGGAGGGAATCGACCTCTGGAGCGACTGACGGGACGGTCGATAGAGGTAGATTTGCCGGAGGAATTTGAAAGAATTATCAGCGGGGCTCGAACAGGCACAGGCCTGAACCCTGCTGAGGCTGCCGAGTTTTGTTGATGAAACTCGGCAGAAGCATCTTGAACGGGCATGAGCTCTGTCGAAGGATAGCGGATTGAATCAGCTGACTGTTAACGGATTCGAGAAGCGCAGGAAAATCGAAAGGGATTATTAATGAGTGAATTTGCAAAGAGCTTAATCAAGGACATAATCGTCGCAGCGGTTCTGGCTGCAGTCATCCTGACATTTATCAGGCCGACGATTGTCAAGCAGACTTCAATGCAGGACACGCTAAATCCAAATGATTACGTCATCATGGCCAGGCGCGCCTATGCCGGCGACAAGGAGCCTAAACGTGGTGACATTATTATATTTAAGTCCGAGCTCAAGGATGAGAGAGGCAAGGACAAGCTGTTGATTAAGCGAGTAATCGGGCTTCCCGGCGATGAGGTTACCATCATGATGGCAGCGTGTATATCAACGGTAAGGAATATCACGAGGACTACCTGAAAGACGGATACACGACCGGAAGTGTCAATAAGCTCAAGGTGCCTGAAGGCGAGTATTTTGCGATGGGCGATAACCGAGTTGTCAGCGTAGACAGCAGGTATAGTGAGGTTGGATGTATTAAGAAGTCCGCGATCAGGGGCAGGGCAATACTGAGATTGTTCCCATTCAACAAGATTAAGATGCTATAACGTCGTGACGGCTTAATATGAAGAAGAGTACGAGCTGACAAGGCAGTTCGGCGGCATACGCGGAAAGTCACGTGGGATCGCATGTAAAATTTGCGTGCTGCAATATTTCGAGAGGGAGTATATCAAAGGGAAAAGATGGCAAGAAGCAGAAAGGTAGTAGCAAATAATAAAAAGGCGAGACATGATTACTTTGTCGAGGAGACCTACGAGGCGGGCATCGCACTCACCGGTACCGAGATCAAGTCGGTTCGTGCCGGACGCGTCAGCATCAAGGAGAGTTACGCGCACATATACAATGGCGAAATTACCATCCTAGGGTATGCATATCTCACCGTATGAACAGGGCAACAGGTTCAACGTCGAGCCGCTTCGTGAGCGCAAGCTGTTGATGCACAAGCGTGAGATCTTCAAGCTGGCAGGCTTAATCAAGACTGATGGGCTGACGTTGATTCCGCTTAATGTGTATATCAATGAAGCAGGCTATTGCAAGGTGGAAATCGGTCTTTGTCGGGGCAAGAAGAATTACGATAAGCGCGAGACTATCGCCAAGAAGGAAGCTAATCGCAAGATGGACAGAGCGATTAAGGACAGCCTCGAAGAAGATTTTAAAGATTTTTTGACTTCGTGATTTTAAAGGTTTCTTGACTTCTCCTCTTGAAATTAGGGAGCAATTCCACTATAATATCTTACTCATATAGTCTTTATAACACTTTTTATAACTCTTTTCGGGGGTACCCGAGAGGTTCTGACAACTGTGGGGCGTCAGGGTTTCGACAGGAGTGTGGAACAAGGATAAGCGAGCTGTGGAGCCGAGCCACGTAAAAAGCGGCGGTTAAATTCAAACGCTAAAAGAATAACAATTTCGCACTAGCTGCTTAGTTCAGCAACGCGCGTCAACCGGTATTCACCTGCAGGTAACGGAGCTGGCGTCGATTATGCAGGAAAAACCTTGCGTGAGCTCCCGGTAGCGCAAGGGAATTGCGGATAGCGATTGTGTAGTCTGCTGACATGACGACACATGAGCGAATTATAAAAGTATCAGCTGCGCTCGGAGAAGGTCTTTCGGAAATGCTCCTGGACGTGGGTTCAAATCCCACCGCCTCCACCAATATAACAGTTCCGGTTAGAAAATGACTCGGGGCTCTTTATCTGCAGTTGGTTTAGCGATTTTTCTTAAATTGAATGTTTTGAGATTTCTAATATATACCATTTCTACCACGTTCAAAGTCATCCAGATAATGTTAAGGATCACGGGGAATCAGGCAATAGCATAATAGAAAAATTGGATTACAATTAGAATGAATCGGAGGTTCAGCAGATGAGTTGTAAGGAAAAATCAAATCTTTCGGTGAACTAAAAACAAGTCGTAAAAACAGGAAGATGAAATGAGAAAAAAGTTGAGTATTTGGATAAAAAGCTGGTGCTAGTGGGAGCCTATATGAAAAGATAGCTGCTTTAGAAACATACGAATCCCGACATTCTTGAGAAGAACCTCAAATATAACGGTACAAATTCAATAATTCGTAGTTTTGCTCAACAGGACAAAATTACAAGTGAAAACATTTTTATCTGTGCTGTAAAAACATATGCGAATTCAAACATGCCTAAAATAGCTGAACTCACAGGAATAAATAATATGTTAGATAGATTTGTTGAAAAAGTAAGGAACTTGATAAAAAGGAAAAAGAGAAAGAATTGCAACGACTGGAAAAAGAACGTAAGGAAAAAGAAGAAAGCAGTATCAAGAGAAGTGTACACGTTCTGTAATAAAGAGTACATCAACAAAGCCGATAGAAAATGCATTAAACAGGCGATGCATATCAACACTATTTCATTTTACAAGGATAGAAAAATTTATTATCTATTGTAGACAATGGTATACGACCAAGAAGTGACTTAGGGTGCATCGAATATTCCCTTTGTGTTTAACGACAAGAATCGAATAGAAAAATGCTAGATTGCTCATGTGTATCAATTGAATTCTCAACATATGGTTATTAAAAGCTATATGAATCAGAACCGGATAGCGATTGGGTACTGATAAAGTTAAATGCCGAACTGTTATTGGAGCAAACAAACTATTATGCGGAACATAATGCTGCAACGGATAGTGTGAAACAGAACTTGACTAGCAAAACGTCAGTTGAGTGGTTTGAAAATATGTTTGCAGAAAAATAATTGTTCAAAAAGGCATATGGAGACCAAAGACAATTTGCGAGAAAAATCTAGTGTCATACTTACCTACATCCGACCAAGCAGAAATATTGGTTGAAGGAACAATTCCCTCACAATATATTGAAGCGGTAGTATTCCAATATGAGGACGTAAAGAAGAGATACGAAAGATATTTGAAAAAGAAAAAAATCGAATTTATTGTGAATGCAGACTTATTTAAGTATCACAGAGACAAATTTCGCTGGGAGGAAAGATAAAAGTGGCAGAAAAGAAAGTTTTTGTAATGAAAATCATATTATGAAGAAAAATTGATTACATACACTTACTTTTTCGGGGTTTGCGGTTAGTCAAAAGCGGAAGAGTATAAGTTCGCTGCATCAATCACTCTCTAAGCAGTTATCCAGAGATCCTTGAGATATCAACTAAATCAACGGATTCAATGGGTGTTCGCATGAGCGCATTCAACCTGCCTCATAAGGAGTTAGGGCAAGAACGAAATATTGAAAATGTATTTCAATCATCAAAGGTTTTCAAAAGTGGAGGTCCATATAGAGATTTATTGAATGTTCATCCTAAAGATGCTAAACGTGATCAAAGATTAATTGAATCTGGTGAATTGGTAGCATTTAATCTATATGGTGAAGATTGGCCACTGGAACCGAAAACATTGTTCTATGACTGGATATATATATCAGCTTTGAAGGATAATATGGGATTTGCAAGAAAGCTGCTTGAGTACGATGTGTTTACTGATATCGAATTCAATCATAAGAAGTCAATCAATTGCCAGGCTAGAGCGGCAGCAATCTTTGTAAGTCTTTTAAAAAAAGGTGAACTGGAAGAAAAACCAAAAAATAAGGAGTCTTTTATGACGATTTATAAAACATCGACACTGAATGTGTGCGAACAATTGATATTTTTTTAACAATATGATGTTGAGTTTCAAAGATCCATGAATCTTTGAACGCATTTGCAACTGGAAAACTTAATAAAACGGCTAAAAACAACATTTCAAGCCTCGTAGCCGATATAGTAAATGCAGTGGAAAGTGAGGTAATCATAAACGTCATTCGGCGATACATACTGAGGGTCTTACCTCGGGAGCAACAAGGCTCTCGAGAAATCGTGACCAAAACGTTTGCTGTAGATATATTTCCCAATGGAAGAGCTCACATTAGGGGGAAATGCCCGTGAGGCGAGTCGTACATTTATTGGTTATAAAGGAGAAGTTCCCTGCTATTTTCAGTTAACAAAGGATAATTCAAGGTTGTGTCAATAATCTTTCGCAAATTCATTTGCCATCGTCTGTGTACAAGTTAAACGGCAGCTTCGCGATCAGTTTCAGTTTGAAGCTCCTGATCGAAGAAATGCTGCATGTTTAGGGTATCGTTTGCTTCCCCAGGCAGATCCGGCTCACATGACGTAGTCCGGCGCAGACGAGCATTAACGCGCTTTGGCCGTCAGGAAAGGCTCCGATTGCCCTGTGGTCCTACGTTTAATCTCGCGATTGACGCGCTCAATCGTGTTGTTCGTCCGGATTCGAAGCCGGTGCCGGCTTGGGAAGTACATATAGGCAAGCGTCTCATCAACGCCGTTTTCAACGATCTCGGCAGCTCCGGATAGTTTCAGTTCCTTCAAGCGATCAGCGACTACCTTGGCTTTCTGAACCGCAGCTTCGTGGTTCTCCTGCGCATGAATGGCCTTCAGCATCATGGATACTTCCCGCATCATTTTTCTCGGCGTTGCCGAGAATACGTTGCGGTAGAAATGAACCGTACAGCGCTGGTATTTAGCTTCCGGATAGACCTCGCCAAGCGACTCCAACATACCGAGACATTTGTCACCAATGACGAGGCGGACGCCTATGAGACCGCGTTTTTTAAGGTCGATGAAGAAGTTTTTCCAGCTTTCTTTGTCTTCTTTCATGCCTTCTGCAGCGCCTATGATCTCGCGATAGCCATCATGATCAACACCTATGGCGACAAGGATGGAAACGTTCCGGACCTCGCCACCCCGGCTGCATTTCAGGAAAACGCCATCCACATAAACATATGGATAATCACCACTAAGAAGTCTTGTGCGCCATTCCTCGATGTGTTCGTAAGCCTTCTTGTTGAGGTTGCTGATCGTTCTCGGTGAGACCTTCGTTCCCCACAGAACTTCGGTGATGTCCTCGACGCGACGTACTGATACACCGGCCAGGTACATCTCGATTAGTGCTTCTTCCACGGAGCATTCACGGCGTCGATACCGTTCAATGATGGCAGTCTCGAACTGAATCCCCTTCAGTTTCGGGACATGGAGAGTAATATCGCCCGATGTGGTCGTAAAGTTTCGGTCATAATGCCCCGAACGATAGCCTTTACGATCGCCGCTTCGCTCGTATTTCTCGGCATTAACGAGTTCATTGGCTTCGTGATCAAGCAGGGCATTGAGGGTCTCTTCGACACTGTCGCGTACAAGATCTTTGAGATTATTCTTTATGAGGTCCTCGTTCAATTGTATAATGTTGCCAGACATAGTTATTGTCTCCTTTCGGCGATTAGAGTTGTGGTAACTTAATCATACCGATGGCAAGAAGCTATGTCTATTTAATTGAATTTGCGAAACTTATTTTACAAAGTTAGTCTCATTCAAAAAGCTATTCAAAAATGAATAGCTTTTTGAATGAGCGTTTAGGATAGAAAAAGATAAGAAAAGAGAACCCTGTTCATAGGGTATTTCAACAACAGACCTCGACACATATCTTGTGATGCTGCAGGACCAGGAGATACCTGTCGAAAGGTTTGCATTTACGTGTAAAAGATATGGTTTATAATAAATTCTATATACAAAAAGATCCATATGCAGCCAAAGAGGTTTCGAAGGCATATCGCGAGTATTTTGAAGGATTGGATGAATTGTCAAAGCGTTTTGCTTCTCTGAGTAATGATTTGTAATAATAGACTGCATCATAAGAGAGAAAGAGGAAAACTATGAGTTATTCTGGCATTAAACATAAACTGAGAGTTTTTATCAGTTCTAAATGCGGCGGAAAATATACTATTGCAAGGAAATCATTGCAAAACTGTTAGAAGTAACAGGTTTGGTAGAAACATATTGTTTGAAACAGATCCTGCCAGTAGCGAGGATACGAAGAGTGCTTTATTTGGAGTATGTTGATGGTTCAAATCTCTGTATCTTTCTCGTCGATAATGAGGATGGAGTTCCTCCTGCCGTCTTAAGTGAGGAAAAAAGGGCAAAAGATAAGCATTTAAGACTGCTCTACCTTTTTTGTGACGAGAACAAGAAAGAGCCTACTCCCATGCAGGAAGAAGTCAAGACATCGTTTTCTCAAAAGTATTTTGTTGTACACGAGTTTTCAGATATCGTCTCAAAGGCATATGACAGTGTAATGCAGGATGTTATCGCTGTATATAAAAGAAAAGACGATTCGTTTTCTTCCCACAAAAAGCGAAGGCGACTCCACGGATGAACAAGCTCTCAACATTGGAGACATATTCGTTGTTGACAACAAGCTTTTTCAAAAATACCCATATGTTGCAACTATTCTCACAAAACGTATTCTTTCGGTGGTCCCCTTTAAAAAAGATGAGAAGGAAACCCAACTTGAAAGATTACTGTCAGATCATTTTGCAAAACGGTGATGTTTGAAAAGCCTTTTGATGAAAGCATCATCGACGGTATATGTAGCGAGGTACTAAAAAGAAACTAATGGGGAAATGTGTGAGGTGTTGCGATTACGATATCAGGCTCAAAAATGTTACTATCTCGCTAAGTATGACGACTGTCTTGCATTACTCCAACAGGCTATCTCCATTGTGATGGATAAGCAAAGTATTCTCACGTGGATTGCAAACGATATCGCAATCGATATCCGATATATTCAAGGATGCATCGACGAGAGAAATAGCACAATCACACTGGAAAATCCGGGGCAAAAGCTTATTGATACGAGCGGCGAGCCAGTTTATTTTCCGTACTTAGACAGACAAGTTGAGAATATGCAAGAAGAAATAGTCAAAAAGTACTATTCTCAGCTAACGATCTCTCCATACACTACGAATTATGGAGGACTGGATCAGATTTTTGCTCCACTTGCCAATGCTTTCTGTATTGCGGAGATATATGGCTCAATTGTCCAAACGGAAATTGCTCGAGACAGACTCATTTCAATCTATTCGATGCTCTGCACTCTTTACGAAGACCATGATTTACTTGTCGAATACATAAAAACATCTTATTACCAACAGAGATGCAAAAGAAACTCGATACAGTAATCAGGACATATAATCAGTCAATAGATATTCTCAACGGGCAGGACATGGATGCCATTTCGGATTGTATCAAAAACATGTTCAATCCTGTTCATCAAATAATGTCTAAATACCTTTTGGCAAGCCGACTTGGATACTATATGAGTGATATAGCTTATTCAGTTCTCTATAAGGAACTGATTGGGTTTACTATGCGGTGGGTTGAGGATGATAACCGGACATATAATGTCAATACATATATTTTCGATTTTTCAGACAAAACACTCATCGTGCAGAAGGCAAAGATATTGTAGCCTTTTATATGTGAAGTATTTCATCATGGTCTCAGGCGCTTTTATATGGATTGTTTCAAAGTGCTTCGAACTATCGACTTTGCGACTATAAAATGTGAGGATCAAATTAAGGTAAAAGAAATACTAATTGACGTTACGTCAAAAGAAAATGAACAACTTTCCGATCAAGACTATTCTTCAGCGGTTATTCGATTTTGTAAAACTACAGAGGTACCATACGAAGACCTTGAGGCAGAAATAGCTGCAAAAGACCAAAACTTTTATAAGCATACATTCCTGTTGGAAATGTCAGCACAACGAGATCAGGATTTTTCTGAGCACATTAAATCATATTTAGAGGAAGCAAGATCTCGAAATAAGACGCAGGAATGAATGGAGCATATTCAGGATATACCTACGAAAGCCTTAAAGTAGTTTATAATATCATCAAAACAAGACTATTATTCTCAACACAGAATTATTAAAAACCCTTGTCGATGTAGGGCTTGAAACTCTTTCTGCAGAAAAACAAACAATACAGGCAAAGCGAGCGGCTATTTATCTTTTGCAACTTGCATATTTTTAGAAGTCGTGGACAAGATGAAATTTGAATGAAGTAAATAAACAAATGACAGCCAATGCTACAACATTCTCTATCGGAAACGAGATGGACTTTTTCTCCAAAGAGACAAATCACATACTCATTTCAATACTGCCTTTTCATTCATGGATCTTTCAAACCCGATTACGAGGGATTACTTGACCAGCTATACTCAACCGATTCATCAGAAACGTATACCATTGTGCAGTTTTTGCAAATAATCTCTGTTTTTCTCGAGTGTGCAAAAGATCAATTGGATGACGGGGCTCTATTTTAGCTTTTTGTATTATTGTATTTTTATGTCTCCAGCATAAGGAACGATGAAGTATCACGCAGTAATATGCCTAATTGAGCTAACCAGCTTTGCGAATACAAAACGTCTCGCCTTGTTCCATTTATCACAAATAATGGATTCGGGGTCACAGAAAGCTAAAATTGCAATTCTAACTCGTCTTAATCAGGTGCAGATTAACGAAGATGATTCGTATTTGAAGCAAATAATAAACAAAGGCAAGGCGGACAGCAATTATCTTGTGCGGTATGTTGCAATGCGAGAGAATCATGAGCCCAGCACATCATAATAAAACAGGGTCTCAAGGGATTCTCTGACAAGTGAACTTTGGGGCAAAGTTAAGTGCTTGTTCAGACGGCACCGCTGGTGGACAAGTGAATTGAGCACACAATTTGTTGCTTAAAATTGCATAATGACAAGCAAGTGTGGCGGGGATTTCTCCCCGCCGCCGTGCATCTGTTATGCGTAGATCAGATCATGATTGCCGATTTCCGTTGCCGTTTCCCGTACTGTATTAATCCACTGCACCCATTCCATTTGGTCGGTTGCTTTGAGCGTTTCCGTGATACATTCATTTTCGGCAAGTTCTTTTACCAACCGAAAGGACATATACTCTGCCCACTCATTCAGCTCGGCAAGGTAGCCGTTGAGTTTCCACTGAAAACAGCAGACCGTTATACAGTCCTTTGCGGTAATCACGGATATACCGAAGATGCCTCGTCCTCGACACACCGATAGACCGTTGTTCTTCCTATGGGATCATCAGACAAGGAATGTAATAATCGCCTTGCAACTCGTACCAAAGATCGTTGTTATTGTCATAAATGCACTTGTCCATATTCAAAATCCTCCGTATAATTAGTTTGCGTATATGCCACAGTATCTTGGCTGCCACATGTTGTTGATATTGTTTTACTAGATTTTCCTTTCCTTGCTTTTGCCCTTATGAGGCGGTGAGGGCAAGGGTAACATCATGTGAAACCGTATAACAGCAGCGGGTGCGCAAACTGCGAAAAATCCTTTGTTTTCAAGGATTTCGGAGGATTTTATTAACGGATTATAACAGCCGCTAACAGGTTAAGATTTCGATAGATTCAAATTCAAATTTCATAATAATGTGAATCGTTTTGTATTGCCATGGCCTTGTAAAAATATCAAAGAAATAAAAATGATGCTAGTCTAAATAGTGAGTGCGTGAATACTCACTAACTATCGATATTGAAGTAAAGTCAGATTAGATGAAAGACTTTGAAGTTGCACTTTACATTGATTACTTAACGTTTGGTATTTTTCCTCGTTGAGAGACAAGAAGCCGTATGATAAAATGCAGGTGAATTGAGTACATATATTACACGATATATGCGATCAACGGGACCATCAGCCGTAGAAAGCAGACCTCGCTCCAATATACGAAGGAAGCACAATAATTATAGATAAGAACAAGTTCTTCCGCAGCGACCGGGAAATGTATGAGTTGCTCCTCTATTAACTCTTACGGAATAAGTAGTTCCACTATGATGTGAGGCACTAGGCACAATGGTGATGATTATTTCATGGCAACAGTCGAAGGCGTATCAAGGTCAAAAGTTCTATGGTCGAAAAACTCTGGATTGGATGGGATAGGCGGATACTTTCTCTTAAAAGGAAGTTGTAGAGATTACGAAACGGCTGATACATTGATGAAACGGGAGGGTATGTAATCATGGCTTCAAAACCGATTATGCAATTTTATGCAGAATTAAAAGATGCACCCTTTCCTGTCTGGCGCCGATTTCAGACACTTAATGACGTGCGCTTTTCCAGACTGGCGTATATTTTGATGACGATGTTCGAGATGCAGGCGAGCCACCTGTTTCGCATTGAGATCGACAATGTGGAGAACATTCGCAGGACACGCACAGATGAGTTATGCGACTATCTCATCAAAGTCTATGAAGAAGGAGGCAGGTATAAGACCTATCTCGAAGTCAATCTTGAATTGATGGATGACTTTTGCTCGCTTCGGTGAAGAATCCCTTTGATGCTGCGGAAACGTTGGTAAAGCATCATCTGACAAAGCCGGGCTATGCTTGCACCCTGGAATATGATTTCGGTGATGGCTGGGAGGTGGAAGTGACCTTGAAGAAGTTTCGAGGATGGAGCACTCCTGGCAGAGAACTTCCCGGGTCATCGCCGGCGAAGGGTATGGAATTATTGAGGACTGCGGCGGTACTTGGGGGTTGAATGAAATCGAAAAGGTCTTTCAAAAAGGCTCCGGTGAAGCTTATGAGAACTATTCCTATTGGCTTGGAACAGATAAAACCGGATTCACATACTTTTGATATCGAGGATATGAATTTTCGACTCAAGAAGGTGCCCAGGATCTCACAAGGATATCTATGAACTGGAGCTGAAACCCACAGAGCTGTCAATTGCGATTTTGGAGAGACAATACAAGAAGTGATTTCCATTAGTTATGACAATGGGAAGATAACATGTGTAAAAACCGCACCTCGGACCACTGAGGATGCGGTTTTTCGATGTTATGATTTTGAGCGATTTTGAGTAGTATTCTATGAGTAGTAATTTCTATAGACATTTAAGAATTCCTATAGACAATCTAAATTGCTTTTAGATTTTGCCTGCTGATGATATAATATCTATCATCAGCAGGCAAGCTGTCTTTAGAAGGGGAAAAGGAGAAAGGAATGGATTTGACCCTAAGCAGGACGCTTTACAAAAAGAAGAAACCAATAGGCGAATACTTGATGCGGGCTTCAGTATATTTTCCGAAATGAGTATAGACAAGGTCTCTATGGCAAAGGTTGCGGACAAAGCGGGGATAGGGGTCGCAACCTTATACAGATATTACCGAACCAAGTCCGAGCTTGTGGTCGCTGTCGGAACCCATGCATGGAGCAAATTCATAATAGGCTATATGCTCTTATAAACGAGGACAAGGCAACAGCCGTGGAAGAACTTGAATTTTTCCTTGATTCATTTCTTGAATTATATAAAAACCACAAGAGACTGCTTTGCTTCAATCAGTTCTTTAACATTTACATCAGGAATGAAGCAGTTCCTCAAGAGGCTTTGAACTCATATAATGAAATGATTGACAGACTTGCAATGCGTTTCCATAGAACTTATGTTAAAGGCGAGAATGACAAAACACTGTGCACGGAAATGAGTGAAAGAACAATGTTTTTATCTATAATGCATCTCATGCTTGCCGCTGTCACAAGATATGCGGTGGGACTTGTTTACGAAAATGACAGCGAGTCGGATAAAGAGCTTATTTTACTCAGAGATATGCTTATGTGTGAGTTTACGCCAAAACTGATATCGCGGAACTAATATGAAGTATTATGAGGATTTTAAGATGAGAGAAGAAATGAAACATGACAGAGCAAGATCGCTTATTGAGCAGGCGTTTATTTTTTCTTTTCCACTTGTTCTGATGGACATTACCAAGGAAGTCAGCACCAACACAGTCGAACCCTCAAAATCAAAGGCCCCTGTTAACTGTTTTTTTCATGCAAAGGCTCTGCCACATCGGAGTTCAGACAGGTTGTCACACCTAATGTTGACACGCTTTATTCTCGGGTTTTTTTCGATTTAAAGGACGATGCTCTTGTCGTTAAAAAGCCTTATGCAGATAGGTATCTGACATTTCAGATTATGGACGCATGGTCCAATACCGTGGCAACCTTTGGGAACGGGTGGAGATACGGACGGAGAAAAACATATATACTTACAGGACCTTATTTCAGAGGGGATATTCCTGAGGAATGGATAGGATTGAGGTTCCTACATCTATCGGTTGGCTGCTCGGAAGAACAATCTGCTATGGTGCCGAAGATATACCCAACATCTACAAATTGCAAAGTGAGATGGATGCCGAGACTCTGTCGGGTTTTATGTCTAACGGGGAAATATCAAAAGGCTCTTATGATGCGAGCAAAGACGGTGTTCCTCTTACGATTGCAATGAATCTTTCACCGACAGAGTATTTTGGGAGATTCAACAGACTTCTTATGGATAATCCTGCATATCCCGAGGATAATGAGTTGCTCCGAGAGCTTGCGGATTTGGGAATAGGCGCCGGCCTGAGCTTTTAGCCCTTGTCTTTCTTCTGAGGATTTGGAAGATTTCTGGTGTGAAATGAAAGACCTGCTTCTTCCTAAATTGATCAAAGCAACATTGAAATTCATGGTCAGAAACGGCAGCTTTAAATTCTACGGTGATCCGATAAGCCGTTTCGGTAAGGAATACGAATACCGTTGTCTTGTTGCAATCGCAGGTTTCGGTGCAAATCCTGTGGAGACCGCTGTATATCTCAAAGCGGAAGAAGACGACAGTGGAGAAAAGCTAAATGCCAAAAAACAAATACTTGCTGCATTTCATGTCGAACAGTCTGCCGCCGGTTGGAGAGCATGGATTTTGGTCGGTAACAGCATATGGCGATGATGATTTCTTGATTTCCAATCCGCTGGACCGTTATGCAATAAGCAATCGAAGCAGTTTCAAGCTAAACGAGGATAATTCCTGATTTAATACTCCAGACTGAAGAGCCGAATGAAAAATAAGGAGAATTGGCTACCTGTGGGTAGTGACGGATTTCATCTTTTTCTTAGAATATACAGACCCGATAACAGCGTGCTGAACGGAACATGGGAAGCGCCTAAAATAACGAAAAATCGGCTAAAGACCGACAATATAGTAAAAACGTAGCTATCTTAACTATAAAAAGATTGCTGCGATTGCTGCCGGGGAAGCATATTAACAGGAGGTAAATATTGTGAGAATAGATAGAAAAAATTTTTTAGGCAGGTCGTGTTGCTCGTGCGCAACGACGAGTACAGCTAAAGCTAACAGGACATGGTATTCTTTTGCTTAATTTTTTTCGGATGAACGTGAAAAAGAATGTGCACTGAGAGGTCTGATTGAATCACCGGAAGAACTTGTTATTAAGCGTGACGACGGTGAAGTGGCGTGGGATCTCGGAGATTTCGATTTTATCATGACAAGGAAGCGCCCGACACGGTAAAATCCGAGTCTATGGAGACATACGCAGCTCAACACTTACGCGGGACTTTTGAAGTATGTGACGGTATATACCAGGTGCGCGGCTATGATATGGCGAATGCAACTTTCATTAAAACAGATCATGGCTGGATAATTTTTGACGTTATGATGTGCAAGGAAAATATGGAATCTGCTATGGCGCTCATGGAAAAGCATTTCGGAAAGCTCAATGTCAAGGCAATTCTTTACAGTCACTCACATAGATCACTACGGCGGAATTATGGGTGCGATAAATGCCGATCAGGGTGGCTGATGCGAGCCCTAGCTTAGAAGAACAGCTCGCTTCCGGTAAGGTCCTGATCTTAGCGCCCGAAGGATTCTTAAAGCATGCAGTGAGTGAAAACATTTACTGCGGCGCTGCTATGGGAAGAAGAGCTCAGTATCAGTACGGTTCAATTATGAAAGCCGGAGAAAAAGACCGTATGGCAATAGGTATAGGACTTGGCCAGTCGCGAGGAACGGTCGGTCTGCTGGCACCTACAATAGAGATAACTGGCAATGATACTATCACGATAGACGGGCTTGAAATTCGTTTCCAGCTGACGCCCGGAACAGAAGCACCGGTGGAAATGAACGCGTATTTCCCTAAATATAAAGGGCTGTGGATGGCTGAAAATTGCACCGACCATGTATAACATTTACACCTGCGCGGGGCTCAGGTGCGCGATGCCGAGGCGTGGGCACGCTTCATACTGGAAGCCGAATATCTTTTCGTGGATGAAACCGAGGTGGTTTTTCAATCTCACAATTGGCCGCACTGGGGAAAAAGAAACCGTAAAGGAGTATATGCAGGATACGGCTGCAGTTTATCAATCATATAAACAATCAGACGCTGCATTACATCAACCGGGGTCTCACTCCGTAGAAATCTCAAGGAAACTGAGCTTCCCGGACAGGCTCAATAAAGTCTGGTATTGTCGCCAGTACTACGGCACGTTAAGTCATAATATAAAAGCAGTTTATCAACGATATATGGGCTGGTACGATGCCAATCTGGTCAATCTCAACCCGCTTACTCCCGAGGATACCGCAAAAATGGATTTCACACCTTTGGTGATTTAGAAAAGGTTCTGAGCAAGGCGAAGGAGGATTTCGACAAGGGGGAATACCAGTGGGTAGCTCAGTTGACAAAGGAACTCGTATTTGCCAAGCCGGATCTCAGGGGAAGCAAGGGAGCTGTGCAAAGGCTCTGAACAGCTCGGTTATCAGTCTGAAAGCGGTCCGGTGGCGCAGCGCCTACCTTATGGGGAGCGTGGGAGCTTCTGATGGAAATCAGTCATGCAAACGAAGGAACCGTAAAGGGCAATGAAGTAATGATGATGGGGATGACGATAGAGATGATGCTGTCACCATAGATATTATGACAGATGCTCTGGCAGCACAGGACGATAATTTCACCCTAAATCTTAAAAATTACCGATACGAACGAGGAGTACTCGCAGTAAGAAGAGATGGTATTCTGCTCGTCTATAAGGGAAAAGCCAAAAGGAAGGCAGATTGTTCCATTAGTTTAGAGCGTCTGCAGCTACCTCGCTTATGTTTGGGAAAGAAGTTATGGAGCGGATTTCCGCAACAGGAGATCGAAACCGTGCCGCTACGGCTTATCAAATATATGTCTCCACTGGTATTGAACTTCAACATAATAGAACCGTGAGTAGAGAAAACAGTGTTTAAAAGCAAAGAGTAGAAGCTGCTTACTTTGAGCCGGCTTCTCTTGCTTTTATATGCAGGCTATTGAATTATGTTTATAATAAGCGACGGCAACCGAGGTTAATTCACATATTTATTGTTGCCGATCGAATATTTGATTTCGAAAAATACAGAACCAGACAGCAGTTTTGTTTTCATCAAGATTGTCATTAAGCGTTACCTCATCCTCAGAGAGAAAGTCTGACAGGAACACAGTAACCCCGGCATCATCCTTTTTATATGTAACCATTTTATCTTTTCTTTCTTGAGGAGCTACAGGCATTCCCGGTGCAGTGTAGAGTTTTTATACTGTCTATCTTCGGAGCTTGATTTTTATAGTCAGTGTCTTGGAATCGCAGCTTCACTGTAGGACTCAGCTCGATTTTTATGAATACGCAAGGTACATCACCTTCAATTTTTGCCACAAGTATTACTTCATATTAATTCTCTTTGATTCCGAAAAAGACTCATAGCTGCCGGCATCAAAGGTCCTTGTAATGGCAGAGGATGGTGAACTCCCGTAAATATCAACCATCATTTTTGATATTAGTATCAGTTGTAATTCGAGATTTGTCAGAGTTGGCTTGTATGAAAAATGGAGAACAGTAAACAATGCTGTCAGGAGACCGAGTATCAAAACAACAGATACAAGAAGCGTTTTTTTCCACAATGACAGCTTTTTCCTAGTAGTATCAATACTCTTAATGTATATCTCATCCTCCTTGATAAGCGTATCAAATGATACTTCGTACTCGTTGCTTATGTGTTTAAGGATTTCCATATCAGGATAGTGCTATCATTTTCCCAGTTTGAAACGGTCTGGCGTGTGACGCCGAATCTTTCGGCAAATTGCTGCTGACTGAGATTATGCGACTTTCTTATTTCTTGTATCTTGGTTCCGATTGACATACCCCACCTCCAACCTAACCTTACCGTATAATACATGAAAACAAAAGCAAGAATTGTTTTACATGTATCTCTTTTGAGGGAAACCAAAGTGTTTGGTTCTTCAAATCCCGGATTCAAAAATCCAATAGAGATGAACCGTAGAGAAATCATCAATGTAAATAAGTCATGCCGTTTTCCTTGACTTAAGATTAAAAATGATTCGGCGTTCCATTATACATAAAAATACAAGAAATATAACTGTAGATGCAGAATTGCCTGTAAAAACACGTATATAATGTAATTGGACAGAGCAAAAACAGGATTTACGATATTGCAGTCCGGAAGGAGAGCAGGGTATGAAAGAAAAGGAAGGAGAGGTTTTCTCCATAGCAAAGGATAACAGACCGATTTCGGGATGCACTATTTCAAAGGAAATATATAATGGGCACAGAGCACATTACTTATTTTTCCCTGGCAGCAGGAACAGATATCAGTGCTGAGATTTATCCGTATCACAAGCTGATTCTGGTTGCGGATGGAAGTGCAGAGGTATATGGAGCCGATGGCTTTAACAGGGGATTGAACGATGGAGATATAATATTAACACCTACAGATGCACCGATAGGTATACGTACATCGGTGGGAGCAGTTTATATAGAGATTTCAGTTCAGAAGGAGGATATTATGAACGGAGCAATTAAAGCAGGAGAGGTATTCAATTTAGCGGAAATTATTCCTTATCAGGAAGGTAAAATCGTAAACATGGATCTTGTCAATAACGACAAGATGAAATTTGTTGTAATGGCATTTGATAAAGATGCGGGCTTGCTGAGCACGCGTGCACCTGGCGAAGCAATAATATTTGCACTGATGGCGAAGGCGTGATCAGTTACGAAGGTAAGGATCACGTGATTAAGGCAGGGGAGAATTTCCACTTTGCTAAAGGTGGGCTGCATTCTGTAAAGGCCACGGCTAATTTCAAGATGGCATTGCTGCTGACACTTGAATAATATGAAAGGTGTGCAGTACCTTCATTGCTGTTTGTGCCGCCGATGAAAACGGCGATATGGAGATTAAGATGAGAAAAATAAGTAAGCGGAAGAATATGAAAAGACCCCGTAAAACCCTTTCATAGCTGTGCTCAGCGACGTGTGAAGACGACAGCAAACCGCAATTTTTATAAATTCAGAGTTGTAATAGGAACAGAAGGGGCATAATGCTAAAATCCACTATCAAGCACAAAAATGTCGAATTTACCGAGCTGTTCTATGATCTGGTGTTCGTATACGCCATATCCAAGACAACCGGGCTGATTCACCATCTGCATGACGGAATCGTGGTGGCGATGCCTTTCTGACTTTCCTTGTCACACTTTTTGTGCTCATCGATGCATGGATGCTGCAGACTGTATTTACGAATCAGTACGGCAAGAATTCGTTTCTCAATATCTCGATTATGTTCATCAAGATGGTGATACTGCTCGTGTTCTCGGGCATGATTGTCAACGACTGGTACGACCACTTTGATTACCTTTGCTGGACTATCTGTCTGCTGTCGATCGTGCTGTTCCTGCAGTATTTTGTCCAATATTATAGTGACGAAACAACTGCTGCTGAGAGACACTCAATTAAAGGATTCCTTTCGCAGTTACCGGATCCGGGCTATCGGAATATTTACGGCAGGTATGTTTCTCATTTCCGGGTTTTTACATATATCTTGCTACGATTGCGGTGACTTTCTGGATGCCTATCAATTTCAGGAGGAGACAGGAGCAGGTCGAGATCAATTTCGTTCACCTAGTCGAGAGTTACGCTTCTACTATTATAAATTTTGGCGAGATGATCGTCGGGTATCGCCCGGTTTTTCACGCCTCAGACGTTTACGCTCAAGTCGGTGCTGTATTTCGTCATTGTTGCGAACCTGTTTCTGTACTATTTCAGTGCGTTCAACCACGCGGTAGACGAGCACCGGAACACGCACGGGATATTCATGCTGTACAGCCATTATCCGATTTATATCGGGTTGATCATGATTACCGTTGCCCTGACTTTTATAAGCGAAAATGCGGCAAATGTTCACTTTGTCACGGCGTTTCTGTACATGGGCCTTTTTATGTTCCAGTGGGCGGTTATTGCAACTAATCGGTACAGCAAGCCGCACCTGCGGTTTAATCGGCGATATCTCGCAGTTCAGGCGGTGATCCTCGTGGCAGGGTTTATGACGAGTTTCAACCTTGCGCATACTGACGCGGCGGTGATGTATGTCACAACGGTGATGGTGGCAGCATTGACGGTGCATGCGATAGGGTTTCTATATGCGAGGAATTTGAAAGAGAGAAGGAGGCTAAAGAAATCTACTTCAGTCGCTAAGACAAAATAAAAAATATCTAGAGAAATCAGAGAATAAATGGGATAATCCGCCTTAAAAGGTGTAGCATTATCTGTACAACAATTGATAATACGGAGGAAACAACGAGGAAGCTTGTAAAAAACAATGTGAGTTGGGTCGGATACATGGATTGGGAGCTCAAGACTTTTCACGGTGATGAGTATTCGATTTTAAATGGTTCAAGTCAAAATGTATTTTTGATTGAGGAAGAGAAAACTATTCATAGGACACCGTATGGCTTCCACACAGAGATGAGTTTATAGAGAATCTGGAAGGCTGAAGGAGTGCTGGACAAGATCGACGCAATCATTGTAAATCACGGTGAGCAGGACCATTCAGGTTCGTTGCCGGCGCTGCTCAAGGAGATTCCGGGCACGCCGCCCACTGCACTGCGGCATGTGAAGAGCCTTGAAGGGCAGTACGGCAAGCAGGGATGGAATTTCAACGTGGTGAAGACCGGAGATAGCCTTTGATATAGGAAACGGGAAGCAGCTGGTGTTTATCGAGATGAAGATGCCCACTGGCCGGATTCTATGGCTACATATATGACTGGAGACAACATCCTGTTCTCTATGGATGCGTTCGGACAGCACTTCGCAGTTGAGGAGATGTTCAACGACAGTGCAGATCAAGCGCTGCTTGACAAGGAAGCGATGAAGTATTTCGCAAATATCTTAAATCCTTTTGCACAGTTTGTAACCAAGAAGCTCGCAGAAATTGCAGAGCTGAACCTACCAATTGACATAATCGCCCGTCACACGGCGTGGTATGGCGCGACAATCCCGGACAGATAGTTGAGAAGTACGCTGCTTGGGCAGATGCTTATCAGGAGAATCAGATTACAGTTGCCTACGATACAATGTGGGAGGGCACGACTAAGCTGGCGCACGCAATCGCTGATGAGATTCACAAGCAGACACCGGATACTGTTGTAAAGGTTTATAATATCGCCAAGACAGACAAGAACGAGCTCATGACGGAGGTCTTCAAATCAAAGGCTATTGTCGTTGGTTCTCCGACTTGCGTAAATGATGTGTTGACGAGTGTCGCAGGATGGCTATCTTTCTTAAAGACTTTGAAGTTCAAGAATAAGAAGGCTGCTGCATTTGGCTGTTACGGCTGGAGCGGTGAGTCAGTTAAAATTCTGCAGGCTAAGTTTGCGGATGCGGGATTTGAGGTTATAGAAGGACATGTGCGCTCATCCTGGAATCCGGATGAAGAGGATTATGCAAAGATTCCGGAGATGGTTTCGGATTTGGTTAAGTGATCCGGACTTTCAAATATGCATTTAAATATGAGACTTCTCGAATAGATAGAGTGAAAGCAGCATGCACAGTTGCTGAGGATGAGAAGCTTTATTTCTTACTAAGTTATTTGCTCTTACAATTAAAAACGAGTTCAGCGTAATGGCATCGGATGAGTAGCATCATTGTTCTTGCTTTGATTTTAGAATATAATCAGTGAAGCCGTTATGATTATCGCATAGCCGATGAAGCTGTATAGATCCGGCAGCTCCCTAAAGATGAGCAGACCCATGATTGTCGTAAATATGATCTGTGAATAATCATAGATGGATATCTCCTTGGCCGGTGCATAGCGATATGCTCCGGTGATGCTGAACTGTCCGCCCGCAGCTGCAAGTCCGGCGCCGAGCAGCATCAGCAGCTGATATTTGTTTATGGGTTCGTGGTACCGGATTATCATCAGCGGCACCATCGATAGGCAGCTGAATGTCGAGAAACAGAACACGATGACAGCTTGCGGCACCCCGCTAGAGCCGAGCATCCTGACCATTGTAGGTGGCGAGACCGGCGCCGACGCCTCCGATCAGACCGGCTGCCATTCCCATAGGATTGCCCTGAGAATCCCGGCTTGATTACAAACACTGCTCCGGTCAATGCTAACAGCAGGCAGAATACCTGATACCTCTTAGGAACTTCTTTTGAGTATTATCATAGAAAATATAATCGTCGCGAACGGAGACAGCTTGCTGAGCATGCTGGCGTCAGCAACCATAATGTGGCTGACGGCGTAGAAGTTCCCGAGTATTCCGATAGTTCCGCCAGCACCCTGATGAGCATCGGCAGATACTTTTTGCGTCCCTATTACAATCGGTTGTTTCTCTTTGATTAGAACAATTACAGCGATTATCGCCGCTATGAGGTTCCTAAAGAAAGATTTTTCGACTGCAGGCAGATCTCCGGCAAGCTTGACGAAGATTCCCATTAACGCGAAACAGAACGCTGACGAGATTATCAACAATATTCCTTTATTTTTATCATGTATGACTTTTTCCATTTTTTTCAGTCCTTGTATTCTCCGGTCTTTATGTCTATATCCTTGCTCTTGCAGCTATCAATATGCGGTATATCTCCGGGCTATATAGAACCGGATATATGTATATCGCTTGTGCCGTCGGGCGGCTTTCAATCGGCGTAATTAAATTACGAATAACCGGAACGCAGTATGCAGTATGCCGATAGAATTAACACTCAATATCTTATTGCAAGATGGGCGCGCAGTCAAATTCAATAGAAATTTTCATTATAGTAAACCGATGACAATGGTGTTAAAATCAAATGATTGCTAGATGATTAAGAGGATATAAGAGGAGAATAAAATGAGTGAACACATAACCAGAGAACAGGCAAATGTTCTGTTACACAAGTATGTAAAAGGGTGAGAATTACATACACATTCTGTATGCGGTTGAAGCGATTATGAGGGGGCTGGCCAAGAGGTTGGCCCCGGATGAGATAGAGTTCTGGGGGAACTGCGGACTGCTGCATGACCTCGACGAGGAGACAGCTGATTGGCGTAACGATATGTCCACTCATGGACCGGTCTCTGCGCAGATTCTAAAGGACGAGGGCTACGATGAGCCGGTTATGGCACAGGCAATATGTGCTCACAACCCCGAGTCGGGTGTTGTAGCGAAGTCTACGCTTGAGATTGCGCTGCTTGCGGCGGATCCGATGAGCGGATTCTGCAAGGCTGTCGCGCAGATATATCCCGATAAAAAGATTGCGAGTGTCAAGCACAAGTCGGTCAACAAGCGTGTTCAAGGAATCCAGGTTTGCAGCCGGCGCGAACAGGCAGCATATGGCAGCAATTGAGGAGACCGGCATCAGCTTTGATGAGTTTATAGATATTTCTCTGGAGGCTATGCGCGAGATTGCGGATGATATCGGGCTGTAGGCTGATGGTGAGCTGAACTGCCTGAAAATTTGTTTCTGTAATTGAAGTAGCACAAGCACTCTGCCCATGCAGGGTAAGTGCTTGTGAGTGTATGGCGGGCATGCTGTCAATCTGTGGTGAAAGTCCACGAGGAGGTAGTTGCCGACGAACCTCATAGCGTTCCCGGATTGGAAGTCGGAGCAGCTGAGTCAAGCTTCTCATCGCCGGAATTCCTAATACCCAGATGGTATCGGCATTTAGCTTCAAGATTCGCACCGCTGATATTTCCGGATAAAAGTTACGTTTATTATTTGCGAGGTGCGCGTGGCAGCTCAATCTTGACGTTCTTAGGATTTTCGGCTCTTCTGTAGAGCACGAAACGGCGACCCTATTGCAGCGACGAACTCAGCGTGCAGCGTCCGGCGAGCTCGCTGCTACGTCGGCCGGATTTAGCATAGAACCTTCCTGAAGCTGTCCCTTTACGAGTTCGTTTGCAGTGAGATTCTCGTCAATAGAGCGGACAATGTTGTCCGTGAGGTCTGCCTTGCCAATATATACTGTCGGCTCGATTTTCTGTGCGAGCCCTTTTGAGATAACTTCTTTGCTTACCTGTGAGCATATGTTCTCCTTGATATTTCCGAAATGTGTTATAGAATTAATCGTATGCATTATATTAACACAACGGCGTGTGCGAATCCATAGGTGCGAGGGTTGCAGTGGAGTAACGGCCTGTGATTGCGGCGGAGTCACGGACTTCGTGTGCGAGGATGCGGCAGGGGAATTCTTTGAATTTAAATAAATAGATGCGGTGGATAAAAATTCAAGCTGCTTAATAGTTTTAAAATAGGAGATACGATGAATCGCAAGGAAATTAGAGAAATCAAGAAGAGATTTAATCCGGATATGGACAATTTCGGTCATATCTACGGGTGCTATGTCAATGCGGCGCATGAAATTATCGCGTATATGGATTCGCCGACTATGCTCATGGGAAATGAGGAACGAGAGATGTACATGAAGACTCTCAAGAAAACTCTGTCGGGAGCACTAGGCAAGAATCTGCTCAATGTTGAATTTTCAACGGCACAGGTCGAGGACAGCGATGAGCACAGGCTGCTGCAGGCGCTCAGAACATCACATCTCAGCAACGAGACAATGCGCAAAATCCTGTTTCAGAGGATTATAGACAATGTGGATATGGGTGATGTCGGCTATGTAATCCTGCTCGCTTCGGACTCTTACGATGTGCCTTACAAAAACGGTGGCAGCGATGAGTGGTCGGAGGAGTCGACGGATCAGTTCGAATATTTTATCTGCTGCCTATGCCCTGTAAAGGACCCGAAGGGCGCACTCAGGTATCTAGCTGAGGAACAAAATTTCCGTGCCGCTTCGACGGGCAGCATACTCGGGGCACCGCAGATGGGCTTTATGTTCTCGACATTTGACGACAGGATGACCAACATCTACCGGGCACTGTACTACACGAGGAGCTCGGCGGATGTGCACCAAGATTTCAAGGCGGTATTCAACCCTCGACAAACTTCCAATGGCTGCAACACCAGAAAAAAACGCTTTTGACAGCGCTCGCAGACCTCGCTCGGTGATGAGTGCAGCATGGATGTAGTGAAGGCTCTGCACAGCCGGATTGGCGAGAGGATTGATGTGCTCAAGGGCCAGGAGCTGATGATGCACCTGAGATTCATATCAATGAGCTTGAGGAAATCCTGATGAAGAGCGGCACCTGATGAAGCCATAGAGAAGTTCCATGATACCTGCAAGAACTATTTTGAGGGTGAGGAATTCTTAATCCCGAGAACTTGATAAACCGTAAGCAGTTCAAGCTCGAGATCTGCCGGAGATGAACGCCAGCATTGACCCTGAGCACGCATTCGGTATCAAGACGGAGATTATAGACGGACGCCATTATTTGATGATTCCAATCAGTGAAGGCTGACGGTGAACGGGGTGGATGTGAAGGTTAGTGACAAATAGCAGACACCTGCGAACGGTGGGCGGCTGATTGTGTTTGCTTTGGCGGATTATACAAAGTCTGCGGACTTGAAGTGATGAGACAATTCGGGGCTTTGTTAATCCGTATCGGCAAAGAGTTAAGTTTGAAAAAACCATCCACGCGTCGAACGCGTGGTTGTTAAGTAGGCGGGCAAAGCCCTCTGCTCCTCGCGGACGCGTCAAACGCGTAAACGCGGTCTGTCAGTTGCGTTTTGCCTCAACCTACTTTTTTTCTTTTTCCTGAATGCTCCAGCTTCGCTCATGGTTAGCTGGTCTCCATTTTGTCTTCTTCCAGTTGTTTTGATATATACTCGGATATTTTTTGCTTCGTTTTTACCTACTGTATCTACATAATATCCTTTGCACCAAAATTCTCGGTTTCTGTATTTATACTTTAATTCCCCAAACTGTTCATACAACATTGTACTGCTCTTACCTTTTAGATATCCCATGAATTTGGATACCGAATATTTGGGTGGTATAGATAATAGCATGTGAATATGATCCGCGATGCCTCAGCATTCAGAACCTCTACGCCTTTCCACTCACATAGTTTTTCTTTAATATTTTTTTCCAATCTCATTTCTTTCTTTTGTCCATAGAACACCATTCTTCGATATTTTGGTGCGAAAACTATGTGATATTTGCAGTTCCACTTTGAATGCGCTAAACTATTTATGTCATTCACTCCCATGTGATGCACCTCCTTCGTTCCTTTGTTTGCAGCTGACAGACCGCATTCAAAGTGTAACAGAAGGGTTTTTCATTTCATTCCTGCTCATCGGCAAAGTTTTTACTGAACCACGCGTCCAACGCGTGGTTTTACTTTCTACAGAAGAGGGCTGACCCGGCAGGTCAGCCCTCTTGCAATTATTAAGGATTCTGATGTGCTATCGAGAGCACTATTTTTGTAGATTTTTGGCGTCCTCCAGCATAACCGTATATGCGTTCGGGTCGTCCGTACCAGGAGCCTTTTTCTGACAAATTTGCCGGAAATTACAAATCGATGTTCCTCCTTGGGCAGCTTATCACGCTCGCCTTTCTTGAGCTTGAAGAGCAGCCCTTGTTGGCAACATTCAGTAGCATCCGGAATCAAGCAGTATTCGTATCGTTTACCGGTTCCCGGATCTATGCTGACTACGTAATAACCTTTAACCTTGATGTGCTTGCCATCATATTTCTCAGGCTTATTCATCATGTTGGACACTTCCGAATAGATAGCTGTGGCACTCATAGTGCTTAGGTCTGTGTCTCACACCGGAATCTGTCCCGGAGCTCTTACCTGATGCAATGTGCAGTGTCACTGCAACGCATACCACAAACCAGAGCTAATAGGAAATGATTATTACTATAAGTTTTTGTCTTGTTTTTGTTAGCCATTTTGTCTCATTGTAAATTATCCACGGGCGGTTGCTTTGCCTATTATTATAAATACAAGATACATAGCTGCATCAACTGTTACAATAGTTGCTCCGACCGGGGTCCCGCCCAGGATTGATATGAACATTCCCGTCAAGGCTGCAACTATTGATATTACTACCGAACAGATTGTTACTGATTTGAAGCTGCCAAATACGCACATCGCCGACAGGGCAGGGAAGATGATAAGCGCAGATATCAGCAGTGAACCGACGAGGTTCATGCCCAGAACGATGATAACCGCAATGATAATGGCGATTATCAGGTTGTAGGTATCTGTCTTGGTTCCGGTTGCCTTGGTGTACTCTTCGTCAAATGTAACTGCAAATAATCTGTTGTACAGGAATATAAATGCAATTATGACAAGTACAGATATGGTGAGGCAGAGCACGACATCCTGTGAAGTCAGCGTCAGTATGGATGTTGATCCGAATAATGTAGTACACACATCGCCGGATACATTGGCTGATGCCGAGAACACATTCATCAGCAGATAGCCGAAGGCCAGCGATACAACCGACAGGATAGCCAGCTTGGCATCTCCCATGACCTTGCTGTTCCTGTTGCTCCTGAGGAGTATGACCGCCGCCAGTACGGTGACAGGCAGGGTAATATACAGGTTGCTGGATATGTGCAGGATGGTTCCAACGTCATCGCTCCGAATGCCACGTGCGACAGTCCGTCTCCGATAAATGAATATCTCTTCAGAACCAGCGTTACTCCGACCATTGCCGCGCATAGCGCTATAGAAACGCCTACGATCAGCGCATATACGACAAAATCATGAGAAAGGTACATGCGGATAAGTCCCAGCGTACTAGACATCCAGCACCTCCTTTCTCTCTTCATCTGATGCCAGATGAGGCGTATCGTTCATTATCAGTATTTTGTTGGCTGCTGACAGAGCTTTTGCCGACGTCATGGGGATATGGTTATGATTGTCGTGCCTTTTTGATTCAGCTTGTCCAGCATTCGGTATGAGCTTTGGCAGCGGCAACCGGGTCCAGCCCGGTTATCGGCCTCGTCCAGAACCAGGACCTTCGGGGACGAGGGCGATGGCGTGCCAGGAGCACGCGCTGCCGCTGCCCGCCGGAAAGTTCGCGAAAGCTGTCATTTTTAATATCCTCGAGGTCAAGCTCTCGGATAGCAGCAGAGGCAAGCTGCCCCCTGATTCCATAAAAAGGTCTGAAGCCCAATCTGTTGAGGCAGCCGGATAGCACCACCTCCCATACGGAAGCGGGGAAATCCTTCTGAGTTTCACGCTGCTGCGGCAGGTATCCGATGTCGCCTCGACACATATCGCTCGCGCAGCGCGACATCGCCGCTTACAGCCGGAATCAAAACCGATCAAGGTCTTAATAAAGGTCGATTTCCGGCACCGTTTTTCTCCTACAATACATATGTAGTCGCCATTATTGATCTCCAAATCAAATTCCTTGCAGAGGGGCTTGCTGGAATATCCCACAGCAAGCCCTTCGCAGTCGATACTAAACGAAGATTCAGTCCCTGTTAACCATCTGTTCCATTTGTACTCCTACTAATCTTAGCCGCAGAAGCTACTTATTGCTCAGAAGTCTTTTAGCACCTCAAGGTTTTGCTCCATAGTCTTGAGATATGTCTTATCCTTGAGATCACTCTTCTTGATCGATTGCAGAGAGTCGAGCGTCTTGATGTCGCGTTTAGTGCTGTCGGCATCGCGGATAATCGACTTGGCAATCTTGTGATCGGAATTCTCAATAGTTACAACGTGCTTTAGCTTGAGCTGGTTGAGCTTCCCTGACAGGAAGTGGATAGTCTCGAAGCTGGCCTCCGATTCAGCAGAGCAGCCTACAAAGCCGCATAGTAATCGATGCCATAATCATCGACCATATAACGGAAAGGGAAGCGGTCGCCGAACACCAACGTCTTAACCTTTGCTTTTGCAACAGCATCAGCATACTGCTTATCAAGCTTCTTCAGCTTTTCAGTATAAGCGTCAAGATTCTTCTTATATGTATCGGCATTGTCCTTGTCTTTGTCAGCTATAGCCTCTCGATAGGCTTACAGAGCTTGATTGCATTCTTTGAGCGACAACCACGTGCTCGTCATACCAACCTCTTCAGCATCCCCGCTGATGATGGCCGTCCTTGTGATCTTTTGTCTTTGTCGCCGTCATGGTCGTGATGGTCATGCTCTTCCTTTTCAGGCTGCATTCCTTCCTTGACTTCCTCTGCCTTCTTGCTGTCCTTCATCTCATCCATCAGGTTGATAGCTACGAGATTTTTGTTAGTCTTCTTCTTAAGTACATCGCTGACCCACTTATCTGACTCGCCGCCGACATACACGAAGATATCGGCGTCCGCAACGGCCTTGATATCATCAGCGGATGGCTGGAAACTGTGCAGATCACCGCCGCTCTTTTGCAGCAGCTTCAGGTCGACATTTTAGCCTTGTCGCCCAGAATTTCCCTAATCCAATCATATTGCGGAAATAGTCGTCGCGACAATCTTTATTTTTTTCTTACTTTCGGTCTTGTTGCCACAGCCGGAAAGGGCTCCCAGGGTTAGAATTGCAATCAGCATAATTGCAAACAGCTTTGTGAATTTTTTGCGATTCATACATACCTCCGTGTCTTGTTACATGTAAATACAGATCCTTCAAAAAAACAATCTCGGTTATAACACTTTTCCGACTCTCCGTGCCGGTTCCTTTTTGAACCGAGGGGGAATGATAGAGCGGAAAATAAAACCGAAATTAAAAATCGTTTTCAGTTTATCACCGAGAGCCCATCATGTCAATGAAGGAAAACACACATATATTGATATTGAAAAGCTCAGCAGCTGTGGCGGCTACTATAAATACAATAATAAAACTCGCATCCCGAGAATCTCAGCGTGTGAAGCGATATAGCGGTAGCCGTTAGCTAGACCGGTACACCCGGCAGCATTATCAACAGGCACATTGTGGAGCGACACAGCGGTAGTGCCTGTTAGACTCTGGCAATCTGCTCACGCCATCAACGGTTCCCAGCAGATCCATACCTACCGGTCTCCAGTAGTCATATATGAGAACAGGTCCGCTATATTCGTATAGAAGTCTGATGACTGTGTTGAAGAATATAGGGTTGTTGATGAACATCTTGACGTTGAAGTTACAGCCGAACTGCTTGTTCTCAGTATATGGATATTTTAAGTTGATGATCTGCGATTCAGGCTCACAGTCGTAGTATCTGAGCTCGAGCAGCTTATAACCGGTGAACTTTGATTGGTTATCCTCAGCGTTGTCTCTGGAGGCTATCAGTTGAGCTGCAGTTGCATCGGTCATAATCTGCATATCCCCGGGATTATTGTTGCAGAGCTCATATAGCTCTCGGACAGTGTTAAGCTCATGGGATTGGGGCTTCTTCCTCATCTACAGGGACCATACCTTTGCCGATGAGATGCTGCAGAAACTCCTCGCAAGAGAATGTGCCCAGTTTGTAACTATCCGGGCAGCTGCTGGCAGTGCTCTCAATCGTCACGTTTGAGTTGTCGATTTCCTTGAAATTTATATATGCCATGTTGTTCACCTCTGATTCTTATTAAGCATTGGTATTATAACACTGCAGAGCACATTGGTCATTACCGAATAATAAGAGAGACCGCATCACTGATGCGATGCAGCCTCTCTATGTGATTCCATTATACTTGGAAATACTTGGAATTGCCGACGTATCTGATGATCCTTGCCGTGGTCTGTAATTTGAAGGCCGTCACCGGCACCGATGATTTATCGCTAATTATCTGTACTTGTAGAAGCCTTCGCCTGCGTTGACACCGGTCTTGCCTGCATCGATATACTTCTTGAGCATTGCGGCAATCTTACCGGCGTTTGTGGTTGGATCATTTGCCTCAGGGTGATTAGCAACGATGTTATACGCAGTTGTAAGACCAACGATATCCAGAATCTCGAAAAGGACCATATGGCGCACCGGTCCCAATCTTCCACGCCATGTCGATGTTCTCGTGATCCCGGGATTCCGTTAGCTAGTAGATACTGAGCGGAATTTAGGGAAAGGGACGAGCATCGAGTTGAGAAGGTAACCGGCTGCTCCTTGAGAACCTTGATAGGAACCATATGGAGTGCCTTAGCGAACTCAACAGCCTCATCATATGCGGCTTGTGAAGTTCCGTCGTGTCCCATAACCTCTGCGGAGTTACTCCTCCAGATGTTGTTGGCGAAGTGTAGTGCGAGGTATCTTTCCGGTTTTGTGAAATCAACCTTAAAAGTGCTGGGGAGCAGTGTTGACGAGTTAGTCATGACGATTGTCTTGTCCTCAAGAACCTCGTTGAGGTTCCGGTAGAATACGTGCTTATCCTCCGGAATTTCTGCCATGCTCTCTATATAGTAATCACAATCATTTGCTGACTCCTCCAGGAAAGCGTGATTTTTCAGGTTCTTATACGCAGATTCGACCCTGGCTGCCAGCTCATCGAGCTTTTCGTCAGTGAGTTCATCCGGCTTCAGGCCAAATCCTGCGGGTGCAGCTGCGTTTGGCTTACCAAGGCCGACTCTGACAGACTCGATATCATCTAGATATAGCTTGTGAAGTCTGTCAAGCTTAGGCTGAGCTCTGCCGATTGAACCCTCGCTTCTAGCCATATTGTTGTATCAAATCCTGAGAATGCGCTCTGAAACGCAATCTGGCTGCCGAGAACTCCGCCGCCGGCTACTGTAACTTTTTTAGTGTTCATAAGATTCACCTCCGGTGTTTAATAACCATTAATGTTAGGTTTCTATAGCTTGATTATACACGAACAATTAAATAATGCTACGAAAAATTCAATAGTACACAATTATTTCTTAAAAACAACACATTTTAGAATTAGTGCAGCTATTGACATAACACACTATAAGTTCTATTATACTTATTAGTTTCCAGTTATTCCGTTTTAACTCGGGATGATGAGGAACTGATAAATATGGTAATTGACTTCAGGGCAGGGTGGTGATTCTCACTGGCGGTACAGCCCGCGAGCCGAAAGGCATGATTCGGTTAGATTCCGAAGCCGACAGTTATAGTCTGGATGGGAGAAGCTTTTTATTCTGAAGAGTGCAGATTACTGCATCGGGAACGAATTGCAGGAGCTCTGAATGGGCTTCTTTTTTAATTCATATCCATTTTAAATGAACGGGTCAATTGTATATTTATTGGAATGAGGAGAGAGACATGTTGCTAGAAAGAGCTGATGAGCTGATGATGCTGGATAAGGAGTACATGCGCCGAGCTATCGGGCTTGCCAAGAAAGGTGAAGGCTGGGTTAATCCCAATCCGAAGGTCGGAGCGGTGATTGTCAAGGGCGGTCAGATTATAGGTGAAGGCTATCATGTGAAGTGCGGACAGATGCATGCGGAGAGAAATGCGATAGCATCGCTCCGCGAATCCGCGGAGGGTGCAACGCTGTATGTAACGATGGAACCTTGCTGTCACTACGGCAAGACCCCGCCTTGTACAGCTGCTATCATAGAAAACAAGATATCCAGGGTCGTAATTGGTTCAAAGGATCCTAATCCAAAGGTGGCAGGTAAGGGTGTCAAGATACTCAGAGAAGCAGGAGTCGAAGTAGTAGAGGATTTCCTGATGGAGGAATGCGATGCTCTTAATCCGATTTTCTTCCATTACATAACCACAGGGCGTCCATATGTACGTCTCAAGTATGCAATGACCGCAGACGGCAAGATTGCAACTAAGACCGGAGCTTCCAGATGGGTGACAGGACCGGAAGCAATCCACAAGGTGCATGAGATGCGCCACGAGTGCATGAGCGTTATGGTTGGTGTTGACACCGTGATCGCCGATGATTCTATGCTGAACTGCAGGCTTCAGGACGGTAGAGATCCAATCAGGATAGTTTGCGACAGCAAGCTGCGGATACCAAGCGACGCACAGCTGGTAAGGACTGCGGACGAGTACGACAGCGAGACAATTATTGTGTGCTCTGTTGAAGGCCTTCCGATGGGAGAAATCCGGGTTAGCGAGAAGGCTCCGCTCTACATGGATGACGGGAATACCAATCCGCCGGCAAAGGCACTTGCCAAGAAATTCGGCGGAGCCGAATTTACCAAGAAGGCTGCCAAGCTCAATGAAAAAGGCGTCAGACTGTTCAACTTTCCCGGGCATGACGGCAGAGTGGATCTGATAATGCTGCTTCAATACCTGGGCAAGCTCGACATAGACAGTCTGCTGCTGAGGGTGGGGGTAATCTCAACGAAAGCGCGCTGAGAGCGGGTATTATCACTGAGGTGAGGATATTTGTCGCTCCAAAGGTGTTTGGAGGAAAGGCCAAGAGCCCGGTTGAAGGACTTGGAGTCGATCATCCCAACATGGCATATAAATTCTCATTCGATGACGTTGAGAGAATCGGTTCAGATCTCATGATTACCTGCAAGCGAATCGATAATCTCGGAACATATATTCCGGAAGATGAAGATGGAGAAGAGTAATGTTTACAGGAATTATTGAAGAAACCGGGAGACTGCGCTCTCTAGATATTTCCGGAGCGACAGGGCGCATAGAGATCTCAGCGTCCAAGGTTCTGGAGGGAACAACTATCGGCGACAGCATCGCTGTAAATGGCGTGTGCCTTACGGTTGTTGAGATTAATTCCGACAGCTTCGTTGCTGATGTGATGCTCGAGACTGTCTCGCGAACCGGGTTTGCCTGACTCGGAGTAGGGTGATAGAGTCAATCTGGAGCGAGCGATGGCTGCAAATGGCAGGTTCGGTGGGCATATAGTGTCAGGCCATATTGATGGAGTCGGTACGGTTGAGTCGCTCGAGGATGACGGAATTGCTGTGTGGGTCAGCATCAAGGCTGCAGCGGAGATTCTCAAACTGATAGTTGAGAAGGGTTCGATTGCTATAGATGGTATCAGTTTGACAGTTGCCCACGTGGATAGCGAACGCTTCAAGGTGTCGATTATCCCTCACACGGGAGCAGAAACCACGCTGCTCACAAGACATGCGGGCGACAAGGTCAATCTCGAGAATGACGTAGTAGGCAAGTATGTCGAGAAGTTATTGGGGTTAGGCAATCCAACACTGTACAACTCAGGTACAAGTGACGGAGATGGAGGAAGCCGTTTGACGCTGGAATTTCTGGCAGAGAATGGATTCTGAAAGGAGACATGATGAGCAATAGAAAACGCGAATACGATTCAATTGAAAAACGCGATTGCAGATCTGAGAGCAGGCAAGATAATCCTCTGCACGGATGATCCGGATAGAGAGAACGAAGGTGATATGATCTGTGCTGCGGAGTTTGCAACGCAGGAGAATATCAACATGATGGCCAGCCTTGCCAAGGGACTGATCTGCACGCCGATGAGCTCGGAATATGCCAGGAAGCTGAATTTCCCGGCAATGGTGTCGGAGAATACCGATAACCATGAGACTGCATTTACCGTATCTATCGATCATGTGGATACGACTACAGGAATTTCGGCTAAGGAGCGCGGATATACTATGAGAAAGTGTGTTGATCCTGATTCAAAGCCGGAGGACTTTAGGAGACCGGGTCACGTGTTTCCGCTAGTAGCTCGCAGAGGCGGCGTGCTGGTTAGGAACGGTCACACAGAGGCAACTGTTGACCTGCTCAGACTGGCCGGACTTGAGGAGTGCGGCGTGTGCTGCGAGGTTATGGACGGTGACGGTACCATGATGAGGACGCCCAAGCTGTGGGAAATCGCAGAGAAATACGACCTTGCATTCATAACAATCAAGGAGCTTCAGGATTATCTGCGCATCAACGAGTGCCACGTAATCCGCTGAAGCAGTTGCTAAGCTGCCGACCGAATACGGTGATTTTACGATGTACGGATACATCAACGACATCACAGGTGAGCATCATGTAGCTCTTGTAAAGGGAGAAGTCGGAGACGGCAAAGATGTGCTGTGCCGAGTGCACTCAGAGTGTCTCACAGGAGATACCTTTGGATCGCTCAGATGCGACTGCGGACTGCAGCTGGAGAAGTCGCTGGAGATGATAGATAAGGAAGGTCGCGGAGTTCTGCTCTACATGAGACAGGAAGGCCGCGGAATCGGACTCATTAACAAGATCAAGGCATATGCACTTCAGGAAGAGGGCTACGATACAGTTGAGGCTAACGTCAAGCTTGGATTTGCACCGGATCTCAGAGAGTACTGGGTAGGGGCTCAGATTCTGCGTGACCTGGGATGCAGGTCGCTCAGACTGATGACCAATAACCCGGATAAGGTGTACGGACTAAGCGATTTTGCGCTCGACATCACTCGAGAGAGTGCCGATTGAGATTGCGCCACAGAAGTTCGATTACGTATATCTCAAGACTAAGAAGAGTAAAATGGGACACATTTTCAACGAAATAGAGCTAGATAAGTAGAAAGGAATCGTCATGAACAATATCAATCTATTAGAGGGCAAGGTTGTAGCTAAGGAAGGAATGAAGGTCGGCATCGTTGCTGCTCGTTTCAATGAAATCGTCGTTAGCAAGCTGCTCGGCGGCGCTGTTGATGGACTTGTTCGTCACAACGTCAAAGAGGAGAATATTACAGCTGCCTGGGTACCGGGCGCATTTGAGCTTCCGGCTGTAGCCAAGAAGATGGCTGAGTCCGGCAGGTACGATGCTGTAATTGTACTGGTGCTGTAATCAGAGGACAGACCTCTCACTACGATCTGGTGTGCAAGGAAGTTGCAAAGGGAACCGCTCAGGTGTCGATGCAGACAGGCGTTCCAACTATGTTTGGGGTAATCACAACCGAGAACATTGAGCAGGCAATTGCTCGTGCAGGAAGTAAGGTTGGCAACAAAGGGTACGACTGTGCACTATCTGCAATCGAGATGGTTAATCTGATAAATCAGCTGTAGGAGTTATATGTATGGGAAACAATCAAGCCGGTGAGGAGAACCGGACCGGAATTCCTAAAGATGACACAGCTGTCGGTGGCAGCAAGGTCGATAGAAGCAAGATAATGCTGGTGTTCGACTATGATGGCACTATTCAGGAAACAATGAAAATATATGCGCCGGCCGTTTTGGATATGGCCAAGAGACTGCGCAATATATACGGATATCGAGTCGAAAATCCCGGCTACGCGCGCATGGAGAGCTGGCTGGGGCTCCGCAACGAAGAGATGTGGGAGGATTTCGCCCCGGCGCTCTCCGCGGACGCCAGGGCGGCCGCGGCGGCGAGGGTCGCCGCCTACATGCGCGCTCTGGTTCGCGAAGGTGTTGATCCCTGGTATTCCGGTACCAGAGAGATACTGGATAAGCTAAAGGCTGAAGGCTATAGGATGATGATTCTCAGCAACTCGGATCACGAGTATGCCGATTTTTAATAGAGACAGCTTTGAAACCGATAAGTGGTTCGAGAGATATGTAGATTGTGAATCTTGGGATTGGCAGCCCAAGGCGGATGTGTTAAGCTCAATTATAGCCGACAATCCGGAGATGACATACGTGATGATAGGAGACAGGTTCAACGACCGGGAAGCCGCGGTCAAGAACCATATCCTGTTTATCGCATGCGACTACGGATATGCGCGAGCAGGTGAGCTTGACGAGGCAGATGCGCGGGCACACTCGATAGAGGAGCTGCCGGAGATAATTGCAAGATTAACAGATTATTAGGGGGTTAACATGAACATTGTTTGCTTGGACATGGAAGGAGTATTGGTACCGAGATTTGGATAGCTTTGCAGAAGAAACCGGAATTCAGGAGCTCAAGAGGACCACTAGAGATGAGCCGGATTACGACAAGCTCATGAACTACAGATTGAATATATTGAAGAGCATGGACTCGGCCTCAAGGAGATTCAGTCTGTAATCGCCGGAATTGATCCGCTGCCGGGAGCCAAAGAATTCCTGGATGAGACTCCGTGAGACCGTTCAGACAATAATCATCAGCGATACATTTTCGCAGTTCGCACAGCCGCTTATGAAGAAGCTGGACCGGCCAACTCTATTCTGCAACGAATTGATTGTAGGTGAGGATGGCATGATTGACGGCTTTAAGATGCGCTGTGAGAAGTCAAAGCTGACAACCGTCAAGGCCCTGCAGTCTTGCGGTTTCGAGACTATAGCTTCCGGAGACAGCTTCAATGATTTAGGCATGATTCAGGCCGGCAAGGCAGGCTTCCTATTTAGAAGCACTGATGCAATCAAGGCAGAGTATCGGAGATCCCGGCCTTTGATGAGTTCGACGATCTGCTGGCGGCAAATCAAGGCTGCGCTGTAGTTGAGAGCCTACGGGGCATATGCATGTAAAACATATGCCCTTAAAACATTTAGAGATAGATAAAAAGCATCATCTTGAACTGCACCCGAAAGTTAAATTTTCGGGGTGCAGTTCATCGGCGGTGTTTTTTAGTGCCATCTTTTACTAATTTAAGACATGCAGAATTCGCAATAAAAACAGACGGGATGATAGGAAACGATTAATCCAACATTCTTATCCAATGGTCTTGCTGCCCTTCCGGAAGCAGTTCAAGATGGATAAGAAGGCAGAAAAAGGAGCGTCTGTAGCAACAGAGCGGCTAGCGTGTTTTGTGTGATAATTTTGCAGAAGATCGTATGAAATTTCCGTGTAAACCTTTTTCTGTAAATTAGCCTTCTGCGGTAAATTGGTGGATTTTAGCTCATAATCATATTAGGTGATTACGAGCTTATTTTTATGTCTGTTTTGTCACTTATTTGTTACTAACGCAGACGAAAACGCACGAATACAGACAAAGAAAAATCCCTAAATTCCAACGAATTCAGGGACTTGCCAATCCTGTGAAATTAACGCTTGAGAACTGGCTTGCTCTTCTGGCCTTCTTGAGCCCGTATTTCTTTCTTTCCTTCATACGAGGGTCTCTCGTTAGAAAGCCGGCGGCCTTAAGTGTTTGTCTGTTAGCCTCAGCATCTACTTCGCAAAGTGCTCTTGAGATACCGTGCCTAAGTGCTCCGGCCTGCCCTGTTGTACCACCACCGTTAACCAGCGCGATTACATCGTACTACCGGTTGTTCCGGTGATTTCAAAAAGGTCTCTTAACCTCGTTCTTCAGGACTTCAAGTCCAAAGTAATCCTCAAGATCCTTCTTGTTTACAACGATTCTTCCTGTTCCAGGGAGTAATCTGACTCTAGCAATTGAAGATTTTCTTCTTCCGGTTGCCTGATACATTTCTTTAGCCATCTTCTAATCCTCCCTTCCTAGAATTTCCACTCTTCAGGATTCTGTAGCATGTGGATGCTCAGGTCCTGCGTATACCTTTAGCTTCTTGAACATCTGTCTGCCGAGCTTGCCCTTAGGCATCATACCCTTAACGGCGTGACGGATGATCTCCTCCGGCTTTTTAGCACGAAGCTCTGCGAGAGTTGTCTCCTTGAGACCACCGGGATAACCGCTATGGCTCCTGTAGATCTTCTGATTTTCCTTCTTGCCTGTAACTGCAACCTTCTCAGCGTTTACAACAACTACGTAATCTCCGCAGTCAACGTGAGGTGTGTAGATAGGCTTTTTCCTCTTAGGATCATTGCAACCTCAGCTGCAAGCTTTCCCAGAGTCTTGTCCTCTGCATCGATAACGTACCATCTGTGGTCGATCTCTGCAGGCTTAGCGATGTAAGACTTCATTTTGTTCCCTTTCTACCTACTCAGATCCGAGGGATCGGTTTCGGCACTGTCTACTGGGATCCGAGGATCTTGTTCGACATACTAAAAATAACTTAGTGTCGGAGCTGCCGGACGAACCCTGCTCCAATTGCACAATGCGCCCGTAGATTATATTATCCGAAGCGCTTAAAGTCAAGCTTTTAAAGCCTTCATTTCATTCTGCTCTTCCCATTCTTCCTTGAGAATAGCTCGTAATTCCATGTCAAAGTACTCGTGGCTGCGTTTACCCGCAAGCTTGAGTATACCTTCTGTTCTAAATCCGAGCTTCGTATATAGGTGAGAAGCAACGACATCATCCGGGAAATGCGAAACCGTAACGCGGTGAGCCGTAAGCTCCTCGAATGCATGGATAAGCAGTGCTTCCATTGCTTCTGTTCCGTAGCCTTTGCCGCGCACTGATTCGTCTGCCAGGTAGATGATGGCGATATTGAGAGAGTCGTTAATAGGGTCGATATTAGTGATATCAATCTTTCCAAGCGGTTTTTTGGTGCTACTCTCAGCTATGGTTAGCCACTCACGGGTTGGGTCATGGATAACTGTGTGAAACTCGTCAGTGATTGTATCGAGATCGCGTTTGCCGGTAGTACAGAAGTGTTCGATAACGTCTTGACGTGACTCCCATTCTGCAAAGAGATCACAGTCGGCAAAGGATGCTTTTCGAAGTATAATATGTTCAGTCTCTATCACGTTTGATTCCTCCTATTGATAGTATCTAATATTCTTTATTGTAGAAATAAAAGCGTCTGATAGTCTTAATAACTAATTATTCATTATATCAAAAAATGCACATCAGTAGTGATAACCCGACAAGATTTGATGATTCAAGTTTGTTCACAAGCGATAAATGCCCATGCTATAATGTCTATAATCCGGGGGCTCAGGTTATATGAACGACAAGACAAGGAGTAACGTCGCATTCGTCTCGATTATGGGAATATTTCAGGCACAATATTGGACTTGAGATGTGATTTTTAGTTATTCTGGAAATACTCGGCTATTCCGGGAATGCTACTGCACAAGCACATAAGCCTGATTGAATGGGGCGGATGTGCCGTCATATCCGCATCTACAATTATTTCAATTATTTCACAGGATCGGTATAAGTGACCTTTTAAGTCGAAATGATTGTCCGGGGAGCTTGTCTGTGTTCGGAAGGTATATTCTGCTCAAGCGTGCGGTGGGAGGAGCTATGATGAAGCAACAACGCAAAATCCATAAAACATCAGCTTTAATTACTGCTTTAATGTTTGCAGCAATCCTTTGCGCGGGCTGCGGATCACAACATAAGCCCGACGGAACTTCGTCTAATAATGCATTTGAGTTAAAATACGGTAGCTGTGACATGCCATCCGGATGGGTAAAAGATAAAAGATGATTCCACATCTGATAAGCCGTTTTTGTTCCTAAAGGATACGATGGAAATGGTGTACCCGATAATATTTCGATTGAGTACGGCAGGAATCGTTATTCCAAAGAGCAGTCTCAAGAGTTCGGAATTCAATATTGCAACAGCTCGGGCATGCAGACGCGAGGGACAGACTGTTGGACAAATTACCGCTTCGGGAACAACTACGAAGCATGGTGATACAATGTTAGTATATAAATTTTCCTTGAGTGATAGAACCTGCACTCAATATTATATAGTCGGTGACCGTTCATACGTCATGGTGTATGAGACAAATTTTGACGGTTCATCCGATTGTGACGAAGCAGCCAAGCAAATAGCCGATACTTTTAAATGGAAATAGCGCAAAGTGCGGTATTTCGGGGGCTAAAGCTTGACGTAATGAAAGAAGTATTGAATGTCGTCTGCAAAGATGAAAGATGAATGAGAGGACACATATTTATGGGAAATAACTCAAACATTATAATACGTGAAGCGCACCGTCCCGATATCCCGGAGATAGGTCGCATTATGTCGGACAATTACCACGATACGTATGCCGACATACTGGATAGGAGATATATGGCATCGGTAAATCCTGACAGCTGCGCAGCCAGGATGGATGCCTATTATCTGTCTCCGGGTAATGAGCTGCTGGTTGCGTGCTGCTCGGAACAAATCATGGGCTTCGTAGCCGGTACTCCATCTCCGGATGTTCTCGGTGCCTTCTGGCTCGAGATGCTTCACGTAGAAGCGGAGTATCGGGATATGGGTTGCGGTCGTAAGCTTTTATTTGCAATGGGTAAACGAGCTGCGCAGACGGGTTATTCTCAAATGGTCATAGATGTATTCGCAGGCAATTCCAAGGCGGAGGAGATATACAGGCACTACGGGGCGAGATTTATCGAGGGCTACTATCAGGACGTAGAGGTTTCGGTGTGTTGTCATCTCTGTTTAGCTGGGATGATTTATCTGTGTTTGATAGATAGGGGGACGCATTGAGCTTTGTGGTTAAAATAGTGACTTCGCAACACTTTATAAGCAGCATCATAATCATCGCATTCGGCATAATTGCGACGGTTATTATTGAGCACGGGCATAGAATATATCTCAAGAAGACAAACAACACCGTGCAGATGAACGCAATTGTACGTTCGACGTTCAGACTGATCAGGACAACCGCATGGCTGATTGCGCTGCTTGCTGTACTCGAAGTTAACAACATACGCATAACATCGATTATCGCCGGTGTTGGTGTTGCCGGCGCTGTCTTCGGTATGGCGATGCAGGATGTGTTCAAGGACGTCCTCATGGGTATGCATATCATCAATGATAAGTCCTTCAAGGTCGGAGATGTCATCAAAATTGACGGAGATGAGGGTATCGTTACACTGTTCACGCTTCAGACGACGCAATACACCAGTATAAATACAGGTGACCACGTTACAATATGCAACCGCAACATCAGCAAGGTCGCCGTGTCGAGCGGGATCTACGATATCAACATCGGGCTCAGGTATGACGAGGACCCGGACCATGTCAAGGAAGTGTTCACTGGCTGTGCCAAGAAAATTAAAGCTATCAAAGGTATTAGGAACGCAGAATACCTGGCTGTTCAGAATTTTGAAGCATCGTCTGTTATCTATAGGATCAGGTATTGGTGCAAGCCTAAAGATAAATGGGTGATGAGAAGAGCAGCGATGGGATGTGTTTCAGAGTGCATCATTGAGTCGGGCCTCGAGATTCCATATAACCAGCTGGATGTGCATGTGGTTGATTCTCAGGGTAATTAAAATTTTATATGCTTCTAATGCACAGCGGATTTGATTTTTCAACTGAAGAAAATAGTCTTAAATATTAAAATCAGCGGTCTCCTGTAAGCTCGTTTTTAATGTGGCAATTTGAAAATATAAACTTCTATTGCCAATCTTGTTGTCAACCCCCATTCCGTATAAAAACAGGTGATTTTTATATAAGCGTTAAATACGATACAATTTATCCCTATACTTGCAGATGCTTTCACTAAATAATAGGTGAACTAAAATGGAGTTCCGCTTTCGAATCCGAACAAAGAGACCATAAACAGAAAAATATTTGATGCCGTTTGTAAACTCTTGCTTTGAGAAAGGTGATGCACATTCGGCAATTGAGGCTATGACGGATTGCAAAATGCGGAAAATTGCATGGGCTGAGTATTATTACTTTACGGGTCATACAGAAGGGGCATCTGAACGGGCCGAAAAGCTCTTGGAAGAACCTGACTTTGCAGCAAGATTCTCCGGGTATATGATATACGGCTTTGCTAACCTCACTCTGGGACGCGTGCAGGAAACACAGAGGATGCTTGCGTATGTGGATAATACTTTTGCGGAGGATACGGATGCTTGCGATGATACGTGTAGGGCAATGTTGTCCTTTGCTTCGTTCCTATACAGAACTCTCCTTCATATTGAGCGAGAAGAAGAGTGTTCTCTTATCAATCGCTTAAAATATTTGCCTAACGGCCTTCAACCGTTTGGAAGCTATGTTATGCGTACAGCATGTATCTCAAAGGTGAATATTGCGAGTCAATCGGGTTTATAAAGGGTGTTATGGGCCTTGAAGGAACAGATTTATCCTGTTCCTTCAATATATCTCAATATTGTTATGGCAATGAACTATATGGCTTTTAAGAAAGGTTGAATATGCAGAGAAATATTTTATGAAGGCATGGGAAACGGCTTCTGCAGATAGTCTTCTTGAAGCGTTTGGAGAGCATCACGGTTCTCTTGGAGGACTCGTGGAAAAGTGCTTGAAAAATGAGTATAAAAGTGATTTTAATCAAATTGTCGATATTGTTTATCAATTCAGTACAGGGATGGAGAAAGATTTATAAGGGAGTTCTGGGCGTAGAAGTCGCAGACATACTCTCTACCACAGAATTTTCAGTTGCTATGTTGGCAAGTAGCGGTTGGAAGAACAAAGAGATTGCCGGACATAGGGGAATCTCTGCGAATACGGTTAAATCACATCTGGATTGTGTCTATCAGAAGCTTAATATATCCGGAAGAAAAGAACTTAAACAGTATATGCAAAGTACTTTACAAGGGAAATCTGCAGATGTGAAAATTTAGCAAGGCAAGCAATAATGGAATCTGCAGAATCTTAAATTAAATTGTAATTAAAGGCAAAAATATGATCTTGATAATTTTGTTGATGTTGATTTTTACATTAACCTGGTGTTCGTGTGGGATGAATGAAAAGAAGACAGAAGTATGTAAATACTCTGATGAAAAATGTATCTATGGAATTGTCCGTATTTGCCGAGAATGATGACGTATATAAGATCGAACAGGTTTCGGAATTGAACATAAAAGGATACTCAGACCGGGAAGTCAAAGAAGTTGAATATAGAATAAAGGAAATGGAGAAAACATATAAAGCCATTGACGACATGGAGTATTCAACAAAGAGAAAGGGATAAAATTACTGAAAGCATCTCAATCCCGGTCAATGAAAAAACAATGGAAAAGATAAAGAAAGAAAAACTGATTCCGGTCGAGACACAGGAGGATAAAAGTATTTCGTTGAAGAAATTCACTAAATCGCTTGAGAACAATGGATGGAAATTGAAAAAATAAATTCCCGCAGATGTCATCTCGATGAGCGGGTATAGTAAACGTATATAATTATCGCTCGGTATAAAGAGCGTTTTATATATAAATATATTTTATAGAAACAAATTCTAAAATTGTATAGGAAGAAGCTTGTAAATTGTTAGTAGAGGTACGGAAAATGAAGAAAGACAAGAGAAGAGGCAATTCCATACTGGCGTTGATTATGAGTTTTGCTGTAATAATCTCCGGTTTTGGTACTCCGGGGATTAGCCTTGCCTTTGCTGCCGGAGATGAAAGTGCGCCTGCAGCAGAGAAAACGGCTGAAACTCGTGCACCTGAGAAGGTTCAGGTAGAAGCATCAAATGAAAAAGACGGTTAACGCTGAGGAAAAGAAGAATGGTTAAAGTCACCTAACCCGGACCATTTAAAGTCTCCTGAAAAGCTAACCCATCCCCGATGTTTCGGGCGGAAAAAGCCGATCAATATCTCGGTGCAAATGGCAAAAAAATGATGCTCAGATCTGCATCAGGAACCAGATTACGCGGACCTGCACAAGGTGCGGTGGCGTTGACAAAAAAGGCGGAACCTGTACCGGGGAAGCTTAATACCTTCAAGGTGACGCTTCGCATGGAGGCGACAGATAAAGAACAGAAGAATGATATCGTCATGGTTGTCGATACATCCGGCAGTATGAATGACAACGGACGAATGAGAGAAGCAAAAAGCGGCGAAACAGTTCGTAAATAAACTTCTTGACGAAAACCATCCTAATACGAGAATTGCACTTGTAACATTTGAAACCAATGTGCATGTAAAGAAAAATTTTACAAATTACGCTAATAAGCAGCAGCTTCAAATGCTATAGATGATCTTTAGGGCCGGAGGAGGTACCTTTACACAAGGCGGTATAAAGGCGACTTCCGATTTGTTGAATAATTCGCAGGCAGACTTTAAGAACATAGTCTTGCTGTCTGATGGTAGTTTACGTTCAATTATGCGCTGCATAATCCGGATAATTACCTGCAAATGGCGGACCCGGAAGTCACACCTATGAGAAACAGACGAGTGCGGAATGTTCCCAGACCTGCGTTTAATTATTCAGAAACCACAGGTGCGGGAAACAGCATGTGGCACCGTTACGATAAAGTTTGGATAAATGGTCATCGCGAGTACCACTATTACAACAGCGGAAACTGTGCCATAGCTGAAGCAGGGTTTGCGAAACAGAACGCAAAGTTATATACGGTTGCGAGTAAATGCAGGAAATACGCGAAATGATGTGCTTTGAGAAGATGGCCAGTCCGGGGTGTTCATACAGCACTGAGGATCCGGCGGCCTTGAGCGGCATTTTCGATAGTATTGCAGCCAGTATTGCAGCTGCAATGAAGGATGCTAATGTTTCCGATCCTATGGGTGCAGGCTTTGAGGTTAGGGCGGAACTGCCTCGAATATTCATGTTACACAGGGAACTGCTACACTTAACAACAACACGATCAATTGGAATATGGAACTCTTACGACATCGGTTTCACCCGGTTCGATGACGCGTTATGCAGAGATGACGTACGAGGTTGTTATTAATGACAGCATCTTGGATGTGGTATCACCTTCAGATGGAAATTATAATACCAATGCAGGAGCATCGGTTCATTATACGGATATAGACGGTGTTCAACAGACCAAGGCTTTCCCTGAACCGAAAGCAAAACCGTTAATCGTGGAGCTGCACAAAAGGCTGCTCGATTTTAAAGGCAGAGAGATTCCCGCCGCTTATGCAAACGGGCGTGAGTTTAATTTCAACATGAAGCTTAAAGAGGACTCAGGCTTCAATCAGAATTATCTCGTTCCCGGAAACAAAAGCAAGGTAATGGTTGACCTGCGTGTCGATAAAACATATCAGCTAAAGAGAATGTTGTTTCCGCAGCCCGGCAAGCAGTCTTTCCGATTATAATTCTGAAATACAATGGAAAACATGGGACGGAACTCAGAGCGCAGCACCTGTTACAGGAACATCACTGGATAGCTTTATTTGTACCTAGAGGCGGCAGTGACAATAATCCTCTGAACACAAAGATAACTGTTACCAATAAAGAAAAAAAGCTTGGAAAGCTGAAGCTGAAGAAGACCTTCAACCTGATTCTGCAAATGGCAGAGGTATCGGTGGACCGAGGAGTGCGTTGATCGTTCGACTCGAAGTATGCAATTACCGTTGTAGGTACTAATCCCTTTATGGCGGAAATGATGAAGTTTACAGGCAGTTCATGAATTGTCTGCAGGTGAAGAAAAGGACAATAGATAACCTTCCTTATGGACACTACACTGTTTCAGAGCCGGGGCATGAACCTGCGCCGACTTTTGTTGACAGCGACGGTACAAACGACGGCAAGGTAGACTTGTTGATAGATCGAAAGGACGCTTCGGTGGAGGTAATAAACAGACCGAAAGGTGACGACTATAAGACCGAAGTAACAGCAAGCAAGACTTGGGTGAACGGGCCCCTGAAGCTGATCACACAGCCCGAGCTTTGAATTATATGCTGACGGCGTTAAGAAAACTGATGTTACACCGACAGTGACACCGACAAACGGAACGGCAAATAAATTCACATATAAGTGGACAAATTTGCAGAAATATAATACTTCCGGCAGTGAAATAAAATACACTGTTAAGGAGGCCGGCGTAACAGTAGATAATAAAGTAACTGTTAATGGGCATACGTATGCAGTAACGCAGGAAGGCAATGCGATTACCAATACATATGAGATTCCAAGCAACGGTGAAGTAAGCGTAAATAAGGTATGGCAGGATCCTCAAGGAAAGACCCTGGTAAAGCCTGAGGTAAATCTAACACTTTACAGAAAGGTAGAAGGAGGAACAGAGGAGCAGGTACCTGCGTCAGAAGCGGCAGTAAAGGTAGTAGACGGAACAACTACAAGCGCTAAATGGACAGGCCTAAAGACAACAGACATCCACGGTAAGGCATACAGCTTCATCGTAAAGGAAAGCTTCAAGAATGCAGGAGATGTCAATAACGGAAACTGGACACTTGCAGAAAGCTCTGCTGTAGAAAACGGAAAGGTAACTATTACCAATAAAGCTGTAACGGGCGATGACAATCTGGGCAAGCTGACAGTAACAAAGAAGCTGCTTGAAAATGGAGCGGGAACAAGACGTTCTGTAAGAAGCTTCAGAGGAGCACCTGTTAAATTCAGCTTCAAGGTAACAGGGCCAAGCAACTACGAAGAAAACTTTGAGTTGGCACCGACGGAGAGCAAGACCCTGAAGGGACTGTACTTCGGAGAATACACAGTAGAAACAGATTCTAAGGGATACACTGTAACCTACTCGGTAAGTGGAGGAAAAGTAACGCTTAAAGCAAGTGATAAGGAAAAGAGCGTCGAAGTAACCAATACAAATGGCGGAGCGGGAACAGTAGTAGATAAGACGGTAGAAAAGGTGTGGGTCAACGGACCGAAACCGGCAACTACGATAGAGCTGTGGAGAACGAATGGCAAGACAGGAGCAGACAAAATCGACGAGAGAGGTGGGTGAGTTTGCGGTACCTGCAAATGCGAGCGGCGCACAGCTAAAGAAGAGCTTCACAAAGCTGGCTAAGCATGACTCAAAGGGCAACGAGTATGAGTACTATGCAAAGGAGCAAAATGTACCGGAAAAACTACAAAGCAAGCTACAGCGCTGATAAGCTGACTGTAACAAATACGTATACTCAGCCAAAGCAACGGTGAAGTAAGCGTACAAGGTATGGCAGGATCCTCAAGGAAAGACCCTGGTAAAGCCTGAGGTAAATCTAACACTTTACAGAAAAGGTAGAAGGAGGAACAGAGGAGCAGGTACCTGCGTCAGAAGCGGCAGTAAAGGTAGTAGACGGAACAACCACAAGCGCTAAATGGACAGGGACTTTAAAGACAACAGACATCCACGGTAAGGCATACAGCTTCATCGTAAAGGAAAGCTTCAAGAATGCAGGAGATGTCAATAACGGAAACTGGACACTTGCAGAAAGCCCTGCTGTAGAAAACGGAAAGGTAACTATTACCAATAAGCTGTAACGGCGATGACACTGGGCAAGCTGACAGTAACAAAGAAGCTGCTGTTGAAAACGGAGCGGAACAAGACGTTCTGTAAGAAGCTTCAGAGGAGCACCTGTTAAGTCAGCTTCAAGGTAACAGGGCCAAGCAACTACGAAGAAAACTTTGAGTTGGCACCGACGGAGAGCAAGACCTGAAGGGACTGTACTGGAGAGATACAGCAGTAGAAACAGATTCTAAGGATACACTGTAACCTACTCGGTAAGTGGAGGAAAGCACGTAAAGCAAGTGATAAGGAAAAGAGCGTCAGAAGTAACCAATACAAATGGCGGAGCGGGAACAGTAGTAGATAAGACGGTAGAAAAAGGTGTGGGTCAACGGACCGAAAACCGGCAACTACGATAGAGCTGTGGAGAACGAATGGCAAGACAGGAGCAGACAAAATCGACGAGAGGTAGGGTGAGTTTGCAGGTACCTGCAAATGCGAGCGGCGCACAGCTAAAGAAGAGCTTCACAAAGCTGGCTAAGCATGACTCAAAGGGCAACGAGTATGAGTACTATGCAAAGGAGCAAAATGTACCGGAAAAACTACAAAGCAAGCTACAGTGCTGATAAGCTGACTGTAACAAATACGTGATGTGAAACCGGCTGACAAAGATAACAAAGGCTCTAAAAAAATCGAAAAAGTTAAGACCGGTGATAGTTTAGACTTGAAATTGTATGGTGGAATCGGCATATTTGCTGTGTTGATTATGATACTGTTGTTCGTAGTCGAGGCTAGACTGCAAAAAGCGAGTAATCAAATAAATCTTGGACCTTCAAACAGGTGTAGGTGAACCTGTAAAACTTGCAGGATGCCTTATATTCGGATATCGGTTCTAAAGATGGAGATGTGCAGGTTAAAAACGACGCAGGAAGGTGAAATCAATCACCTTCCTGCGTCGTTTTAGACAGTTTCAAAACGAAAAAATGAAAGCACGGCAATTTCAACGATTTCCGGTGCTTTTAGCTGGTGCGCCCGAGCGGGATTCGAACCGCTGACCTTTTCATTCGGGTGAACTACTCTATCCCCTGAGCTACAGGCGCGTAAAATCCGCAGCAATGCGGATTGTTTTTAATTAATTAATCATTTTGTTCACGTTAGACGGCGGTACACAAACACGTAGAGATATTATAGCAGAAAATGATATAATATGCGACACCTATGAACGATTAAGCCTATCGTAATAGTGATATTTAAGTCAATAAGAGGAATTGGAGATGGGTAACACATTATACCTGATCAGACATGGAGATACAGAGGGCACAATCAAAGACCTGTTCTACGGCAGCACTGATCTACCGCTGGTAGAGCAGGGCGTGCAACAGGTCAAGGCTTTGCGTGGGCATGGTGTATATCCCAGCCAGATGGAGCTAAGCTGTACACCTCGAGGGATGCTCAGAACAGAGCAGACCTTGAATTGATATTTGAGACCGTTCACACGATACTATCCCGGATCTCAAGGAGATTGGAGTAGGCATATTTGAAATGAAGACTATCGATGAGATTAGAGAGAATGCTGAAGCGAGGGCTTGGTTGGACGGAGAAAAGCCTTATATGGATTTCCCGGAGGGAGAGACCAACGATGGGTTTATAGAGCGTGTGGCTCGCGGTCTCGATATGCTCAAAAGTGATGTGGTGCGTTCGGATGTTATCGGCGTGCTGCACGGTGCGGTTATATTTACCTGCATGGCTATGATGTTCCCGGGCGTCAAGGATAAGCCTTGGCAGTGGACACCTAATCCTGCCGGGGGGTATGCGATTGCATTCGAAAATGACACACCTGTCAAGTATAGAAAAATCGGATAGATACCGAACTCCCCTGCTTTGCAGAGGGGTTGTTTTCTTTGTTTCATCACCTTAAAAGGCATCATTATATAGTATAATTAATCGGATATACCATAATATAGGAGAATGACACTGACACTGACACACCTATATAATAAGTATGATATTGCTGCTTCTGCTGTCGGGCTTTTTCTCGGCGACAGAGACGGCATTTACATCGGTGAGTAAAATCAAAAATTAAGAATATGGCGAGCGACGATGTTACCAACGCTGAGCTGGTGCCCTGAGATAACGGAAAAACTTTGATAAGTTCCTCACTACCATTCTGATTGGCAACAATATTGCAAATATCGCCACAACGTCTATCGCGACGGTATTCTTTATAAAGCTATATGGCAGCTATGGCGCAACTGTTGCGACAATCGTTGTTACTATACTGGTTCTGATATTTGGTGAGATTTCGCCCAAGAACATAGCAAAAGACAAGGCGGAGGGGCTTGCGTTATTTGCAGCGCCGATTGTAAAGGCTTTGATGATAGCATTTGCTCCGCTCAACCGGATATTTGGAATATGGAAGAAGTTCGTGGACAAGCTGTTTAAGGTATCGTCCGAACAGGGCTATACAGAGGATGAGCTCAAGACGATAGTCGAGGGAGGCTAAGACTGGCGGCAACATCGGTGAGTCACAGAGTGAGCTGATCACAAACGCGATTGAATTTGAAGACCTTGAGGCGATAGACATCATAACACCTCGTATCGATATCATCGCGATAGAGCTGGGCACTCCTGTTGAGGAAATCGGCAAGACGTTCAAGAGCACGGGTCTTTCGAGGCTGCCGGTGTTTGAGGACGATCTGGACAACATAATCGGTATCCTCAATCAGAAGGATTTTCACAACTACGTGGTTGGAGAAGGCAAGAGTGTCAACCTGTACATCAAGCCTGTGGCATACGTTGCCGAGTCAATCAAAGCATCGATACTGCTCAAGAAGATGCAGGCCAAGGCTACGCACATGGCGATAATCGTCGATGAGTACGGCGGTACGACGGGGCTGGTAACTATGGAGGATATCATTGAGGAGCTTGTCGGCAAGATTTACGATGAGCACGATACTATTGAGATGAGAGAGGTCACTGATCTCGCAGATGGATCCTATTCGGTAGCAGGTGGAGCCAACGTCGAGAAGTTCTTTGAGCTTCAGGGCGAGGATATCGATATCGATGCCACCACAGTCAACGGCTGGGCAATGATTGAGCTGGACCGCATACCTAAGGTTGGAGATCAGTTTGAATACACCTCAAGCACAAGGTGTTTCAGGTCAGGATCACCAGAGCTGAGCTCTAAGAGGGCGCTAGATTGCATATCCGCGTTGAAGACAGACCCGAAGAGGACGAGGATGACAACTGATAGAGAAGTAATTCAATACATGAGAGCATTCAATGAAGGGAGCATGTAAATGGGTTTAGCAGAAAAGATTTTTGGAGACCTCCAACAAGCGTGAGGTAAAGAAGATTGAGAAAAATAGTAGACGTAATTGAATCGTACGATGAGCGGATGCAGTCGCTGTCCGACGATGAGCTGCGTGCCAAGACCATCGAGTTCAAGAAGCGTCTTGGCACGATAAGAGAGGAAGGCGAGGAAGGTCCGTTTGAGACCGTCGACGACATATTGCCGGAGGCATTCGCCGTATGCCGTGAGGGTGCAGTTAGAAGTCTCGGCATGAAGCATTTCAGAGTACAGCTCATCGGCGGTGTGGTCCTTCACCAGGGTAGAATCGCTGAGATGAAGACAGGTGAAGGTAAAACTCTGGTAGCTACGTTGGCTGCGATATCTCAACGCCTTGACAGGCAAAGGTGTGCATGTAGTTACAGTTAACGACTACCTGGCTAAGCGTGACGCGGATTGGATGGGTAAGCTATATACGTTCTTAGGGCTGACTGTCGGCTGCGTTATCAATTCGCTCAAGGGCGATGATCGCAAGGACGCGTATCAGGCTGACATCACTTATGGAACCAACAACGAGTTCGGCTTCGATTATCTGCGTGACAACATGGTTACACATGAGGAAGAACTTACACAGCGCGAGCCTAATTTCGCTATCGTCGACGAGGTCGACTCTCTATCCTGATTGATGAGGCTCAGCACCTCTGATTATTTCAGGTAAGGGTGTCGATTCCAGCGACATGTACAGGACTGCAAATACCTTTGTTCATACTCTGGTTCGAGATACTACGAGTGAAGAGGAGGACGGTGAGAACGGAATTCACGGCGATTACACAGTCGACGAGAAGGATAAACAGGTTGCGCTCAACGAGACCGGAGTTAAGGCGGCAGAGACTGTTCGGTATCGAAAACCTCCGATCCTGACAACATGGAGCTCAACCACTATGTCAATCAGGCTTTGCATGCTAACTACCTGATGAAGAGGGATGTGGACTACATAGTCAAAGACGGAGAGATTCTGATCGTCGATGAATTCACCGGTCGTCTGATGTACGGCAGACGGTTCTCAAACGGCTTACATCAGGCTATCGAGGCTAAGGAAGGTGTGTCCGTAAGGTCTGAGTCCAAGACTCTGCAAACTATCACCCTGCAGAACTCCTTCCGTATGCACAACAAGCTATCGGTATGACGGGTACAGCCAAGACAGAGGAAGACGAATTTAGAGATATCTGCAATATGGATGTAGTTGTCATCCCAACCAACAAGCCAATCGCCAGACAGGATCTGGACGACGCGGTATATGCTCATCAACCCGGCAAATACAAAGCCATTGTTGATAGAGTTGCCGAGGCTAATGCCACCGGTCAGCCGGTGCTCGTAGGTACTATCTCAATCGAGATATCCGAGCTGATCAGCGATATGCTCAAGAAGAGGCATCAAGCACAGCGTTCTGAACGCTAAGCACCATGAGAAGGAAGCCGAGATTGTTGCGGAGGCAGGTCGTAAGGGCGCCGTAACAATCGCTACCAACATGGCCGGTCGTGGTACCGATATTATTCTCGGTGGTAATGCTGACTTTGAAGCCAGACAGGAGATGAAGAAGCTCGAGTATACGCCTGAGCAGATTGATTTTGCGACAGGCTTTGAGAAGTCAACCGACGATGAGCCTAACTCAGCTCGAAGCAAGTATCATGAGCTGCTTGAGTCCTTTGCTGCGGAACGTAAGGAAGAGCAGGATGAAGTCAGGGCAGCTCGGAGGACTCTGCATCATCGGTACTGAAAAGACATGAGTCGAGACGTATCGATAATCAGCTCCGAGGACGTTCCGGACGTCAGGGGGATCCCGGTGAGACACAATTCTTCATTTCGCTTGAGGATGATCTGATGAGACTGTTCGGCGGGGAGAGAATGCAGAGAATTGTACAGAGTGTCGGACTTGGTGACGACGAGGCTATTGAGGCCAAGGTGCTGTCGAGATCAATTGAAAATGCCCAGAAGAAGATCGAGGGCAAGAACTTCGGTATTCGTAAATACGTTCTCCAGTACGACGACGTCATGAACAGACAGAGATCGCAGATATACGAGCAGCGCAAGATGGTACTCGATGGAGAGAATCTCCGAGATTATATCATGGGCATGGTGGATGAGCTTGTGACAAATGCTATCATCGCACCGGTCACTATGAATTCGAGAGTTTCTCGAGGGACTGGGATATGGACGATATATACGAGGGCTGCGAGCAGATAACCCCGCATTTAGAGACAGGCTGAATTATACAGAGGAGGAGCAAAGAGAACTCGACGAGGAGCAGCTGCGAGAGGATATCAACAGGGTATTCGAGCAGATTTACGAAGAGAAGGAAACTGAGGTCGGTATTGAGCACATGCGTGAGGTTGAACGCATGATTATGCTGAGAGTCGTTGACAATCGCTGGATGGATCACATCGATGCGATGGAGCAGCTCAAGAACGGTATCGAGCTTGCGGCTGATGGACAGCAGGATCCTGCTGTTGCTTACGCTAAGGAAAGACTTCGATATGTTCGGAGAGATGATTGCAGATATCCGCGAGGAGACTGTAAAATATTGCTTCAACGTCAGTGTCGAGACACGTACGGAGCGTCGTGCAGTTTCGATTGGCGAGGTGGAGAGCAAGGAAGAATATCATGACGAGGAGCTTGCAGCTGCTCGTGGAAATGGTCAGCAGTATCAGACCAACGGAGAGCAGGTTCAGGGTGCCTGTTCACCGCACAGAGCCTAAGATTGGCAGGAATGATCCGTGCCCATGCGGCTCAGGGCAAGAAAGTATAAAATTGCTGCGGCAAATTTAAAGTAGGATGGTTAACACATATCATAGGAGATTACGATGATTGAGCTAGATGAGATAAAGCAGACTTTACCCGAGGAGCTGAGCAAGCTCGCAGAGGTAGGAGATTATCTTTGACCCTGCCGGATTAGCGACTAAGATTGATGACATGGAGCAGGAGATGCTGCGTCCCGGTTTTCTGGGATTCTCCGACGAAGCTCAGAAACTCATGAAGCACATAGCATCTCGAAAACGAACTCGAGCAGTACAACGGACTGAGGCAGGGCTTTCAGGATGTAGCCGATATAGATTGAGCTGGCAGACGAATACGACGACTACTCAGAGGCTAAGGACATCATAAGAACCTTCAGGAGACTCCACGAGGAAATGGAGGCTCTTGAGCTCAGCAGACTGTTGACCGGCAAGTATGATGAAACGAACGCAATCCTCAGCATCCACGCCGGCACAGGCGGGGTAGATGCCATGGACTGGGCAGAGATGCTGATGAGGATGTATCTCAGATACTGCGATCAACATGGCTTTAAGACGGACGTGGTGGATTTGCAGAACGATACGCTGGCCGGTATCAAGAGCTGCACCATAGTGATAAGCGGCATCAATGCATACGGCTATCTGCGCAGCGAGGCGGGCGTGCATAGATTAGTCCGCATTTCACCTTTCAATTCTGCCGGCAAGAGACAGACATCCTTCGCGGCAGTGGAGGTGCTGCCGGATATGGGCGACAGCATCGAAGTCAACATTGCCCCTAATGACCTCAAGATGAGATACCTACAGGAGCTCCGGTGCGGGCGGACGAGCACGTAAATACCACTGATTCGGCCATTCGAATCACATCTCCCAACCAACATCGTTGTAACATGCCAAAACGAGAGATCTCAGCTATATAACAAAGAGATGGCTATGAAGATTCTCGCTTCGAAGCTGCAGCAGCTCGCTGAGCAGCAGCACAAGGAGAGCCTCGATGAGCTCAAGGGAGACATGAGTCAGGTAACATGGGGTGCACAGATTAGATCCTATGTGTTCCAGCCGTATACTATGGTCAAGGATCACCGCACCGGCACGGAGGTCGGAAATGTGAGTGCGGTCATGGATGGCGCTCTCGATGACTTTATCAGAGCCAAGCTGTCTCAGGAAGCAAAGGAGAGGAGTAGCTGAGTGAAGAAGCACATAGTGTTCGACTTTTGATGGCACAGTTCGATACTGACCAGCTGATTATCGACTCCTGGCAGGCGGTATTTCGTCGGTTCAGGGGCGAAGAAACTACTGAAAAGCTGATACTCTCTACATTTGGCGAGACAGTTGCGAATACAGTGCAGGAGCTTTTTCCGGAGGAGAATGCGGAGGAGGTTATGCAGGTTTACCGCAGCTATCAGCAGAAGCACAGCGCAGGAGCCTACAGATTATATCCGGGCATCCGCGAGCTGCTCGGCGAACTGAAGGAGCACCGCTACAAGCTGTCAATCGTAACGTCCAGGCTCGGCAATACCACGATGCAGTATTTAGGCGAGATGGGTATCAAGGATAAGTTTGATGTTATTGTCACTGCGGACGATGTGACTTCCCCAAAGCCTGATCCTACACCCTTGTTGACAGCGATGGATAAGCTCGGTGTTGGCAGGGACGAGTCGATAATGCTCGGCGACACGAGATTGACATAGGCTGCTGCGTCAACGCCGGAGTGGACAGCATCCTCGTCGGCTGGGGCAGGAGCTGTGGCCGAACCTCACTGAGAGGTCTTGAGCCTACATATAGGATCTCATCAACCCGGGGATTGTTTGAGATAAATCGAGGACAGCATGCTTAACCTATTTATGGCACGCGAGTGCATGAACAAGGAGAGATTCATATACGAGAATATACACGGCAAGGCGTATGTGCTGGTGCCCAACCAGTACACGCTTGTCGCTGAGGAGCAGGCACTCAAATATACGGAGAGTGCCTGCCTTCTTGATATTGAGATTCTATCTCTCAGCAGGCTGGGTCAACGCGCGCTGGCTGAGCAAGGCAAGGAGAACATAGAGATACTCGACCGCTACGGCCGTCACATGCTGCTCTACAAGATCATCAAGTCTCATCGTGACGAGCTTGAGGTATTCAAGTCTGCGGCGGACCAAAATGGGTTCATAGACATGGTCAACGACTTTATCGCTGATTTCAAGCAGCAGGACTGCACGCTGTCCGATCTGGAGGCTATGATCGCCGCGAATGATTCCGGCGAGATCCTATCACGTAAGCTGTGTGAGTTGAGAATTATAATCGAGGAATACGAGACTGAGCTCACGGGAAACTACATAGACTCCGAGGACTACAGCTCGATGTACGTCGCGGCTATCGGGGAGTCGGAGCTACTGCGAGACCATACAGTGTGGGTCTATGGATTTGACAGTCTAGCCCCCAAGTACATGGATGCCTTAATTGAGATGGCCAAGCGGGTGGAAGTCAATCTTATGCTCAATGTCAGCGACTTCGGGCTGGATATCAGTCAAGGTGACGCAATTACTGCAAAAGCAGGTGACGCGGGTGTTGCAGTGTCCCGTGCGTCCGTAGCGGACCGGTACAGAGAGTCTTCGAGATCAACGCTGGATTATCTGGAGCGGAATCTGTTCAGGACGGTGTCAGGATCTAATGATGCAGGCGTTGGGAATGTACCGGATACAGAAGAGATTAACGATGAAATCAAGCTGGTTGAATGCGCCAATCCGTTCTATGAGGCAGAGAGCGCAGTGTCTCTATATACGAGCTCATAAGAGATAAAGACTATAGGATGAGCGATATAGCGGTTATCTGCAACGATGATTCGGCAAGGCAGCCGATCATCAGGCGTACCTTTGATGAGTACGGTATTCCTCTGTTTGTCGATTCGAGACGCACTATCACCGACTCGATGGCGGCTCGCTTCTAGTCAGTCTGATGGAATTCGTGCTGTTCAACTATAGAACCTCTGCGCTGTTTGTATTGCTCAAGACTGAGCTGACGAACGTAGAGAGGGAAGCAGTAGAGCATCTCGAGAACTATGCTCGCAACTACAGGATTCGCGGCAGCATGTGGACGAAAAAGTTCAAGTACGGGCACTTTGATTATACTGACAGCGAGTTCAATCAGCTTGAATCAACCAGAAGCTTTATCATGGAGCAGGTGCTCAAGCTGCAGAACATAGTCGAGGCTTCCGGAACTGTGAGTGAATTCGTGGACGGCTTGATTAAGCTGCTGGAGGAGGAATGGCAGCTGCCGGCCAGACTCACGCGAGCAGCTGAGAGGCAGGCTTTCGAAGGATATAATGAAGAAGCGCAGAATACAGCTCAGAGCTATGAAGCCTGTGTCAAGATTCTCGAGCAGCTGTCGACGATTCTCGGCGATGAGATTTTTGACAATAACAGCTTTGCAGAGCTGATGCAGCTCTACAGGAAGGGCCTTGAATCCATCGATATCGGAGTCATCCCTCCCGCTCTCGATGGAATCACTATGGTCGATGATCAGAACCAGACCGAGACCGCTCAAGGCTATGATAGTTCTGGCAGCTAACGAGGAGTGTTGACGGTAGCCATCGCCGGAAGGACTTTTTCCGTAGATGAGATGGCATTTTCAAGGAGCATGATTTTCCCATAGGACACCTCGACGAGATCAAGATGACCGAAGAGAACGTAGCCATGTACAGGCTCATCTCCAAGCCGTCCGAGAGGCTGTATGTAAGCTGGGCGCTATCCGACTCGGAGGGGCAGGACTGCAAGCCGTCATCGTTGGTTGATACACTGCGATCAGCATTACCGCAGCTGAAGCTTCACAAGGATGTCGTATCGAACGGACTCGAGATGAGCGTGGTAAACAATCCCAAGACAGCAATGCGCCATCTGCTCAACTATCTCAAGGGACGCCGGTCGCAGGAGCAGATATCCGATGCCGGACAGGTCAAAATGATTACAGATTCTGATAATCTCGTGGTATAAGTGCAATAATCCACAGGTACTTGGCATAGCTATGAAGGCGGCGCGTGAGGACAACGCGGCAGAGCCGATTTCAGCGAGAATGGCAGGACGGCTCTTTGCCGGATCTAACGGTGAGTTTTCTTTTTCGCCGACAAGGATTGAGAACTTCAATCACTGTCCTTTTAAACATTTTGTGTCTTATGGACTAAGACCTCGTGAGGAGCGTGAGTTTAGAGGGTCGTCACGAGAGATAGGTGATATATATCACGGGAGTGTATAATGAGGGTTTCGAGGAGCTTGAAGCTGAGAATCTCTGGGGACCATCAGCGAGGCTGAAATCAACCGGCTGGTACAGGAAAAACTCAAAGAGATTGCTGCCGATTATAGGGACGGATTGTTCGTAGCGGATGGACGAGAACAGTACAGGCTCGATAGAGTTGTACCGGGTCTGCAAGCGCGTAGCTGACAATCTGGCAGAACAGATGAGACAAGGTAAGGTCGAGAAGTCCTATTTTGAGGAAGAATTTAGAAGAGCAGGATATTTGACCTGATTGAGCTGACGATAGATAATCAGCAAGTTTATAGAGGGCAAAATTGACAGAGTCGATGTATTTGAAGGTGGAGATATGCGCGTCATCGATTGACAAAAACCGGCGGGAGATAAGGTTAACATAGAGCAGATGCGCTGCGGTTATAAGATGCAGCTGATGGTATGCATGCAGGGTGCTAAGTCCGATGACAGGAGACCCGCGGGCGTGTTCTACTACAACATCAAGGATTTGTGTCGGTTCAGATGGGTAATGACGGCGATGTTGCTGACACTGTTAGCAATGAGATGAACAAGGGATGGCTCTAAACGGACTTTGTGTGGACGAAGCGCATATACTGGGACGAAATGCCGGAATCTATGCTGGGCGTCAAAAATTATCATCTCAAGAGCAACCTTTGAGAGTATTGAGGCAGACGTGAGCCGGTCAATATACGATATCAGCAAGCGGATCATATCCGGTGATGTCAGTATTTCGCCAACCAAGACGAAGGCTGCAGCTGATATCAAGGGAGAGTGTAAGTACTGCAAATACAACTCAATATGCAGATTCGATATAACATACAAAGGTAACAGGTATAGGGAAGTAGATGGGTAAATTGAGGATTGCATCTATCGGCAGCAGCAGCTCCGGTAATGCGTATATAGTTTCAAATGGCAAGACGAGGCTGCTGCTCGACGTGGGACTTACAGCCAAGCGTATCAAGGAAGGTCTGGCTGAATGTAACCTGACCTCAGATGATATCCAAGGCATATTTGTGACTCACGAGCACGTGGATCACGTCAAGAGCATCAGGGCAATTGCCAAGGCATGCGCAGGAGCCAAGGTGTACACGTCTCGAGGCACAGCCGGCAGCTGCGATAAATTTGAACACATACGAGCTGAGCAGCTTGAATACATGTCTCGCCCAGGATGTGGTAAGGATTGGTGACCTAAGCATCAAGGCTTTCGCTCTATCGCACGATGCTGCTGAACCGCTCGGATTCAGCTTCATGGAGGAAGGTGAACAGCTCTCGGTAGCGACGGATACAGGAGTTGTTACAGACGAGATAGATGAAGAGGTTAAGCACGCAAATACACTGGTGCTGGAAGCTAACCACGAGGAAAGCATCCTTCAGATGGGAGATTATCCGTATTCTCTCAAACGCAGGATACTGGGAGAATATGGACATCTGTCCAACGTCGCAAGCGGCATCACTATCGCCAGGGCTCTGTTGGCGCGCAAGTGTGTGGGACGCTCGGATAGCGATCAGCGTATTATGCTGGCTCATCTCAGCTCTCACAACAATACTCCTGATACCGCGTTGCTGACGGTCCGTAATATTTTGGATGAGAATGAGCTCTGTCAAGGTAGCGACTTTACGATCAAGGTTGCTGCGAAGGACAGCCTTACAGTGCTTTAATAGGCATAGGCAGAGGGAGAGATATGAAGATACGAATCATATGTATAGGGAAGCTCAAGGAGAAATATTGGACTGCGGCAGTCGCCGAGTACAGTAAACGCATCGGCAGTTATGCCGATATTGAGATAGTCGAGCTCAAGGAAAGCAAGCTTCCTGCAAACCCATCGCCTGCGGACGAGACCAATGTGCTCACGCGAGGGAGAGAAGATCCTAGTAGAATCAAGGATAACGACTATGTGATAGCGATGGAAGTAGAAGGACAGCAGCTTGACTCTGTGGAGCTGTCCGGAAAGCTGCAGAGAATATTTGATACAGGATCATCTACTATCGATTTTATCATTGGAGGCAGCTTGGGCTTATCAGATAAAGTTAAGCGGAGAGCAGACTATGGGATGTCTTTCTCCATGCTCACCTTCCGCATCAGTTGGCAAGGGTGATGCTGCTGGAGCAGGTGTATAGAGCGTTTAAGATTAGTAACGGGGAGACGTATCACAAATGAGAATATAAGTCATGTTTGTTATATCATGTTGTGAAACCGGCATTTACCTACTCTACAAGTACTATATATAGGATTCAGAGTCGAGGAGACCTGCTCACATAAGAGGTCCTCGTACTTTTTACTTTATACTTTGTGAACATTATTCGAAGGTTTAGGAATATCTCGTAATGTCGTAAACGAGTTTATGTGGTACTCTTGTGATTTGAGAACATGGAGCAAGAGCCGGAATTACTATCACTTGTGAGTATTAATAATCCGCCTATTATGCCGGTTAGCCCAAGCCGTTCTCCCAGGAATATGTAGCCCAGAATCGCTGTTATCAGCGGGTTAAAGGCACAAAACAGGCCGGATATTGACGCGGATAGTCTGCTTTGTGCTACGGGCTGCAGTGTGAAACCGAAACACGTGACACGATTGCCAGAAAAGAACAGAACGCCCCAGGCTGCAGGTGCGGTTGGGAGCGATGGCCTTCAACAATCATCGCAAGTGTGAAGGATGAAAGACCTATAAATGCTACTTGGATTATCCCGAGCATAAACGGATCATCTCGTTTTTGAAAAACCTGTCTGTGGCAATTACTGCACATGTGTATGCCAGTGCGCTGAGTATGCATATAAACTCTCCTAAGCTAAGCCCGAGATGGCCGCCTTTGAGAGTAAGGAATCCAACTCCGATCAGTGCAATGATTGCGCTGATGATCACACTGATCTTAGGTGCTTTACCAGTAAGGCATCTACCAACGGTACGAATATAATTGCTGTAGTTCTCCAGAAATGACGTAGTCGAGGAGTTGGTCATCTTGAGTCCGATAACTTCAAACGACATAGTTTGGGCGTAAAAAGAAGGAACCGATTATAGAACCGTGCATCAATATGCTTTTATTTATCTTCTTCATATCCTTTCGGAAGATAAACAACATGATTATGGCAGCAAGCGGGAATCGGTAGCCGTCCATGGTGAGCGGTCCCATACATGACAAACCTGTTGTTGCAAATAACAGCGACGTTGCGCGTAGTGCAATAACTGAAAACAGCAATATCATTGCATGATTTCGCCTTTTTGTCTTCACTGCCCCCACTCTAAATGCAAATCTTTCTAAAAGTAAATCTGATGTTCTATTATTATAAAAATATTAATTTTGCGAATATCGCTAATTAATCATATTTATTGTGATAAAATATCAACATCTATTAAAACGTCTTTATTTAATGCTTAATAGTAGGAGTGATATTTTTATAGATGGAAACTGAAAAAGGTAAAAAGCACTTCTTCGTGCACTGGAACTTGGTAATATGTCTTCTGTAGCAGCTGAACTCGGCTATACCCTTCAGGCATGAGCAGGATGATGGCTTCTCTTGAGGATGAGACAGGCATGCGGTTGATTAACAGAAGCAGGAACGGCATTACGCCGACGAATGAATGTAAGAGACTGCTCGCGAATTTTTCAGCACTCGTCAGCGCGGCTAATCACGTGGAGCAGAGGGTAGCGGAGATATCAGGATTATAACCGGAGAGGTACGTGTTGCGACAGCGTATTCGACATATTACAAGCTATTTATGGAGCTGATTAAGCAGTTCTGCGTAAAATACCCGGGTATCAAGGTTGACCTGACATCAGGCAGGAGTACGGCGCTTATGGAGAAGCTACAGAGCGATGAGCTGGACTTTTGTCTCATAAGCTACCGTGAGGGCAACTGCGAATGGATACAGCTCTTTGAAGATCCTTTCTATATCGGGTTCCAAAATGATCATCCGCTGTTGCAAAAGGTGTGTACGATATCTGTCAGATTACGGAGGAGTTACATTGACCTCTATCCGGGACTTGAAAGCGACAGCTCACGTCTGTTCGCATCACACAATTTCGTGCCAAAGATTAAGTACACGACCTCGGATGCTTATGCGGCCTATGCAATGGTTGAGGCGGGGCTTGGTGTTACCTATGCAAATGGTGTCTCTATAAACCAATGGAAGGGCAATGTTACAGCCCCTGCCGTTTGCGCCCTAATCACAATGTTCCGATCGGTATCGCTGCGCCAAACCCGGGGCAGATCTCCCCGGCGGCGAAGAGATTCAAAGATTTTGCGACTGCATTTTTTACTGAACATATATCGGAAATGATGGAAAATGTTAAATAAAAGAAAAAATATAGGCCAGATACAATGTTAATGGTATAAATTTTGTAGAAAAATAATAAAAATTAGTGAAGCTATCACATAGTATTAATTAAGCATAGGTTTTATGTATGTTTCAATTATTTTTGTGCATGTAAGAACAAAACAATAGATAATATTGATTTTTCATGATAAAAATAGTAGACTTATCATATACGTTCATATGAAATATACGTAGATATTATGTGATATAGAAATCGTGAGACGGGAGAGTTAAAGATGAACAAAAAGGCCAGAAAAATGACATAAAGTCCGGTGAGATTCACGCAAGACGTTCATTTGTAACGGATAGATCGAAACAAAAAGCAGGAGAGATAAAAATGGTGCGTGTTATGTGCGATCATCATGATTTAGCTTTGATGGTAGGTTTTTCGTTCATAACGGCAGGAATATTTCTTTTTAAATTAGATATATTATTTTCGATAAAGTTTTCAGAGGCGAAAAATAGGTTGAATTGTATTCTGTGACAAGTGCTTTGACAAGCTGAAGCCTTGTTTTTAATGCTTCAGTTTGTAAAAGGATTTTAATGAGTGATATAATTCAAATTAAATTACGTGCTATACAGTTTTGCCAATTGCGGTTGAAACGTATAGGGCAGAAAGGATACGCTTATGTCGATAGCAGGTATTGAAAAAGTTAGAGAAGCTGAGATTCAGGCTGCTCAGATAAGGAAGGAATCTGAAGAGGCTGCAGCTCAGATTATAGCTGACGGAAAAGAGAAGCTAAGATGCTGCTTGAAGAGGCTGACAGAAAAGGGCAATGAAACTTTATAGAGCTGCAATGCAGACAGCTGAGACCAAGGCTGAAGCGCTCTATCAGGAAAGGATAGACTTGGGAGCCGCAGCCTGTAAAGAGCTTAAGTCGGCGGCTAGGGAGAATCTCTCACGGGCAGCTGAGACGATCATCGGAAAGGTAGTGGGTACTTATGGCAACAGTTAAGATGAATAAGTTGTCCGTCATAGGTATGAACGATGAGAAGCAGACATTGCTCAGAGACTCGTGGATCTTGGAGTTGTCGAGGTTAGCAAACCGGAGGACTTGTTACAAGACGAAGAGTGGAAGAAGCTGGTTGTCCGGGATGGCGATGAGACTGCAGTTGCAGAGTTTGATAAGAAGATTTCTGCTGCCGATACTGCCATATCTCTACTGGATAGATATGATAGCAGCAAAAAGCCGATGTTCCCTGGCTCGCAGGGGTTATGAGCGAAGCGGAGTTCAAGGAAATTCAGAGCAAGGAAAAATGATTTTGCGGAGAAGGTGAATTTCCTCAATTCGTGCGGCAACAAGATAACCGACGCATACGCTAAGGTGAACTCTGCTGAAGCACTCAAGCTTTCGCTGGAGCCCTGAATAACTACGACCTCCCGATTGATTTGACGTCAACCGATTCGCTAAGTATCAGAATCGGATTGATGCCGCTGAACACAAACGTTGAGGGTGTTGCCAATGAACTCGAGGCTGCAGGCCACTCATCGGTTTTTGAGAGCATCAACAAGGATAAGGAGCAGTAGCACGTCATGCTTTTGGTATTTCAAGCAGACGAGGATGAGGTGATGGATGCAGCCAGCGCCACGGCTTTTGCACAGGCTCCGATAGCTGATCTAAAAGGTACTCAGAGGAAAACCCTCGCTCAGGCCGATAGGACGATCGATGAGGCTAATAAGGAGATAGGTGTCCAGAGCAGAGAATCAAGACATGAGTGATGTCAGACCGATGTCGAGAGCTACCACGATATGATGGGCAGTTGAGCACGACAGGGCATACGTCAGGAGCAGGCTTCTGACTACAGATGAAAACGTTCACCTTCGACGGATGGACACCGAAAATACGCTTCCGGCAAGGTTGAGAAATTGCTGGAAAAGTATAGCATGCTGGTACGAGCTGACAGAACCGGAGGAGAATGATGACGTGCCTGTGCGCTTACAGAACAAAAAGTTCTTTGCACTAATCGAATTCATCACCGAGATGTACTGTTGCCGAACTGGAAAGAAATAGATCCGACATCTATATTCGCAATCTTCTATATCATATTCTTCGGAATCATGTTTGGAGATGTGAGCTACGGAATCATCCTATGCGTTATGTCGGTGTATGCAATTAAGAAGAACAAGCTGTACGAGGGCGGACCGTACAAGCTGCTCAGAGTGCTATTCTACAGTGGAATCTCCAGTATATTCTGGGGGGTAATGTTCGGAAGCTTCTTTGGAGATCTCATTCCTGTAGTTGCTAAGACGTTCTTCGGCAAGACAGTCGTCATCAATCCGCTTTGGCTCGACCCGGCCAAATCACCGATGATTTTCCTAGTGTTCTCGTGCGGACTCGGTGTTATACACCTCTTTGTCGGCATGGGAATCAAGGCATATCAGCAAATCAGGGACGGTAAGGTCCTCGAAGCATGCAAGGATGTATTTGCATGGTATCTTATCGTTAGCGGCATAATTCTTATGCTGTTCGGAACCAGGGTCGCTCCGGGAGCTCCGAAGGTTGGCAAAATTATGACTATCGTAGGTGTTGCGGCGGCAATCCTACTGCCATTCATCGTCAACAAGGGGTTGCCAAGGGACTGGGAATCTGGGACATATACAGCGGGTTGACAGGAAATCTGTCCGATATACTCTCGTATTCGAGACTTCTCGGACTTGGACTTGCTTCCACATCTATCGCACAGGTATTTAACTTCCTGGCTTCGATGGGAGGCAAAAAGTATAGTCGGCGTGGTTATGTTCCTTGTAATCGCAATTCTGGGACATACGCTCAACTTCGGAATCAATGCTCTTGGAGCATTCGTTCACTCCTGCAGACTTCAATATGTAGAGTTCTTTGGCAAGTTCTACGAAGGTGAAGGCAGGGCGTTTGAACCACTAAGCAGGGATACGAAGTATATAAATATAATCAAGGAGGCAAAATAATGAGTTTAGGTCTAACATTAGCTGTACTGGGTGCAGCAATTGCTACAATCGCAGGTGTAGGAAGTGCTATTGGTGTCGGTATTGCCGGTGAGGCAGCTGACGGTGTAATGTCCGGAGACAAGGTAAGCTTCGGTTCTACACTTGTACTACAGGCTCTTCCAGGCACGCAGGGAATTTACGGAATGGTTATCGCTATCCTGATTCTCACTAAGATAGGAATTCTTGGCGGCAACCTCGCAACAGTGACAACCAATCAGGGTCTTGCATTCCTATTTGCAGGAATTCCAATCGGTGTAGTAGGCATTGTATCCGGCCTTTCACAGGGCAGAGCCGCTGCAGCCGGCATGCAGCTGATCTCCAAGAAGGATGGAGCACTGGGTAACGCAATTATCTACGCGGTAATGGTTGAGACATACGCTATCCTCGCATTCATCATCTCCTTCCTTATGTACAACGGAATCCGGATTGGTTAAATCGCGGTAAATCGTTGTTACTGATATATAGAAAGGGACGGTAAGAATGAGTATAGAGTCTATAACAGAGAGAATCCGTAAGGAGGCTCAGGCTTATTCCGACGATCGTAGAGCGGAGGCAGAAGCTGTAAAAGCGGAAGCACTCAAGACGGTTCAGGCAGAAGCAGACAGGCTGATACAGAGACGTGAGGCGGAGGCTGAAAAGGATGCCGAGGTTCTAATAAGCAGAAGACAGTCGGTTGCGGATCTCGATGCGCGCAAGATGAAGCTCGCTGCCAAACAGACGGTAATTGACGAATGCTATGATACGGCAGTGGAGCGGATTCTGGCCTTCCTAACGCGGAGTATGTCAAGTTCATCTGCAGACAGCTTAGCAGCTACAGCAGGGAGGGCGGAGAGGTTCTGCTCAATCAAGCAGATAGAGATAGAATCGGCGCTGACCTTGAGAACATGTTCAAAGGCACAGCGCTCAAGCTAAGCGATGAAATTGCTGATATCAAAGGCGGGTGCATCCTTAGAAGAGGCAATATCTCACACAATGCTTCACTTGAGAAGCTATTATCGAGTGTAAGAGAAGAGTTGACCGCAGAGGTTGCCGGAATTTTATTCAAGTAACCGCAGTAACCAGAAAGGAGGCGTATTTTGGGAGCTGATTTCGTATATGCGAGCTCATATGTGAGAAGCCAGGAGAAAGCTTCTCTCGGGAGAGCAGTTTCACAATATGACAGAGTCTAAAAATATCGACGATATATGCAAAAATTCTGCAAGATGCTGGTTATGGTTCTGAAGGCAACGCTTTGACAGCAGCAAATTATCAGGATGTATTGAAGCAGGCAGAGGCCTCGTTCTTCGCTGAAGTCAAGGAACTCAGCAAGAGCAGCAAGGCACTCGATATATTCTGCTATCCTGCTGACTACCACAATCTCAAGGTGCTGCTCAAGTCAGAAGCGCTGGGCGTAGATAGAGACGAACTTCTCATGGAGAGCGGAACTGTCAGCACAGGCGATATGTCCAAGAGTGTCAGAGAGAGGGATACCATGTTGCTCACCGAGAATATGATCCGGGCTCTTGACGAAGCTGTAGCAGTTCATGCACGCTCAAATGATCCGCAGATGATTGATTTCGTCTCGTGATAAGTATTGCTTCGCTGATATTGGCGAGGCGGCAGCGAAGTCAAAAATGATTTCGTCGAAGGCTATGTAGCACTTTGGATTGACACGATTAATCTCAAGACTTTTGCTAGAGTCAAAAAGATGGGACAACCATGGAAGTACTTTGAAAACGTATTTATTTCAGGCGGATCCGTGGATATGCAGGTGTTCCTCGATAGCTACGACGAGGACTTCAAACAGGCGGCGGACAGATTCCTTCCTTATGACATAGCTAAGGCTGTAAAACGACGTCGGAGAGGCAATCGATACTGGCGGGAATTTCACGATGCTCGAGAAGATTTGCGATAATCTGCTGGTTGAATACAGCAGAGGAGCCAAGACCGTGACGTTTGGCCTGGAGCCGCTCGTTGCGTATCTCATCGCCAGACAGAATGAGATTAAGGCTATCCGCATCGTGCTCGCCGGGAAGCTGGCCAAGATGAGTCCGGATTTGATAAGAGAAAGGCTGAGGGAGACTTGCGAGTAAGATTGGTATTATTGGTGATGCCGATAGTGTGCTCGGCTTCGGGTCTTCGGTCTGGATGCATTTGCGTGCAGAAACAAGGATGAGGCTGCAGAGAAATTGCATAGTATCGTGAAGGATGATTATGGAATCATCTATGTCACTGAGAAATATTACAAAGAATTAGGTAATGAAATCGCAAAATATGAAACCCTGCGTATTCCGGCAATCGTTCCGATTCCGGGAAGCGACGGGAGCTATGGCGCGGGTCTTAACAACGTCAAGAGAGCTGTTGAGAAGGCTGTTGGTGCCGATATACTATTTGGCGATAAATAATGGAGGTAATCATGGAACAAGGTAAAATCGTTAAGATATCCGGACCTCTAGTAGTTGCTTCGGGCATGAGCAATGCAGATATGTACGACGTGGTCAAGGTCGGACATCAGGGCCTTTACAGGCGAGATTATCGAGATGCGCGGCGGAAATGCTTCGATTCAGGTATATGAGAAACTGCTGGACTACAGCCGGGTGAGCCTGTATTTTCAACAGGTGCTCCGTTGTCTGTAGAGCTCGGTCCGGGACTTATTGAGACTATTTACGACGGAATTCAGAGACCGCTGTCTGTTCTACTCGAGAAGACAGGCACCAATATTGCCAGAGGTGTATCGGAGCCGGCGTTAGACCATGACAAAAAATGGGATTTCGTTCCGGCTGCAAATGTCGGCGATGAGGTTTCCGCCGGAGATGTATTGGGTACAGTCAAGGAGACGATCGCCGTAACACAAAAGATTATGGTACCTTACAGGGTCAGCGGTAAGGTTAAGAGCATCGAGAGCGGCAGCTTTACAGTTGATGAGACTGTTGCAGTTATCGAGGACACATCCGGCAGGGATGTAGAAGTCAAGATGCTGCAGAGATGGCCGGTCAGAGTTGAGCGCCCTTACAAGGAGAAGCTTTCCCCGGACGAACCGCTGATCACCGGACAGAGAGTTATCGATACGATGTTTCCAATCGCAAAGGGTGGTGTAGCGGCTGTTCCCGGACCTTTTGGATCAGGAAAGACGGTTGTACAGCATCAGCTGGCTAAGTGGGCAGACGCGGATATCGTAGTTTATATCGGCTGTGGTGAGCGCGGTAACGAGATGACAGATGTACTCAATGAGTTCCCTGAACTGGTTGACCCTAAGACAGGCGAGTCATTGATGCGCAGAACTGTCCTCATCGCTAATACATCTGATATGCCGGTAGCCGCTAGAGAGGCATCGGTATATACAGGAATTACAATTGCTGAGTATTTTAGAGATATGGGTTACCCGTAGCGTTGATGGCTGACTCGACATCCAGATGGGCTGAGGCTCTGCGTGAGATGTCGGGACGTCTTGAGAAATGCCCGGCGAGGAAGGATATCCGGCATATCTGGCATCCAGGCTTGCGCAATTCTACGAGAGAGCCGGTAAGGTTGTGTGCCTGGGAAGTGACGGCAGAGTCGGTGCACTTTCGGCAATCGGGGCTGTATCGCCTCCGGGAGGAGATATTTCCGAGCCTGTGTCACAGGCAACATTGCGTATTGTCAAGGTGTTCTGGGGGTTGATGCCAACCTGGCACACGCCAGACACTTCCCCGCTATCAACTGGATGAACAGCTATTCGTTGTATTCAGACAGACTCAATGTGTGGTTTGCGGAGCATGTCGACAAGGCTTTTCCTGTTCACAGAGCTAAGGCTTTCAAGCTGCTTCAGGAGGAGGACGAGCTCAACGAAATCGTACAGCTTGTCGGAGTAGACGGTCTGTCAAAGGAAGATCAGCTCAAGCTTGAGGTCTGCAAGATGATTCGTGAGGACTATCTACACCAGAATGCATTCCATGAAGTTGACACATTTACATCTCACAAACAAGCAGTTCAGCTGCTCGACCTAATCCTTCACTTCTATGATGAAGGTCTCAAAGGGACTTCAGGAGCACGCTGATTTCAAGGCTGTTGCATCCATGCTTCGCGAGAATATCGGTAGATTCAAGTATCTGCATGAAGATCAGGTTGACAGCGAATACAGCACTCTGACCGAAAAAGCTGGATGCATCCGTAGATGAGCTCATTAAGAAGGCAGGTGAACTGAATGATTAGAGAATATAAGACTATTTCTGAGGTAGCCGGCCCTTTGATGGTTGTTAAGGGTGTAGAAGACGTAGGCTACGATGAGCTGGGAGAGATTGAGCTCGCAAATGGCGAGCTGAGACACTGCAAGGTTCTTGAGCTCAACGGCACTGACGCTGTCGTCAGCTATTCGAGAATTCCGCAGGAATGAATCTCAAAAGAGAGTAAGGTCAGGTTCCTTGGTCACGGCAACCAGCTCGGTGTATCTCTCGATATGCTCGGAAGAGTATTTGACGGAATGGGCAGACCTATCGATGGCGGTGCTGAGATTATCCCGGATAGATACATGGATATCAACGGACTCTGCTATGAATCCGGCTGCCAGAGAGCACCCATCTGAGTTCATTCAGACTGGTGTATCCGCAATCGACGGACTTAACACGCTGGTAAGAGGACAGAAGCTTCCACTCTTCTCCGGATCGGGACTGCCACACGCTAACCTTGCAGCACAGATTGCCAGACAGGCTAAGGTTCGCGGGTCTAACAGCAAGTTCGCTGTAGTATTTGCAGCCGTAGGTATCACTTACGAGGAAGCCGAGTTCTTCATGACTGACTTCCGGAGGAGCGGTGCTATCGACCGCTCCGTAATGTTCCTCAACCTGGCTAATGACCCGGCTGTAGAGCGTATCGCGACACCTCGTATGGCACTGACCGCTGCTGAATATCTGGCATTTGAGCAGAATATGCACGTACTGGTTATCATAACTGATATTACAAATTACTGCGAATCTCTCCGTGAGGTTTCCGCAGCTCGTAAGGAGGTTCCCGGTCGTCGCGGCTACCCGGGATACCTGTACACTGACCTTGCAACTATGTATGAGAGAGCCGGTAAGAAGAAGGGCATCGATGGTTCTATAACTATGATTCCTATCGTATCAATGCCTGAAGATGATATTACGCATCCAATTCCCGACCTTACAGGATATATCACCGAGGGACAGATTATCCTATCCAGAGACCTCTACAGAAAGGGTATAACACCACCGATTGATGTACTTCCGTCGCTGTCCCGTCTAAAGGATAAGGGGATAGGCGAAGGCAAGACTCGCAAGGATCACGCGGATGTGCTCAACCAGCTGTTTGCTCTTTACGCAAGAGGTAAGGAGTGCAAGGAACTGATGGCTATCCTCGGAGAAGCTGCACTCAGCGATGTCGATAAGCTATATGCAAAATTTGCAGATGAATTTGAAAACAAATACGTATCACAGGGATACGAGAAGGACAGATCCATCGAAGAAACTTTAGATGTAGGCTGGGAGCTCCTCAGAACTATGCCTAGATCTGAGCTCAAGCGTGTACACGATGAGTACCTGGATGAATTCTATGAGCAGAAGTAGCTTAGTTAAGGAAGGGATGATCTGATGGCAAGATTAAATGTTAATCCGACAAGAATGGTCATGTCTAAGCTTAAGGGGCAGCTCAAGGTGGCTATCAAGGGGCACAAGCTCATGAAGGATAAGCGAGATGAGCTGATGCGTATCTTCCTTGATCTCGCTAGAGAGATCAGGGCTCTTCGCGAAGAGATTGAACCTATGCTGGAGGATGTGTACGGAAGCTTCTCCGTTGCGCGTGCCGTAATGACACCGGAAATGTTGGAGGAAGCTCTGATGTACCCTAAGCAGAGCGTTAAGCTTTGTAGCTACTGAGAAGAACGTGATGAGCGTCGATGTCCCATCCTTTGATTTTTGAGCAGGAGAACACGCAGACTGGCAGCGTATATCCTGATGGATTCGCAACTACGTCGGGTGAGCTTGATAAAATCCATGAGAAGCTGTCGGAACTCTTTCCTAAACTGCTTCGGCTTGCCGGAATGGAGAAGGAAGCTATGCTGATAGCCGATGAGATAGAGAAGACCAGAAGGCGCGTTAACGCCCTTGAGTACGTCAAGATACCTGACTATCAGGAGACCATCAAGTATATCAAGATGAAGCTTGATGAGAACGAGAGGGTAACCAGACGAGGACTCATGAAGGTCAAGGACATGATACTGCATGAAAATATTGAGCAGCAGCGTGCCAAGGATGAAGAGATGCTCGCCAGTCTGGCAGAGTAAGAGCTTAGGTATTACATTCCTATAGAGTTAGCGCGGAGCCGAGAGACTCCGCTTTTCTGTTGGTTCCAAAGAGGCTATATCTGAGGGTTGTAAAGTTTTAGCTGTTGATATTGACGGCTTTAATATTCTTGTTGAACAAAAAGAAAAGTTCAAAGACTACTGCTTATAGCAAAATGGAATTGGGCACATTTGCTAACGATGAGCCCATATACGGCTTAATTTGGTTATCACTCAGGTTATAAACCAGGGCGGAGTCATGTGCTCCATCCCTGGTTTATAAATTGTTGATACGATCAAACGGGGGACGTGGTGGAATTATATTATGCATTGTACCCTTACCGTGTTATAAAGTTAGTCAATTGCAATTCATCTATCGCAGGACTGAAGTATAACTCCTGACTGCGTCTCCATAAATTCTTTAATTTTATCCAGTGCAAGCGGTATTCCGCCTTCATTACTCGACTCGACGTTGAGCGGCATAACCGGGTCGTGAAGCGATTTCCTGAGCAGGAACCAGCCGCTGTGACCACCAAGGTCGAAGTTGACTCTGACCCCCTCGTAGTTAGGCTGTTCCGGCGATAGTCCATCTGTTTGCTCAACCCACATCTTCATATCCTCAAGAATCTTATCACCGACTTCACTGTAATCTTCAGTTGTGAGATCAAATCTAATCTCTACGGCTTCTGCGGGTTCTCCGGAGATCTGCGATCATGGTTTCGATGCCTTTGCCTTCCTTCTTGAGGTTAGCTCGCGTTAATTATAATCTGAACTGCCAGAAATGCACCGTCATCCAGATAGTAGTTGTCAGAGTATGCAGCATGTCCGGAAGTCTCAATTGCCAGGAATGCCTGTTCGCCTTCCTTGGACAACTCCATAGCCTTGTTAATGACATTGCGATATCCGCGCTTAAAACGAAGATGCTTGAGCCCAAGCTTATCCTCTAGGAAAGTGTGCAGCTCGTTGGATGTGATGCTGTCTGTGACAACTGTGCCACCGGGATAATCATCCGCACCGATTGCGGCAGCTAGAGCGACGATTCCGTTGCGGCTGATAGGCTTGCCATCAGAGGATACGGCTGCGCTTCTATCCACGTCCGTGTCAAATATTATTCCGAGGTCTGCACCTGTCTCGCGAACCCGCTTGCATATGGAAGTCATGGCATCCTTGTTCTCCGGATTCGGCTGATGGTTCGGGAAAGTTCCGTCCGGATCGAGGAACTGACTGCCGCTGATGTCAGCGCCGAGAGGGGCGAGGACACTGTTTGCAAAGAATCCGCCCGCACCGTTACCTGCGTCTACCACAATCTTCATGTTGCTGAGATCTCCTCCGACTCCCATGCTGATCATCGAGCGCAGGTGAGCGGCATACATCTGCATCAGGTTGACACTCTCTGCATGGTATTCAAAAGGCAGTATGTGAGCACTTGCGGCGTATTCAAGTACTTCCCTTATGTCGGATTTGTTGGAGACCACCTTCAGCGGTGAAGAATTTGAAACCGTTCCCTGTTAAACGGCAGGTGGCTCGCTGTGACCATAATTGCTCCATCAAATTCATAGTACGGCATGATTGTCGACATACATCGCCGGTGTAGATGCAAGCCCTGCATCGCTGACCCTGCACACCCTAGATAAGCCATGCGCGGACATCAGAGCATCTGCAAGTTCGATCCCCGAGATTCGCGGATCTCTGCCGACGCATATCTTGAGGTCAAACGAATTCTTCCCGGTCTTGAAGCTCAGCCAATGTGCAAATGACGCACCATTGCCAGCGCATCGTAGCGAGTCAATTCACTTCTTCACCCTCAACACTGGGAAGCGCGATGCCCTCGGATGTCGCTGCCGTTTTTGAAGCTTAAATATTTCTTTTTACCCATGTTTCTCCCATTATGTATTGAAAAAATAAACCGAATAGTTGCTGATTGACCACATAATTAAATCAACGCGAGTATGCATTTCTTATGGCACAAATATATTATCAATATTATACAAAATAATTGTCCGGAAAGGTTGGGAACTTGGTGATATAGGAATAATAAATATGATTATGTTCAACTGTCATTCCGGGATTATGTTCAAGCATCATAAGGCACGAGAATTTAATTATCAAATCGCAGAGAAGGCTTTTTGCTTCTAATGCTTGTTTTTCTGTAATTCCTATTCCCGTGAAGACCACCGTCAATAGCGTCCGCGCTTTCGAGGCCGAAGACAAGGTTTGTCTGCAGACCGTTCACAGCCGCCGGAGTCGGCGAGCAGGCAGCTTTCGACATCTTCCGCTTCAATGTTGACGATAAGCTTGCCAAGCATTGGGTTGTTATGGAGACCATTGCTGCCAAGGCGATATGGCAGAATCAGAACGGTGAATTTTAATGTAAACCGTTGAAATTACAATGGGCTTAATGTAGAATGGTAGCCGGAGGTGGTTCATATGCAGATATCGAGCAGATTTACCGTGGCTTTGCATATCTTCACCTGTGTGGATACGTTTAAGGATGAATATAAGGTGACGAGCGACTTCCTCGCAGGTAGCATAGGAACCAACCCGGTCATTATTCTGCAAGATACTCACACAGCTTCAAAATGCAGGACTCATCACGGTAACAAGAGGAACCGGCGGAATCAAGCCAACAAGAGAACTGTCGGAAATATCCTTCTATGATGTATATCAGGCTATAGAGCCTTTGGAGGGCGGTGATTTGTTCCGGTTCCATGAGAAGCCGAGCCCGCAGTGCCCTGTCGGAGGTAATATCCATGCATTGCTGGACGCAAAGCTGAACGCGATCCAGAATGCGATGGAGGACGAAATGAAGAAATATACAATAGAGGAGCTGTGGACGAGAATGCAGGAAATTCTCGGGAAAGAAGCATGATACAGAAACAGATGTGCGGCAGGAACGGCTACTCGCCTATCTTGTGGAGGAGTTCAAGGGCGATCTTCAATATTTTTAAGGATGAGGACAAAAAATACTATGAAAAGCTTATACGGTGAACTGCCGAACGGCTATCAGGAAAGTATCAGGAAAGGACTCAGCGCGGTGAGGTATCTCAGCGGACATATGTCCTATGGTACAGGTACAGTAGAGGAATGCGTCAGTAGATTGAAATATGAATTGGATAATGCCGATGCAATTGTGATTGGAGCCGGAGCAGGCTTGTCCACGTCAGCGGGACTTACCTACAGTGGTGAACGATTTGAGAAATACTTTTTTGATTTTGCGAAGAAATATGATATCCGTGATATGTACTCCGGCGGCTTTTATCCTTTTCCGGACGATGAAACACGTTGGGCATGGTGGGCAAGGCATATCTATTACAATCGCTATATCGACGCTCCGAAGCAGGTATATCAGGAATTGTATGAATTCGTGAAGGATAAGGATTATTTCGTCATCACCACTAATGTGGATCACCGGTTCCAAAGGGCGGGGTTTGATAAAAAACGGTTGTTCTATACACAGGGTGACTATGGTTTGTTTCAGAGCGTGAATCCATCACTGCAGAAGACCTATGATAACGAAGAATGGGTTATGAAAGCAATGGCGGCACAGGGCTTTATCAAAGATGAAAGAAGAATATTCCAGGTACCGGAAAGCAGCAGTATCACCATGCGATTCCAACCGACCTGATCCCGAGATGCCCGGATGACGGTTCAGAGGTCACTATGAATCTTCGCGCGGATGATTCCTTTGTTGAGGACGAAGGATGGCACAGAGCATCGGCGGCTTATTACGATTTCCTTCGCAGACATGAGGGTCTGCATGTACTGTATCTGGAACTTGGCGTTGGAGCCAATACGCCTGTCATCGTGAAGTATCCGTTCTGGCAGATGACACTTGCCAATGAGAAGGCTGTTTACGCCTGCATAAATTACGGAGAAGCATTTTGTCCGGGCGAGCTTGAAAATCGAAGTATCTGTATAGATGCGGATATTTATGAAGTGCTAAGAAAATACGCCTATGGGCATTTCTAGGGATACTCATAGGCGTGTAATAGATTGTAATATGAGTTGCTTTATCTACTTCTTAAATCAGTCGAACTGCTTATTCCCGCAGAAACGTGCATACTGCACAGCGGTCTCAAATTGCTCCGGAAGATATGTTTCGATCAACATAAAAGAAATGCTCCTACATGATGATATACTCGTCGCGTATACCATCATAGATGAAAAAGCATTAGACTTTCAATTGGAGAACCAATAATATGTAATCAAAGACATCGGAAGCGTTTATAAATAGAAGCAGTATACGAAGGAGGATATCGATAATGAAAAAGATATGGTCTGTTCTGCTGGCCGCAGCTATGATGCTTTCCCTAGCGGCATGCGGAAGTTCAAATAATAACACTTCGGAATCATCTAAAAAAAGGGTTCTGAATTTAAAGGGAAAGCCATCGTTGTTTATTATTCCGGTTCGGGAAATACAAAGAGAGTTGCAAATTTCGTAGCTGACGAGCTCGATGCAGATACTTTTGAGATAATTCCCGCCGTGCCTTATTCTGATAGTGACTTGAACTGGAGAGACCGGAACAGCCGCGATAATAGAGAGCACGACAACGTATCTCTTCAGGATGTAAAGCTTGCCTCAACAGAGGTACCGAATTGGAGCGATTATGACGTGTTTCTGTTCGGTTATCCAATCTGGTGGGGTGAAGCACCGTGTATTGTGAATACTTTCATCAAGAACAACCATTTCACAGGGAAAAAGGTCGTTCCATTTTTGCACATCCGCAAGCTCAGGAATTGGAAGCAGCGGAACAAATCTTGAAAAATGGCAGGGACAGGTGACTGGCTTGAAGGAAAAACGCTTCTCGGAAAAACCCAATAAAAGGCTCGGTCAGGGAATGGGTTCGGGGACTGGATCTGAAATGATCATCCCCGTATCGGCGGGTTTGGTATCTGCGGTTCCGGCTCATATATGTCGGTTGCCGGTGTGAAAGAGCCGCGAATCAAGTCTGTTGCTGCAATCGTTCCCGCCATCTCCGACATTTCTGCTTCTCCGATGATGGGTTTTTATAAAAAAGCAGATAATTTACGGAGAAAGAGGAGATAGAGTAATAATTCCATATAACAAACAAATCCGCAGACAGTTGAAGCAATGCTGTCTGCGGATTTGTTTTCGTCACAGAAATTATACAGACCGAATTAAGCTTTATGCTATTATTAACAGTGCGTTATGAGAGACTGCAACATTGAGTTAGCTATTTGGCAGTGATACAATCTAGCCTTGGAGATGTGAACTATAGCATAATATAGAATAATTGGGAGAGAATAGAAGGAGAGCTGTTATGAGAAGTGACAAATACAATGACGTCAAGCCTAATCAGATAGTGTCTGAAGAGGTTGCTGTTGAGCCCAAAGGAGTTGCAGAAGTCGATACCTCAGAGTCTCTTAATAGGGGTAAAAAAGCGAAAAAGGCTAAGAGCAAGGTTAAGAAGAAAAAGAAGAACCGTGCAGTTGACTGGGCATTTAGAGTCATAATATTTTGTCTTGTTTGCGTAATTTTGATTAGCGGTTATAAGGTAGGTACAGCGCTTTATAATTACTACCATTCAAGAAGCGGCTTCAAGGAGGTCGCAAAAGAAGCCAAGGTCGACCCTAATCAATTCACGGGAGTTGTTGATTTTGCAGCTCTCCGAAGCAGAATCCGGATGTTGTAGGTTGGATTTACCAGAAGGATACGATTATCAATTATCCGATTATGTGGCAACAATAACGATATCTATCTGCATACAGATATTAAGAAGAAATATAGTGTGTCCGGTTCAATCTTCATGGATTACCGTAATTCTGCCGATTTCTCGGATTTCAATACGATTGTGTATGGGCACCATATGCATGACGGCAGTATGTTCAAGTCGTTGAGGGGGTATACGAAGGAAAACGATTATTATGACAGTCACAAGACCTTTGAGCTTATTACACCTGATGCCAAATATCATCTGCAGGTATTCGCTTCTTATATCACCCCGGCAACCAGCGATGCCTATAAGAATTCATTTAACAGTGAAGCAGAAAAACAGGCTTTCATAAACTATGCCAGGACAAATTCAAAAATCAGCGTAGAGGGCGTTAATATCTCTACTAAGGATAGGATCGTTACGCTAGCACCTGTGCATACGACTTCGACGAAGCCAGATATGTGGTTGTATGCAAGATGATTCCGTGGACTAAGGCTGAGGTCAGCGCAGGAGAAAAAGCTTCAAGCAAAAATAGATAAGCAGAACGGCAAATAAGGATTCGGCAAGAAAATTTGAAATACGGCGAATATAAAGAAAAATAACCTATTTGCTCTTGAATACAGTAATTAATAGTAATTATGGGGAATCGTTGCAACCGGATGCGGCGGTTCCATTTTTAAGCATTTTTAAGCTGTAAAGCAGGCATAATTGCTGCTGTCAGTCCCTTTTGATATTTGCCGGTACAGTATATAATCATCTAAAAGGTAAACTTATCTAAATGAAAGTCCGAGGTGCACTCATGAGTATTGATAAGACAAGAATCAGGGATGAGCTTATTCCTGAGATCAGGAGCTATGCCGACAATACACCGGTAGCTGACGAGCATACGCTTGACTGCAGTCTGGGGATAAATCCGTACGGATTTCCGGATGTCGTGATAGACATTGTGCGAAATTTTGATGTAAACAGGCTGTATCAGTATCCGCACAGCGATGAAGCTCAAGAGGCTGTGGTCAATTATTGGCAGGATTATGCCTTTTATTGAGCCTGAAAATGTAGTTATGACGGATGGAAGTGTTACTGCTCTCAACCTCCTTGTAAACGTTTTTGCAAAACCGGGAGCTGAAGCAGTTATGTTCATGCCTACATTTACAGACATGGTTGAGTATTCCAGAATCATGGGTATGAAGGTACACGGAGTAGTGACAAGTGCCGAAAATAATTTTAAAGAAGATGTAAACAGGCTGGTTGGAACTATAAACGACAATACTTCTTTCGTGTACATTGATAATCCCAATAATCCAACGGGTCAATTTCTGTCGAATGCGGAGCTTGAGCGTATAATCAGCAAATGCGAGGAGATGAAGGTGTACGCCATAATTGACGAAGCCTATGCGGATTTTATCCCGAGGGAGGAATCTGCAGTTATGCTTGGACCGAAATACAGCCACATGATTAGTGTGAGAACCTTTTCTAAAGGCTTCGGGTTGGCAGGAGCCAGAGCCGGTTACATAATAACCAATAAAGAGCTTGTAAAATATATCAAGAAGGTCAGCAATCCTTACATGATGAACGAGATGAGTCGCGCGATAACAGCAGCAATCCTCAACTATGACGTTCAGCCGGTTGAGCACGGTACAGACTTTTCGATCATCAAGGGAGCGCTTCGCGATGCCTGCGGAAGTAAAATAATCATGGCAGAGACGGATGACAGAGTTCCGATCTGCCTGCTCAGGCATGTAGATGACGACATCGATTTGCAACGAATGCTTATGAATGAGAATGTATTGACCTGTAGCGGAAGCGAATTTGAGCCGCTTGGAAGGAATTGTGTAAGACTGCGTGTTCCAACGTTAAAAGATGCGGGTAAGCTGATCAAGGCAATTAGGAATGTGGTTAGCGCGTAACTACGATAAGTCCGATGAGTCCCTGAACAGGGTTACGGCAATGAGAAATGCAGTTAGCGCGTAACCCATCCTGTGTGTCTCATGCACTGCCGACAGGCAGTGCGACAATTAGAAATGTAGTTAGCACGTAACCTGTGCATTATGAGCGATGATTAAGAATCAAATGAAACTATGCGTATGAAGAGGGCGGAAATGATGATTAAAGATTTGATTAAGAAGAACAGAAGTGTCAGAGGTTACGATATTTCTCGAGAAGTGGCTGATGAAGAACTCCGTGAGATGGTTGATTGTGCGAGATTATCCGCATCAAGTGTTAATATGCAGCCACTTAAATATGTAACTATAAATACCCCGGAAGGAAGAGACAAAAATCATTGGACAGATATCATTTGCCGCAAAATTGTCAGAGCTTCATCTCCCATCTCGGGTACCGAACCGATGGCATATATAGTTATCTGCCAAGACGAGAACATCAGCAAGAGCGGAACAGGATATCATAAGGATGCGGGAATTGTTGCCCAATCCATAACTTTGGCTGCTGCGGAGATGGGGCTCGGAGCTTGTATATTAGGATACTTTTCGCCAAAAGAAATGGCTACGTCACTTAGACTTGCCGGAAACCTCAGACCGCTGCTTGTGATAGCACTAGGCAAATCAATCGAAGATATCAGGATAGTCGAGATTGAGAAGGTGAATCAACTGACTATTATCGCGATGAAAACGGCGTGCACTATGTACCTAAACGAAGGCTTGATGATGTGATAGTTGAGTGGGAATAGAGTATAGCTTCACATAAGTGACTTAGTTTCAAGGGCTGTAGCCTAACCTATCATTATAATAAACAACCGGAACAAAAATTGGGTAAAGCTTTTCAAAAAGAATAAATTGAGTGATTGCTTCCGTTGGGTTTACAAGTGAACAAAAAAATCAGACCGTAGCTTAGTTGTTCCGGTCTTTTTGCGTATGTGGAAAAGTGGATATTTCACGTGAAGAGGCAGAGGATGAACTCTCGCCGATGCTACTGATGTGTTCTGGAAGGGAGATAAGGACGCGAAGCTGCAGTCAAAAACGCTATGTAGAAAAACAGGAGCTTTGGAGAAACCATCCTCAATGCTATTAAGTCTACAGTAGATAAACTAAATACTCTGGGCAAAAATGCTATGAACGCACTAAAAAGGAGAGCTTTGCGGCAAATGGCTTGAAGAGCTAGGATCCTAGAAAAGCGCAAGAAATGTGGACTAATGCTTTGATGCATCCGGAAGTAGATGAGTTTGAAGAGGCTGTAGATCATGGTGATGAAATTAAATTTATGTATAAAGGAAAAATGAAGAGGAATTGAAAGATATAGCATAAGCAAAAAGTAAACAAATATCTTTAAACAAAAGAAAGAGCGATACGAGAAAAAAATAAATAGTGAACTCATGGAGAAAATATAATTTTTGAGGTAAATGGCAATAAATACAATGCCCAAATAGGTCGTGCATTTACAAGTAAAAATTTATATGGTGATAATCAAACTACTAGTGTTGCAGCATTTGATAAAAAGATAAGTTTGATGTATGAAGGTGATACAGCCCAACTATTAAAAAGATGAAAAATATATGCATTCTAGCAAGGATGTTAAAAACAAAACATGGTAAAAATAGTTGGCAGTGGGATTATTTTTGAAAAAGATATAATCATTGGAAATACAAAATATAGACTTTTGATAAATGTTGAAAAACAACAAGAGGAAACTATGTTTATAACGTTATGTTTAAGAAACAAAAGAACCGATAGTGGTAAGATCGCCCAGCCGAAAGCTAAGCGACTTAAAAAAACACCCTATCGATTCTAATGATGGTAGCAATTTATCACAAAAGGATAATGGTAGTCAAAAATAAAAAAATATCAGATTAAAAACAGATGCAAATGGAACACCTTTATCTGCAGAACAATCAGTAAAATTTCAAAAAATATATCTTTATCTATTGTTAGGGCAACACTAACTGAGTAGTAATCAATAATTAAGTTATTAATAATAACGTTATTAATAACTTAATTATTGATTGAGTTATTAAAAATTGAAATTTTATAAGAGCGGAGAAATGAACATGGCTAATAAAAAATCATGAATTAGATAAGCTGATAATTGAAGCTGCTAAAATTGAATTTTTAAAAAATGGATTTCAATCTACTTCAATCAATTCTATTGCAAAAAGAGCAGGAGTTACAACTGAGCTATATATACAAGATATAAAGGGAAAAGATGAGCTTTTATATAGCTTAATTGAAGAACTTTTACAAGTTTTTGGATAGTGAAAGAAAAGATAACAAAGAAGCATACATGAAATATTGTATAGATAAAAGATTTTGATAATCTTTTAAGTAGTATAGAAAAAGAAACTGCAAGATATATAGATATTTTATTTGAATATTATTATGAGTGTAAACTTCTGTTATGTTGCAGCAAGGGAAGCTCAGTCGAATCCATGTTTGATGAAATGATGAAAAATAAGATACACGAAACACAAATATTCATAGAAAAAATATATTGACTCGGATATTAGTAGTTAAAATTGGATTTAGTGGAATTACTAATGAATGAGCAGTTTAATGTATATGCTTTGATAATCGAAAAAGGATACAGCAAAGACGAAACAGTTGAGTATATAAAAATGTTGGGGAATTTATTGGAGCAGGTTGGGAAAAAGATTTTTAAAGATTTTATAAAAATAAGAATTTGATTTACAGATAGGACGAGTGAAGTGTACAAAACTATTTTTAGATTTTAAAATCGACTTTTCTTATGATGAAAAATAAGGAAAAAGTATTGAATAATGTGGTAGGCAGTATATCGAAAGGGCAGTGTGTAGCTCTTTTGTGGTGAAAGTGGTTGTGGAAAAATCGACTTTTCTTAGATGTTTAAATCATCTGATTCCTGAATTTTACGACGGTATATTTAATGGACATATATTAGTAAATTCTGAAAAATATATGTAATAAAAATGTTGGAGAAGTAGGGAGATTATTTCGTCTGTTTTTCAAGACCCAAGAAGTCAATTTTTTTACAATGGAGAGTGATACGGAAATTTCCTTCGACTCGAAAAATAAAGGATTAACGCATGAAGAGATAAAAAGAACAAAAAGAAGCTTTTTCTAAGTTTGGGTTAGAATATCTGGAGAACAGAGAAGTCTTCAAGCTTTTCAAGTGGAGAACGGCAGCTCATAGCCGTTATGGCTGCATGGGCAATGAATACAGAAATTATTTTACTTGATGAACCGACTGCAAACTTAGATTATTTAGCCATAGAAAAACTAAAAAAATATCTTATTGCTTCTTAAAGAAGAGGGAAAAACTCTAATAATAAGTGAACATAGGCTTTTACTATCTGAGAGAGCTTGTGATGAGTATTGGCTAATTAAAAAATAGAAGCTTATACGAAAAAGTACGATGGAGACGCTTTTAGGGCATTTTCTGGGGATAAATTGGATGATTTATGTTTACGAGTTCTGGAGCTTAATCAACTTGAAGTTCCAAACAAGTGTTTTGAGTTTTGTAGTGATAGATTGAAGTAAAGGAGGTATCTTTTGGATATAAAAAAACAACATATTTTAAAAAGATTTGTCGTTTACAGCTTGTTTGGGGAGAAGTTACTTGTTTGATTGGAAAAAAATGGTTCAGGTAAAAACCACCTTGGGAAAAATGTATATGTGGATTGTTGAAAACACAAAAGGGGAGAGTTTTTCTAAAGGATAAAGAATTGAGTCATAGGCAGTTGTCACAAAAACAGTCTTTTTATTATGCAAGAAGCTGAATTTCAATTTTTTACAAATTCTGTATTATCTGAACTCAAGTATGGTGTAAATCGAAACAAATATGATGAAATAGAAGCTTTACTTAAGCGATTTGATATGGGAAATATAGAGATAGACATCCATTTTCTCTTTCAGGCGGGCAGATGCAAAAATTAACCTTAATATGGCATATCTTTCGGATAAAAGCGTGGTTATTTTAGATGAACCAACATCTGGAATGGACAAAAAGCTTAGATATTGTAGTGGGACTGATAAATGATATGAAAAAGAAAAATCGTGATAACTATCAGCCATGACTTAGAGTTTATCTCGGCAGTTGCAATAAATGCTTGGAACTTGATAATGGAGTGATACAAAGAATTTGTGAAGTAAAAAGAGAATAAAGATATTGAAAAAATATTAAAAGCATATTCGAAAAAGATTTAGAACATAAAGTCCCATCAGAAAGAGAAAAAATTATTTTAGATCCGAGAACAAATATTTTGTTTTGGGTTCTTTGTATGGTTTCAGTGGGAATTGACAATAAGATATTGATTTTTGAATGCAATTTATTGGCGCTTGTTTTTCTCTTGCAAATAGAAGATATAAAGCGTTTGGAATTACTTCCATCATTATAGGATTGATTTACGGTCTTGAAATAATATATCCCAATGAAATTACAATGTTTACAGCAAATTTGTTTCTAGATTTATTTTAATATTTCTACTATTTCCTATCATTCTTGGAGGTAGAGGAGCAACAAATATGCTTGCGGGACTTAGAAAAATAAGAATGCCTGAGAAGTTATTATTGATTCTTGCGGTTTCTTTTTCGATTCTTTTCCTGTGTTAAGGAATGATTTTAATTTGCTTAGACAGGTGCTTAGAAATAGAGGATGCTGTAGCCACAAAAAATATAATCAAAGAAAAGATGGAGTATCTTGAAGCACTGATTGTTTCATTGATTTTTCGAGTGATAAGAATAGGGTGAAACATTATCAGCTTCAGCAGAAACAAGAGGAATTGCTTTTAAATCACAAAAATCATCTTATGTTACTTTGCAGTTTCATCTATGTGATTACATATTGATGATGGGGATGATAGTAATTTTGATGATAAATATTTTTATAAAAATAGGAGGACCTAATAATGAACAAAAATAAATTGAAAGCGAAAAGATATAATTATGGTTACATTGCTATCCTTGTGTAACATTTTTGATATTTTCTTTAGGTACATTTATGTATGCAACACCAATTACCATACTTTTTTAACACCAGTGCTGTACTCATTATTACAAGGTGTGGTTTTCTTTTGTTATTGGAGTGAAAGTGAGAAAAAGAGAGCATTTCTTATATATTCTCTTATTCAAGGAATTATAGCATTTTATCCACCATATATTTTAATGTTTGTAATTTCAGGATTGATAGCAGAATTTTTACTATATAAAAGAGGCTATGGAAATCTAAAAATTATTGGAATTAGCTATGTTATTCAACAGACATTGGCTTCTGTCGGAAGTGTAATTTATCCATATACCATAGCGCTGAATAAAACCATAGGAGATATGAAAGAAAAGGAGTTAGCTTCGAATATTACAGCGGCAGGCAAAATGATTACTTCTTGGGGAACGCTGATTTTACTTGTTTTAGTCATAGTTTCTGCAATCATAGGGTCTTATATAGGAAGTAAGGTCAATGAAACATATTTTAGAAAAAGAAGCTGATGTATAGGGTGAAGTCATGAAAAAAGCGAGAGAACCAAACTTTTTTAAAGAAATGGATTCGTTTATCAGTCCATACAAAAAAAGATGCATTTTATCCGTGCTTCTAAGCATGCTTTCTGTCCTATGCGAACTGTTATCCTATGCTTTTGCTGGAATTTTAGCGGGGTATATCTTCAAAGGATTTTATGGTAATAACACTGTATATGCCTTGATATTAACCATAATCTGCAAAATATCAGGAATGCTATTTTCAAACATTTCAATATTTATATCTCATAAGGCAGCATATTTAACATTAAGTGACTTAAGATATGCAATTTGTGATAAATTTATCAGACTGCCGATGGGATATTTTGATAGAAATCCTAGTGGAACATTGAAAAACTATATTGGTGAGGCAGAGTGGAAGATATAAAAAAACAGTAGCATATCTACTTCCTGAAATGACTGCAAATTTGCTGATACCTATTGCTATGATTATTTGGATGCTTGTAATTAATATTAAGCTTACTGTCATTATATTTTCTATGGATTGTGTTTGGTTTATCAATCGGAATGCTTATGATGATTGACTATAAGAAAAAAATATGAGGGACAAGTACAGGCACAAAAGAACATGAATCAAGCGGTCATAGAGTATATAAAGGGTATCGAGGTAATTAAAACTTTCAATATGGAAGATAGTTTCTATGCTAAATATAAAAATGCAGTCATCCGCAATGCAGAGTATGCATTAAACTGGATGAAAAAGCTCGCAGTTTTATGCGTCTCTTTCATATAGCATAGCACCGATATCTATATTTCCAACAATTGTTGTGGGGTTGATATTTTTCAATAATGGTAGTCTTACTGAGCAGAGTTTATTTTGTTTATGATGATTTCTCTGGGAATATTCAAACCAGTTGTTAAGGCATCCAGTTATGTTGACCAATTGGCGCAGATGGGAACTGTTGCAAAGGAAATAAAAGGAATGTTAGATTATCCGGAACTAAAGAGAAATGAGAATTCTAATTTAAAAAGAAAAATGACATACGAGATTTCATTTGAGAATTTACAATTTTCTTATGACGGGACAAAAATGATGTTGATAATGTGAATTTGAAAATTAAAGAAAAACCATGACTGCAATTATTGGTACTTCAGGTTCAGGGAAATCAACTCTAATGAAACTTTTAGCTGGGATTTTGGGATTTTGAGAAGGAGACATAAAAATAGGTGTATAGGGTAAAAAGATCTTTCAATGAATGACCTGAATACTATTATATCCTATGTAGATCAAAAATACATTTTTATTTGATGACAGTATTTTGGGAAATATTAGAGTAGGTAAAAAGCTGCGACTAATGATGAAGTTATAGAAGCTGCCAAAGAGCCGGTTGCCATGATTTTTATTGTCGCTTTGCTCTGACGGATATGACACCATAGCAGGTGATAGGTTATCCGGCAGAGAAAAATAAAGAATAGCTATTGCAGAGCAATTCTAAAAAAATGCTCCAATTATCATATTAGATGAAGCAACTGCAAGTACAGATATTGAAAACGAAGAAAAATTCAAGAGGCATTACTGGAATTTACCAAAAGATAAAAACGTTAATTGTTATTATTATAAAACATATCCATTTTTGATATTTGATTAAATTGAAAAAGCGACTAAAATGCAACGGAAACCATGCAAGACAAATTAAAACGCATAATGCTTAGAGAAATGGAGAGGAAAAACATCAAAAAGGCGATAAAAATGATTAGAAAGTCCTGACAAGTTGTTACAGAACAAACAGCAGCAGAAAAACTACACTCTCTCGGTATAGGAATTCAATAGACATAAACAGCAATCGGAAATAGCGGGTTGCTGTTTTTTGTATAAGTAAAACCACGCGTTGGACGCGTGGTTCAGTAAAGGCTTTGCCGATGAGCAGGAATTGAAAATGAAAAACCCTTCTGTTACACTTTGAATGCGGTCTGTCAGCTGCAAACAAAGGAACAGAAGGAGGTGCATTCACATGGGAGTGAATGACATAAATAGTTTAGCGCATTCAAAGTGGAACTGCAAATATCACATAGTTTTCGCACCAAAATATCGAAGAATGGTGTTCTATGGACAAAAGAAAAATGAGATTGGAAAAATATTAAGAAAACTATGTGAGTGGAAAGGCGTAGAGGTTCTGAATGCTGAGGCATGCCCGGATCATATTCACATGCTATTATCTATACCACCCAAATATTCGGTATCCAAATTCATGGGATATCTAAAAGGTAAGAGCAGTACAATGTTGTATGAACAGTTTGGGGAATTAAAGTATAAATACAGAAACCGAGAATTTTGGTGCAAAGGATATTATGTAGATACAGTAGGTAAAAACGAAGCAAGAATATCCGAGTATATATCAAAACAACTGGAAGAAGACAAAATGGGAGACCAGCTAACCATGAGCGAAGCTGGAGCATTCAGGAAAAAGAAAAAGTAGGTTAAGGCAAAACGCAACTGACAGACCGCGTTTACGCGTTTGACGCGTCCGCGAGGAGCAGAGGGCTTTGCCCGCCTACTTAACAACCACGCGTTCGACGCGTGGATGGTTTTTAATATCAGAACGAATTTTTTCTTGACATTATAGTCATTCAATGGTAATATAACAGCGTTATATAACAGTGTTACATGATATCGCAGTTTAACTACAGGAGTAATATGAATACGCAGCCTTACACTACAGACGAAGTTCAGACCAAACGCAGATTATAGAAGCTGCACTTTATGAATTCGAACAGAAGGGATATCAGGGCGCTTCTTTGCGTCAGATTGTGAAGAATGCAGGGGTGACTACAGGAGCCTTCTATGGGTATTATTCCAGTAAGGCGGAGCTGTTTGAAGGTATTGTTGGTGTGCATTACGATGCTATGATGCAGCACTACACGGATGTTCAGGAATCATTTTGATCGATTAAAGAGTTTGATGAACAGAAGGCGGACATGGCCGATGTATCGCGTGACTGTATGCATTGGATGTTGAATTACGCATATGAGCATCTAAGAGAAGTAAGAATCATGTTCATGAAATCAGAAGGAACAAGATTTTCGGATTTTGTAGACAGATTGGTTGAGATTGAGGTTGAATCTACTGAAAATTTTAAGGTCGATCTTCATAATGACATGAAGGAGGAGGCACAGGAGTTTCTGAATATCGATTACAGATTCGAGCATATTATGGCTACAGGCATGTTTAATGCGTTTCGTGAGCTTATCGTTCATGAGATGACATATTCGGAGGCTAAGGTTCAGCTTGAACTCATTCGCAGATTTTACACCGCAGGATGGCAGGAGCTATTTGGTGGTATTTTCTAAGCGGATATTTCCACAAGATGATACCGTTTTTTTTGGAGCTTAAGTTAGACTGGACTAATCAACTGTCGATTAGCTGATTACGGACACAAATTTATCAATTATAACTGTTTAAAGACAAGGAGGAAGACATATGAATGATTCTTCAGGACGTAATGGCAGTAATGCGCTTGCCATAATTAAACGATTTGCGAGTTCGCGAAAAGAGTAAATATATTCTCTCCGTTATATTCGCTTTTACTTGGAGTGATATGCTCCATCATCCCATATTACCTGATGAGCCGTATCGTTGTTAAACTGCTGGATGGTGTTAGTGACTGGGACGCCTATCAAGGGTATTTTTATATGGATGATTGTTTTATGGACTCTTAGAGCATTGCTGCATTCTGTTTCTACAGGCTTTCTCGCATGCTGCTACCTTTTGCAGTTCTGGGAGATATCAGAAAAGCGCTCTGCTTCAAGCTTACCCGCATGCCGCTTGGAGATGTTAAACGTATGCCTTCCGGTTCTCTAAAGAGTATTATCGTTGAGAGAGTAGATAGCCTTGAAACTACACTTGCACACATTGTGCCGGAGTTCACCGCTAATCTGATTGCTCCTATAGCGGTGCTCGTTTATATCTTTACCATTAACTGGAAACTGGGTATTGCAAGCATTATGACGCTGCCGGTGGCTGCTTTTTGTATGGGGATGATGACCAGGAATGCAGGCAGTCGTTGGGCTGATTGCGTAAAAAAAACAAAGGCTCTCAATGATACGGCAGTTGAGTATATCAACGGTATCGAGGTAATCAAGGCCTTCGGCAAGACGGACAGCTCATATGAGAAATTCGAGAAGGCGGCACATGAAGGAGCATATTGCTTTATCGATTGGATGAAATCAACAATCGTATTTTTTACAATCGGTATGGCTATAACTCCTACTACCATTCTGACAATTATACCTGTTGGAGGCATTCTCTTCATGCATGGGTCAATCACAGCAGGAGAGCTTATCACGGTGCTCATTCTCTCAGTTGGTATGCTGGCACCGCTTATAACTGTGATGTCATATACGGATGATATGGCCAAGATCGAAATTGTATTCGGAGAGGTTCAGGGAATACTTGATCGTAAAGAGCTGGAGCGTCCTGAAGTTACAGACCGCAAACCTGATGGAAATGATATTGTTATTAAGAATGTCAGATTCTCATATGAAGAGGGCACGGAAATTCTGCACGGGGTAGACATATCTATCAAAGAGGGTAGTGTGAATGCGCTGGTAGGACCGTCAGGCTCCGGTAAATCTACAATTGCCAGACTCATCGCTGCACTCTGGGACGTAGACAGCGGTGAGATTACATTTGGCGGAGTTAATATCAAGGATATGAGCTGGGACGATTATAATACCAAGATTGCCTATGTATCTCAGGATAATTATCTGTTCAATCGTTCGGTAATGGACAACATCCGCATGGGGCGTAAGGGTGCCGGCGATGAAGAGGTCATTGAAGCAGCGAAGCGCTGCGGTTGCCATGACTTTATCATGAGATTGGAAAACGGATATGACACTATAGTCGGTGATGCCGGCGGACACCTTTCCGGTGGCGAAAGGCAGCGTGTCTCCATAGCCAGAGCGATGCTCAAGGGGGCGCCAATTGTTATACTCGATGAAGCTACTGCTTACACCGATCCTGAAAGTGAAGCGGTGGTACAGCGCTCGATTGCCGGCATGATTAAGGGCAAAACGCTTATCGTCATAGCGCATAGATTATCTACCATTGTGGATGCAGATCAGATAATTGTGGTGGATGACGGAAATATCGATGACGTCGGGACTCACGAAGAACTTCGAAGAAAAGACGGGCTTTATAATAAAATGTGGTTTGCACATGTATCGGCAAGGGATACTGTAGACGGAGGTGAGACTGATGTTTAAAATTCTGATGAAATTCTTCCGGTTCTCGGGAGCGGAAAATAAAAAAAGGTATTATGAAGCGATTTTTCTCGGTGTGATAGAGGCTATCGGTCAAGCCATGAAAATTCCGGCAATTTATATACTGGTGACGGCGGTAGTACGCGGCGATGTGACCTACGGAACCATCATGATGTCACTTGCAGTTCTTGTTGGAGGAATGATTGTACAATGCATTGTATCCCGAAGAAGCAAGATGCAGCAGACCATCGCAGGGTATACAACCTGTGCGGGAAAGCGGATAGAGATAGCTGAGCATCTTCGCTATGTACCGATGGGATATTTCAACGAAACATCGCTTGGAAATATCACAAGCATAACTACAAATACTATGGAGCTGTTGGCTGATGTTGCAACACGCGTTGTAATGTTGACACTTGGAGGCACGCTTGAGTCCTGTTTAATAACAGTGCTGCTGCTGATTTTTCGATCTCAGAATCAGAGCGGTGGCTCTCGCCGGACTTCTGATATTCTTTGTGATCAATTCTTTTTGCAGAGACATTCAGTTGATGTGTCGAAGGGCAAGCTGGATACGGATGCTGCTATGGTTAGCGAGGTGTTGGAATTTATACAGGGAATTGCAGAAGCAAAAAATTTCAAACTTATCGGAGAGAATAACAAGAAGCTGGATAACTGCATTGATAATTCATCAAAAGCAAATATTCGCATGGAACTCAAGATTATGCCATTTGTCACATTGCAGAGCTGGGATCATTAAGATGACAGGGGTCATTGATGTGCATACTCTCTTTACGCTTCTACCTGGCGGGTACTATGGATCTTGCGACATCCATAGTTATGATGATTGCGGCCTTCCTGATGTACGCTGCACTTGATTCCGCCGGTAACTTCTCGGCTCTTCTGCGTGCAGTTGACATTTCCGTTGACAAGGCGGAGTCAGTGCTTGCTATTGAGAATATGGATATTGATGGAGAGTATATCAGGACTGAAACACAGAATATTGAGATGAATCACGTTGATTTTGCATATGACACAAGGAAAGGTTATTGATGATCTCAGCCTTTCAATTCCGGAGAAATCTACGGTGGCCTTTGTAGGGTCGTCAGGAAGCGGCAAAACGACGATTTGCCATCTGATAGCAAGGTTTTGGGACGTTAAGTCAGGGGCAGGTCAAGCTTGGATAATAGAGATGTTCGAGCCTATAATATGAATTCTTTGATGGAAAACTTCAGCTTTGTATTCCAGTCCGTATATCTGTTCCATGATACGATAGCCAATAATATCAGATTTGGGCAGCCTGATGCTTCAATGGATATGGTCATAGATGCGGCTAAGAGGGCTTGCTGCCATGATTTTATAAGCGAGCTGCCGGACGGTTATGATACGGTGCTGGGGGAAGCAGGGGCCAGCCTTTCCGGTGGGCAGAAGCAGCGCATATCTATCGCTCGTGCCATTATGAAGGATGCACCTATTATCATACTGGATGAGGCTACGGCAAATGTAGATCCGGAAAACGAGCGTGAGCTGATGTTGGCAATCAAAGAGCTTACCAAAGAGAAGACCATATTGATGATTGCCCACAGACTCAAGACTGTACGCAATGCAGACAGGATCTATGTTATTGATAAAGGCAGAATAGCGCAGCAGGGCACTCACGAGGAGCTGATGAAGGCTGGCGGAATCTACAGGGATTTTGTATCAGCACGTTCCGAGGCGATTGGTTGGAAATTATAGTACGCAGCGGTAAAATATAGCTGTGATAAAAATAGCAAAAACGGCTTTGTATCAGGTGTGAACCGACTCCCCGAAGTTGAATTTTGGGACAGTCATCGGACTAGGCACACCTCAGCGATATGAGCCGTTTTTCGATGTCAAAACTTTATTTTTAATAGGAGATGCTAGCCTTCAGCTTATCCGGATCCCAGGTCTCAATGTAATCCTTTGTCAGGTCGATAAACAGCTGTGCCAGCGGTGGAGCATCCTTGAAGGAGTTGGCGGCAATTCCGATAACTCGGTAACGCGGCTCCGCAAAGCGTTTTTAACTGCCGGAGTGGCGATTCCGTCCAGGATAAGCTTGGCAGAAATGGATATCCCGATTCCGTGCTCAACTAACGGCACAGCAAGCATATCTTCATTTACATAATGGACTACCTCAGCTCCTTTTATTCGTGAGAGAATGTGCCACGCGTCATATTCTCCACCCTCTTCCATGAGCACAAAACGTCTGTAATTCAAAGCCTCAATCGGTATGCGTTCATATTGTGCCAGCGGATCATCAGGAGGAGGAGTACAAGATATTCATCCTGATATAACGGCATAAATTCAAAATTTCCTTTATAATAACCTGACAAAAAACCTATATCCAACTGCCCGGTCTGTAGTCCTGCTTCCACTCCGTCATAGCTGCTGTGAGATTGAATCAGCTGGATGTTGGGGTATTCCGCTGCGAACTTTTCGGCAACGGCCGGAATCCAGTGCATCGATACACTCGTAAAGGCTCCGACACGCAGTGTGCCTCGCCGCAGTCCGCGAAAACTGGTCTGCCTTTTGCAGCAATCCTCTCGGCTGCATACGATCCTGCGAAAAATCAGGCAGGAGTTCTTCTCCATATTTGGTCAGAGTAATCCCGCTTTTTGCACGGTGAACGAGCGGGAGTCCGATTTCTTCCTCCAGGGCGCGAAGGGCATGACTTATTGCAGATTGTGAGTAATGGTATCTTTCTGCGACTTTTGTAAGATTGCGTGTTTCTGCAACCTGGACAAAAACCTCATATTTGTTTAACATGGACGCCTCCTCTTATCTATATGTAGAACTGTATCTCAATGTTTCCTCCTTCTAAATTTACGGAGCCTATGAAATATTTTCATAACGCCTGCATATGGAATTTACCTGCATGTTATGAAAGTATTTCAGAACTTCGTGAAATTTCTTGTCGTTTATACACCGATAAGGCTTTTATATAATAATAATTGATAAGAGGCAATGTCAGAATCGGTTTCTTCTATAATTGTTAACGCTTAAAATCTACCATATTTAGATATAAGAAATCAATGATTTTTGCTTCTTATCAACTTTAAGAATTGTGCTGTTTAGTGCATAAACGAACAAAAGTGATAAGGAGGCTAATGTTGTGTCTAATTCATTGAAACAGGGATTTCCCCGTGATATTACGGCAGGAGGACTGCTTAAAATTGATATTGCGGAAGGAAAAGAAATTCATCTTGAGATTCCTGTAGAACCAAAAGAAGAGATGTCGGGAAGGGCACCTTCTGTATTATTCCGTTCTGATAAACAGAAAGAGCTATATGAGGATGAGGCAGCTGCGCACTCTGTTCGTCATGTTTTGAAGAATTGTGCATTCCCGGTTACTGAGGTAAGACTTGGAGAACGTACAAGCTTTGAGGATGGAATTCTTACCGTAAGGAAAAGCCTGGAGGCAGAGGCTCAGGAATGCAACGATCTGGTTAAATCAGCCGAGCTGGATATCATCTATCCGGATAAGCAGCATGTTTACACAAACAGTATGATGGATGTGCAGCCCATTGCTGTGAAGAAAGAAGGTGTGCTCGGTGAAGGCACCACTTTTGAAATGACCGGGGTGTACATGATGCTCACCGGGACCGATGAGGCGGGACTGCAGATTGCGGATGCTAATGTCTCAAACGGAATTTACGAAGAAAAATGTCGAATTCGGGCGTCCGGAGCGCCGGATCGTGATGCCTTTATCGTCCGGTTAAATGTCACAATTCGGGAAGGCTGCGGCATGGAACGTCCGGGACCGTTGGCTGCCCATCAGGCACTGGATATCATCACAGGAGCTCGTGAAGTGCTGAAGGAGAAGGATGCATCAACGGCCGCTGCCGAACGCGAATACCTGGATGTGGGAAACGTCAGGGGGCGCTAGATTCTGCTGGTGAAGGAAAATTATGGGTCAGGGAGCTATGCCATGACAATCTGATTTTTGCCCGATGAGCCTTGCGGCTTTCTTGGAGGACGCCCGAATGTTGATCTGGGTAACGTGCCGGTTTTGCTGCGCCCCAATGAAGTACTTGATGGCGGGATTCATGCTTTGACCCGCATCACGCCGGACACGAAGGAGACCTCTCTGCATTACTGGAGAACCGTATCTCAAACGGCTCTCTTCCGATCCGGAGATTGACCTGTTAGGGTGCTGTTTGTCGGATCACCTCAGGCAAATACTGAAAAGTTCTATGTATCCGGGCGAGTAGGAGCCATTGTTGAGGCTTTGAATCCGGACGGCTGCATTGTTACGACGGAAGGCTTTGGTAATAATCATATAGACTTTGCATCGCATATAGAGCAAATCGGTTCTCTCGGGATCCCGGTTGTAGGCTGCTCTTACTGCGGTGTTCAGGGAGCTCTGGTTGTCGGTAATAAATACATGGATGTCATGGTCGATCATGTGCGTAACAGAGCATGGAAACGTTGAGGATATTCTAGCCAAAAATACAGGAACAGAGGAAACTGCAATGAGGGCTGTGGCACTCGTCAAAAATAAGATTGTAGGAGAAAATACGACAGGCGGAACGTCGATACAATCCTGCACTGATCAAGGATAATGAGGGAGCTGGCAGAGGAGGTGTGGCCATGCTGATCCACGGTATTCATGTGAATAACGAAGCCGTTCCGCATACGGGAACCATAACCGAGATAAATGACACTTATTTCTATGTACAGATAACTGCAAGAATGGGTGTGCTGAAGTTGCCGTTGCGATGCCTGATCAGTGAACATCGTCCAAAGATAGGCGATAACGTTCGGTTTCTGATGAGCTATGTGGAAATGCAGAATGATAATTATGAAAAGGAGGCAAGCGATAAGTTATGAAGATTACAACAGTTAAAAAAATATGAGCTTCGAAATATACTCCGATTACTCCCGCGCCTGTCTGGACTCCTCTCACCAAGCTGCCTCGAGGAATGCACTGTCAGGTTTGCCAGTGCCTGCGGAGTTCATTTGAAAACTCCAGAAGCCGTATAAAGCTCGTCGGAGATGGAAGCTGGAGGAAATCCCGCGTGATGTTGCACCGGATGAACTGATGATAAACATGGAGGATACGATCATCAGATGTCAACAGGGATATCAACAGTATGTGTCCGTATCAACGGATGATTGAACTCGAAAGAGAAGGGTTTATCAAGCATTTCTGATATAAATGCCGGTTTCATGGGAGGAGGCGGCGAGTATTGACCTTCACCAATCAGATGGGTCCGGAGGTAGTGGAGCTCTTCGTAAGTGAAGGGGCGGATATAGTAATCCTGACAGCCGGATGAGGAACCTGTCACCGCTCCACCGTTTTTGGTGCAGAGAGGCAATTGAAGCCGCAGGAATTTCAACCCGCATGTATAGCAGCTCTTCCGCCGGTTTTGCGTGCAGCAAGGTGCACCTCGGGGTTGCCCCATCTGTTCCGATGGGAGCCAAGGCCGGGGAGCCTCACAATACGGCAATGCAAACAGCAATTGTTAAAGCCGCACTGCAGCAGGTTGTCAAAGCGGATATGCCGGGGATTATCCGTCCTCTGCCATATGTATATCACGCGAAAATCTGAACGGATTTGCCCGGTTATCTTGATCGTTTAAGATAACCGGGGTTTCGGAATAGTAAGCTTATTAATAAAAAGCTTTCTGCGAGAGCAGCGGCAGACGAAAGCGACGATGAGGTTCCAAAATAGTAAGCTTCTGTTAATAAAAAGTCAGGTGCTTTTGAGAATAAAACAAAAAGATTGTTTAAGAAGATAGGCACAACAAAAGAGCCGCCTTTTATCGTCGGCTTAAAAAAACAGACGAGGAGGGTTATGATACTCAGAATAATCCAGGCACTGATATTAGGATTCGGAACGGTTCAGGGCGCTTTCCTGACAAAACACTTTATTAGAGAGCGAGAAAGAGGATTGCAGCCCAAACGATAGGGATTTTATTGGGGATGGGCTTCATCTTCAATTTCTTTGATTATCTCGGAATAGGATCTTTTGCCCTTCCCTCGCCTGCTATCGTTTGACCGGGACCGTATCGGATGAGGAAATCCCGGGGACGCTTGTTACCGGCGCTGTTATTCCGGTAGCCGTAGAAGCGCTGGTCTCACTTTCGATAATTGAGGTTGAGATTACAACTCTTTTTACCATGTATGCTTGTGCTGTGCTCGGGGGCTGTCCTTGGCGGTAAGCAGGCGGTTAAGCTGAAGGTGAAAGCACCCTGAGGAAATTTATGGGATGTGCGCTTCTGATTGCCGCTACTCTGATGCTTGCAAGCAAATTCAATTGATGCCGCTTGGAGGGACTGCTATCGGACTGCATGGAATCCGTCTGGTAATCGGAGGTGCCGGAGCTGCTGTTCTGGCGGCTTTACTCACACGGTAGGGATGAGGCAACTATGCGCCTCATGGTACTCGTATATATGCTGGGAATGAACCCTGCCGTTTCATTTCCCTGATAATGATGGGAATCGGCTGCCTCAGCATAGCGGGAGGCTCGTTTCCGTACTTCGGAATCAGGACGTTACAACAAACAAGCTGCATTGGGATTTGCACTTGATTCCCGGGGTAGTGCTGCATTTATCGTAAAAGCGCTCCGCAATGCACTCCAGTGGCTTGTCATAGTGTCTGCATCTATACGGGTATTTCTATACTCGTACGGACGTTTAGGGGAAGGGAGGCATGAATCTGAAACCCTAAAATTGATTTTAAAGCACTTTGAAAGGTGTTTTACGGCTATCGATACTCACACAATGGGCGAATTCACACGGGTGGTTATCAGGGTTTTCCGGAGATACCGGGAACACGATGATAGAAAAACGCAACTATATTGTGGAACACTATGACCAATATCTGCAGGCTCTGATGTTTTTGAACCCAGGGGACATAAGGACATGTTCGGTTCAATTGTGCTTGAGCCTCTGTGCATGCCGAGACGGACTATGGCGTGTTGTTTATGGAGTCGGAGACCCTATACCAACATGTGCGGTCACGGTAGCATCAGGACAGCTACTGCACTTGTGAGGCAGGGGCTTGTGGGGGTGCGGGAACCTTTTACCGAGGTTGTTCTGGATACTGCAGCAGGAGTTGTACACACCCGTGTTAAGGTGAAGAATGGCCGTGCCCAAGAGTGACTATTACAAACGTACCGTCATTTTCTGTATAAGGATAATCTCGAAATTGATATGGACGGATATCGGATACCTTATGCTGATTTCGTTTGACGGACAATTTATCCCTCTCGTGGGATGCCCTGCAAGCTGGGGAGTTGAAATCTGCGCTGAGAATATTCCGCTTTTTACCGATGTCGGAATTAAAATGTTGGAAAAATTCCTCAGGAGGTAGAAATTCGACACCGACGGTTGACATAAGGGAGGTTACCACATTGGAGTTTTATGATGAAAGTCCGACTGAACAAGCGGATATGAAGAACATCGTGGTTTTCGGAAGCATCAGGTGGACTGCAGCCCGTGCGAACTGGAACCTGTGCAAGATGGCGATGATGTATGCTCATGGAAGGCTCGGACTGCATCGTCCGTTGATTAATGAGATGTCATCGGGACTCTGTTAGAGAGAGCTGATAGATGAGGTTCAGGAGGGTGAATTCTCGCTGTAATTCCTCAGATTACCCAGGAAGCAGCGTATGTTGCAGGAATTGCAACCTATCTGATAGACCCGCTGACCTCTGAAAGATACGGCTTCGTACTGGGAGAATAGTTTTCAAGACAGGTCATACCTGTAATATAGAAACATCTTTTTATCGGAATTAACGAGCAGGGGAGCAAGGCTTTGCTCCCACGCTGGATGTTTTGAAAATTTCCCGGAGATATAGAGTCATTCCGAATTTTATGGTAAGCTGTAGCTGATCGTCGTAAAGAGATATATGACTAACGGGCTTCAGACAGGTGACAGATTTTTCCGGAAAATGTACCGTCAGGATGCGATGCGCATACGAGCCTACAGCATCTCGGTTCTTCAGTATGGAGTAGATTCATGAGAAATAAACGGTTTGCTCTCTTTATTAATTCCGCTTTTTATCCTTTGTTTTTATGTTTATGTTTATTCATTTTGATCTTTCCGGATGCACGATAAAGTCGAGGAAAAGAATATGGAGTATTTCTCGGCATCAATAAAGAGCAGATAGACCGCTTGCGGGATTATCGTATTGTAGTTATTGAACCATCTGAATTTCAGACTGACCAGATTCGCGCACTTCACAGAGAGGGAAAGAAGGTATACGGATATCTTAACGTAGGTGCCATTGAGGTATATCGACCATACTTTAACCGCTTCAAGGGGAATACGCTTGGACAGTATAAGGACTGGCCGGATGAACGGTGGATAGATGTATCTTCTCCGGAGTGGCAACGATTTATTGTAAATGAACTGGGCAAAAAATATGCCGAAATGGGGTTTGACGGCCTTTTTTTGGATAACACGGATGTATATCATCATTATTCTACAGAGGACAACTTCCGCGGTCTTTGTTCTATTATGAAAGGCCTGAAAGGTCATAACCTTTCACTCATTATAAACGGTGGTGATGATTTTGTTTTTAAGGTGTATAGATGAGAATAGGGCACTTTCTCTATTTGACGGGATCAATCAGGAGACTGTATTTACCAGTATAGATTTTAAAAATAAAAAGCTATGGAAGGCAGACGAAAAAGAAACGCTATATTTTAAAAATATCTCCAGAGTGAAGAAATTCGGGTTGTCCGTATATCTCTGCGGAGTATGGCGCAGATGGGTCTCTTGCAGATGATATTGAAAGCTATTGTAAGGAAAAACGGTTTTTCTGGTACAATGCGAAGGGCTTGGAAAGCTTAATTAACGGAGCTCATTGAGCTCCTGTCGGACTTAATGAGCCGGAAGCAGAGCGATGATACCATGAAGATAGAAGGCAGAGCGATAGTTCTGTCAGACTTAACGAGCCGGAAGCAAAGCCCTGCTCCAGCTGCTGAGATTCAAAACTGTGTTACAGATTTCAGACAATCACTGCGTATGCTTTAATGTTCCAAAATTCATCGAGACTGCTCGATTTGGTAAATGCAATCGACCTACATAACCTCTCCGTTAGCATCAAATAAGGCAGCTTCGCAAGGAAGATAATATCGTCTCTGTTAGCGGCCTCCTTCAGCGAGCACCGACATCCGGCCAACGACGTTTCCGCCGACTTCATCGACAAGCTTGTCCAGCGCGGCAATGGATTCTGCCTATGCTGATTACATCGTCAACGACGAGAATCTGCTTGCCCTCCATAACCTCTCTCTCGTCGCGACCGACGCAGAGAGTCTGCATGGTTCATGGTGATAGAATCAACGCTTGCGGTTACCGAGGTCGCTCATGTGAATCTTAGGACCCTGCGAGCTACAATGTGCGGTTTGTGCCGGCCTGCCTCGCCATCTCGTATGCCAGCGGAATTCCTTGATTCCGCGGGTGATGATGACTATCAAACTCAGGTGCCTTTTTGAGCAATTCCTCAGCATCATGCAACTGTAGCTAACATCGTTAAAGCATGATGAAAGCCGCAATATATATGTCGTCTGAAACCTTGCAAATAGGGAGGTGTCTCTCCAGTCCCGCGACATTTAATAAGCATTCCATGTCTTCCCTCCGTGTCTTGTTGTCTATCCTCGAGATGCTGTGAGGTGTAAGTCCTTTCAATCTGAGTATTATATCACCGCTCGCGATAACCTTGCAAATAATTGCAATGAAACGCAGAAAATGATAGAATTCCGTATTATGTATTGATTATAAAATCGCTTGGTATGGCACTTTTGAGCACATTGGCAAGGGGTACAGGGGTTGACGAAATATGAACAAGAAGAAATATGAAAATCAGCTATATGATGTAAAATACGTAGAGACCATCAAAGAGATGATAGACGCTTCCGTTGAGGCATTTCCGGACAGAGTTGCATATATGTATAAGGACGAGCATAAGGAGCCGTTCAAGACCATGACCTATGCGGAGTTCAAGGCAGAGCAGAATGCTATAGGAGCTGCTCTGATAGAGAGAGGCTTCAAGGGTAGCAAGATTGCAGTAATCGGTGAAAATTCGCACAGATGGGCTCTGTCCTACTACTCGGTTGTCTGCGGAGTGGGAGTAATCGTTCCTATCGATAGGAACCTTGAGCCGGGTGAGATCACCAACCTGCTGGAACGCGCAGACGTAGAGGCCATCTTTTCATCTCCCAAGCTCGCACCAACTGTTGTACCGCTGCTTGACAAGCTCCCTCTCGTCAAGCAGGTCATCATCATGGCTGCACCTAATGACGAGGTAGACGAGTTGATAACAGACAACAGGCTGATAACTATGTCACAGCTTGTAGCAGAGGGTAAGGAGCTCGTGGCAGAGGGTAAGCAGGGTTACATCGATGCACAAATCAATGCAGATGATTTATCTACTATCCTGTTTACGTCCGGTACTACCGGCTTGGCTAAGGGGGTAATGCTGTCTCATAGGAACCTCTCACAAAATGTATTCAACATGTCTAAATACGTACATATACCGGAAGCAGGTCGTGTGCTCGATGTGCTTCCTATGCATCACGTGTACGAGATGACTTGCACAGTTATGACGAGCTTCTATCAGGGAGCGACAGTAGTGATTTGCGAGGGTCTCAAATACATACAGAAGAATTTCGTGGAGGCGGAATGCAATATCATGCTTGGAGTTCCGCTGATATTCGAGATATATATAGAAAGATTTGGACAAATGCCGAGAAGAGCGGCAGCACCGATAAGCTCAGGAGAGCTATCGGCATGTCGATGAAGCTTGACCTCCAGGAACAACAGGGGCGGTTACCAAAGAGACTGTTCAAGGCGGTGCACGGAATATTTGGCGAGAGTCTTCACCTGTTGATTGCCGGAGGAGCCGCGATCGATCCCAATGTTATTGACTGAGTTTGAAGCCGTGGGATTGCCGATGATGCAGGGCTACGGCATGACTGAGAATTCTCCGATTATCGCTGTCAATCAGGACAGGTATGGCAAGGCTGCTTCAGTCGGAAAACCGATGCCCGGTACTGAGGTTCGCATTATTGATAAGGACAGCAGCGGCATCGGCGAGGTTATCTGCAAGGGACCATCTGTCATGATGGGATACTACAAGGATGCGGAGAACACGGCTAAGACCATTAAGGACGGCTGGCTGTACACCGGTGACTACGGTTACTTTGACGAGGATGGCTTCCTGTATATCACAGGACGTAAGAAAAAATGTAATCGTAACAAAGGGCGGCAAGAATATTTTTCCGGAGGAGGTGGATGCTACCTGCTGCTCAGCGATTATATCTGTGAAGTGATTGTATGCGGTAAACCTGAAGAGGTTAAGGACGACCTCATCTGTACAGCTATCATGTACCCTGATTATAAGGCTCTCGAGGAAGCCGGCGCGGAGAATGACGAGGATAAGTACAAGCTGCTCAAGGAGGCTGTTGAAGAAGCTAATTCCAAGATGCCACCTTACAAGCGCGTTAAGAGAATAGAGATTCGTGAAGACGATTTTATCAAAACGACGACACTCAAGATCAAGAGGTTTGAGAAGGAGAACTATGAGTACCAATTCGACGACAGGGACTTCGAGAAGGGACGCAGATTTTAACGGAGCCGGTGAGCTCCAGTGCAGAGCGCATTACAGAGCTCTAAAGTCCGGGGAACTGGAGGACATGCAGTCCATGATGGACTATATCAAAGAGTCCGGCGATCCGGCTATCGCCTACAGATGGCGACGCGCAGTAACGGATATCAAGAATATCCTGGAGACCAGCGCGGAGCTGTACGGGGACAAGCCCTTGTTCCTGCAGAAGTTTGAAAATGATCAACCCTTTCAGGAGATTTCATGCAGCAAGGTGCTTGCAGATGTTAATGCTCTTGGCACTGCACTCATCGAGCTCGGGCTCAAGGGGCAAGCATGTCGGCGTTATCGGCAAGAATTGCTACGAATGGGCGGAGAGCTATCTGGCTGTAGTCTACGGTACCGGCGTGGTTGTGCCTCTGGACAAGGAACTCAACGAGGACGAGCTCGCACATTTAACTGCCAGCGGCGAGCTGTCGGCAGTCATCACCATGGACAAGCATTATGATATGTTCAAGCGCATCAAGGACAGGGACGACAACAGCCTGAAGCTGGTAATCAATGCCGGTATGCACAGCCACGAAAACGAACACAAAGGGCTGCTGTCCTGGCACAAGCTGAGGGAGCACGGCTACGAGCTTGTTGAGGGCGGGTGACAGGAGCTTTATCGACGCTGAGATTGTCAATACGGAGCTCGCGGTTATTCTGTTTACATCGGGAACTCAGGAACATCCAAGGGGTAATGCTCAGCAACAGGAATATCAGCTCCAACGTAATGCTTGCCCAGTCTTTCATAGACATACAGCCGGGAGATGTGTTCTTCTCCGTTCTTCCGATTCACCACACCTATGAATGTACATGTACCTTCATAGAGGCGATGTACTGCGGAGCGACGATAGCATTTTGCCGGGGGTTAAAATACATAGTCAAGGACCTGCAGGAGGTACGGCCTCACTTAATGCTCGCTGTTCCGCTCATCTACGAGAACTTCTATAGCAAGATCATCAGGCAGATCAGGAAGAGCGGTAAGGAGAAGCAGTTTAATTCACTCCTCAAGATAAATAAATATACCAGGAGGATTGGGCTGGATATCAGCAGAAGGCGACCAAGCAGATTACAGATCTGTTTGGCGGTCGCATGAAGATGCTGATAGTCGGCGGTGCGGCAATCGACGGAAAGATTATGGACTTCTTCCGCAGCCTCGGTATAAATGCCGTTCAGGGCTACGGTCTGACCGAAACCTCACCTATGGTATCTCTCAATCCGGACAATGCTAAGCTGATTGACAACGCTTCGGCGGGTCATCTGCTGCCATTCGTTGAGTGCATGATAGCTGACAAGGATGCGGAAGGTATCGAGAGATTTGTTTCCGCGGACCCTAATATAATGATGGGATATTACAAGGATCCCGAGAGCACGGCTGATGCTTAGTAGACGGCTGGTTCCACACGGGCGACCTCGGATACATAAACGAAAATGATTATGTCTACATAACCGGACGCAAAAAGAACGTCATAATCGCCGCTAATGGCAAGAATGTATTTCGGAGGAACTCGAGTTCTATCTCATGAAGAATGACTGCATTGCAGAATGCATGATTTGGGGGTGACGAGGACAACGAGGACTCGCTGAAGCGAGGTATATATGCTACCATTCGCGCAGACAGGAGCACATAACCGAGGAGCTGGGTGAAGATGCTACAGATGAACAGGTGCAGCGAATACATCGAGCGAATCGTGGACACGCAGACGATACAATGCCTATTTTCAAGAGAATCAATCATGTCATCATCCGTGACAGTGAATTCAACAAGACAACAGGGCTCAAGATTAGAAGATTTGTCGAGGACAACAAGTGGGCATAGAAAGCGAGAACAGACTCATGGAAGAGTACAAATACCCCGCGCTGTTTTTACGACAGGGCAAAAGCTGGTTAACAACGTGAGGATTCTCTCATCCAAATGCGGCGAGCATGGAATAGATATTGCCGGCATTATCAAGGCTACGAACGGTGCCGCGGCTACTGCGGAGGATTTTGTGGCAGGCGGTGCTAAGCTTATAGGGTTCATCGAGACTGGAGCAGCTGGCTAGAGCCAAGGCGGCAGGTATAAGAGTTCCGTTGCTGATGATAAGAGTTCCGATGCTGTCAGAGGTATCGGAGATGCTCAATATTGCAGATATCAGTCTCAACAGTGAGCCGGTGGTCCTAGAGGCTATCAACGAGGCCGCTTTGAAGCGCGGCATCACCCACAAGGTTATCCTGATGGCTGACCTCGGGGACCTCAGAGAGGGATTCTTTGATATGGAAGAGCTGATCGAGACGGCTGTCAAGGGTTGAGGAATGAGATGCCGGGGCTGGTGCTTGCAGGAGTGGAAACCAATCTCGGCTGTTATGGTTCGGTAATGCCGACAGAGGATAAAATGTCGGCACTCGCTGAATTGGCGGAACACGTTGAATCTGAGATAGGCAGAGAACTGGAGTATGTGTCAGGTGGAGCCACATCGAGCTTGCTCGGCGTGTATAACGGATATATGCCCGGTAAGATCAACATGCTTAGGCTCGGAGCAGGTCCTATAATAGGTCGCTTGAAGATATCAGAGTGCTATAACTCTAGAAGCTGTGGATGAACTGGATACGCCTTTTTCTCGCTCGAGGCAGAGGTCATGAGCTCAAGGTGAAGGCAAGTCTATCCACAGGGTGAGCTCAGGAGTCGATGGAGCCGGCAAGAAGCGCAAATATTTTGATAGAGGTATGAGAGGCGTGCACTGCTGGCAATGGGTGAGAGCGACTAGGCGATATAGACAACCTCATCCCCGATCGCAAGGGGCGTGGAGCTGGTAGGAGCTTCGGGTGATCACACGATAATGAGATGTCGAGGGATATCGATGGGGACATCAAGATTGGAGACATCGTGACATTTAGATCGAAATAGACGCATTGCTGGACCTGTCGAGCGAGCGAAAATGCTAAGAAATACGATTTAGTGACGGGAAAGTTGAAAGGAGTGAGAGATCAATGACAACGTCTACATAACGGAAATGACTAGAGAGGTTAGTGAAGCTCTCCAGAAGGAGACTCAGAATATCTTATTACTGTAACCAGAAAGAGAGACGCAGCTAGACTCATGGAAGCTATCTCTATGGAGATATCTCCGAGAATTCCCAGAATATGATGCGGCTGAGGATGGCCAGGCTGAGACAGGAGAGATCACCAGCATTGAGGCTGTGCTTCACAGCCAAGATTGCTGATGAGGACGAGGTACAGATGAGGGTGTGATTGCTGCAGGACGCACAGTAACTCTTCGCAGCCTCGTATACGACGAAGAGATTACATACAAGATCGTAGGCAACACAGAGGCAGATCCGTTTAACGGCAAGCTTTCCAATGCTTCTGCCGTAGGTCAGCATCTGATGGGTGCCAGAGCAGGAGATGTGCTGGAGTTCCCGGTTATAGACGGAACCGCTAAGTACGAGGTTCTCGATGTAAGGAAGTAGGACGGGGATAGCTACGGTAGATACCAAGATATCTGTATAGCTCAAGAACCAAAAATATTTTATACAACTTACAGGAAAGGATTACGGAATCATAATGAGTAACGATAATGCAAAGACTCCTGAGCATGGACAGCCGGAGCTTACCGCAGAGGAGATAAGTGAACAGCGTCAGATTAGAAGAGACAAGCTTCAGGAGCTTCGCGACATGGGCAGAGACCCGTTTGTGCAGGAGACATACGATGTAACCGCACACAGCAAGGATATCAAGGACAACTACGAGGCCATGGAAGAGCAAGAGGTTGCACTTGCCGGCCGTATCATGAGAAAGAGAATCATGGGCAAGGCGGCGTTCTTCGATATTCAGGACAAGCAGGGCAGAATCCAGTGCTACGTCAAGCGTGACGAGATCGGTACTGACGAGTATAAGCTGTTCAAGACATATGACATCGGCGATCTGGTGGGCCTCAGGGGACTTGTGTTCAAGACCAGAACCGGAGAGATTTCGGTTCACGTACAGGAGCTGACACTGCTGGCTAAGTCACTTCAGGTGCTACCTGATAAGTGGAGCGGCCTTGTGGATACAGATCTCAGATACAGACGCGTTGCGTCGATCTTGATCGTAAATTCCGACGTGAGAGATACGTTTATTAGACGTGCGAAAATCGTTAGCACAATCCGTAGAGTCCTAGAGGAGGAGAATGGCTTCCTGGAGGTTGAGACTCCTGTGCTGCAGACGATTGCGGGCGGTGCAAACGCCAGACCGTTCAATACTCATCATAATGCTCTCGACTTCGACCTGCACCTTCGTATCTCGCTGGAGTTGCCGCTCAAGAGACTTATCGTAGGCGGACTCGATAGAGTATACGAGCTGGGGAAAAGGTATTCCTGACGAGGGAATGGACAAGAACCACAGCCCTGAGTTCACTTCGATGGAGTGCTACATGACTTTTACGGCAACCCTCGAGGGACATGATGGAGCTGATGGAGCAGGTTGTGTACAAGTGTGCTATGGGAGTTAACGGTACACCTATCATTACATATGAAGGCAAGACCTTTGATGTGACGCCTCCATGGAGCAAGATAGATATGACGGAGACTGTAATCAAGGTTACAGGAATTCCTTTTGACAGGATTGATGATGATGCGGAGGCTCGAGAGAGAGCAATTGCATACGGAATGGATGCTGAGGAGGGTCAAGCACTGGCCTCGCGGCAAAATCATAGCTGAGATGTTTGACGAGTACTGCGAGGACATACCGGGACTGCTCGATGGCCCGGTGTTCCTGACCGGACATCCTGTTGAGGTATCGCCATTGGCTAAGAAGGATCCTAAGGATCCGCGTATCACTCGCAGGTTCGAAGCTTATATCAACGGCTGGGAGATGTCCAACGCATTCTCCGAGCTCAACGACCCAATCGATCAGCATGAGAGATTTGCTGAACAGCAGCGCGAGCTGGAGCTCGGACTTGACGATGAGGCACACCTATGGACACCGACTTCGTCAATGCCCTCGAGGTTGGAATGCCTCCAACGGGCGGACTGGGAATCGGAGTAGACAGACTGGTAATGCTGCTCACAGATTCCTCAACTATCAGAGACGTACAGCTGTTCCTGTTATGAAGCCGTTGAGCAAGGGCGGCGAGTACAGATGAGGAGGGCAGAGAGAAAGCTCGAGTTTATCCAGGGTTAAAGTGGAGCCTTTGTTTGAAGATATTGATGATTTCGATACATTCAGCAAATCTGATTTCAGAGTTGTGAAGGTGCTGGCTTGTGAAGAGGTTCCTAAGAGCAAGAAGCTTCTTAACTTTACGCTCAATGATGGTACCGGAAAGGAGAGAACTATTCTTTCAGGTATCAAAGATACATACTCCGCAGATGAGCTGGTTGGAAAAGACTCTGGTCGCTATAACCAACTTGCCTCTCTGCAAGATGATGGGAGTAGAGTCCTGTGGCATGCTGCTCTCGCTATATGTGATTATGACGGAGGAGAGCTGCTTAATCTGGTTATGCTGGACGATTCAATTCCTGCAGGGGCGAAGCTGTATTAAGATGTACTAAGAGGATGTCCTGCTCTGCATAGAAAGCGGGACATCCTACTTGGAAGAAATTCAGAAAACACATAGATTTCAGTCATAATAGACTTTTGCCCATTAGACTCTCCTTGGTAAGATGGGGAAAGTTAATGGTAAAAGTTAAGATGCTTGTCAAGTCAGGAGGAAATGATGGCAGTTCCGATCAATATGGAAGAACTGCTTCATCAGCAGGGTGATAGAAAGTGCACGTATAGAATATAAGGCAGATTGGAATCAAGACCGATTTTGCATTCTATTACTGCCTTTTGCTAATGATTTTGACAACCTCGGCGGTGGTTATATCGTCATAGGCGTTGAAGAACAGAATGGATATCCGAGATTCCCGGTAAAAGGACTGGATAAAAGTACATTAGATGATATTCAGAAAGACCTTCTCAATAAGTGTAACTTTATAGAGCATGATCATACCGGTCATAGAACCGGCACTGATCGACGGGTGAGATATTCTTGTTTTATGGGTTCCCGGAGGAGATGACGGGCCTTATAAATGTCCGGGCTGGGTTATAAGAGCTTAGACGACACCCTTCGAGCTGTTGTGAAGAGATGCTGAAGTCGGAGAAGTTACATATCTTTATCCGGACAAACCAAATGCAGAAATCAGAAGATATGTCTTGAAGCTAATTAAAACAATGAGGTGATAAAAATAGCAAATAATTGCTATAAGAGAGGATCATTATTTCGGAGGTGGTATTTAAAAATGAAGATTGACCTTCATTGTCATACGATGGATTTCAGAGCCGTTAAGGTTGTTGATCTGCTGCTTCACTTTTTCAGTGCCGCCCTGCGAGTCATCACATACGGGGTGTAATCCTTGACTGCTCATCATCTCTTGTTGATTATATGTCTTTTTCATTTGTGAGTGTCACTTTATTTTTACAACTGGGAGAGGAAATTTTATTACACAAATCTATAAATTTAGGCTGTAAAAGTTGTTCGTAAAATGATACAATGAACTCGTTTATAAGGGCTGGCTGCTTTTTAATATTGAAAACTTGATAAGGTGAAATTCACGATTATATGGGGGAAATGTATTATGGGTTGGTTTGGAAAGAAGAAAGAATGGGATACTCTAAAATCCGATACAAGCAAAAAGCCGATTAAGAGAATTATTTAATGGAGTTATGGAAGATGGAGACTCCTACAGGTATTGTTTATGGGTACGGTTTGAATATCAAAACCAGTAGTTATATTTTAGCCCGTAAAACCACATATACATATACAAGTTTAATTATAGGTTATCGTGAATCTGATATGAGCATAGCACTGCTACAAACAACTCCGGAACTTGAGGGGGTGTAGTGAAGCTGGAAATTTTTAGAAAGACAATATTAGCAAAAATGGTAACAGGTATGTATACGATTTATCATCAAGGCAGGAATGATGGCAGGATATACCCAATTTGCAACTTTACCGGGAAATGATGAAAAATTTCTTGCTTATGTATATCAGCCGGAAGAATATGATAAGTTTGATGCATTCTTTAGGGAATTTTCGGGCAGGTAAGCTATGAATTGGCTAACATGCTTTTTAATCTTTTTAATTATCTGTATTGTGTGGTTTGTTATCACACGAGTTTGGGTAAATCTGATAGATTTGATTATCTCTACTTTCAAGAAAGTGCTGGGACTAAATAAAAATAACAGTACAGAACATTGGCATACTTTGGAAGATATTAGGAAAAGAATAAGAAGATTGAAATAACAGATACAATTAAATTTATAAGATTTTTAAGAGCAGTAAATCAAATGATATGTACCCTCCTTATTGGTTGTCCAGTAAAGAGGGTGTTTCATACGCTGCAGTTATGAGTTTAAATTAGCTAGTGCTCACACGCTCCGAAGCGTTGTTAAATGCGAAAGCTTAACTCATTGAAAATACTACGTTGTATACTCATCTGTAGTATAATACGGGTGCAAGGAAATGTTGTAAAAACGGCCAAAAACCGTGCACCTGATTAAACCGGAGACATCAATGACATGATCCTCGAGTACAATGCTACATATGATTACAATGATCCAAACGGGTCACCTTCAGAGGGATGCACTGATGAGACTTCATCAGTGCTCAGGGCATAGAACTCAAGCCAAAACAGCCTGAACGGCTTGCAGTTGTTCGCATTAGAGCCAACTTTCTAACAACGAATTGTTGTGCATACGCTAAATATATCAAAAGATGAGGGAGGATCATTCAAAAATGAACTCATGATACCATCCGCAGAACACGCGGTAATTATTATAGGGGAATACCGCAAACATATTTTAAACTGCAGAGGAAGTGATATTGAAATGTGTAAAGAATGTTATGCTGATAAAAAAAGAATAACACCACTTTTTAAATCCATTTTGATTGCTTAGAAAAATCATACACAATATATCTGTGGGACCTGTGGTAGGTGCATTTGTATTGAGCATGATCAAAAACCGAGGGCTTTGCAGCGATGGAATTTTCCTTTTAAAATCATTGAAATTGCCAAGTTGTATTTGAGAACTGCCGATTATACGATGAAAAATCATGTGGAATCTATGAGCTCAGAGTAAAAATGGTAGATTATCATACAAAAATCTTTACGGATTGCGAAGACTTACGAGTATATTTGAGAAAGAATAAAGATAAAAACCTGTGAATCGATGTCTCCCTGTTTTTCGAGTGGAAGAATATGAGGAGTATCCCAATACTCAGATTAGAAAATTAACTTCTGACGAAATACAAAAATATATGGCGGAAAGATAGATTAGAATTTAATGTGGTGTTTGAAATGAAAACGGTAGTTGTATATATTCATGGCGCAGGAGGAAGCGCAGCGGAAGCGGAGCATTATAAAGGATTGTTTCCGGACAGTGAAGTAATCGGTTTTGATTATCGATCGACAGACGCCTTGGGACACCAATAACTGAGTTTCAGAATTTTTTTGAGACGATAATGCCGGAGTATAATTCTGCTATTCTGATTGCAAACAGTATTGGCGCTTTCTTTGCCATGCATGCATTGTCTTCTGTTTGTTTTGAAAAGACGTATTTTATTTCGCCTATAGTGGATATGGAGAAGCTGATTACTGATATGATGCGACGGGCTGGTGTAACCGAAGAAGAACTTGAAGAAAAAGAAATCATTAAAATTTCATTTGGTCAGGATTTGTCATGGAAATACCTAACTTGGGTAAGAAATCATTCCTTCGTTTGGAACCATCCTACGGCCATATTATACGGAAATTACGATAACCTGCAGTCTATTGATACCATACAGACATTTGCAAGAGAATGCGAAGCGACGATAACCGTAACGAAAAACGGTGAACATTGGTTTCATACTGATGAGCAGATGAAATTCCTGAAGATCGATGGATATGCAGTTAAATCAGTTTTCATTCATATCTCAGTACAGCGCTGAGACGCCCCGAACTAGAGATGCTACGGACTTGATAGATGATATGTAGAGGAGGTGGCGTGTACCATAAACAGTTCAAAAACAGATTATTTTGCGGTATCAATCTGGCTGTTGGACATGCTCTGCTATGAGGCTGCAGAGGTGGATTAATGAGTGAAAAAAGCTCTCACACTCTCAAAAGTCTCTGAGATACGTTAAAAATCAGCGTAACGATCTCAGCTACAATTACTGCCCCAACAATCCAGATCAGGTATGGGAAGTCCTCGCTTTTTAATACCTGCTTCCACGTCTGAACAAATGGCAGTTCTTCGCAACCTGCCAGTATCCAAAACTTGCTGTGTCTCACCCATATTTTATCAATCACGATGCACGTCATACCAGTTCATAACCTCTAAAAACAACAATGCCAAAAAGATAAGCTGTCTTGAAATCCGATACTCTATACAGCACACCAATTATAAGTACAAGTGCAGCTAACATGATAGTATAAAATTCTGTCATGAAGATTTTTCTTTTTACGCTGCATTACTTCTTTTGTGGTCAAACCTATTTCAATGGCTCTCTCCTGAACGTTTTTCGGATAAAAATACACCCATCAATTGCACCTCTCACGCATACCTCACCATCATATGCAAACAGGAGACGAGTACAAGAAATTAATTCCAGATGCAATCGTACTACCTCCACAACTTCATATTTCATTATTGCTATTGCTTTTCTGTGAGATCGCTTATTAAGCGCTTTATCCACTTCATTTTGTCTGTGCGAGGTAAAATGCCTTTTGCCCTACAAACATACCAATGAGTGTTTTCCATCCTGCTCCCAATTTCCACCTCGTCAGTATATTCGGTTTTGATGTCAGCAATTTCTTTAAGAATAATTCGAGTGATTCCATACAGGGCAAAAAGATTACCCTCATTCGTATAGATGTTATCTATGTTGAGATTCCTCGACATTTATAATATGAACACCGAGGTCAATGAAGCCAAACATCTTAAAAATCAAAAGAGAGAAACTTCTGTCAGCTTCCCAAACCGGTTCAGTTTGTCCGTCAATGTTTTTAAATGTTGCATAGGGCTTGCGCAATATATGCAAGTGTCATCAAATCTTTGTAGGGTTCAAAAAACTGTTGCTTTACTTCGCTGGAAAAACGGAAGTCTTTTAATAGTCATTTTTCATTTTATCATTCCTCGTTCCCAAAGACGATAATCGCCTCGACAGATTCAAATTTATCGCCTATACCATAATAATTTCAATCATAAACTTCTTTCTTTATCCCACTTTGAACCTTTTTACATACACAAAATCACAACAATCCGCACCTGAAAGCTAATGTTCCTTGCCTTTTTAGTACACCGCCCGTCATAGCCTATGAGTCTCATAGTCCATCTTACACATATATGGTATCAATTCCTCATGATGTTCCTGTTTGCCCAAGGCAAAGCCCACATCTATGATATAACTGTATATTCATCTTCATCTCTGCCTAAAATAAGTTCCGTGTTCCAATTAAATTCACTATCAGAAGCAGAATTTTGCAACCTTGTTTTTCTATTTTTCTTTTTCTGCGTTTTTATATCAAAGGCTTTTGCTTTTGGAAAGTACTTTCTTTAACATAGGAGCTTCTATTGTAGCACTGACTATTCTCCAAACTGCTCTTCATTCATTTTCCTTCGCATCATATACAGATGACCACAACGGTCCACCTGCAGAGTATTCCTAAGTGGATTCTTTCTGAGACACTGCATGTCCGGCATACGACTAATCCATGGCTTTATAGTTCCCTTTAGAAAGTCTTTTAATGCTCTGTATGTCAATATCTTCAATGTTATTCTATAAAGATTTGAGATATGGTAGGCGATGAAAGCACTACCACATTATCTTTTTCACATGACGAGATTTCATGATAACTTCACCTTTCTAGATGCTTTTCAGATATGGTATCAGTATCATCTTTGTATTAATTTACCGTTATCATATTTGCCTATGCTGCAGTTCTTTTCATTCTTCCATGTCTCTATGTACTACCTTTAACGAGCTTATCTTTGAGAAATGTATCCTTGGCGTTATCCTCCTTTTTGTGTCTATATATCCCAAATTTACAGTTGATATTATACTACCCATGGAGGAGGGCAACGGATGGCAGGAGTTATCTATATCAGGAGTGATATGCAGAAAATGTTCATGAGACATATTTTGTAGTTGCAACTGCACGGTAATAGTATATAATTAAAATTGCACACAGATAATTGAAGGCCCAAGCAATGCTGTTACCATAGCTTGGGCGAACAGAATCTATATAGGGAGGCGATCATGAACAGAAATATATATTTTGCCGGTGGATGCTTCTGAGGCACCGAAAGAGTATTTAAGGAAATCCCCGGCGTTGTTGATACAACGGTAGGATACGCGAATGGAACCGTTGAGTACCCATCATACGAACAGGTGTGTAGGAATGAAAGCCGGACACAGAGGGCAGTCAGGGTTGTGTAGATTCAGACAGGCTGTCTCTGGAGAAACTGACTCACGCTTTCTTCCTTGTCATCGATCCTACACTCCCGAAAACGTGACGGAGACAACGATATTGGCACACAGTACCAGACCGGTATCTACTATGAGGATGAACAGGTTGCCTGTTCTGACAAAAGTGTTTGAACAGCAGAGAGCTCAACACGATGAGTTTCATGTGGAATTAAGTCCGCTCTCGGCATTTTATGATGCTGAAGAGTATCATCAGGACTATCTGGATAAAAATCCCGGCGGTTACTGCCATATTACGAACTATGAGCTTGAAGAGGTTAGGGCATTATTCGCAGCTGAAGCTGCAGAGATCGGCGAGGAGCCGAAGGATGAACTGCATGCATCCGATGAAACCGAGGAAGAGCTGTTCGATCGCATCGGACCGTCAGCTTATGACGTGGTGCGTAAAAGGCGAGGGACAGAGCGAGCATTCTCGGGTGAATACGATGATTTTTGAAAAAGAATTTACGTAGATGATTGTCAGCGGTGAGCCGCTATTCGTGTCGACGGATAGTGTAACTCGGGAGACGGCTGCTTGCAGTTTCAGGCCTAGAGACGTAGTTATACAATGAGATACGTCGTTTGGCATGGAGCGTGTTGAAGTCAGACAGGGCGCAAATTCACCTCGGTGTGTCTTTCATGACGGGCCGGCAGACAGGGCGGCATGAGATATTCCCATCAATTCTGCAATGACTACGATTTGTTCCAGGTTGATGTGGAAGCAGAGGATACGGCGATCTCGTTGAGCTGGTGCTAATATGAGCAGAGGATACCAAGGAATCAGACACGTAGCTTTTGAGTAGACTACGATGGTGTCAACTGATCTGCTATGAATACAGAGAAGGTGAATACATGAAGATTTTCTTTAATGAATAATCCTCAAGTGCAGCACTGCAAAAGGCTAAAAGTGGCTCGACGACCATGAAATCGAGTGTGATGACAGGCATTGTCGAAAATAATCATCCTTAAAGATGAACTCAAGGTGGCTCACGAGAGCAATAAGCCGGTGCGCAAAGTTCTTAACGCTAGCGGCCGGCTGTACAGAGAACTCGGACTTAAAGGATAAAGCTGGATTCGATGAGTGAGGATGAGACGGCTGGAGGTCTGGCTACAGACGGAATGCTGATCAAGAGCCGCTAGTCGTGGGAGATGACTTTGTACTGTCACGGCTTCAGAGAGAAGGGTGGGAGAGACAGTTCAAAAGTTGGTTTGCACGACAGCATTTAATGATGACGGGCTGTTTTGTTGCCAGCTAAACCGGACGGCAATGTGTGGTGCAGTAGGGTCATTTGTATTGACACAGATGAAAGGGGTGTTTAGATGTCGGAAAGCTACACGGGTAAGATTAATCGAAAATTAGCACACACCAGAAAATTATCCGAGCGGCTGCGGGCAAATGCAAAAGGCAGACCTGGCACAAAAACACGACATACATAAGCGTCTTCTCGGGCGAGCTGCGGAAAGGCGGATATTGCTGTGCTGCCGGTCTGATGGTCGGGATAGAGATTGCGAGGGAGGCGCGAGATTGATGAGCTGACAGAATCGTGGTGCAGGCTTCGCATGAGTGCGCACATCACCTCGAGCGCTCTCGAAATGTCACCGACAAATTTTATAGGGCGGTTCTTCACATGGAACTCAGCTGTAATCGCAGATCACACGGATTGCAAATGTCATGGGTGCCGATGGCATCAGATACGTGCTGCAGGCAACGGAGACTCGATGGACGTTGGATTCATGCTCCTTCGTGTGTGCCGGCAACTCCGCTGGATGAGATCCAGTGCGGCAGCAGTTATAGAGCTATCGACGGCTTTACGACCATCCTGGGGTGCAGGGACTTGCCGAAATGAATTGTGTAGGGCATAGTGCGCACTAGCCGACAGAACAGGTGGTTGAGAAAGATCGTTGCTGCACAGGCCCACCAAAAGATAGATGGGCATGCACCGGGACTTGGGGTAAGCTCAAAATGCCTATGTCGCTGCAGGCGTGTATTCCGATCATGGTGCGCTACCGCAGAAGAGGCGATAAGAAGCTGGAGATGGGTCAGGTAATAATGATTAGAGAGCACAGCTGCTCACAATCTGAGCGATGATGCGCTGCTGACAGAACAAATATGAGACAGATGCATGTTCTGCACGAAGATGGCACCCTCAGATCTGCTGGAGGGACGCATAGATCATCATCAAGCGTGCTATAGAGATGGGGCAGACCCAATCCTGGCTGTAAAGGTTGCTTAGCAAATGCGGCGCGATATTTCAGGCTCAATAACGTTGAAAGTCAGCTCCCGGGTATTTGGCGGTTCGTCATCGTAGATAATTTTGAAGATTTTAATATAGAACAGAGTGTTAAAGAAGGGCGGGCTGATGTACACGATAACGGCAGCTCAAGACCTTCCCGTCACCTGGGTTGACGAGTTCCTGGCTTGAGAGCGCACAACACCGCTGAGTCCGATAAAAGCTCACCTCAAAAGGCATTTAAAATAGAATGGGCCTAGAGGGTGCTCGGAATGATGCCCAGAGCTGATGACTACAGATGAGGGATATGCGACCGGTGTTGATGTCGATGCGGATATCCTCAAGATTGCAGTTGTCGAGGCACAACTACACGGGCACATCGGAATTGGATACATCAGGGCTATGGGCTTAAGAGCCAGCGCAGTAGCAGCCAGTATTTCGCATGTTCACAATATAATCGTAGTCGGGACGAACGACAGCGTATAGCAGATGCAGTTAATCCATGGCTGAAAAGCGATGGGTGGAATCTACCGTGCCATGATATCGCAGGTGCATCGGGATGTGCAGCTTGCAATCGCCGGGCTGATGAGCGATGCGCCGCTTGTAGATGTCAACAGGGCGCTGGAGACGGCTAAAGAAGCTTTTGACTGGGTATAAATCGCAGCATCGATCCGTTCATGCTCTTTCGTTCATGACGCCGGTGATTCCTCGCTCAGACTCCACGACATGCGATGTATTCGACGTGGAAAGTCAGAGCTACGTATGAGGAAAGCTAGTGTGAAGTTGCGATTATAATCCACAATAGTGAACAGTATATGAGCGGTGTTTATTATCTTAATCCTCTGATGACTTACACTGTATCGCTATGGTAGAAACGTATAGGAGTAATATAGTCCCTGGGCAGATGATCAAAGCTGCATGCAGAATTAATTATGCAAAATAAAATGGAATGGATGAAAAAAGCGAACAGAAATTGATAACTGCTGGCAGAAAAATAGCGGAGCTCGGAGGTAGAGCTATTGTGGTGGCTACGTCCGAGACCGGGTGTCGACTTCGGTCAGGACGATTGACATTGATTGTCGTGGGTTGCAGCAGCGTTTTGAATCTGCACTGGGAGAGCTGAGAAGCCGCTCAGCTTTTGGTTCCTCATTTGGAGTATATTCTCGGCAGAGGCATGACGCAGACATAGCTCTGCACTCGGGCTGAGCTTGACCACCGGGCCGGACACAGGGGATTTTGAGTCAGATCGATCCGTTTACTCGGTATCGGGAGGCAGCACGGCGCGCGTTTTCACCATGAACGCGCTGATGCAGGATGTCTGACTGGTGAAATCGCGGATCCATGGCCGGGAGTGGATGATATACGAAACCGGGATTATCCGCCATATCGACGATAGGGAAATTCGGTGAGATCACTCTCGACACGTGCTGCCCAATTCGCAGCCGGATTCAGGATTCGGATCGCGCC